>Ga0307507_10000003_pt1 | contig 371707 bp, 305 predicted proteins | sample 7_EM_MG_FD_207223 | JGI IMG/M metagenome (GOLD analysis project Ga0307507, IMG submission 207223) | Populus trichocarpa ectomycorrhiza microbial communities from riparian zone in the Pacific Northwest, United States - 7_EM | ecosystem: Host-associated > Plants > Roots > Unclassified | place... | reverse complement strand
CACGTCGTCGAATCGACGTGTCCGGCGGCCGATTCCGCTCTAGGCCGGGGCCGGGGCCCCGGCCTGCCGCACGTGCGAGGTCAGGACGCCGGCGCGTTCTGGACGAAGGTTTCGGTGTAGACCTGGGACAGGTCCACGGTGTGGCCCTTGACCGCCGGGTCGAAGAGCGAGAGCACCCGGTAGATGCTCTGCGGGCCGTCCGTCGGCATCAGCCCGGTCGGGCTGTACATGCCGATCTCGTTCGCCAGGGCCTGGGTGTAGGCCGCCTTGCCCGGACCCGCGTAGTAGGTGGCCGGGAGCTGGTCGACGATCTGCGCCGCGGAGTGCTGCTGGATCCAGTGCAGCGCCTCGACCAGCGCGTTGACCAGCTTCTGCACCGTGGTCGGGTTGGCCTTGGCCCAGGCGTTCTGCACGCTCAGCGCGGTGCCCGGGTACGGGCCGCCGAGCGCGGCCTGGGTGCCGGTGACCGACCGCATGTCCACGATGATCTTCGCCAGCTTCTTGGACAGCAGCGAGGTGATGCTCGGCTCGGTGGTGACGGCGGCGTCGATCTGCTTGTTCGTCATGGACGCCAGCAGGGGCGCGCCGCTCGTGACGCCCACCGCGTGGATCGTGCCGCCGCCGTTGTGCGCCGCGAGGTAGTCCGCGAGGAACTCGGTCGAGCCGCCGATGCCGGTGACGCCGACGTTCTTGCCGGCCAGGCCGGCCGGTGTGGTGATCGTGTCGGCCTCGTCGGTGCGCACCATCTCGACCATGCCGGGGGCCTGCAGCAGCTGGACGACCGACTCGGTCGGGCTCCCCTTCGCGGTCAGGTCGATGTCGTGGTCCATGAACCCGACCACGCCCTGGACCTGCTTGGCCGCCAGCATCGTGAAGGTCTGCGAGCCGCTGTTCACATTGGCGATCGACACGTTCAGGCCCTGCTTCTTGAAGAAGCCGAGCTGTTGCGCGAGCAGCAGCGGTATGTAGCTCTGGTTCGTGATGTTGGAGACCGCGAGCTTCACCGCCACGGGGGTGCTCGTGTCCGCCGCGTTCTGCGCGGACGAGGAGCTGCCGGAACTGGAGCAGGCCGGGACTCCCGCGGCCACCGTGGCCACGGCGAGCGCGAGGATCAGTTTTCTGCGGAACATGCGGAGTTCTCCTTGGGGAAGGTGGGGAGGACGAACTCGGACGGGCGGAACCCGCGGCGCACGGGTTGCACCGTACCGTGGGACTAGGTCTCCGGCTCGAGGGAGTGCCGCGGCGGCCGCCAGCGCAACAGCCGGCGCTCGACCAGGGTGATCACGCCCTCGGCCGCGACGGCGAGGATCGCGGTGACGACGAGACCGGCGTAGACCCCGTCCGGGTTGAAGTTGCCCTGTGCCTGGGCGATCAGGGTGCCGAGGCCCTGCTGCGCGCCGAGCAGCTCGCCGACCACCGCCCCGGTGATCGCGTGGCCGAAGGCGACCCGCAGGCTGGCGATGATCCAGGCGAAGGCGGACGGCACCACCACCTGGAACAGCACCGCGATCCGGCCGGCGCCCAGCACCTGGGCGTTGGCGATCAGGCTCTGGTCCACCTCGCGGGCGCCCTGGAAGGCGTTGAAGAACACGTTGAAGAAGACCAGCAGCACCGCCAGCGCGACCTTCGAGCCCATGCCGAGGCCGAACCAGATGATGAACACCGAGCCCAGCACGATGCGCGGGATCGAGTTCAGCACGCTGATGTAGATCGAGAGCACGTCCGACAGGATCCTGATCCGGGCCAGCACGATGCCGAGGACCACCCCGGCGCCGACGCCGATGCCGAAGCCGATCAGGGTCTCCTGGGTGGTCACCCAGATCTGCGACCAGAGCGGGCCCTCGGTGGTGCCGGTCTGCACCCAGCTCTTGAGCTGGTCCCAGATCCCGGTCGGCTCACCGTAGAAGAACACGTCGATCCGCTTGGAGGAGGCCAGCGCCTGCCAGAGGACCAGCGCCAGGACGAGCAGCGAGAGCTGTGCGCCGAGCACCCCGAGCCGGCGGCGCGACGGGGCGCCGGGCCCTCGCCTGGTCACCCGATCGGGTGAACGCTCACGCGGCGGTCGTCGCACGGTCGTACGCAATTGCGACCTCTTCGCTCAGGCAGGACCAGATCTGCTCGTGCAACTCCACGAAGCGGGGCTGGAACCGGACGGTGCGCACCCGGCGCGGGCGCGGTAGATCGACGGTGAACTGCTTCTTGACCGTGGCGGGCCCGGCGGTGAGGACGACCACGGTGTCCGCCAGCGCGATGGCCTCCTCCAGGTCGTGGGTGACCAGGACCACCGAGGAGCCCACCTGCTCCCACAGGCCGAGCAGCTCGTCGGACATGATCTGCCTGGTCTGCGCGTCGAGCCCGGAGAACGGCTCGTCCATCAGCAGGATCCGCGGCCCGAGGATCAGGGTCTGGGCCAGCGCGACCCGCTTGCGCATGCCGCCGGACAGCGCGTACGGGAAGTAGTCCTCGAACCCTGACAGTCCGACCCGGCGCAGCCAGTCCCGGGCCTGCCGCTCCGACTCCTTGCGGCTCTCGCCGCGGAACCGCGGCCCCGCGGCCACGTTGGCCAGCACCGTCTTCCACGGGAAGACCGCGTCGTTCTGGAAGACGAAGCCGGTGCGCGGGTCGATCCCCTGCACCGGCGCCCCGTCGACCAGGATCTCCCCGGCGCTGGGCCGGCTCAGCCCGGCGATCATGGACAGCACGGTGGACTTGCCGCAGCCGGTGGGACCGATGACGGCGCAGAACTCGCCCGGCTGCACGGTCAGATCGAGTTCCGCAAGGGCGGTGCGGACCTCGCCGCCGGGTGCGCGGAACCGCTTGGCCACCCCGCGAACTTCGAGCAGCGGAGGCGGCTGCGGAGCCCTGTCAGGATCCGTGTTCCCGGACCCCGTCGCGCTTCTCAATCTGACTCCTGACACTCAGGTCGACCGACCCCCCTCATTTGGGGCATGAGGATGCCATCGATTCACCAAGGGCAACAAGGGAGTCGCCCAAGGTACTGTCAACTTAGGGTCGGGTAACCGTGACCGTCGGTGGTGCTGCCGTAGGGTGCTCGCATGCCACGGGCCGGTCAGACAACAACCGCGCTGGGAGCGGGATTGCCGCAGCGTGTCGTCCTGGGTCTGCTGATCCGCGCCTTCCCGCCGACGCAGGTCGACGAGATCCTCGACGTGCTCGGCCGCAGGGAGCAGCGCCAGCGGCTGCTGCCGGCCCGGCTGATGGTCTACTTCACCCTCGGCATGTGGATCTTCGGCGCGCTCTCCTACGAGGAGGTGCTGGCCGAGATCGTGCGCGCGGTCCCGGGGCTGACCCTGCCCGCGGGCACCGAGACCGCCACCGCGGCGGCGATCGGGCGGGCCCGCCGGCGGCTCGGCGTCGAGCCGTTGCGACTGCTGTTCGAGCAGGCCGCGGGGCGCGACGCGGCGTCCGTCCCGGACCCGCTGCTGCCGGGCGGCTGGCACTCGCTGCGGGTGAGCCGGATCGCCGTCGAGGTGCCGGACACGCTGGCCAACCGGATCGAGTTCGCCGCCCGCCCGCTCGAGGCGGCCGCCGCCGGGGCGCCCCGGGTGTACCTGTCCTTACTCATCGACGACCACACCCACCGGATCGTCACCGCCTCGGTCAGCGGCGGCGCCGACTGGGCCCGTGACCGGCGGATCGCCGCCACCATGAGCCCCGGCGCGCTGGTGCTGATGGACCAGCGCCCGTTCTCCGCCGCGCTGTGGACGGCGGTGCGGGACCGGGGCTGCGAACAGCTGTGGCCGGTGGCCGACGAGGCCTCCTTCCCGGTGCACCAGCGGCTGCCGGACGGATCAGGGCTCTCACGGCTGCCCGGGTCCGCGGGCCCGGCGGCGGCCCGCGCCGTGCGGGTGGTGGACCGCCCGGGTCCGGGCCAGGACGGCGCGGACGGGCCGGCTGCTCGCGGCGAGGGACGCCTGGTCAGCTCGATCCTGGACCACCGCAAGGCCCCGGCCGAGCGGCTCGGCGCGGTCTTCGACCGGTTCCGCACCAGTGGATACGGGTTCGAGTCCATCTCGGCCTACCAGGGCGGCAGCAGGATCGTGCTGCGGTCCAAAAGCCCTGATCTGGTCTGTCAGGAGCTGTACGCGATGCTCTGCGTGCACCACGCGATCGGAGAGCTCGTGGACGCCACCCTGCACGACGCGGCCCCGGCCCCGCGGACCGTCGAGGCAGCGCGATAGCGACACCGGCGGACAATCCGGTCCACCGGCGGTTTCATTAAGTCAGTTGTACGAACTCTTGGCCGCCGCTGCGGGGCTGTGCTCAAATTGCGGCGACGTCACAACGGGGTGTAAAGCTTCGCGGAAACAAATTCGCACAGACGCGTCAGAGAACGAGCATCAGGGAACGGTGAATCGTGTGCCGGGCGTACCGAGGAGCGTTGGAGTGAGGCTCGGTGAGTAACAGGGAAGGCGCCTTATCCCGGCCCCGGCGCAGGCTGAGCGACCTACGGCTGCGCAACCGGCTGGTACTGCTGGTGCTGCTGCCACTGGTCGCCAGCGTCGCGCTGGCCACCGCACGGGTGGTGACCGAGTCCAACGCGATCGGCACCGAGAGCAACCTGAGCGGGCAGGTGCAGGTCGCCCTGTCGACGTCCGGGCTGGTGCACGCCATGCAGGACGAGCGCGACCTGATCGCGCTGTACCTGACCAACGGGCAGAAGGCCTCGGACATGAGCACCCTGGCCACCGCGGAGAGCGGGACGGCCGGCCAGGTGCAGAGCTTCGAGGGCGCACTGCGGCAGTATTCGGGGGCTGTGAGCGCTCTCTCCACCTCGGCGCAGGCACTGGCGCTGCAGGCCGAGGCCCGGCTCGCCGACCTTCCGGTGCTGCGCTCCTCGGTGGTCAGCCTCGGCGACACCCGGCCGGTCTTCCAGGCCTACACCAACATCGTCACGAACCTGCTGAACTTCAGCGACCAGCTGGCCGTCGGCTCCACCGACCACGCCCTCGGCAACCTGGTCAGCACCCTGAGCCTGGTGCAGCAGACCGGGGAGCAGACCTCGCAGGAGCGCGGCTTCCTGGTCGACATCCTCGGCAACGGCGGCCAGATCCGGGAGCAGCAGCAGGACCTGATCCAGGCCCAGGCCACCTACAACAGCGCTTTCACGACTTTCACGGCCCAGGCGACGCCGCAGAGCGTGAACCTGTTCGAGACCACGGTCGGCGGCCAGGACACCGGCAACACCGACAGCATGGTGCAGCAGGTCATCGACGCGGCCCTGGAGCAGCGCCCGGTCAGCAGCCTCCACGCCGACGGGACCGCGGTCTTCAGCTCGGCCGGCACCAAGGTCACCCAGATCCGCGCGATCGAGGCGCAGATCGGCGCGCAGGCCCTGGACCGCACCTCCGCGCTGCTGTCCGCGGCCCGCGCCCAGCTCACCCTCAACGTCGCCATCATCGTGCTGACCCTGCTGCTGGCCTTCCTGGCCACCGCGGTGGTGGCCCGCTCGATCATCGGGCCGCTGCGGGTGCTGCGCTCCTCCGCCTACCAGATCGCCACGGTCAGCCTGCCCGACGTGATCCGCCGGCTGCGCGACGCCTCCGACGTGGACACCGAGGCCGCGGTCGTGCCGATCGCGGTGCGGTCCAGGGACGAGGTGGGCGAGGTCGCCCGGGCCTTCGACGAGGTGCACGTGGCGGCCGTCCGGCTGGCCTCCGAGCAGGCGCTGCTGCGCAACAACGTCAACGCCATCTTCAAGAACCTCTCCCGGCGCAGCCAGAGCCTGGTGGAGCGGCAGCTGCGGCTGATCGACGGACTCGAGAACAGCGAGCGCGACCCCGGGCAGCTGGCCCAGCTGTTCAAGCTGGACCACCTGGCCACCCGCATGCGCCGCAACAACGAGAACCTGCTGGTGCTGGCCGGCGAGGAGACCGCCCGGCGGTGGACCGAGGCGGTGCGCCTGGTGGACGTGGCGCGGGCCGCCGCGGCCGAGGTGGAGCAGTACGAGCGGATCATGTTCGGCGCGATCCCGCGCACCCGGATCATCGGCAAGGCCGCCCCCGACGTCGCGCACCTGGTGGCCGAGCTGCTGGAGAACGCGGCCACGTACTCGGCCCCGCAGACCAAGGTCTGGGTGGCCGCCCGCTCCGCGCAGGACGGCGGAGTCATCCTGCACATCGAGGACGTCGGCATCGGGATGACCGCCGCGGACATCCAGCGGGCCAACGAGCACCTGGCCCACCCGCCGGTGGTCGGCATCGGGATCTCCCGCCAGATGGGCCTGTTCGTGGTCGGCCGCCTGGCCGCGCGCTACTCGATCAACGTGCAGCTCTCGGAGTCCCAGGCGGGCGGCGTGACCGCGTCGATCCACCTGCCGGTCTCGCTGATCGACATCAGCCGGATGATGAGCGAGCGCGGCGGCGGCCCCGAGGTCGACGGCTTCGCGATCCCGCCCGAGCTGACCCGCGGCACCCGCCGCGGCGCGGCCGAGCCGGGCTGGGACACCGATCCGGCCGACCCGCGCCGCACCGACGGGCCGCCCGCGCCGCCCTGGCAGGCCCCGGACGAGGTCCCGCACCACCCGGGTCTGAACGGCTCCCGGACGCCGGGCTTCCGCAACGGGGTCCAGTCGGCCATGCCGTTCCCCGGCCCGCGCCCCGGCTCCCCGGAGGCGCAGGACGAGCTGTCCTGGTGGGACCAGCCCGTGCGCGGCAAGTCGCCGGCTCCGGACCCGCAGCAGCAACAACAGCAACATCAACAGCAACCGCCGCAGCCCCAGCCCCAGCCGGAGCAGCACTCGGCGTACTACCAGCAACAGGCCCAGCAACCGGTCCCGCAGCAGTACGCCCCGCCGGCGCAGGACCCCGACACGAACGAGCGGCTGCCGATCTTCGAGGCGGTGGAGTCCGAGTGGTTCCGCCGCAGCGGCACGCACATGACGCACTCGGGCTGGAGCCCCCGCGCGGCGCAGCCGTGGAACTCCCTGCCCGCCGACGGCGAGCTCGGGGTGAGGAGCGAAGCGGTCAACGCGAACGGGACGGCCACGGCGAACGGGGCGGGACCCGGGCAGCAGGCGGACCCGGGGCGCTACGCCCCCGCGCCGTCGAACACCCGGCCCGCCGCTCCCGCCCCGTCCTGGAGCTCGACCGGCGACGACGGCTGGCGGGCCGCGCAGGCGCTGTCCCGGCCGTCCCTGGACGGCACGACGTCCACGGGCCTGCCCAAGCGCGTGCCCAAGGCGAACCTGGTGCCGGGGAAGGCGGGCGGCAACGGCGCGGCCCGCGCGACGCCGCCCCCGGGGCTGACCAACACGGCGGAGGCGGTGCGCAAGCGGCTGTCCACCTTCCGCCGGCACACCCAGCCGGGCTCCGGCGAGCCGGGCGACCAGTCCTGAAGGGAAGAGGCTAATGCGGGGTCTAAGTCAAGAGGCCGAGAGCTTGAACTGGCTGATCTCCAGCTTCGTGGAGAGGGTGCCGGGTGTCGCGCACACCATCGTGGTGTCCTCCGACGGACTGCTGATCGCCTGTTCCGAGGGGCTGCCCCGGGACCGGGCGGACCAGCTCGCCGCGGTGGCCTGCGGACTGGCCAGCCTGACCCAGGGCTCGGCCCGGATCTTCGAGGGAGGCGCGGTGACCCAGACCGTGGTGGAGATGGCGCGCGGCTTCCTGTACATCATGGCGATCAGCGACGGCTCGGTGATGGCCACCCTCGCCTCGACGGAGAGCGACATGGGCCTGATCGGGTATGAGATGACCACGCTGGTGGAGCGCACCGGGGAGGTGCTGACGCCGGCGCTGCGCGAGGAGCTGCAGAGCTCGCTCTCCCCGGTGCACAACTGAACTGAGGGCGAAGGCACGGTCGGGCGCGCTGCGGGCTAGGGAGGCGGATGGTGGCATCAGAGGGCGAGTTCTCCCCCTTCGTGCGTCCGTACGCCGTCACCGGCGGGCGCACCCAGGCCCACTCCCAGCTCGCGATGGAAGCGCTGGTGACCACGACGGCCCGGGGCTGGGACGTCATGCACACCCTGGTCCCGGAGTACGAGCAGGTCTGCCGGCTGTGCGCCGAGTTCAAGTCGGTGGCCGAGATCGCGGCCCTGCTCAAGATGCCGCTGGGGGTCACCGGAGTCATCGTGGGCGACCTGGCCGAGGGCGGGCTGGTATCCGTACAGCAGCCCGGCGCGCCCGACGGGCTGCCCGACCTGGCGCTACTCGAAAGGGTGCTCATTGGCCTTCGCAACCTCTAGCCGGAGCAAGACGGCGACGCCCGTGATCCCGGTCAAGATCGTGGTCGCCGGGGGCTTCGGCGTGGGCAAGACCACCTTCGTCGGCGCGGTCTCGGAGATCGTTCCGCTGACCACCGAGGCGGTCATGACCGCCGTCGGTGAGGGCGTGGACGACCTGCGCGGGGTGCCGGACAAGAAGACCACCACCGTCGCGATGGACTTCGGCCGGGTCACCCTCGACCTGGACCTGGTGCTCTACCTGTTCGGCACGCCGGGGCAGAACCGCTTCTGGTTCATGTGGGACGACGTGTGCCGCGGCGCGATCGGCGCGGTGGTGCTGGTCGACACCCGGCGGCTGTCCGACAGTTTCTCGGCGCTGGACTACTTCGAGGACGCCGGGGTGCCGTACCTGATCGGGGTCAACTGCTTCGACGGCGTCCTGACGCACGCGGTCGGCGACGTGCGCGAGGCCCTCTCGGTGCCGAACGACGTCCCGGTCGTCTCGCTCGACGCACGGGACCGCGAGACGGTGAAGGTCGCCCTGATCCAGCTCGTGCAGCACAGCGTGAGCGTCAAGACCAAGCGGCTGGAGACCCCGCTCACCGGCATCGCCTGACCCGTGTCCCGCCCGGCCCCTGCTCCGGGCGGGACACGGTCGTCCGGCGCGCGGCGTCGCCCGGCCTCCAGCCGCATTCGGTCTGCCTCACTCGGCCCGCAGCGCCGTGGTGGTCCGGGTCCGGGCCGCCCAGCCCGCGGGCAGCAGCGCGCCGAGCACGGCGATGGCGATGCCCGCGAGGCCGAGCAGCACCAGTTCCCCGGGTTGGTAGACGTCGACGTCCGCCGGCGGCAGGTTGGTGCCCGCGGCGTGCCCCATCACCGGCAGGATGTAGTCGTGCAGGGCCAGGCCGACCGGCACGCCGACCGCGCCCGCCACGAGCCCGATCCCCGCCACCGAGGCGACGACCATGGCGATCGTCTGACGCGGCGTCATCCCCACGGCCTTGTAGACGCCCAGGTCGTGCACGCGGTCGCGGGTGTCCAGGACGACCGAGTTGAGCACGCCGAGCCCCGCGACCGCGACCAGCATCAGGGTCAGCAGCGCGATCATGGCGTCGAGGATGATCCAGATCTGCTGCTTCGCCTCGCGCGACACGCGCTGCGCGTCCGCGCCGAGCGGGTGCAGCGAGCTGTTCAGCGTGCTGACGTAGGCGGCCGTGTTCACCCCGGTCTTGAGCGCGATGTGGAACTCGCTCACGGCCAGGCCCGGCTCGGCGGCCGTCAGCGTGCGCAGGTCGGTGAGCACGTCCATGCCCTCGTCCTGGAGGTCGAAGGCCTCGCCGACGATGCGCACCGGGATGCGCACTCCGCGGTCGACCAGGGTGATCGTGTCGCCGAGGTGCGTGCCGGTGACCTCCAGGAAGCGGCTCGGCACGACGGCCTGGCTGGGCCCGGTGAACCAGGAGCCTGAGATGATCTGGTAGCCGCCCCACGAGGCGTCGCCCTGGTAGTACACGGCGGTGGTCGAGCCGGACAGGCCGGAGACGCTCAGCGGAACCTCTCCGGTCCCGTAGACGGCCAGCGTCCCGGACTGCGCGTGGACGGCGGCCGCGACGGCGGCGGGGTCCGCGCTCGTGCCCGGTGCCGCCGAGGCGGATCCGGTCGGCTTCGGGCCGGCCGGTCTCGGGCCGCCGCCCAGGTCGACGTCCACTGCGCCCGAGTTGTCGCGGCCCGAGGTGGCCTGCACCCGGCCGAGCGAGGTGGACAGACCGACCGCGAAGGTCACCGCGGTCGCGCCGAACACGATCGCGGCGGCCACCGCGAGGGCGCGGGCCGGTCGGGCGAAGGGATTGGCCAGGCCCAGGCCGACCGCGCGCGGCAGCGGCAGCCGGGCGAACACCCGGCGGGCCAGCCGTCCGCGCCCGGCCCGCGGCGTGCGTCCGACGGCGAGCGCGGCGATCGAGGGCAGCCGGGCCGCCCGTACCGCCGGGGCCAGCGCGGCGACGGCGACCAGCGCGAGCGCCGCGGCCGGGACCGCGACGTCGATCCACGGGGCCGTCGACAGGCCGCCGGTGCCGTAGACCTGGCCGGTGCGGCCGAGCAGCGGTACTGCGAGCAGGTTGCCGGTCACCACGCCGAGGCCGATGCCGACAGCCGAGGGAATCAGCGCCTGCGCGAGGTAGGCCCGCGCGACCTGCGCGGGAGTGAATCCCAGTGCCTTGAGGATGCCGATGCGCCACACTCCCGCGCCGACAGCGCCGCTGACCACGCTGCCGACGATGAGGACGGACATGACCAGTCCGAGCACGCCGAACACGACCACGAACGGCACGATCGGCGCGATGTCGCGGTCGGCGGAGAGCTTGACGTTGAGGTACGACTGCGCCCCGGTGATCGCACCGGCGGGCAGGGCGGCGGCCACGGCGGCGCGGTCGGCGGCGATCTGCGCGTCGGTGCCCGCCTGCGCGAAGCGGTAGAGCATCTGGAACACGGACGCTGTGGCGGAGGCGGAGGCGCGCAGCGCCGGGATCTGCGCCGGGGCGACCCACGCGTCGGCGGTGCGGCTGACCGACTGGGCCACGCCCACCACCGTCAGGGTCGGGCGACCCGGCAGGTCGTTGAAGCTCAGCCGCATCCCCAGCTGCGGCTGCGGCCCGAGGTAGTCGGAGGCCAGCACGATCTCGCCGGGGCCGGTGACCCAGCGGCCCTCGGTGAGGGTCACGTCGTCCACCGCGCCGCCGGCCGACGCCCGGCCGACGACGGTCATCGGCGGCAGGCCCGCGCCGACGGGCGCTCCCCCGCCCGCCTGCCCTCCGTCTGACTCAATCGTCGGCCGGGCGCTCGCCGCCACCGGAAACGGGCCCGCCGCGGCGGTGACCCCGGACAGGCCGTCCGTGGCCGCAAGCTGCGCGGCGGTGACCTTCGCGCCGTCGAACTGGACCGCGAGGTGCGCCCCTTGCTGCCGTCCGAAGGCGTGGTCGAAGGGCTGTTCGGAGGCCACGATCAGCGAACCGGCCAGAACCGCCGCCGTCACCGCCATCAGCGCCGCGAGCGCCATCACCACGCTCTGCACCCGGCGCCGGCCGACGCCGGAACGCACCACCTTGCCCAGTGCGCTCATCGGGGCGCCCCCGCCCGCACGTCGTCCACGATCCGGCCGTCGACCAGCCGGATGGTCCGCGTCGCGCAGGACTCGGCCAGGCCGAGGTCGTGGGTGACCAGCACGATGCTCTGGCCGTCCCGGTTGAGCTCGCCGAGCAGTTCGCTGACGTCGTGTCCGGAGGCGGTGTCCAGCGCACCGGTCGGCTCGTCGGCCAGCAGCAGCGCCGGCCGGTTCACCAGCGCGCGGGCCACCGCGACCCGCTGGCGCTCGCCGCCGGAGAGCCGGCCCGGGTAGGCGCGGGCATGCCGGTCGATGCCGAGCACCTCGAGCAGTTCGGCCACCCGCCGCCGGGCGGCGGCCCGCGGCGTGCCCGCCAACTGGGCCGGAAGCAGGACGTTGTCGGCGACGGTGAGGTCGTCGAGCAGGTTGAAGAACTGGAAGACCATGCCGATCCGGGCCCGGCGGAACTTCGCCGAGGCCGTCTCGCTCAGCGTGTCCACCCGCAGCCCCTCGACCAGCACCTGCCCGGCGCTGGGCCGGTCGAGCCCGGCGACGAGGTTGAGCAGCGTGGACTTGCCGCTGCCGGAGGGGCCGAGGACGGCCAGCGCCTCACCCGGCTGCACCGTCAGCGTGAGCGCGTCCACGGCGGGCGTTTCCTCGTCGTATCTCTTGCTGACCTGCTGTAGTTCGATCACCGGGGTGTCCACGGCTGCCTCTCCTCGATATGGGCACGGGCTGAGTCCGGGCGACCGTACGGCGGGCCGGGCCTGCGGCACGTCGGTTGCGGGAGCGATATCGGGTACCGCAGTGGGCTGACCCGTCGGCCCGTCATCCTTGCGATGTAGTCGCACGGCACGGGGCGGGTGGTTCTCCGGAGGGATGTGCGCACGGGCGTCGCGTTGCCACAATGGGCCGGTGGGTGCGAGTGCCGGGCCGGACCGGGCGCGAAAGCGTGACAGCGTGCTGAGCCGCGTCGCGGCCTCGCTGCGCGCGGTCGAGCCGATCTCCGGGCCCGGTCCGTTCGGCCGGGGCCTGGACTGCGTGATCGCCCTGGTCCTGACCCTGATCACGCTCACCGAGGTGTCCGACCGCTACAGCGGCACGGTGACCTACCCGACGTTCGACGGCCTCCCCGTCGTGCTGCGCGGAGGCCACCCGCCCGACAGTCCCGCCATGATGGTCTTCGCGGTGCTCGCCTCGGCGCCGCTGGTCCTGCGCCGCCGCTACCCGCTCTCGGTCTTCTGGCTGGTGATGGGCTCCACGCTGGCGATGACCAACAGCGCTCCGCGGGTCGCGCTCGTCACGTGCCTGATCGGCGCCTACAGCGCCGCGGCGTACAGCCCGTACCGCGTTCCGGCGCTGTCGAGCCTGCTCGCGGCGGCGCTCCTGGTCGCGCTGACCAGGAACACCTCGCTGCCGGACATCTCCAATGCGCTGATCCCGTTCGTGCTGCTGACCCCGATCGCGGCCGGGGCCAACACGATCCGCACCTGGAAGCGGCGGGCCGCGGCGAGCCAGGACCGGATGCAGTCGCTGGAACGGGAGCAGGCCGAGGCCACCCGCCGCGCCGTCGAGTTCGAACGCGCCCGGATCGCGCGCGAGCTGCACGACGTGGTGACGCACAATGTCAGCGTGATGATCGTGCAGGCCGGGGCGGCCCGCAAGGTGATGGACGCGTACCCCGGGCAGGCCGCCGAGGCGCTGCTGGCGGTCGAGGCCAGCGGCCGGGCGGCGATGTCGGAGCTGCGTCAGGTGATGGGCCTGCTGAACGCGGGCGCGCAGGGCCCTGAGGGTCTGGACGGCGTGCACGGCGTGGACGGCGCCGCCCTCGCCCCGCAGCCCGGACTCGACCGGCTCGACGCCCTGGTCGGCCGGGTGCGCGACACCGGTCTCGCGGTCACGCTCTCGGTGACCGGCGCCGCCCGGCCGGTGCCGCCGGGGATCAGCCTCGCGGCGTATCGGGTGGTGCAGGAGGCTCTGACGAACACGGTGAAGCACGCGGTCGGCGCGTCGGCGAGCGTCGCGGTCCAGCACTCGCCGCGCGCCCTGGTCCTGGAGATCACCGACACCGGCGGCAGCCCCGGGCAGTGCGCTCCGGACGGCAACGGCAGGGGCCTGATCGGGCTGCGGGAACGCCTGGCGGTGTACGGCGGCGTCCTGGAGGCGGGCCGCCGACTGACCGGGGGCTACCGCGTCAGGGCCGTGATCCCGCTGGTTCCGGACGCGGTGCTGGACGGCGCCGACAGCGTTCCCGACGCTGCCGACGCTGCGGCGGACGACGCGGCCGACCTCGTGCAGGAGGAGGCGTGACCCCGCCGCTGCGCGTCGTGGTCGCCGACGACCAGGCGCTGGTACGCACCGGCTTCCGGATGATCCTGGCCGCCGACGGGATCGAGGTGACGGCCGACGCGGCGGACGGGATCGAGGCCATCGAGGCAGTCCGGCGCACCCGGCCCGACGTGGTGCTCATGGACATCCGCATGCCCGAGCTGGACGGGCTGGAGGCGACCCGGCGGATCATCGCGGGCGGCCCCACCGCGCCGCGCGTCATCATCCTGACGACCTTCGACCTCGATCAGTACGTTTACGCCGCGCTGGGCGCCGGGGCGAGCGGCTTCCTGCTCAAGGACGTCACGCCCGAGCAGTTGGTCGCCGCCGTGCGGCTGGTCCGCGCCGGGGACGCGCTGCTCGCACCGACGATCACCCGCAGGCTGGTCGAGCGCTTCGCCCGACGCGACGCGGACTCGCGCGCGGTGCACCGCGACCTGTCCTCGCTGACCCCGCGCGAGTTGGAGGTGCTGCGCCTGCTGGCCCGGGGGCTGAGCAACGCGGAGCTGGCGGCCCGGTTCGGGCTGAGCGAGGCCACGGTGAAGACGCACGTCGCCCGCATCCTGGCCAAGCTCCGGGTGCGCGACCGGGTGCAGGCAGTGGTCGCAGCGTACGAGACCGGGCTGGTCTCCCCCGGCGAGCAAGCGACAGACCCGGACTAGCAATCCCGGAAAAACATCCCGCGCAGTCAGCAGCGGAGCCGCCCGCTTCACGCACGATTCACGTCGCAGTCATCAGACTTGTCTGGACAAGTTACCGGATCGGCGGCAGCTTCTCAGCTATGTCGCCACTCTCCCGCCGCACCCTGCTCGGCTCGGCCGCCGCTGTCGGCGCCGGCGCCGCGCTGGGCGCCGCAGCCCCGTCCGTGTCCGCCTCGACCGTGCCCGACGCAACCCTGTCCGGCACCCTCGCCGACGTGAAGCACGTCGTGATCCTGATGCAGGAGAACCGCAGCTTCGACCACTACTTCGGCACGCTCAAGGGCGTGCGCGGCTTCGCCGACCGCGCCGGGATCCAGCTGTCCGGCGGGTACCCGGTCTTCAACCAGCCCTCCGGCCCGGGACGTCAGTACCCGTGGAACCTGAGCGCCACCGGGTCCGCGGCCGGCGCGAGCCCGGAGACCCTCGCCCAGTGCGACGGCTCGCTCGACCACGGCTGGTCGACCCAGCACTCCGCCTGGAACGGCGGCAAGCTGGACAACTGGGTCTCGGCGAAGGGCTCCGCCCGCACCCTGGGGTACCTGACCCGCAGCGACATCCCGTTCCACTACGCGCTGGCCGATGCGTACACGGTCTGCGACGCCTACTTCTGCTCGATCCTGAGCGCGACCGGACCGAACCGCACCTACCTGTGGAGCGGGACGATCGATCCGGGCGGCAGCGCGGGCGGCCCGGCCTACGACGGCGGCTCCGAGTCCGGGCTGGGCTGGCAGACCTACGCCGAGGCGCTGCAGAACGCCGGGGTCGGCTGGCGGGTGTACCAGAACGCGAGCGACAACTTCGGCGACAACGCCCTGGCCTACTTCAAGCAGTTCACGAACGCCGCCACCGGCACGCCGCTCTACCGCGACGGCATGTCCTCGGTCGCCTCGGTCACCGGGTCCACCCCGGACGACATCGCCGCCGCGATCAAGCAGGACGTGCTGGGCGGGACGCTGCCGCAGGTCTCCTGGGTGGTCGCGAACCAGGCCTTCTCCGAGCACCCGGACGCCCCACCCGGGGACGGCGCGCACTTCGTCAACCTGGTGCTGCAGGCGCTGGCCGCCGACCCGGCCGTCTTCAACTCGACCGCGCTGTTCCTCGACTACGACGAGAACGACGGGTTCTTCGACCACGTCCCGCCCCCGGTGCCCCCGGCCGGGACCGCCGGGGAGTTCATCCTCGGCGGCACCCCGATCGGCCTGGGCTACCGGGTGCCGATGGTGGTGGTCTCGCCCTGGACCCGCGGCGGCTGGGTCGATTCGCAGGTCTTCGACCACACCTCGGTCATCCGCTTCCTCGAGCAGTGGACCGCGGTCCTGGGCACCCCGGCGCACTGCCCGAACCTCAGCGCCTGGCGGCGGGCCGTGTGCGGGGACCTGACCGGGGTGTTCGACTTCGCCAATCCGGTCTACGGCCTGCCCGCGCTGCCCGCGACCGGCACGGTGATCGGCAAGGCGAACTGCGACCCGCTGCCCAACCCCGCACCGACCACCAACGCGCTGCCCGCGCAGGAGTCCGGCATCAAGCCCGCACGGGCGCTGCCCTACCAGCCCGACGGCTACATCGACCACTTCGAGTACGACGCCGCCGGCAAGATCCTGGCCTGGGTCGAGATGGCGAACGAGGGTCCGGCGGCGACCGGCTCGGTGGCCTTCTCCATCTACGCCAACGCTCATCGCAGCGGCGGGCCGTGGCAGTACACGGTCGCGCCCTACAGCGCGGCCACCGGCACCAACGGCACCGCGAGCGACTTCTTCAACGTCGGCACCGGTTTCGGCGGCGGCCAGTACGACCTGAGCCTGGTCGGGCCGAACCGCTTCCTGCGCCGCTTCGTCGGGGACGCGACCACCGCGGGCCGGTACGCCGAGGTCACCAGCCACTACGCGCCGTCGCCGAACCTGGGACAGCAAGCGCTCTGGCTGACCATGGCGAACTCCGGGACCGCGGCCGCGACGTTCACGATCACCAGCAACCACTACCGCACCGACGGTCCGTGGACATACCAGGCCACGGCCGGAGCGAGCATCTCAGACTACTTCAACGCCGTCGCCTACAACGGCGGCTGGTACGACTTCACGGTGACGGTGAGCACTGATTCGGCCTGGTCGCGGCGGTTCACCGGCCACATCGAGACCGGGAGCCCGAGCGTGACCGGGTAGCGGCGCACCGAGTGGCCGCACACTGGCGCCGCGCCGTCAGCCGCATTGACATAGTACTCACTATTCGAATAGCTTCCGCTATATGAATGATGAGTCGGACGAGCCGGCACGGCAGCGGCTGACCCGGGCCGAGGCGAAGAGCCGTACCAGGGCCCTGCTGCTGGAGGCCGCGGCGAAGACCTTCGCGCGCAAGGGGTACGCCGGCGCCTCGGTCGAGGAGATCGCGGAGGGCGCGGGCTTCTCGATCGGGGCGCTGTACTCCAACTTCGGCGGCAAGGAGGAGCTGTTCCTCGAGCTGGCCGCGACGTACAACAGCTCCCTGATATCGAGGGCCGCCGAGGTGCTGCACGAGCACGAGGCGGGGGACGCCCGGGCCGCCGACCTCGGCCGCCTGCTGGCCGACTCCGCCGACCGGGACGTGGACGTCGCCCTGCTGCGCTCCGAGTTCTGGCTCTACGCGATGCGCAACCCCGCCGTGATGGAGACCCTGGCGGCGCGGCTGCGCGAGCCGCGCTCGGCACTGGAGGGCCTGGTCGGCCCGACCCTTGAGCAGCTCGGGGCGCCGCCCGAGGCCTCGGCGAAGGCGGTGGCCACGGTGGTCGCCGCGCTGTTCGACGGCCTGGTACGCCAGCGGCAGATCGACCCGGCCCAGGTGCCCGACGAGCTCTTCGGCCTCGCGCTCAGGTGGCTGTTCACCGGGATCGGTGCGGCATGACGAAGCACACTGACACGACCGGTGACATAGCCGGCGAGACAGACACAACCCCCGAGCCCACCAGCGCCCCGCCACGCGGCTGGTTGGCAGGCATCGGCGGCTGGTGCGCCCGGCACGCGTGGCCGGTGATCGCGGCGTGGGTCGTGGTACTGGTCGGCGCGACGATCGGGCAGCACGCGCTCGGCGGGACGTACACCGACGACTTCAACCTGCCCGGCTCCCCCTCCGTCGTCGGCATCAACCTGCTGCAAGCGCACGAGCCGGCCGCCGGCGGCCAGGGCGGGCAGATCGTCTTCGCGGTCGGCTCGGGCACCCTGGCCGACCAGCACCAGGCGATCGAGACCAGCATCCAGAACGTGAGCAAACTGCCGCACGTGCTTTCCGCCTCCGATCCGCTGTCCACCGCGACCACCTCCACGGACGGGCGCACCGCCTACTCGGCGGTCCAGTTCGACACCAACCCGGCCGACCTCGGCAGCGGCTACGTCACGCAGGTCGACCAGGCCACCGCCGCCGCACGCAGCGCCGGGGTGCAGGTCCACTACGGCGAGGTGCTCGGCCAGGCGGCCCGGCCCAAGAGCGGCGACGCGCGCTCCGAGGCGGTCGGCATCCTCGTCGCGATCATCGTGCTGCTGGTCGGCTTCGGCAGCGTGCTGGCCGCCGGGCTGCCGATCGTCAGCGCCCTGATCGGCGTCGCCGCCGGGCTCGCCCTGCTCGGCATGCTGGCCGCCGCGACCAGCCTGGCCACCGTCTCCCCCACCCTCGGCGTCATGATGGGCCTCGGCGTCGGGATCGACTACGGGCTGTTCCTGTGCACCCGGCACCGGCAGCTGGTCATGGACGGGGTCGCCCCGGATCTGGCCGCCACCCGCACCCTCGCCTCCAGCGGACGCGCCGTCGTGACCGCCGCGCTCACCGTGATCATCGCGCTGCTCGGCCTGTACGCCTCCGGGATCAGCTTCATCGGCAAGCTCGGCCTGGCCGCCGGGGTCACGGTGACCGTGGCCGCACTCAGTGCCCTGACGCTGACCCCGGCGCTGCTCGGCCTGGCCGGCCGCCGCATCGATCGGATCAGGGTACGCCGACCCGCGGCCGAGTCCGCCGAGGCGGGCACCGGCTGGCAGGCGTACGCGACCCGGATCGGACGGCACCCCTGGCGGTACCTGATCGGCGGCTGCGCGCTGCTCGCCGTACTGGCCGTCCCACTGTTGTCGATGCGGCTCGGCCATATCGACGCGGGCGCGGACCCTGCCACGTACACCTCACGGATCGCCTACGACCAAATCAGCAGCGCGTTCGGTCCCGGCGCCAACGGCCCGTTCACCCTCGTCATCGATGTCGAACACAGCTCCGCCGCCCAGATCACAGCCCTGCAGCAGAGCCTGCCCGGCGAACTGGCCGCCGCGCCCGACGTGGTCTCCGTGGCCCCGCTCCGCTCCACCCCCGACGGCGCGCTGCTCACCACGACCCTGATTCCGGCCGGCGGACCGCAGGACGGCGCCACCGACACGCTGATGAGCACCCTGCGCGCCACCACCCTGCCCCAGTCGCTCAAGGGCACCGGCGCGACCGGTTACGTGACCGGGTCCACCGCCTTCCAGCTGGACTTCCGCGACCAGGTCGGCGCCCGGCTGCCGGTCATCATCGGCGTCGTGATCGCCGCCGCGTTCCTGCTCCTGCTGCTCAGCTTCCGCAGCCCGGTGCTGGCCCTGAAGGCCGCGGTGTGCAACCTGTTCTCCATCGGCGCGGCCTACGGCGTGGTGGTGGCGGTCTTCCAGTGGGGCTGGGGCGGCGCGCTGCTCGGGGTCGGCGAGAAGGTCCCGGTCGAGTCCTACGTGCCGATGATGATGTTCGCGATCGTCTTCGGGCTGTCCATGGACTACGAGGTCTTCCTGCTCTCCCGGGTCCGCGAGTCCTGGCTGGCCACCCGGGACAACCACGCCTCCGTCGCGGCCGGACTGGGCGTGACCGCCCGGGTGATCAGCTGCGCCGCCCTGATCATGACCAGCGTGTTCCTCGCCTTCCTGCTCTCGAACAACGTCGTGGTCAAGATGCTCGCGCTCGGGCTCGGCGTCAGCGTCCTGATCGACGCGAGCATCGTCCGGCTGGTGATCGTCCCGTCCACGCTGTTCCTGCTCGACACGGCGAACTGGTGGATTCCCCGCTGGCTGGACCGGGTGCTGCCGCACCTGGGCGAGGAGGACGCCGGCGGGCCGGCCTGAGGCGGACGCTGCAAAGTCCGGACACTGTAAAGTCCGAACACTGCGACCGACGGGGCCGCACGGGGTGAGGAGCACGCTCATGCAGCCGGTGTACGCCGATTTCACCGCGAGCCCGCCGCGGCTGGGCAACGGATCCCTCGCCGAGACCGGGGAGAACGGCCCGCACCAGATCGGCGATCACGTCATCCTCAACGCCGGGGGAAGCGCCGCGGTCACCTTCGACCTCGGCAAGGGTGACCACATCGGGCAGGCCACCCTGGGCGTCACGGCGCTGGTCTCGAAGCTGGGCCCGGCGATCGGATACGCCCCGCTGACGGTCACCGTCAACGGGCGCGCCGTGGTCGAGCGCTGGACCGTCCCCGGCGGCGGCGACCTGCCGCAGGACCTGAGCTTCGCGATCCCCGGCGACTGGCTGCTGCCCGGGGACGGCAACACCCTCGAGGTCCGCAGCGGCGAGGACGCCCGCTCGCACCTGTGGCTGTACCGGATCACCTTCGAAGAGGTCTTCGACCGGGGCGCGGCCGTCCGCGCGCTGGCCGCCGCCGCGGCCCGCGAATCAGTGTTCACCTACCGCACCCAGCTGGCCGAGTCCGACGAGCGCGGCTGGAACGACGGTCCGGAGCTGCGCGTGTACATCGACCGCGGGGAACAGTCCCTTCCGGCGCAACTGTCGTGGACCCGCGCGGACGGCTCCGAGTGCGCGATCAGCTTCCAGTCGGCCATGGACGGGTTCAGCGGCTACCAGCGCGCGGCGGACGGCACGAACCGGGAGTTCCAAGGGCAGCTCACGGCCCGTGCGGAGTACGACGAGAGCGCGCCCCCGGACGGCCTGCTGCGGTTCGAGACCGAGGAGGGCTGGGGCGGCGGCTGGCACCGGTCCGCGCAGCTGCGGCTGGCCGTCGCCGACGGCGGTCCGGCCCCGCACCGGCTGACCTGGCGCGACCAGCGCGGGAACTCCGGCTCGATCTCGCTGTCGCCCGCCCGGGACGGCTTCCTCGGCTACTACCAGCGCTACAACGAGGGCCCGATCGGGTACCGCGGCCAGGCCGTCGAACCGGCGTCCGCCGCACCGGCGACGCTCGGAGTCGAAAGCCTGCGCCACGACCTCGAGGAGATCGGCCGGCACGCCCAGCACGCGGCGGAGCACGTCACCGAACTGCTGTCCGGCTGGCTCAAGCCGCACCGCTGACACCAGCACCCGGTCATCACGCGTCCAGGTCCGCCAGGTACCGGGTCAGCCCGACCGCCGCGCACTCGTCCGCGCCGTCCCCGGCCCGCACGCCGAGGCGGCGCAGCGCGCGGTTGAAGGCCCACTCCCCCTCAGGGGTCTGCGACTGAGCGCCGTCGAAGGACGTGACCCAGGAGTCGACGACGCCCCCGCCCTCGACGACGAAACCGGACTGCTGGTACTCGTCCAGCTCCAGATAGGCGATCGGGCCGGAGGCTGCGGCGTCCTCGCTCAGCCCGACGCTCCCGAGCGTGATCGCGAGGAACCGCGACAGGTCCGCCGCCGCGTCCGGATCGTCGGCCAGCGCGGCGCCGACCGCGTCCCGGGCCGGCTCCCCGACCGGCACGAGGACGAAGCCCTGGGCGAGTTCGACGAACGGGACCGCGGCGGCGCCGCCGCGCAGGCTCTCCGGCGTCCCGACCAGGGCGACGAGCTCGGTCATGCCGCCTCACCCCGCGATCGGGTGCAGGAACACGGTGATCCCGTTCTGGGCGCCATAGTCCACGACCTTCTGTAGTGCGGCGAGCTGGCCGGCCGTCGCGCCGTCCGGGAACGCGATCCGGAGCACGTAGTTGTTCACCATGCCCGAATTGAGCGCCGGATCGCTGCGCGGCGTGCCGTTGCGCCGGAAGTTGACCATGTCGTCGACGTACTTCTTGCCCGTGGAGGTGACCGCCGAGTTCGAGATGCGGTAGGTGTCGGCCCGCAGGTCGATGCTCTTGATGCTCGTCGCGGTGGCGGTCTCCGCGTCCCAGACGTCGATGTACGGGTAGCCGGCCGTCAGATTGCCGCCGAGGGAGTCCTCGATGATCGCGCGGTCGGCGCCGTTCCACAGCGGGTTGAGGCCCGACACCGACATCGCGGCCTTCAGCGCCGGACCGCAGTCGATGTTGTGCACCAGCAGCGGTGTACCGCCGGCCACGACGTAGTACGTGTGCAGGCTGTCGATGGTCAGGTCGTAGGTGACCATCGAACCGGTGTAGTTGCGCACCGCCTCGACGGTCCCGACCGCGCCGCCCGCCGCCGTCGTCTGCAGCCGATCGCCCACCGTCAGCTGGCCGGCGTCGACGAAGGCGTGCCGGGTCAGGTCGTAGTACGGGTGGTTCTGCGTTCCGGTGACGGTCGACGAGCCGCCCGGCGTCTGCACGGTCAGGTCGGTGAACTGGGTGTCCGTATGCGTGACGTGGGTCTGGTCGACGCGATGGACCTGGACGCCGCCGCCGGGGGTCGCGTTCTCGACCAGGTCGCCGGCCTTGACGTCCTGGATCGGCCGGCTCGTACCGTCGGACATCAGCACGTCCGTGTCGGCCGCGAAGCTGTGCGCCGAGGCGAAGCAGGAGTCGAGCGCCGCCAAGAGGTCCTTGGCCCGCGCCAGCCGGGCCAGGTTCTCGAACTTGAGCAGCGTGGCCGAGTCGATTGCGGAGGTCTTGAGCGCGGTCAGCGCCGAGTCGATCCCGGTCACGTCGCCGATTGCGATCGCCAGCCGCAGGTCGCGGGCGGTCTTGGCGATGACCTTGATCGCGGCCGGGGCGGCCAGTTCGGCCACCACCCAGCCGCAGTCGCCCAGGCTGCCGCCGTTGCCGGTGAGCAGCTTCGCGCAGCCGATGTACTCGCCGAACAGGATGCCCGGCAGCGCCTTGAGCGAGGACTCGAGCAGGGCCTGCTGGGTGATGTGCACGGTAACCGGGTGGTCCGGGACCTGCAGCGGCACCACGCCGAGCACGTCCACGTTCACCTGCGGGCCGCTGCCGGTGTTGATGCAGGTTCCCGGCGTCGAGCTCGGCGTGACGCAGCTGACCATCAGGTAGACGTTGTAGCCCTCGACGTGGAAGGTGCCGGGCACGTCGCAGCCGCCGGTTCCCACGCAGTCGCCGGTCGGGGTGAAGCTGTACCTGGTGATGACCTGCTGGGTGTAGACGTCGGCGACTCCCGAGGGGCCGGAGTCGGTGACCTGGCCCGGGGCCGGGTTCGACTGCTGCAGCTGGGTGATCGCGTCGGAGATCTGCTGGGCCTGAGCCGCATCGGCCTGCGCGGTGCTCGCAGCCTGCTGCGCATCCGCCGCCGAGGCCGCCGCCGCGTCGGCGTCCTGCGAGGCCGCGGCCGCGGAGCCCGCCGCGTCGCCGGCCGCGTCACGCGCCGCCGTGGCGTCGCTCTCCCCTGCATCGGCCGCCGCCGACGCGTCCGCGGCGTCGCTGCTTGCGGCCTGCGCGGACGCGGTCGCGTTCGTCGCGTCGAGCTGGGCCTGGGCGTCCATCGCGTTGATCCGGTCGTCCGAGGCCTTGGTGGCCTTCGCGTCGGCTGCCGCCTGTGCCGCCGAGGCCATCGCCGCCGAGGCCGAGGCTGCGGCCTTCGCTGCGGAGGCTGCCGCGTCTGCTGCCGCCTGGGCCGCCAGTTTCGCGTCGCCCGCCGCCCGGTTCGCGGCGTCCTGGGCCGCGGCGGCCAGTGCCGCGGCCTGGGTCGCCTCGGCGGCGGCCACGTCGGCCTGCTGCTGGGCGATCGACTTGGCCGCCTCGGAGCTCAGCACCGAGAGTCCGGCCGCCGAGTCAGTGGCCGCATACGGCGCGGCCAGGTCGATGGCCTGGTTCGCGGGCGCCGCGACGGTGGCCGCCTCGGCTGCCGCGGCCTGCGCCGCCTGCGCGGTGGCCAGCGCCTGCCCGGTCGCGGTCGCGCTGTCCGACAGCGCTCCCGCCGCCTCGGTCTGCGCGGCGAGCGCCGCGGCCCTGGCGTTCGCGGAATCCTGGCCGGCCTGCTTGGCCGAGGCCTGGGCCGCGGCAGAGTCCTGAGCCGCGACCGCGGCCTGCGTGATCGCGTCGGCCGCCAGCGAGTCGGCCTTCCGGGCGTCCGCGTGGGTCTGCGCGGCCGCCGCGTCCGCCGTCGCAGCGTCCGAATTTGCCTTGTCCGCGGCCGCGTTCGCCGTGATGGCTGCGGCCCTCGCCGCTGCCGCCGCGTTCTCGGCGGTGTTCGCGTCCGTATTGGCCTGGTCGGAGGCGATGGCGGCGGCGTTTGCGTCCGCGCGTGCCTGTTCGGCCGCCGCTTCGGCTCCCGCCGCGGCGCTCGTCCCGGCTGCCGCCGCCGCAGCCGCATCGGCCGCCGCCGACTTCGCCAGCGCGGCGTTCATCGTGTCGCGGGCGGTCTGCGCCGTGGACTCCGCCGCCGCCGCGTTGGACACCGCCAGTTGCGCGGTCGAGTCGTATCCGGCTGCCGTGGACGCGGCGTTGGCCGCGTCGGTCTGCCTGGCCGCCGCCGTCGCAGCCTGCTGCTGTGCCGCGGCATCCGCTGCGGCTGCGGCGTCGCGCTGGGTCTGCGCGGTCGCCTTCGCGTTCGCGGCGATGGTCCGCTGAGTGGCCGCGTCGGCCGCCGCAGCGTCCGCGCGTGACTGGGCGTCCTTGGCCGCAGCCTCCACGGTGGCGATCTTCGCCTTGTCGTTCGCGACCTTGGCGGCCGCCGCGGCCGCCGCCGTCGCCTGGTTCTGCGCCTGGGTCGCCAGGGTCGCCGCCTGAGCCGCGTTGTCCTGCGCCGTCTGCCGCAGGTAAAGGGCACGCGCCGCGTGCGCCTGTGCGCTGGCGTTGGCCAGCAGCGTCGCCGAATCGGCCAGCGTCGCGTTGGTCGCGGCAACAGCGGTCTGCATCGCGTTCGACGTCGCCTGCGCCGCGGCCGCGGCAGCCTTGGTCACCTGCGCCGACTGCAACGCGTAGGTCAGGCCCCTGCCCTCCGGCAGACCCGAGGCCACCGCGGTGGCGTACGCCGTGTTCAGCGCGGTGCTCGCCTTGTTCGCGGCGTCCTGCGCGACCGCCGCCTCGTTCTGCGCCGCCGAGGCCAGCGCGGCCACCTTCGCCTTGATCAGGCCGAGGTCGTGGGTCGCGTGCGACATGTCCACGCCCGACCAGACCACCGGGTCACCGGTGGTCTTCTGCCCCTGCGCCCACAGGATGCCGCCGGCCGTCCAGGCGTAGTCCAGCCCGTCGTGCATCGTCTCCGCGCCGGCCTTCAGCGCGTCGAGGGCCTGCATCTCGTCGGCCAGGATGTCGGCGCGCGGCTGCGCCTGCGCGTTCAGCTCGGCCTGCCACTCGGCCCAGGCCGTCTCCTCGGCCTCGACCAGCACGTGGTTGGGGTCCAGCGGGTTGGACGGGTCGCCGCCGGCCCAGCGGGCCTTGAGCGACTCGACCTCGACCCGGAACTCCGGGGTCCCGGCCACCGGGGCGACCGTCGGCCAGCCGTCGTACTGGATGAACCGGCGCACGCCGTCGGCCGAGCCGCTGTTCGTGTCGTCCCGGTACAGGTTCCACACCCATGCGTTGCTCGGGTCCTGCGCTGCGTGCGCGGCGGCGATCGCCGTGACCTTGTCCTGGGCCGCCTGGTCGGCGTGCGTGACCGGCAACGTGTCATAGACCGCATTGCTGGCCAGCCAGTACGTCGAATCCTTCGACATGAAGGTGGTGACGCTCGCGTCGAGGTCGGGCTGCGAGCTGTAGCCGTACATCGGGTAGCTGTCGAGGAAGTGCCCGGTCCCGTCCTCGCGCTGAGTTCGCGCCTGGTCGGCGGTCGCCGCGTTGGCGACGTCCTGGCCGAGCGGGCCGTTCGGGTCGTGCACCCAGCTGGTCTCCTCCCAGTTCTGCCAGGTCGCGGTCAGGGCGCTGTCCGGACCGGCCAGCGCCTGGGCCGCCGCCGTGCGCACCTGGATCCCGCCGGCGTGCAGCAGCTTGGCGAGGTGGGCACTGGTGTCACGCACGGTCTCGGCGGTGTTCATCGCCGCTATCCGGGCATTGATGTCACCGGTGCCGGGCGGGACCGTCGCGTTGGTCACCGTGGCCGACGGGACGAAGGTGTGCCCGGCGTGCGGGATGTCCCAGACCTGGGCACCGGTGTTGTTGCAGGTGTAGATGCGCAGCTGGGTGCCGTTGGTCGTGGTCGAGCCCGGATCGTCCAGGCAGCGCCCTGAGTTCGGGTTGACCAGCCGCGGGTTGCTACTCGAGTCGTACCCGACCACCCACTGCTGATCCAGGCCGCCGGCGCAGGTGGCCAACTGCACCAGCGTTGCGTTGGCCGTCGCGGTCTCGCCGCCGACGACGCCCAGGCACAGTCCGCCGGCCATCAGCGTGCCGTCGGGGTCCAGCGACCACGGCAGCACCGGGCCCGTGACGCAGCTGCTCGTGCAGGACGGCGCCGTGTAGCCCACGCCGCAGGCGAACAGCACGACGGCAGCGCCGGCGGTGGCCGCTGCGGCAGTCGAGGCGGGGATGGCGCACTTCTTCATCACCGCGTTGGTGATCGGGCCGCTCGGCGCGGGCGGCGCGGCCGGCGGGTTGAACTGCTGCGCGGTGCTGCCGTTGCAGGTGTAGATCTGCAGCGCGACCCCGTCGGCGGTCGAGGAGTTCGGCGTGTCGACGCAGCGGCCCGAGGTCGGGTTGTAGAGCTGGAGGCTGCCGGTCTTGCCGTGCTGGTAGAGCCACTCCTGGCTCCTCCAGCCGTTGCAGTCGGTCAGCTGCACCGGGCGGCCGTTGGCGGTGTCGGTGGTCAGGTCGCTCTCGGTGGTCCAGGCGGTGGTCGCGATGCCGGTCCGGCCGTCCACCACGTCGGTGCTCAGGATGATCGCCTGCGCGCCGCCCGCCCCGGCCGCGATGGAGGCGCCGAAGTTGGTGACGTCGAGCGGGCCGCCCTCCTTGGTCCAGCCGTTGTACGCCACGCCCTTACGCGCGTACGCATAGCCGTCGCCGCCGATGAACATCTGCGTGCCGTCGGACCCGGCTGCGATCGGCGCGGTGAAGGCCGGGTCGGTGCTGGTGATGCTGGTCTCGAGCGTCCAGCCGTTGAGCCCGATGCCGGTCTTGGCATAGCCCTTGCTGTCACTGCCGATCAGCATCTGCACGCCGCCGTTGGTGGCGATCGCCTTGGCGCCGGGAGCCTGCTCCTTGACCCAGCCCGAGGCCGCGCCGATCGCGCTGCGCGCGTACACCGCCCCGTCGGCGCCGATCATCATCTGGGTACCGTCGGAACCGACCGAGATCGCCGTGGACCCCACTGCGCTTTCCACAGTCCAGCCGGTCGGCGCCCCGATCGAGCTGCGCGCGTACACCGTGCCGTCGCTGCCGAGGTAGAGCTGGACGCCCCCGTTCGTGGCGATCGCCCTGACGCCGGAGCTGCCCTCGCTGGTCCAGGCTCCCGCGCCGATGGTGTTGCGCGCGTAGATCCCGCCGTCGGCGCCGACCATCATCTGGGTGCCGTCGGAGCCGGCCGCGATGTGCTGGGCCTGGAAGTCGCTCTCCTTGGTCCAGCCGCCCAGCCCGATGCCGCTCTTCGCGTACACCTCGCCGGAGGTGGTCAGCAGCATCTGCAGGGTGCCGCCGGCCGCGACCGTCTCCGCCGCACCGCCGTTGGTGCTGGTGATGTCGAGGCACTTGCCCGGCGCGCTGTTCAGCGTCACGGTCCCGTGGAAGGCGAGGTCCCAGTAGTAGTCCTCGTACGGGGTGAAGGTCCAGTTCTGATTCGTCGAGCCGCTGCAGGCCGAGGAGTCCACGGTCGAGCCGTTGGCCGTCTTGCCGGACAGGTCGTCCAGGCACTTGCCGAGGCCGGAGTTGCGCACCGTGCCGCTCGCCTGGGCGTTGATGTTGGAGATCTGCGACTGCCCGGTGTTGCCCAGGTTCCAGTCCGGCGCGGCCGAGGCGGAGCCGGCCGCCAGCGACCAGGCCAGGGCGCCGGCCGCCGCCACCGCCGTCGCCCGCAGGGATCTGCGACCCAGGAACCAACCGGAAGACGTGCGGGTACGCGCAGCGCGCAGCGACATGAAGGTCAAACCCCGAATCCCCGTAAACCGCCCGAAAAGTACTACTGGAGACCGGACACAGCCCGTGATCCGATCTTCGCACCGGACAGTAGCGAGCCGCGGATCGATCGCGCAAGAGGGTTGACGTCGTATCAGCGCCCGGCGACGCTTTCGGACCGTTGACGGAGCGACGTTCCGGGATTATGTTGCCTCAGATTTGATTATGTTTAGTCGCTTTCGGGCTCAGCCGAATTACTCAACATTATTAAACATAAGCGCCGCCCTGGGGGTACCCGGATGTCACGTAGCGCCGCCATGTCACCCGTCCGATCGACCGGTCGCCGGACCGTCACGGGCCTGATCGCCGTTCTGGCCCTGATCCTCTCCCTCACCGGCATGGCGAGGAACGCGCCGAACGCCGCGCCGCCGCCCACAGCAGCAACCAACGCAGCGGCGGCCAACGCAGCGGCCACGGCTGCGGACGCTGCGACGGGCACCCCGCACACCGTCACCTATGACGGCTACTCGCTGATGATCGACGGCAAGCGCACCTACATCTGGTCGGGAGAGTTCCACTACTTCCGGCTGCCCAGCCCGGACCTGTGGCGCGACGTGCTGCAGAAGATGAAGGCGGCCGGGTTCAACGCCGCCTCGATCTACTTCGACTGGGCCTACCACTCGCCGAAGGCGGGCGTCTACGACTTCACCGGGGTGCGCGACGTCGACGAGCTGCTCGACATCGCCCAGCAGGTCGGCATCTACGTGATCGCCCGGCCGGGGCCGTACATCAACGCCGAGGTGGACGGCGGCGGCCTGCCGGACTGGCTCGGGACCGAGGCCGGACGCGACCGCACCACCGACCCGACGTATCTGGCCGCCGCGGACGACTGGCTCTCCCGGATCGACGCGATCCTGGCCCGGCACCAGCTGACCAACGGCACCGGCACCGTCATCACCTACCAGGTCGAGAACGAGTTCTACGACGGCTCCGCCGCCGGCCGCCAGTACATGGCGCACCTGGAGGCCAAGGCGCGGGCCGACGGCATAGCGGTGCCGCTGACCGGCAACAACAACGGCACCTTCAACAGCGGGACCGGGGCGCTGGACTTCGACGGCGCCGACTCGTACCCACAGGGCTTCAACTGCTCGAAGCCGACCAGCTGGGCCGGCCTGCCGGACATCTCGTACGACCACGTGGCCGGAAAGCCGCTGTACACCGCCGAGTTCCAGGGCGGCTCCTTCGATCCCTGGGGCGGACCCGGATACGCGAACTGCCAGCAGCTCACCGGCGCGGACTTCGAGAGCGTGTTCTACAAGCACAACCTCGCGGTCGGCGCGACGATGCAGAACTTCTACATGACCTACGGCGGCACGTCCTGGGGCTGGCAGTCCGATCCGAGCCAGGTCTACACCTCGTACGACTACGGCGCGGCCATCACCGAGGGGCGGCAGCTGACCGCCAAGTACCAGCAGGACAAGCTGATCGGCTACTTCACCCACTCCGTCGCGCCGCTGACCAAGACCGACTCGCTGGCCACGGCCGCTCCCACCTCCGCGGCCATCGTGGACACCGCGCGGATCAACCCCGACGACGGCACCCAGTTCCACGTCCTGCGCCACGCCAACGCCACCTCGACGTCGACCGACTCCACCCACATCTCGCTCGACCTGAACGCGCACTCCGGATACACGTACGACGACGCCGCAGCGGCGCTTCAGTACACGGGCACGTGGTCGCACGTCGGCGCCGAGCAGAGCTACACGGGCGTGGACTATCTGCGCACCGAGTCGTTCTCGAACACGACTGGCGACAGCATGACCGTGCCCTTCAGCGGAACGACGGTGCGGTACATCGCGCCGAAGGCGGGCAACCACGGCATCGTCGACGTCTACCTCGACGGCGTGAAGGTAGCCTCCGTGGACGGCTATTCCGCGAGCACGATCGGCGGGCAGGTGCTGTACTCGGCGACCGGCCTGTCCGACGGGCCGCACACGCTCAAGCTCGTGGTGACCGGCCAGCGCAACCCCTCCGCGGCCGGGACCTTCGTCTCGGTCGACGCGATCGACCTGACCCCGTCCGACCCGGCCGAGAGCTACCCGACGGTCCCGCAGCAGCCCGGCACCTCGCTGACCTTTGCCGGGCGTGACTCCAAGACCATCCTGGCCAACTACCAGCTCGGCGCCTCGCACCTGCAGTACTCGACCTCGGAGCTGATGACGCAGGCCGAGATCGGCGGGCAGGACGTCGCAGTGCTCTACGGACGCGCCGGCCAGGACGGCGAGACCGTGCTGCGTTACGCGGCGCAGCCGAACGTACAGGTGCTGTCCGGATCCGTGACGAGCACCTGGGACGCCTCACGCGGCGACCTGCGGCTGAACTACACGCACTCCGGACTCGCCCGCGTCCTCATCACCGGCGGCCCGCGGCCACTGCTGCTCCTGCTGGCCACCGACCAGGTCGCCGAGCAGTTCTGGGAGCAGCAGACCGCGTCAGGGCCCGTACTCGTGCTGGGCAGCGACCTGCTGCGCACCGCGACGAGCACGGACGGCACGCTCGCGCTGACCGGAGACACCAGCCAGGCGGGCTCCCTCGAGGTCTTCGCCGCCGACTCGGCCTCGATCACCTGGAACGGCGACCGGGTCAAGACCCAGAGCACTGCGAGCGGATCGCAGGTCGGATCAGTACCCGGACCCGCACCGGTCACCCTTCCATCCCTCACGAACTGGCAGCACACCGCGGAGTCCCCCGAGGCGCAGCCGGCCTTCGACGACTCCACCTGGCAGGTTGCGGATCACCTCACCTCCAACAGCACCACCACCCCGGCGACGCTGCCCGTCTTGTTCGCCGACGACTACGGCTTCCACCACGGCGATGTCTGGTACCGGGGCCGCTTCCGCGCCGGGCCCACGTCCACCGGCGTCACGCTCTCGGCGATCACCGGCCGGGGCGGGGTCTACTCGGCCTGGCTGAACGGGGTCTTCCTCGGCAGCAGCGACGACGCGACGCACACCTTCGCGTTCCCGGCCGGGGCGGTGCATGCGGGCACTGACAACGAGGTCTCGGTGCTGGTCGAGAACATGGGCCACAACGAGGACTACAACCAGCAGGACACGAACAAGGAGGCGCGCGGGCTGACCGGGGCCCGGGTGGCCGGCTCGCCGCTGGCCTCGACCACCTGGCGGATCCAGGGCGACCGCGGCGGCGAGGACCTGGTCGACCCGGTGCGCGGGCCGATGAACACCGGCGGCCTCTACGGCGAGCGGGCCGGCTACTCGCTGCCCGGCTACCCGGACTCCTCCTGGAGCACGGTGAGCCTGCCGACCAGCGATACGACGCCGGGGGTGTCCTGGTACCGGACCACCGTCTCGCTCGACCTGCCGAGGAATCAGGACACCTCGGTCGCGCTGAAGATCGCGGACGACCCGGGCCGGCACTACCGCGCGGAGATCTTCGTCAACGGCTGGCAGCTGGGCCGGTACGTCAACGACCTCGGCCCGCAGCACGACTTCCCGATCCCGAACGGGATCCTCAAGCCACGCGGCAAGAACACGATCGCCATCGCGGTCTGGAACACCGACGGCAGCACCGGCGGACTCGGGACCGTCTCACTCGAATCCCTCGGTTCGGTCGCCTCGCCGCTGCAGGTGGCGAACGTCGACAGCCCGTCCTACGACCAGGCGGTGTACGCCATGCCGGCCGCGCCGCGCGCCGCACTATCCCTCAGCGCCCCGGACACCGCGGCGCCGTCGCAGGCCCAGCCGGTCTCGGCGACCTTCACCGTGCCGGCCGGGGCCCCGCACGCCGAGTCCCTCTCCCTCGGGCTGAAGCTGCCGGACGGCTGGACGGCCTCGGCCACCTCGCCCACCACCGTCGACCGCGTCAATCCCGGCGCCTCGGCCACGGCAACGTGGCTGGTCACCGCGCCGTCGGGCACCCTGTCGCCGGTCTCCGAACTGACCGCGACGGCCGACTACCTACAGCACGACACCGCGCAACAGGTCACCGACACCCGCGACATACGCGCGCTGCCGGTCGCCCCGACCGCGAACACGGCGGTCAGTGCCCTGCCGTTCTTCTCGGCGACCAACGGCTGGGGACCGGTCGAACGCAATACCAGCAACGGAGAACAGGCCGCCGGGGACGGCAAGCCGATCACCCTGAACGGAACCGTCTACGCCTCCGGGCTGGGCACGAACGCCGTCAGTGATGTGACGCTCTACCTCGGCGGGCACTGCAGCCGGTTCACCGCAGTCGTCGGCGTGGACGACGAGGCCGGTTCATCGGGCTCGGTCACCTTCAGCGTCGTCTCGGACGGCGCCGTGCTGACCACCACCCCGGTGCTGACCGGTACGTCGGCCTCGGTGAGCCTGGACGTCGACATCAGCGGCACCCAACTGCTGGATCTGGTGGTGGGCGACGGCGGCGACGGCAACGGCCTCGACCACGCCGACTGGGCCAACGCGCAGTTGAGCTGTAGCTGAGCTGCAGCCCGTAACCCCCCACCACCAACCGCGTGTGGGGCGGGCAGTGCGCCACAAGCGCACCACCCGCCCCACCTGAAACGGGGTCGTCCGTCTAGTGCATGGCGCCCTTGGTCCCAGCGCCGGCGCCGGCACCGGCCTTGGCTCCCGCGCCCGCCTTGGTCGGCGCGCCCATCGCGGTCATGTCCGCCACGGTCGCCGCGGGCGCGGTGCCGCGGATCGACTCGATGCCGGCCAGGCACGCGGCCATCGACTCGTAGGCCTCGCCCACCGCGATGATCTGGCCGTTGCCGGACTTGAGCCGGAACCGGTACTTGCCCCGGGCGTCCTTGTAGACCTCGAACTTGCCGGCCATGCCGTGCTCCTTTCGGGAAGTAACGCCCCGGCGCCGCGGGAGAGCCGCGGCCCGTGCCACGGGTGCTCCCGCGCGCTCGCTGCGGGCGGTCCGGTCGGCTCCAGCCGACCGGCACGACCCAACCTCCCCCGGCTGCTCCCCCGCCGCAGCCCGCGCTGAGCCACCCGGGTACCAGGCCCTTCGGCCGACACCCGATTTCGATCGCCGCCGCGCCCGCAGCCCGTGGTTGCGGCGTCGGCGGCGACGCTGCCAGACTCGCGCAAGAGCGCTCTCACCGCCAAAGACGGCGGCGCTTCGAAGCGGTAGCGACTCAACGCAGCAGCGATTCGGGGTCTCATGATTCAGTGCGGCCGGTGAAGTCCGACGCGGGGCTCGCGGCCCTCGCCGTGGGGCGGCGGCTGGCCGCGCGGCGGGGAGCGCTGGCCGCCACGGCGGCGGTGACCCTGGCGGCCGCGTACTTCGCGGTCCGGGTCGCAGTGGCCTGGGAGGTGACGCTGCCACAGGCGGCGCAGCAGGATCTGCGCGCATCGCCCGACGCCGCGATCGTGGCGACGAGCCCCCTGTCCGGCGGCGGGCCGTCGTCGTGCGGGACGGGTCCGGACGCGGCGCCCGCGAATCTACGCACGGCACTCAGCTCGGGCCGGTTCACCGCCGATGCGATGATGACCTCTGATTCGCTCTCCCTGGCCTCGCTGCCGGGCCTGACGCCCGGCTCGCTCATCAAGGCGTACTGCGCATCCTCCGTACGCGACCACGCGGCACTGACCGCAGGCCATTGGCCCGACAGCGTACTGACAAGCAGCGCGATCCCCGTCGCAGTGCCCGACAACACCCTCGCCGCCCTCAAGCTGCACCTGGGCTCGACGCTCGCGCTGACCGACGCCGAGTCGCACGCCCGGGTCGAGCTGCTCGTGGTCGGCGTCTTCCATCGATCGCAGAACCCTGCCGCCTACTGGGCCTGGGACCCGATCGGCGCGTCGGGCGCACAGATCGTCGGGTCGTACACGCACTACGACTCGGTGGTGGCCGACGCCTCGGCCTTCAGTTCCGGCGCGTTGCACGCCGACTCCTCGACCCTGCTGGTGCTGCCCCCGGCCACGGACGGTTCCGCCGCGGGGCTCGCGTGGCTGTCCGGGCAGGCGTCATCGATCACGGATTCCCTCGGCAAGGACTCGAACCCGTGGTACACCGTCTCCGGGGCCCTGGCCGCCGACCTGAGCGCGCTCGGCGCCGCCGTGGTGACCGCGCACGCCCAGCTGCTCGCCGCCTGCCTGCTGCTCGGCGCGGTCGCCGCCGCCGGACTGCTCGGGACGACCGGGCTGCTGGTGGGCGTCGGGGCCGAGCAGGGCGCGCTGAGCCGGGCCCGCGGAGCCGGACGGCGGCACCTGCTCACCGCGCACTGGCCCGAACTGGTGCTCCTGTGCGCAGCCGCGGCGGCGAGTGTGCCGATCGGTACGGCGACCGCGCACGTCGGCACACCGGCTACCTGGATCGCGGCCGGGACCGTCGCGCTGCTCGCCGTGACAGTGCTCTGTCTACGCGCGGTACGGCCGCAACTGCCCGGCGACGTGGCGACGGCGCGCGGTCGTCAGGCGCCGCTCGCCTACGGCCTGCGGTTGGGCGCGGATCTCGTCCTCGTGGCGCTTGCCGCCCTCGCGCTGTGGCAGTCCGCGGGCAATCCGCTGGCCGGGCGCGGCCCCGGCGGCCTGCCGGGCGCCGATCTGGTGGTCGCGGCCGCCCCCGCGCTCGCGGTGGCCGCCGGGGCCGGGCTCGCCGGGCGCCTGGTGCCGGCCGCCGCGCGGCTGGCCGAGCACGGGGCCGCCCGTGCCCGGCGGCTCGCCACGGTGTTCGCGTTCTGGCAGGTCGGCCGCACCCCGCTCGGCTACGTCCTGCCCGCGCTGGTAACGGTCGCGGCCGTGGCGGGCGGGACCTTCGCGGTCGCGCAGAACGCCAGCTGGCAGCGGTCCGTTCGGGATCAGGGGGCATACAGCGCGGGCGCCGAGGTCGTCGTGACGACCCCCTGGTCGCAGTCGATAGAGCAGGCCGCCGAGGTGACGCACGCCCGGGGCGTGCTGGCGGCGACGCCGGTTGAGCGGCTGCCCGGATCACAGGGCGGTTCGCTGCTCGCCCTCGACGCCGGATCGGCCGACCAGACAGTGCTGCTGCGGCCCGACCTCGCGCACGGATCGGCCCCGGGCCTGTGGAGCCGGGTCGCGTTGCGCCCGCTACCCGGCCTGGCCATCCCCGGCCAGCCCACCGGACTCGCGATCTCCGCGCAGCTGTCCGTCAGCGAGGCGCAGCTCGCCCCGGCGACGGTCGTCGCGACCGTGCAGGACGCGGCGGGGCTGGTCTACCAGCTCGGACTCGGGTCGCTGGCCGCGGACGGCCGCGTGCACACCCTCAGCGGCACGTTCTCCACCGCCGGACAGCCCGACTACCCACTCAGAGTGCTGCGATTCGACGTCTCCTATACCGCGCCCGCCGCGACCAACGCGTCCGCCACGCTGTCAGTGCTCGCACTCGCGGCGGCGCCGGAGGGCGGACGTACCGCGATCCCCTTCGCCTCCGGCGACAAACTCGCGTCGTGGACCACCAGCAGCACCTGGAGCGCAGGCGACGTGTCGTGTTCGGCCGGACCGAACGGAGTCGACACCCCCGTCAACACCGCGAGCGCCCCTCCACAGGTCACTGATACGAAAACCGTCGCAGGCGGCGGCTGGACGCTGGACTTCTCCACCGGGGCCGGGCTCAACTTCAACGGCGACGCGACCTGCACGCCGATCCCGGGCTCGGTCGCGCTGAGCGCCGGGATCGGAACCGGAGCCGGAGCCGCCGCCCTGCCTGCCCTCGCGACGGACGCCTACCTGCACTCCACCGGCACCTCCGTCGGCGCGACCGTGCCGATCAGCGTCAACGGCATCACGGTGCCCGCACTCATCGTGGCCTCGGTGGCCGAGTTCCCCACCCTGTCCGGCGCCGCAGCCGGCGGCCTCGTGGTTGATCTGCCCGCGCTCTCCGCCGACCTGGTCGCGCACGGCGGCACGCTGCCGCCGCCCACCGAATGGTGGTTGCGCACCGTCGGCGCCGCGGTGCCCGCCGACCTGCCCGCGTACTCCTCGGCCGTGACCGCGGCCGGGTTGACCGACCAACTCGCGCACGATCCGCTCTCCGCCGCCGTCCCGCAGGTGCTGACGCTCGGCGCGGCCGACCTGGTGCTGCTCGCCGGGCTCTCGCTGGCCGCCTGCCTCGTCGCAGCCGGACGCAGACAGGCGGCGCACGATCCGGTGCTGTCAGCACTCGGCGCCGGACGCCGCGAGCGCGCCGCGATCCGGCTGCTGCTCAACCTGGCGATCGTCGCGCCGACCGCGCTACTGGGCTGGGGACTGGGGCTGGCGGTCTCCCGGGAACTGGTCCCAGTGTTCGTACTCACGCCGGGGGGCACCGCGCCGGTACCGACCGTGCTGTTGACCACCCGTCCGGGCTGGAGCGCGCTCGCGGTGCTGTGGCTGCTCGCGGTAGGGATCGCGGCCGCGCTGGACCTGCGCCCGCGCACGGAACTGCCGGGTGCCGCATGAGCGCACTAGAAAGAATTCATGACGCCCGGCAGTTCACCCGCACCGCCTGGCGGCGCTCCGCACTCGTCGGGCTCGCACTCCTCGCCGCACTGGTCTGCCTCGCCACAACGGCCGCCGCCCGCACCGACTTCGCCACCCGGACCAGGGCGCTGCACACGATGATCGACGCCGCGCCGCCCGACACGCCCATGGTGACCGGCGAGGCCGACTGGCTCGCCTACACCCAGTCCCTCGGCCTCGCACCCTCCTCGATCACCGACTCGGGCGCGCGGATCAGGGAGCTGCTCGCCACGGTGCTGCCGCTCGCCGGATCAGCGAACGCGTCGTGGTCGTCGCTCGAAGTCCCGGAACGGCCGGTGCTGGCGCCGCCGAGTGCCGAGAACGCGGGAGGCATCGGCGCCCGGATGCGTCTGGTCTACCGAGACACGTACGCCACCGAGGGCCGTCTGCTTACCGGACGCTGGCCGACGAGCGCAATGCAGAACGCGAATTCGCCGCTGGAGGCCGACCTGTCCGCCGCCACCGCCACCCGGCTCGGCGTGCAGGTCGGCTCGCTGCTTTCGGTCCAGACCTCCGACCTGCGCGGCACGACGGTGTTGCGCATCGTGGGCCTGGTGGCCGCACACGACCCGGGAACGGCGTTCTGGGCCTCCGATCCCGTCCTGCTGACGCCCCAGGTCGAGAGTAATGCGAGCGGCGACCAGTACTGGGCCGCGGACGCGCTCATCGGCTCGGCCCAGGCCGGGGCGCTGACCTCGGCCACCGCCTCGGACGGAACGCTGCCGGCCGGCGACTTCCGGCTCTCCTGGGGCTTCCCGCTTGACCTCTCCGGCCTCGACGCCGACGGGGCCGCGCCGCTGGCCGACCAGCTCGACGGGCTGACCGGCATCGAGGACGAACTCGCCTACAACCCGACCGGTGCGATCCCGGTGTCGCTCAGCTCGCAGCTGACGCCGATCCTGCGCTCCTTCGCCGCGGCGCTGCGGGTAACAGACCTCGAACAGTCGATGCCGCTGTACGGCCTCGCCCTGATCGCCGCCATCGCCGGGGCATTGCTCACCTACGCGGCAGTGGACCGGAGCCGCGCCGAGACCGATGTGCTGCGCGCACGCGGGGCCGCGACCTGGTACCTCGTGCTGCAGGCACTGGCCGAGGGGTGCGTCACAGCGCTGCCTGCCGCCGCCGTGGCGTTCGCGCTCGGCACCGCCATTCCGGGACTCACTCCGCCATGGCTGCATCCGGTCGTCGCAGTGACGGCGCTGTTCGCGACGCTGGCCCCGGCGCTATGCACCGCGCTGGTCTACCGACCGCGCCGAGCGGGTCGCACGCAATCCGCCCCGCACCGGCCGACCCGCTTCGCGCGGCACCGGCGGCTGATCGTGCAAGGAGCGCTGGCGGCCGCCTGCCTGGCGGGAATCGACCTCATCCACAGCCAGGGCCTCGCGCCCGGCGGATCAGTCGATCCGTACGCAGCCGCGGCCCCGGTGCTCGCCGCCGCGCTGGCCGCGCTCGTCACGGTCAACCTGCTGCCGCTCGCACTGCGCGCGCTGCGGCGTCGGGCCCTGCCGCGGCGCGGCATCGTCGGACTGCTCGGGGTGGCCCGCGCGGCCCACGAACCGGGCACCGCGCAGGCCGCGATCTTCGTGCTGACCACCGCCGCGTGCACGGCCGACCTGTCCGTCGCCCTGGCCCGCCTCGCCGGGCGGGCGCAGGCCTCGGGGCCGCTCGGAACCGCCGCCACCGCCACCCTCGACGCGCTCGCCGTCATCGCCGTCGTGGCCGCCTGCGCGGTCGCGGCCCTGGCGGTGCGGCTCGGCACGGCGAGCCGGCGCGGCGCCGATCGGCGCCTGGCCACCATGGGCCTGACGACGGGTCAGTCCCGGGCGATCGCGGCGGTGGAGAACGCCCCGCCCGCGCTGGCGGGGGCGCTGGCCGGGGCGCTGGTCACCGTGCCGCTGCTGCGGATCGTCGGTCCGGCGCTCGGCGTCGCCGCGGTCCCCGCCTCCGCCGGCGCGCTCGTGCTGCCCGCGCTGGCCGTCGCCCTTCCGGCCGCCGCCGCGGGCGTGGCCGGTTCCTGGAAGAGAGGAGCCCCGTGACCAGTCCCGGCCCGGATCCCGTTCCCAGCCCCACCCCCGAACCAGTTCCCGTTCACGATCCCGTTCCCGCTCCCGATCCCGAGTTCGCCATCCGCTGCGAGCAGCTGGTGCGGATCTACAAGACCGACACGCTCGAGGTCCAGGCGCTGCAGGGCTTGGACCTGCGGGTCGCCGAGGGCGAGCTGACCGCGCTGGTCGGCGCCTCGGGCAGCGGGAAGTCCACGCTGCTGGCGATCCTGGCCGGACTCGATGTACCCACAGCCGGATCGGCGCGGGTAGCAGGGCGCGAACTGGCCGGGCTGAGCCACCGCGAGCGGCTGCGCTACCGCCGCGCGACGGTCGGGTTCGTCTGGCAGAACCCCGCCGCGAACCTGCTGCCGCACCTGACCGCCGCGCAGAACGTCGCGCTGCCGATGCGCCTGAACCGTACGTCCCGCGCGGCCCGGCGCGACCGGGCCGATCAGCTGCTCGACGCGCTGGGTGTCGCGCACTGCCGCGACCGCGTTCCGGCCCAGCTGTCCGGCGGCGAGCAGCAGCGCACCGCGATCGCGACCGCGCTGGCCAACACTCCGAGCGTGCTGCTGGCCGACGAGCCGACCGGGGAGCTGGATTCCGAGACCGCCGAGACGGTCTTCGAGGGCCTGCGCACGGCCAACCGGGAGCACGGTGTCACGGTGCTGATCGTCACGCACGACGCCGGTATCTCGGCGCAGGTGCGGCGCACCGTGGCCATCCGCGACGGCCGTACGTCGACCGAGACGCTGCGCCGCGCCCCGAGCCACGGAGGTACGGCCGCTGATCCGGTCGAATACGCGGTCGTCGACCGTTTCGGCCGGCTGCAGCTGCCCCGCGAGTTCACCGAGTCCTACGGCATCCGCGACCGGGTCCGGCTCACCCGCGAGCCGGGGCACGTGGGCGTCTGGCCGGACCTGCACGAACACCACGACGAGGGGAGCGAGACCGAGCATGCGTGAAGCCGCCGCACCGCTGCGATCGCAGCCCACGAACCAGACCGCCGACCCACCCCTCGTCGAACTGCGCGCGGTAACCCGGACCTATGGAAGAGGGCGCACCGCCGTGCACGCGCTGCGCGGGGTCGACCTGTCGCTGAGCGGAGCGAAGCTCGTCGTGATCCGCGGCCGTTCCGGCTCCGGCAAGAGCACACTGCTCAACATCGTCGGCGGCCTCGACCTGCCCACCGGCGGTACCGCGCGGGTGGCGGGGCGCGACCTGGCGGCGATGAGCGGACGCGAGCGCGTGCTGCTGCGGCGCGACACGGTCGGGTTCATCTTCCAGTCCTTCGGGCTGATCCCGTTCCTCAGCGCGGCCGAGAACGTCGGCGTGCCGCTGCGGATCTCCGCCGCCGACGCGCGCGAACGCGAGGAGCGGGTGCGCCGGGCGCTCGACCTGGTCGGGCTCGCGAGCCACGCTGCGCACCGGCCCGCCGAGCTGTCCGGCGGCCAGCAGCAGCGGGTCGCGATCGCCCGCGCGCTGGTGCAGCGTCCGCGCCTGCTGGTGGCCGACGAGCCGACCGGCCACCTCGACGCCGAGACCGCGCTGCTCGTCATGCGGCAACTGCGCGAGATCGTCGACACGGAGTCGCTCACCGCGCTGGTCGCGACGCACGACGCGCAGCTGGCCACGCTCGCCGACACGGTCCTGGACCTGCGCGACGGCAGGCTCCTGGGCATTGACTGACCTAGCGCCACGGCACTAGTAACCCCCGTCGCCCTGATCCGGCTCGCAGACTCCCCCGTCCTGCCCGTCGCCGCCACTCGAGTCGTCCGCAGAGCTCTGCGGGTAGTCTCCGCTGCTGCTCGCGTCCGGCACAGTCGCGTCCGGCTCGGACGCCTCGGAGCCGCCGCCGGCGCCACCCGCGCCGCCCGACCCATCGTCGGAGCCGCCCTCGAGCAGGCCTTCGCCCGCCCCGATGCCGAGCTCGCCCGCGCCCCAGGAGAGCACCTCCTTGCCGACGCTCGCCAACATCCCGGCGCCCTCGACCACGCCCTCGCCGATCCCGGTCGCCAGTGCGATCGGCAGGCCGATCAGGGCCTGCCCGATCGGGTCGTGCTCGATCGGCGGGTCGTAGATCTCGTGCTGCGGCTGTGCTTGCGGCTGGGCCTGCGGCTGCGGGTCCGCCGGCGCCTGGGAGACCTGCTGCGAGTAATCGGGGGCAGGCGTGTAGTTGAGTTCGTCGCTCATCGCGGACTCCTGACTGCGTACTGCGGAACACCGGCTCGACTGAGCGGCGCCTTCAGCATGTCGCGCGCAGGCCGCCCTCCGTCCGCCCGAAAGGGCACCGGAGCGGCCCTTGCGATCCGCCCTTTCAGGCGATCGCCCCCGGTCGGCCACCGACTCTCGCGGAACGCCTGCGGACCGACCTTTGCGCGAGTATGTTCACCTGTGTGTTACAGCACGGTCCGTGACGCCGCGTGTTGAGTGCGGTGCTCGGCCGGGACGTGCACCGACCGGTTCATGGGTGTGATCAGGCGTGGGAGACGGCTGATCACCGACGTAGGGGTGGGAACAATGCGTGCTGCCGTTCGAGCGCGTCTGAAGGCCGGGACCGTCTGGTTGTCGGCGGCGGCGCTGGCGGGGATCGCGATCACGGCGTTGACCACGACGCCCGCGCAGGCCTCCGGCGCACCACCCAGCTTCGTCCAGCAGGTGACGGCGCATCACGCGAACGCGGCGTCCACGGCGGTGACCCCCGCCGCCGCGGTCACCACCGGCAATCGGCTGGTCGTCGAGGTCGGGGTGTGGAACTCCAAGTCCGCGACCGCCAGCGCGGTGACGGACTCGGCGGGCAACGTCTACACCGAGCTGACCCACTTCACCGCCTCCGACCACACCGAGCTGAGCGTCTGGAGCGCGCCGATCACGGCGGGCGGCGGTACGACTCCGGCCGTCACCGCCAAGGTCACCTCCGCCGCCGACATGGGTGTCGCCGTACTCGAATACTCCGGCCTCGCCTCGGCCGCGGACGCCTCCATAGTGGACGTGCAGTCCCACGCCAGCGGCACGACCTCCGCAGCGGCGACCGTCGCCTCCGGTGCCAGCGCCGCGACCAGCGCGGGCAACGGACTCGCCCTCGGCTTCTACGCGGACTCGGGCTTCCGGAGCGTCCTCTCCCCCGGCTCCGGCTTCACCGCGCGGGCGAACATCTCCAGCGCGTCCGACATGGACCTGCTCGCCGAGGACCAGGCCGCGGCGCAGGGCGCGACCCCGAACGCCACCTTCGGCACCGGGGCCAACACCGTCTGGCTCGCCGCGCTCGTCGTGCTCAAGGCCGCGTCCTCCGGCTCGTCGCCGACCGTGCCGGGCACGCCGAGCACGGTCGTGGCGACGGCGGGCAACGCCTCCGCGACGGTGTTCTGGTCGGCCCCGTCGGACGGCGGCTCGCCGATCACGTCGTACGCGGTCACCCCGTACGCGGCCGGGATCGCTCAGGCCCCGACCGTGGTCAGTGGCACCCCGCCGCAGTCCTCGGCCCTGATCGCCGGGCTGGTCAACGGCACCAGCTACACCTTCACCGTCACCGCGACCAATGCGCTCGGCACCTCGTCCGCGTCGACGTCCTCCAACGCGATCGTGCCCGGCCCCAGCCCGCAGGGGCAGTGGGGTCCGCTGACGACCTCGCCGATCGTCTCGATCCACACGGTGCTGCTCAACGACGGCAAGCTGCTCCAGTGGGACGGCTGGAAGACCCCGGAGCCCACCTATCTCTACGATCCGGCGGCCGGAACCTACACCGAGATCACCGCGCCGTCGAGCATCTTCTGCGGCGGGAACACGAAGCTGCCGGACGGCCGGGTGATCGTGGCCGGCGGCTTCGGCGTCGGCGTCACCGGGATGCTCGGCATCGTGGACACCAACGTCTTCAACCCGGCGACCCAGACCTGGACCCGGATGGCGAACATGCACCTGCCGCGCTGGTACCCGGACCTGACCGAGTTGCCGGACGGCCGGTACGTGGCGATCAGCGGCAACTCCACCGACTCGTCCACGTGGGCTGACACGCCCGAGGTGTACGACCCGGCCGCCAACACCTGGACCCTGCTGCCGGGCATCAGCACCTCGCAGGTGCACGAGTCGGAGTACCCGTTCTCCTACCTGGCGCCGAACGGCAAGGTCTTCACGATCGGCCCGTCCGAGGACGTCTCCTACTGGCTCGACCCCAACGCGCAGACCTGGACGCCGGTCGGCGCGAGCGGCGTGGTGAACGGCTCCTCGGTGATGTACCTGCCCGGGAAGATCCTCTACAGCGGCGGCTCGGCGAACGTCACCTCGGGGACGCCCTCGCTGGCGAACACCTCGGTGATCGACCTGACGGCGGCGAGCCCGGCCTGGCACGCGACCGCGCCGATGAACTACGCCCGGGACTACCACACGCTGACCATGCTGGCCGACGGGCGGGTGCTCGCGGTGGGCGGCGGCCAGACCTCCGACCAGATGCAGATCACCAGCGGGGTGCTGCCCGCGGAGATCTGGGACCCGGCCACCCAGCAGTGGACGACCATCGGGTCGATCGCCGCCGCACGCAACTACCACTCCACCGCGGTACTCCAGCCGGACGGCACGGTGCTCTTGTCCGGCGGCGGCCACCCCGAAACGCTCAGCGACCCGGGCGAGTTCAGCGCGCAGGTGTATTCGCCGTCTTATCTGTTCAACGGCCCGCGCCCCACCATCACCGCGGCGCCCGCAACGGCGCAGTACGGCTCGACGATGACCGTAAGCACGCCCGACGCCGCGAACATCGGGGCCGTGAACCTGGTCTCGTTCGGGGCCGACACGCACCAGTCCGACATGGACCAGCACTTCGTCCCGCTGTCATTCACGGCCGGTTCGGGCACGTTGTCGATCAAGGCGCCCGCATCCGGCGCGATCGCCCCGCCCGGGGACTACATGCTGTTCGTCGTCAACAAGTCCGGCGTGCCGTCGGTCGCGGCGACCGTGCACATGACCGCCGCTCCCCCGACAGCTCCGGCCGTACCGACCGGCGTGACGGCCGTGGCCGGAAACGGCTCGGCGTCGGTCACATGGACGGCTCCGGCCAACGGCGGGTCGCCGATCACGTCCTACACGGTGACCCCGTACGCAGGCACGACGGCCCTGCCGTCCACCACGGTGACCGGCACTCCTCCCGTGCCCGCCGCGACCGTGCCCGGCCTCACCAACGGCACGGCCTACACGTTCACCGTCGCCGCCACGAACGCAGTCGGCACCTCATCGGCCTCCGCCGCGTCCAACGCGGTGACACCTAGCAGCGTGATCACGCCCGTGTTCGTGCAGCAGGCCTCGACCCACCGCGCAGGCGCGTCCTCGGCTGCGGTCACGCTGGGAACGCCCGTCACGGTGGGCAACCGCGTTGTCGTGGAGGTCGGCGTGTGGAGTTCGGGCTCTGCCACGGCGAACGGCGTCACGGACTCCGCCGGGAATACGTACACGGAGTTGACGCACTTCACCGCCGCGGATCACACCGAGCTGAGCGTGTGGAGCGCCCCGATTACCGCGGGCGGTGGAGCGGCACTGAACGTCACCGCGAGCGCCACCGGATCAGGCGATATCGGGGTGGCTTCGCTCGAGTACTCCGGCCTGTCCGCGGCGGCCGGCACCGGCGTGTTGGACGTGCAGGCCCACGCCACGGGCAAGTCCACCGCCGCGGCGACAGTAGCCTCCGGCCCGACCACAGCCGTCGGCTCAGGCAACGAACTGGCGCTCGGCTTCTACGCCGACTCAGGCTTCGGCGACACGCTCAGCGCCGGGGCGGGCTTTGTGTCACGGGCGAACATCTCGAGCACCTCCGACATGGAGCTGCTGGCCGAGGACCAGCTTGCGGCCCTGGGCTCCACTCCGAGCGCCACCGTCGGCAGCAGCGCGGCAACAGCCTGGCTCGCCGCCGTCCTGGTGTTCAAGCACGGCTGAGCGTCAGCGGTCGGGGCGGCGACGGGTCATCAGATCCAGCCGTTGTGCTCCGCGTGCCAGCCGAGCTGCACGCGATTGGCCGCCCCGACCATGGCCATCAGTCGCCTGATCCGACGCTGCACGGTCCGGTAGCCGATCTCGAGACCCGCGGCGACGGACCGTTCCGGCAGTCCCGCCATCAGCAGCTTGAGGAGCAGCACCTCGGTCTCGTCGGGGTGCTCGCAGGTGGCGACCGGAACCGTCATCCCCCGTCTCTCGGCGAAGGTGCCGAGCTGCATGCGGTTGCCGGCCCCCACCGCGGTCATCAGCGTTCGAACACGGCGCTGAACCGTGCGTTCGGTGACGCCGAGCCGAGCGGCGATCGCCTTGTCCGGAGCGCCCGTGAGCATCAGCTCCAGGATCGCCTCCTGCAGCGCCCCGAGCACCCCGGCCGTCCTGCCTGCCCCGGCTGTCTTACGTCCCACGCCCGTCGTTTCCCCGCGCCGAACATCCCGCATCGCCAACCTCTGCTCCCCGCTCGCCCCGGCCCGCATCCTTCAACACTTAATGCGTAGCGACGCACGCGGCGCCGAGAAGGTTCGAAACGGGCGAAGACTTCGACGGCGGCGATGTCGTAACTGCGCCAAGTCAGGGTTCTGGTGCATCCGGGGTAGATCCGATTGTTTGGTATGGACCTGTCCGGTGCTCGGTTCGGAGCGCCGGCACGGAAAATCGGGAGGTACGGGCTAGTGGTCGTACACCGTGGCTATCAAGAACAGCCGGGGAACGCACTCACGGGACGTTCCGGCCGGGTGGTGGCGGGACTCGCCGCAGCCGGGCTGGCCCTGGTCGGCGGGCCGTCGGCCGCCGCCGCAGCAACCAGCACCAGCACCAGCACCAGCACCGCAACATCCACCGCGACCTCGACGGCCCTCGCCGCATCGACCGCCAAGTCGGTGACGCTCGCCACCGGGGACCGCGTAACCATCGCCGACGTCGGCGGGAAGCCGACATACGCGGTGGTCGGCGCGTCCGCCGGCAGCGGACTGTTCGACTCGTATCAGACCGCTTCCGGTGACCACTTCGTGGTCCCCGCCGAGGCCGTCCCCTACCTGGGCAGGCAGCTGGACGCTGGCCTGTTCGACGTGACCGCGCTGTTGCGCAACGGGCTGGGCACCGGGGCGCGGATTCCGGTCAGCCTCACCTTCACGGCCGGGACCACGCCGGCCGCCCCGCCCGGCGTGACCCTCACCTCGGTCGGGACCTCGAGCGCGAGCGGTTATCTGACCCCCGGCTCCGGCGCCGCCTTCGCGGCCGGGCTGCGCGCGGCGATCGGTGCGGACGTACGGGCCGGGCGGCAGCCGGGCACCGGGGCGCTGTTCGGCGGGGTCGCGTCGATCAGCCTGTCGGCGGCGGGCGTCGCCGCCCCGGTCGCCCAGCCGCAGTACGCGCTGCGCATCCTCCAGCTCAACACCGTTGATCTGACCGGCGCGCCGGTCGATGCGTTCGCCATCCTGCTGAACACCGACTCGATCAGCAAGCAGAACGCGGAGGTGCCGATCTCGGGAGGCATCGGACGGGTCGCGGTGCCGTCCGGCAACTACTCCGCGCTGGTCGACTTCGCCGACTTTGACACGGCGGGCAACGTCACCGACGAACGGCTCGTCACCCTGATGGACTTCGCCGTCGCCGACACCGGGACGACGACGATGACCGTCGACGAGCGCACCGCGACCGTGCCCATCTCGGTGAGCACGCCCCGCCCGGCCGTCCAGGACTCGATGGACCTCGGCTGGTGGCGCAAGGACGCGAGCGGCAACGTCGGCGGCACCGACTTCCTCGAGTTCGGCTCGGGTCCGCCGATGTACACCAACACGCAGCCGGCCGCGACCACCGGGGCCTTCCGCTACCGAGTGCAGTGGGACGGCGCCGGACCGTCCACCGGCCCGCGCTACCGCTACGACCTGGCCTTCGCCTCCGACGCGTTGCCGGCGGACCAGAGCTACGCGGTGCGCCCGAACCAGCTCGCCACCGTCAAGCAGAGCTTCTACACGGACCCGGCGAGCGCCAACCCGGGCTCGTTCCTGTCCGGGCCGCAGGACGACTTCGTCTCCGGCTACTCGATGATCGGCGTCCAGCAGGCCCCCGGGACGCTGACCCAGTACCTCAACTCCGGCGAGGGCGACCGGTGGTGGCAGGCCTACTTCTCGCCCTCGGGCGTGGAGTACGACGCCGATCTGCACGCCTTCCAGGTCGGGCGCCAGTACCGCCTGGAGTGGGCGCACGGACCGCTCGCACCGAACGTCGGCGCACACACCGGGCCCACGTCCTTCTTCCCCTGCCTCGCCTGCGCCTCCGCCGGCGCGGGCACGCTGAGCCTCGGGTTCAGCCAGGGCGGGGACAGCGAGCCGGACCACACCGCGCTGTCCTTCTTCGGCGGCACAACCCACTACACGCTCTACCAGGACGGCGTCGCCGTAGTCGACCGGGACAACGTGTTCGGGGCCGAGCTGACCGGCATCCCGTCCACGCCGACCACCTACCGGGAGGTCTACGACACCGACTTCACCGGCACGGCCGGACTCAGCCAGTCCACTGCGACGCACACCGACCTCACGTTCAAGTACCGGCCCGACGTCACCCCTGGCAACACCTTGCCGAGCACGGACCGGTGCGACTTCGAAGCGCTGGCCACGGCGCCGTGCCAGATCCTGCCGGTGCTCAGCCTCAACTACCGCCTGGCCACCGACTACACGAACACCGGCCGGGTCGGCCCGCAGTCGCTGAGCCTCGACGTCAGCCACCTGAGCTACGACGGGCTCGGATCGCACGCCCGGATCACCTCGGCGAGCGTGTCCGTGTCCTTCGACGGCGGCAAGACCTGGCGTTCGGCCGCGGTCCTCGGCGCACAGGGCCGCTACCTGGCGCTGTGGCAGAACCCGCGCTCCGCGGCGGGCACCACGCCCGAGCTGAAGGTCACCGCGACGGACGCGGCCGGAGGGTCGATCACCCAGACCGTGGCCAACGCCTACACCATCGCCGCGTCAGCGCACTGAGACAGGAGTAGCTGAATGAGACGACTGACCCGAATCCGCATGCTGCTCGCCTGCGCGGGCACCGCGGCCGTCGCGGTGACGGTCCCGGCGGCGGCGCACGCGGCCACCACGGCGCCGGGCGCCGCCACTGTCGCCCGCGCCGCCCCCACGCACGTGGTCGACGCGTGCGGCCCGGTCAGCGCCGGGCGCGCGCGCTGCTTCGCCGAGGTACGCACCGACGTGCACGCAGGCAAGGGGGTGCGCGGCCAGGCCGCCAGCACGGTCACCGGCAAGGCCACCGCGCTACCGCCCGGTTACGGACCGGCGGACCTGGCCTCCGCATACAAGCTGCCGTCGACCGGCGGGAGCGGGCAGACCGTCGCGGTCGTGGATGCCGGCGACGACCCGACTGCCGAGGCGGACCTGGCGGTGTACCGGGCGACCTACGGCCTGCCCGCGTGCACCACGGCCAACGGCTGCTTCCGCAAGGTCAACCAGGCCGGCGCCGCGGCGCCGCTGCCGTCGGACCAGGGCTGGGACGTGGAGATCGCCCTGGACCTCGACATGGTCTCGGCGAGCTGCCCGAACTGCCACCTGCTGCTGGTGGAGGGCAACGACCCGACCTTCGCCGACCTCGGCGCTGCCGAGAACACCGCGGTGGCGCTCGGCGCCGGCGAGGTGTCCAACAGCTACGGCGGCACGGAGCAGAACGGCATTCAGGCCTTCGCGGCCGACTACAGCCACCCCGGCGTCGCGATCGTGGCCTCCTCGGGCGACTTCGGCTACGGGATCCCGAACTTCCCGGCGGTGCTCGGCAGCGTGATCGCCGTCGGCGGAACGTCGCTGTCCCCGGCGTCGAACGCCCGCGGATGGAGCGAGACCGCGTGGTGGGGCGCCGGGAGCGGCTGCTCGGCCTGGATCGACAAACCGTCCTGGCAGCAGGACGCGAACTGTCCCGGCCGGATGGTGGCGGACGTGGCCGCCGACGCCGATCCGAACACGGGACCCGCCGTGTACGACACCGACAACGGCGAGCCGGGCTGGGGCGTCGTCGGCGGCACCAGCGCGGCCTCACCCTTCATCGCGGGCGTGATCGCGCTGGCCGGGAACCCGGCAGCGTTCCCGAACGCCTCGTATCTGTACTCGCACACCGCGTCCCTGAACGACGTGGTCGGGGGCAACAACGGCCTCCTCGAGGACTGCGGCGGCGACTACCAGTGCAACGGAGTGACAGGGTACGACGGGCCTACCGGTAACGGAACGCCGAACGGCATCGGCGCCTTCTGACCGCGTAACTCACCAGAGGTAAAGCGGAAGTGCGGGGCGGACGGGGGAATCCCGTCCGCCCCGCGCTCAGGCCGCCGTACCGTTCGCGTAGTCACTCTTGAACTGCGTCTCGACGACCTTCTCGACGCTGGTGTTGTTCAGGATGATGCCGAGCTCGCGGTTGTTGCTCAGCGAGTTGCTGGACAGGTTCATCGAGCCGACCTCCACCGCGGCGGTGGACAGGCCGTAGTCGGCCACGATCGCCTTGGCGTGGATGTAGGTGCCGGTGCTCGAGGAGTAGCCGACCACCGTGCCGCCCGCGGCCTTGACCTTGGCGATCTCGGAGGAGTAGCTCGCCGGGGTCTCGACCACGACCCGCACCGTCACGCCCGCCTTGGCCCGCGCCACGATCGCGTTGACCACGGCGGTGTCGCTGAATTCGAGCTCTTCGACGTCGAGGGTCGTGGTCGCGCCGTTGATGATCGAGAGCAGCCGGGTCTGTGACGTGTTGGGCGACCACAGCAGGTTGTCCGCGTCGGACGCGGTCACCGAGGACTTCTTGTAGTCGGCGTCGAACACCGTGACGATCGCCGCGACGTCGGCGGCGTCGGAGTCGAAGACCCCGTAGTCGCGTCCGGTCGAGTAGTACTGCGAGGTCAGGTTGCCCGACAGGATCAGCGACTTGGAGTCGTCCACCGTGATCGTCTTCTGGTGGGTGTAGACGAAGTTCGAGGTCGACGAGTAGACCACGCCGACCCCGGCCGCCTTGAGCTTGGAGTAGGCCGAGGCGTCTGCGGACGTGTGCTGGCCATCCAGGACGACCCGTACGGTGACACCCGCGCTCTCCCGGGCGATCAGGTCGTTGACCGCGGTGGTGTCTTCCAGCTCGTACATGGTCATGTCGAGGGTCGAGGTCGCGGAGTTGATGAAGCTGTAGATGGTGGGCTGGGTGGAGCCGTTGGAGAACACGAACGCGGAGTACGTGGTGGCCGCGTTCGCCGGCATCGAGACGGCGACGGAGGCGCCGACCACGGCGAGCGCGACGCCTGAGGCGAGGGCCGCGCGGCGCAGGATTCTGGACATAGGCGGGTTCCTCTGAGCGTGGGAGTTCATTCGGTGGACTGCCGCGGCCGCCCGGCAGCTACGGACGACCGCGGCCCTCTCAAGGTACGAACCCGCCGGGTGGCCGGAACAGCGGGATTGCCCTCTCCTCTCGGCGGGCCGCCCGTGCGGCGCCGAGGGTTGCGTTCCACGCCGCCAACGCGCCGCCCTCGATACCGTGGCCTGATGCGGCTACCCGCGTACTGGCTCCAGAGGCCGGAACCCCCGGTGGACCGCGACACGGCCGCATCCTTCGACCGGCTGCTCGACCAAGCCCTGGAACACGGCCCGGAGCGCCCCCTCGACTACCGGCTCGACGCACCGAAATGGCAGTTCCTCTGCCATGCCGCCGACCGGGCGGGCGTGGTCCTGCACGGCTCCGGCGTCCCGGACATCGCCCGCTTCGAACCCCGTCAGCCTGCTGACGACCTCGAGTTCAGCAACCGCCTCGCGGTCTTCGCAGCCGCCGACGGCATCTGGCCGATCTACTTCGCCATCGCGGACCGCGAACACCTTGTCCCGATGATCCTGATGAACGCCTGCGTCCGCCTCGATGACGACGCCGGTCGGCTCAGCGAGCCGTACTACTACTTCTCGGTCAGCGCGCCGGCGCTGAAGCACCGGCCGTGGCGGACCGGCACGGTCTACCTCCTGCCCGCCGACAGCTTCGAGCACCAGCCGCCGATCCCGCTCAACGGCACGCAGCTGCACGTCGCCCAGGCGGCAAGTCCGGTCGCGGTGGAGCCCATCGCCAAACTCACCGTGCATCCCGACGACTTCCCGTTCCTGCACCAGGTCCACGGCCACGACGACGCCCTGATCAACGCGCGAGCCGCCGCCGACCCCGACGGCTTTCCCTGGTTCGAGGAAAACGACGAAACCGCGGAAGCCGAGAAACCCGAGGAAACCTGAGCCCTACGCCCCCGCCACCGCCGGGTCTATCAGGATCTTGCCGTGAACTCTCCGGGCCGCCATCTCGGCAAGACCATCGTCCACCAGACGATCCAGACCGATGACGCGGTCGAGCAGGTGTTCGGCGATGCGAGAGCCGGTGAGCAGGTCGAGCGCAGCAGGTAAGTCACGGTCGCAGACATGCGCGACCGTCGTACGCAGATCGATCTCACGCAGGGTGGCCTCGGCCAGGTGCAGGGTCTGCGGTTCGTGCGGCAGACCGACCAGCAGAACCCGGCCCCCGCGCGCCGCCAGATCGATCGCGCGTTGGGCGGCGGCGCCGGCCCCGGTCGCTTCGAGCACAGCCGTCGCCCCGACCCCGGCGGTGAGTTCAAGCACTGATTCCAAGGCATCCTCGTCGCGCACGTTGACGACCTGCGTCGCGCCGAGTTCACGCGCGGCCCGCAGCCTTGCGTCGTCGATGTCGAGCACGATGATCCGCTGCGGTCGGCGCGCTACGAGTCCGCACAGGATGAACGAGCCGATCGCGCCCGCGCCGACGAGCACGACCGTGTCGGTCTGCTCGATCCCCGCACGCTCGACCGCGTGCAGCGCGACGGCGAGTGGTTGCGCGAGCCCGGCGGCATCGTCGGTACAGGCCTCCGGGATCGGTACACACGTGCTGGCAGGCACCCGGACATACTCGGCCAGGCCACCATCGGCGCTGAGCCCGAGCGTCCAGTAGTGCGCACAGAGATTGGTCCGGCCAGCAGCGCACCACGAGCACGAGCCGCAGGACACGCCGGCGCCGGACGCCACACGTGTGCCAATCGCGAACGTCGCAGGACCGTGACCGTGCACGGCGACGACTTCCCCGGTGAACTCGTGCCCCATCGTCATCGGACCGACATGGCCGGTCACCGGGTGCGGCGTGCGAAGCGGGAAGAGTCGCGGCCCGTACTCGAACTCGCCTAGGTCGGTACCGCAGATCCCAGAGCGCAGGACACGCAACAACACCTCTCCCGCCCTGGGATCAGGCACCGGCCGCTCCTCGATCCGCACATCGCCCGGCCCGTGACAGACGGCGGCCCGCATCGTGCCGGAGCTCACGAGGACGGCCTCGTCTCGCGATCGCGACCGCGTAAGAGCCCCGTGACAGTGGAGAGAATCCCAGCGACGGCCATAGGGTCGAGCTCGGCGCGACGGCAACTCACGCCAAGGAACGCCGTCGAGCGGAACGAAATGTCGGGGTAGCCGGTCGGTCCCGGGCGGGCAACGGGACGCAATTCCACCGGTCCGAGGCTCGCGGACAACAGCCGGTCAGGTGCAGGCTCGCTAATGCTGAAGACAGGACCCGAATGCTGGGCGTCGACGACCGCAATGATCGGCCTCGACGTAGTGACACCGTCCGCGTGTACAGACGCGATGCGCGAGACCATCGCATCCTGGGACAGGTCGTGAGCACGCGGAATCAGCCGTGCCCCCTCTGCCGACACGATCTCCACATCAGTGACCGGACACACTCGGCGCACCGCCGCAAGGAGCACTCCTACGACAGCACCAAGCACAGCAGCACGGTTCTGATCCCTGGCAGCCATCGAGATCGAGGTGAGGTCGAGTTCGACGACGTACGTGGTGACATCGCCGGCCGCGTTCGTCGACACCTGCGCCGCAGCTGCACTGACATCAGTCGGCCGGACACGGCCGTTCGGTCCGGTGCCGATGACCTGGCTCAGGTCGACACCAGCAGTGTGCGCCAGCCGACGCACACGTGGGCTGTGCATGTGCCTGCGCCGCAGCACAGCACTACCGCCTCCGGTGCTCACTGCTGCAGGGCCTTTTCCACGGTCTGCACGACGAGGTCGGCGGACGGCAATACGAGGTCTTCCAAGGAGTCGGCCGACGGCAGCGGGATGTGCGGGGTGGTGATCCGCTGCACGGGGCCGTCGAGATCCCAGAACGCTTCGTCGGCCACCAACGATGCGATCTCCGCGCCCCAGCCGAGCAGCCGCGGGTTCTCCTCGACCGTGAACAGCCGGCCGGTCTTCGCCACCGAGGCCAGGATCGTCGCGGTGTCCAGCGGCACCAGGGAACGCACGTCGATCACTTCCGCGTCGATGCCGCGCTCGGCCAGTCGCTCGGCCGCCGCCAGGGCCCGCGGCACCATCAGTCCGAGGGCAAGGATCGTCGCGTCGCCGCCCGGCCTGCGGATCCGGGCCGTGCCAAGGCTGTCGAGGATCTCGCCGTCGGGTACCTCGCCCTTGGTCGAGTACAGGCCCTTGGCCTCGAACAGCAGCACCGGGTCGTCGCAGCGTACTGCGGCGGCCATCAGCCCGACCATGTCCTCGGGGGTGGACGGGGTGACCACCTTGAGCCCTGGGACGGCCATCGCCCAGTTCTCGACGGCCTGCGAGTGTTGCGCGCCGAAACGCAGCCCGCCGCCGTTGCCGCTCTTGATCACCAGGGGCATGGAGACCTGGCCGTCGGTCATGTACCGGGTCTTCGCGATCTGATTCACCACGAGGTCCCAGCACACTGCGAAGAAGTCGCTGAACATGATCTCGGCCACCGGTCGCAGCCCGGTCATCGCGGCGCCCATCGCCGCGCCGAGGATGGCCTGCTCGGAGATCGGGGTATCCACGACCCGGCGCGGGCCGAAGCGCTCCAGCAGGCCGACCGTCGTCTTGAACACGCCGCCCGCGCCCGCGACGTCCTCGCCGACGAGTACGACCCGTTCGTCGCGCGCCATCTCCTGGGCGATGCCGCGCGCCACCGCGTCGCGATAGGTCAGTTCCGCCATGATGAGCCTCCGTCCGCCCACAGTTCGGTGTACGCGCTGCGCGGGTCGGGCGGCGCGCCCGCGACCGCCTCGGCAGTGGCGGTCTCGACTTCATCAGAGACCTGCTTCTCGATCTCCTCGAGCCGAGCCGGGTCGACGCCGAGGCGCCCGAGGCGGGCCCGGTAGATCGCGACCGGGTCGTAGCCGAGCCAGGCCTCCACCTCGCCTTTCGGCCGGTACTTGCCCGGATCGGCGCGCGAATGGCCGCCGTGCCGGTACGTGACGGCCTCGATCAATGACGGACCCTGACCCGATCGGGCACGCTGGAGTGCGCGGGCAGCGGTCGTGTAGCACTCGTCGGCGTCGTTGCCGTCGATCCGTTCGGGAGCCAGGCCGTACGCGGCAGCGCGATCCGCGGCCGGACGCTCGACCGCGGTGATATCAGCGATCGACGTGTACTCCATGTAGAGGTTGTTCTCGCAGACGAAGACCACCGGCAGTTTGAAGACGGCGGCGTAGTTAAGCGCCTCGTGAAAGGCCCCGATATTCGTTGTGCCGTCGCCGAAGAAGCACACTGCGACCTGCCCGGACCCGCGGTATTGCGCCGACCAGGCCGCGCCGTTGGCGATCGTCAAATGCGCACCGATGATCGCGTACGAGCCCATCACGCCGTGACTCACGCTGGTCAGGTGCATCGAGCCGCCCTTGCCGCCGAGCAGCCCGTTGGACCGGCCGAGCAGCTCGGCTAGTACCGGAGTCATCGGCACACCGCGCGCAAGAGTGTGCGCGTGGCCGCGATAGGTGGCAAAGGTGTAGTCGTCCGGGCGCATCGCCGTGCCGAACCCGGCCGAGATCGCCTCCATGCCCAGCGATAGATGGCTGGTGCCTTTGACCAGCTGGCGCATGAACAGGTCGTACGCGCGCTTCTCGAACTGGCGCATGCGCTGCAGCGAACGGTAGATGTCGAGGCGGGTCGGCTGGTCGACGGGCAGCGAGTCGTTGCGCTCAGGGTTCTGCGGTGGCAGCACGGCTTGGTGCTCGCCATACGGATGCGTGCTCAGCGGTCCGGTCATGATCCCGCCCCATTCACCGCCGCAGTCGCAGCCGCCGCCGCCGCTGGAACCGGTACACCCGTCGGGACCGGATTGTTCCGGTGCGACTGGGCGTCACGCAGCGTCGGAAGCGGTCCACCCACGGCAAAGTAGCGACGTCCGGCCACCAGCAGCTCCTCGGCCGGGAACTTGGTGATCACCTCGCAACCGTCCGCGGTGACGACCACCTCCTCCTCGATCCGGGCAGCCGACCAGCCGTCGGCGGCGGGCCAGTAGGTCTCCAGGGCGAAGACCATGCCCTCCTCCAGCACCTCGGGATGGTCCAGCGAGGTCAGCCTGCTGAAGATCGGCCGCTCCCAGATCGACAGGCCGACCCCGTGCCCGTACTGCAGGCCGAAGGCGGCCTCCTCGTCGGGGAATCCGAACTCTGAGGCGGCTGGCCACAGACGGACGATGTCGGCGGTCGTCGCGCCGGGACGTACTGCGTCGAGTGCGATGTCCATGTACTCGCGGCAGCGCACGTACGCGTCACGCTGGGCCATCGAGGCGCTGCCGACCGCGAAGGTGCGGTAGTAGCAGGTCCGGTAGCCGAGGTGGCTGTGCAGGATGTCGAAGAAGGCCGGATCACCGGGTCGCAGGATCCTGTCGCTGTAGACGTGCGGGTGCGGCGAGCAGCGCTCCCCGGAGATCGCGTTGACCCCTTCTACGTGCTCTGATCCGAGGTCGTACAGCTTCTTGCTGACCAGCCCCACGCACTCGTTCTCGCGCACGCCGGGGCGCAGGAACTCGTACAGCTCGTCGTAGGCGGCGTCCACCATCGCGGCGGCCGATGTCAGCAGGCTGATCTCATCCGCGGTCTTGATCCGGCGGGCGGCGAGGAAGACCTGCTGGCCGTCAAGCACCGTGATCCCGCGTGCCTGCAGGGCGAACAGGACCGCGGGTTCGAGCACGTCGACGCCCACCGGCTGGCCGGTCAGCCCGTACTTGTCCAGCTCCCGGTAGATCTTGTCGGCCACGTCCTCGGCGCGGCCGGCGGCGGGCGGGATCGCACCGCGCAGGGTGGAGATCCCGGCGCGGGCGTTGCCCTCCCCCAGCCAGGGCGCGTAGAGCTGGTGGTGGCGCGCGGCCGAGCCGAAGTCCCAGACCACCGGATCGCCGCCGCGCGGCAGCAGCGAGAACCGGACCAGCTTGTCCATGCCCCAGGTGCCGATGTGCGTCGCCGTCATGTACCGGATGTTGTGGAAGTCGAAGGTCAGCAGCGCGCCGAGCTGCGAGACGTCCAGCTCGGCGCGCAGCCGCGCCAGCCGGTCGGTGCGCAGCCGGCCCAGATCGACCCGCTGCTCCCAGTCGACGCTGTTGGTGCCGTAGGTGGCGATTCCCATCGAAGTGCTCCCCAGAGTTGTGCGCGTGGGCGGTTCGGGCGGCGGACGTCGGTCCTCGGACGTCGGCGCGATATCAGGTCACGGACACTCCTCGGCCACGCCCGCGCCGCGAGAACGCCGCGGTCCCGGCCAGGATCAGCACCCCGGGCAGCCACTCCTGCCAGGCCCCGGGCAGCCCGAGGAACGTGGTCGCGCTGGTGATCTCTTGCAGCAACACCGCTCCGAGCAGGGCTCCGAGGTAGGAACCCCGGCCGCCGAAAACGCTCGCCCCGCCCAGCACCACGGCGGCGATGGTGGTCAGGGTGTAGTTCGTGCCCAGACTCGGGTCGCCGACGCCGACGACGCTGGCCAGCACCACCCCGGCGAGCACCGCGCCGAGCGAGCACAGCACGTGCGCGCGCAGGAAGGCGCGGCCGACCGGCACGCCGAGCTGCCGCGCACGCACCTCGTCCGAGCCCACGGCCCGCAGCTCGACCCCGGCCCGAGTGCGCCGCACCAGCAACTCGGCCGCAAACGCGAGCAGTGCGACCAGGACCAGAGCCGCCGGGATCGAGCCGAAGGCGCGCTGCAGAAGTCCGGTCACCGAGGCGTCGAGGTAGCCGCCGGGCTGCGGACGCAGCAGCAGCGAGATCCCCTGCAGCAGGATGTAGGTCACCAGGGTGGCGACTACCGGAGGCAGCCGGACCAGCCGGATCAGTCCCGCGTTCAACGCGCCGACGGCGACGCCCACCACGAGCGCGACGACGGTGCCCAGTGCCAGCCCGCCGACTCCCCTCCCGCCGCCGGCGAAGAACGACAGGACGACGACGACCAGGCCGATCAGCGGGCCGACCGAGAGGTCGATGCTGCCGACGAGGAGGGTAGTGAGCTGACCGAGGGCCGCGAAACCGACGATGCTGGCGAGCAGCAGCAGGTTGAACACGCTGCGCGGGCCGAGGAAGAGTGAATTGTGCGCGGTGGTGGCGACGCCGAGCACGACGATCATGACCGCTAGTACGGCGCTCGGCAGCCGGTCGCCGGTCAACCAACCGGGCGTTGCCGCATGTCTGCGCCAGCGAGACATGGAGTCGGACGGTTCCTCGTGTCCGCCCTGGCGAGACACAGTGACGGACGATTCCTCGTGTCCGCCCCGGCCAGACACCGTGACGGACGGTTTCGTAAGTCTGCGCCAGCGAGACACAGTGACGGTGCCGGGCGGTGCCGCATGTCTGCGCCAGCGCGACACAGTGACAGTGCCGGGCGGTGCCGCATGTCTGCGCCAGCGCGACACAGTGACAGTGCCGGGCGAACCTGCCTGTCTGTCCCAGCGAGACACCGTAACCACCGCCGGTTCGGATCGCTCCCGGGTCGCCCCGATCGCCGCGCCGGTGATCTCGCGCTCGACGACCTGATCACCGGTCAGCTCACGCACCACCTGCCCGCGCGAGAACACCAGCACCCGGTCGCACAGCCCGGCCAGCTCGACCGCGTCGGCGGAGACCACCAGCGCAGCCCGGCCGCCATCAGCAAAGTCACGCAGCGTCTGATAGGTCTCGGCCCGCGAGCCCACGTCCACGCCGCGCGTCGGCTCGTCGGCCAGCAGCAGGGTCGGTTCGGCGGCCAAGGATCTCGCGATGACCACCTTCTGCTGATTGCCGCCGGACAGGCTGCGTACCGGCGTGGCCGCTCCGGGAGTACGGATCCGCTGCGCGGCTATCGCGTGCTGGGCCAACTCGTGCTCCGGCCGGGTACGCAGCAGGCCGAACCGCGCCAGCTCGCCGTGCCGAAGCGCAGAGACGTTGTGCTCGATGCTCAACGGCAGGAACGCGCCCTCGGCATGGCGGTCGGCGGGCAGGTAGACGAGCCCTGACGCGATGGCGTCGGCGGGCTTCTTCAGCTCACGCGCGGTGCCCTCGATCTCGAGTGTCCCGCTGTGCGGGACAAGTCCGGCCAGAGCACGCAGTACCTCGCGCTGGCCGTTACCCTCGACGCCCGCCATGCCGACAATCTCGCCCGCGTGCACGGTCAGCGACACGTCCCGGAACCCGGGACCGCGCAGGTCCACGACCCGCAGCACCGGCACACCGACCCCGGCGCCCGCCCCACCGCCAGTCCCAACCCGCTCCGGCTTTGGCGGGAAGACATGATCCACCTGCCGGCCGACGATGAGCTCGACCACATCCTGTTCCGTCACCGAAGCGGCGTCCATCGTGCCGCGTGACTCCCCGTCTCGCAGCACGGTGATCCGGTCGGCCACCCGACGCACCTCACCAAAGCGGTGCGAGATGTAGACGATCCCGGTCCCGCTCGAGCGCAACTGCTCGATCCGGGCGAACAGCAGCTCCGTCTCGCCCGCGGTGAGCGACTCGGTCGGCTCGTCCAGGATCAGCACCTTGGCGTCGGCGGCCAGGGCGCGGGCGATCTCGACCAGCTGGCGCTGGGCCACGGTCAGCCGGTCCACCCGGACGCCCGGCTCGACCGCCGCGCCGACCAGCTCCAGCTGCTGCCGAACCCAGGCCGTCGCGTCTCGGCGGGCCGGCCTGCGCTCGGCGGGCAGCGGGTAGAGCAGGTTCTCGGCCACGGTCAGGTCGTCGAGCACTGATGCGTGCTGGTAGACCACGGCGACCCCGAGCCGTTGCGCCAGGCCGGGCTCGGCCCGGCGCAACAGCTCTCCGGCGATCTCCACCGTCCCCTCGTCCGGGGCGATCACGCCGCAGGCCACGCCCATCAACGTGGACTTGCCCGCGCCGTTCTCGCCGACGATCGCGTGCACCTCGCCGGCCTCGACCTCGAAGCTGACGTCCTTGAGCGCGGTGACGCCGGGGTAGCGCTTGACGACTCCGGCCAGGCGCAGGGCGGGAGCGGATGACTCAGGGTTCGTTGACACGGCGTCGGTGGACACAATCGTCGCCCTTCGTGGCTTACGGCTTGCCGTACTCGGACAGCTGGGCGGCGGTGAGCTTGTTGGAGGTGTAGAAGTCCTGCGGCGCGGAGGCGTCGCAGACCGGGGTCGGCGAGGCGAGCGAGTTCTCGATCAGCGGCAGGCTGTAGGTGCTCGGCTCGTTGTCCGGGATCCCTTCCGCGGCCGCGATGGCCTTGCGCGCGGCGATCCGTCCGAGCCAGTTGCGCGAGGAGATGGTGGCCAGCTGGAAGTCCGCCTGGCTCGCCTTGTCCTGCTGGTAAAGACAACCCAGGCCGTTGGCGTCGAGGGTGGCGATCGGCACCAGCGAGCGGCTGGCCGCGGTGAACGCGCGGGTCGCGGCCAGGGCGTCGGTGCCGTAGTCGGAGATGACGCCGTCCACCTTCGGGTACTTCGCCAGTAGCGAACTCATTACCTGCTGCGCGGTGGCGGGGTCCCAGTTGGTCACCGGCCACGAGCTGTCCCCGGTCAGCAGGGTCATGCCGGGGTTGGCGGCGAAGACCTTGACCACGGACTGCAGCTGCCCAGTTGTGACCGGGTTTCCGGCCGGGCCGCCGATGAACAACACGTTGCCCTTGCCCTTGACCGCGGTGACCATCCACTGCGCCCACAGGGTGCCCGCGTCCGCGGAGCTCCAGTCGACATAGCTGAGGTAGTCCTTGCCCGCGGTGCCGCCCGGATCGGCGGCCCAGGCGACCACTTTCACCCCCGCGTTGGTGGCGTTGCGCAGCGCGGGCAGTTCGGACTGGCCGAAGTCGGGGATCACCACGAGCGCGTCGGCCTGCTGCGCCACCATCGAGTTGATCTGCGAGATCGAGGTCTGCAGGTTGCCTTCGCCGATCTGCACGACGGTCTTGACGTTCGGGCACTTGGCCGCCTCGGAGCGCACCGCGGCCATCGAGGCCTGCGACCAGGCGTTGACGCCGAAGCCGTCCTGGATGCCGAGCGTGATCTGCTTGGTGCCGCAGAACGCGGTGCTCGACGTGATCCCGACGGCGGCCAGCTCCTGGTCTGCCGTCATCGTCACACCGCCCGCGCCGGTCGCGGCGGACGTGTTCCCGCCGCTGCCCGCGGTCGGTGCGCTGCTGCACGCCGCGAGGGCGAGCACCGCCGCCGTGGCGCCGGCGAAGCGCGCCCGGCGAGTCAGAAACCTGCTCATGCCTAGCCTCCTGATATCGACTGCGTTGTCGGGTCGAGCTGGGTACTCGGGTCGGGCTGTGCTGCGTGGATTGATTCCGGGTGGATCAGTGCCTTGTGAACGGGCCCGCGGCGGCCGAGCCATTGCCGCCACGGGAGGTGGACCGTACGAGCCGCCATCCCGACGCCGATCACGGCCGCCTGGATGACGAGTTGGACCGAGGTCGGCGCGCCCGCGCCGAAGACGTCCTGCTGCAGCTGGGTGAGGAACAGTGCGCCGCCGAGGGTGCCGACGACGCTGCCGCTGCCGCCCGCGAGCGAGGTGCCGCCGAGTACGACGGCTGCGATCGAGGGCAGCAGGTAGGTGTCGCCCGCGCCGAGCCCGGGGGTGCGCAGGTAGCCGGCGAGCAGCACCCCGGCCAGGCCGTAGAGGGTGCCCGCCGCCGCGTACGTCAGCAGTTCGTAGCGGCGCACCGGGTATCCGGCGGCGCGGGCGGCGGCCGGACTGGTGCCGATCATGGTGAACCGGCGGCCGACCACGGTGGCCCGGCCGAGCCAGGCCACTGCGACGACGATCAGCAGCGCCAGCCAGACGATCGCGGAGAAGCCGAGGATCCGGTGCGCGGCAAAGGAAGCCAGGTTCGACGGGGCGGTGGTGGTGGCGCTGCCGCCGGTGATCTGCAGGATGGTGCCGAGCAGCAGGGCATTGACGCCGAGCGAGGCGACCAGCGGGGTGATGCCCAGCACGGTGACCGCCGCGCCGGTCACCAGCCCGGCCGCCAGGCAGGCGCCGACCACGGCGAGCAGGGCGAACGGCAGGTGGCCGGGATCGCCGCCGGAGACCCGGGTGACCAGGATCGCGGAGAGGCTGACCATCCCGGGCACCGCGAGATCCAGTCCGCGCTGCTGGATGACCAGCGTCTGGCCGACCGCGATGATGGCCAGGACGCCCGCGAACGGCAGCGTGCTCTGCAGCGAACTGATCCGCAGGCTGCCCCCTGCTATCAGTGGACTGATGGCGAACAGCACCGCGACGACCGGCCAGATCGCCAGGTACTGGTTGCCCAGCCGGGCCGTCAACCGGTTCCGCGCCGCCGCGCCGATACCGGGCGAGAGCGTCACCGGGCGGTCCATCCGCCGTCGGCGGTGACGGTCGCGCCGTTCACGTACGCCGCCTTGTCGGAGAGCAGGAAGCCGATCAGCTCGCCGATCTCCCCGGCCTCGCCGATCCGCGCGCTCGGAGTCTGCTCGGCCAGCGACTTCTCGTAGCCGGGGTTCGCGTCCAGGTGCGGTTGAAGCATCGGGGTACGCACGAAGCCGGGGGCGACCGTGTTGACCCGGATCCCGGCCGGCCCGAGCTCCACGGCCAGAGTTCGGGCCAGCGCTTCGACCGCGCCCTTGGTCGCAGCGTAGCCCGCGCACCCGGCGAATCCGACGTGTGCGGTGGTGGAGGACACGAACACGATCGACGAGCCCGGCCCGAGTTGAGGCGCCGCCGCCTGCGCGATGAAGAAGTGCGCGGCGACGTTGACCGTCCACTGCCGGTTCAGGCTTTCCGCAGTCGTGTCGGCCAGCGGCAGCGGCTCGAACAGGCTGGCGTTGAGCACCAGCCCGTGCAGCCCCCCGAAGCCCTCGACCGCCGTGGCCACCGCGGCCGACGCCGCGGCCGGATCCTCCAGTTCGACGCTCGCAATCCGTGCGTGCCCCCCGGCCTCGGTGACCGCCTCCTCGACGTCGCGCAGCCGTCCCGGATCGCGGCCCTGCACGACCACGTTCGCCCCGGCCCGTCCGAGCCGGACGGCGGTGGCGGCCCCCATGCCGGAGCTGGCCCCGGTGATCAGAAACGTGCGGCCGGTTGCCCAGCGGTCGGTGCTCATGGCAACTCCTGAACGGTGCGACGGTGAACCGCCGCCGAGTTAAGCCGCACTCGCCAGAAGTGTCAAGCATTGCTTAACAAGTGAATCCATGCTTGACGGACCTCGGGGGCAGATCTAGATTCGAGCCACTCACCGCCCGACCCCGCACCCGCGGTCCGAGCGCCGCAGCACCGTTTCACGCAGCCCGATCGAAGGAGATCGCCGTGCCGGACCCTGCCTCGTCGCGCCCGCACCGCTACGTCGTCCGAGGGGCCAGGCTCTGGTCGGGCGATCCCGCCCACAGCGCCCTGAACAGCGCGGACGTGCTGATCGAGGGGGACCGGATCGCGGCCGTGGCCGCCGAACTCGGGCCGCTGGACGCCGAGGAGGTCTCCGGCGCCGATCGGATCCTGCTGCCCGGCTTCGTGGACACGCACCGGCACACCTGGCAGTCGCTGATCCGGCACATGTCCACCGACTGGACGCTGCCGCAGTACTTCTCCGGGGTGCGCGGTGTGCTCGGCAAGGCGTACCAGCCCGAGGACATGTACGCGGCGAACCTGGTCGGGATGCTGGACGCGCTGGACTCCGGGATCACCACGATCGTGGACTGGTCGCACAACAACAACAGCCCCGAGCACGCCGACGCCGCGATCCAGGCCGTGTTCGACTCGGGCATCCGCGCCGTGTGGGCCTACGGCAACTCCAACGACGAGTGGCTGCCGGTCAGCGCCGTCCCCCAGTCCCGCGACGTGGTCCGGATCGCCGAGCAGTGGTTCTCCTCCCCCGACCAGCTGGTCAGCCTGGCGCTGGCCCCGCGCGGTCCGCAGTTCGCGACCCGGGAGGTCACCGCGGCCGACTTCGGCCTGGCCCGCGAGCTGGACCTGCCCGTCACCGTGCACGTCGGCGACGGGGCCTGGGGCCGCAGCCGACCGCTGGTCTGGCTGAACGAGCACGGCCTGGCCACCGCGCGCACCACCTACGTGCACGGCAACATGCTCGCCGACGAGGAGTTCGACCTGATCGCCTCGACCGGCGGGGCGCTCTCGATCGCGCCCGAACTGGAGATGCACATGGGCCACGGCACGCTGTCCACGCTGCGGGCACGCGACCGGGGCATCCCGGTGTCCATCTCGATCGACGTGTGCACCTCGGTCGGCGGCGACATCTTCAGCGCGATGCGCGCGCTGCTGGCCGGCAGCCGCTACCTGGTGAACCTGGAGGCGCTGGCGGCGGACAAGGCCGTCGACCCGCTGCCGCTCACCGCTGTCGAGGTGCTCTCCTTCGCCACCCAGGGCGGGGCGCGGGCGGCCTGGCTCGGCGAGCAGACCGGCTCGATCACCGTCGGCAAGAAGGCCGACCTGGTGCTGCTGCGCACGGACACATACGGCATGGCCCCGCTCAACTACCTCGCGGGCGCGGTGGTCGAGTCCGGGAACCCGCAGCTGGTGGACACGGTGTTCGTGGACGGCAAGATCGTCAAGCGGGACGGGCAGCTGGTCGGGCACGAGTTCGGGCAGGTGCGGCGGCTGGCCGAGGAGGCCCGCGACCGGGTGCTCGGCCGGGCCGGGGTGACCGATCCCGGCTCCTGGCAGCCCTCCGTCTACGCAGCCCCCGAGGGCGAATGAGCCTGCCGAAGCCGTCACCGGCACCGTCGCTGCACAGGCGAGGTCGGCTCGGGTGTGAAGTACGGGTATACACTTCACCCTGAAATAGGGGTATCCGCACCGAGGGAGGTCTCGTGGCAGGCCAGACAGCGCGTACGGCGGGCGAGCGCAAGCAGGTCCGTCCGCCCGCCGCCGCCCGACCGGCCACCGGCCGCAGCGCCGGCCAGGCTCCGTCTCCGGACCAGCTCGGGCAGCGGCTGCGCGCCGCGCGCGAGGCACACGGGATCTCGCTGCGCGCCCTCGCCAAGCAGATCGACGTCTCGCCGAGCTTCATCTCACAGGTCGAACTCGGCCGGGCCAGCCCTTCCGTGGGCACGCTGTACTCACTGGTCACCGCCCTGGGCCTGTCCCTGGACGACGTGATGACCGAGGAGCCGGGCACCCAGGAGCGCCCCACGGCAGCAGAGTCCACTGCAGCTGAGTCCGCGACGTCAGAGTCCACGGCGACGGTGCCCACAGCAAGCGACGACACAGCGGCGAGCACGCCCACCAGCGCTACCCGGCCACGGATCGGCCAGCACGTACAGCGCGCCGTCGGCCGCCGGGTCATAAAGATGTCCGGCGTCACCTGGGAGCGGCTGACCCACGACGACGATCCGCTGGTGGACTTCCTGTACGTGACCTACGCCCCGGGCAGCGCCTCCTGCTCGGAGGACGACCTGATGCGGCACGACGGCCGCGAATACGGCCACGTGGTCAGCGGGCGGATCGACGTGCAGGTCGGCTTCGAGACCTACGAGCTCGGCCCGGGCGACTCGATCCACTTCGACTCGGCCACGCCGCACCGGCTCAGCAACCCCTTCGACGAGCCCTGCGTCGGGCTGTGGGTCGTGGTCGGGCGGCGGGCCGACGGCGGCCGCGTCACCGATCCCCCGGCCTTCGGCTCGGCCCATCTGCCGGCCCTGATGTAGCGGGCGCTGCCGCGACGCGCCGGTGACGGCGAGTTACCGCCCCCGGCCCACCTGCGCTGCTACCTTCAGAAGAGCAACTATCTGGGGTGTGTCAGCTGCTCCGGTCCCGCGACCGGATTCGTTCAGGGGGGCGTCATGGCGGCGATCGACCATGTCATCGTGCTGGTACTGGAAAACCGGTCGTTCGACCATGTGCTCGGGTATCTCGACCACCCCGACCCGGCCTTCGACGGGCTGCTGACCGGCGGCCCGCACACGAATCCGGGCTGGGACTCGGGCCCCGCGGTCGCCGCGAGCCCGGACGCGAAGCCGGTGCTGCCGCTCGATCCCGACCACTCCCACGACGCGGTGCTGGAGCAGCTGGCGGTCCAGGGCTCGGGCGCGCACCGGCAGGCCACCAACCAGGGCTTCGTCTCCAGCTTCGAGCGCAAGTGCCGCGGCCTGGCTCCCGCCTCCTTCGGCGGGCTGCTCGGCCCGCTGCTGAACTGGTGGACGCACCGCGCAGGCGCACCGAGCACGCCGTCGGCCGGACGCGGTCCGCTGGCCATGCTGTGCCAGCCACCGCAGCAGGTCCCGGTCCTCGCCACGCTCGCCCGCGAGTACGCCGTGTGTACCCGCTGGTTCTCCTCGCTGCCCGGGGAGACCTGGCCCAACCGCAACTTCCTGCACGCGGCCACCTCCGATGGCGACACCGACATCGAGCCACGGTTCTACACGGACCGGACCATCTTCGAACTGCTCGAGGAGCACGGCCGGGACTGGCACGTCTACCACGACGACACCCCGCAGCTGTGGGCCTTCCCGAAGCTGTGGGACACCCCGCAGCGGCACGCCAAGTGGTTCGAGTTCACCGCCTTCGCCCAGCACGCGGCGGCCGGCACGCTGCCCGCCTACTCGTTCATCGAGCCCAACCACCGCCCCCCGCTGCACACCCTCGACCACGCCCCGCTGATCGGCGCGCCCGACGTGAGCGACAGCCAGCACCCCGGCAACAACCTGGTCGCCGACGCCGCCTACGACGCCTTCACCGCGGACTCCGACACCGACTTCGCCCGGGGCGAGGCGCTCATCGCGAGCGTCTACGAGTCGCTGCGGGCGAACCCGGCGCTGTTCGAACGCTCCCTGCTGCTGATCACCTACGACGAGCACGGCGGCCTGTACGACCATGTGCCGCCGCCCACCGGCGTGCCCAACCCCGGCGACAAGCGCGGCCTCGGGGCCCGGCTGGGCGCGGCGATCTGCCACCGCACGGCGAAGAGCTTCGACTTCACGATGCTGGGCGTGCGCGTGCCCGCCGTGGTGGTCTCCCCCTACGTGGCGGCCGGAACCGTGTGCACCGACGTGCACGACCACGCCAGTGTCCCGGCCACATTGCGCGCGATCTTCGCGCCCGACGCCGAGCCGCTCACCCGCCGCGACGCCTGGGCGACCCCGTTCCACCAGGTGCTCGGCCTGGCCGAGCCGCGCTCCGGTCAGGAACTCCCGGACCTGTCCGGCCACACGCTCGCCACCAACGCCTCCGCCACACAGCCGGCCCGCGCCCTGGCCTCGACGGCGAAGTCCCTGGCAGCGCCTCCGGACTCCGTGCCAGTACCACCGCACGCCAAGGACTTCGCCGAGCAGGCCGACCGCGTCTGGGCCCTGCTGAAGCAGGCCGGCGAGCCCGAGATGAAGCTGCCGATAGCGCCCGACGGCACCGCGCAGCGCGCCCTGCAGATCAGCGACGCGTTCACCCTAGCCGCCCAGCGACACCGGTCGAACGAGGCCGAGGCCGAGACGGACGCCGGCACCAACGGCTAAAAGCCCCGCTCGATGATCCACACCATGCCCTGCCCTGTCTCGGCCGGCGCCGTGATCTCGTCCGGCTCGATCCGGTCCAGCCGATAGCCAAGGCGCCGGGGCACCGCGGCGCTGGGGCCGTTGGCCTGGTCGCAGTGGATCTCGACCCGCTCGATACCGTCGAGGCCGAGCAGTATCCGGGTCAGCTCTCCGGCCGCCCGGGTGATCACGCCCTTGCCGGTGTGCGCGACATGGCACCAGTACCCGAGCTCCACGGCGCCGGGTCCGAGCCGGTCGTGCACGGCGATGATGCCGAGCAGCGTCCCGTCGGCCGCGTCGAAGATCCCGTAGTTGCACGAGCCCGGCGTGGGCCACGGGCCGAGCTGCTGCTCGCCCCACTCGCGCTGCTGCTCCAGCGTGGGCCGCTCGGCCAGCCAGGACATCCAGGGGTACAGGTGCTCGTATGAGTCGAGAATCGCCGCGTACCTGGCCTGCAGGTCCTCCGGGACCCACCGGCGCAGCACCAGGCCCTCGAACTCGATCCGCTCGGGCGGCGCCACCGCGGTGGCGAAGGCCGAGGGCAGGGTGTTCGGTTCCATATGACGATCATGGCCGCGGACGCCGCCGGGGCGCAAAAGGTTATCAACCATGTCAGAATGCTGTGATGGCGGCTGAGAAGGGACGGCGGCCGAGGACCGGCTCCGGTGCTGGTCTCCGGCACCGGTTCTGACCCACCTGCTCACTTCAACTGATCCTTCATCACCTTCCCGGTGGCGTTCAGCGGCAGCTCCGGCAGGAACTCCACGTACCTGGGCACCTTGTAGCCCGCGATCCGGTCCCGGCTCCAGGCGATCAGCTCCTCGGCGGAGAGCTCCCCGCCCCCGCGCCGCACCACGAAGGCCTTGCCCACCTGGCCCAGCCGCTCGTCGGGGACGCCGATCACGGCCACCTGCACCACGGCCGGATGCTCCAGGAGGTAGCCCTCGACCTCGGCGGGGTAGGCGTTGAAGCCGCCGACGATGAACATGTCCTTCTTGCGGCCGGTGATCCGCAGGTGGCCGCGGGAGTCCAGGCTTCCGACGTCGCCGGTGTGCAGCCAGCCGTCCGGGTCGATCGCCTCGGCGGTCGCGTCCGGGTCGTCGAGATAGCCCACCATCACGCTGTAGCCGCGCACGAGCACCTCACCGTCGTCCGCGATGCGCACCTCGACGCCGTCGCACGGGGTGCCGACCGTCGAGGCGATGTCCTCGAAGGAGTCGCCGGGCCGGGACGCGGTGACGGTCCCCGCCTCGGTCAGCCCGTATCCGGTCATGATCGAGGCGAAGGGCAGCTCGTCCCTGATCCGGCGGATGAGCTCGACCGGGATGTCGGCGGCCCCGGTCACGGCCGCGCGCAGCGAGGACAGGTCCCTCGTCCCGCGCGCTGCCAGCAGCGAGTGGTACAGCGTCGGCGCGCCCGGGAGCATCGTGACCTTCTCCCGCTCCACCAGTTCGAGCACCCGCTCCACGTCGAAGACCGCCACCGGCAGGATGGTGGCGCCGCGGATCAGCGACGCGACGCAGCCCGCCTTGTAGCCGAAGGTGTGGAAGAACGGGTTGACGATCAGGTACCGGTCGCCCTCGCGCAGATCCGCCAGCTCGCACCATTCCGCGTACAGGCGCAGGGTCTGAGCGTGCGTCATCTGCACGCCCTTGGGGCGGCCGGTCGTCCCGGAGGTGAACACGATGTCCGCCACGTCGTCGCCGCGCACCTCCCGCTCCAGCGGCGAACCGCTGGAGAGGAAGTCGCCCTTCAGGTCGATCTTCGGCACGCCGGGCGGCACCTCGTGCTCCTGCCCGAGGAAGCCCTCCTGCACCAGCACGGCCTTCGCCCCGCTGCGCAGGATGACGTCCCCGGCCTCGGCCGACTTGAACCGGTTGTTCACCGGGACCAGCACGCCCCCGGCCGTGAGCAGGCCGAAGGCGGCGACGATCCACTCGGCGCTGTTGGGCGCCCAGAGCGCCACCCGGTCGCCCTTCGCGATCCCCGCCTCCGCGAAGGACCCGGCCGCCACCCGGACCCGCTCCACCAGCTGCGGGTAGGTCAGGCGCAGCGGGCCGTCCACCACCGCCTCGGCGTCGCCGAAGCGGTCGGCCGCGCTCAGCACCATCCGCGGGATGCTCTCCCACTCCATCAGGACATCAGCCGGGCCAGATTGCCGCCCATGATCTTGGCCTGGTCCGCCTCGCTCAGCCCCTTGATGGCGTTGAGGTAGGTGTACGGGTCGGCCAGGCCCTCGGGGTGCGGGTAGTCCGAGCCGAACAGCACCCGGTCCACGCCGATCAGCTCGACCAGCTCGCCCAGGTCCTCCTCGTAGAACGGGCTGACGTGGATGCTGTCCTTGACCGCCTGCACCGGGTCGCCGAGGAAGTCCTGCGGCATCTTCTTGTAGGCGTCGGCGAGCGTGTCGAGCAGCGGGGCCACCCAGGCGGAGCCGTTCTCGATCAGCGCGATCTTCAGGCCGGGGACCCGGAACAGGGCTCCGTGGCAGACCCACGCCGCCACCGCGTCCTGGATCGGCCGCCACTCGGAAACCAGCCGGAAGGCGTTCGGCTTGAACGGCAGCATCTCGGAGCGGCTGCCCTCCCAGTCGCTGGTGTACCGGGCGTAGCCGCTGTCGGAGGAGTGCATCGCGACCAGCACGTCGAGCTCGACGGCCCGCTGCCAGAACGGGTCGAACTCCGGCAGCGCGAAGGAGCGCGAGCCGCCGTAGCCGGGCACCGGGGCGGGCCGCACCAGGATCGCCCGCGCGCCGCGCTCCACGCACCAGTCGAGCTCGGCGATCGCCTTGTCCAGGATGGGCAGGGTGATCACCGGAGTGGTGAAGATGCGGTCCTTGTAGTTGAAGCCCCAGGTCTCGTGCAGCCACTCGTTGAGCGAGTGGATGACCGCGTGGATCAGCTCCGGATCGTCCCGCATCCGCTCCTCGATCAGGCTGGCCAGCGTCGGGAACATCAGCGTGCGCTGGACCCCCAGCTCGTCCAGCAGCTCCAGGCGCGGCCCCGGCTCGCGGAAGGCCGGGATGGAGCGCATCGGCTCGCCGAAGATCTCCCGGCGGCTCTTGCCCTCGGGGTTGCCGACCCGGAAGTACTCCTCCATCGCGCCGGGGCGGGCCACCACCTCGAAGGTCGGGTTGGGGATGTACTCGCTGATCTGACCCCGGATGGCGATCTTCGTACGGCCATTGACCTGAACGTACTGGATCGCTCCGCGGTACTCCTCCGGGAGGTGCTTGGTCAGCGCCTCCTCGGGCTCGTACAGGTGATTGTCCGCATCGAACAGTGGATAAGGCAGCTCACGCGAAGCCATATGAGACCCTCCTTCTCGGGTAGGTAGAACTATATTCTCGCACTCGCCACCCGACAAGGCTCCAGGCCCCGCGCCGGCCCGGCCCGGCCGCCCGACAGAGCGCACGACAGCGGATTCCTACCGAAGAGAATTGCGCTCTCCTACTAAGAGAAGGTAAATTTCGTTCATGGCACGAGACCACGGCTTCCGTCCGGCCCGGATCACCCGGGTCGTGCAGGAGACGGCTGACACGCGCACGTACGTGCTCGACCTCGACGCGCCGGTCTCCTACCGGGCCGGGCAGTTCGTCACGATCAAGGCCTGCGGAACGCTGCGCAGCTACTCCATGTCGAGCTCCCCGGACACCGACTCCGAGCTGATGACGACGGTCAAGCGGGTCCCCGGCGGCCTGGTCTCCAACTGGATGCACGACCACCTGCGGCCCGGCGACCTCATCGAGACCACGCTGCCGGCCGGGGTGTTCTGCCTGAGGGAGAGCGCGGCGCCGCTGCTGGCCTTCTGCGGGGGCAGCGGCATCACCCCGATCCTGTCCCTGGTCAAGACCGCGCTGGCCACCACGGAGCGCAGCGTCCGGGTGCTGTCGGCCAACCGGGACGCGGACTCGGTCATCTTCGGCTCGGCGCTGGCCGAGCTGGCCGGGCGGCTGCCCGGCCGCTTCGAGATCTACCACCACCTCGACACCCTGGAGGGCCTGGTCACCGACCACCGGGTGGTGGACTTCGTCGAGGACGACCGCGACGCGGACTTCTACCTCTGCGGACCCGCGGCCTTCATGGACCTGACCGAACGCGCCCTACTCGACTGCGGCGTCGACCCCGCGCAGATCTTCGTCGAGCGCTTCACACCCGCGGACGGCGACACGGACCAGCCCGCCAGCAGCGACTCTGCCGAAGCACCGGGCGGGACGGTCACCATCGTGCTGGCCGGCAAGAAGCACACGGTGCCGCGCCCGTCCGGCGAGACGCTGCTGGAGAGCGCCCGGCGGGCCGGCCTCACCCCGCCGTTCTCCTGCGAGGCGGGAAACTGCGCCACATGTATCGCACAGGTCACCGAGGGGGAGGCCAGGATGCGGGTGAACAACGCGCTGGCCGACGACGAGATCGCCGAGGGCTGGGTCCTCACCTGCCAGGGCGAGCCCGTGACCCCGCATGTCACCGTGGTCTACGAGGACTGAGACGCGGCCGTCCGGCCGTGGATTGGAGCAGCATGGACGTAGAGCTCGAAGTGGACGACGGCCTGGCGGTCATCACCATCAACCGCCCGCACAGCCGCAACGCGATCGCGCTGGACACCATGGACGCGCTGGACAAGGCGCTGGACGCGGCGGCGGGCGCCGCGGCCCTGGTCCTGACCGGGGCGGGCGACCGGGCCTTCGTGTCCGGGGGCGACCTCAAGGAGCTCGCCGCGATCCGCACGGTGGACGAGGCCGTGGCCATGGCGCTGCGGATGCGTGGGATCTGCGACCGGATCGCGGGCTTCCCCGCCCCGGTGATCGCCGCCCTCAACGGCCACGCCCTCGGCGGCGGGGCCGAGGTCGCGGTGGCCGCCGATATCCGGGTGGCGGCGGACGACGTCCAGATCGGCTTCAACCAGTCCACCCTGGCGATCATGCCGGCCTGGGGCGGGGCCGAGCGGCTGGCCGCCCTGGTCGGCCGGGGCCGGGCGCTGATGCTCGCGGGGGCCGGGACCGTGCTCGGCGCCCACCAGGCCCAGCGCCTGGGGCTGGTGGACAAGGTGCTGACCCGGGCCGCGTTCGACGAGGGCTGGCGCGCGCTGGCCCGCTCGCTGGCCACCCGGCCCGCGGGCGCGATCAAGCAACTGCTGGCCCAGGAGGCCTCGGCCGAGGAGGCAGCGGGCGCCTTCGCGCAGCTGTGGGTATCGGACGAACACTGGGAAGCGGCGGAAAGGGTGATGAACCGTGGCAGGTGACGTGCGCGTCGAAACGAGTCCGGTCGGTCCGGTGGTGTGTCCGCCGGGGGCCTCCGAGGCGGTCATCCTCTATCTGCACGGCGACCGGCAGCTCTCGAACGCCTCGGCGTCGGCGCACCCGACGGCCGTGCAGCTCGCCCTGGACTCGGACGCAGTCGTCGTCTGCTGCGGATATCGGGCTTCCTTCCCGTACGCCCTCGAGGACGTCCACGCAGGGTACGAATACTGCCGCAGCCGCAGCGGCGGGCAGGTCGCAGTGGCCGGCGAGCGGCTGGGGGCCGGGCTCGCGGCCGCCCTGCTGCTGCGCCTGCGCGACCTGGAGGCCGCGCCGCCGCAGTGCACCGTGCTGATCTCGGCGCTGCTCGACCTGACCCTGGAGGCGCCGAGCGTCTCGCTCAACGCGGCCGCCGATCCCACCTTCGACCTGGCCGAGCTGCGGCGGCGCACCGCGCACTACGCCGCGGGCGCCGCGCTGACCAACCCGCTGCTGAGCCCGGTGTACGGCAACCTGCACGGGCTGCCGCCGATCCAGCTGCTGGCCGTGGGCAACGATCCGCTGCTCGACGACTCGCTGGCCTTCGCCGCCCGCGCGGCCCGCTCCGGCGTCGCCGTGGACCTGCGCATCCGGCCGGACGGCACGGGCCCGGGCACCGAGACCACCGCCGCCATGACAGAGTTCATACGGTCGTGGATCCCGGCCGACCGGACAGCGCACTCCGCGTGAACTCGGGCCTCACACCGGCGCAGTTCCCAACAGCACGGACAGCACATCCCGCATGAGCTCGGGATAGTCCGTCTGATCCTGGCTGCACAGCACCCACTGCTGCTGCATACCGTCGATCATCATCAGCACCGCCGTCGCCGCAGCCTGCGGGGTCAGCCCGCTGGGCAGCCGGTCGCCGTACCGCTCGGCGAGCCGCTCGGCGGTGTGCTCGCGCAGCCCCAGGACGTAGGCCTGGATGTCCTCCCGGGCCGGATCCCCGGGGACGCTGCCCTCGGCCATCAGCACGCTGTGGACCTTGGCCAGCGCGGGGTTCTTGTGGTCGAAGGCCATCACCTCGGCGAGCTGGCTCGGGAAGTCCTCGTCCGCGTGGTCGGCGGCCAGGTACTCCCGGCTGAGCTCCTCGCGGAACCGCAGCACGCCCATCAGCAGCTTCTTCCTGCTCGGGAAGTAGTGCAGCACGCCCTGCCGGGTCAGCCCGGCGCGCTCGGCGACCGCGTCGAACGAGGTCCCCCGATAGCCCCGTTCGGCGAACACCGCCACGGCCGCCTCGAGGATCTCTTCGCGTCGGGCCGTCGTCATCGGCTTCCCTCTCGCTACCGGACACGCAGTAGTTCGGCTACTGCCGTTGCCAGACTACGTCGAGCAGCGCCGTCTGACTCGCGGTTGGTCAGATCACGGAGCAGGAACCTCGATAACCACAGCCGAGGCCATCCCGCCTCCCGCACACATCGCCGCCACACCAGTCCCCCCGCCGCGACGGCGCAGCTCGTGCACGAGCGTGACCAGCATCCGCGCCCCGGTGGCGGCGACCGGGTGTCCGAGGGAGCAGCCGCTGCCGTTCACGTTCATCAGGTCGGGATCGACGTCGAGCAGCCGGACCGCGGCCACGGCCACCGAGGCGAAAGCCTCGTTGATCTCGAACAGGTCGACGCCCTCCACCGACAGCCCGACGCGGGCCAGCGCCTTGGTGACGGCCTTGGCCGGAGCCAGCCCGGTCTCGGCGGGATCGACGCCGACGGAGGCCCAGGACCGGACCGTGGCCAGGGCGGGCAGGCCGAGCCGGTCGCTGGCCACCACCAGGGCGGCCGCGGCGTCGTTGCCGCCGCAGGCGTTGCCCGCGGTGATGCTGAACCCCTCGATCTCGGGGTGCAGCGGCTTGAGCGAGGCCAGCTTCTCCAGGCTGGTGTCCCGGCGCGGGTGCTCGTCCACGGCGAAGCGGCCGTGCACGGTGTCGATCGGGACGAGCTCCGCGTCGAAGCGTCCTTCGTCGATCGCGCGCACGGCGTTGCGGTGCGAGCGCAGCGCCCAGGCGTCCATCTCCTCGCGGGACACGCCCGCCTGGACGGCCGTGTTCCAGCCGATGGTGATCGACATGTCGTTGTTGGGAGCGTCCGGCCGGTCGGGGTGCGTCGGCGGCATCCAGGGGTCGACCCATTCCCCGTCGACCCTGAAGCGGCTCTTGGGCGACGTGGAGGCCGAGTTCACGCCTCCGGCGAGTACGAGTTCGTCCATGCCCGATCGGATGCTCCCGGCCGCGTTCTGCACGGCGGACAGGCCGGCGGCGCAGTGCCGGTTGAGGGCCTGGCCGGGGACCGAGGTGAGCCCGACTGTCAGCGCGGCGTGCCGGGCCAGGACACCGCCGCCGTACAACCCCTCGCCGAGGATCACGTCGTCGATGGCCGCCGGATCCAGCCCCTCGGCCGCGGCGGCGACGATGTGGTGGGCGAGGTCGAAGGCGGTGGTGTCGCGCAGCGTGCCCTTCACGGCGGTGCCGATGGGGGTGCGCAGGGCGGACACGATGACGGCTTCAGGCATGAGCGGTCTCCAGTTCGGCCAGCAGGGTGCGGCGCAGCAGTTTTCCGGTGTCGGTCCTGGGCAGCTCGGGGCGGAACACGACGGCGTCGGGGGTCTTGGACGAGCGCAGCCGGTCCTTGACCCACTGCCGGATCTCGGCCGGGTCCCCGCTGCCGACCAGGACGGCCACGATCCGCTGCCCCCACTCCGGGTCGGGCAGGCCGATCACCGCCGCCTCGACGATCCCGGGGTGGGCCAGCAGGACGTCCTCGATCTCGGCGGGGGCGATGTTCTCGCCGCCGCGGATGATGGTGTCGTCCGCGCGGCCCTCGATGAACAGATAGCCGTCGGCGTCCAGGCGTCCGCGGTCCCGGGTGGCGAACCAGCCTTCTGCGTCCAGCGCGCTGCCGCCGCTGTACTCGCCGGAGATCTGGCCACCGCGCACGAACACCAGCCCGGTCTCCCCCGCCCTGGCCGACTCTCCGTCTTCGGTGCGGATCTGGATCTCGATTCCGGGCAGCGCCCGGCCGACCGAGCTGAGCCGGTCCCGGCCCGCAAGGTCGCTCGCCGCCAACGCCGTCCGGTGATCCTCCGGACCCAGGACGGCCACCGAGGAGGCCGTCTCGGTGAGCCCGTAGGCGTTGACGAAGCCCGTCTTCGGGAAGACGCGTAGCGCACGCTCGACGACGGTCCGCGGCGTGCGGGCGCCGCCGTATGCGAGGCTGCGCAGCGACGGCGCGTCGGCATCCTCGCCGGGGACCTCGGACACGATCCGCGCCAGCATCGTCGGCACCACCAGCGCGTGCGTGACCTGCTCCTGCCGAACGGTCTCCAGCCACGCCGCGGCGTCGAACGCGTCGAGATAGACCACGCGGCGCCCCGAGTAGAGGTTGGTCAGCAGGTTCATCAGCCCGGCGACGTGGTACGGCGGTACCGCGACCAGCGACGCGTCCTGCTCCCCCGCCGACAGGAACTCCTGCGTGTTCAGTACGTATGTGATCAGATGCCGGTGCCGCAACATCGCCGCCTTGGGCTCGGCGGTCGTCCCGCTCGTGTAGAGCACCACCGCCACGGAGTCCTGGTCCTGCTCAGGCACCTCAACAGGCTCTACGGCCCCACCCTCCGGCAGCTCAAGCAGGCTGTCCAGCTCAGCGGGCCGCAGCACCAGCGCCCCGGGATGCCGGGCGAGGATCACTTCCAGCTGCCGCTCGCCGAGCCGGTAGTTCACCGGGATGAACGGGACCCCCGCGACGGCCGCGCCGAACAGCGCGACGGGATACGCGAGGTGGTTGGCGCCCAGATAGAGCACCGCCGAATGCTGCCGGAACCGCTCTCCGGCGCGCCGGGCCAGGCCCAGCAAGTCCGGGGCGGTCAGGGAGCGGCCGTGCGCCGTGGCCACCGCGCGGTCGCCCGCCGAGGCTGCCATTTCGAGGACCATCGTGATATTCATGGTAACGCTATTCTCATCTCGGTAGAACGCTACTCGCAAGAGGAGAAACGATGCAGATCCACGGGAGCTCCGCGATCGTGGTCGGCGGAGCGGGCGGCCTGGGCGAGGCGACCGTCCGGCGCCTGCACGCCGCGGGGGCGAAGGTGGTCGTCGCCGATCTCGCCGACGAGAAGGGCAAGGCGCTCGAACAGGAGCTGGGCGTCGCCTACGTGCGCACCGACGCCACCGACGAGGACTCCGTGCTCGCGGCGCTGGCCGAGGCGGAGGCCGCCGGACCGCTGCGGATCTCGGTGGACACCCACGGCGGCCCGGCAACGGGGGGACGGCTCGTCGGCAAGGACAGCGAGCCCCTCGCCCTCGCGGGCTTCCGGCAGACCATCGAGATCTACCTGACCGGAGTGTTCAACGTGCTGCGCCTGGCCGCCGCCGCGATGGCCAAACAGGAGCCCGTCGACGGCGACCGGGGCGTCATCGTCAACACCGCCTCGATCGCGGCCTACGAGGGCCAGATCGGCCAGATCCCCTACGCCGCCGCCAAGGGCGGGGTGGTGAGCATGACCCTCGTCGCCGCGCGCGACCTCTCCCCGCTCGGCATCCGCGTCGTCACGATCGCGCCCGGCACCTTCCTGACCCCGGCCTACGGCGCCTCGGGCGACAAGCTGGAGGCCTACTGGGGTCCCCAGGTCCCGCACCCGAGGCGGATGGGCCGCTCCCCCGAGTACGCCGCGCTGGTCCAGAGCATCTGCGAGAACGACTACCTGAACGGCGAGGTCATCCGGCTCGACGGCGCGCTGAGGTTCCCGCCGAAGTGAGCCGCCCGGCCTGATAACGATCAGCCCACCCGCTGCGCGTGGAGTTCGGCCCATTCCTTGCGGGGGCGGATGGTGAGATCGACGTCGGTGGCCTGGGCGCGCAGCGCGCCCACGGTCGCCTGCTCCCGGGGGAGCACCGCGAACGGGTCCCAGTTCAGGAACCGGCAGGCGTTCTCCCAGGTGATCTTGTTGATATCGGCGTCGTCGGCGCCCGCGGCGTTCAGCTCGTCCAGCACGAACTCGGGGGCGTTCGGCCAGATCGAGTCGGAGTGCGGGTAGTCGCACTCCCAGGCGATGTTGTCGATGCCGATCTCGTGGCGCAGCTTCAGCGAGGTCCTGTCGGTGACGTAGCAGGCCATCACGTGCTCGCGGAACACCTCGCTGGGCAGCCGGCCGCCGAAGTCGCGGCGCAGCCACGTCTGGTTGGTGTAGTGCCGGTCGGAGCGGTCCAGGTAGAACGGGATCCAGCCGATCCCGCCCTCGGACAGCGCCACCTTCAGGCCGGGGTGGGCACGGAAGGCCGGGCCCCACAGCAGGTCCTGGACCGCGACCTGGGACACGGTCGGTGCGAGGCACATGAGGTTGTCGATCGGCGCGTCCGAGGCCAGTTTGAGCGCGCCGAAGCCCTGCCCGATGTGCAGGTTCATCACCAGGCCGGTCTCGGACAGCGCCGCAAATACTGGGGCCCAGTACTCGCCGTCGTGGTAGCTGGGCAGTCCGTCGATGTGCGGCAGCTCCGGCATCGTCACCCCGCGGAAGCCTTTCGCGGCGACCCGGGTGATCTCCGCAACGGCCAGATCGGTGTCCCACAGCGGCAGGATCGCGTTCGGGATCAACCGGCCCGGGTAGGCGGCGCACCACTCGTCGACGTGCCAGTCGTTGTAGGCGGAGATCATCACGACGGTGATCTCGTCCTTGAACTGGCTCAGGTGGCCCGCACTGAACCCGGCGAAGGTCGGAAAGCACATCGAGGCGAGGATGCCGTTGACGTTCATGTCGCGGATGCGGTCGTGGATGTCGTACACCCCGGGACGCATCTCCGCGTACCGCGCGGGGTTCTTGTCCCACTCGTCCTTCGGCCAGCCGACGACGGCGTTCAGCCCCGTGACGCCGACCGGCTTGCCCCGATAGACCCACTGGTCGACGCCCTGGTCGTTGGTGATCAACCTGGGCACGTGCTCGGCGTACGTCCTGGGCAGGTGCAGCTGGAACATCTCCGCCGGCTCGACCACGTGGTCGTCGATGCTGACCAGGATCATGTCGTCAACGTTCATCGGGACTCCTCGGCGCCATGGGGCCGTGCCGGGCCGTCCGGCCCCGGCCACTGGATGAGATTGCCAATCTCTCTAATGGAGAATATAACTCTCAATGTCTGGCGTGGCGAGACACCGACTGATCGTTCGCCGCCTGCTCGCTCTGCACGTCCCGGACCCGGGCCGGGGTGATTCCCAGGGCGGCGGCGACGGCCTCGGGGCTTTCCCCGAGTTCGAGCAGCCGTCGCACAGCCGTGGCCTGCGCCTGCGACCTGGCCTCGTCGGCGCGGTCTCGGGCTGAGGTGTAGTGCCCGACGATTTCGCGCAGCACCTTTTCGCGCCGATCCCCGACTGGTGCAGCAGCCGGGTCCGCCCGGACCAGCACGCCCTTCAAGAACAACTCAATAGCGTGCTGCAGGTGCGCTTCCTCGACCTCGGGTGTCCGGTAGATGCCGTACGCCGCGAGCCACGCCGGCATCGCTCCGACCATGGCGAAGAACTGCTCGGCCGCCAGCTCGACGTCGTGGACCACGACGGTGCCCGCGCTTTCGTGCCGACGCAGCAGGTCCATGATCACGCGGATCCGCGGCGACCAGGTGACGGCCTGGGAATTCGCGGCGAACTCGGGGAAGCGCGGCGACTCCGCGATCGCCATCCGGCTGAGCCGCACGATGTCGGGGTCGACGGAGCGCGCCAGGACGGCTCGCGTGATCACGGTCAGCGCCTCGGCGAGGTCGTCCGGCAACGGCTCCAGGACCCGCTCGTCGCGCTCCTGACGGGTCAGCGCCCACGAACTCACGGCGATGAACAGCGTGCGCTTGTCGGGGTAGCGGGAGTACAGCGTGCTCTTGGTGATCTCCGCGGCCTGCGCCACGGTTTCCATGGTGGTGCCGTCGTAGCCGTACTCCAGGAACGTGTCCACGGCGGCCCGCCGCAGCCGCTCGGTCAGCCGAGCCGCTTCGGTCTGCGTCGGTCGTCCGGCCCGAGAGCGCGTGCCACCTGGCGTGGATTCCATGCGGTAACTGTACGGTCCCGTCTACCTCGCAGCAAGGATCGTTGACCTCAACCAGACAGCTCCGTATGTTTAAAGTCGGCAGCACATCCGGTCGCGGTCGCTCGGAGGCAGATCGATGGCGCACTTCCCCAAGCCCGCCGAGGGCAGCTGGACCGAGCACTATCCACACCTCGGCACCGGCCCGATCTCGTTCGAGGACTCGATCTCACCCGAGTTCTACGAGGCGGAACGCAAGGCGATCTTCGAGCGGACCTGGCTGAACGTCGGCCGGGTGGAGCAGATCCCGGAGGACGGCGGCCACTTCACCAAGGAGATCCACGCCACGCACACGTCGGTGATCATCGGCCAAGACACCGACGGCCGAGTCCGCGCATCAACGCCCGGACTCGAACCAGTGCGCTGCGAGGCGTGGGAGGGGTTCGTCTTCATCAACTTCGACGACACCGCCGCTCCCCTGCACGAATATCTCGGGCAGTTCGCGAAGGGGCTCGAAGGCTATCCGTTCGACCAGATGACGCAGGTCTTCCAGTACCGGGCCGAGATCGGCAGCAACTGGAAGCTCTACCTGGACGCCTTCGCAGAGTTCTACCACGCACCGATCCTGCACGCGAAGCAGTACGTGAGCAGCGAGTCGAACAAGCTCGGCGCGATCGGCTACGAGTCGCTGTACTACGGCATCGACGGACCGCACTCGATGCAGTCGGCGTGGGGAGGGATGTCGCCGCCGAAGGACCTGAACATGGTCAAGCCGATCGAACGCGCCCTGCGCAGCGGCAACTTCGGGCCCTGGGACCGCCCCGACATCGAGGGCCTGGACCGGTTACCGTCCGGACTCAACCCCTCCCGCCATCGGGCCTGGGGCCTGGACTCCTACGTCTTCTTCCCGAACTTCATGATGGTGATCTGGGCACCGGGCTGGTACCTCACCTACCACTACTGGCCGACCTCGTACAACACGCACATCTTCGAGGGCACCTGCTACTTCGCGCCGCCCAAGACCGCCAGCGACCGCCTCAGGCAGGAGCTGGCCGCGGTGACGTTCAAGGAATTCGGCCTCCAGGACTGCAACACGCTCGAGGCCACCCAGACCATGCTCGAATCCCGGGCGGTCACCCACTTCCCGCTCAACGACCAGGAGATCCTCCTCCGGCACCTGCACAAGACCGTGGGCGAGTACGTGTCCGCATACCAGGAGCAGAGGAGCACCCGGTGAGGGAATCGCTGAACGGAAAAGTCGCGGTGGTGACCGGCGCGGCCTCGGGCATCGGCCTGGGGATCGCGCAGCGGTTGGCGCGGGACGGGGCACGGGTGGCGATCACGGACATCAACGGCGACGCCGCGCGGGCCGAGGCCGAGAAGCTCACCGCCGAAGGTGGCACCGCTGTCGGCATCGCGCTCGACGTGGCCGACCGTGCGTCCGTGGAAAGCGGCTTCGATGCGGTACGGCAGCAGCTGGGGCCCGTGGCCATCCTGGTGAACTCCGCCGGCAAGGAGGGGTACCGGCGGTTCGTCAACCTCAGCGTCGAGGCGTGGGAGGAACTGCTGAGAATCAACCTGACCGGCACCTTCCACTGCTGCCAGGTCGCCGTTCCGGACATGATCGAGGCCGGATGGGGCCGGATCGTGAACATCTCCTCCTCATCCGCCCTCAGCGGCCAGCCGCTGATGACCCACTACGTGGCCTCCAAGGCCGGCGTCATCGGCTTCAGTAAGGCGCTCGCCCTCGAACTCGGGCCGCAGGGCATCACCGTGAACACCATCCCGCCCGGTTTCATCGACACCCCGATGCTGCGCCGCAGCGAAGAGCGCGGCCTGCTCGGCAAAAGCGTCGACTACCACGCCGGGCAGACGCCGGTACGGCGCCCGGGCCGTCCCGAGGACATCGCCGCCACCGTCGCGTTCCTCGTCAGCGACGAGGCGGGCTACATCACCGGCCAGGTCATCGGCGTCAACGGCGGCCGCAACACCTGACGCCTCGTCCATCACCGTCCGATTCCACATTGGAGGATCTGTGAGTGCACTGGACCGGTTTCGCCTGGACGGCAAGGTCGCCGTGGTGACCGGCGGCTGTGGGGCGATCGGACAGGTATTCGTGCGGGCTCTGGCCGAGGCGGGCGCGGCCGTGGTGGTGACCGGCACCAAAGGCGACGCTGCTGAAAGCGTCGCCGAAGCACTGGTCAAGGACGGTTTCCGGGTCACCGGGGTCCAGGTCGACATCACCGACCGGGAATCGACCACGGCAATGGCCGCGCACGCCGTCGACGCCTTCGGGGGCGTCGACATCCTGGTGAACAACGCCGCGCTGATGACCGAGATCCCCAGGGTCGACCTGCTCGATCTGTCGGCCGAGTGGTTCGACCGGGTGATGCGGGTCAACGTGCTGGGCGCCATCCAGTGCTCGGCCGCCGTGAAGGACTCGATGCTCGAACGCGGCGGCGGACGGATCGTCAACATCGTGTCGGCCGGCGCCTTCCAGCCCGGCGGGATTTACGGAGCCAGCAAGCTCGCCCTGGTCAGTGTCACCGCGACCCTCGCCCAGCGACTCGGGCCGCAGGGGATCAATGTCAACGCCATCGCCCCCGGCCTGGTCGAGAACGAACCGGGCTTGCGCAGCCTCCCGGCGGACCATCCGGTGCGCGCTGCGTTCAAGTCCGCGATCCCCGGCAAGAAGCAGGCCCCCGCGGACGACCTCGTGGGCGCGCTGCTCCTGCTGACCTCGCCCGCCGGCGACTGGATCAACGGCCAGACGCTCAGCGTCGACGGCGGCTTCGTCATGCGGCTGTGACGCCGTCCGTGCAGGAATCCCTGTCCTTCACAGCCGGACAGTGGTCACATCACCAATCCACCATCGACCGGCAGCACCTGGCCGGTGATGAACGATGCCGCGTCGGACGCGAGGAAGACGAAGCTGCCGGCGATCTCCTCGGGCTCGGCCCAGCGGCCCATCGGGATCCGGGCGAGCATCGCGGGCGCGAACCTCTCGTTGGTGCGGATGGTCGCGGTCATCGGGGTCGCGGCCAGCGGCGCCAGCGCGTTGACCGTGATCTGACGGCGCGCCAGCTCGCGGGCCAGCGACTTGGTCAGCCCGATGATGCCCGCCTTGGCGGCGGAGTAGTTGACCTGGCCGAGCGTTCCGGTGAGACCGGCCGACGAGGTGACGTTCACGATCCGGCCGGTGCCGTCGGTCGGCAGGAACGGCAGCGCGGCCTGGGCGCAGTGGAACGCGCCCATCAGGTGGATGTCGACCAGGCGGCGGAACGACGCCTCCTCCAGCTTGTCGAACATCGCCGGAGCGGTGACCCCGGCGTTGTTGACCAGGATGTGCAGCGTCCCGCCGGCCAGCTCGGCAGCCTTGGCCACCGCCGCGTCCGCGCTCGCCCGGTCGCAGACGTCCAGGGTGAAGCTGTCCGCCTTTCCGCCGTCGGCGCGGATCCGCCCGGCCACGGCCTCGGCCGCCGCGCCGTCGAGGTCGGTCACCAGCACCGCCGCCCCGGCCCGTGCCAGCGCCGCAGCGACCGCGGACCCGATGCCGCCCGCCGCCCCGGTCACCAGCGCCGACCGCCCGGTCAGGTCGAACAGCCCCCTGCCGTTCATTGACCCGCTGTCCTCGCCCATCAGTAGCTCCTCGGCATTCCCAGCACGTGTGATCCCAGATAGTTCAAAATCATTTCCTGGCTGATCGGCGCGATCCGCAGCAGCCGGGCCTCGCGGAAGTAGCGGGCCACGTTGTACTCCTCGGAGTAGCCCATCCCGCCGTGCGTCTGCAGCGCGCGGTCGGCCGCGTCGAATCCGGCCTCCGCGCACAAGTACTTGGCCGTGTTCGCCTCGCGCCCGCACGGCCTGCCGTTGTCGTAGAGCCAGGACGCCTTGCGCAGCACCAGTTCGGCCGCGTCCAGCCGGGCCAGCGAGTCGGCGAGCGGGAACTGAATACCCTGATTCGCCGCGATCGGCCTGCCGAACACCACCCGCTCGTTGCCGTACTTCACGGCGCGGTCCAGCGCGACCCGGCCGAGACCGAGGGCCTCCGCGGCGATCAGCATGCGCTCCGGGTTCAGGCCGTCGAGCAGGTAGCGGAAGCCGCGGCCCTCCTCCCCCACCCGGTCCTCGACCGGGATGCGCAGGTCGTCGATGAACAGCTCGTTCGAGGTGACCGCGTTGCGCCCCATCTTCGGGATCGGGCGGATCTCGACCCGGTCCCGGTCCAGATCGGTCAGGAACAGCGTCATCCCGTCGGTGCGCTTCGCGACCTGGTCGATGCTCGACGTGCGGGTGAGCAGCAGGATCTTCTCGGACTCCATCGCCTTGGAGATCCACACCTTCCGGCCGTTCACGACGTAGTGGTCGCCGTCCCGCCGGGCTGTGGTGGTGATGCTCGCCGTGTCCAGGCCGGCCCCCGGCTCGGTCACCCCGAAGCAGACGTGCAGGTCGCCGGTGGCGATCCGGGGCAGCGTGCGCCGCTTGAGCTCCTCGGAGCCGTGCACCACGACCGGGTGCATGCCGAAGATCGACATGTGGATCGAACTGGCGGCGTTCATGCCGCCGCCGGAGCGCGCGACCTCCTCCAGCAGCAGAGTGGCCTCGGTGATGCCCAGCCCGTGGCCGCCGTACTCGACCGGAACGGTCATGCCGAGCCAGCCCCCGCCGGCCACGGCGGCGTAGAACTCGGCCGGGAACTCGTGCGCGAGGTCCTTCTCCATCCAGTACCGGTCGTCGAAGTCCCGCAGCAGCCCGGCGACGGCCTTGCGGATCGACTCCTGGTCCTCGGTCAGCTCGAAATCCACCGGACGGACCCCTCCCAGCTCGACGTGCGTCCGAACATAACAAAGGTCAGACCAAACGTCGATACGGACTTTCAGTACCATGTGCGAATGGTTCAGCCAATGCAGGCGCCCGTCCGGCCCCGTCCGCGCTTCGAGCCGCTGACCGTCCCGAAGGCCTCGGACGTGCTGGCTGCCGAGGTGCGCGAGCGGATCTTCTCCGGCGAGCTCGCCGAGGGCACGGCGCTGCCGCCGGAACGCCAGCTGGTCGAGCAGACCGGGCTGAGCCGCGCGACGGTCCGCGAGGCCCTGCGCATCCTCGAGGTCGAGAACCTGGTCCAGATCAAGCCGGGACGCGGCGGCGGGGCCTTCGTACACCGGCCGGACCGCGACTCCCTGGCGAACACGGTGCAGCTGGTCATCCGCGGCCAGCAGATTCGCCTTGAGGCCCTGCACCAGACCCGCGAGGCGATCGAGCCGACCTGCGCCGCCCTGGCCGCCCGGTACCGCACCGACGCCGACCTCGCGGACCTCGACGCCGCGCACGCGGACCTGGTCGGCGCGGGCGCGGACATCCCGGGCTTCCTGCGCGCGAACATCCGCTGGCACAACGCGGTGGCGAGGGCCGGGGACAACGAGCTGCTGATCGGGTTCATGAGCGCGCTCTCGCAGTCGATCTACGCCGCCACCGATTTGGAGCAGCTGATGGACGTGCAGACCCGCGAGCTCACCGCGCGGGCCCACGCGAGGATCACCGAGGCGATCCGGGACGGCGACGAGGCGGCGGCGATGCGGCGGATGACCCGTCACGTGTGTGGATTCGCCCGCGTGGCGGCCGCGGTCGACGAGCGGGGCCGGGTCGGGCTCTCCGATCCGGGACAGGACTGACCTTCGAGCACGCCCGCGATGAGTCCGGCCCGACGGCCGGACCGGCGTTCCCGCACGCCCTCCCCCGCCCTCGCTTGACCGGATTCGGGCCGACGCCTACTATCACCCGAGATTGAGAAGATGATTCTCCATCTGAGAGAATGAGCATCTAAAGTCGGTCCCGTCACCGAGCCCGAAGCGGAGGATCGAGGTCCTCATGACCGAGCCGAGTCCCGTCCTGACCGTGGAAGCAGACGGAGACGTCCGCATCGTCACGCTGAACCGGCCAGACCGCCTGAACGCCGTCTCGGCGCAGCTGCACCAGCGGCTGTCCGAGGTGTGGCGGGAGCTGTCCCGGGACCCGGACGCCCGAGCCGTGGTACTCACCGGGGCGGGCCGCGCGTTCAGCGCCGGCGGGGACCTGGACCACCTGAGGCGGCATCACACCGATCCGGACCTGCGACGGCGCTCGATCCACCTCGACCGGACCATCCAGACCGAGATGGCCCGCTTCCCGCTGCCCGTCATCGCGGCGGTGAACGGCCCGGCGGTCGGCCTGGGCTGCAGCCTCGCCCTCGGCTGCGACCTCGTCCTGATCGCCGAGGACGCCTACCTCGCCGACCCGCACGTATCGGTCGGCCTCGTGGCGGGCGACGGCGGAGTGACACTCTGGCCCCTGCTCACCAGCCTGCTCAAGGTGAAGGAGTACCTGTTCACGGGGGACCGGATCCCGGCCGCCACGGCCGTGCAGCTGGGTCTCGCCAACCGCACCGTCCCGGCCGAAGAGCTGCGGCAGGAAGCGCTCAAGTTGGCGCACCGCCTGGCCGCCCAGCCCGCCGAGGCGCTGCGCGAGACCAAGCTGGCGCTCAGTGTGCTGATGGAGCAAGTGTCGGGCGGCGCCATGGAGGCCGCACTGGTGGCCGAGCAGGCGACGATGACCAGCCCCGACCACATCCGGATCGTCGCCGAGCTGACGTCCCGCGACCAGCGGCGGTCGGCGGCGGCCAAGAACGGCCAAGGGGCCTAGCCGGTGGAGCCCGACGAGTTCCTCGCCGTACGCGACCTGCTGCGCTCCTTTGTCGCGCAGTTCCGAACGGATTCCGCCGACCCCGACCCGGCAGCGCGGGTGGCCGCACAGCAAGCGCTCGGGAAGCTTGGCCTGGCCGAGCTGCGCCGCACGTCTCCGCCGGCCGCCACCGCGCAGGAGTGCGCGCTGCTCGCCGAGGAGCACGGCCGGCACCCGATGACCACGTCCTTCGTCGGAACCGCGCTGCTAGCACCGGAACTTCTGCGTCTCCTCGGCGACGACGAGCGGCCGGACTCGGGCACGACGCCGACGATCGCGCTCGCCCGGGACCTGCGGTTCCCGGGGCCTGACATATCAAGCCCGTCCGACCCCTCAGACCTCATCGCCTGGGACTGCGACGGCGCCGACGGCGCGCTCTGCGTCACCGCCGACGGAACGGTCACCGCCCTCGAACTCGGCTCCGACGCACCAGGCGCTGATCTCGGACGCGCCATCCGAACCATCGGGCCCGAGCCTGCGCCGAAGCACCTCGGCCGACTCGACCCGTCGCAGCTCGCGCAGTGGCAGGCCTTTGCGCTCGTCATGGTGAGCAGCGAACTGCTCGGCGCGGCGCGTTCGCTGGTCCAGCAGAGCGTCGACTACGCCCGCGAACGGCGCCAGTACGGGCAGCCGATCGGCTCGTTCCAGGCCGTGCAGCACCTGCTCGCCGACGCGACCGTGCTGGTGGAGGCGTGCACCAGCGCCACCAGGTATGCAGCCTGGTGCCTCGACCACCAGTCACCCACACAAGGCCTGAAGGCTGCACGGGTAGCGAAGGCCGAGGCGAACGCCTCGCTGCCGGAGGCGATCCGCAACGCCATGCAGGTGTTCGGCGGCATCGCCCAGACCTGGGAGTTCCCGGCGCACTTGTACCTGCGCAAGATCCTGGTGGGCACGATGACGCTGGCGACGAACGCCGAGCTGCTGGCGGCCCTGGCCGAACCGGAGGGCGCGTCATGACCGACACTCCGCTGGACTTCGGCGACCCGGCGGAACTCGGCGAGCTGCGCCGCCAGTTCCGCACCTGGCTCGCCGAGCACCCTCTCCCGCAGAGACTTCCGGACGAGCCGGTCCCGACCTTCCTGCACCGCTGGCACCGCCTGCTGCACTCGGGCGGCTGGGTCGGCCTAGACGTGCCGCAGCAGTACGGCGGACGCGGGCTGAGCACGCTGCACCAGGTCGCCATCAGCGAGGAGCTCGCAGCCTGCGGGGCCCCGGGCGTGCCGCGAATCGGCTATCTCGCGCACGCGATCCTGGAATTCGGGACCGAGGAGCAACGCAAAACCCTGCTGCCGCGGATGCTGGCCGGGGACGACGTCTGGTGCCAGGGCTTCAGCGAGCCGGGCGCCGGGTCAGACCTCGCCGGGATGACGACGACCGCGGACCGGCACGGCGACCACTACCTCGTGCGCGGGCAGAAGCTGTGGACCAGCTACGCGCAGTACTCCGACCTGTGCCTGCTGCTGGCCCGCACCGATCGCTCGGCGCCCCGGCACAGCTCGATCTCCGCGTTCGCCCTGCCGCTGTCCCGCACGGGTGTGACAGTGCGTCCGCTGCGCGCGGCGAACGGCGACGACGAGTTCTGCGAGCTGTTCCTCGACGACGTCCGCGTCGAAGCGTCCGAACTCGTCGGCGCCGAGGGCGACGGCTGGCCGCTGGCCATGACGACCGTGTCGTACGAGCGCAACGCCCTCGACACCGGCCACATCTCACGGTACGGACTCGTCGTCGACCGGCTCAGACGCGCCGTGCACGACCGCCGCGGGCAGCTCCCCGACGGGCTGCTCTCCGAGGTCGGGCAGTGCGTCGTGGACTACGAGGTGCTGGTGGCGCACGCGCGCCGTCGCACCGCCGAACACCTCGACGGGCAGGCCGCCGGCCCGGAGTCGTCCGTCGACAAGCTGCTGATGACCCGGACCGAGCAGCGGCTGTACGAGACGGCCCTGCGGGTGTTCCCCGAGGCGCTGCTCGTGGAATCCGACGAGCTCTTCGGCGAGTACCTCTACTCCCGCGCCGCATCCGTGTACGGCGGGACCTCGCAGATCCAGCGCAACATCATCGCGAAACGGGTCCTGCGGCTGCCGTCCGCCGGCTGATCCCCCGAGCGATCCCCACACAGTCAGTCCACGTCCCGACGGGAGGTTCGTCCGTGCGATACGACCAGCGATACCTGAGCATCCCCCACGTCGTCCGGGGTGCCGCCGAGCGCTACGGCGACGAGCCGGCGATCGTCGACGGGGACTACCGGTGCACCTTCGACGAGCTGGCGCACCAGATGGTCGAGTCGGTGCGGGCCACCATCGCGCTCGACATCAGGCCGGGCGACCGGGTGGGGCTGTGCGCGCCGAACTCGGCCGAGTGGATCATCGCCGCGCTGGGGATCCTCGGCGCCGGGGGCGTGCTCGTCCCGCTCAACACGAGGTTCAAGAGCGGCGAGCTCTCATACATCCTGCGCAAGTCCGGAGCCCGCGCGCTGCTCGCATCCTCCTTCCTGGACAACGACTACGTCGCCGATCTGAAGGCCGCCGACCCGGATCTGCCGGCCCTGCGCCGGACCGTGTCGATCCTCGGCCCGCGCGGGGCGGCGGACCTGGACTGGCAGGAGTTCCTGCAAGGTGGCAAATCCGTCCCCCGCCCACAGGCCCAGGACTCGATCGACCGACTGACCCCTGACGACGTCTCCGACGTGATGTTCACCTCCGGCACCACCGGGCACCCGAAGGGCGTCGTGCTCACCCACGGCCAGTCGCTGCGGGCCTACGGCTGGATGGCCGAGGAGTACACCTTCACCCGCACCGACAGCTTCCTGATCATCCCCCCGTTCTTCCACTGCTTCGGCTACAAGGCGGGCTGGCTGGCCTCCTTCATCCACGGGGTCACGGTCATCCCGATGCTGGTCTTCGAGGCCCGCCGGGCGCTGGAGATCATCAGCCGGGAGAAGGTCAGCATCCTGCTGGGGCCGCCGACCATCTTCTCCGACCTGCTCAACCACCCGGACCGCGGCACCTTCGACCTGTCCTCGCTGCGGGTGTCCATGACGGGCGGCACGACCATCCCGGAGTCGCTGGTGCACGCGATGAAGAAGGAGCTGACCTTCGACATCGTGATGAGCGCCTACGGGCTGACCGAATCGTCCGCGCTGGTGACCACGACCCGCATCGGCGACTCCGCGGAGACCGTCGCGAGCACGGCCGGGCGGGCGATCCCGGACGTCGAGGTCGGCATCGCGGACGAGGCCGGGAAGCCGGTTGCGGCGGGCAGCCCCGGCGAGGTCCTGGTGCGCGGCTACAACGTGACCCGCGGCTACTGGGACGACCCGGCGGCCACCTCGGCCGCGATCGACGACGAGGGCTGGCTGCACACCGGTGACGTGGGCGTGCTCGACGCGGCCGGAAACCTCGCCATCGTCGACCGCAAGAAGGAGATGTACATCGTCGGGGGCTTCAACGCCTATCCGGCCGAGATCGAGAAGATCCTGCTCGGTTTCGAGCCGGTCGAGCAGGTCGCCGTCATCGGGATGCCCGACGAGCGGCTCGGCGAGGTGGGCTGCGCCTTCGTTGTGCTGCGGCCGGACCGCGGCGCCACCGAGGACGAGCTCGTCGCGTGGGCCCGCCGGAGCATGGCCAACTTCAAGGTGCCGCGGCACGTCCGCTTCGTCGACCGCCTGCCCCGCAACGCCAGCCAGAAGATACTCAAGGACGAGCTGCGTGCCCAGATCAGTGCTCGATGACGCGGTGTTGAAGGACAGGGCGCCGGGCGACCGGACCGGGCCGCTGGCCGGGGTCACCGTGGTCTCCCTGGAGCAGGCTGTGTCGGCTCCGCTCTGCACCCGCACGCTCGGCGACTTCGGCGCCCGGGTGATCAAGGTGGAGAACCCGCGCGGCGGGGACTTCGCGCGGCACTACGACGACGTGGTCAACGGCCTGGCGGCGCACTTCGTCTGGGCCAACCGGGGCAAGGAGTCGGTCGCCCTGGACCTGACCGACCCGGCCGGACTCGAACTACTGCACCGACTGCTGGAGCACGCCGACGTGCTGGTCTCCAACCTCGCCCCGGGCGCCACGGCCAAGCTCGGCCTCGCGCCGGACGACCTGGCCGCGCGTCACCCGGAGCTCATCGCGGTGGAGATCGACGGGTACGGACCGGGCGGTCCGCTCTCCCACAAGCGCGCCTACGACCTGCTCGTCCAGGCTGAATCAGGGGCCTGCTCGATCACCGGCTTCGCCGGAGCGCCCGCCAAGGCCGGACCGCCGATCGCCGACGTCTGCACCGGCCTGTACGCGGCCCTGTCGATCATGGCGCTGCTCGTCGAGCGCGGAAAGCCCGCGAGCAGCGGCCCCGCCTCCGTCGCGGTGAGCATGTTCGACACCATGACGGAGCTGATGGGGTACGCACTCACCTACACCCGGCACTCCGGCATCGACCAGCAGCCGATCGGCATGGGCTCGCCCGCGGTGGCGCCGTACGGGGCGTACGGCACGGCGGACGGCCACACGGTCGTGCTCGGCACCACGAACGACCGCGAATGGCAGCGCTTCGCCCGCGACCTGCTCGTCCGGCCCGACCTCGCCGAGGACCAGCGCTTCCGGACCAACCCCGGCCGAGTCGAGCACCGGGGGCTCCTGGACGAACAGGTCGCCACGTGGTGCGCTCAGCGTGATCTGGCGCAGATTCAGAGCAGCGCCGACGCGGCCGGGATCGGCAACTCCCGGTACAACACCCCGAGCGACGTCATCGCGCATCCGCAGCTCGCCGCCCGCAACCGGTGGCGCCAGATCAACACGCCCAACGGTCCGGTCCCGGCGCTGCTGCCGCCGCCGGTCATCTCCGGCTACGACCCGCCGATGGGGGCCGTTCCCGCCCTGGGCCAGCACACCGACTCGGTGCTCGCCGAGTTCGGCATCCAGAAAGCCGCACCGTGACCGGCGAACCCACAGCACCCGTCCTGCTCTCCGAGGACGTCGGCGGCGTACGGACCCTGACTCTCAACCGTCCGCACCGCAAGAACGCCATCGACCCCGAGCTGTGGGTCGCCCTGCGCGAGGCACTGATCGCGGCGGGAAACGACCGCTCCGTGCGCGCGCTGGTGCTCACCGGGGCCGGCGGGGCGTTCTGCTCCGGCGCCGACGTCGCGAACCTGGCCACCAGCGTGCATCCGGTGTACCGGATGCGCACCCTGAGCGAGATCGCCCTGCTGCTGCACGAACTGCCGATCCCCACGGTCGCCAAGGTGACCGGGGTGGCCGTCGGCGCCGGCTGGAACCTGGCGCTCGGCTGCGACCTGGTGGTGGCCACCCCCGAGTCGAGGTTCTCGCAGATCTTCGCCCGGCGCGGCCTCTCGGTGGACCTGGGCGGCTCCTGGCTGCTGCCGAAACTGGCCGGCCTGCAGCAGGCCAAACGGCTCGCGCTGCTGGCCGAGCTGATCGACGCCGAGGAGGCCCGGTCGCTGAACCTGGTGACCTGGGTCGTCCCGGCGCAGGAGATCGACGACTTCGTCACCGACCTGGGCGCACGGCTCACGGCGGGCCCGCCGATCGCGCTCGCGCAGGCCAAGGCGCTGCTGAACGAGGGCGCCGACCGCACGTTGCGTGACGCGCTCGCGAACGAGGCGCGCGCGCAGGGGGTCAACTTCGGCACCGCGGACGCCGCCGAGGCCTTCGCAGCATTCGCCGAGAAGCGGACACCGACTTTCACCGGCGAGTGGGCCGTGCGCAGCGCCGACCCGCCCGCTCCCGGCCCTGCCGCGGCTACTCCCGCCACACCCGGAGGCTCTGATGCCTGAAGCAGTAATCGTCGGGGCAGTGCGCACCGCCGTCGGCAAGCGGGGTGGAGGGCTGTCCGAAGTACATTCGGCCGACCTGTCGGCCCTCGTCCTTAACGCGCTCGCCGAGCGGACCGGCATCGATCCGGCTGCCGTGGACGACGTGATCTGGGGCTGCGTGTCCCAGGTCGGCGACCAGTCCAGCAATATCGGCCGCTACGCGGTGCTGGCCGCGGGCTGGCCGGAGAGCGTCCCGGGCACGACGGTCAACCGGGCCTGCGGATCGAGCCAGCAGGCGCTCGACTTCGCCGCGCAGGCGGTCATGTCCGGCCAGCAGGAGCTCGTCGTGGCCGGCGGGGTCGAGGTGATGAGCCGAGTGCCGCTCGGCGCCGCCAAGGCCGACGGGGCGCCATACGGACCGATGGCGCTGGCCCGCTATGACGGCTTTTCCTTCAACCAGGGCATCTCCGCCGAGAAGATCGCGCAGAAGTGGGGCCTGACCCGCCGTCAGCTCGACGCCTTCGCCGCGCTCTCCCACGAACGGGCTGCGGCCGCGCAGGACGGCGGCGCGTTCGACGAGCAGATCGTGCCGGTTGTCTCGCTGGAGCGGACACCGGTAACCCTCGACGAGGGGATCCGCCGCGGCAGCAGCGTCGAGAGCCTCGCCAAGCTCAAGCCGGCCTTCGCCGAGGACGGCGTCATCCACGCGGGCAACTCCTCGCAGATCTCCGACGGGGCGGCCGGCTTGCTGGTGACGACACCCGAGAAGGCCCGCGAGCTGGGGCTGACGCCGCTGGTGCGCTACCGCGCCGGGGTGGTCACCGGCGCGGACCCGGTGCTCATGCTCACCGGCCCGATCCCCGCGACCGAGAAGGTGCTGCGCAAGGCCGGGGTCGGCCTGCCGGAGGTCGGCGTGTTCGAGGTCAACGAGGCCTTCGCGCCGATCCCGCTGGCCTGGCTCGCCGAGACCGGGGCCGACCCGGCGCGGCTCAACCCGCTGGGCGGGGCCATCGCGCTCGGCCATCCGCTCGGGGCCTCGGGCGCGATCCTGATGACCCGCATGATCCACCATATGCGCCGGAACGGGATCCGCTACGGCCTGCAGACCATGTGCGAGGGCGGCGGCACCGCCAACGCCACCCTCGTCGAACTCGCATCCTGACGGATCGACGGAGGACGCCGTGCGCAGAGACGTGTTCACCGCCGACCACGAGAGCTTCCGGGAGCTCGTGCGGGACTTCGTGGCCAAGGAGGTGGTCCCGCACTACCCGGACTGGGAGAAGGCCGGCCGCCTGCCGCGCGAGTTCTTCACGAAGCTGGGCTCCCTCGGCGTGCTCGGGATGGCCATCCCGGAGAAGTACGGCGGCGCCGGGGTGAGCGACTACCGCTACAACGTGGTTCTCCAGGAAGAGGCGGCGCACGCCCTGGTCACGCTCGGCACCGTGCGCACCCAGCTCGACGTGATCCTCCCGTACTTCCTGGCCTACGCCGACGAAGCGCAACGTGAACGCTGGTTCCCCGGCCTCGCCTCCGGACACCTGCTGACCGCCATCGCCATGACCGAGCCGGGCACCGGCTCCGACCTGGCCGGGATCAGTACGACCGCCGTGCGCAACGGGGACCAGTACGTCCTCAACGGCGCTAAGACCTTCATCACCGGCGGACTGCTCGCGGACCTGGTGATCGTGGTCGCGCGAACCTCGAACGACCCGACACAGCGTCGCGCGGGCCTGACGCTGCTGGTCGTCGAGGACGGCATGCCGGGCTTCACCCGCGGCCGCGTCCTGGACAAGGTGGGCATCAAGGCGCAGGACACCGTCGAGCTGGCATTCGCCGACGTGCGGGTCCCGGTGGCGAACCGGCTCGGCGAGGAGGGCGCGGCCTTCGGCTATATGGGCCACAACCTCTCGCAGGAGCGGATGACGGTCGCGGTCGGCTCGGTCGCCCAGGCGCGGGCGGCGCTGGACGCGACGGTCGCGTACGTCAAGGAACGCAAGGTCTTCGGCTCGCCGGTCGCCTCGTTCCAGAACACGAAGTTCGAGCTGGCCGCGGTCGCCGCCGAGGTGGAGGCCGCGCAGGCGATGGTCGACCGCGCGGTGCTCGAACTGGTCGAGGGCGCGCTCTGCGGCGCCGACGCGGCGAAGGTCAAGCTGTTCTGCACCGAGGTGCAGGCGCGGGCGGTCGACCGCTGCCTGCAGCTGTTCGGAGGGTACGGCTACATGCTGGAGTACCCCATCGCCCGCCTGTACGCGGACGCCCGCGTCGCCCGGATCTACGCCGGGACCAGCGAGGTCATGAAGGTCATCATCGCCAAGTCGCTGGGATTGTGAATGAAGCACACGGAGTTCTCGGCGAGGACCGGCGCGGCCTTCGTGGCCGGCGGAACCGGCGCGATCGGCGCGGCGATCGTCAGGGCCCTGGCTCAGCGGGGCAGCGACGTGGTCTTCACCTACCACGCCAACCAGGCGGCGGCCGACACTCTCGCCGGCGAGGTCAAGGAATACGGGCGCCAGTCCCGCGCCCTCCAGCTCGACCTGACCGACGAGGCGGCGACAGCGCACGCGGTCACGGCCGAGACCGTGATGCTCGGCGGCATCCACACGCTCGTGTACGCGGCGGGCCCGCACGTGCCGATGGTGCACCTGAGCAAGGTGACGCCGAGTCAGTACCGTGCCCAGCTCGACGCCGACGCGGTGGCATTCTTCAACCTGGTGCACCCGGCCCTGCCCGGCCTTCGCGCGACCCGGGGCAACATCATCGCCATCACGACCGTGGCCACCCGCCGCTACCCGGTCCGGGACGGGCTCTCCTCGGGGACGAAGGGCGCCGTTGAGGCGGTCGCGCGCGCCCTGGCCGCCGAGGAGGGCCGGTACGGGGTCCGGGTGAACTGCGTCGCGCCGGGCATGCTGTCCGACGGCATCGCCGCGCGGCTGATCAGCACCGGCGAACTCGACGAGGCAGCGCTGGCGATCACCCGGCGCAACATCCCGCTGCGCCGCTTCGGCGCGGCGGCGGACATCGCCGAGGCCGTCGCGTTCCTGGCCTCGGACCGGGCCGGCTTCATCACCGGCCAGGCCCTCGGCGTCGACGGCGGATACAGCGTCTAGGGCTGCGTCATAGAGCCGCGTCAGCAGCCCTCTGTCATCCGGCCGAACGGATGTAGACCACGTCCTGCGACACATCCGCCGAGCGGGTCAGCAGCTCGAACAGGATCTGAGAGACGGCGGCCGAGGTCAGCGGCTTAGCGGCGCCCACCCGGTTCAGGTAGCCGTCGGCGTCCCACACGGGCCGGGCCCGCTCGCGGTCCTCGACGGTGAAGTTGTCCTGGAAGAAGGACGTGTCCCCAACTGCGCCGAGAACGACCAGGGTGACCCGGATGCCCTCGCGGCGCAGGTCCTTGTGCATGGCGTTGGTGAAGCCGTTCAGCCCGTGCTTGCTCGCCGCGTACACGCTCATCAGCGGCATGTGGTCGAGCGTGATCTCCGAGGAGATGTTGAGGATGTCGCCGCCGCCCGCGGCGCGCAGCAGCGGCACCGCCGAGCGGACCGTGTAGATCGGGCCGACCAGGTTCGTGTCCACGCAGACGCGGATGTCTTCGTCGGTGCTCTCCTCGATCGCCCGGATCCGGGCCACCCCCGCGCTGTTGACGAGGATGTCCAGCTTGCCGTAGCGCTTCTCGATCTCGGCGAAGGCCGCGCGCACGCTCTCGCCGTCGCCCACGTCGGTCGGGATCCCGAGCGCCGAGTCGCCGATCTCGGCGACCGCCGCCTCCAGCCGGTCCACGCGGCGGGCGAGCAGGACGACCTGCGCCCCGGCCTCGGCCAGCTGCTTCGCCGCGGCCTTGCCGACCCCGGTCGAGCCTCCGCTGACCACCGCGATCTTGCCTTGTGCAGTGCCACTCATGTTTGGCTTCCCTGGAAGTGTGTCGATGGTCCGGCGAGGGGCTACAGAGCGTCGCGGGCGCTGAAGATCCCGGCAATGGCCCCGCCGTCCACGAGCAGGTCGATGCCGGAGACGAAGCTGGCCGCCGGGCTGAGCAGGAACTCGACCCCCACCGCGATGTCCTCCGGGGTGCCGAAGCGCTTCGCGTTGGAGCTCTCGACCATGGCGCCCATGCTCGCGGAGTTCGCGTCCAGCTCGGCCCGCCCCATGGAGGTGGAGATGACCCCCGGGCTCAGGCTGTTGATCCGGGCCCCGCGCTCGCCCCAGACCCGGCTGGCGCCCTGGATCCGCAGCCGGTTGGCAAGCTTGGCGAAGCTGTACGCGATGCCGGAGTCCTTGAAGTTGTCCTGCGCGGCGACGGGCAGCGAGAGCAGTTCGTCCGCCGGCGTCGAGCGCAGGGCCGCGGTCTCTGCGGGGGTGAATACGTTCGGGTACAGATAGCTGGACATGCTGGAGATGACCACGCCCGCGCCGCCTGACGCCACCACCCTTCCGAACTCCTCGGCCACCAGGGCCACGCCGAGCAGGTCCACGGCCAGGATCGCCGGGACTCCCGCCTGCGTCGGCGAGAGCCCGGCGGTATGTACGAGCCGGGCGACCGGGCCGAGGGAGTCGGCGCGCCGGGCCAGGGCCGAGACCGATTCCCGCGACGAGACGTCGACGACCTGCGTGGTGACGAGGTATCCGTCATCGCGCATCCGGGCGGCGGTCGCCTCGAGGCTGTCGGCGGCGACATCCGCCAACAGCACCTGGAATCCGGCGCCCAGCCGCCGGGCGACGGCCTGGCCCATGCCTCCCGCGCCGATGATCACCAACACGTCCCGCTGCATGCGAGCACTCTCCCTCTCGAGTTGAATTCCAGCTCTACTGCGCCGCGGCGGCCGTCGCCGCACGCGCCCGCGACCGGAACGCCTCGAGCTTGTCGATCGGCTCGATCAGCTGGTGGCTGCGCGATTGGATGGAGACGTCGTGGCCGGCGGCCTGCCTGCGCAGAGCCCCGACCGTGGCCTGCTCGCGCGGGATGTGGCTGAACGGGTCGAACGAGTACCAGCGCATCGCGTTCTCGTGCGTCATCTTGTTGATGTCCGAGTCGGAGGCCGCAGTGGCCTGCATCACCCCGTGCAGTTCCTCGGGGGCGCCCGGCCACATCGAGTCGCTGTGCGGGTAGTCGCACTCCCAGGCGATGTTGTCGATGCCGATGTCGTGACGCAGCCGCACGCCCAGCGGGTCGCTGATGAAGCAGGTCAGGAAGTGCTCCCGGAAGACCTCCGACGGCAGCTTGCCGCTGAAGTCCTGCATGGTCCAGGTCGCGTGCATCTCGAAGGTGCGGTCCACCCGCTCCAGGAAGTAGGGGATCCAGCCCGTCCCGCCCTCGGACAGGGCGATCTTCAGATCCGGGTAGTCCTTCACCGGCCGGGACCAGAGCAGGTCGGCCGCTGCCGAGACGATGTTCATCGGCTGCAGCGTGATCATGACGTCGGGCGGCGAGTCGACCGCCGGGATCGCCAGCCGCCCGGAGGAGCCGATGTGCACCGACAGCACGGTGTTCGTGTCGCAGAGCGCCTGCCAGAGCGGGTTCCAGTACTCGTGGTGGAAGCTCGGGTAGCCGAGCACGGCGGGGTTCTCGGTGAAGGTCAGCGAGTGGCAGCCCTTGGCCGCGTTGCGGCGCACCTCGGCGGCGCACAGTTCGGCGTCCCAGATGACCGGCAGCGCCATCGGGATGAACCGCCCGGGGTGGGCCGCACACCACTCGTCGATGTGCCAGTCGTTGTAGGCCCGCACCAGCGCGAGCGAGAAGTCCGAGTCCTCGGTGGCGAAGAGCCGGGCCGCGAAGCCGGGGAAGGACGGGAAGTTCATCGAGCCGAGGATCCCGCCGGCGTTCATGTCCTTGACGCGCTCGTCCACGTCGTAGCAGCCGGGCCGGATCTCGTCGAGGCCCTGGGGTTCGAGCCCGTACTCCTCCTTGGGCCGGCCGGCCACCGCGTTGAGCGCCGAGTTGGAGATGACCGTGTCGCGGAACTGCCACACGTCGGTGCCGTCGTCGCGGTGGACCAGGTGCGGCGCCTCGGCCTTGTACCGCTCCGGGAGGTGGTTCACGAACATGTCCGGCGGCTCGATGATGTGGTCGTCGACGCTGATCAGGATCATGTCGTCTTTGTTCATGGCGCTCTCCCTTGCGAGTTCAGTCGGACGCGGGAAGCGGCTTGGCCGCCTTGATGGTCATCGGGAGGCCGTCGCAGCTCAGCTCACCCGCCCCGGAGGAGACGCAGAGCAGTTCGACCGTGTCGGCGGCGTTCACGTAGCGCTTGCCGATGAGCGTGACGGGTGCGGCCCCGCCGGAGGCCGCCGCGGGCGCCCCGTTCGCGGGGATCATCGGACTGCCGCCGCAGTCGATCGCCGGCCGGCCCTCGCCCGGCGCCCGGACGACGACGACCCGCACGCCGCTGTCGGTGCTGGCGAGTTGGTCACCTGGACGCAGGCTCGGTGCCGTTGAGGTCATGGCGCAGGTCCCTTTCGAGCAGGCGGTCGGCGAGCAGGGTCAGGTCGTAGGACTGGCGGGCCATCCAGAAGCGCAGGAAGCCGGTCAGCGAGTACCGCAGGAACAGGGCCGAGCCGACCACGCTCGCGGCCGCCGCGCCGAGCCCGATCGTGATGGCGTCGTTCTGGACCAGCGGGTCGCTGGTGGTGTGCGAGAGCAGATACGCGGCAACCGCGAGCACCAGGCCCAGCGCCATCAGGGCGGCGCCGAGGCGTAACCAGAGGCCGGAGCGGCCGGCCGCCGGGTCGGGGATCTTGAGCGCCGCCAGATCGCGGACGAACCGGTCTGCGCGCGTCTCGGTGGACGTCATGAGGCACTTCCCAGGTAGAGGGCGGACAATTCGGCGCGCAGCACGTCGTCGGGCGGGCCCTGCCGCCGCACTCGGCCGCGCACCAGGACGGCGGCGTGGTCGGCGATGCCGAGCACGGCCGTCGCGAACTGCTCGACGACGAGCACGGCCACGCCCTGCCGGGCGATCTCGGCCACGTGCTCGTAGAGGCGGCCGACGATCAGCGGGGCCAGCCCCATGGACAGCTCGTCGAGCAGCAGCACGGCGGGGTCGGTGGCCAGGCCGCGAGCCAGCGCGAGCATCTGCTGCTCGCCGCCGGAGAGGGTTCCGGCCGTCTGCGAGGCGCGCTGCGCCAGGACCGGGAACCGGGCGAATGCGAGCTCTTCGATCTCCCCGCGGGAACGACCGGTGAAGGTCATCATCCGCAGGTTGTCGCGCACCGAGAGGTTGGGGAACACCCCGCGCCCCTCGGGGATCAGGCAGACTCCGGCGCGGGCCAGGTCGCGCGGGGACACCCCGGTCACGTCCCGGCCGCCCAGCAGCAGCCGGCCCGAGTCGGCGGGGTGGACCCCGGCGGCGACCCGCAGCGTGGTGGTCTTGCCCGCGCCGTTGGGGCCGAGCAGGGCCACCACCTGCCCGGCGGCGACCCGCAGGTCGACGCCGTGCAGCACGGTGATGCCCTCGTGTCCGGCGCGGATCTCGCTCAACTCGAGCAGCGTCTGCGTCTTCGCGGACCGGATCGGTCCGGTCGGTCCAGTCGGTCCGCTCAGTCCAGTCAGCATGTTCACGCGTCCCCCAGGTAGGCCGCCAGGACCGTCTCGTCCTGCCTGATGAGCTCGGGCGGACCGACCGCGATGACCTTGCCGAGGTCGAGCACGTACACCTGGTCGCACACGCTCATGACCAGGCCCATGTCGTGCTCGACCAGGACCACCGCGGTGCCGTCCTCGGCCAGGGAGCGCAGCAGGGCCGCGAACCGCTCGGTCTCCTCGGCGTCCTGCCCGGCGGCGGGCTCGTCCAGCAGCAGCACCTGCGGCCGGACCGCCAGCGCCCGGCCGACCTCGACCAGCCGGCCGACGCCGGTGGGCAGCGTGTCCGGCGAGTGCTCGGCCACGTCCTGCAGGCCGAGCCGGACCAGGAGCTCGTCGACGGCCCGCGCCGCCCGGCGCCGCTCGGGCCCCAGCTGGGCGGCCACCAGCAGATTGTCGCGGATGCTGAGCCGACCGAACAGCTCGAGCCGCTGGAAGGTGCGGGCCAGCCCGCACCGGGCCCGGACCGAGGGCCCGCTGCCGGTGACCTCGCGGCCGGCCAGCACGACCCGCCCGGCGGAGGGCCGGCGCAGCCCGCTGACCACGTCGAACAGGGTGCTCTTGCCGGCCCCGTTGGGCCCGATCAGCCCGGTGACCTGACCCCGGTCGGCGGCCAGGCCGACCCCGTCCAGCGCCCGGTTGCCGCCGAACGCCACGGTCACGCCCTCGACCTCCAGCAACGCACCCTCAGCCCTGGGCGATGACACGAGTGAGCACCTCCTCGTCGCCGGCGCGCCAGGCGCGCCGCACTCCCCACCACTCGACCGGGACGTCCGGCTCGGCCGCGGCGGCGGCGGACTGCCGCGCCGCGGCGAGGTAGCGCGCGGCCAGGGCCAGGGCCAGCGAGCCGCCGGTCAGGACCCAGCCGTTGACGACGTGATCCAGCCGCAGCAGCCAGAGCGCGCAGATCCCGACCAGCAGCGCGGGCAGCAGGACCCGGTCGCGGGCCACCGCCACCCAGCGGGTGCGCAGTCCGGGCACCACGCCGTCGGGGTTGTGGCCGAGGGCGAGTCCGGCCATGCCGGGCAGTATCGCGACCAGGTTCGTCGACCACGGCGCGACGGCGACCAGCGCGTTGAGCGGCCCGATGTAGGCGGTCCCGGCGAACAGCCCGTTGCCGACCGAGCCGAGCCCGCCGACCACCGCGATCAGGAAGATCGGCAGCCCGGCCACCAGGTTGAACTGGTCGGCCGTGATCGACTGCGACTGCATGCCGTACAGCGCCCCGCCGAGTCCGGCGATGCCCGCCGACAGCGCGAACACCGCCACCCTGGCCAGCAGCACGTTGCCGCCGAGCGTCGCGTAGGCGGCCTCGCTGTCCCGCAAGCCGATCAGCCGCCGCCCGAACCGGCCGCGCCGCAGCGCCGCCACCCCGAGCGTGGCGAGGGCGAGGCAGACCGCGGCGAACACCAGCAGTTGCGCGCCCTGCTGTACCTGGAAGCCGAACAGCCGGGGCGGCACCACGCTCAGCGAGCCCTGGTCGAACAGCGAGATGTGCACGCCCAGCACGGTGAAGGACGGCAGGGTGAAGATCCAGCGGTCCAGGATCACCGCGAAGGCGGCCGTGCCCAGGGCCAGATACACCCCGGACAGCCGCAGTGCGGGCAGCGCGACCAACGCCCCGGCCGCAGCCGAGACCAGGACCGCGGCGCCGAGTGCCCACAGCTCGCCGTGCGTGCCGAGGTGCGCCCACACGACGGCGCCGATCCCGGCCATGCTCAGCTGGCACAGCGAGACCTGGCCCGCGTATCCGGCCAGCGGCACGTAGGACAGCGCCACCACGCCGAGCGAGAAGATCGGCCCGTAGGTGACCAGGTCGTTCGAACTCAGCACACTGGCCAGGACCACTCCGAAGGCCACGATCGCGGCGGCGAAGCCGAGCGACCCGCGCACCGTCGGAACCGGGATCTGGCGCAGCCGCCGCTCGCGGCCGCGCAGCCGCCGGTGCGGGAAGAGCAGCAGCGCTCCGAAGAGCAGCAGGGCGGGGGCGGCCAGGCGCAGCCCCGGCAGGTACTGGTTCTGCGGCAGGTAGCCGGTCAGGAAGCTCTCGGTGCAGCCGACCACGGCCGCGCCGAGGAAGGTGAGCGGCAGGTTGCGCAGCCGGCCGAAGACCGCCGCGGTGTAGGCGCTGACGATCAGCAGCGAGAGCTGCGAGGCGTCCAGGGTGACGGTGGGGGCGATCAGGATGCCGCCGACCGCCGCCAGCTGGGTGCCCAGGATCCAGGCCAGCTTGTTCGCCCGGACCGGGTCCGCGCCGGTGAGGCCGACCAGCGCGCGGTCGTCGACCGTGGCGCGCATCTCGGTGCCCGCCCGCGAGTGGTTCAGCAGGAACCACAGCCCGGCCGCGATGGCCAGGGCGACGCCCATCGTGATCGCCTGGTGCCAGGTGATCGTGGCCGGCCCGAGGTGGATGGGCCGGGTGTCGGGGAAGAAGGTCGGCATCGGCCGCGGGACGTTGGGGTCCCAGATCCAGCGCGCCGCGGCGATCAGGCCGCTGAGCAGCGCCACCGTCATCACCAGCCGCTCGGCCTCGCCGAGCCCCTGGACCGGCCGCAGCAGGAAGCGCTCGACGGCCAGGCCGAAGGCGGGGGCGAGCACCAGCAGGACCACCGCCAGGGCGACCGGAACGGGCCAGCCCCAGCCGTAGGCGAACTGCCAGAAGGAGAACGCGGCCATCATGCCGACCGCGCCGTGCGCGAAGTTGAAGACCCCGGTGGTCGTGTAGGTGAGGACCAGGCCGCTGCCGATGATGGCGTAGATGGCGGCGGTGCTCAGGCCGACGATCCCGAACGTGAGGAACTGCTCCATTGCAGGCCGCCGCTCAGCTTCCCGGGGTGGCGCAGGTCTTCGGCGCTCTCACGGTTTCCTCCTCGTTACCGGTGTCGACCGGCTGTTGGGTGCGGATGATCGCTCCGGCCGCGGTTCGAGGCGGCCCGCCGAGACCGGGACCGGCACGTTCGCCCGGTCCGGGCGGCGGGTTCGGACCGGGGTCCGAACGTTGGCGGGCCTTCCGCTCTCTGTGTCTGTAAATTAGCTTCTCTGTGACAGAGAATCAATGTTTCACGCCAAGGAGGACCCATGACCGGACAGCGCCGCGGAAACGCCATCGCCATGAGCGGGGACGAACGGGACGCCTTCCTGCGCGACCAGCCGGTCTGCCGGGTCGCCACCCTCGGGCCGGGCGGGCATCCACACGCCAGCGCGCTGTGGTTCGCCTGGGACGGGACCGCGCTCTGGCTCAACTCGCTGGTCCGCAGCCAGCGTTGGACCGACCTCGGGCGCGACCCGCGGGCGAGCGTGGTCGTGGACGACGGCGGCGCGCAGTTCCTGAAGCTGCGCGGCGTCGAGCTGACCGGCCAGGTCGAGGTCGTCGGCGAGACGCCCCGCACCGGCAAACCGGTCGAGGACCTGGCCGAGCCCGAGCGGCTCTTCGCGGACAAGTACTCCCCCGGCCGCGGCTTCCAGTACGACGGTCGGCACGGCTGGCTCCGGCTGGTCCCCGCCAAGGTGGTGAGCTGGGACTTCGCCAAGCTGCGGCGGTGACCGCGGCCACGGCGGTGGCGAGAAGCTGCTTTGCAAGTTTACGGAAACTTGATTCTCATATTTGAGAAGACTATGATCGGCCTCGGCCCTGCCCGGGCAGCCGGCGTCCCCTGCAGACGAAGGGCGGAGGGTCCTTGTCCACTGACGACCTGATCGAGATCCAGCAGCTCCTGGCCCGCTACGCGGTGTTCATCACCCAGGGCGACCTGGACGGGGTGATCGCGGTCTTCACCCCCGACGGCACCTACAGCGCGTTCGGCGACACCTACCCCCTGGACGAGTTCCCGGCGCTGGTCGCCGCGGCCCCCAAGGGGCTCTTCCTCACCGGCACGGCCGCGATCGACCTGTCCGGGGACACCGCGACCGGCACGCAGCCGCTGTGCTTCGTCGATCACTCCACGCACGACATGCGCATCGGCTACTACAAGGACACCTACGTGCGGACCGCCGAGGGCTGGCGGCTGCGGACCCGGGCCATGACCTTCATCCGCCGCAGCGGAGCCCACGACTCGGGACGCCCGCACGCGTACAGCCGCCCCGAGGCGTGAACGTCGCGGAGTTCCGCACCGGACTGCGCGCCTGGCTCGATCAGACCGACCTGTCCCCCGGCCCCGACCGCTCGCTCGACGCGCAGGTGGCCCAGCTGGCCCGGGTGCGCCGGGCGCTCTACGAGGCGGGCTGGATGCGGCACGGCTGGCCGGCCGAGGTGGGCGGGCTGGGCGGTCCGGCCGTGCTGCGGGCGGTGCTTGGCGAGGAGGTCGCGACCCGCGGCCTCGCCGAGCCGGGGATCTACTCGATGGTCGAGGTGCTCGTCCCGACGCTGATCTCCTACGCCTCGCCGCAGCTGGCCGCGGAAATGGTTCCGCTGCTGCTCGGCGGGCGGGAGACGTGGTGCCAGGGCTTCTCCGAGCCGGGCTCGGGCAGCGACCTGGCCTCGCTGAGTACCCGGGCGGTCCCGAGCGGGGACGGCTGGACGGTCAGCGGCCAGAAGGTCTGGACCAGCCTGGCCCAGTACGCGGCCCGCTGCGTCCTGCTCGCCCGCACCGCGCCGGGCCACGCCGGGATCAGCGCCTTCTTCGTGGACATGGACTCCCCCGGGATCACCGTCCGGCCGCTGCGCACGATGCACGGCGTGGACGAGTTCGCCGAGGTGTTCTTCGACGACGTGGCCGTCCCCGGCGACCGGCTGCTCGGCCGCCCCGGCGACGGCTGGCAGCTGGCGATGGACCTGCTCCCGCACGAGCGCTCCACCTGCTTCTGGCACCGGATCGCCCACCTGTACACCCGGCTGGACCGGCTGCTGGCCGAGACCGCCCACCCGGACCCGGCCGACCTCGGCGCCGCGTACCTCGCGCTGCACACCGCCCGCTGCCGCTCGCACGCGACCCAGCGGCGGCTGGCCGAGGGCGAGCGTCTGGGCCCGGAGACCTCAGTGGACAAGGTGCTGCTGGCCACCGCCGAGCAGCGGCTCTTCGACACGGTCCGGGACCTGCTGCCGGGGGTGCTGGAGCTGGAGGAAACGCCGTGGCGGGAGGAGTACCTGTACTCGCGGGCGGCCACCATCTACGGCGGCACCGCCGAGATCCAGCGCAACATCATCGCCCGGCGGCTGCTCGACCTGGGGAGGGACTGAGGAGCATGGACGCCACCGAGCGGGACGCACTCGCCGAGACGCTGCGCAAGCTGATGGTGACCTCTTCCGGCGACACGTTGGACTCTGCGCTGACCGAGTTCGGCTGGCCGGAGTTGCTCAGCGAGCTGCCGGAAGTGGCCATCCCCGTCGTCTTCGAGCTGCTCGGCCGAACCGGCGCACATGCGCCGGTGCTGAACGATGTGGTGCTCGACGCGATAGGACGTCCAGTGGGCGGCACACTCGCGCTGCCCTACGCGGGCGGATCCTGGGTCATCTGGGAGCGAAGCGATCAGGCGGGCGGCACGCTGCACGATGTCATGGACAGCGATCTACCGCTGCGCCAGATCGCGGCCGGCGACGTGGACGCAGACATACCAGCACCAGTACTCGCGCCTGCCCGCCGGGCCCTCGGCTGGTGGCTGCTGGGCACCGGACGCGCCATGCTCGACCTGGCCAGATCGCACGCGGTCGACCGGGTCCAGTTCGGCCGCCCGCTGGCCTCCTTCCAGGCCGTCCGGCACCGCCTCGCCGAGACTCTGGTCGCCCTGGACGGGGCCGAGGCGACCCTGGTGGCCGCCGAGAATGAGCTCGGCTCGCTGCTGGCCAAGGCGGCGGCCGGGCAGGCGGCGCTGACGGCGGCCCGGCACTGCCAGCAGGTACTCGGCGGGATGGGATTCACCGCGGAGCACGGGCTGCACCGGCACGTCCGGCGCGCCCTGGTGCTGGACGGGTTGCTCGGCAGCGCACGTGAGCTGACCCGGGAGGCGGGCGCGCTGGTGATGGAGCAGCGCTCCGCTCCGCGCCTCATCGAGCTATGACCTTCGGCGGCAGATACCGGGAGTATCAGTGACCGATCTTTGGAACGACCTGCTCGCGTGCCTGGAGCTGCGCGCGCTGGAGTCGCCGCAGGCCGGCGCCGACGCGTCGGTGGCCGCGAGCTACGAGGGCGACAACCAGAAGCTGAGCTATCACCGCCTGTTCGGCGGGCAGCTGCTCGCCCAGTTCGTCCGGGCAGCTTGTCTCTCCCACGCGGACAAGTCGGTCAAGTCCCTGCACGCCCTGTTCCCACGCGCGGGCCGCTCCGACGAACCCGTCCGGTACGACGTGACGCGCCATCACGAAGGAGGCACCTTTGCGACCTTGGCGATCACCGCCCGCCAGCAGAAGGGCGTCATAGCCACCGCCTCGGTGTCCATGCACACGATCGAGGACGGGCCCGACGTGCAGACTGCCGTCGAGATCCCCCCGGTGCCCGAAGAGGCTCAGCAAGTAGTCCTCGACCTGCTCCCCTGGGACACCCGCTCGCTCGCCGACCTCGATGCCCCGCAAGCCGCGCCGCCGGAGTTCGACCTCTGGATGCGCACCCCGGCGGTGGACCCAGAACTGGCTCCTGCGCTGACCGCCTACGCGACCGATCTCACCCTCATCGGGACCGCGCTGCGGCCGGTCGAGGGATTCTCGCAGCAGGACGCGGGCACGGCGTTCACCTCGGCGGTCACCTCACACAGCGTGTGGTTCCACCGGCCCCTGCGCGCGGACGACTGGCTGCTGCTGCGCCAGCACAGTCCGCTGCTGGCGGGCGGCCGCTGCTTCGGCCGGGGCGACGTCCTCACCGGGAACGGCTCCCTGGTCGCCTCCTACGCCCAGGAGGCGCTGCTCCGCTTCACGGGGTGAGTTCACTGGGTGAGTTCACTGGGTGAGTTCACGCAGTCAGTTCACGCAGTCAGTTCACGGCCCGCCGCGAGTTCCTGCCTGAGCACGAACTTCTGGATCTTGCCGCTCGCGGTGCGCGGGAACTGCTCGACGACGTGCAGCTCCTCAGGCCACTTCTGCCGGGCCAGGCCCACCGCGGCGAGATGGACGCGCAGCTCGTCGAGCGTCGGCGCGGCCTGTCCCGGCCTGAGGCACAGGACTGCCGCGGCGCGCTCGCCGAAGCGCGGGTCGGGAACGGCCACGACCGCTGCCTCGGCCACAGCGGGAAGGCCCAGGAGCACCTCCTCGACCTCCATTGCGCTGATGTTCTCCCCGCCGCGGATGATGATGTCGGACTTGCGGCCGGTGATCGTGAGGTAGCCGTCGTCGTCGAGCACTCCGAGGTCACCGGTGCGGTACCAGCCCTCCTCGTCGAAGGCGTCCTTGGTCAGCACCGGGTCCGTGTAGCCGAGGCACAGGTCCGGCCCGCGGCTCAGGATCTCGCCGTCCTCGGCCAGCCGGATCTCCACTCCGGACAGGACGTTCCCGTCGGTGTAGAGCCGCTTGGCCTCAGCCGCGTGGTACTGGCTGCCGGTGATTGAGGGGTGCTCGGTGCTGCCGTAGGAGCGGAACACCGTGATGCCGAGGGAGGCCAGCCGCTCGGTCAGCACCGCAGGCACGGACGATCCGCCGAGGCCCGCGTATCGCATGCGGGAGAGGTGCACGGGCTCGAAGTCCGGGTGGTCGAGCAGGCTCGTCATGTAGTACGGCGCGCCGCCGCCCAGGTTCAGCCCCTCGTGTTCCATCAGGTCCAACACCTGCGCCGGGTCCCACACGTCGACGAGGTTCACCGGCGTGCCGTGCAACACCGGGATCAGGAAGGAGTTGACCATGCCGATGAAGTGGCCCACCGGCGCGGCCGTGAGCTGCTTCGCCCAGCCCGGCGGGTAGAGCCCGGAGAGCTGGCGGGTCTCGTGGCCGAGCGTCTGGTGGCTGTGCACGACGCCCTTGGGGTTGCGCGTGGTGCCCGAGGTGAACGCGATCAGCGCAGGTCCCGCCGGATCCACCGCCAGGGTGCCGGGCAGCGGTTCGTCGCTGAGCAGGTCGTCGAAGTCGCGCCCGACCACGCCCACCACGGGTACGCCCGCGCAAAGGTCCGCCTGGAACTCGAGGCGCCCGAACCGCTCGACCGTCACGAACACCCGCGGCGAGACCGCGCCGAGGATGTACTCGACCTCCTTGCGCCCGTAGAAGTGCACGATCGGCACCACCGTCGCGCCCAGGAAGCTCGCAGCCCAGAAGACCGCCGCCGCCTCCATCCAGTTGGGCAGCTGGAACGCGATCGCGTCGCCGGGACCGATGCCCCGCTCGCGCAGTCCGCCCGCCAGCCGTCGGGCCACCCGTTCGACGTCCCGGAAGGTGCCGGCCCACGGCCGGACCGCCGAGTGGATCCGGAACGGCGTGTCGGGAGCGGCTTCGAGCCCGCGTTGGATCAGCTCGCCGAGCGTCTCCCCCGCCCACCAGCCCTCCGCCTCGTAGCGTTCGACGAGGTCAGGCGGTATCGTGCGCATGGCGAAGCCCCACTCCCTTGTGAGAACAGTACTCTCGTACAGGGAGAAGATAGGTGCCGCAACGGCGCAGGTCTAGATCAGAAGCGGTACGCCTCCGGTCGCGCCAAACCCACCTGCGGCATGCCGTCACACGGTTGAAAGGCTCCCCGAGACGCCCCCGAGGCAGAACTGCCAGACCTCGTCGGCCGTGACCGGGTGCGAGTGGCCGTCAGCCGGTACGCCTGGCGACTGCGAGGCGAACATCACCGTCTGCATGACGAGTGAGGCCCGGCGGCGGGGCTTGCCAGGCGGTATGGCGCCTGCCTCGGCGGCCTCCTGGACAAGCTCCGTGAACAGGGTCAGCAGCGGCACGTGCGCATCCGCCACCTGCGTGGGGTGCTTGACCAGCAGCTGCAGGGCGAAGTCGCTGAACAGCGGGCGCTGGGCGCCGAGGTCGTGGTGCGACTGCTCGTAGAGCACCTCGACCGCGCGGCGCAGCCGGTCCAGCGGATCGCTCTCGGCGTAGGCGGCCGCGCGGATCTCGGTGGCCGACTTGGCCAGCGCGTCCTCGAAGAGGGCGAGCAGCAGTTCGTGCTTGCCGTCGAAGTGCTGGTAGAAGCTGCGCAGCGACTGCTTCGAGCGATCGACGACCTCCTGGACGGTGAAGTCCGTGGTCCCGCGTTCTGCGATGAGCTCCTGCGCCGAGTCCAGGAAGCGCTGCACACGCTGCTCGGCGCGCAGCTTGGCGGCTCGCGTGGATCGCTCGACGGCGCGCTGGCGCCAGGCGGGTTCGGTCGTGGCTTCGGTCACACGCAGAATGATACTCCACCCCAGCGATAAGAAAGCCCAGCTTCCTACCGAATCGTCCTCCGCAACGAATGAGAGCCTTACTTTCGTTCTGCGCAAATGGTATTCTCACGCTCTGTGGCCGTGACGGACGCCGGCTGCCGCGCGATCGGCACGATCCTTGCGGAGGACGCCAGTGGAGTTCGAATTCGACGACGACCAGCGGATGTTCCAGCAGCTGGTCCGCAAGACCGTGGCCAAGTCCCGGTCGCTGCCCGAGGACCGGCTCTGGAACACCTACCTGGAGCTGGGCTGGCTGGAGACCCCTCCCGTGGAGCTGGCGATCGTGCTGGAGGAGCTGGGGTACGTGGCCGATCCGACCCCCTTCCTGGCCAGCGCCACCTGGTTCGCGCCGCTGGCCGGCCGGCTGCCGCAGGGCTCCGGGACCGGCGTCTTCGACGGAACGGGCCGCTTCGTCCTGGACGCCGACCGGGTCGACGAGGTCGCGCTGCTCACCCGGGACGGGGTGGTCGTGGTCAGCGGCCGGGAGGCCAAGGCCGAGCGGGTCACCACCTTCGACCCGACCCTGCACGTGGCGCACGTGACCCGCTCGGACCTGGTGGCCGGGGTCCCGGACCTGGCCCTGATGGGCCTGGCGGTCTCCACCGTCGGCAGTTGCCGCCGCATCCTCGACCTGGTGATCATGCACGTGCGCCAGCGGGTCCAGTTCGGCAAGCCGATCGGCTCGTTCCAGGCGGTCAAGCACAAGGCCGCGGACATGTACGTCGCGATCGAGCGGGCCAGGGCCCTGGCGTACTTCTCCGCGCTGACCATCGCCGAGGACGACCCGCGCCGCCGCACCGCCGCCGCCATGGCCAAGGCCTCGGCCGGCGAGTGCCAGCGGGTGGTCTTCCAGCACGGCCTGCAGCTCTTCGGCGCCATGGGCTTCACCTGGGAGAACGAGCTGCAGGTGCACCTGAAGCGGGCCAAGGCCGGCGACCTGCTGCTGGGAACCGCGTCCGTGCACAGAAAGGCGCTGCTGGGATGAGGCTCACCACCGATCCGGAGGTCGAGGAGTTCCGCGCCGAGTTCTGCGCGTTCCTCGACGCCCACCTGCCGACGGCGGCGCAGGCCGTGCCCCGGCCCCGGTCCAGCGCGGACGTGCCCGATTGGGCGCGGAAATGGCAGCGCACGCTGTTCGACGCGGGCTGGCTGCTGCCGGGCAACCCGCCCGAGTACGGCGGGCGCAACGCCACCCTCCAGCAGCAGCTCGCCCACCTCGAGGAGCTGTCGCGGCGGCGGATCTACCACAGCTTCAACCCGCAGGGCCTCGGCATCGTCGCGGCCTCGCTGCTGACCTTCGGCACCGAGGAGCAGAAGCAGCGCTGGGCGGTCCCGATCCTGCGCGCGGAGATCACCGCGGCGCTCGGCATGAGCGAGCCGGGGGCCGGCTCCGACCTGGCCGGGCTGCGCACCCGCGCGGTGCTCGACGGCGACCACTTCGTGGTGAACGGGCAGAAGGTGTGGACCTCGGGGGCGCACGACGCCGACGTGCTGCTGACCTTCGTGCGCACCGACCCCGAGGCGCCGAAGCACAAGGGAATCAGCGTCCTGCTCATCCCCACCGCCACCAAGGGCGTGGCCACCAGGCCGTTCGCGTCCATGGTGGCCCTCGACGACCTGGACTTCAACGAGGTCTTCTTCACCGACGTGGTGGTGCCGCGCGAGAACCTGGTCGGCCCCCTGCACGGCGGCTGGTCCGTGGCGCACGGCTCCCTCGGCCACGAGCGGACCCTGCTGTGGCTCAGCTACGCCGAGCGGCTGGACGACCTGATCCGGGACGCGCCGGGCGACGAGGAGTGGTACGCGACGCTGCTCATGGACGCCCAGGCGCTGCGGCTGCTCGGCTACCGCCAGCTGGCCGGGAAGCAGGAGGACGCGCAGCTGTCGGTGCTCAAGCTGCTCGGCTCCGAGGCCATCCAGGAGGCGAGCCTGCACGCGCTCGAGGCCTGCGGGCCCGAGGGCCTGGTCCACCCGGCGGCGACCGCGCCGTTCAACCACCTGAACCTGGAGGCGTTCAGCTCCAGCTGGTTCGAGCGGTACGCGCGCAGCTTCCCCGGGACCATTGCCGGCGGCACCTCCGAGATCCAGCGCAACATCATCGCCGAGCGCCTCCTCGGCCTGCCCAGGTAAGGAAGAGACCGATGGACCAGATCCTCTACGAGGTCACCGACAAGGTCGCCGTCATCAGCCTGAACCGGCCGGAGGTGGCCAACGCCCAGACCATGGGGCTGCTGGACGACCTGGACGCGGCCTGGACCCGGGCCGCAGCCGACGAGGACGTGCGGGTGATCGTGCTGCGGGGCAACGGCAGGCACTTCTCCTCCGGGCACGACCTGAGCGACCGCTGGCCGGCCCCCGCCGAGATCACCCTGGAGTGGATCTACAACGCCGAGGCGCGCCGGTATCTGGAGTACACCCTGCGCTGGCGCAACATCCCGAAGCCGTCGATCGCGGCGGTGCAGGGCAAGTGCATCGCGGGCGGGCTGATGCTGTGCTGGCCCTGCGATCTGATCGTGGCGGCGGAGAACGCGCAGTTCTCCGACCCGGTGGTACGTATGGGCATCGGCGGCGTGGAGTACCACGGCCACACCTGGGAGCTGGGCCCGCGCAAGGCGAAGGAGATCCTGTTCACGGGGCGGGCGGTGACGGCCGAGGAGGCGGAGAAGGTCGGCATGGTCAACCGGGTTGTGCCGCTGGAGGAGCTGGACACCGCGACCATGGAGCTGGCCCGGGAGATCGCCCAGATGCACCCGTTCGCGCTGCGCCAGGCCAAGCGGGCAGTGAATCAGACCCTCGACGTGCAGGGCTTCTACGCGGCGATCCAGTCGATCTTCGACATCCACCAGACCGGGCACGGCAACGCGCTGAGCGTCAGCGGCTATCCGATCCTGACGCGCCTTGAGGAAATGAAGAAGCACATCAAGGCGCAATGACGGCGTCCGTCTGAAACGGACACTGTAATGAGCGGCCCGCCGACTCAGTCAGATGTCCCGCTGAAATGGGCACCGTGTTCATCGAGGCGGGGCGGGGGTCCATAGTCGGGCTCGTATCCGGCGACTCGCACTGAACTGCCGACCAGCCGGAAGCCGCCGGCCGTCACGACCATCTCGGGCGTGGCCTCCAACGCCTCCGGCAGCGTGCGCACCGCGGCAGCCGGGACTCCCAGCGGACGCAGCCGGGGCTCCCAGGCCGCGGCCGTGTCGGCAGCCAGAGCCGCAGTGACCGCAGCCAGCACCTCCTCACGCCGCTCCGCGCGCTCGGCCATCGTGGGGTAGCCCTCGATCCCGGCCTCCTTCGCGAAGGTCCGCCAGAAGCCGTCGTGCGTGATGAACAGGGCCAGGTAGCCCTTGGCCGTCGGGAAGAGTTGGGCCGGAACGTAGTAGGAGTGCGCGCCGAGTGGCAGCCGCCGCGGCTCCACCCCGCCGTTGAGGTACGCCGACGCCCGGTAGTTCAGCTGAGAGAGCATCACATCCCGCAGCGACACCTCCACCTGGCCGCCGCGTCCGGAGACGATCTGGGCCAGCAGGCCGATCGCGGCGGTCAGTCCGGACGAGTTGTCGGCCGAGGAGTAGCCCGGCAAGGTCGGCGGCCCGTCCGGATCCCCGGTCAGCGCCGCGACGCCGGTGGCCGCCTGGACCACGTAGTCGAAGGCCGGATCGTCGCCCGCGTCCAGGCCGAAGCCGGTCAGCGCGACGCAGACGATCCGCTCGTTCCAGCCGCGCAGGGACTCGTAGGTGAGCCCGAACCGTTTGATCGCCGAGGGCTTGAGGTTGACCAGCAGCGCATGCGATTCGGCGACGAGTTCGCCGAGCCGGGCGCGTCCTTCCTCGGCGGACAGATCAAGGCACACGCTGCGCTTGCCGCGGTTGAGACTGGCGAAATAGGAATCGCTCACCTGCCGCGAGATGTCCCCGCCCGGCGGCTCGATCTTGGTGACCTCGGCGCCCAGGTCGGCGAGCATCATCGTGGCGTACGGGCCAGCCAGCATATGGCCGACCTCGAGGATTCTGATGCCCGCCAGCGGCGCGGGCGTCGGTGTCACCCCACTCACCGCAACGCCGCCGCGAGCTCGCCGAGCAACTCGCGGGTCCGCAGCTTGGAGGCGATCAGCGCGTCGCGGCCCTCGCCGAGCGGCAGCAGGCGCACCGACAGGTCGGTCACGCCCGCGTCGGCGAACTTCCGCATCCGGGCCAGTATCGCCTCCTCGTCGCCGACCGCGCACAGGTCGCCGATGTCCTTGGCGTCCCCGTAGTCCAGCAGCCGCTGGTAGTTGGGCGAGATCTCCGCCTCGCCGAGGATCCGGTTGGCCCGCTCCCGGGCCGCGTCGACCTCGGAAGGCAGGCACAAGCAGACCGGGATGCCGGCGACGATGCGCGGAGCCGGCCGTCCCGCCGCCTCGGCCGCCTTGCTGATGCGCGGCACCACGTGCTCGGAGACCGCGCGCTCGTCCGCCATCCACAGCACCGTTCCGTCGGCGCGTTCGCCCGCGAGTGCGAGCATGACCGGGCCGAGCGCGGCGATCAGCACCGGCAGCGGGGCGATCGGGCCGAGGTCGAGCGGGTTGTGCACGGTGAAGGTCTTGTTCTCCACGTCTACCGGGCCCGGCCCGCGCAGCGCGACGTCCAGCACGTCCAGGTAGTCGCGGGTGAACGCGGCGGGCCGCTCGTAGGGCAGGCCCAGCATGTCCTGCACGATCCAGTGGTGCGACGGCCCGACGCCCAGCGCCAACCGGCCCCCGGCAGCAGCGTGCGCGGACAGCGCCGCCCGCGCCAGAGCAATCGGGTGCTGCGCCTGAAGCGGCACGACCGCGGTCCCCAGCTCGATCCGCGTCGTGCGCGTCCCCATCAGGGCCACGGTGGTCAGCGCGTCGAAGTCCGTCGGGACCTGCGGGATCCACGCGGTGTCCAGCCCGGCCTGCTCGGCCCAGGCGATGTCGTCGAGCATGCGGGTGAGCTTGCGCAGGGCGTCCCCGCGCTCCGGCCCGATCATCACACCGACGCGCACAGTGCCTCCAGGTTCTCAGGGGGTCGAGGTGGTGGAGATGTGGACCGCCGTCAGGGCGCGCACGCCCGACACGATGGCGTCCAGCGGGGTGCCGGTCGGGAAGACCGCGGCGGCGCCGGCCTCCAGCAGGCGCGGCACGTCGGCCGGGGGGATGGTGCCGCCGACCACGACGGCGACGTCCTCCGCCCCGGCGGCCCGCAGCGCCTCGACAGTTCGCGCGGTCAGCGCGACATGCGCCCCGGACAGGATGCTGAGACCGACCACGGCCACGTCCTCCTGGACCGCGACGGCCGCGATCTGGCCGACCCGCTGCCGGATGCCGGTGAAGACCACCTCGAAGCCCGCGTCGCGCAGCGTGCGCGCGACGATCTTGGCCCCGCGGTCATGGCCGTCCAGCCCCGGCTTGGCAATCAGGACCCTGGCAGGCATCAGAACACCGTCCGCATCAGAACACTGCCGCTGTCCATCAGAACACCACCGGCTGCTGGAACTCGCCCCATACCGCCTTCAGTGCCGCGACCATCTCGCCGACCGTGCAGTAGGCGTTCGCGCAGTCGATCAGGGCCGGCATCAGGTTGTCCGTCCCCTCCGCGGCGCGGGACAGGTCGGCCAGCCGGTCGCGCACGGCGGCGGCATCGCGCTGGGCCTTGACCGAGGCGAGCCGCTTGAGCTGCCGCTCGCGCCCGTCCGCGTCCAGTTCGTAGGTCGCGAAGTCGGGCGGCGGCTCGTCCGTGACGAAGAGGTTCACTCCGACCACAGGCCGGGTGCCCGCCTCGATCTCCTGGTGCTGCCGGAACGACTCGTCGGCGATCAGCGCTTGTAGGTAGCCGTCCTCGATCGCCCGCACCATGCCGCCGTGCGCGTCGAGGTCCGCCATGATCTCGACGATGCGGGCCTCGGTTGCATCGGTGAGCGCCTCGACGAAATACGAGCCGCCGAGCGGGTCGGCGACCCTTGCGACACCGGACTCGTAGGCCAGGATCTGCTGGGTGCGCAGGGCCAGCGTCGCCGAGTCCTCGCTGGGCAGCGCGAACGGCTCGTCCCAGGCGGCGGTGAACATCGACTGCACGCCGCCGAGCGCGGAGGCCATCGCTTCGTACGCGACCCGCACGATGTTGTTCTGCGCCTGCGGCGCATACAACGACGCTCCGCCGGCCACGCAGCCGAAGCGGAACATCGAGGCCTTATCCGCGGTCGCCCCGTACCGCTCGCGCACGATCGTCGCCCAGCGCCGCCGCCCGGCCCGATACTTGGCGATCTCCTCGAAGAAGTCGCCGTGCGTGTAGAAGAAGAAGGAGACCTGCGGGGCGAACTGCTCGATGGTCATCCGGCCGCGGGCCAGCACCGTGTCGCAGTAGGTGACCCCGTCGGCGAGTGTGAAGGCCATCTCCTGCACCGCATTGGCCCCCGCGTCCCGGAAGTGCGCCCCGGCCACCGAGATCGCGTTGAACTTCGGCACCTCGGCCGCGCAGAACTCGATCGTGTCGGCGATCAGCCGCAGCGAGGGCTCCGGGGGCCAGATCCAGGTGCCGCGCGAGGCGTACTCCTTGAGGATGTCGTTCTGGATCGTCCCGGTCAGCTCGGCCCGCGCCACCCCCTTGCGCTCGGCCGCGGCGACGTAGAACGCCAGCAGGATCGCGGCCGTGCCGTTGATGGTGAAGCTGGTGCTGATCCGGTCCAGCGGGATCTCGTCGAACAGGAGCTCGGCGTCGGCCAGGGTGTCCACGGCCACGCCGACCCGACCGACCTCGTCGCTCACCTCGGGGTCGTCAGAGTCGTAGCCGCACTGCGTCGGCAGGTCGAGCGCCACCGAGAGCCCCGTGCCGCCCTGCTCCAACAGGTACCGGTAGCGGCGGTTCGACTCCTCGACCGTGCCGAACCCCGAGTACTGCCGGAACGTCCACAGCCGCCCCCGGTACCCGGAGGCGTAGTTGCCGCGCGTGAAGGGGTAGCGCCCCGGGTCGGGTGGCTCCGCGGCCCGGTCCGCCGGTCCGTAGACCGGCTGGACGGGGATGCCGGACGGGGTGCGGGCGAAGTCGTTCATCGCCTGGATACGTTACTCTCGAAAAATGAGAATGCCAATATCGCTATGGAGAATGGATCACTCATCAGTCTCGGATCCGCGCGCCCGCAGCCGGGCCGCCACGCACTCCTCGACGAACGCCAGCACCTTGAGGTGATAGGCCGTCGCGGTCAGCCCCACGCTGAGGTTGTGGCCGCTGACGGCCAGTTCGTCGGTGTCGACCCGCGGCGCCGCCGTGAACAGGCCCGCGACCTCGGCCAGGGCCTCGGGCCCGGTGCTCCAGACCTGCTCGTGGTCGCCGAGGCTGTAGCGCACCGGCACGCGTATCCGCGCGGCGAGCGCCGGGAAATCGCGCGACCAGCCCTGCCCCACCTGGAGTTCGTAGCCGGGGGTGCGGGACGCGAAGCGCGCGCCGCCGACCACGTCGGCCGGATAGAGGCCTTCATGCCGCCACAGCAGGTCGTACAGCCCCCGGCCCACCCGGCCGTCCGAGCCCGGGTCCAGCCTGCGCTCCTCGACCATTCCACGCATATAAGAATGATGATGCAGTCCGGTGCCGGCGATCTCGATGCCCAGCACGTCCCGTGCCCGCTCGTCGTCGGCCGCCATGCCCAGCACCAGCGCGCTGCCAGCCGAATGCCCCAGCAGGAACAGGCCCGCGCCGCGCGGATCGGAGCCGAGGAGCCGGTCCACCACCGCGTAGGCGAGGTCCACCCGACGTGCCGGTGCGACCATCTGGTCGGCGTACGGACTAGAACTGCCGTACCCCGGCCGGTCCGGGGCGAGCACCGTGTACCCGAGCGCCGCGCCGATCCGCAGCAGCGAGTGCCGCGGCCATTCCCGGTCGTCGAAGTACGCTGACATCGCCGCTCCCCCGTGCAGCGCGACGATGACTGCGCGCGGCCGGGGCACCCGGCTGACCAGGGCGGACATCGGCATGCCATCGACCTCGACGACCACGCGCAAGACCTCGGCCTCACCCGCCGGTAGCGATCGATCCGCCTCCGCCGCCTCCACGAGATCCCGATCGACGGCGGTCACGACTCGGTCCTGAGCAGAATCGCCCCGCCGGGAGTGAGCCCGCCGCTGCTGACCACCGCCACCCGTACGTCGCGCACCTGTCTGGCCCCGGCCTCACCGCGCAGTTGCACGATCGCCTCCTGCACCAGCCCCATGCCGTGCGTGCGCCCGTGCGAGAGCTGGCCGCCGTGCGTGTTGAGCGGCAGCAGACCGTCCCTGGCGATGTTCTTGCCTCCGTCCAGGAAGTCCTTCGCCTCGCCGATCCCGCAGAAGCCCAGCGCCTCGATCCAGGTCAGGCAGTTGAAGGTGAAGCCGTCGTAGAGCTGCGCCACGTCGACGTCGGACGGGCGCAGATCCGTGCGGGTCCACAGGTGCGCCGCCGGCCCGAGGACCTGAGGCTCGTGGGTCAGGGTGCTCTGGTCCCACTCGATCCGGTCGATGATCTGGGTGCCGACCGCCTCCACCAGCACCGGCGGCTTGGCCAGGTCCCGGGCGGCGTCCACGGCCGAGACGATCACGGCGATCGCCCCGTCGCAGGGCACGTCGCAGTCGTAGAGCCCGAACGGGGTGGTGATCGGGCGCGCGCCCAGGTAGTCGTCCATCGTCATCGGCTCGCGGTAGATCGCCGTCGGGTTCAACGCCGCGTTCGCCCGCTGGTTCAGCGCGATCCAGCCCAGCGTCTCGCGGGTGGTCCCGTAGCGCTGGAAGTGCCGCTGGGCGCCCTGCGCCAGGGTGTGCGCGGCCGAGGTGGCTCCGAAGGGGGCGAACCAGGCCGACCTGTCGGCGGCCCGAGCGGGCGCCGCCTGGGCGATCTCGCCGCTGCGTACGCGGGCGGCGTAGGTGGACTCCCACAGCGTCCGGAAGCACAGCACGTGCCGGGCCAGCCCGCCGGCCACCGCCAGCATGGCCTCGATCAGCGAGCCGCCCGGGCCGAAGGTCTCGGCCGCGCCGTTGTGCCAGGTCGGCCTGAGGCCGAGGGCCGATACGAGCGCGGTCACGCCGCCCTCGGCGAAGCCGCCGTAGGCTCCGCCGCCCGGATAGGTCGCCAGCCCGTCGATGTCGTCGAGGGTGAGTCCGGCGTCCGCGACCGCCGCCTCGCAGGCCTGCACGGTCAGCGAGAGCGGCGGGACCATCAGCCGCCGCCCGAGCGCCGAGCTGCCGATCCCGGTGATCGCGACCTTGTCCTCGAATTTCTCCGGAGTCGCCATGGGACGGACGTACCGCCGCACGTCCTGCGGCGCGACCGCGTCCACCACCACGTCCGCCCACTCGGCAACCGGCGACCCCTGCTCCGCCGCCGGGCGGAAGTGCGGCAGCCAGACGTCCTCGACGTGTTCGAAGACGACTTCCATCCGCGTGCCCAGTTCGAGCTGCTCCGGGTCGCACTCGACCGCGTTCGTGGTGAGCCGGACCCGGGGGTCCTCCTCGATCGCGACCTGCGCCACGACGTACGGCTGCGGCAGCCCTGGCAGGGTGAAGCGGTGGCTGACCGTGAAGCCGATCAGCGTCGCGTATCCGGAGACGGCCCTGACGCCGAGCTCGCGGCTACGGCAGTACCGGCAGACCGGCTGGGGCGGATGGACCAGCGCGGCGCAGGATTCGCACTCCTGCAGCCGCAGCCGTCCGTCCGCCCCCGAACTCCAGTAGAACTCGTCCTGCGCCGTGACCAGCGGCAGGGGACGTCCCGGGGCCGCGTCAGCCAACGATCTTCGCCTTCGCGCCGCGGGCCGTGACCGGTTCGGCGAGCCCCTGCTCGTCACAGAGCTTCTGCAGGGCCTCCAGGGTCTCCTCCAGTCCGGGCCCGACCCTGGGGCCGGGCGTGAACGTGGCCGGCAGGTGCCGCATGCCCTGGATCACGCCGATGGTCTCGTAGTGCTCGGCGCCCGCCGGGTCGCAGCGGAAGTCCGGCATCCGGTCCAGGACCTGCACCAGCATCCGCTTGAACACCGTGCGCGCGACGTTGGAGCCGATGCAGCGGTGGATGCCGAGTCCGAAGCTGCTGTGCCGGTTCCCGGTGCGGGCCAGGTCCATCCTGTCCGGCTCCGGGAACACCGAGGGATCCCGGTTGGCCATGGCCCAGGACAGCCACAGCCGCTCGCCCTCCTTGAACTGCGTCCCGGCGATCTCGCAGTCCGCTGAGATGGTGCGTCCGTCTCCGGGCGCGGGGGTGTAGAAGCGCAGGAACTCCTCGGTCGCGGAGTCCAGCAGCGTGTCCCGCTCCCGGCTGAGGCGCTCGCGCTCGGCCGGGTTCTCGGAGAGCCATTCGAGCGCGTGCGCGGTCAGGGCGGTGGTGGTGTCGAACCCGCCGCCGATGAGCAGCGCCAGCACGCCGAGCAGCTCGTCGTCGGGCGGGGTCCTGCCGTTGATGTCGGCCCGCACCAGCGCGTCCACCAGACCCGGGCGCGGCTTCGCCCGGATCGTCATGATCGCGGTCATCAGGCCCTTGCCCATCGCCTGGTGCATCTCGCGGACCCGGGCCTGGTCCGGCGAGTTCGGCGGGGTGTAGACCGAGGCGTGCGCCGGCTCGTTGTAGATCGCCCAGTCCTTGAGCGCGATCCCCATCATCGCCATGGTCAGCACGGCCGGGACGATGTTGGCGAGCTCGTCGACGAAGTCGATCCGCCCGCTCTCGATCTTCTCGTCGAGGCTCGCGCGCACCACCTCGTCGACCACCGGGACCCAGCGGGCCATGGCGGCCGGCGAGAGGTACGGGTTGAGCGTCTGGCGGTAGTAGCGCTGCTCCGGCGGGTCCATCTCCAGGAATCCGCCCTGGGCCCCCTTCGACCGTTCGGGCGAGGGGATGGTGATGCCCTGGTATCCGCGCCGCACGCCCTTCACGTCGTGGTCGTTCGAGAGGAACTCGGCGGACCGGGCAAGCTCGAACACCTCGCGGTTGCCGCTGGCGACCCAGTGCCCGCCGTAGGTGTCCGACCAGGCGATGGGGCACCTGCCCTGCAGCTCCCGGGTGGTGGACTCGAACTCGTGCCGGTACTCGGGCGTGTGGCGGTCGAAGTGGATCGGCGCCTTCTTGCGGTCGTCGGCGACGTCGTCCGTGGTCATTGCTCTTGTTCACTCCCCTGCGGTCGGGACGGCAGGCGGGCCGGGCCCGCGGTGCTCAGGACAGCGAGATCGCCTGTTCGGGACAGGAGCGCACGGCCTCGGCGACCGCCTGCTCCTGTTCCGGCGGGACGTCCTCGTCGATGACGATCGAGTGGCCGTCGACCTCGTCGAGGTCGAAGGTGCCCGGAGCCCGCATGGCGCACAGCGTGTGGCCCTGGCAGCGCTCGGAGTCGACCTGAACTTTCACGGGTGCTTCCCTCCTGCCGTCCGCGACGGCTTCTCGACGGGTTATTTGAACTCTGACATCGACTTTCCGACGGTCGCGAGCGTCAGCGGAGCCGGGTAGGTGCCGGTGTACTTGTAGGGCGTGCCGTTGCAGCGGTACGCGCCGGTGTCGGCTCCGAAGTCGGGGACGGTCCAGCCCTTGGCCGTGGCCTGCACGACGTTGAAGCACTTGATCACCGCGCTCACCGAGGTCAGGTCCGTCGGGGCCTGCAACCCGCCGCCGGTCCACGCGCTCTGCTTGATCGCGTTGTCGTAGACGCACGAGGCGGTCAGGTCGGTGCAGGCCGAGGCGGAGGTGGCGAACAGCAGCCAGGCCGCGAAGGCCCGCACCGCGGGGTAGGTGACCTGGGCGCCGGGCGCGTACTTGGCGAACAGGTCCACCAGCTGCTTGGTCGCCGGGTTGTTGGCGGCCTGCTCCAGCGGGTACTCACCGGTGAGGTCGGCGTAGTTGACCTGCGTCGAGAGCGCGGAGCCGGCCAGCGCGACGAAGGCGGGCCCGTAGGCGTTGCTGTTGGCGTCGATCCAGTCCGGCTTGTAGCCGATGTTGTCCAGCGCCTGCTCCAGCTTGGCCAGGCTGGCGAAGTCGCCGAGGAAGATCAGACCCTTGACGTTCTTGGTCTTGATCGACTCCGCGTACGGGGTCCAGTCGGTCACGCCCTGGGCCGGGTAGAGGTCCGAGTAGGCGACCGTGCCCCCGAGGGCCTTGATCGTCTCGGCGTCCTGGGCGGAGTCGACCTTGGTGAACGGGACGTCCCCGGCGATGATGCCGACCTTCGCGGCCGAGTCCGGGTACTTCTCCTTGATCAGCCAGGAGTAGTAGGGCGCGTAGATGTTGTAGCCGACCCCGGCGCCGTAGCCGATCACCTGGAGGTCGTCGCCGTTGGACTGCGTGGTCTGCGCCGGGTACGAGGGCAACAGGCACTTGAGCCGGTCGGCCTCGCCCAGGCCGTCCAGGGCCGAGCCGCCGCCGACCAGCGCGAAGTCCGACTTGCACGCCACCAGCACCTGCTGGTCGACCTGCGTCAGGGCCGTGTCGCGCACCGTGCCGACCAGCTTGCGCCCGTTGACGCCGCCGGCGGCGTTGCACCAGGCGGTGAACACCTTGGCCGCGTTGCCGAACTCCTGGTTCTTGGTGAAGCCCACGTCGCTCATGACGCCCAGTTGGATCTGCGTCGCGGTGACTCCCTGGGCCGTCGAGCTGCCGGGAGTACCCGGGTGGCACACATTCTGCAAGGTGCCGAAGTCGGCCTGAGTAGCAGCCGGACTGGAGCTGCCCGCGGCCGTCGGTGCCGCGGACCGCGCATTACACGCGGCGAGCGACAGGACGAGCACGCCCATGAGCAGACGCTTCAACAACGTTCCTCCTAGGGAAAACTGGCTTCATTGTCGGTTTTCACATGACCGCGCCGGCCGCCCTCAGGGCACTGACGTGGTCCGGCCCAGGCCGAACTCAGGTGACCGCGCCGGCCGCCTTCAGGGCGAGGATGCGGTCCCAGTCCAGGCCGAGTTCGGCCAGGACTTCGTCGGTCTGCGCGGCGAACTGCGGGGCGGGTCCGGTCTCGGCGCTCGTGACGTCGAACTGCACCGGCCCGGCGACCAGCTCGATCTCCCCGGCCCGGACGAGATAGCCGTTCGCCCGGACCTGCGCGTCGTCGCCGACCTGCAGCGTGTTCTGCACCGGGGCCCACGGCCCGGACAGGGTGGCGAAGCGCTCGGTCCAGTCCGCGAGCGTGCGGGCGCCGATGGCTTCGCGCAGGAGCTTGACGGCGACGTCGGTATTGGCGGCGATCTGCTCGGCCCCGGCGAACCGCGGGTCGTCGGCCAGCTCGGGCAGGTCGATGTGACGGCAGACGTCGGCCCAGAACCTGGCCGGTTGAAGCATCGTCAGCGTCAGGTAGCAGCCGTCGGACGTGCGGTACTGCCCGGACAGCGGGTTGGTCAGTGCGCCGTGGGCTCCCGGCGCGGCAGCGATCATGGGCTGGCCGAGGTGCAGGGACAGCGCGATCGAATGGCCCATGGACCAGACGCCGCTGCCGAGCAGCGAGACGTCCACGATCGACGTCTCGCCGGTGCGCTCCCGCTTGAGCAGCGCCGCCGCGATGCCGCCGGCCAGGTTCGTGCCGGAGATGGTGTCGCCGAACGCAGGCCCGGGCGGCGGGGTCGTCCCGGCGGCGCCGGGCGGGGTCATGCTCGCAGCCACGGTGCCGCGGGCCCAGAAGGCCGTCGCGTCGTAGCCGCCCTTTTCCGACTCCTCGCCGCGCGGGCCGAAGGCGCTGCCCCGGGCGTAGACGATCCGGGGGTTCACCTTGCGCACGTCGTCCACGTCGATGCCCAGCTTGCGCCGGGGCCTGGGCAGGTAGTTGGTGAGGAACACGTCCGAGCGCCGGATCAGCTCCTCCAGCACCTCGATGCCGCCCTCGGTGGACAGGTCCAGGCCGATCGCCCGCTTGCCGCGGTTGGCGTGCTCGAAGTTGGGGTTGGGCTCGCCCTCGACCTTGAGGGCGCCGGTCTGCCGCAGCCCGCGCTGCGGGTCGCCGGTGACCGCGTGCTCGACCTTGACCACGTCCGCGCCCCACTCGGCCAGCACCGCGCCGGCCGACGGGACGAAGCCGTGCGTGGCGACCTCGAGGATGCGGATGCCCTCCAGCGGCTTCACGCCACCACCACCGCCCCGAAGGACTTGACCTGCAGGAACTCTTCAAATCCAGCCACGCCGCTCTCCCGGCCGATGCCCGACTGCTTGTAGCCGCCGAACGGCACGTCCTGGGAGAAGTAGTTGCCGCCGTTGATGCTGAAGGTGCCGGTGCGGATCCGCCGGGCCACCCCGATGGCCCGCGCTTCGTCACGGCTGTGCACCGCGCCGGACAGGCCGAAGATCGAGTTGTTGGCGATGCGCACCGCGTCGTCGTCATCGTCGAAGGGGATGACCGCGAGGACCGGGCCGAAGACCTCGTCCTGCGCGATCTCGGCGGCCGGATCGACCTCGGCGAGCAGCGTGGGTGTGTAGAAGAAGCCCGGGTCCACCCGCTCGCCGCCGGTTACGAGCTTGGCGCCCGCGGCCACGGCCCGCTGGACCATGCCGTCCACCTTGTCCCGCTGCTTCTCGCTGATCAGCGGCCCCATGAAGGTCTTGGGATCGGTCGGGTCGCCGTACCTGACCCGGCCCAGGCCCGCCGCGACCTTCGCCACGATCTCGTCGTGGTGCTCGCGGGGCACCAGCAGCCGTGAGGTGAGCGCGCAGCCCTGACCCGAGTGCGAGCAGATGGTGAAGGCGGCGAACATCGCGGCGGCGTCGAAGTCGGCGTCGTCCAGGATGACCATGGCGGACTTGCCGCCGAGCTCCAGGAAGACCTTCTTGACCGTGTCGCTGGCGGCGGCCATGATCCGCCGCCCGACGGCCGTGGAACCGGTGAAGGAGACCATGTCCACGGACGGGTGGGTGGTGAGCAGCTCCCCGATCTCGGCGTCTGAGGAGGTCAGTACATTGACCACGCCGGGCGGGATGTCGGTGTGCTCGGCGATCAGCTCGCCGAGGGCCAGCGTGGTCAGCGGGGTGTCCGGGGCGCCCTTGAGCACGACCGTACAGCCGGCCGCCAGCGCCGGGGCCACCTTGGCCAGCGCGAGCTGGTTGGGGTAGTTGTAGGCGATGATCGCGGCGACGACCCCGGTCGCCTCCTTCTCCACCCAGCGGCGGTGCCGCTGCCCGCGGATCTCCTTCTCGCCGAGCTCCTCGGCCATCGGGTAGGTCCGCAGCACCTCGGCGTAGTAGCCGGGCAGCTTGGCCGGCTCGTCGAGCTGGGGGCCGTAGGTGAGCTGACGGGGGGCGCCGACCTCGGCGATGGTCAGCTCGCGCAGCTCCTCGGCGTGCTCGGTCAGCGCCTTGTCCAGCTGCTCGAGACACCGGATGCGCAGGGCCGTGTCGGTCGCCCAGTCCGTCTCGTCGAAGGCTCGCCGGGCGGCCGCGATGGCGGCCTCGGCCTGGGCGACGCTGGCGTGCGGGGCCCGTCCGAGCTCCTGGCCGGTGGCCGGGTTGAGCGAGCCGAAGGTCTTCTCGGCCGCGACGAGCTCCCCGTCGATGAGCAGGCGCTTCGCGGTTGTACCAGTCACAGATGCATCAGTCACAGCCGCACCAGCTGCCCGCCGTCGACGCTGACGACCTGTCCGGTCAGCCAGCGCGCCTCGTCGGAAAGAAGGAAGAGCACGACGGAGGCCATGTCCTCCGGCGTGCCCATCCGCTTGAGCGCGAGGCCGCGGATCATCGCTTCCCGGAACTCCGCGGGCACGATGCTGTGGGTGGCCTCGGTGTCCGTCGGCCCGGGGGCGATGCCGTTCACCCGGATGTTGCGGCCGCCCAGTTCGGCGGCGAGCGAGGCGGTCAGGTGGTTGATCCCGGCCTTCGCGAGCCCGTAGTAGCCGGAGGCCATCCAGGCGGCGGTGGAGGACTGGTTGACGATCGCCCCGCCGTCCGGCATGTACGGGATGACGGCCCGCGTGCAGTACAGCGCGCCCATCAGGTTCACCTGGATGAACCTGTTGAGATAGTCCAGGGGCACCGTGGTCAGCCCGTCGCGTCGCATGCTGTGGAAGATGGCGGCGTTGTTGACCAGGTAGTCGATCCGGCCGAACTGCTCGACCGCGGCGGCTGCCATCGCCTCGGCCGAGGCCGGGTCGCTCACGTCCACCTTCACGAACACGGCCCCGTCGATCTCCTTGGCGACCCGCTCGCCCTGCTCCTCGTTGATCTCCGCGACCACCACGTGCGCGCCCTCGGCCGACAGCGCCTTCGCGTAGCCCTCGCCGATCCCCTGGCCGGCGCCCGTGACGATGGCCACCTTGTCGTGAAACCGCATCCTGCCTCCTCGCTCGGATGCGAGGGAAACTACATTCTCTTAAACCGTAAAGCAACCGTTCGATTTCGAGAACCACATGGTTGCAAGCCGATCGACGCAGTCTCGTAACTTCGGAGCATCCCGACCATCAGCGCAATCGCGGACATACCCCCGGATCGGCCCGGGGCTTCACGTATGCGGACTCCGAGAATAGTATTCTCCTCACTCGGAAGGGAGATTTTCATGATCGAGACGAAAGCGCTCAGCCCGAGCCTGGGCGTCGAGGTGACCGGAGTCGCGGACCTCCTCGACGACGCGCTGATCAGCCGGTGCGTCGAGGCGCTGAAGTGGCGCGGGGTGCTGCTCGTGCGCGGCCTGCACCTCGACGACGAGGCGCAGCTGGCGTTCAGCCGCCGGCTCGGCGAGGTGGTCACGCTCGGCGGCAGCGAGATCTTCCGCGTCTCGCTCGACCCGTCCGTGAACCCGGCGGCCGAGTACCTCAAGGGCACGTTTCACTGGCATCTCGACGGAACCACGGACGAGGTGCCGATCAAGGCCACCATGCTGACGGCGCGCCACGTGGCCATGGTGGGCGGCGGCACCGAGTTCGCCAGCACCTACGCGGCCTACGAGAACCTGTCCGAGCAGGACCGCAAGCAGTACGAGGACCTGCGCGTGGTGCACAGCTTCGAGGCGGCCCAGCGGCTGCTGCACCCCGAGCCCACCGAGAAGCAGCTCGCCGCGTGGCGCACCCAGCGCCCGCAGGAGGTCCCGCTGGTCTGGAAGCGGCGCGACGGCCGCCGCTCGCTGGTGATCGGCGCGACCGCCGACCACATCGTCGGCATGGAGCCGGGCGAGAGCCGGGCGCTGCTGGACGAACTGGTGACCTGGTCCACCCAGGAGCGCTTCCGCTACACCCACGACTGGCAGATCGACGACCTGGTGATGTGGGACAACACCGGGATCCTGCACCGGGCGCTGCCCTACGACCCGTCCTCGGAGCGCAAGCTGCACCGCACCACGATCGTCGGCGAAGAGGCACTCGTATGAGGACCGCCGTAGTCACCGGAGGCGGATCCGGCATCGGCCAGGCCATCGCGACCCGGCTGGGCGCCGACGGGTTCCAGGTGGCCACCCTCGACCTCAAGCCCGCCGAGACCGGCTACTCCCAGGCCGCCGACGTCACCGACCGGGCCCAGATCGACTCGGCGCTGGCCGCGGTCCGGGAGCACTTCGGACCGGTCACCGTCCTGGTCAACGCGGCCGGCATCGACGGGTTCAAGCGCTTCGGCTCGCTCAGCTTCGAGGCCTGGCAGCGGGTGATCGACGTCAACCTCAACGGCGTCTTCCACTGCATCCAGGCCGTGCTGCCCGACATGGTCGAGGCGGGCTGGGGCCGGATCGTGAACATCTCCTCCTCCAGCGCGCACTCGGGCCAGCCGTACATGACGCACTACGTCGCGTCCAAGTCGGCAGTCAACGGGCTGACCAAGGCGCTGGCGCTGGAGCTCGGGCCGGCCGGCATCACCGTGAACGCGGTACCCCCGGGCTTCATCGACACCCCGATGCTGCGCCGGGCCGAGTCCCGCGAGCTGCTCGGCGGGACGGTCGAGGACCACATCGAGCGCACTCCGGTGCGCCGCATCGGCACGCCCGAGGACATCGCCGCCGCCTGCGCGTTCCTGATCTCGGAGGAGGCCGGCTACATCACCGGGCAGATCCTGGGCGTGAACGGCGGAAGGAACACATGACCAGGCTGCCCCCGCTTCCGCACGCCGAGTGGGACATGGACGCGCTCGCGCCCCTGGCCCCGGGACGCAAGCTGCCGCCGTCGAACGCGCTCGGGCTGTTCGCCCGGCATCCGGCGCTGGCCACGGCGTTCCTGACCTTCAACAAGCACCTGCTCGGAGATTCGACCCTGCCGGCGCGCACCCGCGAGCTGGCGATCCTGCGGGTGGCCTGGCGGCGGCGCTGCAAGTACGAGTGGGCGCAGCACCTGCTGATCGCCCGGAAGGCCGGCGTCACCGACGAGGAGATCGTCCAGATCCAGGAGGGATCGCCCACCCTGCTGAGCCGGGCGGTGGACGAGCTCGAAGTGGACGGCGAGCTGTCCGACCCGACCTACGCGGAGCTCTCCGCCGAGCTGGACGACCGCCAGCTGATGGACCTGGTCTTCACCATCGGCACGTACGGCCTGCTGGCGATGGCGTTCAACACCTTCGGGGTGGAACTCGACCCCGGCCTGCCGGACCCGGATTTCGACTACTCACCGCAGCACACAGTCCCGAACCGAGAGGGGTGAGACCATGGCCCATTTCCCGAAGCCGGCCGTCGGCAGCTGGACCGAGCAGTATCCAGAGCTGGGCACGGGTCCCGTCAGCTACGAGGACTCCATCGACCCCGCGTACTACGAGGCCGAGCGCGAGGCCGTGTTCAAGCGGACCTGGCTGAACGTCGGCCGGGTGGAGCGGGTGCCGAAGACCGGCAGCTACTTCACCAAGGAGCTGGCCGTCGTCGGCAGCTCGCTGATCATCGTGCGGGACCGGGACCGACAGGTCCGGGCCTTCTACAACGTGTGCCGGCACCGCGGCAACAAGCTGGTGTGGAACGACTACCCGAACGAAGAGGTCTCGGGCAGCTGCCGGCAGTTCGTCTGCAAGTACCACGCCTGGCGCTACGACCTGAAGGGCGAGCTGACCTTCGTCCAGCAGGAAGGCGAGTTCTTCGACCTGGACAAGGCCGACTACGGCCTCAAGTCGGTGCGCTGCGAGGTCTGGGAGGGGTTCATCTTCGTGAACCTGGACCCGGACGCGGCGCCGCTCGCCGAGTACATGGGTGAGTTTGGCAAGGGCCTCGAGGGCTACCCGTTCCACGAGATGACCGAGGTCTACAGCTACAAGGCGGAGATCGGCAGCAACTGGAAGCTGTTCATCGACGCCTTCGCAGAGTTCTACCACGCACCCGTGCTGCACCAGAAGCAGGCCACCAAGGAGGAAGCCGAGAAGCTGCTCGCGATCGGCTTCGAGGCGCTGCACTACGAGCTGCACAGCCCGCACTCGATGATCTCCTCCTGGGGTGGCATGGCCCCGCCCAAGGACCCGAACATGGTCAAGCCCATCGAACGCGTCCTGCGCAGCGGCCTGTTCGGACCCTGGGACCGCCCCGCCATCGAGGGCCTTGATCCGCTGCCACCGGGCCTGAACCCGGCCCGGCACCGGTCCTGGGGCACCGACTCCTTCGTCTTCTTCCCCAACTTCATGCTGCTGCTCTGGGCCCCCGGCTGGTACCTCACGTACCACTACTGGCCCACCGCCGTGGACAAGCACGTCTTCGAGGCCAGCCTCTACTTCGTGCCCGCGAAGTCGGCCCGCGAGCGCCTCGCCCAGGAACTCGCCTGCGTGACCTTCAAGGAATACGCGCTGCAGGACGGCAACACCCTCGAAGCCACCCAGACCATGCTCGCGTCCCGGGTGATCTCCGAATTCCCCCTCTGCGATCAGGAACTCCTCCTGCGCCACCTGCACAAGGTCGTCGGAGACTACGTCAAGGAGCACGCTGTTGCTGCCGAGTGAATTCGCGTCCCTCGCCCCGTACGGCGACTGGATCCTGGCCACCGAGCCGGAGCGGTACGCCAGGCGGCTGGCCAGCTCCATGGCCGAGATGCAGGCCTTCTACGACGCCGCGTTCCCGCTGCTCGAACCGGCCATGACGCACCTCGACAAGTACACCTTCGGCGAGCTGCCCGAACCCGAACGCAACCTGCTGCTGCTCATGTTCTCGCTCGTCATGGTCTCGTTCCCGGTCGAGGTGTGGAAGCAGGCCCGGGTACCGGACAGCGGCGCCGCCTATCTCGACCTCGTCGTCGAGCCCCGGGTCTGACCATGGCCGCGATCACGCTCAAAGCCGCGCGTGTCCTGGACGTGGAGACCGGCGAGCTGCGCGAGCCGGGCTTCGTCACCGTCGACGGGGACCGGATCGTCGCCATACCTGCATCAGAGCCCAGCGAAGGCGAGCTCCTCGACCTGGGCGACGTCACCCTGCTGCCCGGCCTGATGGACATGGAGGTCAACCTCCTCATGGGTGGCCGGGGAGAGACCGCCGTGCTCTCCCCGGTCCAGGACGATCCGCCGCTGCGCATGCTGCGTGCCGTGGGCAACGCCCGCCGCACGCTGCGCGCGGGGTTCACGACCGTCCGCAACCTCGGCCTGTTCGTGAAGACCGGCGGCTACCTGCTGGACGTGGCGCTGGCCAAGGCCATCGACGCCGGGTGGATCGACGGCCCTCGGGTGGTCCCGGCCGGGCACGCGATCACCCCGACCGGCGGGCACCTGGACCCGACGATGTTCGCCGCGTTCGCGCCCGGGATCATGCCCCTCTCCCTGGAGGAGGGCATCGCCAACGGGGTGGACGAGGTGCGCAAGGCAGTGCGCTACCAGATCAAGCACGGAGCGCGGCTGATCAAGGTGTGCGCCTCGGGCGGCGTGATGTCGCACACCGGCACCGCGGGCGCGCAGCACTACTCCGACGAGGAACTGCGGGCCATCGTGGACGAGGCCCACCGGCGCGGGCTCAAGGTGGCGGCGCACACGCACGGGGCCGAGGCCGTCGAGGCGGCCGTGGAGGCCGGGATCGACTGCATCGAGCACGGCTTCCTGCTCGACGACAAGACCATCAAGCTGATGGCCGCGCGCGGCACCTTCCTGGTGCCGACCACCTACCTGATCGAGGGCATGGACATCTCCAGGGCCCCGGCCGAACTCCAGGCCAAGGCGGCGGAGATCTTCCCCAGGGCCCGCACGGTGGTCGGCCGGGCGCTGGCGGCGGGCGTGAAGATCGCGGTGGGCACCGACGCGCCCGCGATCCCGCACGGCCGCAACGCGCAGGAGCTGATCGCCCTGGTGGACCGGGGTATGACGCCGCTTCAGGTGCTCCAGGCCGCGACCGTCAACGCCGCCGAACTGCTCGGCGTCGAGGACCGCGGACGGGTCGCCGAGGGCCTGCTCGCCGATCTCGTCGCGGTGCCGGGCAATCCGCTCGAGGACATCTCGGTCATGGCCGAGGTCCGTTTCGTCATGAAGGGCGGGACGGTCTACCACGGCCCCGGGGCGCGGCGCTGAGCGCTGCCCGGACCTGTGACCCGCACCGCAGACCCCCCGCACACCAGCTCAGGAAGGACTCCTATGTGGGATTTCAGCACCGACGCCGAGTTCCAGGAGAAACTCGACTGGGTGTCCTCGTTCGTACGCGAGGAGATCGAGCCGCTCGACCTGCTCTTCCCCGGCCACACCGAACCCTACGACCGTGACAGCGAGGTCTACCGGCAGGTCGTGCGCCCGCTGCAGGACCAGGTCAGGGGGAAGGGGCTGTGGGCGGCGCACCTGCCCGCCTCGCTGGGCGGCATGGGCATGGGCCAGGTCAAGCTGGGCCTGCTCAACGAGATCCTCGGCCGCTGCTCGTGGGCGCCGATGGTCTTCGGGACCCAGGCGCCCGACTCCGGCAACGCCGAGATCCTGGCCCACTACGCGACCGACGAGCAGCGCAAGGAGTTCCTCGAGCCGCTGCTGGACGGGCGCATCGTCTCGACCTTCGCGATGACCGAGCCGACCGGCGGCGCGGACCCCGGCGGCTTCACCTGCACCGCGGTGCGCGACGGGGACGAGTGGGTGATCGACGGGGAGAAGTGGTTCGCCTCGAACTACCCGCTGGCAGCCTTCGTCATCGCCATGGTCATCACCGACCCCACGGTCTCAGTCCATAAGGGCTCGTCGATGTTCATCATCCCCGCCGGCACGCCGGGCATGGAGATGCTCCGGGGCAGCGGGACGGGCAACGAGCCCATCGGCACGGGAGCACACGGCTACCTGCGCTTCACCAATTGCCGGGTGCCGCTGGAGAACCTGCTCGGCGAGCCGGGCACCGGCTTCCTCATCGCGCAGACCCGCCTCGGCGGCGGCCGGCTGCACCACGCCATGCGATCTGTCGGCATGTGCAAGCGGGCGATGGAGATGATGACCGAACGCGCCGTCAGCCGGGAGACCCGCGGCGGACCGCTGACCGAACAGCAGTCCGTCCGGATGGCGCTGGCCGACAGCTGGATCCAGATCGAGCAGTTCCGCCTCCAGGTGCTGCACGCGGCCTGGCAGGTGGACCGCTCCGTGGCCACCGGCGACAAGGCCCACGCCAAGCTCGCCCGGATGCACATCTCGGCGGTGAAGGCAGCCACACCCCAGACGCTCATCGACGTCATCTACCGGGCCATGCACCTGCACGGCGCGCTCGGCGTGTCCAACGAGCTGCCGCTGGTGCGCATGTGGCACTCGGGCCCGGTGCTCAGCGTCGCCGACGGACCGACCGAGGCGCACAAGGACGTCCTGGCCCGCGGCCTGATCAAGGCGGCGAAGCCGGCCGAGGACACCCTGTTCGGCTCCGAGCACATCCCCACCCGCCTGGCCGCCGCCCGCGAGAAGTACGCCGAGTTCCTCAGCAGCGCCGCCTACCTGGAGAGCACGGAGACGGAGGCCGCGCGATGACCACCCCGGACCCCCGCCCCGCCGAGCCGATCGTCGACCTCGACCGTCTCAACGCCTGGCCGGGCCTCGCCGACGTCCCCGGCACCGGCCCCGTCGAGTCCCTCACCCCGCTCAAGGGCGGCGCGCAAAATCTGCTGTTCATTCTGCGCAGGGCCGACGGGACCGAACTCGTGCTGCGTCGGCCTGGACGTCACATGCGTGAGGACACGGCCGCCTCCTTCGCCCGCGAGAGCCGGGTGCTGGGCGCGCTGTCGGGAACCGACGTTCCGCACCCGCGCCTGTACGCGAGCTGCGCCGACGAGGCCGTCATCGGGGCGCCGTTCTCGATCCTGGAGAAGATCGTCGGTTTCACCCCGAGAGGCCAGCTGCCCGGCAACTACGCCACCGACCCGGCCTGGCGCCGGACGGTGTCGTTCGAGCTGGTAGCCGGGGCGGCGAAGCTGGCCGCCGTCGATCCGGACGCGGTCGGGCTCACGGGGCTGAGCAAGACCGAGGACTGGATCGGACGCCAGACTCCCCGGTATCTCAAGATGCTCAACGGCTATCGCGAGAACGAGGAGTACGCGAAGACCGAGTCACCCCTCGTGGAGCCGGTGAGCGAGTGGCTCCAGGCGCATCCCCCGAAGACGACCCAGATCGGCATCGTGCACGGTGACTTCCAGTTCGCGAACGTCATGTTCGAGCACGACGGGCCGCGCCTCGCCGGCATCGTCGACTGGGAGATGGCCGCGCTCGGCGACCCGCTGCTGGACCTCGCCTGGATCCTCACCGCCTGGCGCGAGGCGGGGGACCCACCGGGCAGCAAGCCCCAGTTGGAGCCGTGGGAGGACATGCCCAGCCGCGCGGAGCTCGTCGCCCACTACGCGGACCTGACCGGCCGGGACGTCTCCGAGTTCCGCTGGTTCCAGGTACTGGCCTGCTTCCGCCTGGCAGCCCTGCTCGAAGGCGGCTACGTCCGCGGCCTCAACGGCAAGATGGACCGCACGATGGGCGACGGCCTGCACACCTACGCCGGCTGGCTGTGGGCCAAGGGGCACCAGGAGATCAGCCTCGCCTGACCAAATTCCGCAGACAACCAAGCGGCCCACCGGACACCCGGTGGGCCGCTCGTTTGCAGAAGTACTACTTACACAGCGACCGGAGCCTCGAATCCAAGCAGCCCACCCAGCGCGCCACCCACAATCACCGCCCGCTCCTCGTCCGGCACCCCGGCGAACTGATTGGCGATCAGCTCCTGGCTGCGCCGGAACGTGCCCTCCGCGTGCGGGTAGTCGTTCCCCCAGACGATCGTCGTCAGTCCCGTGATGTTTCGGCACGCCACGGCCGTCGGGTCGTCCTGGAACGAGACATGGAACTGGCGCCGGACGTACTCGCTCGGCTTCAGCGGGTACGGCCACTTGTCGTTGAGCAGGAACAGCCGGGCCATCGCGGACTGGTCCGCGGCCGTCGCGGGACGGTCGTTGTCCCACATGCCGAGCCACCACTCGTTGTCCTGGCCGATCCCGACGACCCAGGCCTTGTCCATGGCGCCCATCAACGACACCAGCCAGTGGGCGTTGAACTCGATCAGGCCGAAGTGCAGGTCCGGGAAGCGCTCGGGCACTCCCCCGCCGATGAGGTCGGCCATGATCTTCTGCGGGTTCATCGCGCCCAGGACGCTCTGCTCGTACATCCGCTCCGCGGCCCCGCGCCCGTCCATCGGCTGGTTGACCTTCTTGCACATCTCCACGACGGTCCGCATCGTCGAGGCCTTCGGGTCGTTGACCTTCACGCCGCCGGTCGCGACGTGGAAGAACACGTGGGTGCCGAGGGCCTGGGCCGTCGCCCAGATCGGGTCGTACTCCGGGTTCCAGTACGGCTTCGGCGGCGTCGCGGGCAGCAGGATCGCCCGGAAGCCGGCCCGTGCGACCCGCTCGATCTCGGCGACCGCGTCGGCGACGTCGGTGATCGGGATCGGGCAGGTCGGCCGGATCCGCGCCGAGTACGGCAGGAACCGCTCGGCCAGGTAGTCGTTGTACACGCGCGCGTGCGCCATCGACAGCTCATGGTCGTCGGAGTACAGCCCGAACAGCGACAGGTTCGGGTGCATCAGGCTGGCGTCGACGCCGTCCTCGGTCATGTCCTCGAGGATCAGCTCCGGGTCGCCCTCGGGGGTGCGGCCGGTGGTCTCGCGATAGCGCGAAATCGTCCAGCCCTCATACCCGGGCGTGTGCAGCTTGCGGAAGTGCCGCGGGCCGCCCTCGATCAGCGGCTCGATCTCGAACTCCTCCTCCCACACGGCCCGGTCCCGCAGGTGCTTCGGAAGCCGCGTCGAGAAGAGATCCATCGGCTCCAGGATGTGCCCGTCCGCAGACACGATGAAATCTCTGGCCACTGTCGCACTGTCCTATCTTCAGAGAGACAACTCTTTACTATCCCCGACGTGAGGTGCCATCGCGCAAGGACCCGGTTCGGCCCACATAAGTACCGACCGGTCGTTCTATCTTTCTATCCCCGCCCCCCGCCCACGTCAAGGGCGTAGGCGGAGGGTCAAAAGCCGGTCTAGGCAGCAGTCGTAGCCGTCGTCGTCGCGAAGCCGGCGAACCACTCGGGAATGGCCCGGTAGTACGTCGAGAGGACCTGGTACGGTCCCTGCGCCGCCAGCGCCGCGTAGGCCGCGATCCACGTCCGCACCTCGTGCGCCGAGTGGCCGCCCTCCTTGACGAACCACTCGTTGGGCTGCCCGTCCACGGCGGCGAAATCTCCGGCCGCGAGCGAGCGCAGAACCAGGGCGTCCCACTCGGGATTCAGCGGATGGAACGACCCCCGCCCGGAGACGAAATCACCCGCCGCAGCGATCGTGCCGCTCTCGCGCCGCGCACGCTGCTCGCGCGACGGGTTGCGGCCGTGCGTGAGCCGCTCCGCCATCTCAGGCGACGCCTCGCTCAAGCGCGGCACCGGCGGGTCGTGTGACAGACCACCAGATCCCACAACCAGAACACGACGCCCCATCCCCCGCAGCGCGTCCCCCACCGCAGCACCCAGCAGTCGCGCTCGAACGGCCGGGCCCAGCGGATCTGCGACACAGTTAATGAAGACGGGCACCACCGGCACGGCGGTCAGCGCCGAAAACAAGAAGGTCAACGGCTGAACCAGGCCGTGGTCCACCTGCATCGCCTCCGAGACCGCGACATCGACCCCGGCCTCCAGCACGTTCCGGGCGATCTCGTGCGCGGCCTCCCGGTCCACGGCCAGCGGACCGGCCGGCAGACCGTAGTCGCCGACCGACGTGGCCGCAGCGCCGATACAGAAGGAGGGCATCAGGTCGTACAAGAACCCGTTGTAGTGGTCCGGTGCGAACACCACCACCAGGTCGGGCGCGAACTCCTCGACGAACGCGCGGGCCCGCCCCAGCACCTCGTCGACCTCGGCGCGCACCTGCGGCTCGGGATCGTGCAGGCCTATCAGCGGCGAATGGGACGTCGTGCACAGAGCGACGGGCATACAGCACATCCCCAAACCCAAGGACCGCGACCAGGCGCCGGCCCACACAGAGCCACACCACCACGATCACTATTTGCAACAAGATGTTCGTTATATGTAAAGCTAGGGTAACTGAACGACTCCGCGAGGGTCAACGCCGATCGATGTCACCCCTCTTGCCGCCGGTCAACACCGCATGTAAAATGACACGCTAGTTCACTATTAGCACAGCACAGTGCGCTATGAGCACCACAGCTCCCCTTGAAGGGTGTTCGATGGGACAGACCCACGATGTCGTGGTCCTCGGCTCGGGGGCGGCCGGACTGACCGCGGCCCTCGCCGCGGCGGTGGAGGGCGCACAGGTCGCCGTCTTCGAGAAGGCGCGGCTGCTGGGCGGCACGAGCGCGCTGTCCGGCGGGACGATCTGGATCCCGAACAACCAGCCCGCCCGGGAGGCCGGCGTCGACGACTCGCGAGAGCGCGGCCTCGAATACCTCGCAAGCCTGTCGAACGGCATGATCCTGCCGGAGCTCGCCGAGGCGCTCATCGACGGCGGCCCGCAGCTGGTCGACTTCCTCAACGAGAACTCGGAGATCCGACTGCAGGTGGTCCACGGCTACCCGGACTACCACCCGGAGCACCCCGGCGGGCTGCCGCACGGCGGCCGGTCGATCGAGCCCGCGCTCGTGTCCTTCGCAGGGCTCGAGGAATGGAGCGACCGCATCGCGGGCGACATCCGGCGGATGCAGATCGCCGAGACGCCGCTGGGCGGCGGAACCGGCGTCGTCGAGCCGGGCCTGCTCGCCGAGCGCGACGAGGCGAAGCTGGAGGGCCTCGGCAGGGCACTGATCGGCGGCCTGCTGCGCGCCTGCCTGAAGCACGGCGTCCAGATCGCCACCGAATCCCGGGGAATCCGGTTGCTGACCCGCGACGCCACCGTAACCGGCGTCGAGCTCGAAACCCCCGACGGCCCGCGGACCGTACACGCCAACGCAGTCGTCCTCGCCACCGGCGGTTTCGAGTACGACCCCGCCCTGGTCCGCGACTTCCTGCGCGGACCGATCACCAGGCCCTTGGGCGCGCCGACAGACTCCGGGGACGGGCTGCGGATGGTGATGCGCATCGGCGCACAGCTCGGCAACATGCGCGAGGCCTGGTGGTCGCCCGTCGTCAGCTACCCGGGGCTTCGCAGCGACGGCGGCCAGAACGGCCTGTTATCAGCAAGGGAACGCGCCCTGCCGGGGTGCATCATGGTCAACCGGTACGGCCGCCGCTTCGCGAACGAGGCCGCCAACTACAACGCGCTCGGCGGGGCCTTCCACCGCCTGGACGAATCCCGGCTCGACTACCTGAACGTCCCCGCCTACATGATCTTCGACCAGTCCACAGTCGACCGATTCGGCGCGTTCGGTCTCGCCCCCGGCGGCAAGATGCCGGATTGGGTGACCCGCGCCCAGACGCTCGAGGAACTGGCCGCCGCATTCGACCTTCCCGCCGCCGAGTTCCGCGCAACCATCAACACGTTCAACGAGAACGCCCAAGCCGGTGTCGACCCCGACTTCGCCCGCGGCGAGAGCGCCTACGACCGCTGGCCCGGGGCCGCCCAGGCCAAGGACCCCGACTCGCCGTATGCGACGCTGGGGCCGGTCGGCACGGCGCCGTTCTACGGCGTCGAGGTCGGGATCTCGGCGCTGGGCACCAAGGGCGGCCCCCGAACCGACCGGAACGGCCGCGTCCTCGACGTCGACGGCGGCGTGATCCGCGGGCTCTACGCCGCGGGGAACGTCATGGCCAGCCCGGCCGGCATGGTGTACGGCGGCGCAGGAGCAACACTCGCCGTCGCGGGCGTGTGGGGCCTCTACACGGGGCGCGCCGCAGTCCACGACCTCAAGTCGGTTCCGAGCACCAGCGGCGCTTAAGAAACCTGCGACCAAGACAGGGACGATGACAGACACCTTGCACAGCCTGGCCGCGGAACTCACCGCGCAGGACGCCGCGGACCTCGCCGCGGGATGGCTCGCCGGGCTCGCGGCGGCGGTGGAGAGCGGATCCACGTCCGCCGTGGAGGAGCTCTTCACCGACCGGGCGACCTGGCGCGACTTCATGGCGCTCAGCTGGGACTTCAGCCACAGCATCGGCCGCGACACCCTCGCCCCGTGGCTGCTCGAACTAGCGAAGGCCGCAGATCTCAATGACTTGGCCCTCAACATCGAACAGCCGCCTGTCATCGACAACGGCCACGTCCGCGCGTTCTTCGACTTCACCACCCGGGACCGGATCGACCGGGGCTACGTGCTCCTCGCCCCCGACGCGGGGCGCTTCGTCGCATCGACCGTGCAGACCCAGGTGATCAGCCTGCGCGACTACCCGGAGCTGATCGGCCACCACCGCAGGGACGGCAAGACGTACGGAGTCGTGCCGGACCGCCCCCGCTGGTCCAGCGAACGTCGCAAAGAAGCAGCGTTCGAGGACCGCGATCCCGCCGTGCTGGTGCTCGGCGCCGGGCACAACGGCTTGTCCATCGCGGCGCGGCTGGGCGCGCTCGACGTGCCGACGCTCGTCATCGACCGCGAGCCGCGCATCGGCGACGCGTGGCGCAAGCGCTACGCCTCGCTCGCTCTGCACAGCACCACCTATGGCGATCACCTGCCCTACCTGCCGCTCCCACCCACGTGGACCGCGCACACGCCCAAGGACAAGTGGGCGGACTGGCTAGAGTCGTACGCGACGCTGCTCGACCTCAACGTGTGGACCAGCACCACGTTCCTCAACGGCCACTACGACGAGGACGCCCAGCAGTGGACGATCCACGTCCGCCGTGCGGACGGATCGATCAGGACGCTGCACCCGAGGCACTTCTTCGTGGCGGGCGGCCTCTTCGGCTCGCCGAAGATCCCCGCGATCAAGGGAATTGAGACTTTCAGGGGCGTGGTGACGCACTCGGACGAGTTCCAGGGCGGCGCCGATTTCCCCGGCAAGACAGCCCTCGTGGTCGGGGCCGGGGTCAGCGGCCACGAACTCGTGCACGACCTGTACGAGCACGGCGCGGACGTCACGATGCTGCAGCGCAGCGCGACCTACGTCGTCACCTTCGAGACCTATCACAAGTACTGGTCCGGGCTGTTCACCGAGGACATGACCATCCCGCCGGAGTACGCGGACCAGATCGCCTACGCGACGCCCAACCTCCGGTCGGACGAGATCAACAAGAGGCTGGTACAGCTGGCCAAGGCGGAGGACCAGGACCTCCTGGACCGGCTCGCGGAGCGCGGCTTCAAGTTCGAGTGGGGGCCCGACGGCACCGGCATCATCGGCGCCCACATGTCCGGCCGTGACAGCTACCAGATCGACATCGGCGCATCGCAGCTCATCGCCGACGGCAGGGTCCACCTCAAGCAGGGCGTCGAGCTGGCCGAGGTAAGAGACGGGAACACAGCAGTCTTCAGCGACGGCACGGAACTGGAGGTCGACCTCATCATCTTCGCCACCGGCTACGAGCAGTTCTGGAACCACATCCGGCCGTCCCTCGGCACCGCGGCCGCCAAGATCGACAAGGCCTACGGCCGGGCCGCGGACAACGAGTACGCGAACACGTGGCGCCGCTCCGCACAGCCCGGCCTGTGGTTCGGCACCGGGTTCATCCGGATGGCCCGCTTCTACACGAGATTCACGGCCCTGCTGATCAAGGCCATCGAGGAGGGCCTGGAGCCCGTCGACCCGGGCAGGAGCGACCTGGGGTTGGACCCCGGCCCGGCATGATCCTTCCCGCGCGGGAGCCCCTGGAGTGCAGAGTATGCTGAACCGCATGCTGGAATCGAACGCGACCGCGCCAACGAAGGGTCGCGACGGAAACCAGACCCTCGCGCGAGGCCTGCGCGTGCTTCTGGCCATTGCCGATTCCAAGCACGGCCTCACCGTCCAGCAGGTCAGCGAACTGCTCGGGGTGCACCGGTCGATCGCCTACCGCCTGCTGCAGACCCTCGCCGACTTCGGCCTGGTCGCCCGCAACCGCGAGGGCGTCTACAACCCCGGCGCCCGTCTGGCGACGCTCGCCGAGGCCTACCTCCCGACGCTGCGGGACGTCGCGCGCCCGGTGATGCAGTCGCTCGCCGACCGGTTGCAGTCGACGATCTCGCTGTTCGTCGAGCAGGGCGACGAGGCCGTCGCGATCGCGCTCGTGGAGCCGACGACGGCCTCGCACCACATCGCGTTCATGCCGGGAATGCGCACGCCGCTCAACCTCGGCGCGGCGGCCTACGCGATCCTCGCCTCCAGCCCGGCCATCCCGGACGAACCGGCCGCGGTCGGCGCAGCACGCGAGCACGGGTACGCCCGCAGCCACGGCGAGATCGAGGCGGGGGCGTACGGCGTCGCCGCCTGGATTCCGGTGGGCGAACCCGGGACCCGCGCGTGCCTGAACCTCATCACCTACCGCGAGGACATCGCGGACGGAGCCGGCCCGGTCATGCGCCGCGCCGCCGACAAGGTAGGGCGTCTCCTCCGCCTGCCCGAGTAACCCCCGTCGGCTGACGTTCGCCCCACCCCGAAACACCAAGAGGCCCCTCCCGACGAGGGGCCTCTCACCTTGACACTCCCAGTGCGGCTCAATAACCTCTGAGCAGTTAGTGAGTACTCCTTAAGCAAATAATGCACAAGGATGGCGATGTCCACTCACCCCGGCCCAGCGCAGCCCCGCCCCGCGATCGATGTCGCCGTGATCGGAGCCGGGCCGACCGGCCTGATGCTGGCGAACCTGCTCGGCATCCACGGGCTGCGGGTCTCCGTCTTCGAGGCCGAGTCAGAGCTCATCGACTACCCCCGCGGGGTCGGTATGGACGACGAGACCTTCCGCACGTTCCAGACCGCCGGACTCGCCGACGCCGTACTCCCCCACACCATCCCCCACCAGCTCCTGGTGTTCGTCGACCACAAGCAGCGCGACCTGGCCCGGATCGCGCCCCCGACAGGGGAATTCGGCTGGCCCCGGCGCAGCGGTTTCGTCCAGCCGCTCGCCGACCGGGTGCTGCTAGACGGCCTCGGACGCTTCGACTCGGTCGACGTCCACTGGTCCTCACACGTGACGGGATTCACCCAAGACGCCGACGGCGTCGACCTCGCGATCTCAACGCCGGACGGCGAGCGCAACGTGTGGGCGTCCTACGCCGTGGGAGCCGACGGCGGGCGCAGCGCGACCCGCAGAGCCCTGGGTTTCGAGTTCGCGGGTCTCTCGGCCAACGCGGACTGGTTCGTGATCGACGTCCGCAACGATCCGCTCGGCCGCCCCGGCGCGTACGTCTGCGCGGACCCGCGTCGACCGTACGTGTCCATCAGCATCCCCCACGGCATCCGCCGGTTCGAGTTCATGCTCAAGCCCGGCGAGACCGAGGCGCAGGTGATGACCGACGAGTTTGTCGCGCGCCTGCTCGAACCGTTCGTGCCCTCGACGGCTCCCGTCGAGATCATCCGTCGGCGCGTCTACACGCATCACTCCCGGATGGCCGAGCACTTCCGCTCCGGGCGCGTGTTCCTGGCCGGCGACGCGGCGCACGTCATGCCCGTCTGGCAGGGGCAGGGGTACAACAGCGGGATCCGCGACTCCCTCAATCTGTCCTGGAAGCTCGCGATGGCCGTCCGCGGCCAGGCCGGTGACCAGCTGCTGGACAGCTACGAGTCCGAGCGCAGGGAGCACGTCCGCGCGATGATCCAGTTGTCCACCTGGGTCGGACGCCTGGTCTCCGTGACCAACCGCGCCGGCGCGGCCGCGAGGAATGCGTTCTTCCGCTCGATCTCCGCAGTACCGAGGGCCAAGAGCTACATCGTGCAGATGCGGTTCAAGCCGATGCCCACCATGACGAAGGGCGCATTGACCCTAGTCGGATCACTCAGCGACCCGACTCCGGTGGGCCGTCTGTTCATCCAGCCAACCGTGACCACCCGCGACAAAGCGTCACTCAAGCTCGACGACGCCCTAGGCCCGTGGTTCGCGCTCATCGCCTGGAACAACGACCCACGCGCGATCCTCGACACCGACGCCCGGCGCCGATTGGACCGACTCGGCGTCCGCCTGGTAGCTGCCCGGCCAGCCGGGCAACTCAACTGGAATGAGACAGCCGCAGACGACAGCATCCTGATCGTCGGAGACCTAGACGGCGCCCTCAAACGGTGGTTCGACGCGCACGCGGAATCAGTGGTCCTCGTACGCCCCGACCGGATCGTCGCAGGAGCAAGCCGCGCCTACGCCGCCTCGGACCTGATCCGGGCCTTCGACCTAGCGATCGCAGCACCCGACCCGCTCCCAGTCACAGTGCCCGCCCCCGCACCCATCTCGGAGCGGGTCGCATGAACGTGAACACACTCTGGACCGAACTAGCCGACTTGGACTACTCGATCCGCCACGTCCAAGTCGGCCCCTGGTCAACCCGAGTCCTACAGTGCGGCACGGGGACACCACTCGTCCTCATGCACGGCACCGGAGGGCACCTAGAAGCCTTCGCAAAGAACCTTCGCGCCCTCGCAGCAAACTACAGCGTCATCGCGTACGACTACCCAGGCCACGGGTGGAGCACAACCACCACCTCCGACCTAGAGATCGACCACTACATCGACCACCTAACCAGCCTCATGAACACGCTCGGCACCCAGCGCGCCCACCTCAGCGGCGAATCCCTAGGCGGCTGGGTCGCGGTGAAGTTCGCGGCCCGCTACCCCGACCGCGTTGGACGACTCGTCCTGAACACCCCCGGCGGGACCATGGCGACGCCGGAGGTCATGGAGCGTATCCGTTCCCTGAGCCAGGCGGCGGCCGACGATCCGAGCGAGGAGCGGATCCGTACCCGACTCGAGTGGCTCATGGCGGACCCCCGCTCGGTCACCGACGAACTCGTAGCGATCCGCCGCGCGATATACAGCAGGCCAAGGTTCTCGGAGTCGATGCGCCACATCCTGTGCCTGCAAGACCCGGAGACCCGCCGCCGGAACCTGGTGACCGACAAGGAACTCGCGTCGATCACCGCACCGACCCTGGTCATCTGGACCAGCAACGACCCGTCGGGCCCCGCGAAGGCGGGCCTCGACATGGCCGAACGCATCCCGGCCGGCGAATTCCAGCTCATCGAAGACGCAGGCCACTGGCCCCAGTGGGAGCAGCAGGAGCAATTCGACCAGATCGTGCTCGATTTCCTGGCCATGGACAAAGCAGCATGACCATCACCCAAACCCCCATCGAGGCCGCAACCAACCGCCTGAGCAACGCCTCCCTCACCAAAATCGCCTGCGCCCCCGTCACGGATCTCCTAGGCACCGACGACATCGACTCCGCCTATCAGGTCCAGCGCCGACTCACCGAACGACGGCTCGCCGCCGGAGCCCGGATCGTCGGACGGAAGATCGGCCTCACGTCACCAGCCGTCCAGAAACAGATCGGCGTCGACCGGCCGGACTTCGGCGTGCTCTTCGACGACATGCGCTACGAGGACGGCGCCGAGATCCCGATCAGCCGCCTGCTCCAGCCAAAAGCCGAGGCCGAGGTGGCCTTCCTGTTAGCTCACGACATCGAGGACGCCTCCGATCCCACCGCAATCCGCAAAGCAATCGCACTCGCCTTCCCCGCACTGGAGATCGTCGACAGTCGGATCGCGAACTGGCGCATCGGCATCACCGACACCGTCGCCGATAACGCTTCATCCGGGGTGTTCGTGATCGGAGCACACGGAACCGCACTCGACACGTTCGAACCCTACGACGTCACGATGACGATGCGCCGCGGCGGCGAGGTCGTGTCGCAGGGCACTGGACGTGACTGCCTCGGCGATCCGCTCAACGCGCTCGCCTGGCTCGCCGCTACCGCAATCGACGTCGGAACGCCGCTGCGCGCTGGTGACCTGGTGCTCTCCGGCGCGCTCGGACCCATGGTGACCGTGGCCGCGGGAGACGTCTTCGAAGCCGTCATCACGCCGCTCGGCACTGTGGCGACACGATTCTCAGGGAAGGAAGAAGCAGCATGACCGAGGCAGCGATGACCAAACCCGTGGGAGTCGCGATCATCGGCTCCGGAAACATCGGCACCGACCTGATGATCAAGATCCTGCGCGGATCCGGGAGCCTGCGGGTCGTCGCCATGGTCGGGATCGATCCCGCCTCCGACGGACTGGCCCGCGCAAAGCGGCTGGGGGTCGCGACGACCTCCGACGGCGTCGACGGCCTCATCGCGATGCCAGAGTTCGACGACGTGGAGATCGTCCTCGACGCCACCAGCGCCGCAGCACACACGGCGAACGCCCGCGTCCTCGAACCGTACGGGCGCCGCCTGGTCGACTTGACTCCAGCGGCCCTCGGCCCGTTTGTGATCCCGCCGGTGAACCTCGACGAGCATCTAGACGCCCCGAACATCAACATGGTCACCTGCGGCGGACAGGCCACGATCCCCATCGTCGCCGCGATCTCAAGGGTCACCACGGTCCCGTACGCGGAGATCGTCGCCTCGGTCTCCTCGAAGTCTGCCGGCCCCGGGACCCGGGCGAACATCGACGAGTTCACCGAGACGACCGCCCACGCCATCGAGGCCGTAGGCGGGGCGCACCGTGGCAAGGCGATCATCATCCTCAACCCAGCGGAGCCACCGCTCATCATGCGCGACACCGTGTACTGCCTGATCGGAGACGCAGACCTCGACGCCGTGCGGTCCTCCGTCCAGGACATGGTGACCGAGGTGGCGACGTACGTCCCCGGATATCGCCTCGTCCAAGAGGTGCAGTTCACCTCAGTCGAGCGGCCCGAAGTCGCGATCCTGATCGCCGAGGACGCCGCCGTGTCCTGGAAGGTGACGGTCTTCCTAGAAGTCGAAGGGGCGGCCCACTACCTACCGGCGTACGCGGGCAACCTCGACATCATGACCTCGGCCGCGATGCGCGTCGCCGAGCGGATCGCGAACCGACCGAAGGTGGCGGCGTGACGACGGCAGAGATCTACGTCCAGGACGTCACCCTCCGGGACGGCATGCACGCGATCCGGCACAGGATCAGGCCGGATCAGGTCGGAGTCATCGTGCGCGCCCTCGACCGCGCGGGGGTCGCTGCGATCGAGATCAGCCACGGCGACGGCCTCGCCGGATCGAGCCTCAACTACGGACCGGCCAGCCACACCGACTGGGAGTGGATCGAAGCCGCGGTGGAAAACGCCGAGCACGCGGTCATCACGACACTGCTGCTCCCGGGCGTCGGCACGATCGCCGAGCTGCGGCGTGCCTACGCACTCGGCGTCCGCTCGGTCCGCGTGGCCACCCACTGCACCGAGGCCGACGTGGCGGCGCAGCACATCGCAGAGGCACGCGACCTGGGGATGGACGTCTCGGGATTCCTCATGATGAGCCACATGATCGGGTCCGAGCAGCTCGCGCAGCAGGCCCGGCTGATGGAGTCGTATGGCGCGCACTGCGTTTACATCACCGACTCAAGTGGCCGTCTCACCACCGACGACATCCGCGAACGGGTGCGGGCCTACCGCGAGGTCCTCGACCCGTCCACGCAGGTGGGAATCCACGCGCACGAGAACCTCTCACTCGCCGTCGCCAATTCGGTGGCCGCGGTCGAGGAGGGCGCGTTCCGCGTGGACGCCTCACTCGCGGGCCAGGGCGCAGCGGCCGGAAACGCCCCGATCGAAGCCTTCATCGCGGTCGCGAACCTCCGAGGCTGGAAGACCGGCTGCGATCTCTTCATGCTGGAGGACGCCGCGGACGATCTGGTGCGTCCCCTCCAGGACCGCCCAGTGCGCGTCGACCGGGAAACCCTCACGATCGGATACGCCGGCGTCTACGGCAGCTTCCTGCGTCACGCCGAGCTGGCGGCATCGAGGTATGGCGTGGACGCGCGCGAGATCCTCATCGAGGCCGGCCGACGCAAGCTAGTCGGCGGCCAGGAGGACATGCTGACCGACATCGCCCTCAACCTCCAGGCGCAGACACACTGACGCCCGCTCGCCTGCCTGGTCTCCATTGCCTCCGCGGATCGGAGATCTGTTCGTCTCAGGCCACGGTCTGGTAGCAACGTCCGCTCGGTGCAGTCCAGATCGTGGCTGGCGTGGTGGTTACACCGGTCTCGCTCAGGCGGACAGTCCAGTTGCCGTGTGTTTTGAGTTGGTGGTGTCTGCGGCACAGTGCTTGCAGGTTCTCCACCGTGCTCAGCCCGCCGCGTTCCGGGCGCTGGTGGTCGAATGCCACCACATGATCCAGGTCCGTGCGTGTGGCGGGCATCGCGCAGCCGGGGAAGTTACAGTGTCCGTCTCGCGCGGACACCTGCCGGCGCACCTCCGCGGTGGGCCGGTAGGTGTGCGGGTCGGTCTTGACCACCCGACCCGACTCCGGCTCAGTCAACAGCCTGCGCCACACCACATCCTCCCCCGCCGCCAATACCCGCGCGGTCTGCGCGGTCACCGGTCCGTATCCGGCCAGGTCCCCGGGCTCCTGGTCGATCCCCAGCAACGTGTCCACCCCCACGGTCACCGTCACCACCGCCGTCGGGTAGGCGCCCGCGTTCCCCGTCACGAGTTGGTAGAAGGAGTCCGCCCGCGCCGCCTCCAGTGTCCGTCCATCCCCCGGCTGCTTGGTCGCGCGCGCGTGTGCGTCGATCACCGCCATCGCATGCACCGCCTGCTCGGCCGCAAGTGTCGCGCACACGGTGCCCATCCCGTCCGCTTCGGGGTAGTGCGCCACCCGCCGGTCCTTGCGCGCGGCCTCGTGCCGACGCGCCGCACCGTGCGGGTCCGCCTTGAGCACCGCACGCGACAACGCCTTGCGCGTGGTCGCCGGGGTCTGCTCGCCCATCCTGCCCAGCACCCGCTCCTGCACCGCACGCGCCGCCGAGTCATCCAGCGCCGAGGTCGTCTCGATCAGGGCGCGTACCTGCGCGACCTGCACCCGCCCGGCCGCCAACTCCCCCAACGCCTCGGGGAAGAGCCGCTGCAGCACACACGCCTCGGCCACCCGCCCCTCGGCCGAACGCGCACTGATACGCAGCGCACAGGCCACCTCCACCGCCGCACCCTGCACCGCACTAGGCCCGTACACCGGATCCCGCGCCAGCACCGCCAGCACCCGGTACTGGGCCGCCGCGACCGCCTGCTCCCCGCGTTCAAGCTCCTCCATCACCTGCATCACACCGTCCGCCCCCAACCCCTCCAAACCACCCGTATCCGCGGCCACCGCAAGCCACCGGTCCACTTTGACCGGACCTTCCCGACCGCCGTCAGTGGTGTTCTCCCGCGTACTTTCCATCGTATTCACTCCCCGTTCTCCGGAACCCGTTACCATGATTTTCCCTTGCTACACAAGGGTTCGATGGGTGGTTGTCGAAGAATGTGGACAACTGCGGCCGGTCTGTGGATGAAAGGCCCTCCACGCGTATCCCCCGTGGCGGCTCGACCGCCGTCGGCGAAGCTATCGCGGGAACCCCGAGGGGACACAGGCGTCTGTGGTCAGGCCTGGTAGGGAGCGCTACTTCACCCGTGACACCGGCCGCGTGTCGTGTGATTTCATCCAAGGGTTTTTAGGGGGGAGAACCGCGCTGGGAGCCGCGGCATCCAGCGTGACCTTCAAACACAAAAACCCGGGATGAAATAAAGCGACACGCGGCGTGAGTCGTGCGGGAAGCAGCGTTCACTGTGAAGACAGAGCACAGACGCCCGTGCTCCCACGGCATTCCCGCGATAGCTTCGCCGACGGCAAACGACCCGCCACGAGAGACACGCGTGCGGGGCCTTTCACCCACCAACCAAACCGCCACCACAACAGACGAGTAGATCCGGGCGAGTACTGACGTGTCAGATATCTGTTCGTGGCCGGTTGCGGAAGTATTTCAGCCTTCGCACTTAGCAACACGGGCTGCGCCTGGCAGAATGTGAGCCGTTGCCTCGGCGTAGCGTTCGAGCGACGCACGGGGCTGTGATTCGGGGAGGATTCACACAATATGCGGGTATTCATGCATGCCCGGCGATTGATCGTCGCCGGGGGCGCCGCAGTCGGTTTGGCCGTAGTCGGCCTGCCTGCCGCACACGCCGACACCCAGCCGCCCAGCGTCTGGTCGGGCTATGAGAGCCCCATGGTCGCGCCGGGCACTCCGGGCAAGACCTTCCAGCACCAGATCGGTGGCAACGCGGCCACGCCGACCACGATCACCGGCGTGACCGTCACCTACGACGTTACCGGTCTCGCGGGCGTGGCCACGCTGGCCCCTCAGTCGGGCAAATGCAGCACCTCAGGCACACTCGTCACCTGCCACGTCGGCAGCATCTCCGCAACCCAGATCGGCGGCGGGCCTTCGACGACCCCGTATTCGGGCACCGAATACCTGCCGCTGAAGCTGACACCGGTCGCCGGCGCGGCCGCCGGAGCAACCGGCACCATCACCGCCACCGTCTCCGCGAACTCGGTGGCCGCTTCGTCGTCCACGATCACCGTGTCGCTCGCCGACGGCCCGGATCTCCAGCTCAATCCACCGACGCCGAGTTTCCAGATCGTGCCGGTCGGCGCGGGCTCCGCGTACTACCGCGCGGTGAAGTTCAGCAACGTCGGCAACCAGGCGGCGCTGGGCGTCACGATCGAAATCGAGTCAGACGCCTACGGGCTGGACATCCCCGAGGTGCACAGCAACTGCCAGTACTCCGCTCCGACCACCGCCTACTGCTACATCCCCGATCGGGTAGCACCAGGCGCGAGCGAGACACTGTCGCCGGCGGTCGAGGTGCTGACCACCACGGACCTCATGTGGGAAGGCTTGCGCATTACCGTTGTGCCGGGCTATGCCGCGCTGCCGATCCATACCGTCGGGACAGGTAAGCCGTTCATCCTGAAGGACGCGTCCGGCGCGGCCCAGAAGCCGGTCACCGGCCAAACGACCCAGACCAACCTCGACTACATCGACTCCCTCGCCTATCTCGACCTGCGGGTCAACGGCGCCACCGCGGACCTCGCCGCCACCGCGAACATCTACTGGACGGACCCCGGCCAGTATCAGGTCGACCTTGTGCCCTTCAACTACGGGCCCGGATACATCGAGCTCGGGCGGTCCGGCAGTTTCATGGTGACCGGCGACGTGGTCTTCCCCGCCGGGGTCACGGTGACCAACGTGCCGAACAACTGGCGGCAGGTGGCCAACAGCACTCCAGGAGTCACCGAATACCAGTTCGACGCAGGCATTAACGTGCCCACCGGATCGGGAATCTACGGGGGCAGCGCGCCAATCGTGGTGCCACAGCCCGGGTTCGCCGGGGACGACGGCACTTTCACGGTGGGCATCAACGACCAGCCCGCGACCGCCTTCGCGAACACTTTCATCGGTAACGTCGACACCAACCCGTCGAACGACACGACTACGTTCGCCATCCCGGCGTACGGGTCCTGATCTTCACCGAGCCCTGAACGCGGTGCAGCCCGGCTTCTTCCGGAAGTCGGGCTGCGCCCGTTGGGCGCGCACCCTCGACTTCATGAATGAGGCTTCTGAATAACCCGCCGGGTGTGATGGCTAGGAATGGGTCGGGGGTTCGATGAATGCCGTGGCGAGTGCGTTGTGGACGTCGCGGAGGAGTTGGGTGGTGCGTGGGGTGGTGGGGCGTGCGACGAAGCCGCCGTGGATGACGCCGGGGTAGATGTGCAGTTCGGTCGGGACGCCGGCGTGTGCGAGGCGTTGTGCGTAGTCGAGGTTTTCGTCTAGGAACGCGTCGACGTCGCCGACCGCGAGGAACGCCGGGGCGAGTCCGGTGAGCTCTGTGGCACGTGCGGGCGCGGCGGTTGGGGGGATGTTGCCGTCTGTGAGGGCGCCGAGGTAAGCCGCCCAGCACATGCGGTTGGCGGCGAGGTGCCATAGGCCCCAGTGGCCCGGGTCCTCGCTTGCGCGGATCGACTCGGTCAGCTCGCGGTCGTCGAGCATGGGGTAGATCAGCAGTTGCAGTGTGGGTTGCGGGGCGGCGGTCTCGCGTAGGCGCAGGCAGAGGGCTGCGGCTAGGCCGGCGCCTGCGCTCGCGCCGCCCACGGCGATTCGGTGTGCGTCGATGCCGTACGTGGCCGGGTTTTTGGTGAGCTGGTGCCACACGGTTTCCGCGTCGTGCAGGCCGTGCGGGTAGGGGTGTTCGGGGGCCAGGCGCCAGTCGACCGAGACGACGGTGCAGCCTAGTTCGATGACCATGCGGTCCAGCCGGTCGTCGTTCTCGTTCAGAGCGCCCATGATGTAGGCGCCGCCGTGTAGCCAGAGCAGGCAGGGTAGTGGCCCTTGGGCGTTGGCTGGGCGGTACCAGCGCACTGAGACGTCGGGGTGTGCGTCTAAGCCCGGGATGACGGCGTCGATGCGTTGGACTCGTGAGTCTGGGGGGACTGGCGGCGCGCCGACGGCTGCGTATGAGGTCCGGATGGTCGCGATGCTGGAGAGGTCCCAGCGGGCCAAGCGGTCGAGCTGGGCCACGGTTCCGGGTTCGATGCGACTGAGGATGTTATTGGCGGGCATCAGCTGGTCCGGCGATCCGGTGTCAGCTGGTGCTTGAGGAACGAGTTGGACCAGGCCATCAGGTCCTTGGGCACGTAGTAGCCCGTCTCGTCGTTGATCGCGTCCCAGTTCTTTGCGACGTCCTCGACGGTGGCCGGGCCGTCCTCGTGCACGTAGCCCTCGGTCGAGGCGATGAAGAGCCGTGCGAAGCGACCGGCCCCGGCTGTGTAGATCTCGCCACTGACCGGACAGCTCTCGTGGGCGAGGAACGCGACCATCGGCGCCACCGCGTCCGACGGCATGAACGGACGGCCGGGGACGGCCTGTGCGTCGTCACCCAGCGGATCGCCTCCGGCCATACGGGTCTGCGCCGCTGGAGCGATCAGGTTGACCTTGATCCCGTGGGGCTCTCCGGCCACTTTTGCACTTCGGGCCAGCCCGACGATTCCGGCCTTGGCCGCCGCGTACGACAGGTTGTTTTCGAGGCCGAACACACCGCTGGAGGTTGTGAGTACGACTCGGCCGTAGTGCTGCTCGATGAAGTGCGGCCAGGCGGCGCGCATCGTGTTGAACGAACCGAGCAGGTGGACGGCAAGGTGGCGCTCGAGGTTCTCCAGATCGACCTGCGGCAGGCCGGCCCATCTGATGATCCCGGCGTTGTTCACGACGATGTCGACGCGGCCGTAGTGATCGACCGCCGTGTTGATGATCGCCTCGCCGCCCGCCTGCGTGGACACGTCGTTGGTGTCGGCCACGGCGTCGCCACCGGCGGCCTCGATCTCGTCGACGACCGACTGCGCGAGCCCCGTGTCGGTGCCTTCGCCCTCCATCGATCCGCCGAGGTCGTTGACGACAACCTTCGCCCCGCGCTGCGCCAGGAGACGGGCGTAGGCCCGGCCGATCCCCCGGCCCGCGCCCGTGACGACCGCGACGCGTCCCTCGAAACCGAACTCGCTCATCCGTGGCTCCTGCCGAACGCCGTTGTTCTGGTTCTGCTGTTCCGCGCTACCAGGTGACGGGCAGCTCGTAGACACCGTAAGCCAGCGAATCGCCCCTGAACTCGAGCTCGTCGCGGCTGACCGCCAGGCGGAGGGTCGGCACGCGCCGGTACAGCGTGCCGTAGACGACCTGCAGTTCGATGCGGGCAAGTTGCTGGCCGATGCACTGGTGCACTCCCCAGCCGAACGCGTGGTGGTGCCGGGCTTCACGGGTGAGGTCGAGCCGTTCCGGCTCAGGGAAGGCCGCCGGATCCCAGTTGCCCGCGGGCAGCGGGACGACGATGCCGTCGCCGGCCAGGATGGTCTCGCCTGCGATCTCGATGTCCTCGCTCGCGATCCGGCGCTGGCCGAGATGCGCGATGGTCAGGTAGCGCAACAGCTCCTCGACCGCGTTCGCGACGACCTGCGGGTCCCGTGTGGTCTGCAGGAGCGCCAGCTGCTCCGGGTTCTCCAGCAGTGCGGCGGTCCCCAGCGTGATCATGTTCGCGCTGGTCTCGTGCCCGGCAATCAGCAGCACCATGCACAGCAGCGTGGCGTCGGGCAGGGTCAGCTCGCCGGCCGTGATGCGCGCGGCGAAGTCCGAGAGCACGTCGTCGGTCGGCTTTTCGATCCTGGCCCCGATCAGCCCGGCCAGGTAGCCGCCCAGGGACTGCATGGACGCCACGCTCTCCTCGGGCGTCGCCTCCCGCTTGGTCGCCACGGAGGCGTGTTCCTGGAAGAACTCGTGGTCCGAGTAGGGCACGCCGAGCAGCGCGCAGATCATCAGCGACGGCAGCGGCAACGACAGCGCGGTCACCAGGTTCGCCGGGTTCGGCCCCGCCAGCATCTCGTCGATGAGCTGGTCGGTGAACTCCTGGATGGCCGGCCGCAGCTTCTCCATCCGGTTGCGCGTGAACGGGCTCGTCATCGTGCGACGGATCCGCGTGTGGTCCGCCCCGTCGGCGTTGAAGATCGTCAGTGGCCGGTGGTCGAGCGTCTCCGCCATCGTGCGGGTCGGGAACGGAAACCCGGGCCGGTGCTCGTCCGAGCTCACGCGCGGATCGGACAGGATCTCGCGCTGCGCGGCGTGACCCGTGACGAGCCACGGCGTGCTGCCATCCCAGATCCGGGCCCGGGTCACCGGCTTCTCGCTGCCCAGTTCGAGCAGGTCGGCCGGGGGTGCGAACGGGCACTTGTCGGATCTGGGAGTCGGGTACTCGGGGAGGGGCGCGTCGACGGTGGCTGACGTGGTCTCTGTTTCGGGCACGGCTTTGCTCCAGAGGTGAGAGGGAGGCTGTCAGTCCTCGATGCGGATCGCCAGCGCGGGGCAGGACGCTGCCGCGGTACGAACGTCGTCGGCTAGCTGTGGGGCCGGGTTTTCAGTGAGCAGCACGACGATGCCGTCCTCGTCACGCTGGTCGAACACCTCCGCGACTATGGCCACGCACTGCCCTGCCGCGACGCACTTCTCCTCGTCGACGACGACCTTCATGGGATTTCTCCTGCTCGTTCATGGGGTGGGAGCGGTGGCGTGCAGCGCGTCGGGCGTATCGAGCGCGTCGACGACCTGCTGCCGGTGCAGACGGGCCTGCTTGGGCATGTTCCAGCCCAGGACACCGGTGACGACCCCGTCGCTGCGATACCGAGCGACGAAGCGTCGGACCGACATATCCCCCTCGACGATGTCCACGTCGGCGCCGACGGGCAGCGTGCCGTGCACCTGGAGCTTCGCGTCGAACTGATCGGTCCAGAAGTACGGCACCGGCACGTACGGGTGGTCCTCGCCGAGGATCACCCCGGCGACTGCTGAGGCTTGTTCCGTGACGTTCGTCCGGTTCTCCAGCCGGATCAGCCGACCGAGCCGCTCGTGGTGCCACCGGGCCACGTCTCCGACCGCGTAGATTCCGTCGGCCGCCCGGCATCGGGAATCGCAGACCACACCGTTGTCTAGGCGCAGCCCGCTGCTCACGAGCCATTGCGTGGCCGGGGACGCGCCGATCGCCACCACCGCCACGTCGGCCGGCAGCACCTCGCCGGTGTCAAGGCGTACGCCGGTGACCCGCCCGTCCTCGCCGACCAGGCCCGTGACGCCGACGCCCAGCCGGAGCCGTACGCCGTGCTCGGTGTGCAGCTGCGCCAGCAGTCCCGATACCAGCGGGCCCACCTGCAGAGCCATCGGCGCCGACTGCGGGCCGGTCATGGTCACGTCCAGGCCCAGGGTCCGCGCGGTGGCCGCGATCTCCGCGCCGAGCACGCCCTCGCCGACGACCACCAGCCGTGAGCAGGCCAGCAGGTCTTGCCGGAGCGCAAGTGCGTCGTCGAGCGTGCGTAGTACGTGCACGCCGGTCAGGCTTTGCTGTCCGGGCAGCGTCCTTGCCCGCATCCCGGTGGCGATCACGATCGCGTCGGCAGTCAGGTCGCGTCCGGAGGTTGCGCGCACAGTTCGTGTCGCCGGATCCAGCGCGATCGCCGAGTCGCCCAGGACGAGCTCGGCGTCCAGTTCCGAGAGAACCTCCTGCGTGCGCAGCGCGGCACGGGTCGGCTCCCACACGCCGGAGAGCACCTGCTTCGAGAGCGGTGGCCGATCGTACGGCGCGTGCAGCTCGTCGCCGAGCACCGTGATCTCGCCCGCGTACCCCTTGCGCCGCAGCGCCTCCGCCGTAGACAGCCCGGACGCGGACGCACCCACCACAAGCACCCGGGCCGGGGCTGCCATGCGACCATTTCGCGAGTCGGGGTCCACCACACGAAGAAAGTTAGACCCAACGGTCGGTATAATCAATGTGGGAGCCAAGAACGTGCCCGGCCCCGGCCACAGTGGAGGGCAGATGAGCGAGTCGGCGAAGGACCCGAGCCCGGCAGACCAGGTCGACGTTCTGGTCATCGGGGCGGGCGTCACAGGCATCTACCAGCTCTACCGGGCCCGCGAGGCCGGGTTCTCGGTGAGGCTGCTCGAAGCGGGTGACGGCGTCGGCGGTACCTGGCACTGGAACCGCTACCCCGAGGCGCGGTTCGACTCCGAGAGCTACACCTACGGCTACTTGTTCTCGAAGGAGCTGTGGGAGGAGTGGGAGTGGTCGGAGCGGTTCGCGGGCCAGCCGGAGATCGAGCGCTACTTCAGCTATGTGGTCGACCGGTTCGACCTGCGGCGTGACATCCGCTTCGGCGCCAAGGTGATCTCGGCCGCCTATGACGAGCCGTCCGGGACGTGGGCCGTGCGGACCGGTGACGGCGCCGAACTGCGGGCGCGCTTCGTCGTGGCAGCGACCGGCATCCTCTCGGTGCCGTTCATCCCGGAGGTCCCGGGACGCGAGGACTTCCGCGGTGAGCAGCACCACACCGGGCTCTGGCCGAAGACGCCCGTCGATTTCTCCGGCAAGCGCGTGGCCCTCGTCGGCACCGGATCCAGCGGCGTGCAGATCGTCCCCGCCATCGCCGACGAGGTGGCCTCGCTGACGGTGTATCAGCGCACGCCCGACTGGCTCACGCCGCTCAACAACGCACCGATCGCGCGCGAGGAGCAGGCGGAGCTCAAGGCGAACTTCGAGTCCATCCGCAAGCGGCTGCACACCTCGCCAAGCGGGTTCCTCCACGTCATCAATCTGCGTACCGGTGACGAGGACTCCGCGGAGCAGCGGCAGGAGTTTTATGAGCAGCGGTGGAACGGCCCCGGTTTCACCAAGCTGACCGAGAATTACTTTGATATGACGACCAACCCGACTGTCAACGCGGAGTGGTGCGAGTTCATCGCCCGGAAGGTCCGCAGCATCGTCAAGGACCCGGAGACGGCGGAGCGGTTGATCCCTAAGGACCACGCCTACGCCGGGAGGCGGCCCCCGTTTGGGACCGGATACTACGAGGCGTACAACAAGCCGACCGTCTCGCTGGTCTCGCTCCGGGAGACACCGATCGTCCGCATCACCGAGACGGGAATCGCGACGGGTTCTGGACTGCGGGAGTTCGACCTCATCATCTGGGCGACCGGCTACGACTTCGGGACCGGCGCGCTCAACCGGCTGGGGGTCCGTGGCCGGCGGGGCCTCGCACTCGAGGAGTACTGGGCGGACGGTCCGCGCACCTTCCTCGGGATCATGACCACCGGGTTCCCGAACTTCTTCTTCCCCGGCGGACCGCACGGCGCGCTCGGCAACAACCCGCGGTACTCCGGCGACCAGGTGGACTTCGTCATCGACGCGCTCGTCCACGCGCGCGACCACGGCCACGACGTCATCGAGGTCGACCGCGTCGCCGAGGAGCAGTGGACGGACACGATGAACGGCAGCGGGGCGCTGTCCTCCTTCTTGCGCAGCAGCTACTTCTACGGGGCCAACATCCCCGGCAAGCCGGTTCGTCAGCTGCTGAATCCGACCGGGCGGCGGGCGTTGCAGAAGTTGATCGCGAAGGTGATCGAGAGTGAGTACGAGGCGTTTACGTTCTCGAAGGTGAGTGAGTAGGGGCTGGAGGGCTACGGGCTATCTACGGGCTAAGGGCTACGGGATGAAGGTCGTGACCCTGCGCTGGAAGCGCCACGCTCCGTTGTGTAGGCGCAGGGTGTCGTCGTAGCGGCCGATCGCCCGCACTGCCCATCCGGACTCGCCGCGCCGGAAGAACGCCAGGTCGCTGACCGCTGTCGCCTCGTCCTCGGTCCATGAGGTGACGACGGTGTTGGACACGAGGTGCAGCTGCGGCCGCGTCGGCGCGAAGCCGGCGTAGCCAGCTCGGAGCGCGTCGCGGCCTTCGAATACGCCCACACCGGCTATGTCGGACACGCCGTCCGGGCAGAAGAGCGCGACGAGGTCGTCCGTGCGGCCCGCGTCCAGCGCGTGTGCGTAGGCGGCGATCGCGTCGCGCACTCCCGCCGCGACTGATGACTCGGTGGTTGTATTCAACGTGTCCCTCCAGGGTCGAACCGGCCCGCGGGTCGGTGGTGGCGTCCATTGGATATTCCGACCGGTCAGTCTATTATTCCCTGCGGATGAGGATACCGCGCCGGTGAGGAGGAGGAGTAGCCGTGACGAAGCGTTGGAAGCAGCGTCCGCCAGGCTCGACCTGGGGTGACTGGGGCGAGGACGACGAGCTGGGACGCATCAACCTGATCACCCGCCAGAAGGTGCTGGAGGGGGTGCGCGAGGTCGAGCACGGGATCAGCTTCAGCCTGAGCCTGCCCCTCGACTATCCCGGCGGGACGGCCCTGAACCAGCGGCGGTACCCGCCGATCCTCAGGCCGACCGAGGACCTGCATCACAACCAGGACACCTTCTACAACGTCATCGCCCGCGAGTCGATCGCGCCCTCCCTCATCGACGTATGGTCCGACGACGTGGTGACGCTCTGGCTGCAGTACTCCACGCAGTGGGACTCACTCGCCCACCAGGGCGCCGAGTTCGACGCCGACGCCGACGGGGTCGACGAGCCGGTGTACTACAACGGGTTCCGGGCGGGCGTCGACATCGTCGGGCCCCGGGAGGACGCCAAGGGCGACGGCAGCGGCAGCCTCAGCTTCGCGCGCCACCTCGGGCTGGAGCACATGGCGGCGCACGGGGTCCAGGGTCGCGGCGTGCTGGTCGACCTGGCCCATCACCTGGGCGGCGACTGGCAGCCGGTCAACCTGAAGACCCTGCAGGAGATCATGGCGGCGGACGGGGTGGTCGTGGAGCCTGGCGACATGCTCCTGCTGCACACCGGGTTCGCCACCCGGGTTCTGTCTTGGGAGAAGAACCCTGATCCCGTGGCGATCCAGGCCATGGCTCCCTTCCTGGACTCGCACGATCCGGCGCTGCTGGAGTGGATCGCCGAGTCGCAGATCTCGGCGCTGGTGGCGGACAACTACGCGGTCGAGGGGCTGGTGGGCGACCGGAACCGGAGCCCGCACACGCTGCTCCCGATCCACCACCTGTGCCTCTTCAAGCTCGGCGTCCCGCTCGGTGAACTGTGGTACCTGCACGAGCTCGCGGCCTGGCTGCGCGAGCACGAGCGGAGCCGCTTCCTGCTCACGGCTCCCCCGCTGCGCCTGCCTGGAACGCAGGGCAGCCCGCTCACCCCGGTCGCGACGGTGTGAGGAGTTGACTCAGATCGCGGCGATCCGACGTAGGGTCGCCGCGATCGTGTCGGTTGAGGGAAGCCAGAGCCGTTCGAGCGAGGGGGCGTAGGGGGCTGGCATTGGGGGCGGCGCCACGCGGGTGACGGGGGCGTCCAGGTGCCAGAAGCCCTCGTCGACGGCCATGGCGGCCAGCTCGGCCCCTACGCCGAAGTCCCGTACCGCCTCGTGCGCGATGACTAGACGGTTGGTCTTGGCTAGGGAGGCCAGGACGGTCTCACGGTCCAGCGGGGAGATGGTGCGCAGGTCGATCACCTCGACGCTGACGCCCTCGTCGGCGAGTACCTGGGCGGCGGCGAGGCAGTCTTGGACCATGCGTGACCAGGAGACCAGGGTGAGGTCGGTGCCTTCGCGGATTACCTTGGCCTTGCCTATGGGGACCAGGTGGTCGGCCGGGGGTCGGGGGGCTTTTAGGCCGTACTGCAGGCGGTTTTCTACGAAGACGACTGGGTTGGGGTCCTGGATGGCGGCTCGCAGCATCCCGTAGGTGTCTGCCGGGTTCGAGGGCATCACTACGGTCAGCCCGGGGATGTGGGCGAGCAGTGCCTCCAGGCTTTGGGAGTGCTGGCTGCCTGACGAGCGGCCGGCGCCGAACTGCGTGCGCACGACGAGCGGCATGGAGGCGCGTCCGCCGGTCATGAAGCGCAGCTTGGCGGCCTGGTTGAGCAGCATGTCGAGGCAGACGCCGATGAAGTCCATGTACATGACCTCCACGACGGGCTTCATGCCTGCCATGGCCGCGCCGACCGCGACGCCCACGATGGCGCTCTCGCTGATCGGGGTGTCGCGGACCCGGCCGGGGAAAGCTTGCGCCAGGCCCCGGGTGAGGCCGAAGACGTTGCCGCCCGCGCCGACGTCGATGCCTGCGATGAAGACGTCGGGGTCCGCCGCCAGTTCGTGCTCCAACGCGAGGCGAACGGCGTCCATGGAGCGGAAGATCTCGCTGTCGGGTGGGACCGGGGCCGGTTCGGGGATCGCGGGGCGGGGCGCCGAGACGAAGTCGTGCAGGGTCTCCGGGGCGGGCTCCGGCGCGCTCCTGGCCCACTCGATTGCCGCCTCGATCTCCTTGTCGATCTCCTCGTCGACGGCGTCGACCAGCGCGATGTCTACGTTGGCGGCGTGTAGGTACCGACGGGCCGTCAGAAGCGGGTCGCGCTCCTTGGCGGCGTCGACCTCTTCCGGAGTGCGGTAGCGCTGGGGGTCGCCCTCGTAGTGGCCGTGCCAGCGGTAGGTCTCGGCCTCTACCAGGACCGGCCCGCCGCCCTGACGCAGCCGTTGGACGGTCTCGGTCATGGTCTGCGCCACGGCGACGACGTCGTTGCCGTCGACGTGCTCGTATCCGATGCCGTACCCGGCGGCGCGGGCGGAGAGCGGAGCGCGGTGCTGGTCGGCGGCGGCGGAGAACTCGGAGTAGTGGTTGTTCTCGCAGAAGAAGACGACGGGCAGGTCCCACACTGCGGCCAGGTTGACGGCCTCGTGGAACATGCCCTGGGCGACCGCGCCGTCGCCGAAGAAGGCCACCACCACGTCGCCCGTACCGCGCAGCTTGGCCGCGGTCGCTACTCCGCCGGCGATCGGCAGGCCGGCGCCGACAATGCCGTTGGCCCCGTAGATCCCCAGTCCCGGATCCGCGATGTGCATCGAACCGCCGCGGCCGCGGCAGGTCCCCGCGTCCCTGCCCATCAGCTCGGCCATCATCGACGCGCAGTCCAGCCCCTTGGCCAGGACGTGGCCGTGGCCCCGGTGGGTGGAGGTGATCGCGTCCCGCTCGGTCAGCGGCCAGCAGGCGCCGACCGCGCTGGCCTCCTGGCCGATCGACAGGTGCACGAAGCCGGGGATCTCTGTGGCCTGGTACAGGTCCGACGCCCGCTCCTCGAACCGGCGGATGCGGCGCATCCGGCGGTACATTTCCAGGAGCTGCTCCGGGTGGCCGGCGTCTGTACCGGGGTGCTGCGGTGCCTGAGTCATCCGCGTCCTCGTCGTTTTAATGTACCGTTTGGTCTAACCAACTAGAGCGCCGGGCCAGAGTCACGCGGAGAGAGCCGATGCCACGACCACCGGGCCACGGGCCGGGTTTCGAGATCAGACGCCAGAAGATCATCGACATCGCGGCCGCCCTCTTCGCCCGCCAGGGCTATGCGGCGACTTCCATCAACGACCTGGGCCAGGCGGTCGGGCTCGCCAAGGGCGCGCTGTACTACTACATCGAGTCCAAGGAGCACTTGCTCGTCGAGATCCAGTCGCGGGTGATGGGGCCCCTGCTGGGCCGCGCCCGGCAGATCGCGGGCCTCGACGCGGAGCCGCTGCTGCGCCTGCGCCTGCTCTCGGAGTCGCTGCTGACGATCATCTTCCGCAGGCTCGACCACATCTGGGTCTACGAGCACGACTACCGCAGCCTCAGCGGCGGGGAGTTGGAGATCCTGCTCGGCCAGCGCTCCGACTTCGAGCAGCTGATCACCGGACTGCTCAAGGAGACCGTCGAGCAGGGGGTCTTCCGGGCGCTCGAACCGCGCCTCGCCACCCTTCAGTTCCTCAATCTGCACAACCACACGTACCAGTGGGTGCGGCCGGACGGCCAGTGGGACGCCGCGTTCCTGTCCCGTGAGTACTGCGCGACGCTGTTTCGCGGGTTCGCGGCATCCGAGATCGACCTGCCGGAGCTTGAGGAGCAGGTCGCGCGGTTCAAGCGGGACCGGGCCGGTCGGCCGCTCGACCCTGAGTCGGAGTGGGAGCCAGTGCTTGTCGGGAGCTGACGGGGTGCGCGGTACGGCGTGGACTCGTTGTTTTACGACGGCTGTCACTGCTGTTTCACCAGTGCTCGGGCGATGACGTTGCGTTGGATCTCGTTCGTTCCCTCGCCGATCTCGAGGATCTTCGCGTCGGCGTAGAAGCGGGAGATCTCCGACTCGCGCACGTAGCCGTAGCCGCCGTGGATCTGCACCGCCTCCGAGGCAGCGCGGTTGGCGGCCTCCGAGGCGTACAGCTTGGCCATGGCCGCCGCCGTGCTGTACGGGCGGCCCTGGTCGGCGAGCCAGGCGGCGCGGTAGACCATGCAGCGGGCGGCCTCGAACTCGGTGCCGATGTCGGCGATCTTGTGCGCTACCGCCTGGAAGTCCGAGAGCGGGCGGCCGAACTGGTGCCGCTCCGTGGCGTGCTTGACGGCCAGGGCCAGCACTGCCTTCGCCAGGGAGAGGCCGAGGGCGGCGACGCTGATGCGGCCCTTGTCCAGCACGGACAGGAACTGCCGCAGTCCGTTGCCCTCCTCGCCGATCAGGTGGTCGTCGGGAATCCAGCAGTCCGCGAAGATCAGCTCGCGGGTGTCCATGGCGTGCCAGCCGAGCTTCCTGATCTTGCGGCCGCAGGTGTACCCGGGCGTGCCGGTCGGGACGTAGAAGGTCGCGTAGCGCTTTCGCCCGTCGTCATCGCAGCCGGTCACGGCCAGCAGGGTGACGCCCTGGCTGATCTCGGTCCCGGCGTTGGTGATGAACATCTTGGTGCCGTTGATCAGCCAGCCGCCGTCCGCCCGACGGGCGCTGGTGACGATGCCGGCCGCGTCGGAGCCGGCCTCCGGTTCGGTCAGGCCGAAGGCGCCGAGGGCCTCTCCCCTGGCCAGCGGCGCCAGCCAGCGCTGCTTCTGTTCCTCGGTGCCGTAGGCCAGCAGCGGCAGGGAGGCGATGGTGGAGTGCGCGTTCCAGGTGGAGGCGACGGACTGGTCGGCCGCGCCGAGTTCCTCCATCACCGCGACGTACGAGACCATGTCGGAACCCGCGCCGCCGTACGCCTCGGGCACCAGCATGCCCATCAGGCCGAGTCCGCCCAGCTTGGTGAAGACCTCGGTCGGGAAGTGCTCGTCCTCGGACCACTGCGCCGCGTACGGGGTGATCTCCTTCGCCGCGAACAGGCGGACCATGTCCTGCAGCGCCCGGGTCTCCTCGGGCAGGTCGAAATCCATCTCACAGTCCCTTCGGGGTCAGCAGTACCTTGAGGTGGCGGGCCCGGTCGGCGACCAGGTCCTCGAAGACCCCGGCTCCCGCCGAGAGTGCGAACCGGCCGGTGACCAGTGCCGAGGCGTCCAGTCGCCCGGTGCTCATCAGCCGGATCACGCGGGGGATGTCGAAGTTGTAGCCGAGCGTGCCGAGCACGGCGCGCTCGTAGAAGACGAGCTGTCCCAGGTCGAACTCGACGCTGCCGTGGCCGACGCCCGCGAGTACGACCCGTCCACCGCGGCGGACCGTGGTCACGGCCTGCGCGGCCAGTCCGGGCACGCCGGTCGCGTCGACGACGACGTCAGGGCCGATCCGGCCGGTCCGCAGGAATACTTCGCGGCGCACGTCGGTCTCGCGGGGATCGAAGGCTTCTGTGACGCCGAGGTTGCTGAGGAGGTCGCGGCGTCCGGCCAGCGGTTCACTGACGTAGAGGCCTGCTACGCCGGCCATGCGTGCCGCGAGGACCACGGCGACGCCGATCGGCCCGCCGCCGAGGACCAGGACGTTGTCGCCCGGCCGCACTCCCGCGCGGGTGACGGCGTGCAGGCCGACGGCCAGCGGTTCGGCCAGGGCCGCCATCTCGTCGTCGACGTTGTCGGGCAGCCGCGTCAGCCCGGCGAGCGGAACGGTGACGCGCTCGGCAAAGGCGCCGGGCGAGGCCAGACCCACCGAGCCGCCCTTGGGGCACAGGTGGTACTCGCCGCGGGTGCACCAGAAGCAGACGCCGCAGCGCCAGCAGGGGTCGGCGACCACCCGATCGCCGACCGCGATGTCAGGAGCCTGCGCGCCCAGTGCGACCACGGTGCCGCTCAGCTCGTGGCCGAGGGCGAGGGGCGGACGGGCGCCGGTGAGCGGGTGCGGACCGGTGCGGATCATGTGCGGGCCCTCAAGGAACTCGTGCAGGTCGGTGCCGCACACGCCGCACCAGGACACCTCCACGACGGCCTCGTGCGGAGCCGGCTGCGGCGGCTCGGGCACCTCTTCGAGCCGGAGGTCCCGGGCGCCGTGCCAGCGCAATGCTTGCATGCTCTCCGCCTCTTTCGTGTCGTCGGGGCCGCGGGTCGCTTCTAGTCGGCCTGCGCGGGGCCCTCGAAGCGCGCATGACCGGGGCCGTGTTCGATGAAGGAGCGGATTCCCGTCGCGGCGTCCGCCGTGCCGAAGACCCCGGCGAACAGGGACCGCTCCAGGGCGAGTCCGGCGGAGATGCTGATGTCAGCACCGTGATCCACCGCCACTTTGATCGCCTCCAGCGCTGCGGCCGGCCCCTCGGCGAGCTGCCGGGCGTAGCGCAGCGCGGCGTCGTAGGCCGATCCGGCGGGAACCACCTCGTCCACGAGCCCGAGCCGCAGCGCCTCGTCGGCGCCCACCCTGCGGCCGGTCATCAGCAGGTTCTTCGCCCGGGACGGGCCGATCAGCCGAGTGAGCCGCTGGGTGCCGCCCGAACCCGGCATGATGCCGAGCTGTACCTCCGGCTGGCCCAGGACGGCGTCGTCGGCCGCCACCCGGTAGTCGGCGCACAGGGCCAGCTCCATGCCGCCGCCGAGCGCGTATCCGGTGACCGCGGCGATCACCGGCATCGGCAGCCGGGCCACCTCGTCGAAGGTCCGCTGCAACGCGCGGTTCCAGCCGCGCGCCTCCTCGGGACCCATCGCGGCCAGGGCTCTGATGTCCGCCCCGGCGGCGAAGAGCCGCTCACCGCCGTAGAGCACGACGGCCCGCACGCCGCGGGCGTCGGCCAGCTCGCGCGCGCAGGCGGCGAGCTCGTCGCGCTGCTCGGAGTCGAAGGCGTTCATCGGCGGGTTGTCGAGGCGGACCGTGACGACGGGTCCGTCGGTGTCGAGGCGGATGCGTGGCACTGGGGCCCCCTCTCGGCGGAGGTGAGATCGCGAGTGCGCGAAAGGTTGTCGAGGAGTGCGCGTCGTCGTAGAGTTCGGCGCAGCGGTTTTATAGACCAACTAGTACACTAAATCAAAGGGGCAGGCAACAGAGCCGTGCATAACTTCGCGAGCATCCTCGACTACCACCTGGCCCAGCGGCCCGACGCGGTGACCGTCGTGCAGGATGAGCGGCGTCTGACGGTGCGTGAGCTGCACGAGCGGGTCAACCGGCTGGCCGCCGGGCTGTCCGAACTGGGCGTGCAGCGCGGCGATGTCATCGGTCTGCTGCTCTACAACCAGCCTGAGTTCCTGGAGTTGGTCTACGCGGCCAACCGCATCGGCGCGGTGTTCCTGCCGCTGAACTACCGCCTGTCCGAGGAGGAGTGGCGGTACATCCTGGGCCACGCCCAGGCCAAGGTCGTCGTTACTGAGCCGGAGTTCGTGCCCTCGATCGACCGGATCGCCGGAGGGTTGGCCGATCTGGAGCACCGGATCCAGATCGGTGGCGATGTTGCTGTTGCTGCCGGGGCGCCGTGGACCGGTTACGAGGACTTGCTGGCTCGCCACAAGGGTGCCCGGGTGGAGCCCGTGGACGTCGAGGCGGATGACCTGCAGCGGCTGATGTACACCTCGGGCACGACCTCGCGTCCCAAGGGCGTGCGCATCACGTATGGCAATCTGCACGCCAAGAATCTGGCCCACATCGTCCACTTCGGTCTCACCGCGGCGGACATCACGCTGGTCTGCGGCCCGCTGTACCACGTCGCCGGGCTGGACATGCCCGCGCTGGCGACCCTGTACGCGGGCGGCGCCGTGGTCCTGCAGCGCAAGTTCGACGCGCCGGGCGTCCTGCACGCGATCCAGGAGCACCGCGTCACCAGCGTGTGGCTGGCGCCCGCCATGGTCAACGCCGTCCTGGAGGTCCCCGGCCGCGAGGCCTTCGACGTCTCCTCCGTCCGCTTCATCCTGGGCGGCGGCGAGAAGACCCCCGAGCCGGTGCTGCGGCGCATCATGGCCGCGTTCCCGACTGCCTGGTTCGCCGACGCGTACGGACTGACCGAGACGGTCTCGGGCGACACGTTCCTCGACCGCGAGCACTCGCTGTCCAAGCTGGGCTCGGTCGGGCGGCCTGTTCCGCACACCCGGGTCCGGATCGTGGACGAGACGGGCCAGGACGTCGCGGCGGGCGAGATCGGCGAGATCGCGCTGCGCGGCCCAAAGGTCTTCGCAGGGTACTGGCGTGACGAGAAGGCCACGGCCGCGGCCATCCGCGACGGCTGGTTCCACACCGGCGACATCGGACACCTCGACGAGGACGGCTTCCTGTACATCGACGACCGCAAGAAGGACATGATCGTCTCGGGCGGCGAGAACATCGCCACCCCCGAGGTCGAACGCGTCCTGTATGAGCACCCTGCCGTGCTGGAAGCCGCCGTGATCGGGCTGGCGCACCCCCGCTGGGGCGAGGTCCCGCGGGCGTTCGTGGTGCTGCGGCCGGGAGCGCAGGCCGGGGCGGAGGAACTGCGGGAGTTCTGCCGGGAGCGCCTGGCCGTGTTCAAGGTACCGGCCCGCTTCGAGTTCCTCGCCGAGCTGCCCCGCACGCCCTCGGGAAAGGTCCTGAAGCGGAACCTGCGTGACATCCCGGTGGAGAGCGTGGAGAGCTGAGCCTTGGCCGACGTGAACAGCGAACTGCGTCTGGACGGCAAGACCGCCTGGGTGACGGGAGCCGGGAAGGGCCTCGGCCGCGCGATCGCGGTCGCCCTGTCCCAGGCAGGTGCGAACGTGGCGGTGACGGCGCGGACGGTGTCAGACCTCGAACGGCTCGAAGCGGAGCTCGCCGGGCAGGGTGGCAAGGCATTGGTGCTGGCCGGGTCCGTCGCAGAGTCGGCTGTTGTACGGACCATGGTCGAGCGGATTGCGGAATGGACGGGTCGGCTGGATGTCGTCGTCAACTGCGCCGGTACCAGCCCGCACTTCACCCGCAGTGAACAGGTCACTGACGACGATTGGCGGCAGGTGCTCGACGTCAACCTGCAGGGCACGTTCTACTGCTGCCGCGAGGCCGGCAAGGTGATGCTGGAGCAGCGCTCCGGCTCGATCGTCAACGTCTCGTCGGTGCACGCGAGGACCGGCTTCGAGCGGATCGCCGCCTACGCCGCCAGCAAGGGCGGCGTCGAAGCGCTCACCAGGGTGCTCGCGGTCGAGTGGGCCGACCGGGGCGTGCGCGTCAATGCGCTCGCACCCGGCTATTTCCAGACTGATCTGAGCTCCGGGCTGCTGGCCAGCCGCTGGGGCGAGCGGATCGTGCGCAGCACGCCCATGGGGCGGGTGGGCAGTGCCGAGGAATTGGGTGGCGCGGCAGTGTTCCTCGCCTCGGACGCGTCCCGCTTCGTCACGGGGACCACGCTCACGGTGGACGGCGGGTGGACTGCGTGGTGAGGGAGCGGAGCGTCTGCTGGTGAGTGGTACTGCGGTACCACTGGCCAGGGGCGAGTGTGTCCCGCAGGTCCAGGGATTGCGGCTTATCGCTTCCTAGCGTTGAAGCAGTGACCCGGTCAGGTGCCGGGCCGGGCAGGAAGCGGCATCCGTGATCGAAATTCGTAAGCTGACAAAGCGGTACGGGGACAAGACGGCGGTGGACGACCTGAGCTTCATCGCCCCGCCGGGAAAGGTCACCGGATTCCTGGGGCCCAATGGAGCGGGCAAGTCCACCACGATGCGGCTGATCGTGGGCCTCGACGCGCCGACCAGCGGCACGGCTCTGGTCAACGGCAAACGCTACGACCAGCACCGCGCGCCGTTGCAGGAGTTGGGTGTGCTGTTGGAGGCCAAGGCGGTGCATCCGGGCCGCACCGCGTTCAACCATCTCATGGCGCTGGCTTACACCCACGGCGTTCCGCGGCGCCGCGTCGACGAGGTCATCGACCTGGCCGGTCTGCACGCCGTGGCGGGCAAGCGGGTCGGGGCGTTCTCGCTGGGGATGGGGCAGCGGTTGGGCATCGCAGCCGCGCTGCTGGGCGATCCCGCGGCGGTGATGCTGGACGAGCCGGTCAACGGGCTGGACCCGGAAGGCGTGCGATGGGTTCGGGAACTGCTGCGCGCGCTGGCCGCCGAGGGCCGCACGGTGATGCTGTCCTCGCATCTGATGAGCGAGATGGCGCAGACCGCCGACCGCCTGGTCGTCGTCGGCCGGGGCCGGCTGTTGGCCGACACGACGGTGGATGCGCTGGTCGAGCACGCCGCGGGCGGGGGTGTGCGGGTGGCTACCAGCGAACCGGCGCGGTTGCGCTCGCTGCTGGCGGCGCCCGGGGTCGCCATCACGTCGCGGGGTGACGAGCGGCTGGTCGTCTCCGGCCTGGAGGCGCGGCGGATCGGGTACGTGGCCGCTCAGCATCAGGTGCCGCTGTACGAACTGGTCACCGAGTCGGTGTCCCTGGAAGAGGCGTTCATGAACCTGACGCATGACGTGGTGGAGTACCAGAGCACCGACGCCGGGAGGGCCGCCTGATGGCGTCGAGTGCGATCACGAGTGACACGATCCCCGCCACGGCGGGGCGGGCGGCGTACCGGGTGACCGGTCGGCGGGTGGTTCGTTCGGAGTGGGCGAAGTTCTGGTCGCTGCGCTCCAGTGCGATCACGCTGGGCCTGGCCGCGTTCTTCCTGGTGGGGATCGGGGCGATCGCCGCCGCGCTCTACAGCCCGAGCGGTCCGCTGGGCAGTGCGAGCTTGCAGTCCGGTCCGGCGCTGACCCTGGCGCTGTCCGGCACCAACCTCGCGGCGCTGGCCATCGGAGCGCTCGGCGTGCTGGTGTCGGCCGGTGAATACAGCACGGGGATGGTCCGCTCGACCTTCGCGGCCGTGCCCGCCCGGCTGCCCGTGCTGTGGTCGAAGTGCGCGGTCTTCGGCCCGATCGCGTTCGTGCTGTCCACCGTCGGCGCCCTGGTCTCGTTCCTGATCGGCAGCGCCGTGTTGCACGGTCAGAGGATCGCCCTGCCGCTCGGGCACGCCGGGGTGCTGCGGTGCCTGGTCGGTGCAGGTCTGTACCTGGGCCTGGTCGGCGTGTACGGCGTGGCTGTGGGCGTGCTGGTGCGCAACAACGCCGGGGGCATCGCGATCCTGGCCGGGGTGGTGCTCGTGCTGCCCGGCCTGACCGGGCTGCTACCCAGTTCCTGGGGTGACACGGTCAGCCGCTACCTGCCCAGCAACGCCGGGCAGTCGGTGATGACCCTGCACTCGTCCGGGGGCTCCCTGGTCAGTCCCGCCGCAGGTGTGGCTGCGCTGGTGGTGTGGGCCGTGCTGCTCTTGACCGGCGCCGCCTGTCGGCTGCGCCGCAGCGACGTCTGAGGCCATCCGCGAGGATGGAGTAGATGGATCACACGTTGACATCACACTCGGCTCGGGCAGAGGTGGCCTCACCTCTGCCCGAGCCGGACGCCGTCTGGGCGCACCCCGTGATGCGGCGGCTGCTGCGGGGGCTGAGCCGTCTGCGGGAGGTCGACCGGAGGCGTCCGTGGCTGGTGGACACCGCCGTGGTCGTCCTGGTCGCGGGTTTTGCGCCGCCGGATCTGCTCTGGCACGCCCCCGGTCACGCGGTGGCACGCCCGGTGGGAGCCGGCCTGCCCGTCGGCGTGGTGCTGGCCATCGCGGCCGTGTTGGTCGTGCCGCTGTGGTGGCGACGTCGCGCTCCCGTCGCGGTGTTCGTTGTCAGCGTCCCGGTGTGCCTGGTGTTGTGGTCGCTGGGCCTGGGACCCGCGGCCGCCGCCGTTGTACTGATCGCCTTGTACAACCTCGCTTTGCACGGCTCGCCCCGAGCGATCGGCCGGGCGCTGCCGGTGACCGTGCTGGGATGGGCGCTGCTCGTCGCCTTCCTGATCCCCGTGGCCAGCCCGGTGGCCTTCCTGGTCCTGTCCATCGGCACCGGCGTCGCGGCCGTCGCGCTGGGCCTGACCTTCCGGATCCGACGCCTCTACCTGTCCGCGCTGCAGGACCGGGCGGCGCGGCTGGAGATCGAGCGCGACCAACGCGACCGGTTGACCGCGGCGGCGGAGCGCTCCCGGGTCGCCCGTGAGATGCACGACATTCTCGGCCACAACTTGTCGATCATGGTGAATCTCGCCGACGGCGCCGCCGTGCTCGCCGCGAGCGACCCCGCGCGCACCGGGCAGGCACTCCGGCTGATCGGCGACACCGGCAGGCAGGCAATGGACGAGTTGCGCCGCGTGCTGGGGGTCCTGCACGAGTCCCCGGAGCAGGACGCCCCTCGCTCCCCGCAGCCGGGTATCGCAGACCTCGATGCCTTGCTCGACCGCGTGCGTGCGGCTGGCCTGCCGGTGGCCTACCGCAGCGTCGGGCCGCTTGATCAGTTGGGCAGCGGCCTGCAGCTCACGGTGTTCCGTGTGGTGCAGGAAGCCCTGACCAACACCCTCAAACATGTCGGCCCCGGCGCTACGGCGGACGTCACGGTCGCGCTTGAGGACAGCCGGCTGTGCGTGCGTGTCACCGACACCGGTTCACCTTCGCGAAAGCCGTCCACACCTCCCCCACCCGCACGCACCGGGCACGGCCTGGTCGGGATCCGCCAACGTGCGGCGCTCTACGACGGCGCCGTCACCGTCGGGCCGCGCGATCACGGCCGGGGCTGGATCGTGCAGGTGCTGGTGGATCTGTCCGCCTCGGCCACGTTCGGAGAGTCCGCGCCATGACCACCGTGTTGATCGCCGACGACCAACCACTGCAACGCCTCGGCTTCCGGATGCTGCTGGAAGGCACCCCCGGCATGAGCGTCGCCGGGGAGGCCGACAACGGCGCGCAGGCCGTGCGCATGGCGGCCGACCTGCGCCCCGACGTCGTCCTGATGGACATCCGGATGCCCGGCCTCGACGGCATCGAGGCGACCGGCCGGATCGTGGCGGCAGGCGGCCGCACCCGCGTGCTCATCCTGACCACCTTCGATCTGGACGAGTACGCCTACGCCGGCCTACGCGCCGGGGCCAGCGGCTTCCTACTCAAGGACGCCCGGCCGGAGGAGTTGCTCGCCGGGATTCACGCAGTCGCGACCGGCGATGCCGTCGTCTCCCCGCGGTTGACCCGCCGCCTGCTCGACGCCCACGCGCACGACGTTCTGGCGCCCGGCCCCGAGCCGCACACCGACGCGCGGCTGACCACGCTGAGCGAACGCGAGCACGAGGTGCTCGTGGCCATCGGCAAGGGTTGGACGAACGCTGAGATCGCCGCGGGTCTCGTGCTGGCCGAGTCCACCGTGAAAAAGCACGTCGGCCGGGTCCTGGCCAAGATCGGCGCCCGCGACCGGATCCAGGCGGTCATCATCGCGTATGACGCAGGCCTGATCACTCCCCGACATTAAGAGCGTCCGCCGTACAGCCCCAGCGGCACCCGGCTGAAGATGGCGTCGAGGGGGTCTCCGTTACGCCCGTCGGACCATGTGACGTACGCGAAGCCGTCGGCAATGGTGATCCCCGACCAGCGGTCCCCGGGAGGTCCGGACTGCCCGACCGGCTCGGTCACGTGGTTGACCTGCAGCGGGGCGCTGAACGAGCGTCCGTGGTCGAACGAGACGACCGAGAACGCGTCGCCCGTGGTGGTGCGCCACATGACGCCCAGATCACCGTTCGAGCCGAAGTCCATCGCCGGCCGCTGCGCATTGGGAGCGGAGATCACGCTCGGGCCGGTCCAGGTCTTACCGGCGTCCTGGGTGACGTAGAGCTCCAGGTCGGAGCCCCGGGGCACCATGACGGCGAACCGCCCGCGCCGGGTGGGGTCGGCCGACACCCACGGGACGGGGTCGGCAGCCGCCCCCAGCGCCGGAACCGGCACCAGAGGCCCGGTGCCTGCCGGGACGGGCGTTCCCTTGCTGTCGGTGACCGGGAGGCTCGTCCACGTGCGCCCGTCGTCACGGCTGGCGTAGAACGTGACCGTTCCCGCCTCGCCCTGCGACGCCGAGACCAGGATCCCGCCGTATACGGCGATCTCACGCCCCGGGTATCCGCACACCAGCGGGATGCCGGGCGCCACCTCGATGCACGGCATCGGGCCCGGGATCACCCGGGGCTGGCTGAAGGTCTTGCCGCCGTCGGCGCTGACGGAGATCGCGCTCGGGTACTCCCACGCTTCGCCCGCCACCGCGTAGACCTTGCCCGTCGCGACGTCCACCCGCAGCTTCGGGGCCCCGCCGAGCAGCAGCGGCGTCACCACCGGACCGGTCCAGGTCCGCCCGCCGTCCGTGGACCGCGAGACCTGGTTGTGGTTCACCAGGTTCGCGGCGAGGCCAGAGCTCACCTGGTTGTTGTCGAGGTAGAAGGTTCCGTGCGCGTCGACGGCCACACTCGGCTCGCCGCACTTGGGCGCCGTGTCGCCGAGCGGCCACGGCACCTGGGTCCAGGTGCGGCCCTTGTCGTTCGAGTAGGCGAGAAAGCACCCGCCGACCGGCTCGAGGCCCGGGGACGGCGGGAAGATCGTCGAGACGAATACCAGGTTGTCCGGGTCCTTCGGGTTGACCGCGACCGACGGCTGGCCGTTCTTGAGATCCGGCATGTCGGTCACGTCGACTTCGAGAATGCCCGTGTGGCCCGCGCGCCCCGCATTGCCCGCATCCTTCGTGGCGGCCAGGGCGACGGGCGAGCCACCCAGCAGGACCAGCGTGGACAGTGCCACCGCGCAGGCCTTCGCGGGTGAGGGTTTGAACAACACCATGGTGATCCTCAATAGTCTGCTTCTCTGTGACGTGCTGTGATTCAGCACGCTGATCAAGCTAGAGAAGCTCCCGGCCGTGGCCGTGGGACTACGGGAGACAATCGGCTTGACCGGGTGATACCGCGGTATTACCCGGTCATTCGGCAGGGGCCACCGGCTCGATCCGGTCGACCAGTCCCCAGCGATAGGCGACGGCGGCCGGGATCGTGACCCCGGTGAGCGCCAGGTAGAGGGTCCGCCAGCGCCCGATGCGGCGCGGGAGGCTCACCGTTCCGCCGGCCCCGGGGATCAGCCCGAGGTCCAGCTCCGGCAGCCGGACGAAGGTGCCGGGGTCCGCGACGACGCGGCCCGCGAAGGCGGGTAATTCGATGCCGGCGCCTACGCAGTGACCGTGGATGCGGGCGGTGAGGCGGCGGTGCAGGTCGTGCAGGGGGCGGGCGGCCCCGGCCCGGGTCCGGATCAGGTGGGCCGTGGCAGGGTCGGGGGTAGTGCCGAACTCGTCGAGGTCGCCGCCGGAGCAGAAGGACGGCCCGCGGGCGTCCAGCAACACCTCGGAGATGCTGTCGTCGAGCTCGGCGATGCGCAGCCCGGCGACGAGGGCGTCGCGCAGGCTCCGGTCGTGGGCGTTGTGCCGCTGCGGACGGTTGAGGGTCAGCCGCAGCGTGCCGCCGTCCCGCCGGATGATCACTGCATCCTCGGTCTGCGGCGGCGGGACAGGGCGCTCGCCGCGTGCCGCGAGCCAGGCGGCGAAGGCAGGTCCGGCGAGCAGCGTGGAGTAGGCGAGAGATTCCACGTCGAGAGCCTGGCGCACCGTCAGGAACTCGCCGACGCGCAGGATCCGGGCGAGCAGCAGTGCCGGTTGCGCGGCGGACTCGATTCTGCTTCGCAATGACTCCGCCTCGGCTACCGGGTCGGTGACCGCCACGGAGCAGTAGGGCGGGTCGGCGTCGTGAGCCTCGCTCGTCAGGGTCAGATCGAGCGCTTCGGCCAGCGGTCGCAGGGCGTCCGACAGCGCGCCACGGGTCATCCCGATCAGGAGCCGGTCGCACTCGCGCGCACGTTCCCCGGCGCGGTACAGGTCGGCCTCGGTGGCGCGGCCGCCGTCCCCGTCACCGTCGAGGTCCACGATCAGCAGCGGATCGACGACCGAGCCGTCCGCGGCTATCAGGTCGGTGTGCGCCGCGCCGTCGGCGAGCTCGCGGACGGAGAGAGTGGTGTGCTTCGACATCGTCCTCGCCTAACATCTGGGCATGGGCACAGGGTCGGTATCGTCGCCGGCCGACACGGCTCGTGACTGGGCGCGCAGCGGAGTGCTGCCCCTGACGGGACACCGTAGCGGTCCGCCGCTGCTGCCCCCAGGAAACGCCGCATCCTGGGCGGCGCGGATGGCCGACCACATCGCGGAGGCGACCCGCGGCAGCCGGCACCCCGTGCGGATCGACGGCTCACAGCTGCTCGCCGAGCGCGCCGCGCTGACCGGCGGCACACGCCAGGGCGCCGTCTCGGTAGCGGGCAGTTGTCGACTCCTGCGCACCCTCGACGGATGGGCGGCGGTCTCGGTCGCGCGCCCGGACGATCCGGTGCTGTGGAGCGCCCTGATCGGGCACGAGCTGGATGACCGGTTCCCCGCGCGTCTGGCCGCGTGGCTCGCTGACCACACCGGCGACGAGCTGGATGAGCGTGCGCAGCTGCTGGGGCTGGCCGGTGCCGCCGTCCGGCCGCGCCCGAGCGTGACCGGGGAGCCCATCCGCCTTGGGCGTCCGCGCTCGGCAGACGGTCTGCTGGTGGTGGATTTCAGTGCGCTCTGGGCGGGTCCGCTGTGTGCGCACGTGCTTGGACTGGCGGGCGCCGAGGTGGTGAAAGTCGAGACGCCGGACCGGCCGGACGGGACCCGGCGGGGGAATCCGGAGTTCTTCGACCTGCTGCACGGCGGCCACCATTCGGTCGTGCTGGACCCCTCCGATCCGCCGGGCCGCGCGGCGCTGCACGCGCTGGTTCGGCGGGCCGACATCGTGATCGAGGCCTCTCGTCCCCGGGCCCTGGCCCGCTTCGGTCTGGACGCCGCCGCCGAGGCCGAGCGTGGCTGCGTCTGGGTGTCGATCACCGCAGCGGGGCGGTCCTCGCAGCGAGTCGGCTTCGGCGACGACGTGGCCGGCGGGGCTGGGCTGCTGGCGCACGACGGCGCAGGGCTGCCCGTCTTCTGCGGCGATGCGATCGCTGATCCGCTGACCGGGCTCACCGCCGCAGCACTGGCGCTGTCCGAGCCAGAGCCCGAGCCAGAGGGCGGCGCGGGGACGCTGTGGGACGTCGCGATGGTGGACGTAGTCGCGGCGACGTTGACGGACTCGGTTGGTGAAGTCGCAGTGCTGGAGCACTCCCCCGATGGCTGGGTGGTCGACACGGAGCACGAACGCTTCAAGGTCGAGCCGCCAGTGGCGCGCAGACCGGGCGGCGGCGCACCGGCCATGGGCGCGGATACCAGCGCCGTCCTCTCACGGCTCGGGATTCCGGCAGCGTGACTGTGAATGGCACGTCGAATGACACATTCTCGCCTCTCCTGATCCGTGACGCCGAGGTGCACGGGATCCGATGCGACGTCAGAATCGGCGACGGCCGAATCCTGGAGATCGGCGAGGAATTGTGTCCCGCTGGGGAGGACACTGTAATCGACGCAGGTGGCGGGGCGCTGCTGCCTGGTCTGACGGATCATCACCTCCACCTCTACGCCACCGCCGCCGATCTCACCTCCACGATCTGCGGTCCGCCGAGCGTGGTTACACGCGTCCGTCTGAGCGAGACACTGCGCCGGGCCACGCCGGACGGGCGCGGTTGGATCCGGGGCGTGCGCTATCACGAGTCGGTCGCGGGCTCACTGGACGCCGCCGCGTTGGACGCGCTGCGCGCCGACGTTCCGGTGCGGGTCCAGCACCGCAGTGGTGCGCTGTGGATGCTCAACTCCCGCGCCGCCGAGGCCGTCGGGCTGGACCAGGCCGAGCATCCCGGCATCGAGCGCGACGGCGCGGGTCGGGCCACGGGGCGCCTCTGGCGGGCCGACGACTGGTTGCGCTCGCGTCTTCCCCGCTCCGAGCCGCCGTCCCTCGCCCGGCTCGGGCAGCTACTGGCCGGCTACGGCATCGCCTCGGTGACGGACGCGACCCCGGAGCTGGCTCCGGAGACGGTCGAGGCGATCGGCTCGGCGATGGCGGCGGGAGACCTGCCCCAACACGTGCAGTTGCTGGGCGCGCCCCTCGACGGACCTTTGGCCCTGGCGTCCGGGACAGGACCCGGACTTGGACCGACCACCGGGCCCTGGAAGATCGTGCTCGCGGATTCTGGCCTGCCGAACTATGACGAACTGGTCGCCGCTATTGCCGCAGCCCGCCACGTCGGCCGCGCTGTCGCGGTGCATACGGTCACGCGCGAGTCCCTCGTACTGCTGCTCGCCGTGCTCGAACAGATAGGCGCGCTGTCCGGAGACCGATTGGAGCACGCCGCGCTCGTGCCCGCCGACCTCATCCCGACGATCCGTCGGCTGGGCCTTCGCGTCGTCACCCAACCCGGCTTCATCGCCGACCGTGGCGGCGACTACCTGCGCGATCTTCCGGCCGTGGACCACGCGGACGTCTATCGCTGCGCCTCGCTGCGCGCGGAGCGCGTGCCGTTGGCGCTGTCGAGCGACGCCCCGTACGGCCCGCTGGACCCCTGGGCTGTGATGCGCGCGGCCACGCTTCGACAGTCTCAGACCGGCGAAACCCTCGGCAGCAGTGAGCGCCTGACACCTGGTCAGGCGCTCGCTGGCTATCTCAGCCCGGCGTCACACCCCGGGGCGGCAGCCACCCGCGTCCGGCCAGGCGCCGAGGCGGATCTGGTCCTGCTGCGCGCGCCGCTCCACGAGGCCCTGGCTGCATTTGACGCCGCGCTCGTCCGGCTATGCATTATTGGCGGGACGCTGGTGACACCTGCTCCAGCGGAATGAACGCAGGCCTCGTGTATGTGTTGCACGTGACGCTGTACTAGCCGATCGGCTATTCTCAACCGGTGAGCTCCGCACCCAGCGCGACCACCAGCCCGCCGATCGCCGTCCCCTACCGCGCCGCGCAGACCCGCGTCATCGCCGCCGCGCTCGAGCTGTCCTCCCAGCAGGGCGTCAGCGGGACGTCGCTGCAGATGATCGCCGACGCCCTCGGCGTCACCAAGGCGGCCGTCTACCACCAGTTCAACTCGAAGGACGAAATCATCCTCGCCGTCGCGGACGTCGAGATCGCACGGCTGGCGGCGGCGGTGGATGCCGCCGAGGCCGAGGAGTGCGGCCCGCAGGCGCGCGAGGTGCTGCTCGCCCGGGTGATCGACCTCGCCGTCGAGCGCCGCCACGTGGTCAGCACCCTGCAGACCGACCCCGTCATGATCCGGTTCATGGCCCGGTACGAACCGTTCCAGCGGCTGATGGACCGGCTCTTCTCCGTCCTGATCGGCAAGGACGCCGACGCGGAGGCGCGGGTGCCGGCGGCGATGCTCTCGGCCGCCATCGGCGGGGCCGCCGCCCACCCGCTCGTCACGAACCTCGACGACGAGACGCTGCGGTTCCACCTCCTGAACCTGGCCCGCCGCCTCTTCCAGCTCCCGGGCTGAGCCGGAGGGACCAACAATCGGCCCCCGCTCTTGGCGGGACCCGCAGTGCGCCGCCGCCCGCCGGGACGGGAGAATCGGGATGATCCGCTCCACGACCCGGTCCTGTCCCCCTCCCGAAGGAGTCCCAGGTGGCGCTCGGCACCCGAATCGTCTCGCTCGGCCACTACCAGCCCTCGCGGGTACTGACCAACGCCGACCTGGAGGCCATCGTCGAGACCAGCGACGAGTGGATCCGCAGCCGGGTCGGCATCGAGACCCGGCGGATCGCCGCCCCGGACGAGACCGTGGACGAGATGGCCGCGCACGCCGCCTCGAAGGCGCTGGCCGCCAGCGGGTACCCCGCCTCCCGGATCGACCTGGTGATCGTCGCGACCTGCACGGCGCTGGACCGCTCGCCCACCATGTCGGCCCGCGTCTCGGCGCGGCTCGGGCTGGACGGCCCGGCGGTGCTGGACCTCAACGTGGCCTGCGCGGGCTTCACCCACGCGCTCGCCGTGGCCGACCACACGATCCGGGCCGGGGCGGCCACGACCGCGCTGGTGATCGGAGTGGAGAAGCTCACCGACATGGCCGACTGGACCGACCGCACCACCTGCGTGCTGGTCGGCGACGGGGCAGGCGCGGCCATCATCACCGCGAGCGACGAGCCGGGGATCGGGCCGGTGCTGTGGGGCTCGGTGCCGGAGCTTTCCAGCGCGGTGCGAATCGAGGTGGAGCGCACCGACGGGGTACCGGACCGGGCTGGCGCGAGCACGTTCGCGCAGGACGGGCAGAGCGTGTACCGCTGGGCGACGACGAAGCTGCCCGCGATCGCCCGCCAGACCTGCGAGCGCGGCGGCCTGAAGCCGGAGGACCTGGCGGCCGTGGTATTCCACCAGGCGAACCTGCGGATCATCGAGCCGCTGGCGGCGAAGCTCGGCGCGGTCAACGCGGTGATCGCGCGGGACGTGATCGAGTCCGGCAACACCTCGGCGGCCAGCATCCCGCTCGCCCTGTCCAAGCTGGTCGAGCGCGGCGAGATCCCGTCGGGCGCGCCGGTGCTGCTGTTCGGGTTCGGCGGGAACCTCTCCTACGCGGGGCAGGTCGTACGCTGCCCCTGAGCCGAGAGAGGGAGTGTCGATGTCGGACGACGACGTCCGGGACGCCGAAGAGGCGTTGTGGGCGGTGCGGCAGGTCGAGGTCGCGGACGAGCTGACGCTCGACGTGGCCGAGCAGGGCGATCCGGACGGGCGCGCGCTGCTTTTGCTGCACGGATTCCCACAGACGCACCGCTGCTTCGACGCCCTCGCGCGGCGTCTCCTCCCGCACGGCCTGCGACTGTTGGCCCCGGACCAGCGCGGCTACTCCCCCGGGGCGCGGCCGGCCGAGGTCGCCGCGTACGGAATCAGTGAGCTGACGCACGACGCGCTGGCCGTGCTGGACGCGTACGGGATCGAGTCCGTGGACGTGGTCGGACACGACTGGGGCGCGGTCGTCGCCTGGAACCTGGCCGCCCGGCACCCGAACCGGGTACGTACCCTGACGGCCGTGTCGGTGCCGCACCCGAAGGCGATGGACGCCGCGCTGGCCGACGAGCACGGCGAGCAGCGCGAGCGCTCAGCGTATATCAGGCTCTTTCGCATGCCGGGCAAGGCCGAGGAAGTGCTGCTGGAGGACGGCGCGCACCGGCTGCGCTCGATCTACTCGCCGCTGTCTGAATCAGCGGTCGAACCGCATTTCAGGGTTCTGAGCGATCCGGCGGCGCTGACCGGCGCGCTGAGCTGGTACCGGGCGATGAAGGTGCAGGATTCTGCGACGCTGCCCGACGTGACCGTGCCGACCACCTTCGTCTGGTCCAGCGGCGATCCGGCGATCGGGCGCACGGCGGCAGAGGGCTGCGACCGGTACGTGACGGGGCCGTACCGCTTCGTCGAGCTGGCCGGTATCAGCCACTGGATTCCGGATCAGGCTCCTGACGAGTTGGCGGCGGCGGTGTTGGATCGGCTGAACCTGTCGGAGGGGTCGGACCGGCCGGAATGACCGTGTAGCCGATCGGGAACAGGCTCAGCCGCAGCCGGCTCGCCGAGGCCAGGCCCCACAGCCCGCGCGGCAGCCAGACCGCCGCGGCGATCGCCATCGCGCCGAGCAGGATCAGGTACCAGACGCCCGCGCTCGCGAACAACCGCTGGACCACGGTGAAGACGATCGCCCCGAGCACCGGCCCCTCGATCGTGCCGATCCCGCCGATCACCACGATGAAGATCATGTACGCGGTCCACTGCACGCTGAAGGCCGAGTCCGGTGCGACGTTCAGCTGGCTGACCAGCAGCACTCCCCCGGACGCACCGCAGCCGGCCGCGGCGGCCAGGTACACGACGCGCTTGGCGCGGGTGACGTCGACCCCGGACGCGCTCGCGGCCCGCTCGTCGTCGCGCACGGCGGTCAGGGCCAGGCCGAGCCGCCCGCGCAGCAGCAGGTAGCAGCCCGCGATCGAGACGGTAGCCACGCCGAGCGCCACCCAGTAGGTGATCGCCTCGCGCAGGGTCGGCGTGAAGCCGGACAGCGTGGTCAGCGCGCGTCCGCTGCCGCCGCCCAGCGCGGTGTCCCTGGTCACCGCAAGGTGGTAGACCTCTGCGATGACCCAGGTGCCCACGGCGAAGTAGTCCCCGCGCAGCCGGAAGGCCAGCAGCGAGGTGGGCAGGGCGATCACCGCGCAGGCGAGGGCGGCCAGGAACACGCCGAGGTACGGTTGCACGCCCCAGTCCGAGAAGGCGAGCACGGCGTACGCGCCGAGCCCGACGTACGCCTGCTGGCCGACCGAGACCAGCCCCGCGTAACCGGCCAGCAGGTTCCACATCGAGGCCATGGTCACCAGCTCGAAGAAGGTGACCAGGGTCTGCGTGGTGCTGGTGAAGACCGCGAACGGCAGGTAGGCCAGCACCGCGACGGCGACGCCCGCGCCGACGCCGGACCAGGCGGCCGTACGCCCGCCGCGCCGGATCGCGAACCTCCTCGACAGCCGGTCGGTCACGCTGTCCGTTCCAGGCGGACAAGTGCTCGCGGGTCCGGTGTTCACTGCGTGCTCCGGGCGGGGATCAGGCCCTGGGGCCGGAAGGCCAGGACGGCGAGGAACACCAGGTGCCCGGCCAGCAGGGTGAACGCCGGGTCGTACTGCGCGCCGAGGGTCTGCGCGAGGCCGAGCACCATGCCGCCGGCCAGGGTGCCCCAGAGCGAGCCGAGCCCGCCGATGACCACGGCCTCGAAGGCGAACAGCAGCCGGGTCGGGCCGATGCTCGGGTCGAAGGAGGAGCGCATCGCGAACATCAGCCCGGCCAGGGCCACCGTGCCGAAGGCCAGCGCGGTGGCGATCCCGTACAGGTGCCGGCTGTCCGCGCCGACCAGGGCGGCGGCCCCGGAGTCGTCGGCGGCGGCGCGCAGCATCCGGCCGGTGCGGGTGATCTTGAGGAACAGCTGCAGGCCGACCAGCACCAGCACGGCCAGCCCGAAGGTGATCAGGGCGAGGTAGGCCACGTCGATGCCGCCGCCCAGGTGCAGCGAGGCGGAGACCAGCGAGCCGGGATTCAGCGCCTTGGTGTCGGCGGAGTAGGCCTGCTGCAGCGCGTTCTGGATCACGATGGACAGGCCGAAGGTGGCCAGCAGCGTGGACAGCGGCCCGACCGCGAGCGCGCGCTGGATCAGGCCCCGCTGCACGAAGTAGCCGAACACTGCGAAGGCCGGGACGATGACCAGGGTCGCGCCGAGGGTGCCCAACGGGGTCGCGGTGGCCACCGAGTAGGCCAGGAACGCGGCCAGCACGGCGAAGTCCCCGTGCGCGAGGTTCACGATGCGCATGACGCCGAACATCAGCGACAGGCCGCAGGCGAACAGCGCGTAGAGGCCGCCGAGCAGCAGGCCCTGCACGATCGCGTTGAGCCAGATCACCGGGCACCTCCCGGGGATCGCGCCAGGCCGAAGTACGCCTGCTCGACCTGAGCCGCCGTCAGGTCGGCGGGCCGCCCGGACAGTGCGACCCGTCCCTCGAGCAGGCAGTGCACCCGGTCGGCGACCTTGAGCGCCTGGCTGACGTCCTGCTCGACCAGCAGCACGCTGGTGCCCTGGCCGAGGATTCGAGGGAGAAGTCCATAGATCCGCTGCACGACCGTGGGGGCCAGGCCGAGCGAGACCTCGTCGAGCAGCAGTAGCCGCGGGTTGCCGACCAGCGCGCGGCCGATCGCGACGGCCTGCTGCTCGCCGCCGGACAGTTGCGCCGCGCCCTGGTCGCGCCGCTCGCGCATCCACGGGAACAGCTCCATCACCGCGTCCACGGTCCACGGCCCGGGACGGCGACGGTACGCGCCGGTCTGCAGGTTCTCTTCGACCGTGAGCGACGGGAAGAGCCGGCGGCCCTCGGGCACCAGGCAGATCCCGTCGGTCACCCGCCGGTGCGCGGGTAGCCGGGTGATGTCCCGGCCGTCGTAGTGGATCGTGCCTGCGCTCGGGCGCAGCGTCCCGGCCAGAGCCGAGAGCAGGGTGCTCTTGCCGGCGCCGTTCGCCCCGATCACGGCGACTGTCTCGCCGGGCGCGACATCGAGGTCGAGGTCCGCGACCGCGCGCAGTTGTCCGTGGTGGACGGACAGGCCGCGCACGCTGAGCAGGGCTGAATTCTCACTGCGCATCAGACCCCGCTCCTCTCCGGTCCGGCGCCGAGGTATGCCTCGCGCACACCCGGATCGGCGAGCACGTCCGCCGGTGCTCCGTCCGCGATCAGTCGGCCCCCGGCCAGGCACAGCAGCCGGTCCACCGCGCGCACCAGGGCGTGCACGACGTGCTCGATCCACAGCACTGTCAGGCCACGCGCCCCGGCTGCCGCCACGATCACCAGCAGTTCCTCGACCTCGCGGTCGGTCAGTCCCCCGGCCACCTCGTCGAGCAGCAGTAAGCGCGGCCTCGTGGCCAGCGCGCGGGCCACCTCCAGGCGCTTGCGCGGCAGCAGCGTGAGCCGTCCCGCGGGCGTGTTCGCCAGGTGCAGCAGCCCGGTGTCCGCCAAGGCCTGGAGCGCGGCGTCGCGGGCCTCGCCCTGGCCGAGCCCGGCCCCGTACACCGCGCCGGTGAGTACGTTCTCGAACACGGTCATGTGCTCGAAGGGCCGGGGTACCTGGTACGTGCGGCCGACTCCGAGCCGGGCGCGCTCGGCCGGCCCGAGGCCGCGCAGCGGCCGTCCGGCGTAGGTGATCGCGCCGCCGTCCGGGGACAGCTCGCCGGACAGCAGGCCGAACAGGCTGGTCTTGCCCGCCCCGTTCGGCCCGACGATGCCGACCGACTCGCCGGCCCGCACCCGCAGCGTCAGCGCGTCCGCGACCACGACCCGGCCGAAGTGCTTGTCGACCCGGTCGAGTTCGAGCAGCGGCGGCCCGGACGGGTCCGCCGCCGCGCTCCCGTCCGCGTCCGCCGAGGCTTCGCCGCTCAACTAGTTGGTCGCCTTCAAGTCGCCGTTGACCGGCACCGACGGGTTGTAGGTGTTGTCCACGATGAACATGTCCCACGGGAAGCTGGTGCCCGGCCGCCACTGGCCGCCGCAGATCTTCTGCAGCGCGATGCCCGGCTGCGGGCCGGCGGCGAAGTTCAGCGGGCCGCTGATCCCGGTGATGTTCATCGTCTTGAGCTGGTGCGCGACGTCCTTCTTGTCCTTCGGGTCGCTCGCGTTCTTGAAGGCCTGGACCGCGATCTCGAACAGCGAGTAGACCGAGCCGAGGGCCTGGGTCCACTGGGTGCCGGTCGAGGTGCTGAAGTCGGTGGCCAGCTGCTTGGCGGTGGTGCCGTCCAGGGTGGACTGATACGGGTTGTACGGGCTCCACCACACGTCGGTGGCGATGTTGTTGCTCAGCGAGCCGAGCGCCACCGCCTCGCTGGGGAAGAGCATGACCTTCGCCACGGTGGCCAGCTTGGGCTTGAAGCCCTGCGCAGCGGCCTGCTTCCAGTAGGTCTGGAAGTCCGGCGGGATCGGGGTGCAGGTGAACAGCTCCGCGCCGGTGTTCTTGAACGCGGCGATCTGCGCGCTGAAGTCGGTGGTGCCGTCCTGGTAGCCGTTCGGGGCGATGTCCGTGTACCCGGCGGTCTTCATCGCGGGCGGGAAGCCGGCCCGGAAGGCGTTCGCGTCGGTGTCGTTCGGCCACAGGCAGGCGACCGGCCCGCCGTTCACGCCGACGCGCTGCCACATGTGGATGAAGAGCTGGGTGAACTCGGCCATGCCGAAGAAGAACATGCTCGAGTAGTCGAAGGACTCGCCGGCCTTCTTGCCCCGGCCGAAGAACCAGGCCTCCCAGGGCACGATGGTGGTCACGTTGGGCATCCCGTTGGCCTCGCAGGCGTCCGAGACCGGGTTCGCGGTGTCCGGGGTGGCCGAGGCGACCACGAGGTCCACCTGGTCGCTGTTGATCAGCTCCTGGGTGACGGCGGTGGCCCGGGTCGTGGTGGACTGGCTGTCCTTGACCACGATCTCCACGGTCCGCTTGTTCCCGCCGATGGTGAAGCCCTTGGACAGCAGCGGCTTGAGCTTGTCGATGATGAAGTTGTCGCCGGTGGCGAACGAGGCCAGCGGCCCCGTCTGCGGGCTGACGTAGCCGATCTTGAGGGTGCTCGAGGCGCCGGAGGCGCTGGAGCCGGCCCCTTTCAGGCCGGAGGAGCAGGCGTCCAGCAGCGGGACGCCGCCCAGCAGGGCGGCCCCGGCCCCGGCGGCGCGCAGCAGGTCGCGCCGGGAGAACGCTGATTCGTCGTTCGAGCGGTTGGGCATCGTCGCCTTCCTCGCAGAGTCGGACGGGCTCTAGAACGGATACGGCGCGATCTGCGCCCTGACGGTGACCCAGCGGGTCTCGGTGAACGCCTCGACATTGGCCGCGGCCCCGCCGAAGCGGGCGCCGGTGCCGGAGGCCCCGAGCCCGCCGAACGGCACGGTGGCCTCGTCGTTGACCGTCTGGTCGTTGATGTGCACCAGGCCGGTGGGGATGCGCTCGGCCAGTTCAAGGCCCCGCATCACGTCGCGGGTCAGGATGCCGAGGGACAGGCCGTACTCGGTGTCGGAGGCGAGCTTGGCGGCCTGGTCCAGCGTGGAGAAGCGGGTGACCGGGGCGACCGGGCCGAAGACCTCCTGGGCGTAGGCGGGCGTGTCCGGGGTCACCTCGGCCAGCACGGTCGGCCGGTAGAAGAGCCCTTCGTAGCTGCCGCCCGCCGCGAGCCGCGCCCCGCCCTCGACGCTGGCGGTGACCAGGCCGTGCACCTTGTCGCGCTGCCGGGCGTCGATCAGCGGGCCGAGTGCGACGGTGCCGGAGGCCGGGTCGCCGACCGGCAGGTGGTCGGCCTTCTCGGCGAGCGCTGCGACATAGTCGTCGTAGATCGCCTCGTGCACGAGGTGCCGTCCGGTCGTCATGCAGATCTGCCCCTGGTGCAGGAACGAGCCCCAGGCCCCCGCCGAGACGGCCAGGTCCAGGTCGGCATCGTCGAGCACGATCAGCGCCGAGTTGCCGCCCAGTTCCAGGTGCGCCCGCTTGAAGTGCTCGGCCGCCAGCACGCCCACCCGGCGCCCCGCCGCCGTCGAGCCGGTGAAGGAGATCACCCGCACGTTGCGGTCGGTGACCAGCGCCTCGCCCGCCTCGACCCCGCCGGGCAGCACGTGGAGGAGTCCCTCGGGCAGGCCGGCCTCCTCGAAGATCCGGGCCAGCACCACGCCGCCACAGACGGCCGTGCGCGGGTCCGGCTTGAGGATGACCGCGTTGCCTAGGGCGAGCGCCGGCGCAACCGAGCGGGACGAGAGGATCAGCGGGAAGTTGAACGGGGCGATCACCCCGACCACGCCGACCGGGACCCGCCGGGCGAAGCTCAGCCGCGGCTCGACGCTCGGGATCAGCTCGCCGTAGGGGCGGGACGGCAGCGCCGCGGCCTCGTGCAACTCGCCCGAGACCAGGCCGATCTCGAAGGCCGCGGCCCCGGGGACCTTGCCGCCTTCGCGCACCAGCCAGTGTTCGATTTCGGCCCGGTGCTCTTCCAGTAGGGCTGCCGCCCGGCGCAGCACCGCGGCCCGCTCCGGGTACGGCGCGGCGGCCCAGGCCGGCTGGGCGGCGGCGGCCAGCCCAGCGGCGCGGGCCACGTCGGAGGCCCCGGCGATACCCGTGCGGGCGAGCTCGTTCCCGGTGGCCGGCTCGACCACCGCGGCGTCGCCGCCCGCGGCCTCGCTCCAGCCGCCCAGGTAGACCCGTCCGGACCAGCGCCCCGGGTCCAGGAAGCCCGCGGGCCGCCCGGAGCTATCAGGGTCCTGTCTCAGTGCGGCTGTGTCGGAATCTGCCACGGCTGGTCTCCTGCTCGCTTCGCTGCGCGACGATGGGCGGAAAGCGGTTAGTACGCATGGCGAACGCTCGTGCTGGGAGCGAACATAAGACCGCCCCCGTCACTCGTCAACGGTTCGTGAGCGGACCGCCCGCGCCGGGGTTCGCGCACGTTGACCCGGGCAGCGCGCCGCCCTACCGTAACGATTCAGTCGGCAAAGTCGTCGTACGGATGGAGAACAACAGTCCGAGGTGCGAACCGGGCCGCCGGCCCGGCTGGCGGAAGGAACACGGATGACCGAGCCGAGCCGCGACGGCGCCGTCACGCGCAGCGGCCCGGCTGGCAGCTCGGGAGCGTTCGTCCAGTCGCTCGACCGGGGGCTGGCCGTGATCCGCGCCTTCGACGCCGACCGGCCCGAGCTGACGCTGTCCGACGTGGCCCGGACCACCGGGCTGACCCGCGCGGCGGCCCGGCGTTTCCTGCACACGCTGGTCGAGCTGGGCTATGTGCGCACCGACGGGCGGCTGTTCGCGCTGCGGCCGAAGATCCTCGAGCTCGGATACGCGTACCTGTCCAGCCTGAGCCTGCCGGAGATCGCGCTGCCGCACTTGGAGCAGCTGGTGGAACGGGTGCACGAGTCGTCGTCTGTATCCGTGCTGGACGGCGACGAGGTGGTCTACGTGGCGCGGGTGCCGACGAAGCGGATCATGACGGTGTCGATCAGCGTGGGCACCCGCTTCCCGGCCTACGCGACCTCGATGGGCCGGGTGCTGCTGGCCTGGCGCTCGCCGGACTGGCTGGACGGGTATCTGGCCTCGGCGAAGCTACGCGCGCTGACCCCGCACACGATCGCCGACCCCAAGGCGCTGCTGGCCGAGTTCGCGTCGGTGCGCGAGCGCGGCTGGGCCCTGGTGGACCAGGAGCTCGAGGAGGGGCTGCGCTCGGTGGCCGCCCCGATCCGCGACACTGGCGGCCAGGTGGTCGCGGCGATCAACGTGGCCACCAACGCCTCCCGGCACCGTCCCGAGGAACTCGTCGAGCGCATCGTGCCGGAGTTGCTGGTCACCGCCGGCCTCATCGAGAAGGATCTGGCCCTGTCCTCGGCGCAGCGCTCTACCCGGCCGCGGGACCCGACGCCCTGAGCACGGCGAACCGCAGCAGCACGCGCCGATCACGCACCATCGCCGCGCGATACTCGTCCCAGTCCGGGTGTTCGCCGCTCAGTGCGCGGTAGTAGTCGACCAGCGCGTCGATCCGGTCCGGTCCGTCGGCGAACTCGGCCAGCCCCTCGACCTGCACCCAGGGTCCGTAGAAGGGCTCGCTGAACACGCACAGCGCAACGCGCGGATCGCGCCGGGCGTTCTTCGTCTTAGCCCGGTCCTCGGTGACGCTGACCACGATCCGGCCCTCGGCGTCCACCCCGGGGGTGATCGGCGACAGCTGCGCCTGCCCGTCGCGCCGGTAGGTCGTCAGCACTCCGCGCGGGTTCGCCGCCACGAACTCGCGCGCCCTCGCGATCCGGTCCACGTCCACCTCGTCCACAGCGGTTCCCCTCGTGTGCGCCGACGGCCCGTCAGTTTCGCGGTTCCGTGGAAGTCAACCGGACGCGGCGCGGGTCGATTCCCGCGCCGCGCCGTCCGCCGTCCGAATTCCCTCCCACGGGTAGGGCCGCCGCGGCCCGGCAGCGCAGCACTCCGCCGACCGGTTAATTCGACTATCCGCGCGAGTAGTCGATCAGATAATCCGGCATACCCACGCCCGGCTTGAGCTGCTCGTCCGGCACGGGTGCGCCCGCGGTCAGCTTCAGCGGGATCACCCCGGCCCAGTACGGCAACTCCTCGTCGCCGGGCTCCTCGGCGATCTGCGCGCCGCGCGACTTGAGCGAGACCTCGGACAGTTCGATCGCCACGATCGCGGTCATCGCCAGCTCCTTCGCGGTGGGCGGCCGGGTGTCCGCCGACCGGCCGGGAGCCACGTGGTCGATGAGCGCGCCCATCGCCGCGCGCCGTTCGCTCACGTCACGGACGACGCGCGCCGCGCCGTGGATCACCACCGAGCGGTACGGGGCCGAGTGGTGCAGCCAGGAACGGGCCAGTACCAGCCCATCAATCAGTGTGATCGTCACACCGAGCGGCTCGCCGTCCAGCAGCGAGAAACGGCCCCCGGACGAGCCGTGGATGTAGAGCGTGTCGCCGTCACGCGCGTGTACGGTCGGCAGCACGACCGGTGCACCGTCACGGATGAATCCGACGTGGCAGACCAGGGCCTCGTCGATGACGGCGTGCACGGCGTCGCGGTCGTAGCTGGCGCGCGAGGCGTAGCGCGTGGGCGTGCTCCGGTCGGTCTGTATGTACTCCGCAGCTTGCGTCATCTTATTGTCCTAGTACATAATAGAGATTGTGCTGGAACAAAGCTCCTGGACTGAAGAGTACGAGGTCAGCGGTTCGCGTGCAAGCGATATCGCGGCGAACATCGAGGCCGCGATCACGCACGGCCGCCTCACGCCGGGCTCCGCACTCCCCCCGGTGCGCGAGTTGGCGGCACAACTCGGGGTCAACGCCAACACCGCCGCGAGCGCCTACCGCCTGCTGCGCGACCGCGGCACCGTCGAGACCAGGGGCCGCAACGGCACCCAGGTGCGCAACCGTCCGGCGACCAGTCCGACCAGTCGCTCGCTCGCCCTGCCGCTCGGGACCATCGACCTGTCCACGGGCAATCCGGACCCGGCGCTACTGCCGCATCTGAGCCCCCGTCCGGTGGCGCGCCCGCACCTGTACGGCGAGCCGGTCTTCGATCCCGGGCTGCGCCGCCACGCCGAGCGCCTGTTCGCCCGCGACGGCCTCGATACCGAGCACCTGGCCTGTACCTTCGGCGCGCTCGACGGCATCGACCGGCTGCTAGGAGTACACCTTCGTCCCGGCGACGCGGTAGCGGTCGAGGACCCGGGCTGGACACAGCTGCTCGACCTGCTCGCCGCCGATCGGCTCACTCCCCTGCCGGTGCGTATGGACGACGCCGGCCCGGACCCGGCGAGCCTCGCGCAGGCGCTCGCGGCGGGCGCGAAGGCGTTCATCGTGACCACGCGGGCGCAGAATCCTTACGGCGCGGCGGTCGAGCAGGGCCGCGCGGAACACCTGCGCGCAGTACTCACGCCCCATCCCGAGGTGCTGACGATCGACGACGACCACGGCGCGGACGTGACCCCCGGCCCGCCACACCACCTGGCCGGAGCGACCGAGCGCTGGGCGTACCTGCGCAGCGCCTCGAAGGCGTACGGCCCGGACCTGCGCATCGCCCTGCTGGCCGCCGACGCGATAACGCACGACCTGGTCGCGGGGCGGCTGCGGCACACCGCGCGGCACGTAAGCCGAATCATCCAGAGCACCTGGGCCGACGCGCTGGCCGACCACACCACGCAGCGGCTGATCCGGGGAGCGGCCGACTACTACGACGAGCGCCGCACGGCACTGATCGGGGCCTTGGCCGAACGGGGCGTCGAGGCGCACGGGGCCAGCGGCCTGAACGTCTGGGTGCCGGTCCCCGACGAGAGCGCCGCACTCAGCGCCCTGCTGGCGGCGGGCTTCGCTGCGGCGCCAGGAGCCTGGTTCCGCATCCGCAGTGCTTCCGGGCTACGCATCACCACCGCAGCCCTCGATCCGGGCCAGGCGGACCGTGTCGCCGACGCGCTGGCCCTCGCCGCCTCCGCGCGCCGCGCCGACGACGCCAGCACCGGCTGGACGTAGACCCGGCGCGGCACGCTCAGACTTCCGAGCGCCGCACGCTCACACTTCCGCGGGCTTTTCGTTGTACACGCCGGCGTACTCCTGGCCGGACAGCTTCTGGATCTCGACGAGCACCGCGTCCGCCACGACCCGGCGCGCGCGGGAGTTCTCGGCCACGGCCTCCCCGGGGAACTCCAGCTTCGACGCGTAGATCGGCTGCCCGAAGCGCACCGTGACCGGGACCAGCTTCGGGATCTTCGAGCCGACCGGCAGCAGGTGCTGCGTGCCCTGCACCGCCACCGGCACGATCGGGGCGCCGGACTTGAGAGCGAGCCAGCCGACGCCGACCTTGGCCCGGTACAGCCGTCCGTCCCGCGAGCGGGTGCCCTCGGGGTAGATCACGAACGCATTGCCGGAGTTGATCACCGCGAGGGACTGGTCGAGCGACTCCTTCGCCGCCCGGTGGTCCCCGCGCCGGACCGGGACCGCGCCGATCGCGGTGAAGAACGCCTTCATGAACCGTCCCTTGATCCCCTTGGTCTCGAAGTACTCGGCCTTGGCGATGAACGCCACCCGGCGCGGCGCGACCATCGGAATCAGCATCGAGTCGACGAAGGACAGGTGGTTCGAGGCGAGGATCACCGGCCCGCGCGGCGGGATGTTCTCCCGGCCCTCGACCTTCGGGCGCCAGATGAGCAGCGACAACCGAGTCGTCAGGGCCTTCAACACCACGTAGAACACGACACGCCTCTCCGGTTCAGAACAGCGTCACAGTCCGTGTCTCTCACGATCGGGCCGGAATGGAAGGATACGGCCTCGCCTCGTTCGGGTGACAGCCACCCGACACGGCCGATTCGCGCATTCGGCGGCTCGTCGGAGCGTTTGACTGCACTCGTGCGCCCGCCCGTCCCGCGAAACCCCGCCGACCACCCGGTTCAGGCGGCCGGTGCTGTGTTTGGAAGTGCTGTCGACCCGGACTCGGCGATCCTGCCAAGCGCACCATGGATCCCGCTGAATTCACCCGGGCCGGCCCATCCGTCACGGCTCCCCCGCGACCTGGCTCCGCTTGGTCCGGACGAGCGAGCCGCGACCCGGTGGACGGACCCTCGGGTGGCGACAGCCTATGCGGACCGCGACGACGACGCCGAGCGCCGCACCGTCTGGCCGCTGCTCGCGGATGCGGTCAGACCGGCCGAGCCGTCACGGGTCTCCGGCCGCCCGGACGGGACGGTGCTGGAACTGGGCTGCGGCCTCGGCGCCCTGGCCCAGAGCCTGGCCGACGAGCACTGGCTGCGCGTCTACGCGGTCGACGTCTCACCCACAATGCACCGGCTCGGCGCGGCCCGTTTCCGTGACGCGTGGATCATGCGCACGCTGCCGGACCGACGCGGCCGCCTACCGTTGCGGCGCGCGCAGTGCACCGGGGCGATCGTCCAGCGTGTGCTGCTCCATCTGCCGCACCCGTGCGTGATCATCGGACTGATGACCGAGGCACGCAGGGTGCTACGCCCCGGAGCGCCCCTCGCGATCGTCGAAGCGGATGCGAGGGACGGGGGTGGGAATGGGGGCGAGGACGGGGACGCGCTGCCGGTGACCTACGCGGACGGCGAGCCGTACACTGAGCACTATCGGCTACGTAACGGGACGACGCTCCCGACCACGGCCTGGCGGCACTCCCCCGCGACCATCGTCAGCTGTCTGACGAGCGCCGGATTCACGGTCGACGAGATTCGGCCGCTACCCCTGCCGGACCCGCTCCTGCTGTACCTGGCCAGGGCTACCTGAGGCACGTAGGCGTACCGCCGCGCGGCCCGTCTCAGCCTGCGACACGTAGCGCGTCGGCGATTCCGGGCTCCTTGCGGCCGAGGAAGGTCGGGGCGGGCGTGAAGGCTGCCTGGTACGTCGCGCTGAACCCGGCCAGCACCTCGCGGGCCTGGTCGTGCAGGGCCTCCTGGTGGCTGAGCGCCCACGCCGCGTCGCCGTCGCCGACCCCGTACGCGTCGATTCCGGCCGCCCGGCACAGGTAGACCGCGCGCGGCACGTGGAAGGACTGGCTGACCACGATCGCATGGTCGACGCCGAACACCCGCTTCGCCCGGTCGCAGGTCTCCCAGCTGTCGAAGCCCGCGTAGTCCAGCACGACGAGGTTCTCCGGCACGCCGTGCGCCACGAGGTAGTCGCGCATCGTCCGCGGCTCGTTGTAGTCAGGCCGGGAGTTGTCGCCGGAGACCAGGAAAACCTTGATCTTGTGCGCCTTCCACAGCGCGAGTGCCACGTTGAGCCGCGAGGCGAGGTAGGGGCTCGGCGTGTTCCCGGCCGCGGCCGCGCCGAAGACGATGCCCACAGGCTCGGCCGGGACGTCCGCGACGGACCGCACGTACGAGTCGGCGCTCACCCGGATGAAGGACACCGGCAGGAAGACCAGCACCGTGGCCACCGAGACGGCCTGGTACCCGCGCCGCAACCAGCGCCGACGCCGCTGTGATGCCGACGGCGCCGGCTCCACGGGATCCGGTGTCGGTTCTGGTGTCGGTTCCGGTTCCGGTACCGGGTCGTGAACCGCTTCCGGCTCCGGTCCCGGCTCGTGTGCCGATTCCAGTCCCGGCTCCGGCTCCGAACCAGGGTCCTGTGTCATCGCGTCGCCTCCCCCTCCACCCGTTTCCTCGGTCGGAAGGACCGTGGATCACGGTGCGGCGGTTCCGTCGACACAGGCGGCGCGCCGGGCACTCGGAGAATCGGGTCTCCGGGCTCGGTCAGACAGCGCGGGAGCGGCGGCGCACGGCCAGCTCGTCGACGACCCCGTGGCCGAGCAGCGTCGCGGGCGCTTCGGCGGTCGCGCCGTCCACCGGCTCGCCGGGCAGCTGGGTGAGCACCGACTCGATCTCCCGCCAGACCGCGCCGACCGAGATGCCGAAGACTCCCTGCCCGGCGTGCACGAGATCCACGACCTCCTCGGCCGACGTGCACTCGTATACCGTCGCGCCGTCACTCATCAGGGTGATGCCCGCCAGCTCCGTACTGCTGCGTGCGTGGACGTGCGCCACCGCCGCACGAATGTTGTGCAGCGACACGCCGGTGTCCAGCAGCCGCTTGACGATCTTGAGGATGACGATGTCGCGAAAGTTGTACAGCCGCCCCGCGCCGGAGCCGGCCGCCGGGGTGAGCGAGGGACGCACCAGATCGGTCCGCGCCCAGTAGTCCAACTGGCGGTAGGTGATCCCGGCGGCGGCACAGGCCACCGTGCCCCGGTATCCGTAGACGTCGAACGGATCCGGGGCAGCGTCCCGCGCACCGGTGGCAACTGCGCTCACGCCGACCTCCGTTCCGCACGCCGTGCTGATCGCCCGACTCGACCCGCCCGCTCCGGTGCTGCCTGCACCGTCCCGGCCGGAAATCCGCCCCCGTCTGTTGTCTTCCCATCCCGGGCCGGTCCGGCAAACCCTCCGAACCGGTGACCCGCCTGCGCGTCGGCGACCGCAGGCCGACCTGCGGCTGTCCGTGCAAGCTGTGCCGCTCGCGGGCCCGCCGACCGACCCGCCAGTCCTACCGTGCCGCGCGGTGCCACGGCCGCGACGCCCGCGTCCCGGCCGACCCACCGAAGGGCCGGTATCCCGATACTCCCACCCGCACCGGCGTTCGCTCGATTCCCAAGCGGGCTCTGCCGACCGTACGCAGTAGCCCTCCCGGCGTCAACGACCATCGGGCACGCCACGCCGGACGGCCCGAAGCGTACCGGGCGTGCGGCGGGAGCCGACGAGAAGATCAGGCCTCGAAATCCTCCGGGGAGATCTGGTCGAGGAACTCGCGGAACCGCTCGACCTCGTCCTCCTGGTCGTCCGGCAACAGGATGCCGGCCTCGGCCAGCACCTCCTCGGCGGCGAAGATCTTGGCCCCGCAGCGCAGCGCCATCGCGATGCCGTCGGACGGGCGGGCGGAGACGGTCACGCCGCCGTCGAACACCATCTCGGCGAAGAAGGTCCCGCCGCGCAGGGAGGTGATGCGCAGCGCGGTCAGCCGCCGCCCCAGCGCCTTGAGCGTGTCACGGAACAGGTCGTGGGTCAGCGGACGGGGCGGCGCGGCGCCCTCAAGCGCGGCTGCGATCGCGCTCGCCTCCCCCTGGCCGATCCAGATCGGCAGAAACCGCTCCCCCGAGCTCTCCCGGAGCAGCACGATCGGCAGATTGGACGGCAGTTCGACGCGAACGCCGACGACGTCGAGTTCGTTCACGATAGACACCCTAGCGCGCGCTGGGGCGCACAACCGCCCTGGGGAGCCGGCAGTCCGGCGAGGCCCGGGATGACAAGGGCGTAATCCCGCCGCGTAGGTGAGCGTCCACCGGTGGCGATACCCGGTTTGAATGCACCGGACTCAGTGTGTTGCAGCGAGAGCGCGGTGCAGGGGGCGGGAACGGTCTGCGCGCGAGGGGCTCGGCGGGCCGGGCCCGTCTGCGGACGAGCGGCACGGACTGCAGGTCTCGCGCGGCTGGATATTCGCATAGGAGCCACCACCGGACCGGTCTCAGCCGCGCAGCAGTGCGGCGCGCACGAGGGCCGCGTGCAGGCGGACGGCCGCGGCGGCGGCCTCGGCGCTGCGGCCGGAGGCAGCCAGGGCGGCGCGCTCACGGCGGGACGGGTCCCGGGCAGTGCCGGTCGCGGTGGCCACGGCGATCAGCTCGGCGACCCGGGCCGCGGAGGCCGCCACGGCGCGCAGGTGCCGCGGCTCGACGCCGAACTGGGCGAGCTCGGCGGAGGCGCGGGCGACCAGCAGGTCCGCTCCGCCGGCCGATTCCGAGCTGGGCAGCACGCCGTACTCGACCAGGCCGTCCACCCAGGCCCGGTCGGTGCGCGCGGCGGAGGCGAGCTGGTCCAGGTCGAGCGAGACCTCGCCGAGGTCCGGGGTGAAGAATTCGGTGTCCGGCCAGCGCCGGTCGGCCCGGCGGGTGGACGGGGATGGCGACGGGGTGGCGGGGGCCGGAGCGGGGCGTGCGGACGGTACCGGTGCGGTGGCGGCTGTGGTCGCTGCCGGAAAGGTCGAGGTCGGACCGGTCGAGGTCGGCGGCGCCGCGGAGGTGGACGACGAGGACGGGTCGCCGACTGACGAGCGCACGGTAGGCGCGGACGTGATGGCGGGGCCGGCCGGCTCGGACGGGGCGTAGATGCCCGCTGCAGCGTCGTGCTGCACCGACACCGAATCAGTGTGCTGGGAGACCTCGGCGTAGCGGGCGGCCCGGCGCGCCCGGGCGGCCGTGACCGCGGAGAGTTGGCTCGGGACCGCCGCGCTCTGCGGCTGGGCCTGGGTCTGCGTCTGTGTTTGGGTCTGGGCGTAGGAGGACCGCGCGGTCGAGCCTGCTGCGGCGGCCGGAACCTGGCCCGGCCTGGAAGCCCCGCCGGGCGCGGGCGCGGCGCCGTTGCCACCGCCGGGCGGGACGTCGAAGAGCGCGGCGATCGCAGGGGCCTGTGCACGGCCCGGGCCGGAGCCGCGGGCCGCCGGGACCCGGGAGCCCGCCGTACGGGCCGCACGGGCGGTCGTACGGGCTCCGGACGGGCGCTGCGCAGCGCCCGCCCCGCCCTGCACACCGTCCTGCGTCGCGCCGGGGAGCTCCTTGGGCGCCCGCGCGGCCTCCTGCAGGCCCGACTCAGGCTTCTGCCGCACCGAGCCCGCACCCGGGCCGACCGTGCCAGCCCCCTGCGACGTGAGGCCGGCGGCGGGGTGGCTCAGCGGGGATTCGGCGCCGGAGAGGTCCGAGGGGTCGGCGCCCCCGCCGCTGGACAGCACGATCCTGATCAGGTCCAGGTCGGAGTCCGAATAGCGGCGGTATCCCGCCCCGGTGCGGGCCGCGGTGAACTTCCCGGCGGACTCCAGGCGGCGCAGGACGGCCGCGGTCACCCCGGGGAAGTCCACCGCCAGGCACGCGGCCGCTTCGCCGATCGTCAGCTCGCGAGCGCCTGCCATGGTGTCTCCAGATCCTCGTGCCGCCAGGTCCGCAGTGCGCCAGGATCCGCTACGGATCCTCGCGCCTCCAGTATGGCGGCCGACACCGACAAGAACTGACGGGACCTCAACCGGCCCGCCCGATCCCGCCGACGTACGCGCGCCCCGCCTGGGCACTCGACGACTCGGATCCGGATCCAGCCGTTCCAGCTTGCCGGGTGGCGCGGCCGTACGTCCACGCCCCGCGCCGACCGAACCAAACCGGAACCCGGCAGCCTCAGCGGGAACCGGTCAGGAACACCAGGCGGTACTTGCCGATCTGGACCTCGTCGCCGTCCTTGAGCAGGACCTCCTCGATCCGCTCCCGGTTCACGTAGGTCCCGTTCAGCGAGCCCACGTCGCGCACCAGGTAGCCCTGCAGGGCGCGGGTGAACTCCGCGTGCCTCCTGGAGACCGTCACGTCGTCGAGGAAGATGTCGCTGTCGGGGGCCCGCCCGGCCGAGGTGACCTCGGTGTCCAGCAGGAACCTGCTCCCCGCGTTGGGCCCGCGCTGCACCACGAGCAGCGCGTTTCCGCCGCTCAGGCCGTCGGTGGCGCCCGCGTGCGGGTCGGCCAGGTCGGCGCCGCTCGGCGGCGCCTCGCCGGTGTCGGTCAGGCCCAGCGCGCCGAGCGCGATCGTGGAGGTCACCTCCGCGGGCCGCTCCCCGGGTCCGGGCTCGGTCGCGAGCACCCCGGGCACCAGGGGGTTGCCGCAGTTGGAGCAGAAACGGCTGCCTTCGGAGTTGGCGTGCCCGCAACGGGCGCACAACGGCATCGATCCGACCTCCCGCCGCGGCTCCGGCGCGGCACCTCGTGACTGAATGGGGGCGCCGCCCTCCGCGTTCTGCGGCGGCGACGCATCGAAACCTAGGCGTCCGTCCGGTCCCGGGTCAACCGACCCGCCGGGCGTAGCGGGGCCGCCGTCGCCGCTCCGGGCACGGCCGAACCGACCGAACAGCGCCACTAGCCCTCCCGTCCGTGTTCCGTCCGACCGCCTACTTCTCGACGACGGCCCGGTAGCCCGCCGCGTCCAGCAGGCCGTCGAGCGCCTCCGGGCCCGACACCTCGACCTCGAACATCCAGCCCTCGCCGTAAGGGTCCGAGTTCACCAGTTCCGGGTTGGCGTCCAGCGCCCCGTTCAGCGCGCTCACAGTGCCGCTGACCGGCGCATACACATCGCTGACCGACTTGGTCGACTCCAGTTCCCCGCAGGGCTCGCCGGCCTGGACCTCGGCCCCGGCCTCGGGCAGGGTGACGAAGACGATGTCGCCGAGCGCGTCCTGGGCGAAGTCGGTGATCCCTACCCGCAGCACGGTGCTTGAGGCCGCCCGCACCCATTCATGCTCGGCGGTGTAGTTCAGTTCCTCGGGAATCTCGGCCGTGGCCACTGTGGGTGCTCCGTTGCTGTCGTCAGGCCGCCGGGCCGGTCCTCCGGCGGGTCACGCCGGCACGCCGCCCACCGTGCGTCCGTGTCTTCGGTTCTTGTCAATACGGAGGTGCGGACTCCGCTGTTTGCTGAGCTGGTGTCGCGACCTTACACGGTGGCCCGGTCAGCCGACCACACGGCCGTGACGCCCGCGCTTTCCCTGCCCTTAGCAGCACAGACGCCGGAGCATGGCCGTGCGGTCATATCGGCCATTTCGACCCGCCCGGCCCGGCCCGCCCGGCGGTCAAGCGCCCGCCTGTTCGACGACGGCCGCCCACAGGCCGAGCAACTCGTCCGCCGAGTCGGGATCGGGGCCTTCCGCCCACAGATGGGTGACGGCCTCCGCCGGATCCGGCAGCACGAGCGTCCAGCGGCCGTCGGGCTCGACGATGCGCACGCCGTCCGTGGTGTCCAGGACCCGATCCTGCGCGGCCTCGACGACTGTGCGCATCACCATGCCCTTGGCCGCCCACGGGGTCGGTACGTCCATCCTGCGCACGTGTGCGCGTGGGATGCGCGCGTCAGCCTGAGAGACCGTCAGATGCGTCCGGGCGAGCAGGCCGAGCAACCGGGCGAACGCCGCGATGCCGTCGAGCGAGGCGTGGAACTCGGGGATGACGAAGCCGCCGCGCCCGTCTCCGCCGAAGACGACTTCCTTGCCCGCGCTGAGCCTGGTCAGCTCGTCCGGTGCGGTGGAGACCCACTCGATGGCGACCTTGTGGAAGTCGGTGACCCGCTCGGCCACCCGGGTGGTCGTCACGGGCAGCACGATCGTGCCCGTGTGCCGCTCGGCCGCCACCAGGTCCATCAGCACCAGCAGCGCCCGCTCGTCGTCGATGCGGCCGCCGTTCTCGTCCACCAGCCGGATCCGCTCGCCGACCGGGTCGAAGCGCACGCCGAAGGCCGCGCGGGACGAGGAGACCAGCTCGCCGAGCCGGCGCAGCGCCGCGGCCTGCTCGGCGGCCGACTCGGTCGGGTGCGCCTCGTCCATGCCGAGGTTGACCGTGAACGCGTCCACACCGATCCGGCCGAGCAGCGCGGGCAGTACCAGGCCGGCCGAGCCGCCGCCCGCGTCCACCACGACCTTCATGTCGGACTCGGCCACGCCGGTCACGTCCACCCGGCTCAGTAGCTCCTGGACGTAGCTCTCGAAGATCCGGGAGGGGGTGGCCAGGTCGCCGATCTCGCCGGGGAAGGCGCGGCGGAACTCGGCCCGCGAGTAGACCCGGTCCAGCTTGCGCTGCCCGGCGGGCGAGAGGTCCGCTCCGGTGGAGTCGAGGAAGGCGATCTCGACCGAGTCGGGCACGCCCGGGGTGGTGCGGATGGCGACGCCGCCGACCGTGCCGCGTGCGGTCTGCAGGCGCGCCACGGGCATCGGCACGCACTCGAGGTCGCGCACGTTAAGGGCGCTCGAGGTAAGAGCAGCAATCACGGCGCGCTTGAGCGCACGCGCGGCGCGGGAGCCGTCACGGGCGGCCGTCACCGTGGCGCCCTTCTTCAGGGTCGTGGCGTAGGCGCTGGCCAGCCGGACCGCGAGCTCCGGGGTGATCTCGACGTTGACCACGCCGCTGACGCCGCGCGGGCCGAACAGGGAGCGCTGGCTGCGCTGCTCCCAGATCACGTCGGTGTTGACCACCGCGCCGGCCTCGACCGTCTTGAAGGGGTAGACGCGCACCCCGGCGGCCACGATCGACTCCTCCTCGATCAGGCACTCGTCGCCGACCACCGCGCCGTCCTCGATCCGGGCGGCCCGCATCACATCGGTGTTCTTGCCGACCACGCAGCCGCGCAGGTTCGCCTGCGGGCCGATGTAGACGTTGCCGTGGATGACCGCGCGGTGCAGGAAGGCCCCGGCCTTGACGACCACGTTCGAGCCGATCACGGTGTGCTCGCGGATCTCGACCCCGGCCTCGATCTTGGAGTAGTCGCCGATGAAGCACGGGCCCTTGAGCACTGCGGCCGGGTCGATCTCGGCGCCCTCGGCCACCCAGACCCCGGGGGCCGTCTCGAAGCCGTCGATCTCGGCCTCGACCTTGCGGGTCAGCACGTCGGCCTGGGCCTTGATATAGGACTCGTGGGTGCCCACGTCCTCCCAGTAGCCCTCGGCGACGTAGCCGTAGACCGGCTTGCCCTCCTCCAGCAGCTGCGGGAAGACGTCGCCGGACCAGTCCACCTGCTCGCCGGGCGCGATATAGGACAGGACCTCGGGCTCCATCACGTAGATCCCGGTGTTCACGGTGTCCGAGAAGACCTGGCCCCAGGTCGGCTTCTCCAGGAAGCGCTCGACCCGGCCGTCCTCGGCGGTGATCGTGATGCCGAACTCCAGCGGGTCGGGCACCCGGGTCAGGCAGACGGTGACCAGCGCCTTCTTCTTGCGGTGGTAGTCGATCAGGGCACTGAGGTCGATGTCGGTGAGCGCGTCGCCGGAGATGACCAGGAAGCTGTCGCCGGCCAGCTGTGCCTCCGCGTTCTTGACGGAGCCGGCGGTGCCCAGCGGGGTGTCCTCGTTGGCGTAGTAGAGGTTCATGCCGAGCTCTTCGCCGTCGCCGAAGTAGTTGCGCACCAGGGAGGCGAGGAACTGGACGGTCACCACCGTGTCGGTCAGCCCGTGCCGTTTGAGCAGGCGCAGCACATGTTCCATGATCGGGCGGTTGACCACCGGGAGCAGGGGTTTGGGCATCGAGGACGTCATCGGCCGCAGCCGCGTCCCCTCGCCCCCGGCCATCACTACGGCTTTCATGGTCGGCGCAGACCCCTTTCCCGTTGTCAAGGCGTGCAAAGGCGTGCAAAGGTGCGCGGGCTTCCCTCGCGCTCGCCCTAACCCTCCCCCGTTCGATCTCGGCTAATCAGGGGAGGTTTGTAGCCAAAGTCACGCCGGGCGGGTCAGACCGGGCCCGCCCCGCCCGCGGCGGCCGGGGCGATCAGCCGGCGCACCTGCACCACGTAGAGCCCGGCGGCCAGCCAGTACAGCGCGGTCCCCCAGATGGCGAAGGCCCAGCCGATCGCGCCGGCCGTGGCGTGCGGCCAGCTGGAACCGTCGCCGAACAGCAGCAGCGGGAAGGCGTAGAGCAGGTTGAAAGTTGCCGCCTTGCCGAGGAAGTGCACCGGCGGCGGGCCGTAGCCGTGCCGCTTGAGCACCGCCAGCGGGATGCCCATCAGCAGGTCCCGGCCGACCAGGATGACCACCAGCCAGAGCGGGATGATGTGCCGGGCGGCCAGGCCGGCCAGCGTGGCGAGGATGTACAGGCGGTCGGCGGCCGGGTCCAGCAGCTGGCCGATCCGGCTGACCTGGCCGAAGGCGCGGGCGATCTTGCCGTCGAGGTAGTCGGTGGCCCCGCTGACCATCAGGATCACCAGCGCCCAGCCGTCGTAGTGCGGCCCGTGGAAGACCGGCTGCAGCACCAGCCAGAGGAACACCGGCACGCCGAGCAGTCGCAGCACGCTGAGCGCGTTCGGGATGGTCCAGACCTGGTCGCCCGGCGTAGCCTCCGTCATGGCGCCGAGTCTAGGGCTTGTCGTGGATCGGCCGTGCCGGCCGGGTCGCAACGAAATCCGTCGCGCGGACGGGGGCGGGGGCGCGTAGTGGGCATTACCCGGTCCGATCTTCGGATATCTGATATCTGGAACACCAAGGGCGGGCAAAGCTTGTGCCAAAGGCCGAGCAATCACCTTCCGGCCGCTCAGCGGGGGCCGTAGCGTTGGCCAAGAACCGGCCGACGATGACACGTCCATCAGCGGTCGTGAGCACAGAGCACAGCCGTCCGCGCGTCCACGCTTCTCCCCCCTTGGCGTGGCCCGCGGGCGGCTGTTGTGTTGCCCGGGTTCGGCGCGGGCATGAGAGAGTATTCGCTCATGAACGCAGCGAAGACGACGGTCGGGGAAGTCGGAACGGTGGCGCGGCCGACGGGGCGGCAGTTCACCGTGCAGGGCGGGGGATACCGCGCCGTGATCACCGAGGTCGGCGCGGGACTGCGCGAGCTCGAGCAGACCACGGCGCAGGGCACCCGGCCGCTGGTGCTCGGCTACGGGGCCGACGAATTCGCCCACGGCGGGGCCGGGCAGTTGCTCGCGCCGTGGCCCAACCGGGTCGCGGACGGCCGCTACCGCTTCGACGGCGAGGACCGGCACCTCGACCTGACCGAGCCGGCCCGGCACAACGCCATCCACGGCCTGGTGCGCTGGGACGCCTTCCAGGTGGCGGAGCAGAGCGCGGACCGGATCGTGCTCGCCCTGCGGATGTACCCGCGCCCCGGATACCCGCACATCCTCGACCTGACCGCGGCTTATTCGGTATCCGACGCAGGGCTCGAAGTCGAGGTGACGGCGCGCAACGCCGGTTCGACCGCCGCTCCGTACGGATACGCCGCGCACCCTTACCTGACCCCGGGACTGCCGGCTACACCCGGTTCCATCGACCAGTGGACACTGCATTTGCCGACCGAGTACCGGGTCGAGGTGGACGAGCGTTTGAACCCGTCCGGGCTCGCCGACGTGGATGCAAGTAGTTACGACTTCCGCGCCCCGCGGCAGCTCGGCACCACCTCGCTGGACACCGCTTTCGGAGGCCTGCAAAGAGAACTGGACGGCATCGGCCGGGTTCGCCTGTGCGAACCGGGCGGCGGCGCCGTCACCCTGTGGATGGACCGCGGACTGGACTGGATCCAGGTGTTCACAGCCGACCCGCTGAACGGTGACTGGCACCGCGGGGGCGTCGCGGTCGAACCGATGACCTGTCCGCCGGACGCATTCAACAGCGGGACGGATCTGATCCGTCTGGAGCCTGGTGTTGCGATTGGCCACCGGTGGGGAATTCACGCGGGTTGAGGTGCGCGCCGAGGGTGCCGGGGGGCCGACCTGACGGTGCGTCAGGGTAACAACTCCCAGGCTGCTTCGTCCAGTGCCTTGATCTCATGCTCGCTGATATCAGTGTTTTTTCTGACTATGGTTCCTGGCTGCTCCATTCGGGTTTATCATGGCCTGGAGAGTTAGTGACGGCACTGCCCCCTGCTCTCCTCCCTACCGCACGGAAGGGACGACCGAGCAGGTGGGCTCGCGGAGCGAAGACCGCTAGCGTCAGAGCTCTGTGACAACGCCGTCCGGAGTAGCGCATCAGGATGCGAAGGGGTCAGTTCATGAGTACAGCGACGAAGAAACCAACCCTGTTACCGGCGGCGGGCGGACGGTCTGCGCGCCGGGCGCGCGCCGTGGCCGAGGCCGAACAGGTGCGGGCACAGGAGGCGGCCTACCGGCCCGCCAACGGATACCTTTCCTGGCTGCTGACCCGGGCGAACCGGGAACTGGGCCGGCAGATCGACCGGGTGCTGGACGAGGTGGACCTGACCGAGGCGCAGTACGGCGTCCTGCAGGCCCTGATCCACCTCAAGAGCGCCTCCTCGGCGACCCTGGCCCGCTCGGTGCAGGTCACCCCCCAGGCTATGGTCGGCCTGGTCGCCGCGCTGGAGCGCAAGGGCTACATCGCGCGCACCTCGCACCCGGGCGCGGGACGGGTCATCACCACCACGGTGACCCCGCTGGGCCAGGAGGCCTTCGACACGGCCAAGCGCCGGATCCGCAGCCTGGAGCGCAACGTGCGCAAGACGCTGACCGACGAGGAGTACGACCTGATCGTCGAGAAGCTCGAGCGGCTCAGCACGGTCATCGCCGAGGTCTGATCCACCCGGCCCGGCCGCCGTCCGGTCGGACGGCCCGGAAACGCTTACGGCCGCGTCGCGCATCGCCCGTCCCCCAGTCGTGGCGATACGCGGCGCGGCCGCCTGTTTCGCCTGCACAGCGCGCATATGATGCGCAAGTCGCCGCCGTCCCGAGGTCGTCGTCCTGAGGTCGACCGAGGCCGGCGGGGCAAGCGGCCGGCGGACAACGGAATCCGCAGCAGTGCAGTTGACATGCTCCGGTACCTCACGGGTGGAGATTCCAGCAGTCGCCTCCTGGGGTTCCTGCTTCGAGGCCTGACACCGGCTCCTGGCCGACACGGCGAGCCCCGCCGCTTCGATGTTCCCGGCCGCACGGCTTTGAACTGGACACGGCTTCGAACCGGACACAGCCGTCCCGGTCGAGCACAGCCGCGCTGCGCGCCTCCAGGGCCTTATCGAAACAATGTGCGAGAACGTGGTTCGACATGCCGAATCGCAAGCGTCTCCCGCCCGCCCCGCAATGACGGGGCATCCGCCTCAGAACAGCGATAAACGCAAAGCACGTACCGCCGGGCCCCGGACAGGCGATGATGAGGGCAAGCCCCCGTCCGCGGTGCACCGATGACGCCACGCCGCCGGGGGCCGGAAAGACCGCGGACGCCGCCGCACGACCCGACCCCGGCGCCCGCTGGCCCGTGCGGACTCTGCCGCCCCGGGGCGCGCCGGTTGGACCGCCGCCGCCGCGGGAACACTGTCACCGCGTGGCTGTTCCCGGTTCGGGCGGAGGCGAGGCACTGAGGTGGACCCGGCTGCAGGCGGAATCGGACTCGGTGTACACCGCGGCGCGCTCGCGGCCCGGGCCTCCGAGGCCGTGTTCTCGGCCGAGCGGATCTCCGCGCTGACCGCGACGGTGTCCCGGGCCGGCGGCCAGGCCGGTTCGATGGAGGGCGCCGCCCGGCACGTGGCGTCCGCGCTGCGCACCGCCTTCTCCACCCCCGACGGCGAGTCCGCCGTGGTCCTGGTGCGCATATTCCAGACCACCATGTGGGAGCTGCTGACCCCGCAGCTGCGTTCGTATGCGATGGCCCGGATGGCGCCCGGGGCGACCGCCGAGGGCACCCGCTGCCTGGCGCTGCTGGCCACCCTGGGCGACCGGCCGACCTGGTGCGACCGGCACGCCTCGCGCGACCACCAGGCGCTACCGCTGACCGGGACGGACGTGATCCGCCGGGTGCCGCTGGCGCTGACCGTGCTGGACCACCTCGTCGGGGCGGACGCGCAACGCAATGCGCAGCTCGACGGGGACGGGCGGCCGGCCCGGGTCGCCGTGCACCTGGTGTCCGACGCGACCGGTTCCCCGCTGGTGCCGGCCCAGTCGCTGGTCGAGTCGCACGGGGTCCTGTCGGCGCTCGGGCTCGGCGGGATCCTGCCGAGCGGCGAGGTTTTCACCGTCGTGCTGCTCTCCCGGGTGCCGATCGACCCGCCGACGGCGCAGCGCTTCGGGGCCGTGACCGAGGCGATGCGCGGCGCCCTGTCCCCGTTCGCCCACCTGCCGCTGTTCGATCCCGCGCCGCCGGTGGCCCGGGTGGTGCCCCGCTCCGACGGCGAGTCAGGGATCGATGATCACCTGAGCGCGAGCCCGATCCTGCCGCCCTCCGGACTGGACGACTCGGCCGGCTGGTCGGTGCGCCCGCGTCCCTCGGTGGAGGCGGCGCTGCGCGAGCAGCGCGAGCGGCTGGCGCAGGAGTCGCGGATCGTCGAGACGCTCTACTCGGTCGGGCAGACCCTGGCCCGGCAGCTGGACCTGGGCCGGCTGGTGCGCCAGGCGATCGAGGCGGCCACCAGCGTGGTGGGCGCCCGGTTCGGGGCCTTCTTCTACACGGTGCCGGGCGAGGACGGGCCGGACGGGCCGCCGCGCACCAAGTACGCGCTGGCCGGGCTGCCGCCGGAGCGCTTCGAGCGGCTGGGCACGCCGAGCGGCACCGCGCTGTTCGAGCCCGACCCGCCGAACCGCTCGACCGTGCGCAGCGCGGACGTGACCCGTGATCCGCGATACGGGGGCACGGCGCCGCACCATGGGATGCCGCAGGGACATCCGCCGGTGCGTTCGTACCTGTCGGTGCCGGTTATCGCGGCCAGCGGCACGGTGCTCGGCTCCTTCTACTTCGGCCATGCGGATCCGGGGGTGTTCACCGAGCGGGACGAGCAACTGGCGCAGGGCATCGCGGCGCAGGCGGCCAGTGCGATGGAGAACGCGCGGCTCTACCGGCACGAGCGGACCACGGCGATGCGGTTGCAGCGCTCGCTGCTGCCGACGGCGCCGTCCCGGCTCGGCGACCTGGACGTGGCCACCGCGTACCTGCCCGGGGAGCAGGGCGCCCGGGTCGGCGGGGACTGGTTCGACGTGATCCCGCTGTCGGCGGACCGGGTGGCGCTGGTGATCGGCGACGTGATGGGCCGCGGGATCGGCGCGGCGGCGGTGATGGGCCAGCTGCGCGCGGCGATCCAGGCCTACGCGGTGATGGACCTGCCGCCGGCCCAGATCCTGGACCAGGTCAACCACCTGGTCTGCCAGCTGCCGGTCGAGCAGATCGCCACCTGCGTATACGCGGTCTACGATCCGAGCGAGGGCACCGTGCGCTGGGCGAACGCCGGGCACCTGCCGCCCGCGCTGGTCTCCCCGGACGGCTCGGTGACGCTGCTGGAGGCGGACCTGGGGATGCCGCTGGGCGTGGAGGGCGCCATCTTCGCTGACGCGGCGAAGCCGATGCCGGACGGTGCCAGGCTGCTGCTTTACACCGACGGCCTGGTGGAGTGCCGGGACCAGCTGCTGCAGGACCGGCTGTCCCGGCTGCGCTACGTGCTGGCCGGGCTGTGTCGGCCGGAGGCCGCGGTCAACGTGCAGGAGGGCGCCGGGCGGCTGGCCCAGGAGATGCTGACCGGCGCGGAGCACGACGACGTGGCGGTGCTGTACGTGGCGGCCCGTCCGGGGGCGACGCAGAAGGCTGCGGTGACCCTCACCCCGACCCGCGAGGCGGTGCGGGCGTCGCGCCAGTTCGCCCGCAAGACCCTCGAGGAGTGGGGGCTGGACAAGCTGGTCGACTCGATCCTGCAGATCGTCAGCGAGCTGGTGACGAACGCCGTGGAGCACGCGAAGACGCCGATGGAGCTGCGGCTGCGGCGGCGGCCCGGCCTGGTGCTGATCGAGGTGGCCGACGAGGACGGGCGGCTGGCCCGGCCCACGCCGACCGGGCTGAGCGACGAGGGGCACCGCGGGCTGGTGATCGTGCAGACGCTGTCCGAGCGCTGGGGCGTGCGGCCGACCGGCGGCGGCAAGGTGGTCTGGGCGCAGGTGGCCAATCCGTACGAGGACGCGGTCGAGGCGGGCCCGCCGCCGGACGGCGCGGACGGGCCACGGCAGGACCCCGGCGAGCCGCCGGAGGTGAACCTGGACGATTACCCGGATCTGGAGGATCTGGAGGATCTGCGGGGTCTAGACGGCCTGGGGAATCCGGAGGGTCTGGAGGATCCGGACGGGCACGCGGACGACGCGGACGGAGCCCGGTCCGGTGCCCCGCCGCTGTCAGAGGACGAAGACCCGGGCCCCGGGCCGGAGCTGGACGCCCGGGGCTCCCCGGACTCCCCTGACTCCCCGGATCAGGACGCTCAGAACTCCCCGGATCAGGACGCTCAGAACTCCGTCGAGCCGACCGGCAGCAGCGGCCGCAGCTCCTCGCGCACCCGCCGCTCGATGACCGCGAGGTAGAGGTTCGCGTCCTCGTCGGCGAAGCGGTCGGCCCCCGGCTGCGCGGTCACGGCCTCACGCACGTCGAAGCTCGCGCCCGCGGTCACACTCAGCCCGGAGGCGGCGGCCCGGCCGAGCAGTGAGCGGTGCCGGCGGCGGCGTACCGGGTCGGCCGCGGTGGTCAGCACCCCGCTCGGGGCGGTGAACACTGCTCCGGGCAGCTTGCGCACCGCGCGTACCGCGCAGGTGAGCAGGGCGGTCAGGCCGAACGGTGCGGTGCGGTCCGCGACCCGGAAGCGGGAGGCGATCGGGCCGAGCACGTGCCCGTAGAGCTCGACCTGGAGCAGCCCGGCCCCGGCGGTGGCGTTCAGGAAGCCGGTCACGGTCAGCCCGGCCGGGTCGCCCCCGATCCGGATCCGGCGGAAGACCCGCGGGCCGCTGGCCCGGTGCGAGGAGTCCGGGGCGTCGGGCAGCAGCCGCACCTCGTTGTCGCCGAGCCGGGTGGCCAGGGCCGGGACGGTGGAGATGGCGCAGTCGTCGACGGCGACCGCGCCGCCCTTGTCCGAGGGGTCGGCCGGGTCGAGCTGGCCGAGGCCCTCGGCCAGCCGCTCGCTGATCCGGTCGACCAGGTCGCCGACGTCGAAGTGCGCGGACCGGGCGCCGGCCGGGCCGAGCTCGATCAGCCAGCGGCGGCGCAGCACCTGGCGGCCCGCGCCGATGAAGGGGTTGGCCGGGTCGGCCACCGGGTGGTGCTCCAGCCGTCCGTCGGCCAGGCGCGCGCCGAGCACCCCGAGGGCGTGCTGGGCCCAGGCTGGCTCGGCGGACAGCCAGCGTCCGGGGGTGAACCTGTCCCGGCGCAGCCGCTCGGCCACGGTGACGTAGGCGGCGACCTCCTCGGCCAGCACGGCCAGCCAGCAGCACAGCGCGGCGGCGGCCGGGGCGCCGAGGCGCACCGCGACGTCCATCGAGCCGGGCTGCGGCCGCTGCCAGGCCTCGCGCAGGCCGAAGGGGTCGGAGCGGGTGACCGCCAGGGCGAGCAGCACCAGCGCGGCGAAGCTCCACAGCAGCCCGGCGAACAGGGCGACGTTGCGGGCGACCGGCCCGGCCTCCGGGCGGCGGGTGGCCCGCAGGATCAGCCAGAGCCCGGCCAGCGAGGTGTACCAGGCGATCACGCTCCAGCCGCAGACGGCGACCGCGAGCAGCAGGATGACCACGATCGCGCAGTCCCGGTAGAGCCGCCGGCCGCGGGAGGCGATGCAGTGCCGCACCACGGTGGGCAGGTCGAGCGTGGGGTGCGGGACCGGCAGCCGGTGCTCGTTCACGAGCAGCTCGCGCACCACCCGGCGGGCGAACTCGGGTTCGACGTGCGCCGCCGCGCACAGATAGCGGGTGGCGTCCTGTTCGGCAGGCCGTTCCGGCTCCACGACGGGGCCGCTCATCGGCTCGGCCTTCCTACTGAGTGGCTGTTGGCTGGCGGGGATGCGGATCGGTTTCGGGGGTACGTAGGGGTACGTAAGGCTGCGGGAGGCGTCGCGTTCGGAGGTGAGGTCCACGCGGGACGCCCGCTCGGCCGACGTCCGCACGGCACGGTGCGGCCGGGCTGGCGTGAACGATGAGGGTGCGACCGAACCGATCGGGTCGGGCAGAGTACGTATTCTGCCTGGCCGCGCCAGGGGTAAGCGCCGATTTCCGGGGCATTTGACCAACAGTTTGCCACTCGGAGGCTCTTCCGTATCCCGGGACGGCCGCCGCGGCGGGGCCGCCCGGGAGAGCCACTCTGGGTTCGATAGCTTATGTCCGGGTATGGCGTATCTGTCGACGGTTCGCTGCGCGTTGCGGCTACTGCGTGGGAACAAGAAGGCCCTGTGCGACGTTAGATCGACACAGATATACAGACGGCGGAAGGCGCTGCGGCGCGTGCCGCAGGCAGGAGGAAACGGGACGATGAGCGAACGAGCTCTACGGGGCACGCGGCTCGGCGCGACCAGCTACGAGACCGACAACGGCATAGATCTCGCACCCCGCCAGGACGTCGCGTACGGCTGTCCGAACGGTCACCGATTCGAAATGCCGTTCTCCCTGGAGGCCGACGTGCCGCCCACGTGGGAGTGCCGGGTCTGCGGCGCGCAGGCGCTGCGGGTGGACGGCGTACTCCCGGAGGAGAAGCCCGGCAAGCCGACCCGCACTCACTGGGACATGCTGCGGGAGCGGCGCTCGATGGCGGACCTCGAGGAGGTGCTGGCCGAGCGGCTCGAGGTGTTGCGCACCGGCGGCATCGCCTACGCGAGGGCGATGACCCTCGACGTCCCGGCCGGCAGCCCGGGTGCGGTGCGTCCGAGCGGCGTCGCGGCGGCCAAGACGGCGCCCACGAAGAGCGCGCCGACCAAGAAGAGCCCGAGCGTCAAGGCGGCCCCTGCGTCAAAGGCCCCGGCGACGAAGACCGTGAGCCGGCCCGCGAAGAAGGCCCCGGCGAACAAGACGGCCGTAGCGGCCAAGAAGTGACCCACTGACGGCCACCCTTCGGGGCGGCCGTCACGCGTATGCGGTATCAGCAACAGCAACGCAGTAACCGAGCGCAGTAACTGATGGCAGGGCGAGTACAGCAGTAGCACGACATAGCTGCGCGTCCGCAATCCGATCCGCTATTTGCGGCGGCCGGTGAGCTTGGCCAGGCGGTCCTGGACACCCCAGACGGTGCTACGCCACAGCGCCTCGAGCACGATGTTCCCGGACATCTTCGAGGTGCCGAACTCGCGCTCGACGAAGGTGATCGGGACCTCGACCACGGTGTAGCCGGCCCGTACCGCGCGCCGGGCCATGTCGACCTGGAAGCAGTAGCCGGCCGACTCGACCGCGGCCAGCCCTATCCCCTCCAGGGTGCCGCGGCGGAAGGCGCGGTAGCCGCCGGTCGCGTCGCGCAGCTTCATCCCGATGGCCAGCCGCACGTACGTGTTGCCGCCGCGGGAGAGCAGCTCGCGGGACTTGGGCCAGTTGACGACGCTACCGCCCTTGACGTACCGGGAGCCGAGCACCAGGTCCGCGTTCTGCTCGCGCAGCGCGGACAGCAGGCGCGGCAGGTCCTCGGGGCGGTGCGAGCCGTCCGCGTCCATCTCGACGATGACCGCGTAGCCGGCGTCCAGGCCCCAGCGGAACCCGGCCAGGTAGGCCGCGCCCAGGCCCTCCTTGCCCTTGCGGTGCAGCACGTGCACCCGCTGGTCGGCCTTGGCCAGCTTGTCCGCGATCTCGCCGGTGCCGTCGGGGCTGTTGTCGTCGGCGACCAGGACGTGCGCCTCGGGATTGTGCGCGTGCAGCCGGGTGACGATGCGCTCGAGGTTCTCCGACTCGTTGTAGGTCGGGATGATCACCAGGACGGGGGCGAGCCCGGCTGCCGTCGCGTCGTCGGCCGGGTTGGTCGGGGCGGTCACGTGCGGGCCTTCCTTGCTGGTGGCGTTCGCGTGCCGGACAGGCTATCGGAGCTTTCCGCCTCGTGTGGATCCGGCATCTCACGTCCGGCCCGCACGGCCAGTGCGCAGGCCAGCAGCGCGCCGAGGGTCATCACCAGCTCGGGCCAGGCGCCGACCCGGTCGGCCAGGGTCAGCCCGGTACGCGGGGTGACCGAGGCGGCGACCACGGCCGCGGTGAACTGCCTGGTCTCCTGGTGCACGTTGCCGTCGGGGGTGATGTAGCCGGAGATGCCGCTGGTGGCGGCGATCATCACCGGGCGGCCGTGCTCGACCGCGCGCAGCTGGGAGATCGCCAGCTGCTGCTCGGGCTGGCCGGTCCAGCCGTAGGAGGCGTTGTTGGTCTGGATGACGATCACACCGCCGTCGCCGCGCACCGAGTCCCGCACGATGTCGTCGTAGGCGACCTCGAAACAGATCACGTCGGCGATCTTCACCCCGCCGACGGTGAGCACGCCGGGCTGGGTGCCCGGGATGTCGTCGTACGGGACACGGGAGAGCTCGGAGATGAACTTGTTCAGCACCGAGCGGTAGGGCACGTATTCGCCGAAGGGCACCAGATGGCGCTTGGTGTAAGACGCGCCGGGCCCGGCGACCGGGTCCCAGACGATGCCCTCGTTGCGGCTGTGCGCCGGGTCGACCACGACGACCGTGCCGATCAGGATCTGGGTGCCGATCGCGGTGGAGGCCTGGGTGAGCTTGTCGTAGGCGACCGGGCTCTGGAACGGGTCGACGTCGTCGGAGTCCTCGGGCCAGAACACCGCGACGGGCCGGGGCAGCTTGCCCGCGGCTACCTGCGCGGCGTACTGCTCGGTGACGGACACGTGGTTGTCGAGTACGGCCGAGGCCTGGCCGTAGGCGTCCAGGCCGGTGCGCGGCACGTTGCCCTGGATCGCGGCGAGTTCGATCGGCTTGCCCGCGGTGGTCTGCAGCGGGACGAGCCAGCCGACGGCCGGCAGGGCGATGGCGAGCAGCAGCCAGCCGACAGTGGTGATCAGCGTGCGGCGGCCGACGAGACGAACGGTTCGTCCGTCTGAAACAGACACAGTTGCCGGTACCGGCTCGACGAGTTGTCCGTCTGAAGAGGACAGAGTAACCGGGTCTACGAGTTGTCCGTCCGAGGCGGACACAGTGACTGGTTCCTCTTGTTGTCCGTTTGAGATGGACGCATTGTGCAGGTGTCGCGCCTGATAGGACACGTACGCCGTCAGGATCAGTCCGGCCAGGGCGGTTCCGGCCAGCGCGGTGGCGAAGCTGACCAGCGGAGCGCCGCCGAGTGCGGCCAGCGGGGTGAAGACCGTGTGGCTCTGGCTGAAGGCCAGCCGTCCCCAGGAGAAGCCGCCGAGCGGCCAGCGGTCCCGGGCGGCCTCCTCGGCGATCCAGAGCAGGGCCTGCCAGAGCACCGCTCCGCGCAGTCGGCCGACCGCCGCGGTCCCGGCGCCCAGCGGCACGAAGTAGAACGCCTCGACGATGCCGAGCACGATCCACGCGTCGGTGCCCACCGAGGTGACCCACTGGAACATCAGGATGCAGAACCCGAGGCCGAACCAGAGCCCGGCCCACGCTCCCGCGACCGCCGGACGACGCAGTCCGCGGCGGGCGCGCAGGCTGGCGGCGCCCCGCGCGGACAGGGTGAACCCGGCGACGCAGAGCGGGGCCAGCCACCACCAGCCGATCGGCGGGAAGGCGGCGACGAGCAGCAGGCCGGACAGGGCGGAGGTGAGCTGCGGGAGCCAGTGGACGCCTGGCCGGGGGCGGCGTAATCGAGGGCGGCGCAGTCGGGGACGCCACGAGCGCAGCCTGCGGAGGCGGGGCAGTCTCAGCCGACGAATTCGCGCCTCTGGCTGCTTACTGGCACGTTCGATCGACGCCGGCACCGTATCCACCCTGCTGGACTATACAGGCGCCACCTGAACCTCAGGCTTCCGGCAGCAGGTCGTGGATCACCCGTCCGCGCACCGCGGTACGCAGGCAGGTCGGCAGGTCGAGGCCCGGGGTCAGGTCCGGCAGTCCGGGCACGCCCGCACGCTCGTCGGTGGACCAGGCGGCCACCCGCTGGTCCGGGGCCTGCACGACCAGGTCGCCGGCCTGCCAGACCGCGTAGGTGGCGGGGCTGCCGGGCGTGAGCACGCCGGTCTCGTCACCCGGAACCCCCGGGGCGCCCGGGCGCAGCGCGCGCCAGCCGCCGCGGGTGTGCGCGGCGAACGCGGCGCGCGCGGTGAGCCTTGACGCCGGGGTCTGGTGGAACACCGCCGCGCGCACCGCCGCCCACGGCCCCAGCGGGATGACCGGTGCGTCCGAGCCGAACGCCAGCACCACTCCGGCCGCCGTCATCGCCGCGAAGGGGTTCATGCCGAGCGCGCGGCCGGGGCCGAGCCGCTGGACGTACATCCCGTCGGTGCCGCCCCAGGCCGCGTCGAAGCCGGGCTGGGCGGAGACGATCACGCCGTGGTGGGCGAACTTCTTGATGTGCTCGTGGTCGGGCAGTTCGGCGTGCTCGGCGCGCGTGTGTACGGCCCGCAGCCGCTTCTCGCCGACCAGGTCGTGCGCCAGGTCGAGCCCGGCGACCAGCAGGTCGAGCCCGTAGTCGCCGATGACGTGGAAGCCGGGCTGCACGTCCGCCTCGACGCAGGAGATGATGAAGCCGCCGATCTGTTCGGTCGTCAGATACGCGGCCCCGGCGTATCCGGTGCGGCCCGCCGCGCCCAGTCCCGACTCGGCGGCATCGGCGTACGGCTCGCGCAGGCAGGCCGTGTGCGAGCCGATCGCGCCGTCGATGAACAGGTCCCCGCCCGCGCCCACGCCGCCCAGTTCGAACGCCTTGACCGGGTCGGTCAGCTCACCCCAGTAGCCGAACACGTACGGACTGAGCGTCTCGGGGTCGGCGGCCAGGGCGAGCAGCCCGGTGAAGTCGTCCTCGCCGGCGATCTGCGGGCCGCCGCACTCGTGCACCGCGCCGATCCCGAGTTCGGCGGCGCGGCGCAGGGCGGCCCGCTGGGCCGCGGTGCGCTGCAGCGCGGTCACCGAGCCGAGGGCGGCGGCGCGCACCACGTGGTGGGCGTCCCGGGCCAGCGGGCCGTCCTCGGCGTATCCGGCGGCCTCGCGGGCTTCGGGTGCAGCATCGAGCAGGGCGCTGGACACCAGGGCGCTGTGCACGTCGACGCGGGACAGGTACGCGCGCCGTCCGCCGGCCGCACGGTCGAGCTCTGCTTTGGTCGGGGTGCGTTGGCCGCCGGGTGCGGCACGGTCCCAGGTCGTCTCGTCCCAGCCGGTGCCGAGGACCACCGCGTCGTCGGGCAGGGCGGCGGCGTATCCGGCGATCCGGTCCAGCGCCTCGAGGCGCGAGGCGCAGCCGGACAGGTCGAGTCCGGTCAGCGCGAGACCGGCCGACGTGGCGTGGATGTGCGCGTCGACGAAGGCCGGGGTCACCAGCGCGCCGTCCAGGTCGATCACCCGGTCGACCGCTTCGGCCTGGGCGTCCGCCGCGCCCTCCGAACCGACCCAGGCGACGGCGCCGTCCTCGACCACCATCGCGGTGGCGAACGGGTCGGCGGGCGTATAGATCGCTCCGTTGCGCAGCAGGGTGGTCTCCATGCCGTCAATACTTGCCCGAGTTCGCACAGTTAAGCCAGTCGGCTGCACCCTCTATGCGGCGGCCGGTCGAACGTGTGACGCAACCAGCGCGATGACGCCCCCGAGCAGGGTCGCCAGCAGCCGCGGGCCGACCGTGCTGCGCGCGCTGTCGCCGAGCAGGTCGAGCAGCAGGACCACGAAGCCGGTCAGGAACACCGAAAACAGGAAGTAGTTCGCGGTGAAGACGGTGTAGCCGAGCGCGATCACCAGGCCCGCGCCGAGCAGCAGCGGCACGGTGCCGAGTTGGGCCAGCGCGGCGAGCAGCAGGCCGAACAGCACGCCGAAGGCGGTGCCGCCGATCCGGTCGAGACTGCGCCGAACGGTGAGCACGTGGTCGGTCTTGAGCACCAGGACAGCGGTGAGCGCGGCCCAGTACGGATGCGGCAGGCCGAGCAGCAACGCAGCACTCTGCGCCGTGGCGGCGGTGACGGCGAGGCGCAGCGCATGCTGACCGTGCTCGGTGCTCAGGCCGAGGTGGGTGCGCACGGTGCCGACGAGGTAGCGGGTGAAGGCGCGCGGGCTGCGGCGCGGCAGGCGATCCGGGCGCGCCGTTGACGGGGCGTCACCGTCACCAACTGTGTCCTTGACGGCTGCGGTCTCGGCCCGCGCGGCGAGCGCCACGAGCACGGCCTGGCCCAGTCCCCCGGCGAGCACCAGCCCGCCGCGGACCGCCGCCTGGCGCGGGCCGTCCGGAGTGGAGGTCGCGATCAGCAGCGCGCCGGGCCACTGCAGCGCGGCCACCGCGATCCGGTCGCTGAACGCGCCGACGATCCCGGCGGCGTAGGCGAAGACTGCGGCGACCAGGACCAGCAGCGGCGGGTTCGCGGCGGCCAGCGCTCCGACGAACGCTCCCAGCGCCATGCCGGCCGCGGCCAGGGCGACGGCCCCGGCCCGCTTGCGTCCCTCGCCGAACATGGCGGCGAAGCCGGAGGGCAGCGCGCCGAGCGCCGCGTACACGCCGTACTGCGGATGGCCGAGCAAGACGCCGAGGGACAGCGGCAGCATCACCCCGGCGGCGAGGCGCAGGCCGCGGGCCGGGGCGAGGGCGGCGCGCGGGGTGTGCGCGACCCGGCCCGGGGATCGCAGTTCGCGGAAGGTGTCGCTGTAGGTCGACATGGCGGGTGCGGCTCCTCAGGTGCGCGTCGGCGGCGGTGCGGCTGGTCCGGTACCGGTGCCCGGTGTCCGGCGGACGGGCGGCGACGCTTCTTCGGGCCGTCCCCGCCGCGTCCCATGCGGGACGCGGTCGAGGCGATTCCATGGTGACGCACGCTGGCATCATGCGTCCAATAACCCTGGTTCACTGTTTCGATGCTTGCCACGCATGTAAGAATCCAGCTATGCAGATCGAGGAGTTGCGCTGGTTCACGGTGCTCTGCGAGACCGGGAACGTCGGGCGCGCGGCGGCCGAGCTCGGCCTGTCCCAGCCCGGCCTCTCGCGGGCGCTGGCCCGGCTGGAGCAGGAGGTGGGCGCGCCGCTGTTCGACCGCAAGGGCCGGGCGCTGGCCCTGAACCGGTACGGCGCGGCGTTCCTGGGGCACGTACGCCGGGTCCTCGGCGAGCTGGAGGCCGGGCGGCGCGCGGTAGCCGAGCTGGCCAGCCCGGAGTCCGGCACCGTGGCGATGGCGTTCCTGCACACGGTGGGCACCTGGCTGGTACCCCGGCTGCTGCTCTCCTTCCGGGTCGAGCACCCGGGCGTGCGCTTCCACCTGATCCAGGGCGGCTCGGCGACCAACATGGCCGCGCTGGAGCGGGGCGACGTCGATCTGGTGATCACCTCGCCGCGCCCGGACGGGCCCCGGCTGGCCTGGCGGGCGCTGCGCCGGGAGCGGCTGTACCTGGCGGTGCCGGTCGGCCACCGCTTCGCCGCACGCCAGCGGGTGCGGCTGGCCGAGGCGGCGGCGGAGACCTTCGTGGCGAACAAGCCGGGCACCGGGCTGCGCGAGTCCACCGAGGAGCTGTGGCGCGAGGCCGGGGTGGCCCCGGCGGTGGCCTTCGAGGGCGACGACGTGGCGACGCTGCGCGGGATGGTCGCGGTCGGGCTCGGGGTGGCGGTGCTGCCGCGGGCCCGCACCTACGACGGCGGGGTGGACCGGGGCGGCGACCCGTGGCTGCGCTACGTCCCGCTGGCCGGGACCGGGGGCTCGCGGGTGCTCGGCCTGGTGTGGCGGGAGGACCGCTGGGCCTCGCCCGCCGTGACCGCCTTCCGCGACTCGGTGCTCGCGCTCGCCCCGGAGCTGCCGTAGCCGACCGAGCTGCCGTGGCTGACAGACCTGTCAGAACCGCCGCAGCCGCCCTGACGTCCCGTCAGCGCGCCGCGGCCAGCTCGGCCACGATCCGGGGCAGCGCCGCCGAGATCGGCTCGCGGACCAGCTCGGTGGCCAGGTCGTCGTACGGGGTGGGCTCGGCGTTGACGATCACCAGGCTGGCCCCGGCCTCGACCGCGATCTCGCACAGGCCGGCCGCAGGGTGCACCCGCAGCGAGGTGCCCACGGCCAGGAAGATCTCGCTGACCTGGGCATAAACGGCCGCCTGGCTGATCACGTCCTCGTCCAGCGCCTGCCCGAACATAATGGTGGCGGACTTCAGCACGCCGCCGCAGTCCAGGCACGGCGGGTCGGGCTCCCCGGCGGCGACCCGGTCCAGCGCCTCGCGCATCGTCGTGCGCACGTCGCAGCGCACGCACAGCACCTCGAACATGTTGCCGTGCAGTTCGAGCACCCTGCGCTCGCTGGACCCGGCCCGCTGGTGCAGCCGGTCGATGTTCTGGGTCAGGATCCGCACCGAACGGCCGGAGTGCTCCAGGTCGACCAGCGCGCGGTGGCCCGCGTTGGGCTCGGCCCGCCAGGCCGGGTTCTCGGCGCGGGCCAGCCAGGCGCGTTCCCGCAGCTGCGGATCGGCCAGATAGTCGCGGTAGTCCGCGGCCAGCTCGGCGATCGGGTTGCGGGTCCACACGCCCTGCGGCCCGCGGAAGTCCGGGATGCCGGAATCGGTCGAGATGCCCGCGCCGGTGAGCACGGAGATCGGTCCGGGGCGCCGGCGCCAGTCGTCAGCCATGGGTCACTACGTTACTGGGGTCCCGCGCGTTACCGGGGCCTCGCGCTCGGCAAGAACCCTGCGATGACTACGCCACCGAGACGGGCCTGGTCGGCGTGTCGCCGGACCGGCGATAGGATCGGCGCCCATGGAAGCCGTCTCTGCGAAGATCACCGTCGTCGTCCCGACGTATAACGAGCGGGAGAACCTGCCGAAGCTCATCGACCTGGTCAACGCGCTGCCGCTGCCCGGCCTGCGCGTGCTGGTGGTCGACGACAACTCGCCGGACGGCACGGGCGAGGTGGCCGACAAGCTGGCGGCCGGGGCCCCGGAGACGATCTCGGTGCTGCACCGCACCGAGAAGGACGGGCTCGGGCGCGCCTACGTCGCCGGGATGACCCGCGCGCTGGAGGACGGCGCGGACGTGGTCGTGCAGATGGACGCGGACCTCTCGCACCCGGCCGAGGTGCTCCCGCTGATGATCGAGACGCTGCTCGAGCGGGACGTGGCCGTGGTGCTCGGCTCCCGCTACGTGGCCGGCGGCGCGGTGGCCGGGGAGTGGGCGTGGCACCGCAAGGCGCTGTCGGCCTGGGCGAACTTCTACGTCAACGCGATCCTGCGGCTCGGCGTGAAGGACGTGACCGCAGGCTTCAAGGCCTGGAAGGCCGAGACGCTGCGCAACCTCGACCTGGGCACGGTCCAGAGCAACGGCTACGCGTTCCAGGTCGAGATGAACTACCGCACCGTCAAGCGCGGCGGGCTGATCGCCGAGGTGCCGATCCGGTTCGAGGAGCGCGCCGAGGGCGTGTCGAAGATGAGCCTGGGCGTGCAGATCGAGTCCGCCCTGATGCCGTGGAAGCTGCGCTTCGGCAGGAAGTAGCCGGACCCGCGCGGCACGGAGCGACCCGCGCCGCGCGCTCAGCTCACCCCGAAGCACCTCACAGTGCGCCGTTCGGCAGGTCCGGCAGCCGGCCGTCGAAGGATGTGGACAGCACGATGGTCGTGCGGGTCGAGACGTTCGCGGCCGAGCGGACCCGGGCGAGCAGCCCCTCCAGGGCGCCCGGCGTGGCGACGTGCACCTTGAGGATGTAGTTCTCCTCCCCCGCCACCGAGTGGCAGGACTCGATCTCGCTGAGGCCGGCCAGCCGCTCCGGCACGTCGTCCGGGGCGGCCGGGTCGAAGGGCTTGACCGAGATGAAGGCGGTCAGTGGCAGGCCGATGGACTCGGCGTCCACCACGGCCCGGTACCCCTTGATCACCCCGCGCTGCTCCAGTCTGCGCACCCGCTGGTGCGCCGCGGACGTGGACAGCCCGGTGGCCTTGCCGAGGTCTGTGTAACTCATCCGCCCGTCAGCGAGCAGCAAGCGCACGATCTGCCGATCGATCTCCTCCATCCCCCCACGGTAACGGGTGTGGAGGGTGGTGTTCGAAACTTCGAAACAGGGCAGCGCGGTGTCGCAGCCCTCCCCTACGATCAACCGCATGCCCGAAGAGCCCCCGGCCGACGCCCACGCGTTCCAGGTAGACCTGCGCGGACTGGTCGATCTGCTGTCGCACCACCTCTATTCCTCGCCGCGGGTCTACGTCCGCGAGCTGCTGCAGAACGCGGTGGACGCGGTGACCGCCCGGCGCGCCGCGGACCCGGGCGCCCCGACCGCCATCCGGCTGATCGCGGACGGCGCCTCGGTGCGGATCGAGGACCCGGGCATCGGGCTGACCGTGGCCGACGTGCACCGCTTCCTGGCCACCATCGGCCGCTCCTCCAAGCGGGACGACCTGGCCGGGGCGCGCCGGGAGTTCCTCGGCCAGTTCGGCATCGGGCTGCTGGCCTGCTTCACCGTGGCCGACACGATCCGGGTCACCACCCGCTCCGCCGCCGACCCGGCCTCCGGGCCGGTCGAGTGGCTGGCGACCTCGGACGGCCGCTACACCATCCGCGCCCTGCCGCCCGGCGAGCGGGCCGAGCCGGGCACCACCGTGCACCTGACGCCGCGTCCGGGGGCTGAGCGCTGGTTCGCGCCCGAGCGGATCGTGCAGCTGGCCCGGGACTTCGGCGCGCTGCTGCCGTACGAGGTGGTGGTCGAGACCCCGGACGGCGCGGTGCGCACCACGGACAGCCCGCCGGTCTGGAACCGCGACCACCTCTCCCCCGCGGCCCGCCGGCTGGCGCTGTTCGAGTACGGCGAGCGCACGCTGGGCTTCGCGGCGCTGGACGTGATCGAGCTGGACGTGCCGCTGGCCGGGGTGCGCGGGGTGGCGTATGTGCTGCCGTCGGCGGCCAATCCGACCGAGGCGGGCCGGCACCGGGTGCACCTGAAGGGCATGCTGCTCTCGGACGCGACCACCGGGCTGCTGCCGGAGTGGGCCTTCTTCGTGCGCTGCGTCATCGACACGGACACGCTGCGGCCGACCGCCTCGCGCGAGGGCCTGTACGAGGACGAGACGCTCTCGGCGGTGCGCGAGGCGCTGGGCGTGCGGATCCGGGACTGGCTTACCACCCTGGCCGCGGAGGACCCGAACCGGCTGGCCGCCTTCCTGAGCGTGCACGCGCTCGGGGTCAAGGCGCTGGCCCGGCACGATCCGGAGCTGCTGCGGATCATGCTGCCGTTCCTGGTGTTCGAGACCACGGACGGGCGGGTGCCGCTGACCGAGTTCGCCCGCAACCACCCGACCATCCACCTGGCCCGCACGGTGGACGAGTTCCGGCAGGTCGCCCCGATCGCCGCCGCGCAGGGCATCGGCGTGGTCAACGGCGGCTACACCTACGACGCGGAGCTGGTCGAGCAGCTGGCCAAGGTGATACCGGGCGTCGTGGTCGGCGACCTGGGCGCGGACGTGGTGACCGCGCACCTGGACCTGGTCGACCCGGTCGAGGAGCTGGCGCTGGCCGGGTTCCTGACCGCGGCGCGGGCCACCCTGGACCCGCTGGAGTGCGACGTGGTGCTGCGCGCCTTCGCCCCGGTGTCCGTGCCGGCGCTGCACCTGGACAACCGCGACGCCCGGCACGAGCGGACCCGCGCGGAGACCGAGGCGGCCGCGGACGAACTGTGGGCGGAGATCCTCGGCGCGCTCAAGTCCTCGGCGCCGCGCGCACAGCTGGTACTGAACCACCACAGCCCGGTGGTTCGCAGGCTTACCGGAATCACCGACCGGGCGCTGCTGACCACGGCGGTGGAGGCCCTGTACGGCCAGGCGCTGCTGATGACGCACCGTCCGCTGCGCCCGGCGGACACAGCGCTGCTCAACCGGGCCTTCGGCGACCTGCTGGCCTGGGCGTCGATGGCGGCGCGGGCCGGGGACGAGGTCTGAGATGACCGCGCTGACGGCCGGGGAGATCTGGTCGGCGCTGGCCGAGAACAGCCGGACGCCGAACGGCCCGGTGAAGATCGCCAGAGCCGAGTACCTGGTGGACGCCGCCGAGACGGCGGGCGAGCCGCCGCTGTACGCACAGGCGCTGCTCGCGGTGATCAAGGCGTACGAGTACGGGGCCGAGCAGCCGAAGCTGCTGGTGCCGTTCGCCCGGCTGCTGCGGCTGTGGGACGAGGACCCGGGGGCCTTCGACCAGCAGCGCAAGCACAGCCTGTTCTGGTACTTCAAGTGGGCGAGCAGCGGGATGCTCTCGATCCCGGAGGTGCCGCTGGCCTCGGTCGAGGGCTGGCTCGGCGAGATGGAGTCGCGCTACCGGCAGGCGGGCCACTCGCCGCGCGCGGTGCACCTGGGGCGGCACCGGCTGGCCCGGGAGGCCGGGGACGCGCGGACGGCCGAGCGCGAGTTCGAGGCCTGGCTCGACGCGCCGCGCGACGCGATGGCGGACTGCGAGGCCTGCGAGGCCGGGGGCCAGGGCACGTGGCACGCGTTCAACGGGCGCGACGAGCTGGCGCTGGAGCTGTGGGATCCCGTGCTGGGCGGGAAGCTGGCGTGCGCCGAGGAGCCGCACCGGGTGCTCTCGCACAGCCTGCTGCCGCTGGTGCGCCTCGGCCGGCTGGACGAGGCGCGGGCGAACCACCTGCGCGGGTACCGGATGGCGCGCGGGGTGGCGAATCTGCGCTCGACGATCGCCCGGCACGTGGAGTTCTGCGCGCTGACCGGCAACGAGGCGCGCGGCCTGGAGATCCTGAGCGAGCACACGGCGTTCCTGGCCCCGCGCTCGGAGGACCCGGAGTCGCGGCTGGACTTCCTGACCGGGGCGCTGATCCTGCTGCGCCGGCTGGACGCGCTGGGGCTCGGCGGGCTCGCGTTCGGCGGGCCGGAGGCGGGCGGGAACGGGCACGAGGGCGGGACTGCGGGTGGGACCGAGGCCGGGTCCGGGTCCGGGGCGTCCACCGTCGCGCAGGCCGCCTCGTCCGCAGAAGCCCAGATCACCGCGATCTGCGCCCGCTTCGACACCCGCAACGGCAACACGACCGCGTCGGACCGCACCGCGCAACGGCTGGCCCGTGAACCGCTGGTCGCCTCGCTCGCCCTCGGCTCGTCCACCGTCCTGCCTCAGACCCCTGCGACCGCAGCAGCGGGCACTACGGCGAGCACTGCCGCAACCTCAGCTGTCGTCCCCTCTCCTGTCGCCCTCTCGCCCTCCGTCCTCGACGATCTGGTCGCGCAGGCCGAGCGCCTCACCACGCTGCGTCATCCGCATGCGCACCAGGCCTGGGAACGTGTCGCGGCCAGTGGCTTCGAACTGCCCGAGTCCATCGCCGCGCTCGTGCAGCGGTCGCGCGCCCGCGAGCTGATGGAGCGTGACCCGGCCGCCGCACGTACCGCGTTCCAGTCCCTCGACGAGCGTTTCGCCGCGCTCGGCAAGCCGGTCGATGCGCGGGAGGCCCGCGGCAGTGCGGCCTTCGCCGCGTTCCTGGCCGGCGACGAGGACGCCGCCGAGACCGAGGCCGTCGTGCTCGGCGCCGAGGCCGAGACGGCTTACGCGGCGGGCGAGCTGACCCCGCGTCAGTACCTCAACGTGCGTAACCTGTCCGCGTATCTCGCGTTCAACGCCTTCACCCGTCTGTCCGAATTATCCGACCAGGCCCCCGACGCCGAGACCCCCGCTCCCGACCCGGAACTCGCCGCCCGCCTCGTCACCCTCGAGCTCGGCCTCGCCGACCAGCTCGGCGACCCCGGCCGGGCGGCTGTCTTCTGCCGGATGCTCGCGCAGCTCGCCTTCTTCCGGCAGCAGCCCGCGGAGGCGCTCGCGCAGCTCGCAGCCGCCCGGGACCGCTTCCTGGCCGCCGGGCAGACCTGGGACGCCGCGGAACCCGAGGGGCTGCTCGGGCAGCTCGCCCTCCAGTCCGGGGACCTGGCAGCCGCCGAGCGGTACGCCCGCGACGCGCTGGACCACGGCGGTGACCTGGTCAGTGCGCAGTCCAGGGCAAGGCTCGGCTCGCTGCTGATGGAGGCGGTGTCGCGGCTGCCTGACCGGAACCTCGACCTCGTGGACGCCGCGTTGCGCGCTGCCGACCTGTGGGAGGGCCTGAGCGAGCCGGACATGCTGCACAACCGCTTCACCGCCGCGCGCGCCTATCTCGGCCTGCAGCGATATGGCGAGGCGGCGGCGCTGTTCGACGAGCTGATGCCGCGCGTCCACGTGCCGTATGAGGGCGCCGGGATCGCGATGACCCGCGAGCAGTACGGCGACTGCCTCACCGAACTGGCCGAGCACCGCAAGGCCGCCGAACAGTACCTGGCCGCCGCCGCGGCGGTGCAGGGCGACCCGCAGAACCAGGTCGCGCACGCCCGGGTGGCCTGGTCGGCGGCACAGGCGCTGCAGAGCTCCGGACTGACCGTGGAAGCGCTGCCCGCGTACCGGCGTGCCGCCGACCTGTGGGGCGGGCTCGGCAACGTGCCGGCGCGCGTGCGCTGCCTGCGTTCCGCGGCCTGGCTGCTCAGCCTGCCTGAGGCTCAGACCAGCGCCGGTATCGACGCCGGGACCGGCACGGCGCCCGACCCGTGGTCCCGGGCCGTCGCCGCCATGCGCGCCGTCCTGGCCGAGCTGGCAGCCCTGCCCGAGGACGAACGCTCGGAGGCGGTCGAGGCCGAGGTCGGCGGCACGGTCGAGCAGCTCGAGCAGATGCTCAAGAGCCGGCGTGACGCCGAGGCCGAGAGCGACGAGCCGAGCTGACGTCGGGTCGAGGCGGCTCGGCTTCGTCGGGAGACTCGCTCAGGCGAGTTGCGCCATCCCCTCGAGCGCGATGCGCTCGAATACTGCGGGGTCGGACTCGTAGATCGAGTCCTGAACCGGCCAGTGCAGCACGATCTCCGTCATTCCGAGCTCCTGATAGCGCCCGGCGTAGTCGACGAAGGCGTCGAGCGAGTCGAGCGGCCTTTCCTGGGTGGAACCGTGCAGAAGCAGTTTCTCCAGCCCGTCCGCACTGCGCCCGGACTCGACGCAGGCCTTTGACAGCTTGGCGATTTGCGCCGCGACCACGCCGGGACAGTCTCGAACGGCCACGTCCATCGGCGCTCGCGAGTCCCCGTACGTGATCCAGCCCTGGCCGTGTTCTGCGGTCAGGCGCATCCCCCGCGGACCGGTGGCCGCGATGAAAAACGGAGCTCTGGGCTGCTGGGTGCATCCCGGGATCATCCGCACGTCGTGCGCCGCGTAGAACCGTCCGTCTTCCGTCGTCGCTTCGTGCGTCAGCAACTCGTCCAGGAGTCCGACGAACTCGCCGAACCGATCAGCCCGTTCACCCGGGCTCCAGGCGACCTCTCTCAGCGCGGTCGCGTCGAAGCCCGTGCCGCCCGCGCCGAGTCCCACGGTCAACCTGCCGCCCGAGATGTCGTCGAGCGACATCAGGTCCTTGGCCAGCACGACCGGTTCCCGGAAGTTCGGTGACGTCACCAGGGTCCCGATCCGCAGCCGCTCAGTCGCCACGGCCGCAGCCGTCAAGGTCGGCAGCGCTCCGAACCACGGGTAGTCACGGAAGCTGCGCCACGACAGATGATCGTATGTATAGGCGGCATGGAATCCGAGTTCTTCAGCCCTCTTCCATACCTCCCGCCCCTCGGACCAGCGGTAGATCGGCAGGATGACAGTACTGAGACGCATGCGGCCGATCATAGAGTTCACCGCACGGCGCCGCATCCGCAGCCCTGACCGGCCTGGATCCGCACGCACAATACCCCCGGCTGTCACAACCGCACCTCGGCCGACAAAGCTGCTTGTCAGTCCGTGCCCGGGGCCGCCAAGATGCAGTGCCGACTACGCCCGGAGGGAAAAGTACGTTGATCGACGCGGTCATGGACCCCGCATCCCCCGCGCCCGCCGCCGGCTCCACGGACCTGCTTCACACACACCGGCGGGCGTGGTTCCGCTACGCGTGGGGCTCACACGCGTTCCCGACCACCGTGCTGGCCGTGTTCCTCGGGCCGTATCTCACCGACACCGCGCGTAACGCAGCGGGCAGCGACACCGGATACGTGCCCGTATTCGGCGTACACCTGCGGGCTGATTCGTACTACCCGTTCACGGTCGCGGCCGCCGTGATCGTGGAGCTGTGCCTGCTGCCGCTGCTCGGCGCGCTCGCGGACACGACCGGACGCCGCCGCGCGCTGCTGACCGGCTGCATGGTCGTGGGCGCGGTGGCCACGCTCGGCTTCGTGACAGTGCGCGGCGGGGCGTACCTGTGGGGCGGCGCGCTGTTCCTGGTCGCGAACACCGGCTACGGCGGTGCGAACGCGCTGAACAACGGCTACCTGCCCGAGCTGGCGAGCCCCGACGAGCGTGACCGGCTCTCCTCGCGCGGCTGGGCGATCGGCTACCTCGGCGGCTTCGTGCTGCTCGCGATCGACCTCGGGGTGTACCTCGCGCACGGCAGCTTCGGGTTGTCCAAGCCGGCGGCCGCGCGGCTCGCGCTCGCCTCGGCCGGCGTGTGGTGGCTGGTGTTCGGCTTCTGGGCCCTGCGCGGCCTGCCCGCCGGCGCCCGCCGCCGCTCCCCCGGGCCGGACCCCGCCCGTGCACGCTCCACCAGCCTGCGCCAACTCGCCGCCACCCTGCGCGAGCTGGCCGCCAACCGGCAGGCCCTGCTCTTCCTCGTCGCGTTCGTCCTCTACAACGAGGGCATCCAGACCGTGATCTCCTTCGCCTCGACCTACGCGACCAAGGAGCTCGACCTGGACCTGACCGTGACGATCGAGGCGATCCTGATCATCCAGCCGGTCGCCTTCGCCGGAGCGCTGTGGCTCGGCCGGCTGGCCGCCCGGTTCGGCGCACGCCGCACGGTGCTCGGCTCGCTGGTCGCCTGGATCGCCGTGCTGCTGTCCGCCTCGGCGCTGCAACGCGGCGCGGCCTGGCAGTTCCTCGCCCTCGGCGTCGCGCTGGGCGTGGTGCTCGGCGGCTCGCAGGCGCTCTCCCGCTCGCTCTTCGCGCAGATCGTGCCGAGCGGCCGGGAGGCGGAGTACTTCGGCCTGTACGAGATCAGCCAGAACGGGACCACCTGGATCGGCTCGCTCACCGTCGGCCTGGCGCTCCAGTGGTCCGGCTCGTACCGCCTCGCCATCGAGTCCCTGATCGCATTCTTCGTGCTCGGATTCGTGTTCCTGCTGCGCACCGACCTGTCCCGTGCGATCGCGAAGGCGGGCAACGCCGTGCCGCGGCTGCTCTGAACGGTCCCTCACGCGTCTTTCGCGCCGGCGCGGGCGCGCAGGTGCACCCGCTCGCCCTGCTGCCCGAAGATGATCAGCAGCTCCACAGGGGTGTCACCGAGGTTGGCGGACGCGTGCGGGACACGGGTGTCGAACTCGGCGGCTTCGCCCTCGGTGAGCACGAAGTCCCGGTCTCCGAGGGAGAGCCGCAGCCTGCCGGTGATGACGTAGAGCCACTCGTGGCCCTCGTGCACGCGCTGGTCCGGACGTCCCAGCGGATGCGGGTCGACCGGCAGGATCAGCTTGAAGGCGTTCTGGCCGCCGGGGTTGCGCGAGAGCGGCACCCAGGTGGCGCCGTCGCGCACCACCGGACGCGGGTGGATGCGCGGATCCCCGGTGGCCGGGGCGCCGACCAACTCGTCCAGCGCGACGCGGTGGGCCTTGGCCAGCGGGAGCAGCAACTCGAGGGTGGGGCGGCGCTGCCCTGACTCCAGGCGCGACAGGGTGCTGGCCGAGATGCCGGTCGCCGCAGAGAGCTGTTCCAAGGTCGTGTCCCGCGCCTTGCGCAGCGCGCGCAGTCGCGGACCCACGGCGGTCAGCACGGTGTTGAATTCGTTGGTGTCGAACTCGTCGGTCATGCCTTCCATTTTGCCATCTCGGCAACTTTTCTTGCCAGAATTCGTGCCGCCAATGCAGTCTCTGGTCATGACGGACTCCCAGGACAACTCCTCACCGCACTTCGCCGGCCTCGACCGGCTGCCCGAACTCGACGTACTCGTGGTCGGCGGCGGGCTGGCCGGGTTGGGCGCGGCGCTCACCCTGGTCCGGGCCCGGCGCTCGGTGCTGGTCGTGGACGCCGGCCATCCGCGCAACGCCCCTGCTGCGCACTCCCACGGCTATCTCACCCGCGACGGCGCTTCCCCCCTGGAACTGTTGAAGATCGGCCGGCTCGAGGTGCGCGGCTACGGCGGTACGGTCGTCGAGGGCGAGGTCACCGCGCTGCGGCGGTCTCCGGACGGCGGATTTCGCGGCACCCTGGCTGACGGCACGAGCCATCGGGCCCGGCGCGTGCTGGTGACCACCGGCCTGGTCGACGAACTGCCCGAGCTCCCCGGACTGCGCGAGCGCTGGGGCCGCGATGTGGTGCACTGCCCCTACTGCTTCGGCTGGGAGCTGCGCGACCAGCCGCTCGGCGTGCTGGCCACCGGCCTGACGGCCGCGGAGCAGGCGCTGATGTGGAGTCAGTGGAGCGACGATGTGGTGCTGCTGCGGCACACCGCACCCGATTTCACCGACGAGCAGTACGAGCGACTCGCCGCCCGCGGCATCGGGGTCGTGGACGGCGAGGTCGCCGCGATCGAGACCCGGAACGACCGGCTGACCGGGGTACGCCTGGCCTCCGGACAGGTGATCGCCCGCCGCGCCGTGGTGGTCGGCCCGCGGTTCGCCGCCCGCCATGCGCTGCTCGACGGTCTGGGCGTCACCGTCGTCGAGCACCCGTTCGGCATCGGCGAGCAGGTCAAGGCCGATCCCGGCGGGCTCGCGGCGCCCGGCGTGTACGTCGCGGGCAACGTCGCCGACGTGACCGCCGGCGTCTTGCAGTCCGCCACCTCCGGCGGCATCGCCGCGGCCGTGATCAATGCCGACCTGACCGCCGAGGACACCGCACTCGCTCTCGCCGCCCGAACTGACGCACTGTGACGCCTTGACCACGGTTTCGCTGCATACTGAGACCGTGACTCTACGCACGATCGCGCTGTCCGTGCTGCTCATGTTCGCGGTGACCTCGTGCACGATCATTCCCGCGTCCTCGTCGTCCACTCCGGTGGCCCAGCAGGCGGGCGTGCCGAGCACGAGCACGAGCTCCAAGATCTGCGGCACGCCGCCCTGCGACAAGTACCTCTCCCGTGGCGAGACCCGGACGCTGGACAAGGTGCTCAGCGGGCACCCGATCGCCTCGGCCATCGCCATGCATCTCGTCGTCAGCACCTTCTGCGGGGTCATCCTGTGCGTCTGGGGCGAGGGCGTGACCTTCGTCTACACCGAGCGCGAGACCCACCTCGCCGCCCAGAACGGCGAGTGCCTGCGCGTGCACGTCCTGCCGCAGGGCCGCGCCTGGCAGCTCGTCAGCCTCGACACGTCGAACCAGAGTCCGTACTGCACCGGCTGAGCGCCCGGGAGTGCCGGGCACCGGCACGTTCACGCAGGATTGTCGGCGATTGTCTTCCGGCTGTCGGAACCGACGGGTATCTTGATCGTTCGTGACTGAGCGTCAGCAGGACGGCAGCCGGGTAGCGCACGCCGCGGTCGGCCAGGTCGAGGCCGCGGTGGAGCGGCTGTGCCTGCGCGAGAGCACCAGCGCCGCGCGCGCCCGGCAGCTGCGGTGGGTCGCGAAGGAGCTGCGGATCGTCTCCGCGCACCCGGACTTCCGGCCCGGCGCCCCGGTGCGTGCGGCCTCCGACCTGCTCAGCCCGCAGGCGCTGACCTCATACCTGCGGCTGGCCCAGGAGGGTGAGCTGCGCCAGCGGCCGACCAGCACCGGGGACGGCACGTCCAGCGCGTCCTCGATGCGGATCCGCGAGGACTGCCTGCGGCTGATCTGCCAGGAGCTCACGCTGCCGCTGCTGATCAACGAGCGCGCACCGCTGCCCGCCCCGCGCGAGGTGGTCAGCGGCCCGACGCGTTCGCAGCTGCGCGCCTACCTCGCCGAACGCGCCCGGAACCCGCCGGAGCAGGCGGGCCGGATCAGGCTGCTGGCCATCATCGGCACGGTCCTGGACACCGGGGCGCGGGTCGGCGAGCTGTGCGCGATGCGGGTCGAGGATCTGGACCTGAATCCGGAACAGTCCGGGCACGCTGGACAGTCCGGGCACGCCAGCCAGTCCGGGGCCGGGCCGGTGCTGACCGTGGTGCGCCACCCGCAGGCCCGCTCGGTCTCCGAACCGGTCTCCGAGCGGATCATCCTGTCCTCGGGCACGGCGGCGGCACTGCGGCACTGGCTGCTGACCCGCGACCAGATCCTGACGCCCCTGCAGATCGGCGTGAAGACGCTGTGGGTCTCGGTGGCCGGCAACCACGCCGGCCTCCCGGCGGCGGACGGCCACTCGATCCGCCGCCCGGCCGGGATGCCGCTGCGTCCCCGGGGACTGCAGCGTGCGTACACCCGCGCGATCGTCGAGCTGAACACGGAACTGGTCGGCTCGCCGGGCTGGAGCCCGCTGCCCTATCGGCTGGAGCAGCTGCGCCGCGCCGTCGAGGTCGACCCGTCGCAGGTGGTGGAGGCCAACGGTCGGTAGCAGGCGGCTGGGGACCTAGACCGGGCGCGTTTCCAGGGCGTCGAGGTCACGTTCGGCGTAGAGCCGGTGCTCCCATTCCTCGTTGAGGAGAATCAGCAGGCATTCACGCACCGGGAAGCTGCGCGGCGGCGGCCAGCCGGGGGCCTCGACCGGCTCGGTCTGGCTGTCCAGCGCTTCAGCGGTCAAGCCGTCGAGGACCGTACGCACGGTGGCCATGCGGTCGCTACGCAGTGCGAGCACCACGTCGAGCGGCGGCCGCACGTCGCGGTCCCGGGGCACGCCCGGGGTGTCGGGCATCTCGTCCCACGGCAGGTCCAGGGCGTCCCACGGCGCGGGATCGCCGAGCAGCGCCCGCGTGACCCAGGCGTCGGTGGCGAAGACCAGGTGCCGCAGCGTCTCGGTGAACGACCACTCGCCGTCGACCGACTCGTGCAGCGACGCGGGGTCCAGGCGGCGGGCCCGCTCGACGGTTCCGGCCCAGAGCCGCTCGACGATGCTCCACGCCTCACGGAAGCCGTCCGGGTCCGTCGGGGACATCTTGGCCCGCTCGGGGTATCGCCGGTTGAGCTCGGCGTTGAGCAGCGGCCCGATGTCGACGCCGTTGATCGTCAGGTTCACGATCTCGCCGTAGATGTCGACATCGCACAGCTCGACGCCGCGCATCACGACCCGGTTCATCACCACGCTGCGGAACTGCGCGCCCCGCAGGTCGACCCGCTCGAACCGGGAATCGCGCAGGTCGGCACCCAGGAATTCAGCCACGACGCGACTCTAGCGGCGCGGACCGACAGATCCGCGGCCCGCCGGCCCGTCACGCGGCGGGGTGGTTGCCCTCGCGCTGGTGCTCGAGTTCCGGGCGGCGGCCGGGGCCCGCGTGGACCATCGCGTCGGGGCCGTCGCTGTCGGCCTCGAGGCGCAGGGCCTTCTCCTGCCGCCTGCGCGCGGCGAGGGAGGAGGCCACCGCGGCGACGATCATGGCGGCGCCCGCTCCGGCGGTGAGGACGTCCGGCACGTCGCGCCAGACCTCGACCATCAGGAGCACCGCGAGCATGCCGATCGCGTAGTACGCGCCGTGCTTCAGGTAGCGGTACTCCTCGAGGGTGCCGCGGCGCACCACGTACACCGTCAGCGCCCTGATGTACGCCGCGCCGATCGCGAGGCCGATCGTGATCAGGGCGATGTCCAGGGTGACCGAGAACGCACCCATCACCGAGTCGAAGGAGAAGGTCGCGTCGAGCAGCTCCAGGTAGCAGAACAGGAAGAAGGCCGGCCGGCCGGTCACGGTGGCCCTGGGCCGTGACGCCCCGTCAGCGTCGGCCTGCTCGGCGATCACCTGGCCGGTGCCGTTGACCAGCAGGAACGATCCGAGTCCGGCCACCGCGCCGACGACCACCTTCAACGCGATCTCCCGGGGCACGGTGGCCGCCGCGACGATCGCGAACAGCAGCACCAGGATCTCGCCGGCCTGCGGCAGCTTGCCGATCCGCAGCAGCGGCCGCTCGATCCAGCCGATCCACAGGTCCTCGCGGTCCTCGAAGACGAAGCCGAGGAAGATCATCAGCAGGAAGGCCCCGCCGAACGCGGCGATGGCGGGCTGCGCCGAGAGGAGCACGTCGCGATAGCGGTTCGGGTCCGAATAGGCCAGGTCGACCGCGCGCACCGGGCTGATCTTGGCTCCGGCGCTCACGATGGCCAGCGGCACCAGCAGCCGCATCCCGATCGCGGCCACCACGATGCCCACGGTCAGGAACAGCCGCTGCCAGTACTGGCTCATCCTGGCCAGCACGGTGGCGTTGATGATCGCGTTGTCGAAGGACACCGCCACCTCGAGGACGCCCAGCAGCGCCGCCACGGTCAGGCCGTGCACCCGGTCCACCGCGTACGCCGCGACCAGACAGCCGATCGCGACGACGTGCGCCACGCCGAACAACCGCAGACCGCCGCCTCCGCGCTGCGCAGGACTGGCCGTGTCCGCCATGGCCGTTCCGCCTCTCGTTCCGCGATTTTCGCCGGTATCGCAGCACCCTCACGCGCTCGACTCCGGGCCTGGACGCAGCGTGACGGGCTCTCCTGTAGAGGTGCTGTCGGGTCGCTATCTGTAAGTGCTCCGACAAGAAACCTACCCGGCCCGGTCGGCTTGTGGGGCGTGAACTGGGCCACGTTCCGGTGGAGTGTCGCACGAAATTGATCTGTACAGGTCTCGCGCGCCGGTGTCCGCCAGGGTTTGGATACCCTGACGGCTCACCGGGCGAACCGGTTCAACGGCTCACGGACGGGCCAGTGTGTGCGCGATGACCCGGCGCTGGATCTGATTCGTGCCCTCCACGATCTGCAGCACCTTGGCCTCGCGCAGGTAGCGCTCAACCGGGAAGTCGGTCGTGTAGCCGTATCCGCCGAAGACCTGGACCGCGTCCACGGCGGTCTGCATCGCGGAGTCGGTGCAGTACAGCTTCGCGGCCGCGGCCTGCCGGGTGAACGGCAGGCCCAGGTCACGCAGCCGGGCGGCGGCCAGGTAGGCCGCGCGGCCGACCTCCAGGCGGGTGGCCATGTCGGCGAGCATGAAGCCGACGCCGTCGAGCTCGATGATCGGCCTGCCGAACTGGACGCGTTCGCGCGCGTAACGCACCGCCGCATCGAACGCCGCCTGAGACACGCCCACCGCGCAGGCGGCGATGCCGAGACGGCCGGAGTCGAGCGCGTCCATGGCGATCGCGAAGCCCTCCCCCTCGGCGCCGAGGCGGCGCTCCGCGGGAATGCGCGCGCCCTCGAACCGGATCTGCGCGGTCGCCGAGGAACGCAGGCCCATCTTGCGCTCCGGCGGCGCGGCGCTCAGCCCGGGGGTGGACGCGTCGGCGAGCAGGGCGGTGATGCCTCGCGCGCCGGTGTCGGAGGTGCGGGCGAGCACGGTGTAGCAGTCGGCCTCGCCCCCGTGGGTGATCCACGCCTTCGTGCCGTCCACGACGTAGTCGTCGCCGTCGCGGACCGCACGGGTCGTCAGATGGGCGGCGTCGGAGCCGTGCGCGGGCTCGGACAGGCAGTAGGCGCCGAGCTGCTCGCCGCCGACCAGGTCCGGCAGCCATTGCTCCTTCTGCCGGGCGTCGCCGTAGTGGGCCAGGGCGTGACAGGACAGGGTGTGCACCGAGACCCCGAGGCCGACGGCCAGCCAGTGCCGGGCCAGCTCCTCGACGACCTGGAGGTAGACCTCGTAGGGCTGGCCCCCGCCGCCGTACTGCTCGGGGTAGGGCAGGCCCAGCAGCCCGGAGCGCCCGAGGGTGCGGAACACCTCGCGCGCGGAACGGTGTGCGGCCTCGTATTCGGCGGCCCGCGGGGCGAGCTCCTTCTCGGCGAGCTCGGTGGTCAGTTCGAGGAGCGCTACGGCTTCCTCGGTGGGCAGCAGCGCGCGGCGCGCGGCGTCCATGGCGGGCCTCCGGCGGGATGTGTGGAGGTCGGTGGCGGCAACGGCGCGGTCTTGTGAACGTATGGCCAGGGCACGCCACCGGCGTGCCGGAATGGTTTCCGGCACGCCGGTAACTTTACCGCCCCGGAGCGATCAAGGGCGTGCAGGGCCGCCGCAGCCTTGGCACCCCTTTAGCTGATTCATCAGCCGCCAAGCACTCCGGGGACGTATGAGCGTTTTGTCATCACGGTGGACTGGAGGGGACGCGGCGGGCTCAGTTGGAGGAGCTGGTCGAGTCGCCGCCGCCGTTCTCGATCTTCTTGACGTCGGCGGTCACCGTGTTCGCCGGGATGGCGAAGCCGAGGCCGACCGAGCCGGAGGACGAGGAGCTGGAGGACGAGGAGGAGGAGTAGATCGCCGAGTTCATCCCGATCACCTGGCCCGAGGAGCCCAGCAGCGGGCCGCCGGAGTTGCCGGGGTTGATCGAGGCGTCGGTCTGGATCGCCGAGTAGGTGACGGTGGTGGTCGAGCCCATGCCGTTCCAGCCGAAGCCGGGGAAGCCGTTGCCGTTGTTGGTGGACTCGGTGATCGACACCTTCCGGTTGAGCGCCGAGACGATGCCGCTGGTGACGGTGTTCTGCAGGTCGTCCGGCGAGCCGATGGCCACGGTCTCGTCGCCGACCTGGACCTGGGAGGAGTCTGCGAAGGTGACCGGGGTCAGCCCGGAGACGCCCTGCGCCTGGATCACCGCGACGTCGTCGGCCGCGATGTAGCCGATCACCTTCGCGTTGTAGGTCTTGCCGTTGTAGAGGGTGACGGTCAGCGTGCCGCCGGCCGCCACGTAGTCGGCGATCACGTGGTTGTTGGTGACGATCTTGCCGTCAGAGGAGATGATCATCCCGGAGCCGATGCCGGAGGCGCTCTGGGTGGTCTCGTTGACCTGGACCACGCTGGGCAGCACCGCCTTGGCGATCGCGCCGACCGTCGTGGTGGTCTTGGAGCTGCTCGCGCCGGTGATCGAGGTGACCACGGCGGCCGAGGAGGAGTCGTGCGAGCCGAAGTAGGCCCCGGCGACCCCGCCGATCCCGGCGGCCAGGATGACGAACGCGCCGACCACGCCGAGGCCGAACTTCATCGGCGAGCGGCGGCGCGGCTCGGCGGCGTGGCCCGGTCCCGGGAACGCGCCGGGGATCTGGCCGCCCGCGCCCTGGCCCGGACCCGGCAGGTTCGGGGCGATGGGCTGGGTGCCGTAGGGGCCGGCCGGGGAGGCCTGCGCGGGCGCTCCGCCCCAGGCGGACGGGTAGCCGGCCGGCGGCTGCTGACCGGCGCCCTGCCAGGCGTACTCGCCTTCGCGGGCCAGGGCAGCGCCCTGCCCCTGGGGCTGCGGAGCGGTCCACCGGGGCTGCGCCTGGGCGGCGTCTGGGTTGTGCTGCGTCTCGGTCATGGCAACGAGCGTGCCCGTGCTCCTTGAAAGACTGCTGAGACTACGGTCAGACCATCTCAAGAAAGCGGCCGGTTTTCCCAAGAACTTCCGGCGGGGCCCGGTCCGCCCGGCGCGCCGAGTCAACCGTCCGGCGCAGGATTTCCACAGTTCCGGGAAACCCGCCCGTCGGCGCGCGGCCTATGAGTGATCTCGACCGTAGTATCACCCCGGACAGGCAGGGTGCTCGGGGCGCGCGACCGGGTCCGGTGTCATCCGGACGCGGCACGGGTAGTGGCCTCGGCGAACCGGCGGCGGGTCGAGAGGGCTGCTTCGACCCTGGAGAGGACGGTACTTCGTCGATGGACAGTGTCATCGAGAGCGGCGACCTGAGCGGGACGGGCGGGCCCGGCTCCGGCGGGTTCGATCTGGCCCGGCTGCTGCGCGAGCGGACCGGCGAGGGGCACGACCTGCAGGCGCGGATGCTCAATCCACAGCTGGCCCGGATGCTGCACACGATCGGCTTCGACCGTACGTACGTGCGCGCGCAGGGCGCCTATATGTATGACGAGCAGGGCAACGAGTACCTGGACTTCCTCTCCGGCTTCGGCGTCTTCGCGGCCGGGCGCAACCACCCGACCATCCGTGCCGCGCTGCACCAGGTGCTGGACGCCGAACTGGCCGACCTGATCCAGTTCGACTCCCCGCTGCTGGCCGGGTTGCTGGCCGAGAAGCTGCTGGCCTACGCCCCGCACCTGGACCGGGTGTACTTCGGCAACAGCGGCACCGAGGCGGTGGAGGCGGCGCTGAAGTTCGCCCGCTACGCCACCGGCCGGGGCCGGATCCTGTACATCGACCACGCCTTCCACGGCCTGACCACCGGCTCGCTGTCGGTCAACGGGGCGGAGGAGTTCCGCCGCGGCTTCGACCCGCTGCTGCCGGACACCGCGCTGCCGCTCGGCGACCTGGACGCGCTGGAGCGCGAGCTGGCCAAGGGCAACGTGGCCGCGCTGCTGGTCGAGCCGATCCAGGGCAAGGGCGTGCACATGCCGCCGCCCGGATACCTGAAGGCCGCGCAGGAGCGGCTGCGGGCGCACGGGGCGCTGCTGATCTGCGACGAGGTGCAGACCGGGATCGGGCGCACCGGGAAGTTCTTCGCCTACGAGCACGAGGGCGTGGAGCCGGACATCGTGACCGTGGCCAAGGCGCTGTCCGGCGGCTTCGTCCCGGTCGGCGCGACCCTGGCGAAGAACTGGATCTTCGAGAAGGTCTACTCCTCGATGGACCGGGTGCTGGTGCACGACTCCACCTTCGGCTCCAACGCGATGGCGATGGCCGCCGGGCTGGCCGCGCTGCAGGTGGTCGAGGACGAGCAGCTGGTGGCGAACGCGGAACGGATCGGCGGGCTGCTGCGCGACCGGCTGGCCGAGCGGGTCGAGCGCTACGAGCTGATGACCGAGGTGCGCGGGCGCGGCCTGATGATCGCCTTCGAGTTCGGCAAGCCCTCCTCGCTCAAGCTCAAGGCCGGGTGGAACACCCTGCAGGCGGCCCGGCACGGCCTGTTCGCCCAGATGGTGGTGGTGCCGCTGTTCCAGCGGCACCGGATCCTGACCCAGGTCTCCGGCGACCACATCGACGTGATCAAGCTGCTGCCGCCGCTGAACATCACCGAGGTGGAGGTGGACCGCTTCATCGAGGGCTTCGACGACGTGATGCGGGACGCGCACCGCGGCACCGGGCTGATGTGGGACTTCGGCCGCACCCTGGTCAAGCAAGCGATGCAGCGGCGGTGAGCGGGCAGACGGCGGACGGCGACGAGGTGAGGGCCGCGGCGGAAGCGGACGCAGGGACGGAGACCGAGACGGCGGCGGAAGCCGAGACGGCCACGGAAACTGACACGGCGTCCGGGACCGGCACTCCCGATGCGGTCGTCTCCCCGGACCGGGAGCACATCGCGGCCAAGGAGCAGGCCGAGAACTTCCCGGTGGCGCTGCGCTTCCTGCCCCGGGAGACCCGCGCGGACCTGGCCGCGTTCTACACCTTCGCCCGGTACGTCGACGACCTCGGCGACGAGTACGAAGGCGACCGGATCGCGGCGCTCAAGGACGTGGACACCGACCTCGGCCGGCTCAGCTCCGGGGCCACCCCCAAGCTCGAGCCGGTGCGCGGGCTGCTGCGGCTCACCGGGGACGGCCGGGTGCCGATCGAGCCGTTCCACGACCTGGTCGCGGCGAACCTGATGGACCAGCACAAGCTGCGCTACGCCACGTTCTCGGAGCTGGTCTCCTACTGCAAGCTCTCGGCGAACCCGGTCGGCCGGGTCGTGCTCTACCTGGCCGGGCAGGCCACCGAGCAGAACGTGGCCGACTCCGACGCGGTGTGCACCGGACTGCAGGTCATCGAGCACCTGCAGGACGTGGCCGAGGACCACCGGGCCGGACGGATCTACCTGCCCCGCGAGGACCTGACCGCCTTCGGGGTGGCCGAGGCCGGCCTCGAGGCCGCGCACGCCGACGAGGATCTCAAAGCCCTGCTGCGTTGGGAGGCCGGACGGGCCGCGGTGCTGCTCAGCCGCGGCGTACCGCTCACCCGGCGGCTGCGCGGCTGGGCCCGGCCCGCGGTGACCGGCTACGTGGCCGGGGGCCGGGCCACGCTCGGCGCGCTGCGCCGGGCCGACTACGACGTCCTGGCCGCCACGCCCAAGCCCACGACCGGCGCGACACTGCGCGCGGCGGTCGGGGTGCTTGTCGGCCGGCGGCGCTGATCGCGAATAGGTTTGGATTCCGTGCACACCAGCGATGAAGAGAAGCGGCCCGCAGCGGCCGCACCCGAGCAAGCGTCCGAGCTCGCCGAGGCCTACGCGGTCTGCGAACGCATCGTCGGGACCGAGGCCCGCAACTTCTCCTACGGCATCCGTCTGCTGCCCAAACCCAAACGCCAGGCGCTCTCGGCCGTGTACGCGTTCGCCCGCCGGGTGGACGACATCGGCGACGGCGACCTGCCCGTCGCAGAGAAGACGGTCGCGCTCGACCAGGCCCGAAAGCAGGCCGCCGCGCCCGGCGACCACCCGGGCGACCCGGTGCTGGTCGCGCTCGCCGACTCCGCCGCGCGCTACCCGCTGGACCTGGGCGCCTTCGGCGAGCTGATCGACGGCTGCGAGATGGACCAGCGCGACACCCCCTACCGCACCTGGGACGACCTGGCCGTCTACTGCCGCAACGTGGCCGGCTCGATCGGGCGGCTCTCGCTCGGCGTGTTCGACCCGCCGTCGCTGCGCACCGAGCCCTCGCTGCCGAACGGGCTGGCCGACCAGCTGGGCCTGGCGCTGCAGCTGACCAACATCCTGCGGGACATCCGCGAGGATCTGACGAACGGTCGGACCTACCTGCCGCAGGAGGATCTGGACGCGCACGGCGTGGTGCTGGAACTCGACGCGAACGGGAACCTCGACCCGCAGGGCGGCCGGCTGGCGGCGCTGATCCGCTTCGAGGCGGACCGTGCGGAGCGGCTGTACACCGAGGGACTCGGCCTGCTGCCGCTGCTGGACCGGCGCTCGCGGGCCTGCTGCGGCGCGCTGTCCGGCATCTACCACGCGCTGCTGCGCCGGATCACGGCCGAGCCGGAGGCGGTGCTCTCCAGCCGGGTCTCGGTACCCACCCCGCAGAAGCTGTCCGTCGCGCTCGGCGCCCTGCTGCTGCCGGCTCCCCGCTCATGAGCGAGCACTCCCCGCACCAGAGCACAGCGCGACGTGCAGTGGTCGTCGGCGGCGGGCTGGCCGGGATCACCACGGCGCTGGTGCTGGCCGAACGCGGCTGGGAGGTCACCCTGGCCGAGGCCCGGCCCCGGCTCGGCGGGCGGGCCACCTCGTACCGGCGCGGCGAGCTGACCGTGGACAACGGCCAGCATGTCTTCCTGCGCTGCTGCAGCGCCTACCGGGGGTTGTTGGACCGCCTCGGCGCGGGGCCGGGCACCGGGATGACGCACCTGCAGGACCGGCTCGACATCCCGCTCAAGTCGGCCTCGGACGCGAGCACCGCACGGCTGCGCCGCTCCGGCCTGCCCGCCCCGCTGCACCTGGCCCGCGCCCTCGGCGGCTACGGCCTGCTGCCGCTGCGGGACCGGGCGAAGCTCGGCGGGCCGGCCCTCGCGCTGCGCCGCACCGATCCGACCAGTGCCACGGTGGACGAGCAGGGCTTCGGGCACTTCCTGCGCGAGCACGGCCAGTCCCAGGCGGCCATCGACCGGCTCTGGTCGGTCATCTCCACCGCCACCCTGAACATCGCGCCCGACGACGCGTCACTCGCCCTGGCCGCCAAGGTCTTCCGCACCGGGCTGCTGGAGCACAACGACGGTTCCGACCTGGGCTACGCGACCGTGCCGCTCGGCCGGATCCACGACGAGCTGGCCCGCAAGGCGCTGGACGCGGCGGGCGTGACCGTGCTGGAGTCAACCAAGGCCGAGCCGCTGGAGTCGGACGGCAATTCGGACAGTAATACTGCGTCCGCCGAGGGCGGCAGGGCCGCCGTCACGCTGACCGACCGGGCCGGGCAGTCCAGCACGCTGACCGTCGACGCTGTAGTCCTGGCTGTGCCGCACGATGTGGCCGCGACGCTGCTGCCGCAGTCACATCATCCGACCGAGTTCGCAAAACTCGGCCACAGTCCGATCCTCAACATCCACCTGCGCTACGACCGGACGGTGCTGGACGGGCCGTTCCTCGCCGCCGTGGACTCGCCCGCGCAGTGGATCTTCGACCGGACGGCCGCCAGCGGGGTGGACGGCCCGCCCGGCAGCTACCTGGCGATCACCGTGTCGGCTGCCGACGCGCTGGCCGACACGCCCACCCGGGAGCTGGCTGCGCTGTTCGAGGCGGAGGTCGCCCGGCTGCTGCCCGCGGCCCGCTCGGCGCGGGTCGAGGACTGCTTCGTGACCCGCGAGCAGCACGCCACCTTCCGTCAGGCGCGCGGCTCGGCGGCGCTGCGGCCCGGCCCCGGCACCTCCATGCCAGGGGTTTACCTTGCGGGGGCTTGGACCGACACCGGCTGGCCGGACACGATGGAAAGTGCGGTGCGCAGCGGGATCAGTGCTGCCAGACTGGTAGTTGATCACACGACGGGAGAGGGCTGATGGCCAGACAGGCTCCGGATATTCTCGCCGCGATGAAAGGGCTCGTCGACCCCGAGCTGCAACGCTACGTCGACGGGCTGCACCCCCCGCTGCGGGAGATCTCCCGCTTCCACTTCGGCTGGGACGACGGGGCCGGCTCGGGCAAGGCGGTGCGCCCGGCGCTCGCGGTGCTCGGCGCCCGGGCGGTCGGCGCGGCCGGGGACGAGCCGGCCGTGCTCGACGCGGCCTGCGCGGTGGAGTTCATCCACAACTTCTCCCTGCTGCACGACGACATCATGGACAAGGACCGCACCCGGCGGCACCGGCCGACCGCGTGGACCGTCTACGGGACCGACCAGGCCCTGCTGGCCGGCTGCGCGCTGCACACCCTGGCCTTCGAGCTGCTGGCCCGGCGCGGCGCCTCGGCGGCCCAGGACGCGCTGGCCCGCTCGGTGCAGGTGCTGATCGCCGGGCAGTCCGACGACCTGTACCTGGCGGACCGTCAGGACGTCACGGTCGAGCAGTGCCTGGCGATGGAGGCGGGCAAGACCGCCTCGCTGCTGGCCGCCTCGGCCTCGCTCGGCGCGATCGCCTGGTACGGGGACGCGCACACGCCCGGCTCCGAGGCCGCGGCCAGGACCGAGCTGCTGGCCGAGTACGGGCACCACCTGGGCATGGCCTTCCAGCTGGTGGACGACCTGCTCGGGATCTGGGGCGAGGAGGACCGCACCGGCAAGCCGGTCGCCGCGGACCTGTACGCCCGCAAGCGCTCCGCCCCGGTGGTGGCCGCGCTGACCTCGGACACCCGTGCGGGGGAACGGCTGGCCGCCCTGATGGCCGCTCCCGGCGAGTTGACCGAGGAGGACGTGATCCTCGCCGCGAAACTGGTCGAGGAGTCCGGCGGGCGGGCCTGGACCCGGCAGCGTGCCGACTGGCACACCGGCCAGGCTCTGGACCGGCTGGACCGCTTGTCGCCCGGCCCGGCGGCCTTCGGCGATCTCACGGAGGTGACCAGGTTTCTACTTCAGCGGGAGTGGTAGGGGCGGCACGAAGGAGGACCTGATGACGGCAATCGCGGAACGGCCACTGACGGCGGGCGCGCAGCCCGGACCCCTGGCGGCCGTGCGCCACGCGACCGACCGGGCGCGCGGGCACCTGCTCGCGCTCCAGGACCCGGCCGGGTGGTGGAAGGGCGAACTGGCGACCAACGTCACCATGGACGCGGAGGACCTGCTGCTGCGGGAGTTCCTCGGCATCCGGACCCCGGAGCAGAGCGCGGCCTCGGCCCGCTGGATCCGCTCCCAGCAGCGCGAGGACGGAACCTGGGCCACCTTCCACGGCGGCCCGGCCGAGCTGTCCACCACGGTCGAGGCCTACGTGGCGCTGCGGCTGTGCGGGGACGCGCCCGACGCGCCGCACATGAAGCTGGCGACCGCGTGGGTTCAGGCGAACGGCGGAGTCGAGCGCACCCGGGTGTTCACCCGGATCTGGCTGGCCCTGTTCGGGCTGTGGGACTGGGAACGGCTGCCGGTGATGCCGCCGGAGCTGGTCTTCCTGCCGCCGCAGGTGCCGCTGAACGTGTACGACTGGGCCTGCTGGGCCCGGCAGACCGTGGTGCCGCTCACCGTCGTGTCGCACTTCCGGCCGAGCCGGCCGCTGCCCTTCGGGATCGACGAGCTGCGCACCGGTGCGCCCGACCCGGCGCTGCTGCCGACCGCGAGCGTCGCGGGCCTGTTCCAGCGGGCCGACAAGGTGCTGCACAAGTACGAGAAGCTGCGCCGCAAGCCGGGCCGCAAGGCCGCGCTGACCCGCGCCGTGGAGTGGATCGTGGCCCGGCAGGAGGCCGACGGCGGCTGGGGCGGCATCCAACCGCCCTGGGTCTACTCGATCATGGCTTTGCACCTGATGGGCTATCAGCTGGACCACCCGGTGCTGAAAGCGGCGTTGGACGGGCTTGAGGGCTTCCTGGTTCATGAGGACACACCCGAGGGCCCGATGCGCCGGCTGGAGGCGTGCCAGTCCCCGGTGTGGGACACCGCCCTGGCGGTGGTCGCGCTGACCGACGCTGGCATGCCCGGGGACGACCCGGCGGTGGTCCGCGCGGCGGACTGGCTGCTGCGCGAGGAGATCACGGTGCGCGGCGACTGGGCGGTGCGCCGCCCGAACCTGGCGCCCGGCGGCTGGGCCTTCGAGTTCGCCAACGACGGCTACCCGGACACCGACGACACCGCCGAGGTGGTCATCGCGCTGCACCGCGCCACCCGGCGCGGAGTCGCACACGATCACGGTGCCCCCCTCGTCGAGCCGACCCGGCTGGACGCGCTGCAGGGCGCGGTCGACCGGGGCGTGCGCTGGATGGCCGGGATGCAGAGCAAGGACGGCGGCTGGGGCGCCTTCGACGCGGACAACATGCGCTACCTGATCCTCAAGCTGCCCTTCTGCGACTTCGGCGCGGTGATCGACCCGCCCTCGGCGGACGTGACCGCGCACATCGTCGAGGCGATGGCGATCGAGGGCCGGGCCCGTGACCCGAGGGCGCTGCGCGGGATCCGCTGGCTGCTGGACCACCAGGAGCAGGACGGGTCCTGGTTCGGCCGCTGGGGCGCGAACCATCTGTACGGCACCGGGGCGGTGGTCCCGGCGCTGGTCGAGGCCGGCGTGGCCCGGGACCACCCGGCAGTGCGCCGGGCGGCCGACTGGCTGATAGAGCATCAGAACCCGGACGGCGGCTGGGGCGAGGACCTGCGCTCCTACCAGGACCCGGCCTGGGTCGGTCGCGGCGAGTCCACCGCCTCGCAGACCGGCTGGGCCCTGCTCGCGCTGCTCGCGGCGCAGGAGCCGGGCGACCACGCGCGCGCCGCCGCCGTACGGGCCGCCGCCGACCGCGGCGCGGCCTACCTGGCCGAGAGCCAGCGCGCCGACGGCACCTGGGGCGAGGACCTGTTCACCGGCACCGGCTTCCCCGGCGACTTCTACATCAACTACCACCTCTACCGGCTCGTCTTCCCGCTGACCGCGCTCGGCCGCTACCTGGCCGACCGTCTCGTGGAGTCCCCGTGAACGCCCCACCCGGCACAGCACAGTCCGAACAGTCCGACGCCGCCCGCGACGACGAGCGGGCCGCCCGGTCCGACGACGCGCCCGCGCCCAAGCTCACCATCGCGGCCGCGCTCGCCATCGAGGCCCGCGCCCTGGAGCGGGGGCTGACCGGCACCCGCGACGCCCTGGTGGTGCGGGTCGGGCAGCGTGCCCGCAACGCCTACCGGGTGCTGCCGCGCGACGACGACGCGCTGATCGTGGCCGGGGTCGCCGGCGGGGTCGGCCCGCTCGTGCGGGCCGGGGACATCGTGGTGGCCACCGAGGTGCGCGGGCCCGAGGGCTCGATCGTGCGCAGCCCGGCCGCCCCGCTGCTGGCCGCCGCGATCCGGGCGCTGAACCTGGGCTCGGCCACCCCCGGCGCGCCGCCGGTCCGGGTGCATCTCGGGCCGATCGCGACCACCGACCGCCTGGCCCTCGGCGGTCGCCGCCGGGAGCTGGCCGCCGAGGGCGTGTACGCGGTGGACCTGGAGTCCTCCTGGCTCGGCACCCTGGCCAACCGGCCGTTCGCGGTGGTCCGGGTGATCGTGGACGACGCGGAGACCGGGCTCTACCACCCGGCCACCGTGCCGCGCGGCCGCGCCGCGCTGCAGACCCTCACGAAGATCGTCCCGGCGCTGGAGCGCTGGAGCGACGCGATCAGCCCGCGCCGCCGGGTGGTGCTCGCCTCGCCGCGCTCGTTCTGCGCGGGGGTGGAGCGGGCCATCGAGATCGTCGAGGAGGCGCTGGAGCGCTACGGCTCGCCGGTGTACGTGCGCCGGCAGATCGTGCACAACGCCTACGTGGTCGCGGACCTGGAGCGGCGCGGCGCGGTCTTCGTCGAGGAGCTGGACGAGGTCCCGGACGACGCCCCGGTGGTCCTGTCCGCGCACGGGGTCGCCCCGGTGGTGCGCGACGACGCGTCCCGGCGCGGGCTGACCGTGGTGGACGCCACCTGCCCGCTGGTCGCCAAGGTGCACACCGAGGCGCGCCGGGCGCTGCGCGACGGCAACACGGTGGTGTTCATCGGACATCCGAACCACGACGAGTCCGAGGGGCTGCTCGGCGAGGACCCGGATCCGGACAACCCGCGCATCCGACTGGTGGAGAACGCCCGGCAGGCCAAGGAGCTGGAGGTCGAGGACCCGTCCCGGCTGGCCTACCTGACCCAGACCACGCTGGCGGAGGACGAGGCCGAGGACATCGTGGCCGCGCTGCGCGCCACCTTCCCGACCATCGCCGAGCCGCCCTCCTCGGACATCTGCTACGCGACCACCAACCGGCAGCGGGCCATCCGGGACATCGCCGCCGAGGTGGACGTGGTGCTGGTGGTCGGCTCGCAGAACTCGTCGAACTCCAAGCGCCTGGTGGAGGTCGCCGAGCGGGCCGGGGCGGCCGCGTACCTGATCGACGGCGCGGACGAGATCGACCCGGCCTGGCTGGCCGGGGCGGCCTCGATCGGGCTGACCGCGGGGGCCTCCGCGCCGCCGAAGCTGGTGGACGAGGTGGCCGACGCGCTGGCCGGGCTCGGCCCGGTGGACCGGGAAGACCCGCCCGGGGTGGAGGAGTCGTACCGCTTCACCCTGCCGCCCATGCCCCCGCCGGACGCCGCTCGGCGCAGCGCGTCGCTGGAGGCGCGGTCCGCGGCTGAAGTCGACCTTGATACTGAAGTGACCGGTAGTACCGAAGTGACCGTCAACGACGCGAGCGTCGAACCCGCGTGAGGACAGCAGGGAGCTGATCGTCTTGTCCATCCCCGTCCGGCAGTCCGCGCGGATCGGCGCCTACATCTTCAAGAACAAGATCAAGGGAGTGAAGAAGTTCCCACTGATCGTGGAGCTCGAACCCCTGTTCGCCTGCAACCTCTCCTGCCCCGGCTGCGGGAAGATCCAGCATCCGGCCTCGGTGCTCAAGCAGCGGATGCCGGTCGAGCAGGCGATCGGGGCGATCGAGGAGTCCGGCGCGCCGATGGTGTCCATCGCGGGCGGCGAGCCGCTGATGCACCCGCAGATCGACGAGATCGTCCGGCAGCTAATCAAGAAGAAGAAGTTCGTCTACCTGTGCACGAACGCGCTGCTGCTGCCCAAGCACCTCCACAAGTTCAAGCCCTCGCCGTACTTCAGCTGGGTCGTGCACATCGACGGCCTGGAGAAGCGGCACGACGAGGCCGTGGACAAGGTGGGCGGCTTCCAGGGCGCGGTCGACGCGATCAAGCTGGCGAAGGAGAAGGGGTTCAAGGTCAACACGAACTCCACCTTCTTCAACACCGACACCCCGCAGGCCGTGATCGACGTGCTCGACTATCTGAACGACGAGCTGAAGGTCGATCAGATGATGATCTCTCCGGCCTACGCCTACGAGAAGGCCCCGGACCAGGACCACTTCCTCGGCGTGACGCAGACCCGGGAGCTGTTCAAGAAGGCCTTCGCGAGCGGCAACCGCAAGCGCTGGCGGCTGAACCACTCGCCGCTGTTCCTGGACTTCCTGGAGGGTGACAAGGACTTCGCCTGCACCGCCTGGGGCATTCCGTCCTACTCGCTGTTCGGCTGGCAGAAGCCCTGCTACCTGATGAACGACGGGTACGTGAAGACGTACCGGGAGCTGATCGACACCACCGACTGGGACAGCTACGGCCGGGGCAAGGACGACCGCTGCGCCAACTGCATGGCACACTGCGGTTACGAGCCCACGGCGGTGCTGGCCACCACGGCCTCGCTGAAGGAGTCGCTGCGCGCGATGCGTATGTGACCTCGGGCCAGTGGCACGGCACCACCCAGCACGACCCCGCGAGAGGCGATGCGCGCGAGCCGAGACGGCACGAGACGCGGCAGGCAGCGGCGGCGACGTTACGCCGCCGCTGCCGTGTGTCTCGTGGCCCTGCTGCTCGATCCGATGGCCGCGCACGGGCTCTCGGACAGCGCGGGCTCGCCGCGGCCGATCAGTTCCGGCACGGCCCGCTCAGGGGTCACCGCGGGTCACGCCCCGGCCGCCCGGCTGCCGAGCCCGTCCACCGGCGTGTCCGACTCCTCACGGCTCGCCGGGTCCGCGGCGCCGACCCGGTCCACGAAGCTGATCGGCTCCACGGGCCTGACCGGCTCCGAGGGCGTCGGGACCGAGTCCACGCCCGCCCCGGCGGCGGAGAGCCCCCCGTCCGTCGCGATGACCGTCTCCGACCCGCTGACCGGCTCCGCCTTCTCCGGCCTGCCCCAGGTCGGCGCGATCTTCAGCTACAGCGGCGGCTCGACCGGCTCGCACTTCTGCACCGGCAGCGTGGTCTCCAGCTCCGCCGGCGACCTCGTGGTGACCGCGGCGCACTGCGTGTACGACTCCGATTCCGGCTCGTACATCAACGACATCGCGTTCGTGCCCGGATACCACGACGGGCAGCAGCCGTACGGGCTCTGGACGCCGTCCAAGATCGTGGTGGCGCAGCAGTGGATGGACGACGGCGACCCGGACTACGACGTCGCCTTCGTCGTGGTGCACCAGGCCGGTTCGAGCGCGCGGATCCAGGACGCGGTCGGCGCCGACGCCCTCGGGATCAACCCCTCCTCCACCGCGCTCTCGCAGGTGGTCGGCTATCCGTCCAGCACCGAGCAGCCCATCACCTGCGCCAATCAGACCACGCAGTTCAGCTCCACCCAGCTGGAGTTCGACTGCGCCGGATTCCCGGGCGGCACCAGCGGCGGGCCGTTCCTGACCGGGGTGGACTCGCAGACCGGGCTGGGCACCGTGTCCGGGGTGATAGGCGGCTACGAGGAGGGCGGGGACAGCCCGGACGTGTCGTACACCGCGTACTTCGGCAGCTCCGTCGCAGCCCTCTTCGCCGAGGCCGAGGCAGCGGGCTGACAGCGGGGCGCTTCGGGGGGCGGGGGCCGAACCGTCGGCGCCGACCACTTCCGGGCCCGAAGCAGCACCCGTACAGGCGATTGACGGGCCGTCAGACGGCCCCTGAAACCCAGCTCGGCGACGTGCGGCGACCACTCGGCGTTGTGCGCAGCTCGTAGCACGCCCGAAACAGACTCGGAATTGGTGTGACACCAGAGGCTGACACGGTGCGCGCACGTGTTGAGCGCGTGTCAGTTCTCCACTGGAGATCAAGCGTGTTCAACGGGCTCAACGACGGTAGACGGCACAAAGTTCCTTCGCTCTGCGCTCCACGGCCGCTGCGGACAAGCAGACAGCTCTTGCCCGGCGTTCGGCGGCATACCGGTTCGGTTCGCCCCTTTTGGACGGAGCACGCTGTGCACCTCGATTACATCCCGTACCCCTCGACCGGCTACTCGTCCGGCGACGCGGCCTGGCAGCTGACCTCTGCCACGCTGGTCGGCCTGATGAGCCTGCCGGGCCTGGCCGTGCTCTACGGCGGCCTGGTCCAGAAGAAGTGGGCCGTCAACACGATGCTGATGGCGTTCTCCGCCTTCTCCCTGGTCCTGGTCGTCTGGGCGCTGTGGGCCTTCAACATGGGCTTCGGCCATCCGTGGATCAAGACCACGGTGAACGGCTCCCCCAGCGGCTTCCTCGGCAAGCCGGGGCCGGCCCTCGGCGCGGGCCAGGAGGCGAAAGCCGACATCCCCCTGCTCGACGGGCTGATGCCGCCGTTCAACTTCTCCCAGTCGGCGCTGTTCTACTTCCAGTTCGTCTTCGCCGCGATCACCCCGCTGCTCTGGCTCGGCAGCGTGATCGGCCGGATGAGCTTCAAGGCCTGGCTGATCATCGTCCCGCTGTGGACCTCCATCGTGTATTCGGCCGACGCGTTCATGCTCTGGGGCGGCGGCTTCTGGGCGGGCAAGGGCGCGGTCGACTACTCCGGCGGGTACGTCATCCACCTGTCGGCGGGAACCGCGGGCTTCGTGGCCGCCGCCGTCATCGGGCCGCGCCTCAAGAAGGACCGCGAGCACGGTGCGCCGAACAACCTGCTGCTGTGCGCCACCGGCGCGGGCATCCTGTGGCTCGGCTGGAACGGCTTCAACGGCGGCGACCCGTACTTCGCCGGGGCGGACGCCGCGGCGGCCGTGGTCAACACCAACATCTGCACGGCGGTGGCGCTGCTGGTCTGGCTGCTGATGGACATGTTCTTCAGCCCGACCAAGAAGCCGACCCTGCTCGGCTCGATCAACGGCATGATCGTCGGACTGGTCACGATCACCCCGGCGGCCGGCTACGTCAACGGCATGGGCGCGATCTGCCTCGGCGTGATCAGCTCCTCGATCGTCTGGCTGGCCTGGTACAAGCTGTCCAAGGTGTGGATCTTCAAGAAGGTGGACGACACCCTCGGCGTGGTCTACACGCACGGCATCGCGGGGCTCAGCGGCGGGCTGCTGGTCGGCCTGTTCGCCGACCCGAACATGATCGTCTACCCGGCGGGCACGGCCAAGGGGGCCAGCGCCTTCTCGGTGACCGGCCTGTTCTACGGCAACCACTCCTGGCACCAGTTCTGGATGCAGTTCTTCGCGGCCCTGACGGTGATCGTGTGGACCGCGTTCGGCACCTTCGTGATCCTCAGATTCGTCGGCCTCTTCATGAAACTCAGACTCCCCGACGAGGTCCTGGAAACCGGGGACCTCGCCGTCCACGACGAGGAGGTGTACCCACCACAGACCCTCACCGCGGTCGGCGCGGCCGGGTCCGCCGCCCCCGCCGCGGTCCCGGGGTCCGGAGAGTCCGAGGAAGCCGAGTCCGGCACGGCCGTGGAGTCCTGACCCACCCCGTTCCGGCACCCTCGTCCCGCGCCGCGCGCTGCTGCTTCAGCCGCGCGGCGCGGGGCCATGCACGGCCTGAGTGACCCGAAGGACCGATTGCCCGAGCGCGGCGGCGAGTGAGGGGAACGGGACCGTGAAGCTGATCACGGCGGTGGTCCGGCCGCAGGAGCTGGACACCGTGCACCGGGCGCTGCTCGCGTTCGGCGCGCCGGGGGTGACCGTCACCCCGCTGCTGGCCGGCTCGCTGTGGAACCGGCACCTGGAGGTCTACCGGGCCACCGTGCTGGTCGCGGACCTGCTGCCCCGGCTGCGGATCGACGTGCTGGCCCTGGACGAGGACGCGGACGAGCTGGCCGACCTGCTCGCCCGGATCGGCGGCGCGCAGCCCGGGGCGGACGACACCGGCCGGGTCTGGATCAGCGCGGTCGAGGACGCGGTGCGGATACGCACCGGAGAACACGGCGAAATCGCCGTCTGAACGCCCCGCCCGGTAAACAGCGAGCACCGGCCCACGCGCGTATCCGCCGGTGAGCACGCACTTCCCGAGCGACCCGTGCTTCGAGAGCCCACTTGATTTCCCCCGATTCCACCCGAAAAATGAGAGGTGGCGGGGCCGGGCCCCGGATTGGAATACCAGATCGACGCAATCCGCGACCCACAGTCCTGACATGTATGTGTGCTACCGTACCGATCACCCTTACGTGCAGCATCCGACCCGGGGGCGAACCCCCCACCCTCAACACTGCTTGGGCACGCGCGAAACGGCGGCACCGCGATGGCCTCTTCCGCACGCGACCGGCCGTGGCCCGCCACACTGACGCTGGGTCCGGACGGACGGATCACCTCCTGGAGCCGTGGAGCTCAGGCCCTCTTCGGCCTGTCCGCGGCCCGGGCCTGCGGCCGTCGGCTGCGCACTCTCCTGGTGCGACCCGAGGACCGGGCCACCATCGACGAACTTTTCGGTACCGTGCTGGCCGGGCGCAGCTGGTCCGGCGCGCTCCCCCTGCTCGACGCGGACGGCCGCGCGCACCCGGTGGAGTGCGGCTGGCAGCCGATCCAGGACCGGCGCGGACGCCCCGGGGCGCTGATCGTGGTGACCGACCGGGCCGACCTGCCCGAGGACGAGCCCACCGTCGGCGAGGCCCCGCTGGGCACCGCGCACGCCGCGCTGGAGGCGATCAGCCAGTTCCAGGAGCACGCCGCGACCGTGGCGATGATGCGCCGGGTGCAGCTGCTCACCGATGCGAACACCATGATCGGCTCGACCCTGGACATCGCGGCCACCGCGGGCGAGCTGATGGAGGTCGCCGTCCCGCGCTTCGCCGACAGCGCCAGCGTGACCGTGCTGGAGTCGGTGGCCGAGGACTTCGAGCTGCCGGACCGCACGGCCGCGGCCGGGACGGTCCTGCGCAGGCTCGCGGCGGCCCCGTTCCGGCGCGACGGCGCGGAGGCCTTCCCGGTCGGCGTCACCGTCTCCTACCAGCCCGGCACCCCGCTGGCCCAGGCGCTGGCCACCGGCCGGTCCCGGACCCTGCAGGCCGTGGACGAGGCGCTGGCCGAGCGGATCTGCCAGGGGCTCGGCGAGGGCGCGGCCGCGGCGGTGGTCGGCCGCTCGATGCTGATCGTGCCGCTGGTGGCCCGCGGCGCGGTGCTCGGCCTGGTGGTCTTCGTCCGCGACGCCAGCCGGCGTCCCTTCTCCCCCGGCGAGGCGGTGCTCGGCGAGGAGCTGGCCGCCCGCGCCGCCCTGTGCATCGACAACGCCCGGCTCTACTCGCACGAGCGGCAGACCGCGCTGATGCTGCAGCGGGCGCTGCTGCCGGACGACTTCGGCTACCACGCCGGCATAGACATCGCGCACCGCTACCTGCCGGCCAGCGACCTGACCGGCGTCGGCGGGGACTGGTACGACGTGATCGGCCTCGGCGGCGGGCGGGTCGCGCTGGTGGTCGGCGACGTGATGGGCCACGGGGTGCGCGCCGCCGCCGTGATGGGCCAGCTGCGCACCGCCACCCGGACCCTGGCCGCGCTGGACCTGCAGCCGGCCGAGGTGCTGCACCACCTCGACGAGCTGATGGAGCACCTGGGCGGCTCGCTGGCCACCACCCACTTCGCCACCTGCGTGGTGGCGGTGTACGACCCGACCGAGCAGACCGTGCGGATCGCCCGGGCCGGGCACATCCCGCCGCTGGTGGTCTGGCCGGACGGGCTGACCGAGCAGCTCGAGGTGCCCGCGGGCGTGCCGCTGGGCGTCGGCGGCCACACCTTCGAGAGCCGGGACTTCCCGATACCCGACGGCAGTCTGCTGATACTTTGCACCGACGGGCTGGTGGAGAGCCGGGCACCGGGCCGGGACATCGACGACGGCCTGCGCGACCTGGCCGACGGGGTCAAGGACCCGACGATGGGCCTGGAGGCGATCGCAGACGGGCTGATCGCCGGGCTGCGCGGCGACCGCACCCTGGACGACGCGGCGCTGCTGGTGGCCCGGGTGCGCGGGATCCCCACCTCGTCCACCGCGGAGTGGACGGTGGCCCCGGAGCCGCCCGCCGTGGCCGCCTCCCGGCGCACCGTGCGGGCCACCCTGGGCGGCTGGGGCCTGGGCCGGCTCGGCGAGACCGCGGAGCTGCTGACCAGCGAGCTGGTGACGAACGCGCTGCTGTACACCGAGGGGCCGATCAGCGTGCGGCTGCTGCGCGACCGGACCCTGCTGTGCGAGGTCTACGACGGCTCCGAGACGGTGCCCCGGCTGCGGATCGCCGCGGACGACGACGACGGCGGGCGCGGCCTGCACCTCGTCAAGGAGCTGTCGAACCGGTGGGGCACCCGGCGGACCACGACCGGCAAGACGGTGTGGTTCGAGCTGCGGCTGGACGCGCTGCCCGAGTTCTGATCCCGCCGCTCCGAGGCCCGTTTCCGACACCACGTCATATGATCGGACGGGCCCCTACACTGCCGTTTGGTTAGGTACCGGCTCGCGGGGAACATCTCGGCCCACGCGGACAAAGCGGGCGGAGGAGATCCGGTGGCGGACAGCGACGGCGCGGTCGGGAGTCACCGGCTGGACCCGGAGTCGGGGCTCACCGTGGTGGGCATTCCGACACGCAACGAGGCGGCGACCATCGCGGCGGTGGCCGCGGCGGCGGACGAGGGGCTGGCGGCGGTCGGAGCGCCCGGCGGAGGCGTCATCGTGCTGGCCGACAACGGCAGCACGGACGGTACCGTGCAGCGGTTTCTGGAGACCCCGCTGCGGGCGCGCACGGCCGTCGTGACCTCCCCCGGCGAGTGCACCGGCAAGGGCACCAACGTGTTCGCGCTCATCGACAAGTCCCTCGAGCTGGGCGCGCAGCGGCTGGTGCTGCTCGACGGCGACGTACGCTCGGCGCGGCCGGACTGGGTCGGCCTCCTGGCCCGCGCCTCCGACGGGCCCGGACCGCGGATGGTGCTGCCGGTGTACCGGCGCAACCGGTACGAGGCGACCAGCACGAACCACCTCGTGCGCCCGCTGCTGGCGGGGGCGTTCGGCGCGTACGTGCAGCAGCCGATCGGCGGGGACTTCGCGTTCAACCGGGCGTTCCTGCAGCGGGTGGCCGACTGGCGGCGGCCGGAGAGCGCGAGCCTGTACGGCATCGACGTCTGGCTCAGCGCGAATGCGCTGCGGGCGGGTCTGGACCTGGTCGAGGTCCCGCTGGGCCGCAAGGTGCACAACTCGCCCTTCCCGAAGATCCTCTACCTGCCCCAGCAGGTGCTCGACTCACTCTTCCACGTGATCGCGCAGGTGGGCCGGCTGCGCCCCGCCCAGCCCGCGGGCCGCCCGGACTCGGCCGTGGACATCCTCGCCGTACATCAGGATCCTGAGCTGATCGCCCGGATCAACCGCTCGGTGAACGGTTATCTGGACGCCCACCGCGCCGACATCGACCGGCTCTTCCCGACCGCCAAGGCGCTGGCGCCCGCCCCGTGGGGGCTGCGGGTGACCACGGACCTGTGGCCGCTGCTGCTCGCCGACTCGCTGCAGGCGCTGGCCGACGGCGAGCTCGAACGCTCGCGGGACCACCTGATCGCGCTGTGCGTGAACCGGGTGATGACCTTCTGGACCGAGATCGAGGGGCTGGACACCCCGGCCGTGGACGAGCTGTTGGAGCGTCAGACCCGCGAGACCGCGAGCGCGGTCGCCGAGCGGGCGATCACCTTCGCGGCCCCGCCGGACCCGCGCCCGTTCACCGCCGGACGCTGGCAGGAGTTCCAGACCACGATCGCGGTGTGATTCCGGAGGCTGTGTGACTCCGGACACGGTCGGCCGGGTCCGGCGGGCGTCGCCGCTGGTCGCGGGGCGCGAGTCGGCCTGTGGGCGCAAATTCATCCGCCTGCAACCCCGCTCCCATGCATCCCGCACCCGGGGTGTCGCACAGTGGACTGAGCCGCGTCGCAGCAGTGCGGTGCACGGTCCACGGAGGAGCCGCGATGAGCCCCAGCACGGCGCAAGCACCCGCAACCGAGGCGGCGGACGTGCGACAGGCCGCCCCGTCCAAGAACACGCACTCCAAAAACGTACAGTCCAAGATCGCACAGTCCACGACCGGCCCCGCGTGGCCGGACACCGTCGCCAACCCCCGCCGCACCCGCGTCCGCTGAGCCGTACGTATCAGAGCTCTGCACGCACCGGGGCGATGATCTCGTCGGCCAGCCAGTGCGCCACCTGCCGGGGGTAGGGCGGGCGCACGCCCAGCACGATGTGGGTGAAGCCGAGTCCGACGAGGTCCACGATCATCTTGCGCACGCCGACCGGGTCGTCCGCGCTGATGACGAGCTGCACCGAGCGGGTGATCTGCCGGGGGTCGCGGCCGAGGGCGGCGCAGTGCGCGTCGAGCACCCGGCCTCGCTCGGCGAGGAACTCCGGGCTGTTGTGCGGCGGCCCGGGGATGTTCCAGTAGTCGGCGCGCTCCGCGATCAGCCGCAGGGTCCGGTTCCCCCAGCCGCCCAGCAGCAGCGGCGGACGGCGGACCGGCCGCGGCTCGTTGCGGGTGCCGCGCAGCTGGTAGTAGCGGCCTTCGAAGTCGAACACCGGCTCGCTCCACATGCGTTCGAGGATCTCAATGGTCTCCGACAGCCGGGCGATGCCCTCGGCCGGTGAGACCAGCGGGAGCCCGTACGCCTCGTACTCCGCGACCGCCGGGTTCGGTCCCGCGATACCGCCGCTGCCGTCCGGCTGGTAGGTGCCGCCGACGCCGAGGCCCATGATCAGGCGGCCGTGCGAGATCGCGTCCACGGTGCCGGCGATCTTGCCGAGCACGGCCGGCTCGCGGATCCGGTTGCTGGTCACCAGCAGGCCGAGGCGCAGCCGCCGGGTCTGCGCGGCCAGTGCGCCGAGCAGGGTCCAGCCCTCGTAGATCGGCCCGTCCGCGGGGCCGTACAGCGGGAGCAGGTGGTCCCACAGCCAGGCGTCCTCGATCTCGGGTACCTCGTCGGCCTCCTGCCAGATCCGCAGGATCTCGTCGTAGGTGGTGTGCACGGGGGTGGTCTTGATCCCGAAGCGGACCCGGGTGGGGTCGCCGTCACGGTCGCTCATGGTCCGCACCTCTCGGAGTGAGTTTCGCTCAGCATAGCTGATCGTCAGCATGACTGACTATCAGGAAGTGAGTAAGATACTGGAATGCCGATCTCTGCCGGGGAACCCGACGCGCTCTCGGCGCGGCTCGGGTATCTGCTCAAGCACGCCCAACTGCGGCTGGCCGGCCTGTCCGCCGAGGCCCTGGCACCGTTCGGCATCAACGGGCGGGAGCTGGCGGTGCTCGCCGTGCTCGCGGCCCGGGAACCGCTCTCGCAGCTGGAGGCGGCCGGGCGGCTCGGCCTCGACCGCACGACGATGGTGGCCCTGATCGATTCGCTCGAGGCCAAGAAACTGGTCGAGCGCCTCCGCAGCCCGCATGACCGGCGCAAGAACATCGTCCCGCTGACCGCCTACGGGCAGGACTGCCTGCGCCGGGCCGAGCAGGCGCGGCTGGAGACCGAGCAGCGGTTCCTCGCGCCGCTCAGCCGCCAGGACGCGGACCACCTCGTGCGCGCGCTGCAGGCCCTGGTCGCCGCTCCGCAGGACGGGGAGGACTGACCCCGGTCTTCGCCGGTCCTCCCCCGCTCCTTCACAGCGTCCTTAACAGCCCGCTGGTATGTTCGCTGCGGTCCGGCGAACAGGAGGCGAATGCGCACGGGGCGATTCCCCATCGGTGTTGCGTTGGCCGTCGCCGGGAGCATCGTGTGCGCGGCATTCACCGCGGCCAGCGCGCCTCCTACCGTGAGGGCCGGGGCGACGAAGCAGGGGGCTGCTCCGTCGGCTGCGCGGTCCTCGGCGGCGAGTTCGGGCGCGCGCGGTGCCGCCGTGCGAGCCGCGCAGACGCAGACTTCGAGTGCTGCGACGTCCGGCACGCCGTCGGCCGCCGGACTCGACGCGATGGACTGGCCGCAGGCGGTCGAGGCCGCGGTGACCGTCTCCGGCGTGCCGGGGATCGCCACACACGCCATCACCACCCACGGGGCCACCGGGCCGGTGCCGATCGCGAGCATCGCCAAGATCATGACCGCGTACGTGATCCTGACCGACCACCCGCTGTCCGGCTCGTCGCAGGGCCCTACGATCAAGGTCACCGCCGACGACGCCGACGCGTACGCCGCCGACCTCGCGGCCGGCGGCTCGGTGGTCGAGGTGCGGGCCGGGGAGCGGCTCACCGAGCGGCAGGCGATCGAGGGGATGCTGCTGCAGTCCGCGAACAACGTGGCGGTGCTGCTCGCCGACTGGGACTCGGGGAGCGTGTCCCGGTTCCTGGGACGGATGAACACCGCGGCCTCGAGGCTGGGGCTCGGTTCCACGCACTACGCGGACCCGGCGGGCTTTGACCAGCACACTGTCAGCACGGCCGCGGACCAGGTGCGCCTGGCGGTGGCGGCGCTGGGGCTGCCGGTGTTCGCCTCGATCGTCGCCCTGCCGTCGGCCGTCCTTCCGGTGGCCGGCACCGTCGTGAACTACGACACGATGCTCGGGGTGGACGGGATCGTGGGCGTGAAGACCGGTTACACGCACGCGGCGGGCGGCACGATGGTGGTCGCGGCGCGCACCACCGTGCACGGAGACCAGGTGCTGATCGTCGGGGCGGTGCTGGGGGTGCCGGGCACGGATACCACGACGTTCGGCCGGACGCTCGACGCCGGGGACCAGGTGGTCGTCGGCGCCGAGCACTGGCTCGGGGACTGAGGCTCGGGGACCGAAGACGCGCCTCGCGCGGCCTCTCGACCGGCTACGGGACCTGCGGACGGGCCGGGGTGCTCTCCTGGACCGGCATGCTGTTGGCGGTGGGCAGCGGGTAGGGGATGCCGACGTCCAGCGTGCCGGCCAGGGCGTTGAGCACCGCCTGCTCGGCCGTCGCGGTGTCGCCGAGCGAGACTGCGGGCAGGTTCGTCGGGAACGAGGTGTCCGCCGCGACGGTCAGGTTCAGCGCGCCGGTGAAGTCACCGGTCACGCCACGCCGCCACGCGGTCAGGTTCGGCACCGCGACGCCGAACCTGGTCTCGATGAAGCGCAGCACCGAGGTGTGGTCGAGGGTGCCCGAGTACTTGTACCCGCCCGCGCTGAACGGCGAGATGACCAGCGCCGGGGTGCGGAAGCCGAGGCCGATCGGGCCGTCGACGCCGCCGGCCGCCGCGGGCAGCGCGGCCAGCCACTCCCCCGCGGTGCCCTCGGGCGCGGTGGGCGGCGGCACGTGGTCGAAGAAGCCGCCGTTCTCGTCGTAGACGATGAACACCACGGTCTGCGCCCACACCTCGGGGTTCGACACGAGGGTGGAGAGCACCTCCTGGACGAAGTACTCGCCGTAGTACGGGGGCGCCGCTGGGTGTTCGCACTCTGCGACCGGCGGGATGAGCCAGGACACCGACGGCAGCTTGCCGGTGCGCACGTCCGACTGGAAGTCGCCCGGGTAGGTCGGGGTGAGCGCGCGCGAGATCAGCTCGATCCCGGTGATGGAGAAGGGGTTGTCGTAGTTCTTGAAGTACGGCAGCGGGCTGAGCGCGGCCAGGCCGATCGGGTCGTTGTAGACCTTCCAGCTCACGCCAGCCTCCAGCAGCCGCTCCGGCATGGTCTCCCAGGTCAGCTTGCCGTACTCGCCGAGCCGGTTGCCGAAGGTCTGCACCACCGGGCCGCCGTGCGCCCCCTCGGGGTCGATCGACGCCGACATCAGCATCAGCCGGTTGGGGTCGGTGGGGCCGAGTACCGAGCAGTGGTAGCCGTCGCACACGGTGAAGGCGTCGGCCAGCGCGTAGTAGAAGGCGAGGTCGGACCTCGTGTAGTAGCCCATGGTCACCGGGCCGTTGGTCGCGCCGTCGGTGGCCAGGTGCGAGGTGATGAACGAGTCCATCTTGCCGTGGTTCCAGCTGTTGTGCTGTCCGGCCCAGCTGTGGTCGATGTCGTTGGTGGTCTGCCCGTCCTCCAGCGGCGGATCGCTGATCAGGCGGAAGGGCTGTATGTACCCTGATGCGCTGGCCCCGGCGCCGGGCTGGTAGCCGAACTGGTCGAAGACCGGGCGCGTCACGCCGCCGACGGTCTGGGTGGGCACGGACGGGTCGCTGAAGCCGCGCACCCCGGAGAGGGTGCCGAAGTAGTGGTCGAAGGAGCGGTTCTCCTGCATCAGCACCACGACATGCTTGACGTCGCTCAGGCTCGCGGCCCCGGTGGCGGACGCGGCGAGCGCGGAGTCGAGCAGCCGGGACTGGGTGTCCGTCGGGCGCTGCCGGGAGTCGGCGCCGATCAGCGCCACCGCTCCGGCCGCGGTCGCCCCGGCCAGGACGGTGCGGCGGGATATGCGGTGCTCGGCGGCGGATTCGTCCTGTGATTCGGTCATGGCTCACCTTCCGGCGCGGGCTGTCGTAGACCCCGGATACGGGTCTTCCGGTGACGGACCCTAGGCCGAAAAGGCTACTGGCCGGTAGCAACAAGATGAACACAGGACACAGACGCGCTCCCCCGCCGTCACGGCCGGGGAGCGCGTCGAAGAGTACTGACGGTTGACTGCGTACGGTCAGTCGCGCAGCGAGCGCATCCAGGACTCGATCTCCCCGGCCCGGCGGGGCAGGCCGCCGGAGAGGTTCTCGTTGCCGTCGGCGGTCACCAGGATGTCGTCCTCGATCCGCACGCCGAGGCCGCGGTACTCCGCGGGCACGGTCAGGTCGTCCACCTGGAAGTAGAGCCCCGGCTCGACGGTCTGCACCATGCCGGGCTCCAGGGTTCCGTCCACGTACTGCTCACAGCGCGCGTCGGCGCAGTCGTGCACGTCGAGGCCGAGCATGTGGCCGGTGCCGTGCAGGGTGTAGCGCCGGTGCAGGCCGAGCTCCAGGGCCCGGTCCACCGGGCCCTCCAGCAGGCCCCACTCCACCAGCCGCTCGGCCAGCACGCGCTGCGCGGCCTCGTGGAAGGCCCGGAACGGGGAGCCGGGTTTGACCTCGGCGATGCCCGCCTCCTGGGCGTCGTATACGGCCTCGTAGACCTTCCGCTGCACCTCGTCGAACTCCCCGCCGATCGGCAGAGTGCGGGTGACGTCGGCGGTGTAGAGCGTCTCGGTCTCCGCGCCCGCGTCGAGCAGCAGCAGCTCGCCGGGCCGGACCGCGCCGTTGTTGCGGGTCCAGTGCAGCGTGGTGGCGTGCGGCCCGGCGGCGCAGATCGAGTTGTAGCCCACGTCGTTGCCCTCGACCCGGGCCCGCCGCCAGAAGGTGCCCTCGATCCAGCGCTCCGAGGTGGACACCGCCTGGGCCAGCTCGCGCACCACGTCCTCGAAGCCGTGCACGGTGACCTCGCAGGCCCGGCGCAGCTGCTCGATCTCCCAGTCGTCCTTGACCAGGCGCACGCCGTGCAGGAAGACCTTCAGCTCCTCGTCGCGCTCGGCGGCCAGCTCCGGCTGCTCGACGCGGACGAGCTCGGCCCCGGCCAGCGCGGCCTCCAGCTGCGCGTCGTGGCCGCGCATGATCCGGGTGACCGTCTCGGGGGAGGCGGCGACGGCCTCGGCGAGGCGCTCGGCGGCCTCGCGGCTGTCGCGGGTCTCCAGCCCCAGCTCGATCTCGGCCTCGCCGAGCGAGCGGCGCCGGCCGACCCACAGCTCGCCCTGGCCGTCCAGCCAGAACTCGCCGTTCTCCCGGTTCGAGCGCGGCAGCAGGTAGAGCGTCGCGGCGTGGCCGCCGTCGGCCAGCGGCTCCAGCACCAGCACGCTGTTCTCGGTCTGGTCGCCGGTCAGGTACACGTAGTCGGTGGCGGCCCGGAAGTTGTACTCGGTGTCGTTGGACCGGGTCTTGAGCTGTCCGGCCGGGACGACGATCCGCTCGCCGGGGAAGCCGGCGGACAGGGTCTTGCGCCGCTTGGCCGCGTAACCGGACTGCTCCGAGGGCTCCAGGTCGTGCCGCTCGGTGTCGTCCCAGCCCGAGCGCATGCCGTCTTCGAGCTCTTCGGAGATCCCCCGGTAGAGGCCGTTCTTACGGCCCTTGACCGCCTTGTCGGGCTTGCGTTCCTCGCTCACTGCCGAGCGCCTCCTTGACCGGGGACGAGTGTGATGTAGGGACCGACTCGGGGTTCGGCTCCTTATCACACCCTAGTGGCAAAGTCCGCTCGGTCCAGTGGGCGGCCGCCCGGTTACGGGGTCGGGCGCCGACCGGTCACGAGCAGCAGCCCCCGCCGCAGCAGCCGCCGGAGGAGGCCGCCGGACCGGCCGCTCCCGCGCCGGGCTTGGCCATGCCGCCGACCGCGACCATGGAGAAGAGCTTGACCGTGTCGGCGTGGCCCGCGGGGCAGTCGATCTGGGCGGAGGACTCGCTCATCGGGCGGGTCTTCTCGAACGTGTCGCCGCAGGCGCGGCAGCGGTATTCATAGCGCGGCATGTCCCCAGGTTAGCGCTCGTCCGGGGATTTCAGTGCGTCGCGGTGAGCTGTTGCTGCACCGTCTGCAGCGGAACCCGCGAGACGCTGAACGGCCCGCCGAAGGCGCTCTGCAGGTCGAGCACCAGCGCCAGCGCGGAGCAGACCACGACGATGGTGACCACGATGCCGAGCACGCTCACCGGCTCGATCCTCGGGCCGAGCAGGAACGGGGTCAGCACCGTCGCGACGCTCAGCAGCACCAGGGCGACCGTGAGGATCCGCGGATAGCTGCTCGACAGCGACTTGCTGACCCGGTCGGCCCGCGAGGCGGCCAGGTCGTCCATCACGGCCAGTTCCTGGTCGCGCAGGGTGGTCTGTTCGTCCAGGGAGAAGGAGGTGGCCAGGTGGTCGCGCACGGTGGTGATCGCGGCGGCCGAGCCGTCGGCCGCGTTCAGGTTCCGGGGCGGCCACTCACGGTCCAGCACGGCGGAGGCGTAGTCGGTGACGGCGCCGCGCAGGACGGTGCGGTCGGCGGCGGGCAGCCGCTGCGCCTCCCAGACCAGCTGGGTGAGGTCCTGCCCCTCGGTGCGCAGGTCGGCGTTGATGTCGTCGAGCCGCTGCCACAGCACCACCACGATGAAGGCGACCAGCACCGTGTACATGGTGACCATGAAGGTGGCGACGTAGTCGGCGGCGGCCTCGGCCCGGTCGTTCTCCCCGCCGCGGCGCGCGGTGATCCGGCGGCGCACCAGGATGGCCCCGGCGACCAGGGCGGCCGCGCCGAGCAGGGTGAGCAGGATGGTCGTCATCCGCGGCCCGTCACCACAGCGTTCTGGCCGGGAAGCCCGGTCCTCGCGGGCCGGCAGGAATGGTGTTCCTCATGGCATGTCAGTCCCTTCGGATAGCCTGGTCAATGTGCAGCTCAGGTATAACTTCCGGCTGGATCCGACGCCGGGTCAGTGCGTGGCGCTGGCCCGGCAGTTCGGGTGCGCGCGGGTGGTATGCAACGACGCGTTGCGAGTGCGGAGGGAAGCCCACAAGGCCGGGCTGCCCCGGATCTCCGGGGCGGCGTTGCAGAAGGCTGTGATCACCGACGCCAAGCGGACCGAGGCGCGGGCATGGCTGGCCGAGGTGGGGGTAGACCCGCTGATCCAGGCGGTGCGCGACCTGGAGGCGGCACACGGGAACTTCTTCGCGTCCATGGCCGGGAGGCGCAACGGCCCTAGAGTGGCCGAGCCGCGCTTCAAGTCGCGCAAGGACAACCGGCAGGCGTTGCGGTACACGCGCAACGGCTTCCGGCTGCGCGGCAACGGCACCCTGCACCTGGCGAGGATCGGCGAGGTGCGGGTGCGCTGGTCGCGCCGCCTGCCGTCCGGGCCGTCGTCCGTAACGGTCGTGAAGGACGCGTGCGGCCGGTACTTCGCGTCGTTCGTGGTCGAGACGGACCCGGCGGCGGACCTGGAGCGGTTCCCGTTCGGCCCGGACGCCGAGTACGCGCAGACCGGGATCGATCTGGGGTTGACGCACTTCGCGGTCCTGTCCGACGGTAAGAAGATTGACGCGCCGAAGTTCTTGCGGCGCGCGGAGCGCAAGCTCGCCAAGCTCCAGAAGGACCTGGCGCGCAAACAGAAGGGAAGCAGCAACCGGAAGAAGGCCGTGCTGAAGGTCGCCAGGGCGCATGCGCGGGTGGCGGACAGCCGCCGGGACTTCCAGCACAAGCTGAGCACGACGATCATCCGCGAGACCCAAGCGGTATACGTCGAAGACCTCAGCGTTGCCGGACTCGGCCGCACCCGCCTGGCAAAGAGCGTCCATGACGCCGGATGGTCCGGGTTCGTGGGAATGCTCGAATACAAAGCCGCCCGGTACGGGCGGTATTTCGCGCGGATCGATCGGTTCGCCCCCACCTCGCAGACCTGCTCGGCCTGCGGGGTGAAGGACGGACCCAAGCCGCTCTCGGTTCGAGAATGGACGTGCACCGCGTGCGGCGCACGGCACGACCGGGACGGCTGTGTTGAATCTAAAAACGGTGCAGCAAGGAACGTGCTGGCCGCCGGGCAGGCGGACAGGGGAAACGCCTGTCAAGCGCGGGTAAGACCGGGGCTTGTCCCGGCGCAGCGCCGTGAAGCAGGCGGTGTTGAATTCAAAAGCAGGCACCGAGGTGACCTTTCGAGCGCGCAGTGCGAACCAGCACTGGCCGCGCCGGGCGGCGCGGTAGGAATCCCGGCCCGCTAGGGCTGGGAGGATGTCAAAGCGGACCGAACAGCCAGTTGCCGACCTCGGACGGGTCGGCGGAGCGGTAGAACTGCTCGGCCGCGGCGGTCATCTCGGCCTTGCTGAGCACCCCGTCGCCGTTCTCGTCGAGCAGGTCGAAGGCGTCGACCGTGTCGCGCGGCCCGACCCCGTAGGCGTGCATCCAGGTGGTGAACTCGGGCAGGTCGATCGCGTCGTTCGCGTCCGCGTCCACCACGTCGAAGAGCAGTTCCACCAGCCCGGCCAGGTTGCGCCCGAAGCCGTCCCGGCGCTGCACGATCGCGTGCTCGCAGGACTCGAGGAACTGCGGAAGGGTGACCACTCCGGAGCCGTCCCGGTCCATCCGGGTGCGCAGCCGCTCCCAGAGCGTCAGGTACGCGGCGCGGACCCGTTCATAGCCTGCTGAGCCGGGCAGATGCCCGAAGGCGGCGCACAACCGCAGGCACACCAGCTCGTAGTCCTGCTGGGTGAGCCGGCCGTCGCCGTCGGTGTCCAGCAGGGCGAAGCGCAGCTGGAGCTTCTTGCGCTGCAGGTCGGTGAGCATGACTCCATCGAACGACGGGGGCCGCCCGTCCGCACGCCGAGGCGTACGGGCGGGCGACGCGCCCGGGGTGACGGACCCTCGGCCGGGGTCAGCCGGAGTACGAGTCGAAGATCTTGGTGAAGTCCAGCGGGCTCTGCGAGATCTCCGAGCAGGCGGGCAGGCCGGAGGCCGTCCCGGAGCAGGACTGGTCCCGGTCCACCGACCAGAATGCCAGCCGGCCGAGGTGGTTGCCGTTCGCCCAGCTGACCAGGGCCTGGGCGTTGGCCTCGGTGAAGATCTCACCGGAGGTGTCGTTCTGTCCGATCATCGGGGTGACGCCGATGTTGGCGTAGGTGTCGCCGGACCAGTCGGCCTTGGCCTGGGTCAGCGTGCTCTGCGCCGCCTGGATCGCCTCCTGGCCCATGTCGCCGGTGAACGAGCCTCCGTAGTCCATCGCCATCACGTTGATGAGGTCGATGCGGGTGCCGTCCTGCTTGGCCAGGTTGAGGAAGGCGACGCCGTCGGCGGCCAGCCCGGTGGGCAGCACCGGCAGGGTCACCGAGACGACCAGGCCGGGGTTGGCGGACTCGAGCCCGTTGATGGCCTTGAAGCGCAGGTCGTTGTCGGCGGTGTAGTCCAGCGGGGCGCCCTCGATGTCGAAGTCGATGTGGTTGACGCCCAGGTGCGTGATCACGGCCTGATAGGCGGCCTGGAGGCTGGAGACCGTGGTGCAGACCATCGCCAGCTCGGTGCCGCCGGATCCGCCGAAGGACACGATCGGGGTCGCACCGTCCGCCTTGGCGGTGGAGATGTTCGAGTCCATCGCCGGGTCATTGGTGACCGGGAGCGTGTCGCCCCAGATCGGGGAGCAGCCGGAGCTGATCACGAAGGCCGCGCTGTAGCTCTTCATGCCCGCCTTGGCCGCCGAGTAGAGCATCGGCTCCTGGTTGTTGGACATGTCCACGTACGGGGCCACCTTGCCGACCGAGCCGCCGACGCCGATGCCGCCGCCCCCGCTGGAGGAGGCGCTCGGGCTGGGCGAGGCGGAGCTCTGGGTCGCCGACGGGGTCGGGGTGGTCGAGCCGCCGGCGCCGCCGGGACCGGCCAGCACGAGGTCGTCGGCGTAGTAGGTGGGCTGGGCGTACCAGCCGTGCACGAAGACCTGGATCGAGGTCTGCGACGCGCCGGTGGTGAAGGCGACCGAGAGCTGCTGGTAGGAGGTGGCCGAGGGGGTCCAGGTCGAGGCGCCGCCGACGACGCCGAGGTAGACGTAGGAGCCCTGGACGTAACCGGACAGCGTGTAGGCGGTGTTCGCCAGGACCGAGACGGTCTGGACGCACTGGGCGTCGGCCGAGGAGCTCGGCGCTCCGGCCAGGGCGTGCGAGCCGGAGTGGACCGGCGAGGAGACCACGGTGGCGGTGCCGGAGTCGCAGGACCAGCCGGAGAGGCTGCCGGTTTCGAAGCCGGGGTTGGTCAGCAGGTTGGTCGCGGCGGAGGCCGGGGCTGCGGCGAGGTACACGGTCACCGGCAGGAGCAGGCTGCCGAGGGCCGCGCCGAGCGCGTAGAGGTGCCTGCGGGTCAGGGTACTGCGGACGCGGGTACGGGGCACGGAGGGGTTCTCCTTCGGCGAGCCTGCGGGGCGCTTTCGCGGCCCCGGGCGGGGACTGCGTGTATACGCGCCGGTGCGTCGCCGTAGCACCGCGTACGATGCAGACAATGGTCTAGTCCAGTTGCCCCGTCAAGCCCCGAACCGGCCCCCTTTCCCGTGGCGCTGTCCGGACGCCCCGGTTACCGCTAACCTGGCGCGGTTTACCGTTCGGCGCGGACGGCGGCGGACATACGCGTACTGAGGGGAAACTGCGACCATGACCAGCCTGTACATCCACGTGATCCACCCGCACATCGAGCATCGCAAGGCGCACGGCCCGATCAAGGTGGCCGACCAGCACAAGACCGACTCCGCGGTCCAGCGGTTCAACACGAAGCTGGCGCTGATCATCACCACGGTGGTCGGCAGCATGTGGTGCGCCTACGCCTTCGGCCTGTTCGACCTGATCAGCCTGCCCGCGGCGATCGACGGCGGCACCTCCACGATCATCTCGTGGATCGCGCAGACCTTCCTGCAACTGGTGCTGCTCTCCGTCATCATGGTCGGCCAGAACGTGCAGGCGCAGGCGGCGGACAAGCGCTCCGAGGCCACCTACAAGGACGCCGAGGCGCTGCTGCACGGCCAGGAGCAGGTGGCCGCGCACATGGCCGCGCAGGACGTGGTCCTGCGGGCCATCGCGGCGAAGCTGGACATCGACGTCGAGTGCTGAGACCGGCCGGCGGCCGCGCTCGGCCGACCGTCCGTCAGCCGTTGTAGGTCTGGGCCGCCGGCGGCGCGTTGACGGTCATCGGCTGGTTCCAGGTGAAGCTCAGCGTGCCGGCCTCGGAGGTCGAGGCGTTCACGAGCGCCACCAGGTACGCCGGCCCGCTCGCGGTGATGTACGCCATGGTCCCGTCGCTGCCCTTGTAGACCGCGACGTTCTGGCCGTGGTAGCTCGTGGTCCCGGCTGCGGTCGCGCCGTTGAGCATCCCGTTGCTCCCCGTCGAGGTCATCCCGGTGGTGAAGGTGCTGTAGGAGGTGAAGTCCTGGAAGTCGGTCGCGATGGAGCTGCCCACGCTCGACTTCGAGGAGACCCACTTGTCCTTCAGCAGGGCGCTCGCCGCGGGGTCCGAGTCCGCGCCGGACAGCTTCAGCACCGAGGCGGTGAACTGGATGTACGTCACGCCGCCCACCGAGACGAAGGGAACGGCCGTGCCGCCGGCGTTGATCGTGCCCGAGGCCGAGGCCGGCGTCTTGTTCAGCTGGATGTCGAGGGAGATCGAGGTCCCGCCGGAGGTCGCCGATCCCGACACGTGCACCGCGGTGGCGCTCGCCGCCGCCTTCTGCAGGGCCGCGGCCACGGCGGCCTGGCTCAGGCCCGCGTTCGTCCCGCTCTGCGCTGCCGCGCTGGACGCGGCCGGGGTGGCCGTTCCGGTGGCGGCCGCGGCGCCGGTCTTGGCCGAGCTGGAGCAGCCGGCGAGCGCGGCCACTGCGAGCGCGGCGGTGGACAGGGCGACGGCCTGACGAGATATCACGACTTCAGCTTTCCTGAACAAAGGCGGTGTAGGGACGCCCGACCCTATCGTTCCTTGATCACGCGGTGGCCACGGCGGGGTCACGACGGCTGCGTGCAAAGTACGGAATGGTCAGATGCACGAGCGGGCCGATCGCGAGGGCGTAGAGCACGGTGCCGAGGCCCACGTTGCCGCCGAGCAGCCAGCCGGCGGCCAGGACGGTCAGCTCGATCCCGACCCGCACCACCCGCATCGAGTGGCCGCGCGCGGCCAGCCCGGTGGTCAGGCCGTCGCGGGGTCCGGCGCCGAGTCCCGCGCCGATGTAGAGGCCGGTGGCGACCGCGTTGAGCAGCACCCCGGCGGTGAACTCGGCCCAGCGCAGCCAGAGCGCGTTCGGGACCGGCATGACGCCCAGGATGACGTCGACCAGCGCGCCGATGACGATGATGTTGGCCACCGTGCCCAGGCCCGGCCGCTGCCGCATCGGTATCCACAGCAGCAGGACCACGAAGCTCGCCAGGATCAGCACCGTGCCGACCGGGATGCCGGTGATCCGGGCCAGCCCGGTGTGGAAGACGTCCCAGGGGTCGACGCCGACGGCCGGGGCGAGCATCAGGGCCTCGCTGACCCCGTAGACGCCCAGGCCCACCATCAGCTGGGTGAGCCGCGCGGCCCGGCGTTGCGCCGGCAGCGAGCCGCGGATCGCGCGCACGGCCCGGTTGCACAGCCGGCCGAGCCCGCGGAAGTCGAGCGGCCGGCTGATCGGATCGGCGTACTGGGTGGCGAACTGGCGCTCCAGGGAGTCGCTGAGGGTCATTTCCGGTCCTCGCTTGCTCGAATTGGCCTGGCAGTGCCATTCTGTTCTCAGATTGGACCTAGATTCGATAGCCAATTTGGAGAAGGTGGCCTGATGCCCACGCCGACCCTGGCGATCGGGGCGACCCAGCTCGCCCAGCGGCTCGGCCCCTGGCGCAGCGCTGCGGAGCCGGGCGGCGGCTCCGCGCGGGCCAGGTCGCTGCAGGTCGCACTCGCGGAGCGGATCACCGCGCTGGTGCTGGACGGCCGGCTCGCGATCGGCACCCGGCTGCCGGCGGAGCGCCTGATGGGCGTCGCGCTCGGGGTCAGCCGCACGACGGTTACCGCCGCGTACGCGCTGCTGCGCGAATCGGGGTTCGCCGTCAGCCGCCAGGGCTCCGGCAGCTTCGTCTCGGTGCCGGACGGCGCGGCGGCGCGCACCGCGGGCGGCTACCAGGCCGACGCGCGCGGGACCGACGTCATCGACCTGATGTGCGCGGCCCCGTTCGCACCGCTGCCGATGCTGCAGGCGGCGCTGCGCAGCGCGGCCGAACAGCTGCCGGCCCACGCCGGCGTCGGCGGCTACCTTCCCTACGGCCTGGACGTGCTGCGCGAGGCCATCGCGGACCGCTACTGCGCGCGCGGCCTGCCCACCACGCCCGACCAGATCCTGGTGACCAACGGTTCGCAGGGCGCGATCACGATGGTGGCCCGGCTGCTGTGCAGCGCCGGGGACCGGGTCCTGGTGGAGAGCCCGAGCTACCCGAACGCGCTGGACACCTTCCGGGCCGCGCACGCCCGGCCGATCCCGGTCCCGCTCGAGGACCAGGGCTGGGTGCCGGGCAGCTACGAGAGCGCGCTGACCCAGCTGCGGCCCCGGCTGGCGTATCTGATCCCGCACTTCCAGAACCCGACCGGGCACCTGATGGACCCGGACATGCAGGGCTCGATCGCGCGGGCGGCCCGGCGGGCCGGCTCCTGGCTGCTGGCCGACGAGACCATCACCGAGGCGGCGCTGGACGTGCCGGTCCCCCCGCCGTTCGCGACCACGATCCGGCCCACTGACGCCGAGGCGGTACTGGTCTGCGGCTCGATGGCCAAGTCCTTCTGGGGCGGGCTGCGGATCGGCTGGCTGCGCGGGCCGGCCCGGATCGTGCACGAGCTGGCCGCGGCGCGGGCGGCGATGGACCTCGCCTCCCCGGTGCTCGACCAGGTGGCGGCCACCTCGGTGCTGCGCGGCGGCGTGGACTACGTGGTCGAGCACCGGCGGAACTGGCGCGAGCAGCGCGCGGCGCTGATGCAGGCGGTCGACGAGACCTTGCCGGACTGGGCCTACCGGGTGCCGGAGGGCGGCCTGAGCCTGTGGCTGCGGATGGACCGGGACGAGGCGACCGCGCTGTCGCAGCGGGCGCAGACGCACGGGGTGATGGTGCACGCCGGGCCGCGCTTCGGGGCGGACCCGGGGACCTTCGAGCGGTACGTGCGCCTGCCGTACGTCCAGCCGCCGGAGCTGCTGCGGGAGGCGGTGCGACGGATCGCGCTGGCCCGCGCGGTACCGGGACCCCGGCACGCGGCCGACCACCGCTCCGACCTCGTGGCCTGACACAGTTCATCAACTACTTTATCAAGTAGGGCATATAGCTGCTGCTACTCACTCGGGACCGGCGGCGCAGTTCACCCGTTCGCGGGCACCGACGTGCGCCGAACGGGTGGACGGCGGCGCGTCGCGGCCCTAACGAAACGAACGGGGCGGCCCGCCCCGCCTACGGTGGCGCTGCCTCCCGGTCCACGCCGGGCGGCGGCAGGCAACACCCCACCGAGTTGGAGGAACCAGCCGTGCGCGCTCCCCTGCGCAGCGTCCTCGTCGGCATCTGCATCCTTCCCGCCCCGCTGCTGGCAGCGGTGCCCGCGCTGGCCGCGGGGCCGCAGCACAGCGCGACCCCGAGCGTGACCGCGGAGATCGGGTACGCGCACGAGCAGGTCCAGGCCGGAGGCCGGGACACGATGACGGTGAGCCTGGTCAACCACGGCCCGCAGGATCTGGACGACCAGACCAGCGTGCACGTGACGGTGACGATGCCGCAGAACACCGAGGTGGACCCGGTGGTGTTCGAGTCCATCCCGGGCAACGCGCCGAGCGGCAGCAACGCGGTGGTCTCCACCCGCACGGTGCCGCTGGGCCAGGTGTTCACCCGCAGCGCGCCGGGCTTCTTCGACGTGGTGGTCCCGGCCGGCTCCTTCGGCAACTCCACCAGCTTCCGCACCTACGCCTTCGGGCTGCGCGTCGCCCCGGACGTGGCGGCCGGCTCGCAGCTGACCGGCGGCGGCGTGGCCGTGGCGCTGGAGAACTACGTGGGGCTGACCGTGGCCAAGGCGGCCGCCCCGCCGCCGCCGGTCGTGGTGGCGCCGCCCAAGGCCCCGCCCGCGCCGCGGAAGCCCTCGAAGCCGGTGAACCCAGGCGACTCCGGCTCGGGCGGCAGCAGTTCGACCGTCACCACGCGGCCGGTGAGCCCGACGCCGTCGTGCCCCGCGGGGTCCGGTTCGGGCGCCATGCCGGGGTCCGGTTCGGGCGGATCGACGGGGTCCGGCGGATCAGGACACTGCGCGGTGGGCCGCCTGGCCGCGACCGGGAGCGACTCGACCTGGCCGATCGCGCTGGCGGTGTTGGCTCTGGCAGCGGGAACGGTCCTGCTACGCGTGGTACACCGCTCTGGAAGAGACAAGTAACCACGAGCACATTGGTCCAGACCATAACCTTGACAGCGGTCAATGGTCTGGACCACAGTGCTCCTCAACCACTCTGCTACTGCTGCTCCGCAACTGCTCCTCCGCTCCGGTACGGCGACCCGGACTCAACCCCCTCCGCAGGACCGTTCTCGGCCTGCCGCCGTACCGAAGACTAAGGAGCGCCCCCGTGCGTCCACCCCGAATATCCGCCCGGCCCCGGCCCGAGGCGCCGCGACGGCGCCGGCTCGCCGCCTCGGCCGTGGCGCTGGTCCTGACCGCGGGCGGCGCCGGGCTCGTCGCCGTGTTCGCCGCCCCGGCCGGGGCCGCCGCGGCCAACCTGCTGGCCAACCCCGGCTTCGAGACCGGCACGCTGTCCGGCTGGACCTGCGACGGCGGGACCGGCTCGGTCGTCTCCTCGCCGGTGCACTCGGGCAGCCACGCGCTGGCCGGGGCCGCGACCGCCTCCGACGACGCGCAGTGCACGCAGACGGTCTCCGTACTGGCAAACACCAGCTACACGCTGTCCGGCTACGTCGAGGGCTCATACGTGTACCTCGGGATCACCGGCGGCGCGTCGACCTGGACCCCGGCGGCGACCTCGTGGACGCAGCTGTCCACCACCTTCACCACGGCGGCGGGCCAGACCAGCGTGCAGGTGTTCACGCACGGCTGGTACGCGCAGGGCACGTACTACGCCGACGACCTCGCGCTGACCGGTCCGGCCGGCTCGGGCGGCTCCGGGTCGGCCACGCCGTCGCCGTCCACGACCGGCGGTTCGGCCTCTGCTTCGGCCTCGGCCTCCGCGTCGGCGAGCGCCTCGCCGTCACCGTCCTCCTCCGGCGGCTCGGGCGGAAACTCCGGCTCGTACACGCACCCGGTGTACTTCATGCCGGTGGACAACAGCCCCGCCTCGATCTCCTCGATCGTCAGCGGCTCGGGCGAGAACCAGTTCAACCTGGCGTTCGTGCTCGACTCCGGCGGCTGCACGCCGGCCTGGGACGGCAGCGCGTCGATGCCGGTCTCCTCGGACACGGCCGTGCTGGCCGACGTGAACGCGATCCGCGCGGCGGGTGGCGACGTCGCAGTGTCCTTCGGCGGGTACAACGGCACCGAGCTCGGCTCGACCTGCGGGTCGGCCTCCGCGCTGGCCGCCGCGTACCAGCAGGTGGTCACCAAGTACCGGCTGACCAAGGCGGACTTCGACTACGAGAACACCGCGCTGGACTCGAACACGGCCGTGCGGTTCGGCGCGATCAAGATCCTGGAGGCGAACAACCCGAGCCTGAAGGTGTCGCTGACCATCCCGATGACCACGGTCGGCTTCCCGGGCAGCGGCACCGACGAGATCAAGCAGGCGGTCGCGGCCGGGGCCCGGCTGGACGTGATCAACATCATGGACTTCGACACCGGGCTGACCTCGGGCACCGAGGTGTCGCAGACCGAGGCGATCGCGAACGACGCCATCGGCCAGCTGGAGACGATCTACGGCTGGAGCGCCGCCACGGCCTGGTCGCACCTGGGCTTCCAGATCATGAACGGGCACACCGACCAGCCCTCGGAGCTGTTCACCCAGTCCGACTTCACCGCCCTGCTGGGCTTCGCCAAGGCAAACCACCCGGCCTGGTTCTCGTTCTGGTCGGTCAACCGCGACTATCAGTGCCCTGCCGGGGCCGTGGAGCCGTGGGCGCCGGGGACCTGCTCGAACGTGACGCAGAACCCGTACGACTTCACCAAGATCATCGTGCAGTACACCGGCTGAGAACCAGCCGGACTCAAATGCAGCGTCCGTATGCCCCAGGCGGGAGGGGCATACGGACGCTGTGCGTCAGAGGCTGAATGTGGTACGTGAGCCGGAGTTGAGGCTGCGTCAGCGGCGGCGGTGTCGGGTGTGCCGCGTCAGGGCTTGCGGCCGACCGCTCCGGCGATGCACTCCTGCACCTGGTTCAGCTCCTTGAGCCGCGGCCCGTCCGGCCACCAGTCCGCGCACAGCACCAGGCCCGGCTCGATCAGCTCCAGCCCGTAGAACAGCTCCAGCAGCTCGGCCCGGGTCCGGAAGGTGCCGGAGCCCATCATGCTGTGCAGGAACATCTCCTCCATCTTGCGGGCCACCGGGCTGAACTCGTTCTCCGGGTCGTAGAAGTGGCTGATCGCGACGTAGGAGCCGGACGGCAGCGCGTCGATGTACTCGCGCATGATCTCGGCGGGGCGCTCGCGCGGGCCGTTGAAGTGGTGCAGGGTGCCCAGTTGCAGGAAGACCAGCGGCCGGGTGAAGTCGATCTGGCTGCGCACCATCTCGTCGTTCAGCAGGTCCCGGGGCTGGAAGACGTCCCCGGTCACCAGGTGGGTGCGCTCGTTCTCCTCCAGCAGCGCGCGCCCGTGCGCGGCGACCACCGGGTCGTTGTCGACGTAGACGACCGTGGCGTCCGGATTGATCCGCTGCACGACCTGATGCACGTTCTCCGCGGTGGGCAGCCCCGAGCCGCAGTCCAGGAACTGGTCGATCCCGGTCTGCGCGGCCAGGAACCGGCAGGCCCGGATCAGGAAGCCGCGGTTCTCGGTGGCCAGGTCCACCGCCTCGGGGGCAGCCTTCTGCACCGCGCGCAGGACCTCCCGGTCCACCTCGTAGTTGTCCTTGCCGTTCAGGAACGCGTCGTAGACCCGGGCGATGCTCGCCCTGGTCGGATCGACGCCGACGGGCACGGAGCGCTCGGAGGGCGCAGTGGGGCGATCGGACATTCGCGGACTCCCGGGTCGTTCGCAGAACCAGAAAGCTGACGGCGCCTAACTTAGCGTAAGGATCCGTAATACCATCGTAAGCACGCCACGGCAGGTCCGACGGAAGGTTCAGATGACCACCTTCGATGAGCCGCAGACCGAGCCGCCCCTGGGCCCGACTGTCAGAAGACTGATCCTCGGCACGCAACTGCGCAGGCTGCGCGAGCGGGCCGAGATCAGCCGCGCCGACGCCGCGTACCAGATCCGCGGGTCGGAGTCGAAGCTGAGCCGGATGGAGAGCGGCCGGGTCGGCTTCAAGGAGCGCGATGTCGCCGACCTGCTGACCATGTACGGAGTGCTGGAACAGGCCGAACGCGACAAGGTGCTCGACCTGGTCGCGCAGTCGAACGTGCAGGGCTGGTGGCACGCGTACAGCGACCTGATGCCCAAGTGGTTCGAGGACTACGTCGGCCTGGAGGAGTCCGCCTCCCAGATCAAGGCCTATGAGCTGCAGTTCGTGCCCGGCCTGCTGCAGACCGAGGACTACGCGCTGGCCATCGCGAGCCGCGGCCGCCCGGAGAACGCGAACCGCGACACCGAACGCAAAGTGCATCTGCGGATGCAGCGGCAGAAGATATTGCTCGGTCGCAACGCGCCGAAGCTCTGGGTCGTCATCGACGAGTCCGTGCTTTACCGACGGCTCGGTGGGGCGAAGGTGCTGCGCACCCAGATCGAGCATCTGCTCGAACTGACGAACCTGCCGAACATCCGGCTGCAGGTCGTGCCGTACCAGACCAGCGGCTACGGCGCGGAGGGGCCGTTCACGCTGCTGCGGTTCGGCGAGGCCGAGCTGTCGGACATCGTGTACGTCGAGCACCTGGCCGGAGCGCTCTACCTGGAGAAGCCCGAGGAGATCGAGATCTACAGCCGGGCGCTGGACCGCCTCGCCGTGGAGGCCGAGACGCCCGCGGCGAGCCGGCGGATCCTGCTGAACGCGCGCGAAGAGCTCTGAGTGACGGGCCGGGGACGGACCGCGCGGGGGCGCGGTCCGGACCTCGCGGACGCCGCGGCGACGATCCCGCGGCCTCGACCAGAATTTCGGAAATAATCTGATTCTCCTGTCTTCGTATCCCAGCGTGGCGCCCGGTGCTACTTTGCGTGATGCAGCGAATGCACATGCAAGTGACTCATGCAGACGGGCCGTGCAGGCCAGTCGGAAGGTGAGGACTCATGGCACCCGGATACGAGGGCGTCAACACCGGCGTGTCGGCCGATCTGTTGGTCGGCGCGACGTGGCGCAAGAGCAGTTACAGCGGCTACAACGGCAATTGCGTCGAGGTAGCGGCGCTTGATGACGGGGCCGTCGCGGTGCGCAACTCGCGCGATCCGCACGGCCCCGCGCTGGTTTACACACAAGCCGAGCTCGCCGCGTTCCTCGCGGGGGTCAAGGACGGCGAGTTCGACGACGTGCTCTGACACACTCGTCGGGCTCGGCCCCAGGCGCCGTCCGGGCAATACGCGGCCCGGGCGGCGCCGCTCCCTTTCCCAGGGGCGGGGACAGGGCGGGGATCAGGCCTCTTCGAGGACGAGCGTGGTCCACACGCCGAGGTGGATCCGGTCCCCGGCCTTGACCGGGACCTCGGTCTCGGCGGGCAGCGGATCGGCCGACCCGTTGAGCCGGGTGCCGTTGGCCGAGTTGAGGTCCACCAGCGCCCAGGCGCCGTCCGGGCCCCGCAGCAGCTGGGCGTGCAGGTGCGAGACGGCCGGGTCCAGCGGCGGCCCGGTCAGGTCGATCTCCACCGCGATGCCGCGGCTGGCCGAGGTCCGGCCGATCCGGACCCGGTCGGCCTCCAGGGCGAACCGGCGCTCCCCCGGGTACCGCGGGAACGGGAATTCGGCCTCGACGATGTCGCCGCGCTCGACCTGCGCGGTGTAGTACTCCTGGTCCGCGGTCACCAGGGCGACGAGGGCGGGCGCGGAGGTCTCAGCAGGCTGCTGCGCGGAGGGCTCGGCGACCGACCCGGGCGAAGTCTCCGCGGAACCGGCATTCGCGGATGCCGCAGTTGGGGAAACAGGGCTCGTGGATACCACCGGCGCGGGGGTAGCGCTCGCGCCGCCGGACTCGGCGAAGGCCCGCTCCGCGGCCTCGAACTCCGCGTCGAGGTCGTAGCCGGGCGGCAGCGCCGTCGTCGCGGCCAGCGGGTCCGCGGAGGCCTCCGGCGTGGCGGCGCCCGCGGACGCGGCGGCCGGCGGCACCAGCTCGGCCAGCTCGAAGTCGAACCCGCACTCCTCGCAGAACCGTCCGTCGCGGGCCGCGCCGCAGTGCGGGCACGGGCCGGCGGCGGAGGCCGCCGCCCCGCTCTCCTCCGGCAGCACCGCGGTGCCCGCCGGCTCGGCGGCGGGGGTCATCGGCGCGCCGCCCATCAGCGCGCCGCAGGTGTCGCAGTAGTCATTCGTCTGCGACTCGTGCCCGGCCGGACACAGCGCCATCGAAGCCTCCCCGGTCTTCCGTTACTGCCCGCACCTGCTGGATCTGCCGCCCGCGCCACTCAGCCCTGATTGTTCTTGCCCACCCGGACAGTCTTGCTGGAACGGGTGTCCAGCGCCATCTCGTCCGCGTCGTTGACCCTGGCCTTCAGCCGCACCGTGCCGGTCGCCGGGTCCTCCACGTCGACCACCTTGTTCAGCAGCTTGGCGGTGTCCTCGTTGCCCGACTCGGCCGCGAGCTGCACGGCCCGGCCGAGCTTGGCGGTGGCCGTCTCGTAGTCGCCGTTCTTGCGCGCCTCCAGGCCCTCCTGGATCGCGTCCGCCAGCTCGGCCTGCCCGGTGTAGTGCGCGACCTGCCGGTTCATCTTGGTCGAGAGCGCTGCGTCGTCGGTCCACACCGCGCGCACCAGTCCCTGGCCGAGCGTCTCGGCGTTGCCGGAGCCGTCGATCGCCACCAGCGAGGTGCGCGCGGCCAGCATCTCGTCGCCGACCGAGCCGGCCCGCACCGCGACGCACACGTGGTAGTCGCGCGACTCCGCGCCCCAGGCCCCGGTCGGGTAGTCCCCGGCCAGCGGCCCGGACTGCAGCCGCTTCCCGGTCAGGTCCGCCACGGTCGGCGCAACCTGCTTGACGAACTTGACCGTCGCGCCCTGCGGTGACCACACCCGCAGCCGCACGTCCGCCACCGCCTTGCCCATCGCGCCCTCGACCATGGACTGGAAGTCCGCGGCCAGGTGGCCCGGGTCGGCCACGATGTCCACGGTGCCCAGCAGCCCGTTGGCCACCCTGCGCAGCTCGGCCACCACCCAGTCGGTGCCGATGCCCCGGCAGTCGCAGGTGAACCGGCCCTCGCAGCGGGCGATGGCCTGGCCGAGGTCCTGCGCGGTCTCGTGCTCGTCCTTGCCGTCGGTCAGCAGGATGGCGTGCCGGATCGCGTCCTCGTGCCCGGTGAACAGCCGGTCGGCCAGGGTCAGCCACTGGCCGATCGCGGTGCCGCCGCCCGCGGTGAGCCGGTCCACCGCGGCCTTGGCGGCGGCCCGGGTGGAGGCGTCGGCGGGCACCAGGTACTCGGTGCCGGGGAAGACCATCCGGGCCACGTGCGTCCCGGCCACCACCGCGAAGGGCACGCCCTCGCGGATCGCGTCGATCGCCGCCCTGGTGGCCTGCCGGGCGGCCGCCATCTTGGTCGAGGGGTAGTCCATCGAGCCGGAGCAGTCCACCATGACGACCTGCGCGGCGCGGGCGTTGGACGGCCCGGCCGGCGCCCCGCTCGAGGTGACCGTGACGATCGCGTTGACCTCGCCCGTGCCCTCGGACAGGAACTCGTTCTGGTAGACGCTCACGCTGAACTGCGGCCGGTTCGTGCTCACGGTTCGATCCCCTCGTCGGACTGCACTATGTCAAAGGGCTGCGTCACCTCGGACGGCCCGGGCGGGTCCGGCGGATAGACGGCCAGCACCGTGGTGATGTTGTCCTGCCCGCCGGCCTCCAGCGCCACCGCGGTCAGCGCGGCGGCCCCCGCCGCCAGGCCGCCCCAGCCGTCCCCGGCCAGCCGGGCCAGGTCGGCGGCGTCCCACACGTAGTTCCACAGCCCGTCGCTGCAGGCCAGCACGAGCCCGGGGCCCTCCGGGGCGAAGTCGTGCACGTGCGGCGGGTCGGTCGGCGCGTCGGGGCCGAGCCAGCGCAGGATCGCGTGCGCGTGCGGGGCCCGGTACGCCTCGGCCTCGTCGACCGCTCCCCCGGCGATCAGCTGGCCGGCCCAGGTGTCGTCCTCGGTCAGCCGCCTGGAGACCCCGCCGCCGGCGGCCAGCCAGTAGACCCGGCTGTCGCCGACCCAGCCCACGGTGACCCGGCCGCGCTCGACCACGGCGGTCACGATGGTGCACGAGGGCGCCGTGGTGCTGTCCGGGTAGGCCTCGCCGAGGGCGAGCACGGACCGCTGGGCGGCCTCGATCGCGGCGCTGGTGGAGGAGGGCGCGGGGTCGCCGTGGCGCAGCGAGAGCACCAGGTGCTCCAGCGCGGTGTCGGCGGCCAGCTGGGAGGCGCGGTCCGGGTCGGTGGAGGTGGACACCCCGTCGCAGACCACGACGACGCTGGTCGGCCAGCCGGTGCCGGCGCCGATGACGGCGAAGGCCATCGCGTCCTCGTTGCGGCTGTGCCGCAGGCCCCGGTCGGTCACCCCGGCGATCGTCACGAGGTCCCGCTCCACCCGGTCGCGCGGCGAGGGGGCGAGCCGGCCGCAGGTGTCGCAGTACCCGTCGGTGAAGGCGGTGCCGCCGCAGTCCGGGCACGGGGCCGCGCTGGTCCCGGGGCGCTCGGCCCGGCGCACCATCAGGTCGGCCCCGCAGGTCTCGCAGAACCCGTCGCCGGGCTGCACCTGCGCGCCGCAGTTCGGGCACGCGGCGTCCGGCGCCGCGCCGTCCTGCGACGACGAGGCGAACTCGGCCGTCTCGTACTCCGCTGTCTCCTGCTCGGCCGTCTCATAGGCCGCCGCTTCGAATCCCTCGGATCCGAACTGCGCCGACCCCTGTTTCGCCGGCTCCTCCACGCCCGTCATACCAGGGTCCTGGGTCGCAGCGAGTTAGCCCGGTCCACCAGTTCGATCCGGCTCCTTCGGTCGGGGGCCATCCGGGCGCGCGCCCGGTAGGAGCGCTCCAGGGCGAGGCGCACCTCGCGTTCGGTCAGGTCGGAGTCGAACACCCGGCCCTGGACCAGGTTCGCCGAGACGGCCGGGCCCGCCGGGCGGGTACCCAGCCAGCCCAGCGCGCCGAGCAGGACCAGGCAGACCATCGACTCGTGCGCCTCGCCGTCCAGGTTGAGCGCCTGCACCCGGGCGCCGAGCTCGCGCAGCTCGGTCGGGGCGACCCAGTCGGCGAAGCCGGGCGAGCCGAGCCGGGTGGTGATGGCCTGCACCTCGGCGGCGGTGCGGTGGATCGAGGACTCGGGCACCTGGGCCAGCACCTCGACCGCGCCCGCGTGGTCCTTGCCCGCCGCGCGCAGCCGGGCCAGCCCGAAGGCCGCGGTCGCGTAGGAGCGGTCCACCGTCCACACCAGCCGGTAGTAGCGCAGCGCCTCGTCGGTGTGATCCTCCAGCTCGGCGGCCACGGCCAGGGCCAGCTTGGGCGCCAGCTCCCCGGGCAGCTCGTCGTAGCAGGCCTCGAAGCAGGACCGGGCCTGGGCGGACAGGCCCTGGGCCAGCGCGAGCAGCCCACGGTACCAGCCGACCCGCCAGTCGAAGGGGTCCTGCTGGTGCAGCAGGTCGAGCCACTCGCCGGCCTGGTCGGGGTGCCCGTCCTCGATCTCGGCGCGCACCAGCCGGTAGTAGACCTCGGTGGACGGGTGCGGCAGGTTGTTCAGGGCGTTGACGACCTGCCGGGGCGAGCCGCCGAGGGTGGCCAGCGCGCCCGCGTTCGGGTCGGTCGGGTCGACGGTCGGGATCGGCAGCGCCCCGGCGAACTGCGCGCCCGAGGGCGTGCTCAGGTCGGTGCCCACGGCCAGCCGCTCGCCGGTGAACAGGGTGGAGATCGCCGGGCGGGGCACGCCGTCGCCGAGCGCGAGCACCTCGCGCAGCACCCCGGTCAGCTGGGTGGCCATCTCCGCCGCGGAGGAGAAGCGGCGCTCCCGGTTCGCGTGGGTGGCCCGGCGCAGCGCGCGGTCGAAGGACTCGAACTCGGCCAGCAGCGGGACCGACGCGCGCGGCGGCAGCGTGGTGGCGAAGGTGGAGGTGTAGCCCTTGAAGTCGAAGGAGAGCACCGCCAGCATCCGGCCGACGGTGAACATGTCCGACTCGACCGAGGGGCCCTCCTCGGCGATCTCGGGGGCCTGGTACCCGACGGTGCCGTAGACCGCCGAGTCCTCGTCGTCGAAGGCGCGCACCGCGCCCATGTCGATCAGCTTGAGCTGCTCCTCGGACTGGATCACATTGTCCGGCTTGAAGTCGCAGTACAGCAGGCCGATCGAGTGCAGGTAGCCGAAGGCGGGCAGGATCTCCACGGCGTAGGCCAGGACCTGCTCCAGCGGCAGCGGGGCGCCGCCGTGCGCGTTCTTGTAGTCCAGGGCGATCTGCTTGAGCGACTTGCCGCCGACGAACTCCATCACGATGTAGTCGTCGTTCTGGTGCTGCACGAAGTTGTAGATCTTGACCACGTTCGGGTGCTCGACCTCGGCCAGGAACTGCCGCTCGGCGATCGCGGCGGCCAGCGCGTCGGCGTCCCCGGTGTCCAGCAGGCCCTTGAGCGCGACCCAGCGCCCGGAGACGTTGTTGTCCCGGGCCAGGTAGATCCAGCCGAGGCCGCCGTGCGCCAGGCAGCCGAGCACCTCGTACTGGCCGCCGAGCAGGTCCCCGGCGGACAGCTTGGGGTTGAAGTCGTAGGCGCCGCCGCACTTGGCGCAGAAGCCGTTGGTGCGGCCGGGACGCCCGTCCCGGCCGCGGCCGACCTGGGACCCGCACTTGGAGCAGTAGCGCTTGTGCTCGGGCACCTGCGGGTCGGTCAGGATCGCCTCGCTCGGGTCGCGGTACTCGACCTGCGGGATCTCGACCAGGCCGAGGCCGAGTCCGCCGCGCCCGGTGGAGCGCGAGCCGCGGGTCGAGCCGGTGCCGCGGGAGGTCGAGGTGCGCGCGGAGACCGCGGAGCCGCGGGTGCGCCCCGTGGAGGTGCGGCCGCTCGAGACAGAGCCGCGCACCGAGCCGGTGCGCGAGGAGGAGGTGTTCCCGGAGCGCGAGGAGCCCGATCCGGCGGCCGCGGAGCCGGGCTGGGCGGCCATGCCGCAGGTGTCGCAGTATCCGTCTTGGATGGACCCGGTACAGCCGGGCCGCTTGCAGCGCGCCGGTCCGGAGGCCGCTGAGGATATCGAGGGCGCGGACCGGTGCGCGCCGCCGCTCGCACTCGCGCCACCGCCTGACGTGCCGCTTCCGGACGCGGCCTTCTGGGCCAGCCCGCAGGTGTCGCAGTACCCGTCCTCGATCGTCCCGGCGCAGCCGGGCCGACCGCACTTGACCGCCCCGCTCATGGTCGAACCACTCCCCCTCGACCGGGCTGGTCCAACGCCAGCACCGCCTTCTGATACGCCGCGAGCGCCCTGGTGGACGCCGCGAGGTCGCACGGCCTGGTCCAGAGCAGCTCGCGCGCCTGCTGATAGGCCGCCTCGAGCCGCTGGTCCTCCGCAGCCCCTGATCTTGCCGCGCGCACCCGGTACGCCGCTAGTCTTCCGCGTAATTCTTCGCGCCGCTCTACCAGCCCGGCGACCGCCTGGTGGGTGCGGTTCGCGGCGGCCAGCGCGCCGTGCAGCGCGGTCTCCAGCGCGGCGGCCTCCTCGGCCAGCCGCCGCCACAGGCCGCGGTCGCGCAGGTCGCCCAGGGCCGCCAGCCGGGGGCGCAGCGCGCCGGCCTGGGCGGTGCGCGGCGGCAGCGCGCCGACCAGGATCTTCTCCCGGGCCTGCGCCTCGGCCTCGCGCTGGGCGTCCTCGACCTCGGCGATCCGGTCGACCAGCCGGGACAGCTGGCCGGCCCTGCGCTCGAAGTCGGCCCGCAGGTCGGCCGCCCCGGTCGCGGTCGCCGCGACCTCCTCGAGGTCCTCGCCCACCCGGGCCAGCCGCCGGGCGAAGCCGGAGCCGGGGGCCGCCACCCCGATCGGGTCGGCGAAGATCTCGCGGCGCAGCTTGGTGTACTCGTCGCCGACCCCGGACACCGCGGCGGCCAGGGCCGGGTCGTCGACCTCCCGGACGGTCGCGATGACCTGCCGCAGCCGCTCCTGGACCGGGTCGGCCTGCTGGAACAGCCGGTTCCAGGCGGCGTCGGCCTCGGTGACGAAGTCGGCGGCGAGCTGGAAGTCGTTGTTCATCAGGCTCAGCGCCGCGGACAGGGTGGCGGTCTCGGTGATGGTGCTCGGGCCGAGCAGGGTGCGCTCGGAGAGCGCGACCGCCTTGGTGGACAGCGTGATCGAGCGGCCGCGCAGCAGGTCGGCGATGGCCAGCAGGTCCTCGGGGCGGGGCTTGGCGCGCCGCCCGCGGATCTCGCCGGCCCGGTTGAGCACGTCCTGGTAGGCGGTGTAGTTGTCCCAGAGCGCGGCGATCCGGGCGGCGGCGCGCTGCCAGCGCTGCGCGGTCACCCCGGTCAGCGGCGCGCTGTCGAGCAGCTTGTAGCCGGGGTGGTCGGCCAGTTCGAGCAGCGCCTCGGAGATCCGGGCCGCGTCGTCCCCGAGCCGCGCGAGCTCCGCGTCCACCGCCTCGCGGGTCGGCGGGCCGAACGACGGGAAGACCATGGCCACCACGTTAGTCAGCGTAAAGCGCGGGGATCGCAAGTGGCGTGCCGAGGGTGGGCCGGAGCCATTTGTCGTAGATCGACTCCCAGGTTCCGTCGGCCCGGATCTGTTCCAGGACCCCGTTGACGTAGCGGATCAGGTCCGGGGCGTTCTTGGCGACCGCGACGCCGTACGGCTCGGACTCGACGATCCCGGTGAGCACCGTGGTGTTCGGGTCCTGCTGGGCCAGTCCGGCCAGGATGGTGTCGTCGGTGGAGATCGCGTCCACCTGGTTCTGCTGCAGGGCCACCAGGCAGTCGGTCAGGTTGGCCACCCCGTAGCCGACCGGGTGCGACTTGTACGCCTCGATCGCGGCGATGGAGGTGGAGTCCCGCTGCGCGCAGACCTTCTTGCCGCCCAGCTGGTCGAGGCTCGTGTAGCCGGAGTTCTTCAGCACCAGCACCCGCTGGGTGCCCTCGTAGTACACCGTGGAGAACTGCACCAGCTTGGCCCGGTCGCAGGTGATGGTGAAGGTGTCCGCGACCAGGTCCACGGTGCCGTTCTGCAGGTCGGTGATCCGCTCGGCGTTGGTGACCGCGACGAACTGGATGTGCCCCGCGTCCTCGGTGCCGAACAGGGCCTTCTCGACCTGCCGGGCGATGTCCACGTCGAAGCCGGTCTCGGTGCCCGAGGAGTCCAGGTAGCCGGTGAGGAAGCCGTCCTGGGCGACGCCCACGATGATCTTGCCGCGGGCCCTGATCCTCGCCACGGCGGCGCTGGTCGCGTCGGTCGCGGTGGGCCGCAGCGACAGCGCGTTCGCGTTGCAGGCCGGCGTGGTCGTCGTCGGCGCCGGCGCGGCCGAACCCGAGTTGACGCTGCCGGGCTGGGGCAGCGCTGCGCTCGGCTGGGCGCCGACGGAGACCAGGCCTGCGCTGCACCCCGAGACGACCAGTGCCAGCGCACCGGCGAGCACCGCGGCCGTACCGACGGCGCGTCGTCTTCCCGTCATTGCCGCTCCCCCTCGCTGCCGGTTCACCGGTATTCCGCCAGTCTGCGGTTTATCCCGTAGGCGGCGGCCGCCGCCGCGGCGAGTCCGCCGACCAGCCCGATCCACAGCCCGCCGCTGAGCGCGGATCCGGCCGATCCGGCGTCCGCCGCGTACGACTTCTGCGCCGCGTCGTACTGCCCCACCAGCGCGGTGTCGAGCGCGGCCGCCTTCACGAGCACGGTGTTCGCGCTCTGCTGGCTGCCGTGCCCCACGGTCAGGTCGACTGCGTGGTAGAAGTCGCCGTTCGACACCGCCGTCGCGACGTCGGTCATCTGTGCCTTGAGCGCGCCGAGCTGGGCCGAGGAACTCTCGCCGAGCGCCCCGAGCGCCGCGTCCGAGTCGATCGAGTCGAGGGCCGCGGCCTGGCCCTTGGCGTCGGCCCCGTTGTCCTCGCCGCGGTCGATCAGGGTCAGCGACTGGAAGGACTGGGCGAGCGCGAGGTTGTCACGGTCCTGCAGCAGCGCGGTGACCTTACCGAAGTCGGACTCCGCAGAGTGGGCCGAGCCGGCCGCGCTCGAGGTGGCGACCAGCGCCCAGGCGACGGTGGCCGCCGCGAGCAGCGCGCCCGCCGCCAGGCCGACGTTCAGCCGCCGCCGGGTGATCCCGGACAGGACGTACCACACGCGCACCAGCGCCAGTACCGCGAGCAGCGCCACGACCAGCAGCCAGACCGGGGTGCCGGAGACCGCGTTCTGGGCCGAGTCCTGGGCCGCCGTCTCCTCGTCCGCGACCGCCTTGACCTCCGGCAGGACCGTGCCGCGCAGGAAGCCGGAGGCCTCGCGCAGGTACGCCGCGCCGACCGGGTAGCCGAGCCGGTTGTCCGCCCGCGCGGTCGCGATCAGCGCGGTGTACGTCGGCAGCTGCGCGGCGACCTTCTCCAGCTGGGCCGAGGCCCGGTCGTCCCCGGCCAGGTCGCGGGAGGCCTCGGCGAGCGCGTTCTCGGCCTGGGTGACGTCGGTGTCGTACTGGTCGGTCAGCCGGGCCGGGGCGACCGGGCCGACCAGCAGCGCGGTGGCCGCGGTGGCGTCCGCGTCGGCGAGGGAGTGGTAGAGCTCGTCCACGTTGACGACCAGGTGCTCGGCGGAGTTCACCGCGCGGTTCTCACTGGACTGGCGCCCGGCCAGGGTCAGCGCGCAGCCCGTGCCGATCGCCAGCAGCGCGAGCGCAGCGGCGATGAGGCTCACCCACAGCCGGGACGGAGTGGGCATACTGCCGCGGCCCCCGCTGGTCGGAGCCGGCCCGCCGCCCTGTGCGGCAGAGCCGACCCGTGTGGGCGCGTGCGTGGTCGTCGTCGCCAATCCCCTGTCCCCCGTTCCTAGCACCCCGCCTGCGTGATTGCCCTCACCCTATTCCCCACGGGCGTCATGGTCATGACCGGTTGCAAACCCGTGTTGTGCCCGTAGCCTTCCGGCGACGGCGAATCGGGGATCAGGCCTCTGCGAGCAGCGCGGGCAGTTCGGTCAGGCTGGTCAGCCGGAAGTCGGTCTTGGCCAGCAGATCGCTGTCCCGGGCGTACAGGTGCCCCCACGGCCCGCGCCGGATGTGCGCGGTGCGCAGCCCCGCCTCCCAGGCCGGGCGCAGGTCGTTGTCGAGCCGGTCGCCGACGTAGCAGATCCGCTCCGGCGCGGCCTGCGGGCGCAGGGCCCGGCAGACCTCGACGACCTTGCCGAAGAACCGCGGGTCGGGCTTGGCCACGCCCCAGGTGTCCGAGGTGGTCACCAGGTCCACCGGCAGCCGCAGCGAGTCCAGGATTCGGTGCGAGCGCCGGGTCTGGTTCGCCGCGATCACCACCAGGTAGCCGGCCTCGCGCAGCGCGGCCATGGCCGGCCGGGCGTCCGGGTACAGGTCGGGCTCGCCGTAGCCCTCGGGCCGGCCGGCCGCGGCGCGCCGCTCCCGCTCCGCGTCCAGGTCGAACCCGGCCCGGAAGTACTCGAACACGTCCCGGTGGTCGCGGCCCGCGCCGACGACCGCGCCGAAGACCGCCGAGAAGGTGTGCCGGGGCACCCCGAGCCAGTCGGCCCAGGCGTGGTACTCGACGGTCTCGTCCACCAGGGTCTCGCCGACGTCGAAGACCACTGCGTCGATCGCGGCGGACTTGCGGACCGGCGGGGCGGACAGCGTGGCGGCCGGGGTGCGGGGAACAGGGCCCGCCGGGGGCGGCGGAGCGGGCGTGGGCACGGTCTGGTCTCCTGACACTGAGTCGCTCGGCCGCGTGCACGTGCGTGTGCACATGCACCCGCCCTCGGTGCGGCGCGAGCCTAGCGACCGTACTGTCCGTCGGCTCAGGATTCCAGACTCATGTACATCCATACGAGGTAAGACTTGTGACTGGTGAGACCTGAGGGTTCAGCGCTTGAGCGCCAATTCGACGATTTTCACCACCACCAGAACCGAGGCGAGCGCGAGATACAGCCGCAGCGCCGTCATGCCGATCCGACGGCTCGTCGGCATCACGGCCCGGCCCAGCCCGGTCAGCGGCGGCATCCGCCAGTCCAGCGCCCCGGTGCGATCGATCGGCCCGGCCGCTGCTCGGCCGCGGCGGCCGAGCAGCGCGTACCCCGCCAGGCCCAGCCCAAGCAGTCCGCAGACGCTCATCACGTCGAGGATCTGACCGGCCGTCAGGTTCGGGTAGAGCACCGCGAGGGTCAGGATCACCGAGAGCGTGATGAGCACGGCGAGCACGGTGCCCGTGAAGAGGTTCGTCTTGCGCCCGTTCACCCAGGGGCCGAGCACGTCCTTGTCGTTGCACAGCACCAGCAGGTACACGGAGGCCGAGGGCAGCAGCACGCCCGCCATCGCCTGCACGCCGTTGGTGATCAGGCCGAGCGGCGAGCCGGGGATCAGCACGATGGCCGCGGCCACCGCGATCAGGCCGACGTACACCGCGTAGAAGCCCTTGGCCTGCTTGACGCCGCGGTGCAGCGAGTGGTTGATGCCGAAGGTGTCGCCGGCCGCGTACGCCGTGGACAGCGAGACCGCGAAGGCCCCGATGATCGAGGAGTCCAGCAGCGCGATCGCGAACAGGATCCCGGCGGCGTGCCCGGCCTTGGCCGCGATGCCCTGGGCCAGGCCCTGCGCGTCGGTGAAGTGCCCGGCCAGCGACGTGCCGGACACCGCCGCCGCGGAGAAGCCGATGATCGCCGCGGCGCCGACGACCACGATCGCGATGCCGATCCACAGGTCGGCCTTCTCGTACTTGATGAAGCGCGGGGTGATCCGCTTGTCGATGACGTAGGACTGCTGGAAGAACAGCTGCCAGGGCGCGACCGTGGTGCCGACCAGCCCGATGATCAGCAGCAGCACGGTGGACTCCTGGCCGCCGCCGGGCATGCCCGGGACCAGGAAGCCGTGCGCCATCTGACCGGCCGTCGGGTGCAGCATCAGCGCGACCGGGATGAGCAGCAGGCTGCCCGCGCACAGGGTGATCACGACCCGCTCGAAGCGGCGGAACGAGCCGGTGGACGCGGCCGCGACGATCACCGCCCCGGCGGCGAGCACCGAGGGGACCTTGGGCAGGCCGAGGTAGCCGACCGCGAGGGTGATCCCGATGAACTCGGTGACCAGGGTCAGGGCGTTGAGCAGGAAGAGGTCGATGACGCTGAACGCGCCCCAGAACCGGCCGAAGCGCTCCATGATGAGCTTGCCGTGGCCGACCCCGGTGACCGCGCCGAGGCGCACCACCATCTCCTGGTTGACGTACAGCACCGGGATCAGCAGGAGCAGCACCCAGAGCAGGCCGGTGCCGTAGTTCTGGCCGCTCTGCCCGTAGGTCGAGAAGGCCCCGGCGTCGTTGTCCCCGCACATCACGATCAGGCCGGGGCCGACGATCGCCAGCAGGGTCTTGAGTTTGGCGGACAGACCTGGACGGGCGGCGGTGTCGCCGTGCTTGATGGTGCCTAGCGCGCCGCGGATGTCGCCGAGGTGGGCGTCGTCGAGCACAGCGCTCTGGGTCGGGGCAATGATGAGGTCGGTCATGGTGGCGTGGTCCTTCCTCACGCCACGCACACGTCCGCGCCTGGGGGGGAAAGCCGGGGCACGGGCGAGCACGTACGTGGAGGTTGGGCAGCGTGCGTCAGTGGCCTTAGCAGGCCGACCGCGGGAGCGCGTACACGCACGCGCACGGGACCCGCTCCGTCAGGCGGAGCGTGTCGTGCGAGTGCGGGAGGGGCGCGGGCGGAGCGGCGGCTCAGCGCGACTGCACGCCGGAACTGGATGAGGGCGTGTGCGCGTAGACGGTCCCATGTTCATCAGGGTCCGTACTATGGCCGGGACTGCTGGGTTCCATCGTTCGCCTCCCCTCGTCCAGGGCGCCGTAGCGCGGCACTGGTATATGGACTCTGAGATGCCGCCCCGGAAATCCGGGTCCGGCTCCGTACACCCATACGATGACCAGGGACAGAGTCCACCTGCGGCAGGTGCCCAGTCAAGTGCGGATGCAAGTTGCGGCTGCATTGTGCCGTTACCGTGTCTTAAGCCTTGACAAGCTTACGGCACGGCAGGCGGTGGTCAGTGCCAGCCAACGCTGTGCTGCCTTACGGCTGGAAGCGGTACCCCATCCCCGGCTCGGTGAGCAGCTGGCGCGGGTGCGAGGGCTCCGGCTCCAGCTTCTGGCGCAGTTTCGCGAGGTAGAAGCGCAGGTAGTTGGTCTCCGACTCGTACGCCGGACCCCAGACCTGCTGCAGCAGCTGCTTGCCGGAGACCAGCCGGCCCGGGTTGCGCACCAGGACCTCGAGCACCGCCCACTCGGTCTTGGTCAGGTGCACCTGTTCGGGCGTGCCCTCGGGCGCGTCGGGGGCGCGCTGCACCGTCTTGGCCGCCAGGTCCACCAGGAAGCCGCCGATCGCGACCACCGGCTCGTCCGCCGGGTCGGCCTCGGTGCGCCGGATCAGGGCACGTAGACGGGCGGTCAGCTCGTCCATCGAGAAGGGCTTGGTCACGTAGTCGTCCGCGCCCGCGTCGAGCGCGTCGACCTTGTCGCTGGCGTCGGCCCGGCCGGAGAGCACCAGGATCGGCACCTTGGTCCAGCCGCGCAGCCCGGCGATCACCTCGGTGCCGTCCATGTCCGGCAGGCCCAGGTCGAGGATGACCACGTCGGGCACGTGCCGGGCGGCGGCGTCCAGCGCCCCGGCCCCGGTCGAGGCGACCACGACCTCGTACCTGCGGGCGGACAGGTTGATCCGCATCGCCCGCAGCAGCTGCGGCTCGTCGTCCACCACGAGCACCCGGATCACGGCAGCAACTCCTCGTCGTCGGGGGCGGACGGCACCGGGACGGCGCCGGCCGAGGGCAGGGACACCACCATCGTCACGCCGCCGCCGGGAGTGTCCTCCGGGGCCAGCGTCCCGTCCATCGCCTCGACCAGGCCGCGGGCCAGGGCCAGGCCGAGGCCGACCCCGGCGGCGTTGTCCCGGTCGCCGAGGCGCTGGAACGGCCGGAAGACCAGGTCCCAGTCGGCCTGCGGGATGCCGGGGCCGCGGTCGATCACCCGGATTTCCACCTGTCCGCCCAGAGCTGACACGGTGACGGTGACCGGCGAGTCGGTGTGCTTGAGCGCGTTGCCGATCAGGTTCGCCAGGACCCGTTCGAGCAGTGCGCCGTCGGCGAGCACCGGGGGCACGGTCGGCGACGCGGGCTCGAGCCGCACCCGTCCGGCGGCTTCGGGCATGTGGTCGACCACCCGCGGCAGGATCTCGTCGGCGGCGACGGCTTCGAGCCGCAGCTTCATCGCGCCCGCCTGGAGCCTGGACATGTCGAGCAGGTTCTCCACCAGGCGGATGAGCCGGTCGAGGGATTCGTCCGCGGCTTCGAGCAGTTCCTCGCGGTCCGCGGCGGACACCTCGAGTTCCGGGTCGCGCAGGGTGCCGATGGCGGCCTTGGCCGCGGACAGCGGGGTGCGCAGGTCGTGCGAGACGGCGGCGAGCAGCGCGGTACGCATCTTGTCCGCGGCGGCCAGGCTCGCGGCCTCGTCGGCGGCGCGCACCAGGCGGCGGCGTTCCAGCGCCGCAGTGGCCTGCGCGGCGAACGCGGTCAGGACCCGTTGGTCGGCGGACGGCAGGCTGCGCCCGCGCAACACGATCACGGCGTCGGGCCCGGCCTCGACTACCGTGTCCGCCTGAGCGGGACAAAGGGCGGGCTCGGCACCGGTCGACGCGACCACGACCCAGCGGCCCGGGTCGCCATTCTCGTCGGACAGGCGCGGGCCGCCCCCGCTCCCGGCCCGCTGCAGCAGCGCCACCGAGGCCATCGCGAAGGTCTCCCGGAACCGCTCCAACAGGGCGCTGATCGCCTCGTCGCCGCGCAGCACCGAGACGGCGAACGCCCCGAGGGTCTCGGCCTCGGCGGAGGCGTGCGCGGCCCGGCGGGTCTGCCTGATCGCCAGGTCCACCACCGAGGCCACGGTGAGCGCCACCGTGACGAAGACGAAGAGCGCGAAGACGTTGTTCGCCTCGTCGATGGTGAAGGTGTGGATCGGGGTGATGAAGAAGTAGTTGAGCAGCAGCGAGCCCCACAGCGCCGCGATCAGCGCGGAGAGCATGCCGCCGAGTCGCGCGATGGCGACCGTGGCGACCAGGAAGATCAGCACCTGGCTGGTCAGGTTCAGTCCGCCGTGCGGCACCTGCGCCAGCACGGCCGTGATCACCGGCGGCACCAGCAGCGCGGCCAGGTTCCCGCGCCAGCGGCCCTGCCCCCAGCCGGCCTCGCGCAGCGGGTTCGGCGGCAGCCAGGCCGGGCGGCGGCGCGGCGCTCTGAACTCGCGGTGGGTGACCATGTGCACGTCGATGTCGCCGGAGAGCTGGATCGTGGTCTCCCCGATCCCACGCCCCGTCAGGAACCGGGTGACCCGGCTGCGCCGCGAGGTCCCGAGCACGAGCTGCGTGGCGTTCTGCGCGCGGGCGAACTCCAGCAGCGCGCGCGGCACGTCGTCGCCCACGATGCTGTGGTACGTCCCGCCCAGGGATTCGACCAGGTGGCGCTGCGCGGCCAGGGCGCCCTGGCTGACGTCCGCGGCCAGCCCGTCCGCCCGCGCGATGTGCACGGCCAGCAGCTCGGCCCCGGCGCCCCCGCCGCGCGGGGGATATCCGGTCCTGCTCGAGCGCTGCGCGATCCGCGCGGCCCGTCGGATGAGCAGCTCTCCGGCGTCGCCGCCGGGCAGCGCCACGACGACGCGCTCCCGGGCCTCCCAGACGGCCCCGATCCGGTGGTCTTCCCGGTAGCGCTGCAGCACCTCGTCGACCCGGTCGGCCACCCACAGCAGCGCCAGCTCCCGAAGCGCCGTCAGATTCCCGAGCCGGAAGTAGTTGCCGAGCGCGGCGTCCACCTTCTCGGCGGCGTACACGTTGCCGTGGGCGAGCCTGCGCCGCAGCGCCTCCGGCGCCATGTCCACCAGCTCGATCTGGTCCGCCGCCCGTACCACCTCGTCCGGCACCGTCTCGCGCTGCGGCACGCCGGTGATCCGCTGCACTACGTCGTTGAGCGACTCCAGATGCTGCACGTTGACGGTGGTGATGACCTCGATGCCTGCGTCGAGCAGGTCCTGTACGTCCTGCCAGCGCTTCTCGTGCTTCCCGCCCGGCACGTTGGTGTGTGCCAGCTCGTCCACCAGCGCCACCTGTGGCCTGCGGGCGAGCACGGCGTCCAGGTCCATCTCGCGGAACTCGCGTCCCCGGTAGGTACGGGTCAGCGGCGGCACCGCCTCGAGCCCCTCGACCAACGCCGTCGTATGGGGCCGGCCGTGCGTCTCGACCAGAGCCGCCACCACGTCCGTGCCCCGCTCGGCCCGCCGGTGCGCCTCCTCCAGCAGCTTGTAAGTCTTGCCAACGCCGGGGGCCGCCCCCAGATAGACCCGCAGCTTGCCGCGCATGGAGCAATCCTCCCACCCCGGCGGCGGACGGCCCGCTATCTACGCCGGCTGACTTCCGGGAGGGGCCGAATGACCAGCAGTGGACGCATCGGCGGCAGCCTGCCACGCACGTCACTCCAGCTCACTGCGACGCTCTGAGTACACAGATTTAACAGCCCGAGCCGCGGATCGGGTCCGCCCACACCTTCCCGGCCATCGTGTTCTGAGTTAACTTCGAAGCAGCCGCGTGAACGAGTGAGGCGGCTCACCAGGCCGCCCGTCCTTCGCGCTCCTACCCACACGGATCATGGAGCACACATGCGTCTGCGCCGAACCACACACACCTCGCAATCCTCCGCAGTCCACCAGCGCCGCTCGGTCCGGGCGGTGCTGTCCGCCCTGCTGATCGGCTCCTTCGCCCTCTTCGCGACGCCGGTCACGGCTGCCGCCGGGGCCGCCGCCGCCCTGGCCGGGATCAACTTCGCCCCGCACTCCACCGGCGCCGTGCACACGGGCGCCTCCGGCGTGAAGTTCGCCACCAGCAGCAACTGGGGCGGATACGCCGCGATATCCACCACGTACACCTCGGTCGCCTCGACCTGGGTGGAGCCGAGCGCCACCTGTGGCTCGAGCACCACCTACGCCAGCTTCTGGACCGGCCTGGACGGCTACAACAGCGGCTCGGTCGAGCAGACCGGCACCCTGGTCGAGTGCTCCGGCGGCAGCCCGCACCAGTTCTCCTGGTACGAGATGTACCCGGCCAGCCCGGTCTACTTCAGCAACACCATGACGGCCGGAGACACCATGGTCTCGAAGGTCACCGCCACCTCCGCGGGCGTGTTCACGCTGTACCTGGCGGACAGCACCCGCGGCTGGAGCCACACCGTCACCAAGACGAACTCCTCACTGGCCCGCTCCTCGGCCGAGGTGATCGCGGAGGCCCCGTCCTCCAGCAGCGGAGTGCTGCCCCTGGCCAACTTCGGCACGGTGAAGTTCACCAGCTCCACCGTCAACGGCGGGACGCTCGGCGCGTCCGGCCCGACCTCCATCACCATGGCGAGCGGGAGCACCACCAAGGCCTCCGTCAGCGCGATCTCCGGCGGGACCACGTTCACGATGACCTGGCACCACACCTGAGCCCGGACCCCCACGGGCTTGTCCGTGGATTGATCTGATCCCCGGATCGGACTCACTGGCGCGGCGGCACTCCCCGGCGATGCCGCCGCGCCTTCCGAGCATCGCGAGTGCTCACGACGGACCGGCCACGGGCCGGTACCGATCGCAGGACGCTCATGCGGCGAGCCGGTCACAGACCGGCCTCGCGACGATAGCGCACCGCACCCCCGTCCCACCGGTGATTTTCCAGTTCGCGGCCCGCTGCGCCGCGCCCCCGGCCGCGCGCTGCGGAACTCGGCCGGAAGGCAGCTGGAAGACACCTGCATGGCAGCCATATCGACCGGTGATTTCCGGCCCTCCGTCCGCCGCTGTTAGCGTCCGAGGCACGCCGCCTCGAGCGCCGGACCGGATGGAGCGGGAGCCACGATGGGCAAGCTGGACGGAAAGGTCGCCCTGATCAGCGGCACCGGGCGGGGCATGGGCCGGGCCGCGGCGCTGGAGTTCGCCGCGCAGGGCGCGCAGGTCTTCGGCTGCGACCTGAACCCGCAGGCCAGCGCCGAGACAGTGGACCTGGTCACCGCGGCGGGCGGTGCTATGGCGGCGCTGGCCCCGGTGGACCTGTCCGGCCGCGAGGGCGCGCACGAGTGGGTCGGCGCGGCGGTCGAGCGCTTCGGCGGCGTGGACGTGCTCTACAACAACGCCTCGGCGCTGCGCAACGGTCCGTTCGACCAGCTCGCGGACGAGGACTGGTACTTCACCATCCAGAACGAGCTGCACATCGTCTGGCACAGCACCCGCGCCGCCTGGCCGCACCTGGTCGCCCGCGGCGGCGGCAGCGTGATCAACGTGGCCTCGATCGCGGCCAGGCTCGGCGCGATGTTCGTCGGCCAGGTCCCGCACGGCGCGGCCAAGGGCGGGGTGCTGGCGATGACCAAGCACCTGTGCGCGGCGGGCGGCCCGCACGGCATCCGGGTCAACGCGATCAGCCCGGGGCTCATCTACACCCCGGAGACGGCCCGGTTCATCGACGACCCGGACGGGCCGCTGCCGGGCATCCTCAAGGGCATCCCGCTGGGCCGCTACGGCCGGGCCGAGGAGGTCGCGAAACTGGCCGCGTTCCTGGCGGGCGACGACTCCCCGTTCATCACCGGGGCGGAGATCGCCATCGACGGCGGCGACGGCTCGGTGGCCGGCTAGGAGGGTGCTGAAGATCTTGGCCGGGCGAAACGGCCAAGATCTTCAGCACCCTCCTAATGCCGTGCCAGCCGACCCAGGCGAGACGTGGTCTATACCATTGCCAAGATTTATCGCCGGCTATATAAATCACCGCGGCGGGTGAGTTAGCCCCCGTATTCGCCCAGATCTGACTCCGGGTCAGACGGCCGCGCGGTTCCGGCAGTTCACTGAGAAGACAGGGTCTGGCGCAGGCCTCTTCTTCGCGCTACGGTGCACAGCGTTCACCGATTTTGTTCTGTCGCGCAACCAACCAGGCGGCTGTAGATCCCCGTGCAGGCTCTGCCGCGGGGCGAAGCAGGGGTGCGCGCATGCCCACCTCCTGTCCACCATGCGACGTTCAAAGGAGAACGAGCGATGGTCGCGGCACCTTCCCGCCACAGCACCCGCAGAACACTGACCTCCCTCGGCACGGCGCTGGCCCTCGCGGCCGGCCTGGCCGTGGCGAACACCGCCCCCGCCCTGGCCGCCACGGCCTCCGGCGGCCCCGGCGCCACCCCGTACTGGAACGAGGACGGCGGGGTCCAGGGCTTCGCCACCGCGCTGAACCCGGCCTCGAAGGTCTGGTACACCCTCGCGGACGGCGCGCTGCAGAACGTGTACTACCCGCAGACCGACGAGCCGGACAGCTACGGCCTGCAGTATTACGTCACCGACGGGTCCAGCTTCGCCAACTCGGAGATCTCCAACTCCACCCACGCGATCTCGCTGGCCGACCCGACCTCGCTGACCTGGACCCAGACCAACACCTCCACCAGCGGTAAGTGGACCATCACCAAGACCTACGTCGCCGACCCGGCCCGCTCGGTGGTCCTGGTCAACACCACCTTCACCAACAACACCTCCACCCCGCTGTACCTGTACGCGAACTACCAGCCCTACCTGGCCGACCAGGGCGACGGGAACACCGGGAGCACCGACACCTCGGGCGACCTGGTCGCGGTCAACGGCACGGTGGCCAGCGCGATGGCCGCCTCCACCGGCTTCAGCACCGCAAGCACCGGGTACGTCGGCACCACCACGAGCGGCGCAACCCAGCTGACCAGCGGATACACCCTGTCCTCGGTGTACTCGGGGGTCTCCGGCAGCGGCCACATCGACCAGACCGGGCAGATCCCGGTCGGCTCCTCCGGCTCGACCACTTTCACCCTCGCGCTGGCCTTCGACAGCACCGAGGCCGCCGCAGTGACCGACGCCGCCGCCTCGCTGAGCAGCGGGTTCAGCGCGGTGGAGAGCTCGTACGAGTCCGGCTGGCACTCCTGGATCGCGGGCCTGAACGCGGTGCCCGCCTCCGTCTCCGGAAACAGCGCCCTGCTACGTCAGTACTACATCTCCCTGATGGAGGTGAAGGCGGACGAGGACAAGACCTACACCGGGGCATTCGTTGCCTCCCCCAGCAATCCCTGGGGTGCGAGCGTCAGTGCGGCCAGTGCCGGGGCGCACGGATACCACCTCGTCTGGACCCGCGACGAGTACGAGATGGCGACCGCGCTGCTGTCCGCCGGAGACACCGCGGACGCCAAGGACGCACTGACGTACCTGTTCAACTATGAGGTGACATCCAGCGGCTGGGTCAAGCAGAACACCTGGCTCAACGGCACCGCGGAGTGGAGCGGTACCCAGCTGGATCAGGTCTCGTATCCGATCATCCTGGCCTACCAGCTCGGCCTGACCGACGCGACCACCTGGGCCAAGGTGAAGCTGGAGGCGGGCTATCTGGTCAGCAACGGGCCGGTCACCGGGCAGGACCGCTGGGAGGAGATCGGCGGGTATTCGCCCTCGACGATCGCCGCCGAGATCGCCGGGCTGGTCTGCGCGTACAGCATCGCCACTGCCAACGGCGACACCACCGACGCGGGCACGTATCTGAGCACTGCCAAGAGCTGGGCGTCGAGCCTGGACGGCTGGACGTACACCACCTCCGGCTCGCTCGGCACCGGCAGCTACTTCCTGCGGGTGACCCAGGACGGCAGCCCGAACTCGGGCTCGTACATCTCGCTGGCCAACGGCGGCGGCAACTACGACGACCGCACGATCGTGGACGCGGGCTTCCTGGAGCTGGTGCGCCTCGGGATCAAGTCGGCCTCCGCGACCGACATCACCAACTCGCTGACCGCGGTGGACTCCGCGATCAAGACCACCACCTCGTACGGCCCGGTGTGGAACCGGTACGACCACGACGGCTACGGCGAGACCTCGACCGGGGCGGACTACACCGGCGCGGGCGTCGGCAATCCGTGGCCGGTGCTGTCCGGCGAGCGCGGCGAATACGACGTCGCACTCGGCGACAGCGCGGACGCCCAGTCGATGCTGGGGACGATGCAGGGCGCTGCGAACGCGGGCGGCCAGATCTCCGAGCAGGTCTGGGGCAGCAGCACCGCGGCCACCGCGACCGGCACCGGCTGGACGCCGGGCAAGCCGGACAACTCCTCGACCCCGCTGATGTGGGCGATGGCCCAGTACGTGCGCCTGGCCCAGGACATCTCAACCGGCAGTGACCTGGACACCCCGTCCATCGTCTGCACGACCTTCAGCACCTGCGCGGCCGTCAAGCCGACCGCGCCGACCGGGCTGTCCGTGACCGGCAGCACCTCGTCCACTGTCTCGCTCACGTGGACAGCGTCATCGAACTCGCCGACCGGTTACAAGGTCTTCCGCAACGGGACACAGGTCGGCACCACGACCGGAACTACGTACACGGACACCGGGCTGAGCGCGTCGACCTCGTACACGTACTACGTCGAGGCCTACAACACGGCCGGAACCTCGGCGGCGTCGAGCTCGGTGACCGGCACGACCGGGGCGCCGGGCGTCGCGCCCAATGCGCCCACCGGCCTGACCGTCGGCACCACGACCACCACCACTGTCCCGCTCAGCTGGACAGCTGCTTCCACCAGCGGCACGTACGCGGTGGCCGGGTACTACGTCCTGCGAAATGGGACACAGGTCGGCAGCTGGGCGTCCACTTCGTACACTGACACCGGCCTGTCTGCCGCGACCTCGTACACGTACACGGTCGAGGCCTACGACTCCAACGGCGACGTCTCGGCGGCGTCGAGCAGCGTGACCGCGACGACCGCGGCTGGCTACACCGAGACAGTCAACGTGACGGTGCCGGTCAACACGGCGGCCTCCGGCCTGGGCGTCTACCTGGACGGGAACTTCTCCGTGCTTGGCAACGGCGGCGCGGACTGGGCCGCGGCCGGCCTGGCGATGACCAAGGTGGACAACACCCACTACACCGCGACGATCAGCGCGACCACGGCCGCCGCGCTCTCCTACAAGTTCGTGCTCGGCGCGAACTGGAGCTACGTGGAGAAGTCGGCCTCCTGCGCGGAGATCTCCAACCGCTCGCTGACCGTCAACGGCGGGACCTCGTCCAACACGGTGCTGAACTGGGCCGGGCCGAACACCTGCGGCTCCGCCGAGGCGGTCATCGACGTCTACGTCCCGTCCACGACGCCGAGCACCGGAACCGTGTACATCGCCGGGGACTTCTCCGCCCTCGGCACCGGGATGTCCTCGTCGAACGACTGGCTGGCCGGGCTGTATCCGCTCACGAAGATCGCCACGAACGAGTGGCAGATCATCGTCCCGGCGGTGTCCGGCAACACCCTGCTGTACAAGCTGGACCTCAACGGCACCTGGACCAACGCCGAGGAGGCCGGTTCCTGCGGGTACGTCAGCAACCGGAGCTTCTCCTTCAACGGAGCCGGCAGCTCGTACACCGCGTCCGACACGGTCGTGAACTGGGCCGGGCTGAACGGCTGCTAGGGGTAGCCAGAACCCCGAGTACCCCGCGCGCGCCCGACGCGGCGAGCGTGAACCCCCGGCGCTGACGTTACGTTTATCAGGGTAGTGACGCAGCCCCGGGGGGCTCTCGCCGTAGCGCGTGCCATTCACACGAAGGAGTGCGATGAGCAACTCGTGGAGATCGGGCAGGGGACTCGGGATCGCGGCTGCCTGCGGGCTGCTGGTGGCCTTCTCGCTGGGGGCCGCGCCGTCGGCGTCGGCCGAGAGCACCACCTCGCCGACGGGCCTGGTGGCGGTGTCCGTCCCGCCGGTCCAGGCCGGTGTCGCGGCCACGTACACGATGACCGTCACGAACACCACTTCGGCCCCGCTTCAGGGTATCGTGGCCAGCGGTTCGATGCCCGCCGGGGTCACCATCAAGGGCATCGCCGGCTGTGCACGGCTCGGTGGTAACCAGTCCACGGCCTTCCTGTGCAGCCTGCCGGATCTGGCTCCGGGCGCTTCGGTGGCGGCGACATTCTCACTGCTGGCGTCCGCAGCCGGGGCATACGACCTCGTGTTCTCCGCGAGTGGCCGACAGCCGGTTCCCGGATACCCGGGCGAGTTCACGGCGGTCGGGGACTCGGCCACGCTGTCGGTGAACGTCCAGCCCGGCCCGACCGACCTCCAGGTCACGGGCTCGTCCAACAACGGCTCGCCGAACGTCGGCAGTACCTTCACCTACACCTTCCAGGTGAAGGACAACGGTCCGCTGCCCGCCGCAGGCGTCATTTTCGACGACGCTTTGCCCGTCGCGATCACACTGGGTACAGCGGTCACCACCAGCACCGGGACGTGCACCCCGAACGCCGCCACCAACAGCGTGCATTGCGATATCGGCGCCTTGAACGTCGGGCAGCAGGCCACGATCGCGATCTCGGCCAGTGCGACGGCGACGGGTTCGTTCGCCGACACGGCCACGGTGGCGGCGGCCGGCACCGACACCCATCCGGCGAACAACAGCGTCACCGTCACCGTCCAGCCCAGGTGACCCGCCAAGCCCTCTGATTTCAGGGCATGGAAATAACGGCTGGAACAGAGATCGGGCGGCCCGCTCCGTGGGTGGGAGCGGGTCGCCCGGCCGGTTTTGGTACGCAATCCGGTTCAGACCGCGGATCAGGCGAGCTCGACGAGCGGGAACGAGCGGTGCCGGCGCGGCGGCGTCAGGAAGTTCTGCCTCCGGGTCGCCGTGATGAACCGCTCCAGGCCGTTGTCGTTCGGCGGCACCGCGAACTGGTTCTGCAGGTCCAGCGAGGCCTGGTTCACCCGCATGGTGCGGAAGAACTCGGCGCTCGGCACGAACACCATGAACTGCAGCTTCGGCTGGTTGCTGCCGTCGGGCACGTCCATGTTGTCGAAGCCCGGTCCGTCGTTGCGGATGTGGATCGGCGTTCCGTCGGTGGCCCGCGACGAACGCTGCAGGCAGGACAGGTGTCCCATCCGGTGCTCGTTCTGGCCGGTGGTCGGGTCGAAGCTGGTGCCGATCCCCTGCGCCGTGCGGGCGGCGTAGGCGGGACCGTTGTTCTGGTTCTGCAGGAAGGCCGGGCCGCCGCCGTCGATGAACTGGTTGCCGTACCCGGGGTCGATCTGCGGCGAGTGGAACATGTACTGCACCCGTTCGGTGAACACCCCGTCGCTGCCCGGCGTTGAGGTCGCGGTGTCCATGTCGAAGAACTGCAGCATGTCGAGGATGTCGTGGGAGAGGTGCTGGACCGAGCCGTTGTCGAAGTAGTCCCCGGCCGCCGCCGTGGTCAGGTGGGCAGAGGAGTTCCCGGCAAAGGTGCAGATCGCGGCCGGGCCCGAGCCGTTGGTCTGCTGGTCCGCGAAGCCCATCCACATCGGCGACTGGTGCTGGATGTAGTTGGCGAACGGCAGGCCGTTGCTCAGCGCGACCGACTGGGGCAGGCCGATCTGGGCGAACATGCTCCGGCTGGAGGTGAAGGTCAGCAGGCTGCTCCAGGCCGGGGAGGCGACGGCCTGCCCGCGCAGCGAGTTGTTGCCGCCGAACCAGGCGATGACCTCCGAGAGGAACTGCGAGTTGTCGCTGCGCAGGGTGATCAGCAGGTCGTTGTGCTCGATGGCGACCGGGACGTTGTAACGCAGCTTCGTGATACCGGGGTTGACGCTGCTGACGTCGGTCGGGCCGGGGACCGCCTCTTCCAGCACGTAGCGGCTCGTGTTCGAGGTCAGCCGCGGCATGTGCGAGGACACCAGGCTCCCGGTCAGCCCGCCGGTGAGCCGGCTGAAGTAGGGCAGCCCGTAGGCGACGAAGGTGACCAGGTGCGTCGCGCCCCAGGGGTAGGCCGCCTCCAGTGCGGCCAGGACGCGGTTCATCTCGGTCTGGTCGCCGACGGTCGGGGTGCGCTTGAGGGTGGCCGTCAGGAAGATCGTGTGCACCGGCGGCATCTGGAACTGCACGCCGGTGTCGGAGGTCTGCGGGGGTGTGGTGAGGAAGGCTCCGATGTCGAACTGGATGTCGGAGGGGGCGGTCGCGGCATACGCACGGATCGGGGTGAAGCCGAGCGGTCCGACCAGTTCCAGGGTGCCGGCGGCCATCGCCAGCGCGCCGAGGCGCTTGACTGCGGTGCGGCGGGTGACCGCCGCGGTCGGTTCCATGGTGCCTCCATGAGCACTGAGGTGCGAATGTTCGGGCGGAGGCTAGACCCGGCGTCAAATCGGCTGCAAAGTCAGATAGCGCGGCTAAGGACCCTTATGTGGCGGGCGTCAATCCACTGCCGACGAACCGGCTGTTCCGCAGCGTGCAGCGGCGCGCCCCGGCCGCCACAGGACCCACCATGCGACTCAGAGCTCGATGAAAGTTACCCGCGCACCGCGGTCAGCGGCTCGCCGGCCAGCCCGGCCGGAGGCCACGGCGCGGCGCCCGCCGCGCCGTCCAGCCCCGCCGCCACGTCCACCAGGACCCGGCGCAGCCAGTGGTGGTCCTCGCCGGCGGCCCGGTCCGGGTGCCACCACAGCGCCTCGACCAGTTCCACGTCGCCGAACGGCGGCTCGACCACCGCGAGGCCCGCGGCCTGGGCCACCCGGCGGGCCAGCCGCTCGGGCACGATCGCGACCAGGTCGGTGCCCGCGACCAGGAACGGCAGCGGCAGCCAGCCCACCGCGGTGACCTGGACCCGCGGGTGCACGCCGAGCTCGTCCAGCACCCGGTCGGCCGGCGGCACGTGCGTGCGGCCGTTGCTGCGCGCGGCGTGCGGCAGCGCGCGCAGGTCGTCCAGCGTCAGCCGGCCGTCCCGCAGCCGGGGGTTGCCAGGGTCGACGACGCAGACGAAGCGGTCCCGGAACAGCTCCTTGTGGCTGCCGCCGAAGCCGAAGCCGAGCGGGGCGATCAGCGCGTCGCACTGCAGCAGGCCGCGGTCGGACTCGTGCATGTCCACCGGGATCGCGCTCAGCTCCAGGCGCACCCCGGGGGCCGCCTCGGCGACCCGGCGCAGCAGCGGCTCGCCGAGCACGGTGATCACGTAGTCGGTCACCACCAGGCGGAAGACCCGCGAGCTGGCCTCGGGGTCGAAGCCGTGGCCGGTGTCCAGCGCCTGCTCGACGACGCGCAGGGTGCGCTGGACCGAGGGGATCAGCGTCCTGGCGAACGGAGTCAGCTCGTAGTCGCGGCCGGAGCGCACCAGCAGCTCGTCCTTGTAGTGGCGGCGCAGCCGGGCCAGCGCGGCGCTCATCGCGGGCTGGCTCATCCCGATCCGGGCGCCGGCCTTGGTGACGTTGCCCTCCTCGAGCAGGGCCTTGAGCGCGACGAGCAGGTTGAGGTCGATACCGCCCAGGGACATACCGAGGCGCCTCCGATCCGCGCGCGGGCGGGCGGCGGCGGTGCCGCCCGGGTGGCCACATCGTGACCGGCCCCGCGACGCGTGTCACGGGCGTGTTGCGTGATTGTTACCGAGCTCAGGAAAAATAGATCTTCCGGAGCGCTCACGGGACCCCGCGGCGCCGGTGCGTGCGAATCTCATGAGAGGGCCGGGGACCTGGAAGGACGCAAGGTCCGGCTGCGCGGTCGCCCGTTAGGGTGGCGAGCGTCGGCGTCGTCAGGCGAAGGGATCACCACCGCATGGTCGGTTTGAGCGGGATCGATCTCAACCTCCTGGTCGCGCTCGGCGCGCTGCTGGAGGACCGCAACCTGACCAGGGCGGGGGCCCGGATCGGGATGAGCCAGCCGGCCATGAGCGGCGCGCTGGCCCGGCTGCGCCGGCACTTCGACGACGAGCTGCTGGTGCGGGTCGGCCGCGGCTACGAGCTGACCGCGCTGGCCGAGCGGCTGCTGCCGCTGGTGCGCGAGGCGCTGCGGCAGATGGAGTCCACCCTGGACAGCGCGCCGGGCTTCGACCCCGCGGTGTCCGACCGGCAGTTCTCGGTCACCGCCTCGGACTACACGGTCTCGATCCTGGCCGAGCCGCTGCTGCGCCGGGTGCACGAGATCGCCCCGAAGGTCCGGCTGGAGCTGGACCCGATCCCGCCGGACATGAGCGAGTCCGAGCGCGGCCTGATCAAGTACGACCTGCTCATCGGGCCGCTCACCTACAACTTCCCGGGCCGCCACACGGTCCTGTTCCGGGACCGCTTCGTCTGCGTCGTCGACCCGGGCAACCCGCGGCTCAAGGACGGCGCGCTCACCCTGGAGGACCTCGAGGCACTCCCGCACGCGGTGCCCACGTTCGGCCACAGCCTGCCGACCCCGGCCGACCGCGCGCTCAACGAGCTGGGCGTGCGCCGCAGGGTGCAGATCACCGTGGTCGGCTGGCTCACCGTGCCGTTCGTGGTGTCCGGCACCGGACTGGTCGCGGTGGTCCCCGAGCGGCTGGCCCGGAAGGTGGCGCGCACCGCGAACCTGGCCGTGGTCGAGCCGCCCTTCGGCGACGTGGCGCTGGTCGAGTGCGCGTTCTGGCATCCCAAGCGCAGCGGCGATCCGGCCGTGCGCTGGCTGCTGTCCGTGATCCGCGAGGTCTGCGAGCAGCTCTGACCGGTCGGGACCGCAGGACCGTCCGGCGCCCGCACTTTACGTATGGCAGTGCTCTGCTATGTTGATCGCGAAACGCCCGAAGCGCACGCTTTTGTCTCTGCTGTCTCTGCTGTCTCTGCGAAAGAGGTCGACAGATGCCGCGCAGGTTCGAAGTGACTCCTCTGATACGTGCCGCGGCGGTCGCCTGCGCGATCACCCTCGCCGCGGTGTTCGTCCCCCTGGCCACCGCGTCGTCGGCCCACGCCGCGCAGTGGTCGCCCGCCGCGTCGGCCGCAGAGCCGAAGGTCTCCCACGCCGCCACGGCGGCGGCCCGGTCGGCGGCCGTGAACTACTGGACCCCGGCCCGGATGGCGAGCGCCAAGTCGGCCGACGCCCTCGCCCCGCACGCACAGTCCCCGTCCACCGCGGGCGCCGCCGCCGCACCGGCGGCGTCGGCCGGGGTGGTCCACAAGGTCCCGCCGGTCGCGGGCACCTACCGCGCCACGAAGGCCGCCGGACCGAGCGCCGGCGGCAAAGCCTCGGCGGTCGCCAGCGACACCATCTACGCGACCCCGGCGATCGGCAAGGTGTTCTTCTCGATCGGGAACGTCGGCTACGCGTGCTCCGGCTCGTCGGTCAACAGCGACTCGGGCGAACTGGTGCTGACCGCGGGGCACTGCGTCTACGACGTCGCCGCCGGGGCCTGGGCCGGCAACTTCGTCTACGTCCCGGGCTACGACGGCGGCGCCCCGTACGGCATCTGGAGCGCGGCGATCCTGACCACCTTCGCCGGCTACACCACCGGCGACGCGACCCTCGACACCGGCTTCGTCGCGGTGACCGGCCCCGGCAACCTGCGCAACACGGTCGGTGCGATGGGACTCGAGACGGGGTATTCCTCGTTCGCGAATCCCCTGCTCACCATGGGCTATCCGCCCAACTCGCCGAACTGGCAGTACTACTGCCTGGCCACCGCCACCGTCTCGTTCGGCGACGGATTCGTCTTTATGCCGTGCGCCCAGGGACCCGGAGCCAGCGGAAGCCCGATCCTGGACGGCTTCGACGCCTCGACCGGCCTGGGGAACGACGCGAGCGACCTCACGCTGGAGTGGACCTACTCCGACGGGTCGCACGCGAACTCCGGACCGATCTTCACCAGCCAGACCTGGAGCCTGTACGAGTCGATCCAGGGCACGGTGGTCTAGACACGGCGCACGGCGGCCCAGCACCGTGCTCCCAGTACAGCCCTCCGCTTCTCAGGACGCGGCGCCGAAATCCACATCCTTGGCCACGACGGTCCCGGCCGTGCGGCCCGGCGCCGTCTGGTAGGTCCAGTACAGGTTCGTGTGGGCGATGACCTGCGCCGGCGGCGGGGCGCCCCAGGCCGACTGGTCCTCCGTCGTGTGCGCGTCGCTGACCAGCGTCGCGTCGTACCCTCTGGTGAACGCGCCGTGCAGGGTAGAGCGGATGCACGCGTCGGTCTGCGCGCCGACGATGACGAGGCGCCCGACCGCGAGACCCGACAGCACGCCCTCCAGGGTGGTGTCCTCGAAAGCGTCGCCGTAGAGCTTCTCGACGAGCGGTTCGGCCTCGCCCGGGACCAGCTCGGGGACGATCCGCCACGGCTCGCTGCCGCGGGCGAGCTCCTCGTCGGAGTGCTGGACCCAGACGACGGGTACCTGTTCCAGCCGCGCCTTCTCGACCAGACCGCCGATGTTCGCGACGACGCCGTCACGCTCGTGGGCCGCCTGGACGACGCCGTTCTGGACGTCGACGACCAGCAGCGCGGTGTTCGGCCGGTTCTGCAATGTGGTCATGACCTCGCCTTACTCGATCCGGGATCCTTTACCCGTCCACGGTAGACCCGCCCACCGACAACGGCAGGGCGCCGGAACGGGCAGCCATCGCGGGTGTGATGGCTGGCATCCCGGATTCGTATTTCCGCCCTGGTCGGCGGCCTCCTAGCATCGAAATCACCCCGGGCGGACCCGCCCGTTCGCGCCCTTGCGATCAAGGGGATCACATTTCAGCCGAGCCGCGGAGGCCCGATGGACGCGAACCGGTTCGGAGAGCACGCCGGGCAGTTCGCGCTCGGGACCTACTCGGCCGCCGGGGGGCCCTTCGCGGGACTGGTGGTCGGCGAGCGGGTGCGGGACCTGACCGAGGACCCGGGCCTGTGGGGCGAGGCCGCGCCGAGCGCGCGCACTGTCAATGCACTGCTGTCGGACTGGGACGCCTCGTTCGCCCGGCTCGCCGAACTCGCCTCGTCCGCGGACGGCCGGTGGCTGGCGGCGGACGACGTGCGGGCGCTGCCCCCGGTCACGCCGGGCCAGATCCTGCAGAGCGGCGCGAACTACCGCAAGCACGTGGTGGACATCGTGATGGCCGAGCGGCGCGCGGACGCATCGATGACCGGGCACAACTCCGACCAGTCCGAGGCCGAGGTGCGCGCCTGGGCCGAGGGGATGATGGACGCTCGCGCGGCCGACGGCACGCCCTACGTCTTCATCGGCCTGCCGGGGGCGATGTGCGGGGCCTTCGACGACGTGGTGCTGCCCTCGCGCGGATCCCAGCACGACTGGGAGCTCGAGCTCGCGGCGGTGATCGGCCGCCCGGGGCGCAACATCCCGCGTGCGGACGCGCTGTCGTACGTGGCCGGCTACACCATCTGCAACGATCTGACGACGCGTTCGCTCGTCTACCGCCGGGACCTCAAGGCGATCGGCACCGACTGGTTCGCCGCCAAGAACTCCCCGACCTTCCTGCCGACCGGCCCCTACCTCGTGCCGGCCGCCTTCGTGCCCGACCCGTCCTGCCTGCAGATCACCCTGCGGCACAACGGCGCGGTGCGGCAGGACGAGTCCACCAAGGACATGATCTTCGACCTGCCGGCCCTGATCGCCTACGTCTCCACGGTCACCGCGCTGCGCCCCGGCGACCTGCTGCTGACCGGCTCCCCGGCCGGCAACGGCGCGCACTGGGGCGTGTTCCTCGAACCGGGGGACATCCTGGACGCGGAGATCACCGGGCTGGGACGGCAGCGCAACCTGTGCGTGAGCGAGGAAGGCGAACGATGACCGACGGCCCGAGCCTGATCACCCATCTGCGGCACGTGGACCTGGCTATTCCGGACTACGAACGGCAGTTGTCGTTCTATACGAACATCTGGGGCCTGACCCCGGTGGCCACGGACGCCGGGCTGGCGTTCCTGGCGGCCGAGGGCTCGCCGGAGCGGTACGTGGTCCGGCTGCGCAAGGACACCGACAAGCGGCTGGACCTGGTCGCGTTCGGGGCCGCCACGCCCGCGGACGTGGACACGCTGGCCGCGCGGCTGATCGCGGCGGGGGTGCAGATCGCGCAGGAGCCCCGGGCCCTGGACACCGACGGCGGCGGATACGGACTGCGGTTCTACGACGTCGACGGGCGCACCGTGGAGGTGTCGGCGGACGTCGCGACCCGCAAGCACCGGCGGATCGAGGAGCGCGAGTCGATCCCGGTGCGCATCTCCCACGTGGTGCTCAACTCCCCCGACCCGGACGCCACCACGGCCTGGTACGGGCGCACCCTCGGCTTCCAGCTGACCGACACCCTGGCCAGCGCGCACCTGGGCAACGTCATGCACTTCCTGCGCTGCAACCCGCAGCACCACTCGCTGGCCATCGCCCGCGGTCCGCACGTCTCGCTGCACCACGTGTCCTTCGAGATGCGCGGCATCGACGAGTTCATGCGCGGCGCGGGCCGGGTCATCCGCGCGGGCACGCACCGGGTCTGGGGCCCGGGGCGGCACCTCGGCGGGGACAACACCTACTACTACTTCCTCGACCCGCACGGAAACACGATCGAGTACACCACCGAACTCGAGACCCTCGACGAGGACTCCTGGCACCCGCACGTCTACGACACCGCCGACCCGATGGTGCAGGACCAGTGGGGCACCGCGAACCAGTTCACCGAGGAGACCGCGGTGGAGTCCTTCAACGACCCGGACCCGGGGCTGTTCAAGGCCCCGCCGGTGTAGGCGCGGCCCCCGGCCCGCCCGCGCCGGGCCGCCGGTCCTTCCCGGCCGCGGTCCAGCTCGGCAGCACCCGCTCAGCAGCACCCGCCCGACCCCGCTCCCCCTCCAGCTCCGTGTCCGCAGTTCGATCAAAGGAGATCGGTATGCATGTCCTGTCCCCCCGAGCCGCCGGCCTCGCCGCGCTCGCCCTGGCCGCCGCGACCGGGCTCGCCGCCTGCTCGTCGAGCAAGGCCACCACGAACGCCGGCTCGGCCGCGTCCGCGAGTTCCACCGCGTCGTCGGCCGCCTCCTGCGGCACGGTGCCGACCGAGTCGTACACCGACGCCGGCGGCCTGATCAAGGCACTCGGCGCGAGCTACGACGCCGCCTACTCCGGCTACTCCGGCACCGTCTCGGCGAGCGCGTGGGCGACCTGGAAGCCGGCCAAGACCTCCGGGTTCACCATCGGGATCTCCGAGTCCTCGCTGGGCAACCCGTACCAGACGCTGATCTTCAACGAGCTGAAGTCCAAGCTCACCTCGTACGGCTACAAGGTCACCGCCTTCTCGGACGCGACCACCGTCACCGCCCAGCTCGCCGAGTTCAACCAGCTGGTCACCGACAAGGTGGACCTGATCATCTACCAGCCGCTCGGCTCCGGGTTCAACTCGGCGGTGGACGCGGCGGCCAAGGCCGGCATCCCGTCCGTCTCGGTGCTCAACAACGTGGTGGACGCGAACACGGTCAACATCGTGCCGAACGCCTTCGAGGCCGGCGAGGCGCAGGCCGCCGCGGTCGCCAAGATCATGAACGGCTCGGGGACCATCCTGGGCGTGCACGGCATCCAGGGCGTGCCGATCGACTCGGAGACCTTCGCCGGGGCCAAGGCCGCGCTCGCGCTGTGCCCACGGATCACCCTTAAGGACTCGATCTACACCGACTTCACCTTCACCAAGGCCCAGTCCGAGGTGACCAGCTACCTCGCGGCGAATCCGACCGCGAAGATCGGCGGGGTGCTCGAGGGCGGCCCGATGACCACCGGCATCATCGCCGCCTTCCAGAAGTCCGGCGAGACCGTGCCGACCATCGCCGACAACGGACTGACCACCGGCGGCGTGGCGTACTGGGAGGCGAACAAGAGCACGTACCAGGGCGTCGGCCTCTACAACCCCGGCGACGGACTGGCCGACGCCGCGGCGGCCGTGGCCAAGGACATGCTCTCCGGCGACGGGGTCAAGGTCTCCGACATCGTGATCGCGCCGACCCTGGTGACCTCGGACAACCTCTCCTCGTTCTACAAGTCCAGCTTCACCGTCGGCACGCCGAGCACCGCGGCGCAGAGCGACGTCAACCAGCCGTTCGCCACGAGCGACTACCTGGCGGGGTTCTTCACCACCACCCCGTCGAGCTGACTGCCGATGAGCGAGCGCAACCAGGGGCCGGTGGCCCTGCGGGTCACCGGCCTGGCCAAGTCCTTCGGGGCGACCAGGGCGCTGAAGTCCTGCTCGCTGGACCTGCGGTCCGGCGAGGTGCACGCCCTGATGGGCGAGAACGGCTCGGGCAAGAGCACCCTGGTCAAGATCCTGACCGGGGTGCACGCCCCGGACCGCGGCGGCTTCGAGGTGGGCGGGGCCGCGGCGCGCTTCGCCGGTCCGGCCGCCGCGATCCGGGCCGGGGTGCTGGCCGTGTACCAGGAGGTGCTGGCGGTCGGCCCGCGCCCGGTGCTGGAGAACGTCTGGCTGGGCGCGGACGGGGTGTTCCGGCGGCGGGTCGGCGAGAGCGAGAAGCGGGCGAAGGCCACCGCCGTGCTGACCGAGCTGCTGGAGACCTGCCCCGACCTGGACGCGCCGATCGAGGAGCTCTCCCTGAGCGACCGGCAGGCCTGCGGGATCGCCCGCGCCCTGGTGCGCGATCCCAGGGTGCTGATCCTGGACGAGGCGACCAGCGCGCTGGACGTGGCGGTGCGCGACCGGCTGTTCGCGGCGGTGGCCCGGCGCAAGGCCGAGGGCATGGCGGTGCTGTTCGTCTCACACCGGATGGACGAGGTGGACACGATCGCCGACCGGGTCACCGTGCTGCGCTCCGGCGACTCGGTGGCGACCCTGGAGAAGCACGAGGCGACCGGCGCCGAGCTGGTCCGGCTGATGACCGGGGCCGAGCACCTGACCGAGCACGCGCGGCGGGTCGGCGCGGTGGCGCAGGGCGCCGAGGTGGTGCTGCGGGTCGGCGGGCTGCGGCTGCACGAGCGGGCCGAGCCGGTGGACTTCGAGCTGCGGGCCGGCGAGGTGGTCGGCCTGGCCGGGCTGGAGGGGCACGGCCAGGACGTGTTCATCAGGACCCTGTGGAACGGGCCGGCCGGGCCGGGGACGGTGGAGCGGCTGGACGGCGGCCGGGGCACCGCGATCGGCTCCTCCCGGCAGGCCGCGGCGGCAGGCGTGGGCTACGTGCCGCGGGACCGGCGCGGCGAGGCGCTGTTCGGCACCCTGTCGATCCGGGAGAACTTCGCGGCGGCCACGCTCGGGCGCGACAGCCGCGGCGGGCTGATCTCGCGCCGCTCCTCGCTGGGGCGGTTCGCCCCGTACCGGGAGGGGCTGCAGGTGCGGATGGGCCGGGAGTCGGACCCGATCGCCACCCTGTCCGGCGGCAACCAGCAGAAGGTGGTGATCGCCCGGTGGCTGGCCGGCGGCCCCAGGGTGCTGCTGCTCAACGACCCGACCCGGGGCGTGGACATCGGGGCGAAGCGGGATATTTATAAACTCCTTGACGAGCTGACCGGGCGCGGGGTGGCCGTGGTGATGCTCTCCACCGAGGTGGACGAGCACATCGAGCTGATGGACCGGGTGCTGGTCTTCCGGGAGGGCTCGCTCTCGGCCACCCTGCCGCGCGAGCGGCTGACCCGGCAGTCCCTGGTCGCGGCCTTCTTCGGCCGCGAGATCGAGGAGGTCGAGGCGCGATGAGGGCACCGACCGGCCTCAAGGCGGGCGGTTTCAGGGCGGGCAGTGTCAATGCGAGCAGACTCAATGCGAGCACTGTCAGGACACTGCTGACCCGCCGGCCCTACGCCTTCGCCGCGGTGCTCGCCGTGACCCTGCTGGTCCTGAACATCGCGGTGCAGCCCGCCTTCGCCCGGCCGTCGAACTGGGCCGCGGTGCTGGCCTACTTCGCCCCGCTGGCGGTGGCCGCGATGGCCGGCACCCCGGCGATCCTGTCCGGCGGCGGCGGGATCGACATCTCGATCGGCCCGCTGCTGAACCTGATCGACATCGTGATCGTCGCGGACCTGCTGCCCAAGGGCGTCACCTCCCCGCTCGGGGTGGTCTCGATCTGCCTGGGCATCGGGGCGGCGCTCGGCGCGGTGAACGGGTTCATGGTCACGGTGCTGCGCTTCCAGCCGATCGTGGCCACCCTGTGCGCGAACATCATCCTGACCGGACTGGCCACGCAGGTGCAGGGCGACATCGTGCCGCAGGGCTACACCGCGTGGACCAAGAGCCTGGCCGGCTCGTTCGGGCCGGTGCCCGGGGCGCTGTTCACCATCGGCGCCCCGCTGCTGATCTGGTGGCTGCTCGGCCGGACCCCGTTCATCAAGGCCCTGTACGCCGTCGGCGGCGACGACGCGACCGCGTACTCGGCAGGCGTGAACGTCACCGCGGTACGGATCGCGGCCTACGCGCTCGGCGGCCTGTTCGCGGCGATCGCGGGCCTGGCCCTGATGGCCGTGATCAGCGAGGGCCAGGCGAGCAACGCGACCCAGTACACGCTGCTGGCCATCGCGGCGGTGGCCCTGGGCGGCACGGCGCTGTCCGGCGGGCGCGGCTCGCTGCTCGGCTCACTGTGCGGCGCGGCCGCCATCTACCTCATCGACAACCTGCTCGGCGAACTGCACGTCTCCGGCCTGTGGTCCAACGCGGTGTACGGCGTGGTGCTGCTGTTCGCCGTCGTGATCGGCGCCCGGCTGGCCGGCGCCCGAGGGAGGGCCGCATGACCGCCACCACTCCGGACACCCCGGTGGCCGACGCCACCCCGCCGGCCGGCGGCCGCGGCGCGCGCGTGTCGAGCGCCGCGCTGGCCGACCTGCAGCGCCGCTTCCCGGTGCTGCAGGTGGTCGCGCTCGCCGCCCTCTATGGCTACGGACTTGCGACCGTGGACGGCTTCGGCTCGCGCCGGGTGCTGGACGCGATCCTGGTGCAGGCCGCGCTGCTCGGGCTGGCAGCCGCCGGGCAGACCATCGTGGTGCTGGTCGGCGGGATCGACTTCTCCATCGCCGGGCTGATCTCGGCCGGGGACGTGGTCATCGCGCAGCTGTGCGGTACCCAGCACTGGTCCGCGCTGCCCGCCTTCCTGGTGATCCTCGGCATCGGGCTGGTCGCCGGGCTCGTCAACGGCCTGATCTCGTACCGGTTCCGGGTGGAGCCGCTGATCGTCACCCTCGCCGTCAGCACCCTGCTGTCCGGGCTGGTCCTGCGCTGGACCAACGCCTCGGTGACCGGGACCGCGCCGAGCTGGCTGACCTCGCTGACCTCCCCGGTGGGCGAGACCTTCGGGCTGCCGGTGCCGCCGGTGGTGGTGATCTGGGCGGTGGTGGCGATCGTGATCGGCGTGGTGCTCACCCGCACCCGGCCCGGCCGCAACCTCTACCTGGTCGGCACGAACCAGCAGGCCGCGAAGCTGGCGCTGGTGCGGGTGGACCGGGTGTGGATCGGCGCCTACATCATCAGCGCCCTGCTGGCCGTGTGCGTCGGGGTGCTGCTGGTCGGCTACTCCGGCTCGGGCGACCTGACCGTCGGGGATTCCTACCTGTTCCAGTCGCTGGCCGCGGTGATCGTCGGCGGCACCATGTTCGGCGCCCGCGGCGACTACTGGCGCACGGTGCTCGGCGCGCTGGTGCTCTCGGTCCTCGCGCTGCTGCTGAGCGCGCACAACCTGTCCTCGGCCGACCAGCAGATGATCTCCGGCGGCCTGATCCTCGCCGTGGTCGCCCTCTACGGGCGGGAACGGCGGCTGCGCGACCGTGTCTAACGAGAGAGTTCGAACCTTGACATTCCCCCTGGCGAGAGGGGGTTCCAGCGGTCGCCCGCTGGGCTTCCTGCTTCATCGCCGACCGCCCGCCGGGCTTGCGCCCTCGAGGTCTTACACCGGCTCCACAGGCCAACACGGCGAGCCCCGCCGCTTCGATGTTCTTCGCCGCGTTGATGTCCCGGTCGTGGACGGCCGCGCAGCGCGGACACGTCCACTCCCGCAGGTGCAGCGGCAGTGCGGGCACGACGTGCCCGCAGGTCGAGCAGGTCTTGCTGGACGGGTGGAACCGGTCGATCACCACCAGCTGTCGCCCGTACCAGGCGCACTTATACGCCAGCTGCTCGCGCAGCCGGGTCCAGGCCGCGTCCGAGATAGCGCGGGCGAGTGTGTGGTTCTTGACCATGCCGCGCACGTTCAGGTCCTCGATCACGATCGCTTGATTATCGCGAACGAGCCGAGTGGTCAGCTGGTGCAGATGGTCACGGCGGCGGTCAGTGATCCGGGCGTGCCCACGGGCGACCTTGAGCCGCGCGCGCTCACGGTTGGCCGAGCCCTTCTCCTTACGGGCCAACTCCCGCTGCGCACGGGCCAGCGCGGCGCGTTCGCGCTGCTCGTGCTTCGGATTGGCGATCTTCTCGCCGGTCGAAAGCGTGAGCAGGCTGGTGATTCCGGCGTCGATGCCGACCACCGGGTTCGGCGCGTCGGGCAGCACAGTGATGCGCGGGTCTTCGCAAAGCATGGACACGAACCAGCGCCCGGCGCTGTCGCGCGAGGCGGTCACCGTCGTGGGTTCCTCGCCCTCGGGCAGCGCACGCGACCACACGATGTTCAGGGGCTCGCGCATCTTGGCGAGGGTCAGCTTCCCGTCCCGGAAGGTGAACGCGGAACGGGTGTACTCCGCCGACGCCTTGGACTTCTTACGCGACTTGAAGCGCGGGTGCTTCGCCCGCTTCTGCCAGAAGTTCGCGAACGCGACCTGCAGATGACGCAACGCCTGCTGCAACGGAACCGAGGACACATCGTTCAGGAACGCGAGATCGTCGGTTTTCTTCCACCCCGTCAGCAGCGCGGAGCTCTCCGCATAGTTAACCCGACGTTGCTCCTGGAGCCACGCCGCGCTGCGCGCCTCCAAGGCCTTGTTGTACACCAGGCGCACACAGCCGAACGTGCGCGACAGCTCAGCCGCCTGCTCGTCCGTGGGGTAGAAGCGGAACTTCAAAGCCCGCTTCACGACATCCTGCGCCATACCCGACACGATATCGAAAACATGTGCGAGAAAGTGGACGACATGCCGAACCGCAAGGGCCTCCTCCCCGCCCGGAAGGACGGGGCCTGCGCCCCTGAACGGTGATGAGACTGCACCACACCGGGCTGAGCGTGCTGGACCTGGACCGGTCGCTGGCCTGGTACTGCGGGACCTTCGGCTTCACCCCGGGCTTCGCCTTCGAGGTGCCGCAGGCGCAGCTGCGCGGAGCCTTCGCGGTCGGGCCGGACGGGGTGGCGATCGAGCTGATCGAGCGGGCCGGCTCGCTGCCGGGGCCGCAGCCGGCCGACCCGCCGCAGGCGAACACGGTGCGCGGCTACAACCACATCTGCCTGGCGGTCGGCGACCTGGACGCGGAGTACGAACGCGTCGTCGCGGCCGGGGCCCGGCCGGTCTGGGACCCGCGGGACTCCCCCGAGCCGGGCGTGCGGATGGCGTTCGTCGCCGACCCGGACGGCAATCTCATCGAGCTGATCGAGGACCACGAGGACGAGGAGCGCGCGGCATGAGCGTCCTGGCGGACAACCCGGGCCTGGGAATCTCGGCCAAGGTGTACCTGCGCGGCGAGCCGGGCTACGAGCGGGCCCGCCAGGACACGGTGTGGAACGCGCGCAAGCCGGACCGGTACCCGGCCGTGATCGTCGTCGCAGAGGACGAAGACGACGTGGCGGCCGCGGTGGACTTCGCCCGCGAGCACGGCCTGCGGGTCTCGGTGCGCTCCGGCGGACACAGCTGGTACGGCGTGCACGTGCGCGACGGCGGGCTGCTGTTGGATCTCAGCAGGCTGCGGGAAATCCATGTAGACGCCGACGCGCGCACCGCAACCGTCCAGTCCGGCGTGGTCGGCATGGACGTGTACGACGCGATCGACGAGCACGGCCTGTTCTTCCCGGTCGGCCACGGCCCGGACGTCGGCCTGGCCGGGTTCCTGCTCGGCGGCGGTTACGGCTGGAACTCCTGCCATCTGGGTCCGGCCTGCTTCTCCATCCTGGCCGTGGACGTGATCACCGCCTCCGGAGAACGTGTCCACTCCAGCGAGACGCAGAACCCTGACTTCCTGTGGGCGGCACGCGGCGGCGGGCACGGCCAGTTCGCCGTGATCACCCGCTTCCACCTGCGCCTGTACCAGCCCCCGAAGGCGATCGCGCGCAGCGTGCAGGTGTACCCGGTCTCGATGGCCGAGGAGGTGGCCCGGTGGATGTTCGAGACCGGGCCGCAGCTGGACGACCGGGTCGAGTTCATCGCGATGGTGACCCCGCCGCCGGTGCCCGGCCACGTCGGCGCGGGCGTGATCACCTCGGTGACGGTGTTCGCCGACACGCCCGAGGAGTGCGCCCGGCTGGCAGAGCCCTTCAACGCCTCGCCGCTGCGTGATCGAGCCCTGTTCCAGGTGGCGGACGAGCAGACCGACATGCACCGGATGGGCAAGGAGGTCGAGCGCGAGACCCCGAAGGGCAAGCGCTACGTCTGCGACAACATCTGGACCCGGGCCGGGGCCGGGCAGCTCTCCCCGCTGCTGCAGCGGGCCGCCGAGTCGATGGTGAACCCGGAGAGCCAGATCTTCCTGTACTGGTGGGGCGCGGACCGCACCCCGCCGCACGCCGCCTGGTCGGCGCAGGCCCCGTGGTACTACGCGGTCTACGGCATCGGCTCCGACCCCGTGCTGGACGCCCCGCACGACGCCTGGGTGCGCGAATCCATCGGCGCCGTCGCGCACCTGTCGGCCGGCACCCAGTTCGCCGACTCCGACCTGGCCGGGCGCTTCGACGCGCCGCTGCAGGCGGAGCAGCTCGCCGAGATGGACCGGCTGCGCGCGCGGCACGATCCGGACGGCGTCTTCCACGGCTATCCGAACGAAACCAGGAAGGACTGACCACCCGTGAGCATCCATCTCAAGCAGGCTGTCCCCGCCGCGCAGGTCGCCAAGGACCTGGCCGGGGTGAAGGCCACGGTCACCGGCGTGATCGCCGACATCAGGGAGCGCGGCGACGCGGCCGTGCGCGAGTACTCAGAACGCTTCGACTCCTGGACGCCGGAATCGTTCCGGCTCAGCGCGCAGCAGGTCGCCGACATCGTCGCGACCGTGCCCAAGCAGGTCATCGACGACATCGAGTTCGTACAGAGCCAGGTGCGCAACTTCGCCACCCGGCAACTCGAGTCGATGACGGACTTCGAGGTCGAGACGCTGCCGGGGGTGCTGCTCGGCCAGAAGCACATCCCGGTCGAGGCCGTCGGTGCGTACATCCCGGGCGGCCGCTATCCGCTGACCGCCTCGGCGCACATGACGATCGTGACCGCGAAGGTGGCCGGGGTCGGTCGGGTGGCCGCCTGCACGCCGCCGATCAGGGGCCAGATACCCGCGGCGACGGTCGCGGCGATGCACCTGGCCGGGGCGGACGAGATCTACCTGCTCGGCGGGGTGCAGGCGGTGACCGCGCTCGCGGTGGGCACCGAGACCGTCGGCCGGGTGGACCTGCTGGTCGGGCCGGGCAACGCGTACGTCGCCGAGGCCAAGCGGCAGCTCTTCGGCGAGGTCGGCATCGACCTGTTCGCCGGGCCGACCGAGATCATGGTCATCGCAGACGACGAGGCCGACCCGGTGACCTGCGCGGTGGACCTGCTCAGCCAGGCGGAGCACGGGCCGGACTCCCCCGCCGTGCTGATCACCACCTCGGAGGCGGTCGGGCGCGCGACGCTGGAGCACGTCGAGAAGATCCTGCCGGGCATGCCGACCCGCGACTACGCCGAGCCGGCCTGGCGCGACCACGGCCAGATCATCGTGGTCGACGATATCGACGCGGCCTATGCGCTGGCCGACGAGTTCGCCTTCGAACACGTCGAGGTGCTCACCGCCGAGCCGCGCCTGGCGCTGGAGCGGATGACCAACTACGGCGCGCTGTTCCTGGGCGCGGGCACCTGCGTCTCCTACGGCGACAAGGTGATCGGCACCAACCACGTGCTGCCGACCCGCGGCGCGGCCCGGTACACCGGCGGCCTGTGGGTCGGCAAGTACCTCAAGACCGTGACGTACCAGGAGGTCGTCGATCCGCAGTCGAGCGCGATGCTAGGCCGGGTGTGCGGCCGGGCCGCCCGAGTGGAGCTGTTCGAGGGCCACGCCCGCTCCGGCGACATCCGCGCGGCGGCGGTGGACGGCACGGAGCCGGACTGGCTGACCGAGGCGCTGGGCGCGGACCGGTGAGCAGTGACACGGTGTCAGTGGGGGCAGAGCCAGTGGGGGTCGCGTCCGTGTGGACGGAGCCGGTCGGCGCCGCCTGGCTGTCCAGTCGCACGGCGCTGGTCACCGGCGCGGGCCACGGACTCGGCCGGGCCGTCGCGCTCGCTCTGGCCGGCGCCGGGGCGCGGGTGCTGCTGGTGGGCCGGGATGAGGCGAAGCTGGCCGAGACCGGGGCGCAGATCCCGGACTCCCGCATCGCCGCGTGCGACATCGCGGACCCGGACGCCGTGGACGCGCTGCGCGATGTCTTCGCCGGCGAGACAATCAGCATCCTGATCAACAACGCGGGAGTGCCCGGCCCCGTCAGGCCGCTCACCGAGATCGAGCCCGCCGAGTGGGACGAGGTCTTCGCCGTGAACGTGCGCGGCGTCTACCTGCTGTGCCGCGCCTTCATCCCGGCGATGACCGCGCGCGGCCGGGGAGACGTCATCAACCTGTCCTCGGTCAGCGGCAAGCGCCCGCTGACCCGGCGCACCCCGTATACGGCCTCGAAGATGGCGGTGCTCGGGCTGACCCGCACCCTCGCCTTCGAGGTCGGCCCGCTCGGGGTGAGCGTCAACAGCCTGTCCCCCGGCCCGGTGCGCGGCCCCCGGATGGCGCGCAACTTCCGGCTGGAGGCGCAGGCCACCGGCGTCACCGAGGCCGAGGCTGAGAAGGCCTTCACCGGCCGGGCCGCGCTCGGCCGGCTGGTCGAGGAGGATGAGGTGGCCGCGGCGGTGCTGGCGATGCTGCGGATGCCCGGCCTGTGCGGCGCCGACATCGACCTGTCCGCCGGGATGATCGCACCCTCATGAACCGAAGCAATACGCTGATGACAGTGGGAAGGCCGCGCCGATGAGCGTCTCGAAGGTACTGGTGGTCGGTGGCGGCATCACCGGGAGCGTGCTGGCGCTCGCCCTCGCGCAGCGCGGGGTCGAGGTCGAGCTGGCCGAGCTGCGCCCCGAGTGGACCGGGCTCGGCCACGGCATCACCATCCAGGGCAACGCGCTGGCCGCATTCCGCAGCGTCGGCGTGTACGAAGAGGTGGCCTCGCGCGGGGTGCCGTTCAACCTGCTGCGGATGCGCAACGCGGACGGTTCGCTGATCGTCGACGTGCCCACGCCACACACCGGCGGTCCGGACCTGCCGTCGACGGTGGGCTCGCTGCGCTCCTCGCTGCACGACGCGCTGGCCCGCGCGGTGCGCGATCACGGCGTGACACTCCGCCTCGGCACCACAGTCGCAGAGCTCGACGACGATGGTACGCGCGTGGCCGTGGAGTTCACCGACGGCTCCTCCGGCGAATACGACCTCGTGGTCGGCGCGGACGGCATCCGCTCGCATATGCGCAAGCTGATCGGCATCACCACCGAGCCCAAGTCGGTCGGGATGACGATCTGGCGGGTGCTGGCCGACCGCCCCGCCGAGATGGACTGCGCAGAGGTCTACTACGGCGGCCCGCGCTACAAGGCCGGGTACAGCCCGATATCGGCCGACCAGTGCTACGCCTACATGCTCGACGAGGACGTGGACACCTTCTCCTTCGACCGGCCGCTGGGCACCGTGCTGCGCGAGCGTTCCGAGGGATATCAGGGCACGTGGGGGAAGATCAGGGAGCAGATCACCGCCGAGACCGAGGTCAACCACACCCGGATCGAGGCGCTGCTGGTGGACGACCCCTGGTACCGCGGCCGCACGATCATCGTCGGCGACGCGGCGCACGCGTGCCCGCCGCTGATCGCGCAGGGCGCCGCCATGTGCGCCGAGGACGCGGTGGTGCTCGCCGAACTGGTCACCGGGGACGCACCGGTCGAAGACGCCCTCAAGCAGTTCATGGCGCGCAGGCTGCCCAGGGTGCGGGCCGTGGTCGACAACTCGATGCTGCTGGTCGACTGGGAGATCCATCCGGAGACCCCCGGCGCGGATCCGGCCCGGGTGATGTCCGCCACCCTGGCCCTGCTGACCGAGCCCGCGTGACGAAAGGACTGGCCATGCGCTCGCTGGAGGAAGAGCTCGAGGACGCCCGGCGCAAGTACCGCAACTGGGGCCGCTGGGGCGACGACGACGCGCTCGGCGCGCTCAACTTCATCGACGACGCGGCGCGGGTGCGGGCCGCGGCGCTCGCGCGCACCGGCCGGACCTTCTCGCTGGCGCAGGAGTACAACCGGGACGGGCCGCAGACCGGGGCGCACGGCCGGGGCAACCCGGTGCACACGATGATCGAATCAGGGCTCGACGCCGCCGCCGACGTGCAGGGTTTCGGCCACGGCTACGGCGGCGCCGACGACGTGCTGTTCCTGCCGTTGCAGTCGGGCACCCGGTGGGACGGGCTCGGGCACGTCTTCGACAGCAAGAAGGCCTGGAACGGGCGCGACTGCGACGAGGCGGTCACCGGGGCGGGCGACCGGATCACCGGGATCGAGCGGCAGGCGGCGGCCTTCGTCGGCCGGGGCGTGCTGCTGGACGTGGGCCGGGCGTACGGGGCCGACGAGGAGCTGCCGGACGGCTTCGCGATCACCGAGGAGCACCTCGCCGGGACCATCGCGGCCCAGGGGCCGGGCAGCGCGGTCGGGCGCGGCGACCTCGTGCTCGTGCGCACGGGGCAGCTGGCCCGCTGCCGCCGCCGCGCGGCCTGGGGCGGCTACGCGAACGGGGCCGCGCCCGGACTGTCCTTCGGCACGCTGGACTGGCTGCACCGCACCGAGATCGCGGCGGCGGCCACCGACACGGCCTGCTTCGAGGTGCGCCCGTACGAGTTCGCCGAGCACTGCCATCGGCCGCTGCACCAGGTCGCGATCCCGAACCTCGGGCTGCCGCTCGGGGAGATGTTCGACCTCGAGGAGCTGGCCGCGCACTGCGCCGGCGACGGCGTCTACGAGTTCCTGCTCGCCGCGGGGCCGCTGCCGGTGACCGGAGCGGTCGCCGGGCCGGTGAACCCGATCGCGGTGAAGTAGAAGCAGTGGATCAGGCCGCGTGCCGGACGAAGGCCGGACGCAGCTCGAAGTTCTCGTAGTAGCGGTGGAAGACGGCCGTGGCCGCGCCGGAGACCGGAGGCACGATCCAAGTCCAGTCCGCGGGCACCGTCCGGCCGGCCCGCTCCTCGCGCCGGATGTGGCTCAGGAAGCGGTTGGACTCGTTGTGGTGGTCCGCGACGGTGACCCCGGCCAGGTCGAAGGAGTGCAGCACGGCCAGGTTCAGCTCGACCAGCGCCCGGTCCCGCCACAGCGAGCGCTCGCTGGTGACGTCGAGGCCGAGCCGCTTGGCGAGCTCCGGCAGCAGGTCGTAGCGGGTCTCGTCGGCCAGGTTGCGCGCGCCCAGCTCGGTGCCCAGGTACCAGCCGTTGAACGGCGCGGCCCGGTAGCAGACCCCGCCGACCTCGAGGCACATGTCGCTGATGGCGGGCACGGCGTGCCAGCGCAGGCCCAGCTCGGCGAACCAGGGCAGCACGGGATGGCTCAGCTCGACCTCGAGGATCGCGTCCGGCGGCAGCTCGAAGGCCCGCGGCTGCGGCTCCGGGCCGCCCATGTCGTGCCCGGGGCTGATCATCAGCGGCAGCGGGTCGAAGGCGGTGCCCGGCTCGGCCGCCCAGCCCAGCGAGCGGGCCTGCAGGGTGCGCGCGACGTGCAGCGGGTCGCCGAGTACCGCGCCGTCCGCACGCAGGTGGCCTGCGTACCGGATCAGCTGCTCGTTGTGGATGCGCGGGCCGCGCCGGCGCGGGGTGTCCGGGGCGAAGATCGTGATGACCGGCCGGATCCGGCCGTGGTTGCCCGCCTCGCGCAGGTGCGCCGCGCACTCGGCGGCGATGCCCTCGGGCGTGCTGACGTGCCGGCGGTCCCGGATGCGCAGCGAGTTCCAGTAGAGGCGGCCGATGCACCGGTTGGCGTTGCGCCAGGCCACCCGCGCGCCGAACTCCAGCTCCTCGGCGGTGTGCTGGTAGGTGCCGTATCGGGCTATCTGACCGCGAGCCTGCTCCAGCCGCGCGGCCAGGAACGAGCCCTTGCCGATCTCTGCGTAGCAGAACTCGAGGAACTGGGCCGCCTCGTCCGGATCCACCGGGGCCGTCGAGTCGTGCCGGGCGGCGGGCATCGCACCGGGCGGCAGGTCCCGCGAACCACCCCCGACCGGGCAGCGACCACCCGCCGCCCCGGTGCCGAACTCCGCGTCCCACTCGCTCTCGCCTGTCTGCGCCTTCGAAGACAACACGGCCATAGTGCGAGTTCGCCCTCCCGGACCTCGTGGGCGCCACCGGAAAAGGGGGCCCACCCGGCCCCCTCGCGTTCCTCGGTCGCCCTGAACTGGCAGCGTCAGACCCGCCCGCTCACCACGAGCGACCGGGCGGATCCGACTGGTGACGAGTAGTTACGTTGGCATGGCGTAAGGGTGGCGCGCTACCTTGATCAAGAGGTCCTCGACCGGCCGTCCGGCGGACTTCGGGCGGACTTCCCCGGCGGATTCCCGCCGCGGCGGCCGGGGCGTCACGGCCGCGCCGCCTCCAGGCCGTGCCGGGCCTCCTCGACCTGGGCCAGCACCTTGACCGGCGCGTTCACCGCGGCGAGCCGGCGCCGTACCGTGTCCACCCGGTCGACCCCGGTGGCGTACCAGGAGCGCTGCAGCTGCACGATCGCGCTGCCGAGCAGCCGGGCCGACTCCTCCAGCTCGCCCTGCTGCACCCGGACCTGGGCCAGGTCGGCCAGGGTGATCGAACGCTGCTTCGCCGCCGAGGCCGGCAGCGTGCGCAGGGTGCGCTCCAGCGAGACCGCGGCCTCGCCGCAGCGGCCGGTGGCCAGCTGGCTGTAGCCCTTGAACCCGGCCAGCCGGGAGGAGTCGAAGAAGTCCAGCCACTCCGGCACCCCGCCGGAGCCGCCGCCCAGCTCGCCCTCCGAGCGGGCGATCAGCTCGTTGGCCAGCGGCCCGCCGCCGACCCTGGCCTCGACCTCGGACTCGACCGCGTACATCCAGGCGCTTTGGATCGAACCGATCGCGCCCTGCGCCTGTCTGCGCGCCTGCGCCATGAGCTCGCGCGCCCGGCGCGCTTGGCCCGCGAAAGCCGGGACGAACGCCATGTGCGTGAGCACCGCGCAGGTGATCGCACGGTCCGCGGACTCGCGCGCCGCGTCGAGCGCCACCGCGAAGTAGCCCTCGGCCAGCCGCGGCTGCTGCAGGTCGAAGAAGGCGAGGCGGGCGGCCAGCATCGCGGTCTCGGCGACCGGGCGGGCGAGGCGGGCGCGCAGCGCCGGGGAGCCGGCCGCGCGCAGCAGGCCGAGGCCGAACTCCGAGTGCGCGGCCACCGGGGCGAACATCGAGGAGGCCGGCACGTTCCAGTACAGCGAGCGGTGCTGGGCGGTGATCACCGAGTAGCCGGTCACCAGCGCGGGGTCCACGCCCGGCGCGCCGGTCCCGGACGCGCCCTGCTCGGCCAGCCGCCCGGCCGCCTCGGCCTGCCGGACCGTCTGCCCGTCCGGGGGAAACGAATACGGATACGGATACCCGGCGGCGCCCTGCCCCGCCGGCCCTGCCTGCCCCCGATTCGCGCGCACCGCGCCGGCTGCGGTTCCGGGCACGGCTGCGGCCAGCCCGCCGGACCCGAGCGCGACCGCGCTCGTCATGAACTGTCGTCTCTTCACCGGGTCGTGCCTCTCGTGGTCGTCCTGCGCCGACCGCGTGACCCCTGCTCCCCCATCCGTCGCGGATCCGCCCCCGGCGGCCCGCGCCCATTCCGCGTCCCCGGCCGGATCCGCGCCCGTGCCGGGCGGGTCGGCCTCCTCCCGAGCCCACTGCGGCTGGAATCCCATCCGCTCGATCGGCACCCCGAACAACGCCTCCAGGACCGCCTGGTACGCCGGGAGGGGCAGCGGCGGATTGTCGCTCTCCCAGCGGCGGACCTGACGCACCGACAGCGACAGCGGACGGCCGATCTGCCGGGAGCGCGCCTCGAACGCGGATGCGAAGTCCGCCTGGGTCCAGAACCTGCGCAAACGCAGCCCGCGCAGCGCGTAGTTGCCCGCGTGGCCGACGGGCGCGTTGGGCGCATCAGGCGCGCTGGGTGACGGCAAGGTCACCGCTGGTGCGGGTATCGCATGGGGCGCGTGGGGCGCCGAGTGTGCCTGACCTTGCCGTGACGGTGTGGCCTGCGGCATTACCCGAGCTCCTTCCTGCGATGTTCACGGTGCGCGTGTGGGGGATCAGCACAGCGTGGCCTGACCCGACACGTAAGGTAGTCCGGATCCCCACGGTCCGTATGCGAATCCACCCGATCGTGGGATGGCGATGTCCGGCGCGTGTCCGCACGGTCGCCTTCCGGCCACGGTGCGCAAGGTCCGAAGACCCGGCGAAACTCCGCTGCGGATATCTGCACGAGATCGGCGCGAGGAGGGAACGATCGCGGCGGTCTGATCGTCTGATCCGGCAAGGGGAGGAAATCCGGCGTCGTGGCGCGGGAAACCCAGGAACACCAGTGCCGCGACGTCCGTTGTAACGGACAGGACACACTCGGAGGGGACTGTGTTGGTGGACGAGATCAAGGCGGCGAACGGGTCGGCGCACGGCGGGAAGGCGGGCGTCGGCGAGGAGGCGAGCGGGGTGGCGGTGCTGCCCGAACGGCGGTCCGCGCGCAACGCGGCGCGCATCCCCCCGGTGGCCCAGCTGCGGCTCGGCTGGCAGGAGCAGGCGGCCTGCCAGGGGTCGGACGCGAAGCTGTTCTTCGGACCGGAGAAGGAGCGGGTGCGCGAGCGCGAGGCGCGCGAGAACGCGGCCAAGCGGGTCTGCGCGAGCTGCCCGGTTCTGCGCGAGTGCCGGAACCACGCGTTGCAGACCCCGGAGCTGTTCGGCATCTGGGGCGGGCTGAGCGAGACCGACCGGGAGATCGGCTTCGGCCGCAACTTCGGCCGCCGCATCCCGCGCCCCCGCTCCGTCGCCGCCTGACCGCTCGGGGAGCGGCGGGGCGAACGGGGAACGGGACGGGAGCGACAGGCACAGGGGAAGGGCCAGGGGAAGCGGGAACAGGAGCGAGAGCGGATACGGAGTCCGGCGGGCGGCAGCCACCGTCGGTCTCTTCGACGCTGCAGTGATCACGACAGCGACGCAGTAGTACGTCGAGGGCGCCGTGGATGTGGGCGCTGCGAAAGTGGGCGCTGCGAAGCACGTGCACCGGCGTGAGCGCCGCGCACGGGATCAGTCCCGGGCACAGGCGCACACACCGGCGCGGCGCTGCGCGCGCACATGAACGCGGGGCTCGGGGGTTCGGGAATTCCAGCAGCGACGCCGAGAAATCCACCAGTGCTCTGACCCCCGTGGCTGTCCGTCAGATGCCGGTCCGCCGCAGCAAGATCCGGAGCGCGCCGCCGACCCACGTGCCCATCCGCCGAGCTCCGGTCCACTGCAGCAAGATCCGGGGCATGCCGACCCATGTGCCCACCCGTCGGATTCCGGCCCGACGCAGCAAGATTTGAGACGCACCAGCCCCTGTGACTAGCCGTCAGGTTCCATCCCGTCGCAGGAAGATTCGGGGCGCGCCGCCGAACCCCGTGCCCATCCATCCGCCGAGCTTCGTCCCATCGCAGCAAGGTCCGAGGCACGCCGCCGGTCCACGTGCCCATCCGCCGAGCTCCGTCCCACCGCAGCAAGGCCTGAGGCGCGCCGCCGATCCACGTGTCCATCCGTCGGACTCCGGCCAGCCGCAGCAAGATTTGAGGCGCGCCGTCCCCCTGTCCCCCTGTCTAACCCCGGGCCCACCACACAGCGGTATCCGGCGGCAATACCACCACCGCCTCACCACCAGCCGTCGACTCCGCCGGAACGTGCACCGGGCCGCTGGCGAGCAGCACCCTGCCCGGAATCGGCAGCTCCACAGCCACATCCCCTGTAATCACGGTGCACGCGAAACCGGGCTCGCGGGTGAAGACCAGCGTGTCGGTCGGCGAGTCGGTCCAGTCCAGCGCGCCGTCACCGAGGGCCGGGTGCTCTCGGCGCAGCCGCAGCGCCTGCCGGTAGAGCCCGAGCATCGAATTAGGCTCCTGCCACTGTGCCTCCACCGTGCCGGCCGCCCAGCGGGCCGGGGCGGGCAGCCAGCCGTCCACGATGTTCAGCGGGGTGAAGCCGAAGGGCGAAGCCGTACCGCTCCACGGCAGCGGCACCCGGCAGCCGTCGCGGCCGGAGACCCCGTCCGCCGAGCGGAAGCGCTGCGGGTCCTGCAGCAGCTCGACGGGCAGGTCCAGCACCTCCTCGAGCCCGAGTTCCTCGCCCTGGTACACGTACGCCGAGCCGGGCAGCGCCAGCATCAGCAGCGCCGCAGCGCGCGCCCGCCGCAACCCTCGCTCCCCGCCGCCGTACCGCGTGACGTGCCGCTGCACGTCGTGGTTGGACAGCACCCAGGTGGACGGTGCCCCGACCAGCCCGGCCGTGCGCAGCGAGAGATCGATGACTTCGCGCAGCGCCCCGGCCTCCCACGGGGTGTTGAGGTAGTGGAAGTTGAAGGCCTGGTGCAGCTCGTCCGGGCGCACGTACGCGGCCAGCCGCTCCAGCGAGGGCGCCCAGGCCTCGGCCACCGCGATCCGCTCGCCGGGGTAGCTGTCCAGGATCGCCCGCCAGGAGCGGTGGATCTCGTGCACCTCGTCCTGGTCGAAGTACGGCAGCACCGCGCTGCCGAGCATGGTGATCTGGTTGCTGTAGCCGATATCGGGCAGATCTGGGTGCTTGATCATGCCGTGCGCCACGTCCACCCGGAACCCGTCCACGCCGCGGTCCAGCCAGAACCGCAGGATCTGCTCGAACTGCGCCCGGACCCCCTCGTCGCGCCAGTTCAGGTCGGGCTGGGCGGGGTCGAACAGGTGCAGGTACCACTCCCCCGGCGCACCGTCGGGGTCGAAGGTACGGGTCCAGGCCGGGCCGCCGAAGATCGACTCCCAGTCGTTCGGCGGCAGCTGCCCGTCCCCGCCCTTGCCGGGGCGGAAGATGTACCGGGCCCGTGCCGGTCCGCCCGCCGCGTCGGCCAGCGCCTCGGCGAACCAGCGGTGCCGGTCCGAGGAGTGGTTGGGCACCAGGTCCACGATGACCCGCAGGCCGAGCTCGTGCGCCTCGGCGATCAGCGCGTCGAAGTCCCCGAGCCTGCCGAACTGCGGGTCGACCGCGCAGTAGTCTGCGACGTCGTAGCCCCCGTCTGCCATCGGCGAGGGATAGAACGGCGTGATCCACACCGCGTCCACACCCAGCGCCCGCAGGTAGGGCAGCCGGGTGCGGATGCCGAGCAGGTCGCCGATCCCGTCGCCGTTGCCGTCGGCGAAGGAGCGGATGTAGACCTGGTAGATCACCGCGTCACGCCACCAGCCCTCCGGAGCACCGGAGGAGGAGGCGGACGGCGCGGTGGCGGACGCGGGCAGCGTCGGCTGGGCCGGGGCCGCGGGGAGCGTACGGGCGGGGCCGGTCACGGTCATGGTTCCAGTGTCATCTCTAGAGTGCTGCGCGGGTGTCGCGAGGTCCCGCGGTGCAGCAAACCCTTGTCGCAGTGTTCGTCGTCGCGGTGTTGCGTGTTTCTGCGTTCAGTGTCGTGATGTTCGATATATCAGGCTCGGGTGCTGTCGTGTCCGAACTTGTTGAACTCGATATCATCTACCCGGTCAAGATCGCAGTCGCGCTCAATCCGCGGACGAGTTGCTCGGCGGTCTGCTCGGGGGTGAGCGCGGAGGTGTCGAACCACCAGCCGACCTCACCGAGTTCCCGCCGCAGGTCGGCCTCGAGCTGGCGATAGCCGTCGAACTCCCAGGACTCGTCGGGCTCGCGCGTCGCGTTGCGCTGCCGGCAGACCTCCGCCCCCGGAGCAAGGGTGACGAGGCGGACCGGGCGCGGCGCCAGCAGGCCGACCAGGAAGTCCAGCTGCGCCCGGCTCACCGCGAGCTGGTCCATCAGCACCGTGAAGCCGAAGTCGACGAAGTTGGCCGCCGGCGAGCAGAGGTTGCGGTCGCACAGCTCCGCCTGACGTTGCGCCTCGTCCCGCGGTTCGCCCGCGAACCACACACGACCACTCAGGATCATCTCGTTCACGTCGTCGGCCTTGACCTGCGCCGCGCGGGGCAGCAGCCGGGCGGCCAGCCTGGTCACCGTCGACTTCCCCGCGCCCGGCATGCCCGACACGATCACGCATCCGGACAGCTCGGCCGCGGTCATGGCCGCGCCACCCTTCCAACTATGGGTCCAACGTGGGCGAGGATCGCCTCGGCCACTTCTTGGGCCGTCTGCCCGTCGGTGCCGACGCGCAGGTCGCCGAGCCCCGAACGTTCGAGAGCTTCGGCTTCCGTCGCCGCCTGGTCGGCGACGTCGAGCAGGTACGCGGCGGGACGTCCGTTCAGCGGGTCGCCCGGTTGGGACCAGCTGCCGCCCTGCCCACGCGACCTGATCCGGCGCGTCAGCTCGTCACGTCCGGCGTGCAGGCGGCACACCGTGACGGTCGCCGCCGGGAGTGCCTCGATGTACCTCTCCACCGCCGTCTGGTCCTCGGCCGGGCCGACGACGGTGAGGCACTGGGCTCCGGCTGCGCGGAAGGTCCGCCAGAGGGCCGGAAGAATGCGGGCCTTGAGCCGGTGGTTGCGGGGATCGTCGGGCGGCGCGGGGCTGCAGAAGCCGATCTGGTCGAGATCGACGTACGCTCCGGCGAGCCCACTGCGCAGGGTCTTCAGGTAGACCTCGAAGCCGATCGTGGACTTGCCGACGCCGGTCACGCCGCACAGCCAGAGGATCTGTCCGTCAGCGGCGGTCGCCGCAGTACCGCCGTGCGGCTGCGCGACTTCGGTGGACGGGTCCAGGTGGTCGAGCGCGGGCCAGTCTCCGATGCGGTCCCGGACCAGCCCGGCTACCTCGTCTGCCGACAGGCCGGTGGTGTCGATGCATACGTCGGTGAAGTCGCTCGCGCCCATCGCATCGGCTTCACGCAGCGCTTCCGGTACCAACTCCGCTGCGCCCTGGCGGCCGACGAGGCGCCGTTCGAGCTCGGCACGCTCGACGCGCAGCCGACACACCGTCAGCACAGCCTGCGGGATCTTGTCGACGTACACGCCGTGCGCAGGATCGACGACGCCGGATACGACGACGCAGCGGGCGCCCGCCGCCTGGTAACCGGCCACCACCGCGCCGAGATTCTCCGCCTGCAACCGGTGCCGTCCCGGATCCGACGCGGGCTCGGGATGGCACATGCCCAGCTGGTCGATGTCGACGTAGGCGGCGTCAACGCCTGACTGGGTGAGTCGGGAGTAGATCTCCCAGGCGACCGTCGTCTTGCCGACACCCGACGGGCCGCACAGCCACAGCACGGGGATCGCGCCGCTCACCGGGCGACCGGCCTGACAGAGACCATGGCCGAGATCGTCACAGCGCCGCCCCCTCGCCGCAACGGGTTTTCCTGCGCACTGGGCGAGAACGTGGAAAAGTGATATCACTATGATAGCTAGTGCTGCACGGGCAGCTTTGCCGCCTGGAAGGGGCGTGTCATGTCGAGGGAATCTGATTCGGGCGCGAGTTCGGCTGCGTCAACGGGGTCGACGGGTTCAGCAGGTTCGACGGGGTCGGGCGCGGGACTGACGTCGGGCACGGTGCGGATGCCGGACGCACCGGTGAGCGAGCGGGCCGCGCGGTCGGTCACGGGCTGGGGGCCGCTGATCGCCAGCGTGCTGGCCGTGGTGCTCGCCATCGTGCTGGAAAGCGCGGTGCGAGGCGTCGCGGCGGTGATCGTGGGCCTGGTGCTGCAGGTGGGCGCGGTGGTCGTGTTGTGCGGCCTGACCGCGGTCGCGCCGGGACAGGCCCGGGTGATCGGGCTGTTCGGCCGCTACTCGGGCACGGTGCGCACCACCGGCCTGCAGTGGGTGAATCCGTTCACCCGCCGCTACCGGATCTCCACCCGGGTGCGCAACCACGAGACCGCGACGCTGAAGGTCAACGACGCCGACGGCAATCCGATCGAGATGGCCGCCGTGGTGGTCTGGCTGGTCGAGGACACCGCCAAGGCGGTCTACTCGGTGGACAACTTCGCCGCCTTCGTCGCGATCCAGACCGAGACCGCGGTGCGGCACATCGCCACCGGCTACCCCTACGACGCGCGCGAGGAGGGACGGGTCTCCCTGCGCCAGAACGCCGACGAGATCACCGGACGGCTGAGCGCCGAGATCAGCGAGCGGGTCGCCCTGGCCGGGATCACGGTGGTCGAGTCGCGGATCACCCGGCTGTCCTACGCCGCCGAGATCGCCCTGGTGATGCTGCGCCGCCAGCAGGCCGACGCGGTGGTCGCCGCCCGCCAGCGCATCGTGCAGGGCGCGGTGGGCATGGTGCGCCAGGCCCTGGAGATGCTCAGCGAGGAGGGCATCGTCGACCTCGACGAGGAGCGCAAGGCCACCATGGTCAGCAACCTGCTGGTGGTGCTGTGCAGCGAGCATCCGACGCAGCCGGTGGTCAATACCGGCACGCTCTATCAGTGATCCCGGCGCGGAGCCGCTGTGAGTGAACGCAAGCAGATCCTGCTGCGCCTCGACCCGGCCGTGCACGACGCGCTGGTGCGCTGGGCCGGCGACGAGCTGCGCAGTACCACGGCCCAGATCGAGTTCCTGCTCCGCCAGAGCCTGAGCGCGGCCGGGCGGCTGCCGGACGGAGTCGGGCGGCTGCCCCGGCGCGGGCGCCCGCCCAAGGAGCCAGACGGGCAGGATGGGCAGGACGGGCAGGACGATTCTCGTGTGAAGGATGGCGCAGATGACTGACGACTCCCCGCTCCGGCAGCCGGATCAGAAGCCTGACGAGCACGGCCTGCTCGACGTCGGCGACGGCAATCACGTGTACTGGGAGGCGTGGGGCGATCCGGGGAACAAACCGGCGCTCATCGTGCACGGCGGGCCGGGCAGCCCCATGCGCGGCGGACGACCCCGGCTGGTCACCCCGGACCGCTACCGCGTGGTGGTCTTCCACCAGCGCGGGTGTGGGCTCAGCACGCCGCACGCCGGCGATCCGGCCGTCGACATGAGCGTGAACACGACTGAGCACCTGCTGCGTGACATGGAGCAGCTGCGGGAGCACCTCGGCATCGAGCGCTGGCTGCTGGCCGGCGGCTCCTGGGGCTCCACGCTGATCCTGGCTTACGCCGAGCGGCACCCGGACCGGGTCTCCGAGATCGTGATCCCCTCGGTCACGACGACCCGGCGTTCCGAGGTCGACTGGCTCTACCGGGGCGTGGGGCGCATCTTCCCCGAGGCCTGGGACCGCTTCCGGGCGGGGGTGCCGGAAGCCGACCGGGACGGCGATCTGCTGAGCGCGTACTTCCGCCTGATGGAGAACCCTGACCCCGAGGTACGGGCCAAAGCCGCGATCGACTGGCTCACCTGGGAGGACGCGGTCATCTCACTGGAGCCCAACGGCACGCCCAACGCGTACACCAACCGGGCGGACGACGCGAAGCTCGCCTTCGTGCGGATCTGCGCGCACTACTTCTCCAACGGCGCGTGGTTGGAGGAGGGCGCGCTGCTGCGCGACGCCGGACGGCTGGCGGGCATCCCCGGCGTGCTGGTGCACGGCCGCCACGACCTCGGCAGCCCGATCATCACCGCCTGGGAGCTGGCGAAGGTGTGGCCGGATGCGCAGCTGGTCGTCATCGAGGACTCGGGGCACACCGGCAGCGCGGCGATGAACGAGGCGCTCAGCGAGGCGATGGACCGCTTCGCGGCGAAGTAGGAGGAGAAGTAGCAGTAGCCGCGCCACCACTGCTTTCCATCGGGTCGGCCGCGACGCCTATCTCAAGGCGGCGCGGCCGGCCTGACGGAGCAGCAGTTCGGACAGGTCGCCGGGGCCGGGGCCGGCGGCCGCATCGAAGGTTACCGGGGCGCCCTCGGGGATCCACGGCAGCCGCGCCGCGGTGGTGACCGCACTGGCCAGTTCGACCACCTCGGGGCGGTCCAGCGCGGCCGCGTCGAGTTGCGGGCAGCCGCCCTGGTCGGCCAGCGCGCGGTCGTGGCCCAGGTCCACCAGGGCGCCGACCCGGCCCGCGATCAGGTCGTACCAGCCCTCTGCCAGGGAGCCGCCGCCCCGGCGCCGTGCGCCCCGGCGGTCGGTGATCGCCACGACGATCCGGTCCGCGGGCAGGCGCACCTCCGCGATACAGGTCAGGGCGTCGATGGTGCGCTGCAGCGAGGCCTCGCCGCTGTCCGTCACCCACACCGCGGCCGTGTTGAGGAACGGGGTGGCGAACCAGGACCCGATCGCGGAGAGCGGACCGCCGACGGCCTGTGCGGCCAAACGCGCGCCCTCGAGCGCGTCCCCGTCCACGACCGCGACGCGCAGCGAGGGCAGGACCGGCAGCCACCAGCGCGGCCCCGGGTCCCCGCCGAGGTACGACCCGGAGGCCGGGCCGGTGTCGGTCAGCACCCACAGCGGGCCGGGCCCGGCGACGGTCAGGTGCGAGGTCGCCGCGTCGGTGAGCTGGGCCAGATCCGCGTCGGCGCCGGCCAGCGTGCCGCGGTATCCGGCCAGGGTGCCGGTGCCGGAGGAGGCCGCGGTGGTCACCCAGGCGGGCCACGGGGTGTGGCCGCGGGCCGCGCAGTCCAGGACCGCCGTGCCGCGGGCGTCCCCGGGGACGGCGACGGTGTGCCGGTGCAGCGTCGCGGCCAGCAGCGCGGCCACGGTCGTGCGGCCGACTCCGCCGTTGCCGGACAGCACCGGCACCACGAGCCGGCGGTCGGGGGCCAGCATCAGCGCGCCGCCCGCCGGGGCCCCGGCCGGATTGGTCTGCTGCCTCGCCGGGTTCGCCACGGTGCCCGCCTCTCGTACGTTCGAATGAATCGCGTGGTCGTGTGACTGGGTTCGAGCGGACTCGCCGCTCGGCCGCCTGGCCGCCCGGCCGGTCAGCGGCGCAAACCCTCGATGAGCTCTGACACGACCGCGCCGGTGCTCGGGTGCAGCTCGGTCTCGCCGTATCGCTGCCAGGCACGCACCTTGAGGTCGGCGATGACCGTGTGCAGCCGTTCCTGGTCGCCCTGCGCCGCGATACCGCGGATCTTGATCTGCACCAGGCGCTCGTCGTCGGGGGCGCCCAGCAGGCCCTGCTCCGCCGCCCACTGCGCGCCGAGGGCGTCGCCTCGGGCCAGCCTGCGGGAGGCCAGCCGGAAGGCTGCGTCGGCGATCACGGCGGGCACCTCGGTCTCCTGGGTGCCGAAGCCGAGCCACGAGTAGCGGCCGGGCGGACGGTCGGCGAGCAGCTCGCCGCGCACGAGTTCGAGCCCTCGGGCGAGAGCCGCGTCGGCGGCCTGGAGCTGGCCGTCGCGCGGGTCTGGTCGGTCAGCTCCGTTGCCACCGTCTCCGTTGCTGTCATGGCCGTGGGCGCCCTGGCTCGTGGCGCTGTGCCCATTGCCGCCGTACCCGGCGGCGGCGTACCCGTTGCCGCCGTGTCCGTTGCCATCGCTGCCGATACCGCTGTACCCGGTGACGCCGGTTGCGTCGCTGAGGCGGCCCGCGTCGCGATAGGCGGCCTGGAACTCGTCCCAGTCGGCGCGCACGTCGTCGGTCAGGTTCACCATTCCGTCGGCCGCGATGCGCAGGCGCGGGCCGCCGGAGCCCTCGCCGAGCCAGTCGCGCATGTCGCGCAGCATCCGGTCGCGGGCCGCGGGCGTGATGCCGCGCGGCCACAGCGCGCGGGCGAAGACCGGCGCGGGCAGCCCGGCCCGGTGGAACAGCAGCAGGACCAGCGCCTCGGTGAACAACGGGCCGCGGGCCGCGTCGGCGGGGCCGACCCCGGTCAGCTCGACGGGTCCGAGGATGCACGCGCGCACGCCCGCCGGGCGGTCCAGCAGTTCGATGCCACCGGCCAACGGGGCGTCAGACGGACGGTAGGCGGGTGCGTGGCGGGGCGCGGCGGCGGCGCGGAACAGCGCGCCGAGGGCCGCGGCGAGGGCGTCGGGCAGCCGGGCCGCGGCCATGTCGCCGAGGATGCCGGGGACGCGCAGCCGGCCGACCGGGTCGACGCTGAAGACGGTGAAGTCCGGCCACGGATGATCGGTGCCGACCAGTGCGGTGGTGCTGCCGTCCGCACCCGCCGTCAGGTTCCTGAGCCGGACGGTCTCCTGCGGCCCGACGCTCTCCGCGATCAGCAGCCTGACCAGGTGCGGGCCGGTGGCGGCCGCCTCGTACTCCAGGGCGGTCAGCGCGGCGCCGACGTCGGGGTGCACCCGCAGCCGCTCCGGGGCGAGCAGGGCGAGTTCGGCGGGCAGCCCGACCGCCTCGATCCGGATCTGGTCGGCCCACGGCGCGGCGGCCAGGGTCGCGGCGGCGGCGGCCAGGACCGCGCGGCGCTGGCGGACTGGGCCGGTCAGCGCAGTGCACCGTCCGGCCGAGGCCTCGAGGTTCACCAGGACCTGCTCGTCGCCGGCCATGCCGATGGCCAGCAGCAGCGGGTACGGCACCGCCTGCCGCCGCCCGGTTATGGACCCCGTGTCGGACACAGCCGCGGGCGCGGGCGTGTCGCGGGCGTAGCGCCACTGCTGTCCGGCCACGAGCGCGGTGAACGGCGCGGGGGCCCGCACGTCCGCCGGGTCGAGTGTGAGGTACATCGCGTCCGGATCGGTGCGGGCGTTGCGCACCTCGGGCGGCACCCGTCCGGCGGTCTCGCAGGCGCCGCGCAGCGCCCGCATGGCGCGGTCCACGAAGTCGACGGTGTCGCAGGAGGCCGCGGCGCGGATGGTCCGCTCGACCTCGGCGACGGCCGGGTCCGGCGGCACGGCGAACGCGGCGTCGGGCTCGTCGCGGCGACGGCGGCGGGCGGCGGCGGTCAGCCCGCCGAGCAGCGCGGCGGCGAGCACCGGCGAGCCGATCAGCGCCACATACGGCAGCACGTCGGCGATCGAGTGCAGAACGGAGCCCTCGGCGGCGTGCTCACCCGCCGGCTCGTGCTGCGGCACGGCGGGCCGGGAGGCGACCGGGTGCGGGATGGTGCTCGACGGCGTCTGCACACCGGGCAATGCGGAGGTTTTCGGCGCGGCGCCGTTGATTCCGGACGAATTGGGGCTCGAAGCACTTGAGGGGGCTGACGGAGTCGCGGCGGTGGTGTGCGAGGGCGCGCTCTGGCCTGGTGCAGCCTGGCCCGGTGCAGTCTGGGTCGGGGCGCTGCTCTGCGGGGGCGCGGTCTTCGCCGGGGGCTGGGCCTGCGAGGAGGTGGGCAGTTCCTCGCTCAGGCCGGGCCCGTTGGCGTCCGCGGGCATGACCAGGACCCAGCCGGGCCGGATCAGGCTCGCATGCTGCAGTTCCGTGCCGTCGGGCTGTAGCCGGCCCTCGTTGAGCGCGAAGATCTCCCGGTAGCGGCGGCCGTCGCCGAGATAGCGCTGGGCGATGTCCCAGAGCGAGTCGTGGTGCCGGCCGCCCGGCGGCTGCACGACGTAGTACTTCAGTGCGGTCAAGCCCGCCGCCTGGGCCGGCGATCCCACCGCGTCGCCGGTCGTCAGGGACGCGGCGGTGAACGAGGCGGTGCTGACGTGCGGCGACGTGCCTCCGGTATCAGCGGTGTCGGCGGTGCGTGCCGGGGGCACGGAGGGCATGAAGCTCATCGGCTGCGCACGGACGCCGTTGAAGGCTCCGCTGTTCATGGTGGCGCTGTTCACGGTGGCGCTGCTCAGACCGATACTCGCGGACGCGGCTGCCACGTTCAGGTTCGGGCTCACGCCCGCCGCCGCGACGGCCACCGGGCGCGCGGAGGCGGTGGGCACGACGGTCCCGGCCACCGAGGTGCTGATCGCCACGGCGACGATCGCGCGCGCGATGCCCCTGCTCAGGGCCGCTCCGGGGATCCTGGTGGGTATCTCGATCCCGGACAGCGCAGAGCGGATCTCGACGATCACGCAGGCCGAGAACTGCGCCCAGAGGAACCAGGCAGCCAGCGCGCCCCAGCGGGCCAGGGTGTGCCCTGTCCAGGGGTCGTGCGGTAGTCCGTGCGGCAGCTGAAGGCCGGCCAGCGGCCAGCCGATCAGGTAGGCCAGGCCCAGGGGCGCGCCGAGGACCAGGCAGCCGAGCAGGACCCAGGCCGCCAGCGCGACGAGGGCCGACCGTTCGGACCGCTCAGTCAGTCGGTCCGGCACACGCATCGTCCTCCCCCTGCACTACCGAGGGCTGCCTGTCACAGCGGGGCGGACCCCGCCGTGCTCCCCCTTGGACACGGCTTCCAGGGCCCTGACTTCGATCGGCCACCCGACCATCGCAGAGCACCGATCCGCAAGCTACCAGCGCTACCCTGGGCAGACAAGACGTGCGCCGAGCGTGACGCGCGGCAGGTCGCCTGCGCCGCGGCCTGCCCCTGTGCAACACTGCGCTCGTGGCGCCACAAACTCGGGACCGAGAACTGCGGGGACGGGGCCAGCACGGCACGGGCAACCGCCCCGGAGAAGGAGACGGGAACGTGGCGACTCGCCCCGGGGCCAGGCTGTCGACGTCCTCGGCTCCGGGCGGGTCCGGCGGCGGCCTCGCGCTCTGGATCCGGCAGCGGCGCACCCGCTCGCACCTCGCCTTCCTGCCCAAGTGGACCGCCAAGCGCCCCGAGCCATTCGGCGTCGGCGGGCTGCACTGGCTGCCCGCGCCCACCGGCTCCCGCGACCCGGCCTTGCTGCTGCACGGCGGGGCGGGCGCGATCCTGGCCGTCGCGGAGGTCTCCCCCGGGGTGCTGCGCGGCCCGGAAGCCAAGAACCTCGGCGTGCGGCTCGGCGACGTGCTGGTACGCAGCAGCGCGGCCCCCATCCCGCTGTCCCGGCTGCAGATCCTCAGCCAGGTGCCCGGCCCGGCCGGCCGTACCCGTGCGTACGTGATCGCCGCGCTGGCCTACACCCCCGAGCTGGTGACCCAGGCGGCCCGGTTCGCCCAGGGCGAGCGGGGCCTGACCGCCATCGCGGCGCAGGCGGCCGCCGAGGTCTTCGCGCAGCTCGGCGCGAACGGCACGACCGGCGCCCGGCTCGGCCCGCTGGTCCCGCTCGACCGCACCGCGGTCACCGCGCTGCTCGGCGCGCTGGTGCTGCCCGGCCGCGGGGCGGTCGGCCCGCGGCCCGGCGAGAGCGCCTGGCAGCCGGACGAGGTGGACGCGACCGCGCCGCGCTCGGTGGCGATGACCGGTCCGGTCGGCCCGGCCGGGCAGCCGTCCACCTGGTGGCACGCGACCGGCTGGGTCAAGCGCTGGCCCCGGGCCGTGGGCGGGCTCGACGCGGCCGCCTGCGCGGCGTTCCTGCCGCCGGGGGTGAGCGGCGCGGCCTCGGTGGTCCTCGGCATGGCGGGCCCGCCCGGCGACCGCGGCCCGGCCATGGCGGGCTACGTGACCGTCTCCGGGCACGACGCGCACGAGGTCGAGCTGGCCCGGGCGGCGACCCACGCGGCGGCCGAGGAGCGGGACGGCTTCGTCGAGTTCTGCGACCGCCGCCACCACCTCGCCTTCGCGAACACCCTGCCGCTGGCGACCGGGCTGCGGGTGTAGCTACTACGCGCCACCTGGATGCCACGGCAGTCGGTAGGCGCGATACGTGTTCACGCCCGCTGGGAACTGCGCATGGAACAGCAGCTTGCCGGACGGGCTGAACTCGGAGATGTAGGGCAGGTTGCCCCAGCCGACGAAGAAGTCCCCGTTGCGGGTGGTCTGCGCGTTGCCCTGGGACGTGGCGAGGAGCCCGTCGGGCTGGTTGTCGGACTTCACCAGGGTGGCCGTCCCGGTCTTGAAATCCAGCTTCACGGTGACGACCCGGCTGTAGGGCAGCATGGTGACAGGACCTGATGACTCGTCATCGAACACGGTGTACTCGTCGTGGCCGACCACCTCGGGGTCGTGCTGGAACGCGAAGATCGAGCCCGCGTTGTCCAGGGTCTGCCCGGGGGCGGCCGCGAGCGTGAACGTGCTCTGCGCGCCGCCGAGCTCCCACATGATCTTGCCGGTGCGCAGATTCACCTTGTAGATCGTCCACGTGTAGCGGGAGCTGACGAGCAGATTCCCGTCCGTGTCGAGGTGGACGGCGTTGGCGTGGAACCAGTCCCACTCCAGGTCCGGCGTGGGCGGCAACGGGCGCCCGGTGTCGGTCCACGGGACGTAGTCCGCGCTGTTCCACTGGAAAAGCACCCGGCCGGTGCGGATGTCGATCTCCTGCACGGCGTTCTCGAGGACCGTCTGGTCCGCCGGGCCGCCGATGGACGTCAGGTCCACGGTCACGTCCTTGTCCGCCAGGATGAGCGCGGTGTTCCAGGGCGTGATGAGGAACTCGTGCCCGTCGGTGGTGTATCCGTTGCCCGCCTTGACCACGGCGATCTGCCGATAGTGGTCGTCGTAGACGTAGTCGGCCTCGGTACCGGGTTGGGATGAGGACTGGAACCAGGTGAGCACCGGTCGGCCCTGGTACGTCTGGGTGCGGAAGTCCGTGGCCACGTAATCGGGCGGCAGGGCGTGGAACCAGACCATCTTGCCCGTGTTGTCGATGATCTCCGGACCGTTCGCGTACGTGTCCCCGGCGTCGACCGGAGCGATGAAGATGTCGCCGTTGCGGTTGTCGGCGCCCTGGGTGAGCACGGTGACCGGGGGCGGCTCGGTCGCATCCGCCGCAGCGTGGCCCGCGGTCGCCGTCAGGCCCGGGATCACGCCGGCCAGCAGCGTCACGGCGACGAGGGCGTGACGCGCCCGGCCTCCCGACCCGCCTGGCACCAACCTGGAGAGCAGCTTGCCTACCACCGTGAAGTCCCGCCTCTCAGCAGCCACGACAGGATGACGCGGACCCGCGGACCGGCCCGCGCAGCACGCTATCAGAGCCCTGTATTCAGCGGGAGCGCCGAGCCCAGCCGCCCGGCCGTCACGGACGGCGCTTGGCCACCGGGACGCGCATGAGGTCCTCGGCGACGTGCAGCTCGCCGTCGTACTGGGCACGGGCCTCGCGCTCGAAGGCGGCCGGGTCCTGGTAGCGCTGGGAGAAGTGGGTGAGCACCAGCGCGCGGGCCCCGCACTCGGCGGCGACGCGGGCGGCCTGGCCCGCCGTCAGATGGCCGTGCTCGGCGGCCAGCGCGGCGTCGGCGGCCAGAAAGGTCGACTCGATGATCAGCAGGTCCACCCCGGCGGCCAGCTCGTAGACGCCGTCGCACAGCCGGGTGTCCATCACGAAGGCGACCGACTGGCCGGGGCGCAGGACGCTCACCTCGCCCAGGGTGACGGTGCGGCTGTCGTGCTCGATCGCGCCGAGGCGTTGCAGCTCGCCGACCGCGGGGCCGCTCAGGCCCATCGCGGCGAGCCGGTCGGGCAGCATCCGGCGTCCGTCCGGCTCGGTGAGCCGGTATCCGTACGCCTCGATGCCGTGGTCGAGGCGGACGGCCGCGAGGGTGCCGAAGGGCTCGTCGGCCAGGATCGCGCGGTCGCCCTGCGCGGGCTCCTCGCGCAGCACCTTCTCGGCGTAGTCGGGCCAGAGCCAGCGCAGCCGGGCGAAGTCCTCGCGCCCGGAGGCCGGATAGTGGCAGGTGACCGGGTGCCCGACGCCGTCCAGGGCGAGCCGGGAGAGCACCCCGGGCAGGCCGAAGCAGTGGTCCCCGTGGAAGTGCGTGACGCAGATCCGGGTGATGTCCGTCGCCGACACGCCCGCGAGCGTCATCTGGCGCTGCGTGCCCTCGCCGGGATCGAACAGGAAGCCCTGCTCGTCCCAGCGCAGGAAGTAGCCGTTGTGGTTCCGGGTGCGGGTCGGAACCTGGCTCGCGGTGCCCAGCACCACCAGTTCACGCATATACGAATGCTAAGGGCGAGCGACGGATGGGGATGGATGGGCGCCTAGAACAGCGTGCTCAGCTTGGCGCCGTCCGGGGTGCCGAGCCCGGTGCACGCGTCCCAGCCCTTCCCGGCCTGGTACGCGCCGTTGTTGCCCTGGATCACGTCGTGCAGGCCGGGCTGCGCGACCCCGGGGGCGACCGCGTTGTACAGGGTGGCCTGGAGCAGGCCGAGCCGCTTGCCGGCGCGCTGGGCCAGCCGGCAGACCAGCGCCGCCCACAGCGGGGCCACCGCGCTGGTGCCGCCGACCACGCCGGACTGGCCGTCCACGTAGATCTGGTAGCCGGTCTCGGGATCCGCGTTGCCCGCCACGTCGGGCACGCCGCGGCCCGACGCCGGGACGCCCGCGTTCGCCTGCCAGCTCGGCGTCGGGAACACGGTGGAGACGCCGCCGCCGGTCGCCCCGCCGTTCGTCCCGTCGTTCCAGACCGTCTCGTGGCTGCGCGCGCCCGCCGCGGTCAGGGTCAGCCGGGTGCCGCCGCAGCCGAGTACGTGCGGGCTGACGGCCGGGAAGTCGCAGTGCGCCGCGCCGTCGGTCTCGGTGTCGGAGGAGCCGCTGTCGCCGGAGGCGGCCAGGACGGTCACCCCGAGCGCGACCGCGTCGGCGCAGGCCTGGTCGAACGTGTCGCGGGCCTGCGCGGTCCAGGCGTCCTCCGGGCCGCCCCAGCTGATCGAGATGGCCGCGGGGGTGGGCACGGCGTGGGCGGCGGCGCTGACCGCGTCCGCGAAGCCCTGGTCGGTGTTGGGCGCGAAGTAGACGACCTGGGCCGCCCCGGGGGCCAGCGCCCCGAGGACCTCGATGTCGAGCACCACCTCGCCGTCCGCGCTGTTCGCGTCCCCGGTGGGGCTGTTCGAGCCGCCGTCCACCGGCACCGCGGTCACCGACGGGGTGGGGATCCCGAGGCCGCGGAAGTAGGTGTCCAAGTCGGCCGGGACGAAGCCGCCGCCGAGCTCGATGATCGCGACGCTCTGCCCGGTGCCGTCGGCATCGGACGGAAAGCCGTAGGCCGCGCCGACCTGGACCGGCGTGTACGAGGTCGCCGCGGCCGCCTCGGGGGCGAAGCGGACGTAGGAGCGGGCCTGCGGCCGGTTGTCGATGCCGAGCACCGCGGTGACCACGCCGGAGAGCGCGTCGGGCAGGTTGAGCGGCCCGGTGCGGTACCGGTGGACTACTCCGTCCGGGGACTGCGGGCGGACCGTGCGGGCCTGGGCGACCTCGGCGCCGAAGGCCTCGGCGAACTCTGACACGGTGCCCGTCACGACCACCCGGCGCGAGCCAAGGTCCGCGTCGACGAGCTCGATGCCGTACCCGGCAAGGGATTCGCGGACCCGGTCGACGTCGTCCGGGTGCGCACCGTAACGCTCGCGCAACTCCTGGCGGGTCAGCCGCAGCAACCCGGCGGCCGCCTGCGCGGGCAGGTTTTCCCGACGCCGCAGGTAGAGGCTGACACGGATGCGCTCCTGCGGGTCGGCGGGGCCGAGTACGTCGGAGTGGGGCAGCTCACGGCGGCGCGAGGCGGCGAGTTCCATACTGTCCATTGATATCTCACGCCCCGTCGGTTGGCGACCTTTTCCCGGCCCGGCGCGCCGCCCCGCGCGCCACCCCGCGCAACCGTACGGACGCCCAAGGTCGCAGGTTGACAGGGTCGGTGAGCCCGGGAACTATTGAGGCTTCGCAGGCCACCCTGGTTAGGGAGCACCTTGATATCCTTCGAGCGGGTGACCAAAAGGTATCCGGACGGCACCGTCGCCGTGAACGAGCTGAGCCTCACCGCCCCCGACGGCGCGATCACCGTCCTGGTCGGCCCGTCCGGCTGTGGGAAGACCACCTCGCTGCGGATGGTCAACCGGCTGATCGAGCCGACCGAGGGCCGCATCACCATCGACGGGGTGGACATCCGGCAGCGTCCGGCGGCCGAGCTGCGCCGCTCGATCGGCTACGTCATCCAGCACGCAGGGCTCTTCCCGCACCGCACCATCGTGGACAACATCGCCACCGTGCCCCGGCTGCTCGGCCAGGACCGGCGCGCGGCCCGCAAGCGGGCGAACGAGCTGATGGACCTGGTCGGCCTGGACCCGGCGCTGGCCAAGCGCTACCCGTACCAGCTCTCCGGCGGACAGCAGCAGCGGGTCGGGGTGGCCCGCGCGCTGGCCGCCGACCCGCCGGTGCTCCTGATGGACGAGCCGTTCTCCGCGGTGGACCCGATCGTGCGCAAGGGCCTGCAGGAGGAGTTCCTGCGGATCCAGGCCGAGGTCGCCAAGACGATCCTGTTCGTGACGCACGACATCGACGAGGCGGTCAAGCTCGGCGACAAGATCGCGGTGCTGCGCGAGGGCGGGATCCTGGCCCAGTTCGACCCGCCGGACCGGCTGCTGGCCGAGCCCGCGGACGCCTTCGTGGAGCAGTTCCTCGGCTCGGACCGGGGCATCCGGCGGCTGACCTTCTACCCGAGCGCCGGGCTGAGCCTGCTGGACGGGCCGGTGGTCGCCGCGGACACGCCCGCGCCCTCCGCCCGTGACGCGGCGCTGGCCGCCGGGACGCCGTGGCTGCTGGTCGTGGACGCCGAGCGGCGGCCGCTGGGCTGGGCGAACCCGGCCGCGCTGCCCGACCGGGGGCCGATCGGCTCGGCCAGGCTGGTCGGCTTCGGCCACTCCTTCGCGGCGGGGACTGACTCACTACGCGCCGCGCTGGACTCGGCGGTGCTCTCCCCGACCGGCTGGGCCGTGGGCGCCGACGCCGACGGCGCCGTGCTCGGCGTGATCAGCCAGGAGGCCATCGCGGCGGCCATCCGGTCGGCGCACGCATACGAGAGCGCCGCGCTGCAGCGGGCCGCACAGGGCACCGCGGAACCCGCCGCCGGCGACGCACCCGTGAAGGTGGCGCCGACGGACGAGGCGGCTGCGGCTCCCGCGGCAGCCACGAGCGACACGCAGGCCGAGGCCGCCGCGGACGACGAGCCGGGATCCGGCGGCGACCGGCCGCTGGAGCAGGCCCGATGAGCATCTTCGACCTGCCGAGCTACATCCAGCACGACTATCTCGGCCTGCTCGGCGAGCAGCTCAAGGTCTCGCTCGGTGCGACCGCGGTCGGCCTGCTGATCTCACTGCCGATCGGGCAGGCCTGCGCGCGCTGGCGGCTGGTCTATCCGCCGGTGCTCACGCTGGTGACCATCGCCTACTCGATCCCCTCGCTGGCCCTGTTCGTCTTCCTGGTGGCCTACACCGGGCTGACCGACACCACGATCTTCATCCCGCTGGTCATCTACAGCCTGGCGATCCTGGTGCCCGGGGTGGTCGACGGGATCCGCACGGTGCCCCCGGACGTGCGGATAGCGGCCGACGCGATGGGCTTCGGCCCGGCCCGCCGGTACTTCCAGGTCGAGCTGCCGGTGGCCGCGCCGACCATCATGGCCGCCGTGCGGGTCGCCGCGGTCTCCAGCATCAGCCTGATGAGCATCGGCGCGGTCATCGGGAACCTCGGCGGCTTCGGCGAGCTGTTCGTGGTGGGGCTGCGCTCGTTCAACCTCCGGCTGGTCTGGCTCGGCCTGTTCAGCCTGCTGGTGCTGGCGCTGCTGCTGGACCTGGCGCTGCGCGGGCTGCAGCGCTACCTGACCCCCTGGGCCGACCGCAGGAGCGCCCGCGCATGAACCTGGTCAACGCGATCCGCGCGTTCTTCGCCAACCCGAACTTCCACCACGGGTACGACAGCATCTGGCACCGGTTCCAGGAGCACTGCTGGTACTCGCTGGTCGCGCTGCTGTGCGCGGCCGCGATCGCGCTGCCGCTGGCCTTCCTGACCGGGCACAGCGGGCGCGGGGACGGCCCGGTGGCGGCGCTGGCGGCGATCGGCCGGGCGATGCCCAGCCTTGGCTTGCTGGTGCTGCTGGCGGTCAAGCTGGGGCTGAACTTCTACGCCGCGCTGATCCCGCTGGTGGCGCTCGCCGTGCCGCCGATCCTGCTGACCACGCACGAGGGCCTGCGCGCGGTGGAGCGCTCGGTGGTGGACGCGGCCCGCGGCATGGGCATGCGGCCGCTGCAGATCCTGTTCCGGGTGGAGATCCCGTCCGCGCTGCCGCTGATCCTGAGCGGGCTGCGCACGGCGGCGGTGCAGATCGTGGCGACCACGACGATCGCCGCGGTGATCTCCTTCGGCGGCTTCGGCCGCTACGTGGTGGACGGCATCTCCGAGTACGACTACAACCAGGTGGCCGGCGGCGCGTTCCTCGTCGCATCCCTGTCGGTGGTCACCCTCGGGCTGTTCGCGCTGCTCTCCCGGCTGCTGGTCTCCCCCGGCCTGCGCCGCCGCGGGTAGCCGCGGGTTCGGCTACTGCGCCGGGTCCGCGATCGGCAGCGCCCGCACCCACGTGCGGTCCTCGGTCAGGTAGGCGTCGACGGCGAGCCCCGCCGCGCCGAGGGCGTCCTCGAACTCCTGCGTGCTCAGGGGGCGGGCGAGGAAGGTCTGCGTCCACCGCGCATCCGGGAACAGGTACTCGACGTGCACGGACCGCACCCCGGGCCCGGTCGGCGTAGAGGACACGATCCGGCCGAGGCCCTCGCCGATCCGCCCTTCCCGCGGCACGCGCTCGTGCCAGTCCTCGCCCTCGCGCTGGATCAGGACGCACCCGCCGTCCGTGACGTGCCGCCGACACGTGCTCAACAAAGCCCGCCGCAGGTCTACGTCCGGCGCGTGCACAAGGAACGAGGCGAGCATGACCACGTCGTAGCGCTCGCCCAGATCGAGCGTCTCGATCGAGCTGCACACGGTACGGGCGCCCGTGACGCACTCAAGCATCTCGGGCGACTCGTCCACGGCGGTGACGGTGAAACCGCGCTCCAGCAGCGGCCGCGTCATCCGGCCCACCCCGGAACCGAGTTCGAGGATGGTGGCGCCAGGAGGTACGGCACCTTCGACGACGTCAGGCTCGTCGCCGACGGGGATCCGTTCGTACAGCTCGACGGCGCACCCGTCCGGCGTGATCGCGCCCGGCCCGGTTCCGCTGTATCCCTCACGCGTCAGTGTGCTCATGGATCTCATCGAAACACGCCGCGAGCGCGTGTGGCGGGGCGCTCGTCGGGCGGTGTCGAATCAGGCGGGCCGGCTCAGGCGGCGGCCACCGCCCGCGCCAGGGCGTGCTCGAGCACCATGACCAGCGAGTCGCGCACCGAGTTCTGGCTGCGCGCGTCGAAGGACATCACCGGCACCTCGTCGCCCACGTCCAGCGCCTCGCGCACCGCGTCCAGCGGATGGGTCAGGTCGCCGTCGAAGGTGTTGACCGCGACCGCGAAGGGCATGCCCTTGCGCTCGAAGTAGTCCACCGCCGGAAAGCAGTCGTCCAGCCGGCGGCTGTCCACCACGACCAGCGCGCCGAGGGCGCCCTCGGTCACGTCGTCCCACATGAAGCCGAAGCGGTCCTGGCCGGGGGTGCCGAACAGGTAGAGCTTGAGCGTCGGGTCGAGGGTGAGGCAGCCGAAGTCCATCGCCACCGTGGTGGTGGTCTTGTTGGGGGTCAGCGAGACGTCGTCGATGCCGGCGGCCACCTCGGTGATCGAGGCCTCGGTGGTCAGCGGCTCGATCTCGGAGACCGCGGCGACCGCAGTGGTCTTGCCGACGCCGAAGCCGCCCGCGACGACCATCTTGACCGGCAGCGGGGGTCTGGCGGTCGGCAGGTCGCTAGTCGGCGTCCCGTGAGCCGACGGTAGTGGGGATGGCGCGGAGCCCATCGATCACCCTTCGCAGTACGTCGATGTCGGAAGCGGTCCCGGACCGCGGCACGTGCACGGCCAGCAGCCGACTGGCCCGGAGGTCCCCCGCGAGCACCCGGACCACGTTCAGATGGAGCCGGAGCTTGACGGCCACCTCCGCCAGGGACAGCGGGGTGCCGCAGACCTCCATGATGGCGCGGCGCTCGAAGGCCAGGGCGCCGATCTGGCCCAGCCCCTCCGCGGTCGCGACCACCTGGGTCTCCACGGGCAGGGCCGCCTCGGCGGCGACCCGGCCCTCGGTGACCATGAACGGCCGGACGGCCGAGGCGCGCTCTGCGCCCTGCGACGACCCGGCGGGCTCCCGCGTGGGGAACCCCTCCGGGCCGGGCCGTCCGCCCTCCCTGGTCACCCCGTCGCTCCGGCGGCGCCGACCGTGTTCTTCAACTCCACGATCAGCTGCGGGCTCAGGATCGCGCCGACCCGGTTGGCGAACAGGGTCATCTCGTAGGCGACGTTGCCGAGCTTGGCGTCCCTGGAGGCCACCACGCCGAGCACCGAGCCGCTGCCGATCGAGGAGACCAGCAGGTGCCCTCCCGCCATGTCGATGATGACCTTGTTGAGCGCGCCGAGTCCGTAGTTGACGGCGGCTCCCGCCGCCAGGCTGGAGATTCCAGAGACGATCGCGGCGAGGCGTTCCGAGTCGGCCTGGTCGCCGGGGCGGGACACCGCTATCAGCAGTCCGTCGGAGGAGACGGCTATCGCGTCGACGACTCCCGCGGTCTCCGCCGCGAAGCGGCTGACCATCCAGGTGAAATCGGCAGCGGCGGCCCGAAGGCCGTCGGCGTCGGTGGTGGAGGCGGTCAAGGCCTCTCTCCCTTCTCCTCGTCGGTGTCCCCGGGGCGCGGCGCGTACTCGGCCGGACCCGGCGGCCGGATCGGCAGGCCCTGGGCGCTGTCGCGCAGCGCCTGGTCCACCCCGGCTTCGAACTCTTCGATCGCCGCGCGCGCCGCCTCGGCGTCGAGCGCCGCCGCCGGAGCGAGCGAGACTCCCTGCCGTACCACGCCGCCGCCGGCCGGCTGCGGGCCGCGCTGGCTGCGCACCCGCCGCGGCAGCGTCGGCGGGCGCTGGGCCATCGAGCCCTCCCGCTCCCGGGAGCCGCGCTGCGGCAGCGCCGCCACCGCCGCCGGCTCCCGGCGCTGCTCGGGCATCGGCGGGGTGGGCACGGTCCGGGGCGCGGGAGCCGCGCCGCCGTTCACGCGGTCCACCAGTTCCGCCGGTCCGAGCAGGAGCTCGTCGGGGACCGTGATCCGGGCGGTGAGGCCGCCGCCCGCGGTCTGGGCGAGGGTGATCGTCGCGCCGGTGCGCTGGGCCAGCCGCCCGACCACGAACAGGCCGAGCACCTTGGTCGGGGCCAGGTCCAGCCGCTCGCGCCGGACCAGGAGCTCATTCTCCTGCATGAGGCGCTGCGCCGTCATCCCCACCCCGCGGTCCACGATCTCGACCACCGAGCCGCGCGAGACGCTGCGTACCGCCACGTCCACCGTGCTGGAGGTCGGCGAGAAGGCCACCGCGTTCTCCACCAGCTCGGCGATCATCAGGGTCAGGTCGCCGATCGCCGCCGGGGTGACCAGCGAGTCGCCCTCGGCGCCCAGCACGACCCGCTGGTAGCCCTCGATCCGGCCGACCGCGGAGCGCACCACGTCGGTCAGCCGCATCGGGGTCGCGTCCAGGGCGGGCTCGCGCTCGCCGGAGAGCAGCACCAGGCTGTCCGCGCCGCGCTGCAGGCGCACCGCGAGGTGGTCGATCCGGTAGAGCCGCTCCAGCAGCACCGGGTCGGTCTCGGTGCGCTCCATCGCGTCGATCAGGGCGAGCTGGCGGCCGGTCAGGTTGTAGATGCGCCGCCCGACGTTGCCGAACATCTCGGCGGTGTTGCGCCGGACGACCACCTGGCGCTCGAGGACCTGGACGGCGGTCTCCTGCAGCCGGTTGAAGGACTCGGCCAGGTCGCCGATCTCGTCCCGGGTGGATACCGCCACGTGTTCGAGCTCCGGCGGCCCGCCCTCGTGCGCCGGGTCGTCCTCGGTGATCCGCTGCAGGTCCTGTTCGGCCACGGTGGCGATCCGGGTGGCCGCCCGGGTCAGCCGCAGCACCGGGCGGGCGATCGAGTGCCGGATCAGCACACTGAAGATCACCAGTCCGCTGAGCAGCAGGATGGCGATGACCACCAGGCCGATCGCGGTCCAGGCCGCGACCGTGGCCTGGTGCGTGGCCCGGTGCACGACGCCGGTGGTGATCGTGCGCTCCATGTTGGCCCGCGCCTGGCCCTGGGCGATGGCCGCATCGGTGACCTGGCGCGAATACGCGGTCAGGTTGTACAGCCCGGTGCCGCCGATGAACACCGTCTTGGTCGCCGTCTCGAACTGGTCGAGGGTGTCCTGCTGCCCGCTCTTCTGGAGCGCGTCGTAGAGCGCGGAGTCGGCGGCCGGGACGAACTGGTCCAGCCGGGCGCCCTGCGCGGCCACGACGCCCTCGTACTGCTCGGCCAGCGGGAACTGGGTGTACGCCTCGGCCGGGCTGTCCGCGATCTCGGCGAGCGCCGCCTCGCGCTCGCTGGCCGCCAGGTCGGCCTGGAACAGCACGTCCAGTTCGGCCTCGGGGACGGCGGCCGGGTTGCCGTTGGACGCCTGCTGGGCCAGGCCCATCGCGCTGGAGAGGTCCTTCATCGCCTGGGTGTAGCCCTGAAGCAGGATGGTGCCGTTGACCGCGTTGATGCCGCCGCGGACCCCGTCGCGCGCCGCGGACAGCGCCAGGACCTCGTCCAGGGCGGAGCGCATCAGGTCGGGCGGGGCGTTCCGGTACGCGGAGAGCACGGCGAGCCGCTGCTGATCGGTGGCCGCGACCGCCTTGTCGAAGGCGTTCACGTCGACCAGCTGGATGTTGCTGATGACGCCGAGCGCGTCCTCCTCCTCGGTGCTGATGTCGTTGATCAGCAGGCTGACCTGCGAGGTCGTGTCCATGTAGGAGGCGGCGGCCTGCCAGGCGCGGGCGGCGTTCACCTGCTGGATCACCAGCGGCGAGAGCAGCGCCACGATCGCGACGGCGGGCAGCGCTACGAGGGCGTCGAGCTTGCGGCGAAATGGGATCCGGTCGAGACGCCGGTCCGCCTTGCGGCTGTGTGCCGGACGTCCCTGTTCCTGCCCACTGCGCACAGCCACTGTGCCTGCCTCCCCGGGTGTCCGTAGGCCGTTCAGGTTAAGGCCGACCGACGTGACACTGATGATCAGACTGCAGATCCGAACCGGCGCCACAGTATCGAATGGAGTACCGGTTTGTCGCCATGCCGACACGCAACTGAGGGGGAGACAATGTTTCGGCCGCATGAACAGTCACGAGACGAAGGCGGACGGGCACCCCAAGCGATACCTATCGGTGATCGAAGACCGGTTGACGCCCCGTCGATCGGGCGGATTGGATTGCGGCCGGGACAGTATTCGCATTCCGCGCAGGGTACGGCGCCCCGCGCCTGAATTCCCCCCCGAACTAAGGAGTCACCGTGAATTCCAGGTTCATCAAGCGGACTACAGCCGCCGCGTCAGCTGCCGCTCTGACCGGCGCGGTGCTCGCCGGGTGCGGTAGTTCATCCTCCTCGTCCAACCCGCTGGCCGGAGGCGGCGCCTCGGCCTCGGCCGGCTCGGTCACGGTGGGCTCGGACAACTTCCTGGAGAGCGTGCTGCTCGCCGACATCTACGGGCAGGCGCTGGCCGCGAAGGGCTACAAGGTCAGCTACAAGCTGAACATCGCCAGCCGCGAGGTGACCTACGGGCTGCTCAAGAGCGGCGCGATCACGCTCAAGCCGGAGTACAACGGGGCGCTGCTGGCCTACCTGGACAGCGTGGCCAAGACCACCTCTCCGCAGACCTCCACCGACCAGGTGGACGCGGCGATCACCAAGGAGCTGGACCCGAGCCTTGAGGTCCTGAACCCGTCCACCGCCCAGGACAACGACACCCTGACGGTGAGCAAGGCCACCGCCTCCAAGTACAGCCTCAAGACGGGCTCGTCGATCGCCGACCTCGTCACGGCGCTGAACGGCGGCCCGGTCTCGATCGGGGCGGCGGCCGAGTTCCAGACCCGCTACCAGGGCATCCTCGGCCTGGAGCAGGCCTACGGGCTGAAGGCCTCGCAGATCACCTTCAAGTCGCTGGACGCGGGCGGCACGCTGACCGAGACCGCGCTGAGCCAGGGCGCGGTGGACGCGGGCGACCTGTTCACCACCGACCCGACGATCACCCAGAACGGCCTGGTCACGCTGACCGACCCGAAGAACATCTTCGGCCTGCAGAACGTGCTGCCGCTGGCGAACAAGGCCGCGCTGAACTCCACCGGGGTCGCCGCGCTCAACGCCGTGGACGCGAAGCTGGACAGCGCCACGCTGCTCGCGCTCGACGTGAAGACGCAGACCGACAAGCAGGACCCGGCCACCGTCGCCAAGGCCTGGCTCAGCTCGCAGGGACTGATCTAAGGAGCGGAACCGGGGCGGCGCGGGCCCGAGGCGGTAACCGGCCAATCGGCCTGCGCCCCTCCCCCGCGCCAAGCCGTCCACGTACCCTGGCGTATGCCATGGCTCTGCCGCCCACCGCCCGCGGTGGGCGGCAGAGCTTTAAACCAGGGTTCGAAGGGACGCACGATGCGTAGCGGTATCAGTGGTGGGGATGCGCGCGGGCGGCCTGGTAGACGGCTGACCGCGCTGATAGCCGCGATCGTGGTGAGCGGCTCACTGGTGGCCACGTCGGCGGGGACCGCCGCAGCTGACACGGCGTCAGGTCCCAGTAATAAGAAAGTGTCCAGCACCGGGGCGAGCGCCCCGGGCTCGGTCACGTCGAACGCCGACTCCTTGATCGTGACTCCGCTGACCGCCACCGGATGCCATACCTATAACTACTGGAGCGGCGCGCACGTCTGCGCCACGGTGAACGGCAGCGGTCTGAACGTCCAGTCGGTGACCGGCGAGACCGACGGTCCGGACACGGACTGGGGCGAGATCTACGACACCTCCGGGGTGATCACCATCTGGGGGCACCCGACCAACCACTACCTGACCGTCAGCTGGGCCTCGGGCGGCGGGATCTGGCTGGCCAACGGGGACAACGTCTGCTTCAGCGACACCACGCTCGGCCAGACCGCCTGCGTGACGATCCGCGCGTAGCCGCCGCTCAGAACGCTCCCGCTCCGAGGAGGACGGCGGCGGCCCGCTCGGCCGCCGCCTCGTCCGCCAGCCCGACCGGGGCGGCGTACGGGCGGTCGGAGCCGAGCACGAAGCGGCTCACGGACTCGGTGCTACGGCTCACGAGGCCGCCGCGCAGCGCCGCGTCGACCGCACCCAGGGCCGCCGGGCCGTACGACGAGGTCTCGAACCACACCCTCGGGTCGGCCACCCGGTCGGGGCCGCCGCGCGCGGCGAGGCGTTCGTGGTGCAGTGGAGCCAGCCCGCACAGCATGGCGAAGCAGACCCGCAGCTCCGGGTGCGCGGCGCGCCCGAAGGCAGCGAACGCGTGGTACACGGCGTGCATCTGCTGGATGTAGTCCACGTTGGCGGCCCACCACGGCGGCACGTCCCGCGACGAGGCCGGGCCGGGGTGCACGAACAGCGGCTTGCCACGCTCCTCCAGAATGCTCAGCAGCGGGGCGCAGCGGGCAAGGCCGGACCGGTCGGCCAGCGCCGTGGCGGGCAGCTGCAGGCCGACGCAGCCCGCGTCCAGCCAGGCGGCCAGCCCGGCCGGGTCCGGCTCGGTGACGCAGGCCGCGGCCCACGCCCCGAAGCCCTCCGGCAGGGCGAGCGCGCCGAGGTGGTACGCCTCGATCAGCGGCGCGGCCTGGTCGGCCGGCAGGTGCTCGACGCCGAGCGGGCTGGAGAGCGACACCAGGGCCAGGCCGAACCGGTCCGCGTCGTTGAGCCTGAGCCGGTGCGGCACGTCGTGGTCGAGCGGGTCCACCCGGTAGTCCGGCTCGCCGTCGAGCAGCAGCGTCCAGCCGTCGAGCCGCGGCGGCCTCGTGCGCTCGCGCAGCGCCTCGATAAACCGCGCGGTCCACAGGTGCTGATGAACGTCTACACGCACTGCACGCTGATCCTTAAGTAACGCCGCGGGTATTGCGCGCGCCCCGGTGACCGGACAGGCTAATCCGGGTCCTGCCACGACCGGGACCGCTCCGGAATCCGTCCAACCCACGAGGACGTGCTGTTCACATGCCAATAACCCGACGATTGTCGCACGCGGGGGCCGTGCTGGCGGCCGTGGCCGCCCTGCTCCTGAGCACCGTGCTGTCCGGCTCCGCCGCCGCGGCCGCGACTGCGGCTGCGGCTGCAACCCCGGCCGCGACCCCGGCCATCGAGACCAACTACCAGAACCCCGTGTCGGCGTTGCAGCCGGTCAGCCGCCCGGACACCCCGCACTGCACGGTGACCGCCATGCAGCACGACTTCGCCAACAGTTACGGCGCCCCGTACGTCGGCACCCTGACCCCGCCGAGCGCCTGCGCCGGCCCGTGGTCGAAGGTGGTGCTGGACTGGAGCGGCAGCGTGGCCGGGCGGCAGTACGACCGGCTGGCCGGCGTCTGGATCGGCGGCGCGGAGGTCTTCCGCACCAGCACCCCGGAGCCGGACCCCGCTGGCATCTCCTGGCACGTGGACGCGGACCTCTCGCGCTACATCCCGCTGCTGCGTACCGCACAGCCCCTGGTGGTCGACCTCGGCAACATCGTGAACGGCACGTACACCGGGACCTATCACATGACGCTGACGGTCACCTACTACCAGGCCGACCGGAAGTACCCGGCCGCCGCCTCCGCCGATCAGGTGATCCCGGTCAGCCAGGGCACCGCCGGGGCCGGCTGGTGGTCGCTGACCGCCGGGCAGAGCGCGACGCAGACGGTCACCTTCCCGGCCAACCTCTCGGCCGCGACCCTCGAGGTCTACGCCCGCGGCGGCGGCTGCGAGGAGTTCTGGTACACGAACACCCCCGACGACTACAACGCGTCTCACCCGTACGGGCTGTGCGGCGGCGGACCCTACCGTGAGGTGCAGGTCGAAGTGGACGGCAGGCTCGCCGGGGTGGCCCAGCCCTTCCCGGCGATCTACAGCGGCGGGATCAGCCCGACGATGTGGCGCCCGATCATGAGCGTGGACTCGCTGCGCACCCAGCCCTACGACGTCGACCTGACGCCGTTCGCCGGGCTGCTCGCCGACGGCAAGCCGCACCAGATCACCCTGCTGCCGCCGGCCGGGATCAGCGACGTGTGGACGATGGACGGCACGCTGTTCCTGACCACGGACCACGGCACGGCGCACACCGGCGGCAGCCTGCTGAGCGACACGATCGCGGCCGCGCCGAAGTTGAGCTCCGGCTGGACCACGCCGAGCGCGGGCACCGACGTCGTCACGACGACCGCCTCGCGGGACTGGAGCGTGTCCGGGTACGTCGACACCTCGCACGGCCGGGTCACCACGACCGTCAAGCAGCACCTGGCGTACTCGAACACGGACACCGTCACCCAGCAGGGCTACCAACAGTCCGTCTCGCAGCAGGACAAGGGCTACACCGAGGTGACCACCTCGACCGGGCACGCGGCCGCGGACGGGAACAGCGTGCGCAACTCCTGGTCCTATCCGATCGATGTGAGCAGCCTCTACGTGCCGAGCACGACCGGGACGGGCTACCTCGTGCAGGGCACGGCCGACGTGTCCCGGATCGCGACGACGGACGTGTCCCTCGGCGGGTCTTGGCGCACGACCGCGCACGTCAACGACCACATCACCGCGAGCGGCATCCTGCAGCGCGACGACAGCGGAACAGTCCTGCAAGCGGACGGCGCCGACGCCGAGGACTACTACGAGCTCTCCCCCGGCGATGGCTGCTACCACCACAAGATCGCGGCCGACCACGGCTATGTGACCTCGGATCAGCTGCTCGGCTGCGGCTGAACAGACCCGACTGGCTGGGCCCGACTGACTAGGCGGCTGACTAGGCGCGGCTGATCCGGATCGTGTTCCAGGAGAGGGCAGGCAGCTCGACCGTGAGCTGTCCGCCCTCGACGCGTGCCCCCGCGGCGGCCCGCGGGACGACCCGGTCGGGCTGCGTGAGGGTGTTGGCGGCGAGGCGGTCCGCGTCGGCGAGCACGGTGTACTCGACCGGGCCGAGCGCGCCGAACGCGCGCAGGTCCGCAGTCACCCGCAGCGGGACGGAGGTGTCGCGGTTGACGGCGAAGATCGTGAGCACGCCGTCCTCGCCAAGCACCACCGCGCTGTGCAGCAGCGGGACAGTGCCGTGCTTGGCGGTGTCGTAGGTCGGGCTCTCGAGCTGGAGCTGGAGCACCTGGCCCCGGCCGTACCGGGCGGCCTCGGCGAACGGGTAGAAGGTGGTCTGCCGCCAGGCCGGTCCGCCCGGCTCGGTCATGATCGGCGCGATCACGTTCACCAGCTGGGCCAGGCAGGCCGCGGTGACCCGGTCGGCGTGCCGCAGCAGGCTGATCAGCAGGCTGCCGACCACGACGGCGTCGGTCACGTTGTAGACGTCCTCCAGCTGGCGCGGGGCGACCGGCCAGGCCTCGGCCCCGGGCGCCTCACCGCCGTTGTTCCACGGCCGGCTCGCGTACCAGACGTTCCACTCGTCGAAGGAGATGTTGATCCGCTTCGCGCTGCGCCGCTTGGCGGCGACGTGGTCCGCGGTCGCCACCACGCCCTCGATGAAGGAGTCCATGTCCGCCGCCGAGGCCAGAAAGCTGTCGACGTCGCCGTCCTGCTCCTCGTAGTAGGCGTGGCAGGAGATGTAGTCCACCTCGTCGAAGGCGTGGTCCAGGACGGCGGCCTCCCAGGAGCCGAAGGTCGGCATCCCCCGGCTCGAACTGCCGCAGGCCACCAGGGACAGGTCGGGGTCGATCAGGCGCATCGCCCGCGCGGTCGCGGCGGCCAGCGCGCCGTACTCCTCGGCACTCTTGTGGCCGATCTGCCACGGGCCGTCCATCTCGTTGCCCAGGCACCAGAGCCGGAAGCCGTACGGCTTGTCCGCGCCGTGGCTGCGGCGCAGCTCCGACCAGGCCGTCCCGCCCGGATGGTTGGCGTATTCGAGCAGGTCACAGGCCTCCTGTAGGCCCCGTGTGCCCAGGTTGACCGCCATCATCGGCTCGACGCCGGCCTTCTCGGCGAAGCGGGCGAACTCGTCCAGGCCGAAGCGGTTGGTCTCCACGGTGTGCCAGGCCGGCTCCAGCCGACGCGGGCGGGCGGGCGCCGGTCCGACCCCGTCCTCCCAGCGGTATCCGGAAACGAAGTTGCCGCCGGGGTAGCGCACCAGGGTGACGCCCAGCTCGCGGATCAGCGCGAGCGCGTCGGTGCGCAGCCCGTCCTCGTCGGCGGTCGGGTGCTCCGGCTCGAAGATTCCGGTGTAGACACAGCGGCCCAGGTGTTCCACGAAGGAGCCGAACAGCCGGGGATCGACGGTGGCGACCGCGAAGTCGGGGTGGAGGGTGAGCTTGGCGTCACGCGGCGCGGCGTCGAAAATCGTCATGCCTCTGTCCTATCGGATCACGGACAGCGGTGCATAGAGGGAAATGTTAACGCTCTCAAAACCTCGCGACGACGTCACCCGGCCCAGGCGGGCTGGACCACCTCGCCGCGTGGGGCGGAGCGGCTCGTATACGGCTCGATGTTCAGCACCGGAGTCTCGGCCTCGGCGCTCAGGTCGGCGACGTGCAGGTCAAGGCCCGCCACCGCGAGCAGCCGGCAGCGGGAGACCGCCAGCCGGTTCGCCCGGTTCAGGCCGGGCCGGGCGAACAGCCCGATCGGCGACCGGCCGTCCGCGCCCCGGTCCACGTCCCCGCCGCCGGCCCCGTCGCACCGCGCCTGCGCCGGCCTCACATGACAGACCACTTCGATATGCGAGAAGTATTCGAGCCCTGCGAGGTCGTCCGCCGTGTATCTTCCCGCATCCAGCCGGATCAGGGTCTCCGCGCCGCCGCCGGGTCCGAGCCGCACGCAGCACAGCGTCTCGGCCGACACCTGCACGACGCTGCCGATCGGCACCGGCGCGGGCAGCGCCGCCCCGGTCCGGCCGCGTTCGGCCGCCGCGCTCAGCCACAGTCCCAGCAGCGCCCCGCCGGCCCGCAGCTGCGCGTCGCAGCCCACCACCAGGTCGCGGGTGGGCCGGCGCACCGCCTTCTCCACCTTGGCGATCAGGTCGGGGTGCACGTGCACCAGCCGGGCCAGCGCCGCCTGGGACAGGCCCCGGCGCTCCCGCCAGGAGCGCAGCTCGGCCCCGAAGCGGTCGAGCGCGGACAGCTGCGGGTTGAGCGGTTTGGGCGCCTGCGACACCTGTCACCCCTGCGGAACGGTTACCGACGGTCAGCGGACCCACCCTATCGAGTTCCATTCCGATGCAGACAAGTGCGTTGTCTGCATCGCAGGCCTCGACTGAACCAGGGTCCTGCTTCTGGAATGTACGAGTGCTCCGCCGACTACCGTCAGTGCTCTGCCGCTGACGCCGGGCGGGCGGCGCGGCGGTACGGGGGCGGCCGTCATCCGACGTCGAGAAGGAGAGCGGTATATGTCCGAACCCACGGAGTCGGCGGGGCAGGAGAGCCTGCAGAAGTTCGGCTACACCCAGGAGCTGTGGCGCACCGTCGGCCTGGCGGACCTGCTGTTCTACGGCCTGGTCTTCATGGTGCCGATCGCGCCCTTCGCCATCTTCGGCCAGGTCTACTCGGCCTCCGCCGGGATGCCCGCGCTGGCCTACCTGGTCGGCGCGGTGGCGCTGGTCTTCACCGCGTCGTCGTACACGCAGATGGTGCGCGCCTTCCCGCTCTCCGGCAGCGTCTACAACTACGCCGGTCGCTCGCTCGGCGCCCCGGTCGGCTTCCTGGCCGGCTGGATGATCCTGCTGGACTACTTCCTGGTGCCCTCGCTGCTCTACGTGGTGGCCTCGGTCGCGATGAACTCGACCGTCACCAGCGTGCCGGTGTGGGCCTGGATGCTGGTCTTCGTGGCCGCCAACACCGCGATCAACCTGCGCGGCATCCGGATGACCGCCGGGTTCATCAAGGTGATGATCGCCGGGGAGCTGGCCGTGCTGGCGCTGTTCCTGGCGGTCGGGATCTGGGCGGTGGCGGACGGCAAGGGCCGGCACTTCAGCTTTGCCCCGCTCTACCACTCCCAGGCCTTCTCCTGGTCGCTGATCTTCGGTGCGGTGTCCGTGGCGGTGCTCTCGTTCCTGGGCTTCGACGGCATCTCGATGCTGGTCGAGGAGGCCAAGGGCGGCTCCCGGCAGATCGGCCGGGCGATGCGGCTGGCGCTGGTCATCGCCGGGCTGCTGTTCATCGCCCAGGTCTGGGTGGCCGCGCTGCTGGTGCCGGACCCGGCCGGGCTGATCGCCAAGGGCGACCCGGCCGGCACCGCGTTCTACGACGCGGCGGGCGTGGCGGGCGGCAACTGGCTGTCCAAGACCGCCTCGACCGCCACCGCGATCTCCTGGGGCCTGGCCGACACGATGGTCGCGCAGGTGGCCGTGGCCCGGCTGCTCTACGCGATGGCCCGGGACCGGCAGCTGCCGCGGTTCCTGGCCAAGGTCTCGCTCAAGCGCTCGGTGCCGATGAACTCGACCCTGCTGGTCGCAGGGGTCTCCACCGGCCTGTGCCTGTGGGCGATCCTGGGCACGGACAACTACGGGCTGGCGCTGCTGCCGAACCTGGTGAACTTCGGTGCGCTGGTCGCCTTCCTGGTGCTGCACGTCTCGGTGATCGTGCACTACGTGGTGCGCGGCAAGTCGCGTAACCTGCTTCCACACCTGGTCTCGCCCCTGCTCGGCGGCGCGATCCTGGTCGCCGTCGTACTCAACGCGAAGATCTGGGCGCAGCGGGTCGGCGGGATCTGGTTCGCGGTCGGGCTGCTCGCGCTCGCCGCGCTGTACGCCTCCGGGCGCCGGCCGGCCATCTCGGGCCTCGACATACCGGAGGCCGGGTCCCCCGCCGCCGCGACCGGCGCGGCGGACCTCGTCGCGGAAGGCGGCACCGCGTGAACGACCTGATCACCTTCCGGCCCAGCCCGGAGCAGTACTCGTACACCTTCGGCGGCCGCGAGCCGGTGGCCAAGGTGCGTCCCGGCGACCTGCTGCGGGTGTACACCGAGGACTGCTTCGGCGGGGTCGTGCAGTCGGTGGACGTGCTGCCCTCGGAGGTCTGCAAGCTGCCGTTGCTGAACCCGGTCACCGGCCCCTTCCACGTGGAGGGCGCCGAGCCGGGCGACACGCTCGCGCTGCACGTGGTGTCGATCACCCCGGCCCGGGACTGGGCGGTGTCCTCGACCTTCCCGCTCTTCGGCGCGCTGACCTCGACGCACACCACGGCGACGCTCCAGCCTCCGCTGGAGGAGCGGGTGTGGATCTACGACATCGACCAGGCCGCGGGCGTGGTGCGCTGGCACGCCCGGCGCACCGAGCACGTGATCGAGCTGCCGCTGGACCCGATGCACGGCACCATCGGCGTCGCGCCCGCGGCCTTCGAGGCGCGCTCGACGCTGGTCCCGGACGCGCACGGCGGGAACCTGGACACCCCGGAGCTGCGCGCGGGCGTGACCGTGTACTTCGGGGTCAACGTGCCGGGCGCGCTGTTCTCCCTCGGCGACGGCCACGCGCGGCAGGCCGAGGGCGAGGTGTGCGGGGTCGCGGTCGAGGCGGCGATGAACACGGTGCTGGCCGTGGAGCTGATCAAGGGCGTGTACACCCCCTGGCCGCGGATCGAGACCGACTCCGAGCTGATCAGCATCGGCTGCGCCAAGCCGCTGGAGGACGCGTTCCGGATCAGCCAGCACGACCTGGTCACCTGGACCGCCGGGCTGACCGGGCTCGAGGTGCTGGACGCCTACCAGCTGATCTCGCAGACCGGGAAGGCGCCGGCCGGCAACGTGGTGGATCCGAACTACACGATGCTCGCCAAGGTCGAGAAGCGGTGGCTGCCGTCGCTGACCGCGTACGAGGGCGTGCACGCCCGGCTGAGAGAGCGGGCCGCGACGGCCGCACTACCCGCGGAGTGATTGTGGTCACTATGAACACCGCCCAGACGACGGCGATCCGGGCGAACACAGAACCAGGGCCGCCGTGAGCCTCAGTCTGCCCCTGTACCAGACGCTCTTCCTGACCGCGCACGACGAGCACGGGGCGCCGCTGATCCACCTGCCCTCGCTCGGGCTCGGGCTGGCCGGAGCGGCGGTGCTGGACCTGATGCTGGACAAACGGCTCGCGCTGCAGAACACCCAGGCCTGGGCGCTGGTCGCCGAGCCGTTCGGCGACCTGGTCACCGACACGCTGGTGCGGACCCTGGGCCGGGACGGTGCGCCGTACCCGCTCGCCTTCTGGCTGAAGGCGGGCGCGGCCGGCATGTACGACCAGGTGGCGCATGTGCTGATCGGCGAGGGGCGGCTGACCGTGGGCAGTCGGCGCAGGTTCGGCCTGCGCCGGCAGGTGCTGGTGCCCACGGATCCGGTGACCCGGGCCAGAATCCAGACGAACCTGCTGCACGTCTTCCACGGCCGGCTGTCCGGCGATCCGGCCTGGGCGGCGCTGTGCGGCCTGGTCGGCGCGCTGCGGCTGGAGCGGACCATGGACGTGGAGACGAACACGCACGACACGCTCACGCGGCTGCGCTGGATCGCGAACACGCAGTACCCGGACTGCGCCGTGGTGCTGGCCGTGATGGAGGACCTGCTCGGCGACACGGCCGTCGCCGCCTATCGCTGACCGCCGCCGCTGGCCGCCGCCGCTGAGGACCGCCGAATTCCGGGCGGCGCTTGAACCCGAAGCGGCGCCCCTGCGTGACAGTGGCAAGCTCCCGTTTTCCGGGGGCGGCCCGGCGTCAGGAGGCGTACATGGACCCTAAGAGCACTGACCGCACCCGTGGCTCGGAGGCACGGCGTGCGGCAGGACGCCGGGAGCGGCGCGACGCCCGCAAGCAGCGCCGGGAGACCTGGAACCTCAGCTTCGAGACCTTCGGCACCCGCATCCCGACCTCGGTCATCGCGAAATCGCCGACGCTGCTGATGGCGGCGGTCGAGGAGGTGTGCTGGCGGGTGTCGATGGACGCCTGGCTGGCCGCCCGCCCGCGCCGCTGGCGGCGGCACGCGTACGCCGTGTGGTCCGCACAGCTGGCCGACCTGGAGGAGAAGCGGGAGCGGCTGCGCAACCTGGTGGAGGCCGAGCTGCTCGCCTGCTGACCAGACCCGGCCTCACTCCTCCACGGGCGCCTGGGCCCGGCCACGCCCGAACCAGCCGGCCAGCCCGGCCGAGACCAGGTCGGCGACCGTCGTGATCAGCCGGGAGGCCAGCGCCACCGCGGTGGCCTTGCCCACGCTGAGCACCGGGGAGAGCGAGGCGACCAGCACCACCTCGCGCACCCCCGCGCCCGCCGGGGCGAACACGACCAGGAAGCCGACGCACCAGGCGAAGGCGTAGCCGCCGATCGCCAGCAGCGCCGTACGCGCGGACGCGGAGCCGAGGTGGCTTGCCAGCAGGTAGACGTGCAGCCCGTTCAGCACCCAGGACAGCACGGCCCAGCCGGTCGCGATCACGATCGCGCGCCCGGAGAGCGGGACCTCCATCGGCGGGCGGCGGGCCAGCCGCAGCAGCCGGTCGATCAGGGGGTTGAGCACCCGCGGGTGCAGCCCGACCAGCAGCACCGGCACGGCCAGGAAGGCCCAGCCGTACTGGGCGGTCACCGAGCCGGCGGTCGCCGCGGCCGCGGTCAGCAGCCCGGCCGAGAGCGAGACCAGCAGGGCGAGCACGGCGACCGTGGCCGAGCGCCGTCGCGGAATACGCTGCGCCTGCCCCAGCTCCATCTGCGCGAGCACCGGCCAGACCGCGCCCGGCAGGTACTTGCCCACCTGGCCGACGAAGAAGATGCGCGAGGCGGCCGGGAAGGAGACCCGCGATCCGGACGAGGTCATCAGCGAGCGCCACATCTGCATCGTGACCAGCAGCGCGACCAGCACGACGCCGAACGCCGCCGCGACGATGCCGAAACCCAGGTCGGCGAAGCCCGCGCGCACCTGCGACCACTCGTCGGCCACCGCGTACCCGCCGAGCCCGACCGCCGCCAGGACGAAGGCGACCCGGAAGAGCGAACTGCCCATCGCCGCCTTGATCCGCTCCGCGGGCGAGCGGCGGCCGGCCGCGGGGGCGGTGTCGATCCCCGAGGGGGCTGAGTCGATACCCGCGGGCGCGTCGGCGTCGTCCATGCAGACGGGCTCGGCGGCAGTGTCGAGCTCCGGTCTCGGTCCAGGCCCCGGGTCGGCCTGCACGCCCCGGCCGGGGGACGGGGGCTGACTCACAATGGTCGTCCGCTCTTTCACGTGGTGAGCTTAGTGGGCCTGCGCGCACCACTATCCTCTGGTGGCATGCGAGTCACCGTGTTCGGGACCTATGACGCCACGGCCCATCCCCGGGTTGCGATCATCGCCCAGGGCCTGCGGGAGCACGGCCACGAGGTGCAGGAGTGCAACGCCCCGCTCGGCCTGGACACCGCCGCCCGCGTCAAGATCCTCGCCCAGCCCTGGCGGGTGCCGGTGCTGCTGGGCACGCTGGCCCGCCGCTGGCTGGCGCTGATCCGCACCGCGCGCCGCCAGCCCCGGCCCGACCTGGTGCTGGTGGGGTACCTCGGGCACTTCGACGTGCGGCTGGCCAGGAGGCTGTTCCGGCGCACCCCGATCGTGCTCGACCACCTGATCGGGGCGAGCGACACCGCCCGGGACCGGCAGCTGTCCGGCGGGATCCGGCAGGTCCTGCTGCGGGCGATCGACTCGGGCGCGCTGCGCTCGGCGGACCTGGTCGCGGTGGACACCGAGGAGCATCTCGACACGCTGCCGCCCGAGTACCGGGACCGCGCCGTGGTCGTTCCCGTCGGCGCCCCGCAGGCCTGGTTCGACGCCGCACCCGAAGCCGACAGCACGTCCGAGGAGGCTGCCGCAGATCACTCGTCCGACCCACTGCGCGTGCTGTTCTTCGGGCTGTACACGCCGCTGCAGGGCGCTGCGGTGATCGGCCGGGCCCTCGCCCGGCTCGCCGGATCTCCGATCGAGGCCACCATGGTCGGCAAGGGCCAGGACGGCCCGGAGACCCGCGAGGCCGCCGCCGCGAACCCGTCGGTGCGCTGGCTGGACTGGGTGGCGTCGGACGAGCTGCCCGCGCTGGTCGCGGCGCACGACGTCTGCCTCGGCATCTTCGGCACCGGCCCGAAGGCGCTGCGGGTGGTGCCGAACAAGGTCTTCCAGGGCGCGGCCGCCGGCTGCGCGATCGTCACCTCGGACACCGCCCCGCAGCGCCGGATGCTCGGCGACGCCGCCGTGTTCGTCCCCGCGGGCGACCCGGAGGCGCTCGCCGAGGCGCTGCTGGGGCTGGCCGGGGACCGGGCCGCGCTGGACCGGGCGCGCGCGGCGGCCCGGCGGCTGGCGCTCAGCTCCTTCTCCGCCGAGCAGGTCGTCCGGCCGTTGGTCAAGCGCCTGGACGAACTCGGCGCGCCCGCGGCGGCTGCCGGTATCGCAGCCTCAGAGATCGCATAGGCTTCGCACGGTTTTTGAAGACACAGCTTTTGAAGACACAGCGTCATGGACACACAGCGTCATGAACACACCAGGCAACGACTGACCGAGGGATCGGGTATGAGCGGGCAGAGCCAGAACCAGAGCACCGAGCAGCCCGGCGCGGGGGGCGCGACCGCCGTCGCCGAGCCGCCGCCGCTGGACCGGCTGGCGCCGCTGGCGCCGAACGCGTGGCTGCGCTTCGACCTGGTCAGCCGGATGATCCCGGACGGCACGGCCGAGGTCCTCGAGGTGGGCTGCGGCCAGGGCGCCTTCGGCGCGCGGCTGGCCGCGCGGTACCGCTACGTGGGCCTGGAGCCGGACGCCACCTCCTACGCGGTGGCCAGCGAGCGCATCGCCCTGGGCGGCCGCGGCGAGGTGCGCAACGCCCGGGTCGAGTCCCTGGACCCGCAGGAGCGCTTCGACCTGGTGTGCGCCTTCGAGGTGCTGGAGCACATCGAGGACGACGCGGCCGCGCTGGAGTCGTGGGCGCGGCGGCTGCGCCCCGGCGGCTGGCTGCTGCTCTCGGTACCCGCGCACCAGAGCCGCTACTCCGCGCACGACGAGCTGGCCGGGCACTACCGCCGCTACGACCGCGCGCAGATGACCGAACTGCTGCAGCGGACCGGCTTCGCCGACGTCGAGGTCCGCGAGTACGGGATGCCGCTGGGCTACCTGCTGGAGGCCGGGCGCAACGTGATCGGTCGGCGGCAGCTGACCTCGGCGGCCGATGCGTCCATGGAGCAGCGCACCAGCGCCTCCGGGCGGCTGATCCAGCCGCGCAGCGCCCTACAGGGCGCGCTCACCCGGTGGGGCACCGCCCCGTTCCGGTACGTACAACGCGGCTTCCCGCGCACCGGAACGGGTCTGGTGGTCCGTGCGAAGCTGGCGGCGGCCCGGGACTAGTCAGCAGGGCCCGGGCCGGGCCGACCGCGGGGCTATTCCCCTCTGGAGCGGACGATCAGGTCGGCGAGCAGCGCCAGCGTCCCGATGATCATGCCGCTCAGGAAGATCAGCACCGTGTCCCCGGCGATCCGCACCGGGTGGACGATCACGTCGTAGATCCCCTTGCCGAAGCCGATGCCGACCAGCCACAGCGCCGGGGGCATCAGCACCTTGAGGGGGTTGAAGTACATGACCATCCGCAGCACCTGCAGGATGTACCGGTACGCGTCCTTGACGAACCGGAACTTCGAGACGCCCGAGCGCTTGGCGTAGTCGATCGGGACGTACGCCAGGTCGTGCTGGTTCGACAGGAACGCCAGCGTGATCGTGGTCACACAGGAGAACCCGGGGGGCAGCAGCCGCAGGTAAGGCAGCGCGACCTCGCGCCGCATCGCCCGCAGGCCGGAGTTGAGGTCCGGGATGCGCTGGCTGACCAGCCGCTCGGCCACCTTGCGGATCAGCCACTTGGCCGGGACGCGCAGCAGCTTGTGCGTGCCCTCCTCGCTGGTGCGGGCGCCGACCACCTGGTCGATGCTGGCGTCGGTGTCCAGCATCCGGACGAGCTCGGGGATCCGCTCGTTCGGGTAGGTCATGTCGGCGTCCGTCCACACGACGATCTCGCCGCGGGCCATCCGGGTGCCGATCCGGCGCACCGTGCCGGCCCCGCCGTTGCGCCGGAACGCGACCACCTTGAGGCTGGGGTACTCCTCCTCGGCGGCCGTGAGCACCTGCAGGGTCTGGTCGGTGGAGCAGTCGTCCACCGCCAGCAGTTCGTAGCGGTAGCCTGCGCCGTCCATGGCCGCGCAGATCCGCTTCACCTCCATCAGCACGTGGGCGTCCTCGTTGTAACACGGCAGGACGATCGTGACGTGCGGAGCGTCACCCTCGCGAGGCGACGGGGCGTGCGCCGCGATTTCGGCGGAGGCCGGCTGGGCCGGATCTGTGAGCAACACGCGTGCGGGTTCCCTTCCTATAGGACCGTGGGCGGACCAAGGGTAGTGAGCGCTGCTACCGTTTGGCCACGCAGCAGCCTTGGGCCGGGCGCCCGATTTCCCGACTTAGGTTGCCTTCATCCGGCTCGGCTATCTTCGCTCGTTCCCGACCGTCTCCCGCCGCCGCCATCGAACAGTTTACGGAACCAGATGACCAGCGAATCCGACGCAGTGACCACCGAGGACCCCGCCACCCCACAGGGCCATCCGGGTGAGGGTCCCCGTAATCCGGCCAGGCCCGCGCGGCCGGCGGGGCGGCGTCCGAGAGCGCTGACCGTGGTCTCGGTGTTCGCGGTGGTCCTGTTCGCGCTCTGGGGCATCGGCACCCCGCTGATCGGCGCCTCGACGCTGACCGCGACCAACGAGATGGTCGAGTCCAGCCCGTACTACGACGCCGGATTCGCGGGCACCGAGGACAACAACTCATACCTGGACGACACGTACACCTCCGAGCTGCCCGCCGAGATCCTCTACAAGGCCACCGGCGCCCAGTGGGACCCCTACACCAACGGCGGCGTGCCGCTCGGCGCGGTCCCGAACTACGCGCTGGCCTCGCCGCTGACCATCCCGTACTACGTGCTGCCGACCTGGCTGGCCCCGGCGTACGAGCGGCTGCTGGAGATCGCGGTCGCGGCGGGCGGCTGCTTCCTGTTCCTGCGCCGGCTGCGGGTCTCCCGGCCGGCCGCGGTCACCGGCGGCATGGTCTTCGCGGCCAGCGGCTTCATGGTGGCGTGGGTGGACTTCCCGCAGACCCGGGTCGCGGCCTTCGTGCCGGTGCTGTTCTGGACCCTGGAGCGGTACTTCCAGACCCGGCGGCTGCGCGACGCGGCGCTGGTCTCGATCCCGGTCGCCTCGATGCTGCTCGGCGGCTTCCCCGCGGTGACCGGCTTCGCGCTGCTGACCGCGGGAGCCTACGCGGTGGTCCGGCTGGCCGCGCAGTACCGCTCCGAGCTGGTCGAAGCACTGCGCCCGGCGCTGGGCGCGGGCCTCGGCGTGGCGGCCGGGGTGGGCCTCTCGCTGTTCCAGATGCTTCCGTTCGCGGCGTTCCTGGGCAAGTGGTACACCGACGGCCGGGCGCAGGACTCCTCGGCGCACCTGGACCCGGTCAGCCTTTTGACCGCCATCGCGCCCTACGCCTTCGGCACCGTCGATCCGCAGCGTCCGCCGCAGTACTACCTCAACGCCAACCTGGTCGAGGCGATGGGCTACATCAGCGCGGCGGCCGCGGTGCTGGTGCTGGTCGCGTTCGCGCTGCAGCGCTCCGGGCGCTCGCTGCTGCCGCGCGGCGTCTTCGTCTTCCTCACGCTGGCGACGCTGGGCTGGGCCGAGCTGATCTACCTGGGCGGCCCGCCGCTCGCGGTGGTGCAGAAGGCGCCGCTCCTGCGCTCCCTGTTCTCCATCAACTACATCGGCCGCTCCCGCAGCGTGCTCGGCTTCCTGCTGGCGGTGCTGGTCGGGGTCGGCTTCGAGCTGCTGCTGCGGCACCGCGCGTCGAAGGGGGCGGCGCGCTCCCGGGCGCGGACCGCATGGGCGGTCGGCGTCGGCGTGGTGGCCGCGCTGGTGACGGCCGACCTGGTCTGGCTCGGCAACAGCGACGCGAAGGACGAGCAGAGGCAGCAGAACCTGCTGAACGAGGCGCTCAACGCGGTGCACATCTACCGGCACGAGATCCTCGTCGCCGCGCTGCTGGTCCTCGCCGCGATCGGATGCGTCGTGCTGCTGCGGCTGGCGGCGGCGCGGCAGAACCGGGAGGACTACGACCGGGTGTGGCGCAAGGTCCGCTTCGGGGCCGCCGCCGCGCTGCCGCTGCTGATCGCCGGCCAGAGCATCTCGTTCGTCTCGGGCTACTACCCGAAGTCCGACAAGGCCACCTTCTACCCGGTCACCGACCTGCACACCTACCTGGCGGCGAACCTGGGCGAGCAGCGCTTCGCGTCGAGCGGGGTCGGCATGGTCTTCGGCACGAACGCGGCCTACCAGCTGCGGTCCGTCAACGGCCACGCGTTCTCCTACGACGCCTTCATCGCCATGCTCAAGGGGGTCTCGGGCGACTCGGTCCCGTTCGCGACCTACATCAACTTCGACGCCTCGCTCGCGGTGGCCACCAGCCCGATCCTGGACGCGCTCGGCACCAAGTACTTCGTGACCGGGATGATAGATCCGATCCTCGGCACCGAGACGAAGGCCGCGGGCGACGGCTCGCAGTTGGTGCTCCAGCCCGGGCAGTCGGTCACCGTGGCCGTGCCGACCACCGGACGGCTGCGCGGGGTCGGCATCCAGGCGCAGGGCACGGTCCCGGCCGCGCTCAACGACGACGATCCGGACAGCTGGATCGCGGCGGCCGTCCACGACGCCGCGGGCAACGTGGTCGCCGAGTCCAAGCGGCTGACCACCGGCATAGACCCGCACGGCCCGTTCATGATCCCGGTGGCGGCCGACGCGGTGGCCGCCGGTACGCAGCTGACCGCGACCATCACCCTGCACGCCAAGGCCCCGCTGACCCTGGCCGCGACGGGAGGCTCCACGCCCGCGCTGACCACGGTGGCCGGGGCGGACGACGGGCTGCAGCTGGTTCATGTCGGCACGAACGCCATCTACCAGCGGCTCGACGCCGAGCCGCGGATCCGCTGGGCGTCCGACAGCCAGGTGGTGACCAGCGACGCGCAGCGGGTGGCGATGCTCGCCGCCGGGCAGGTGTCCGCGGACTCGGTGCTGCTCTCGTCCCCGGGTCCGGCCGCGTCCGGCGCGCCGGCCGCGGTGAAGGTCGACGATGACGGCATGGACTCCATCTCCACCACGGTGAACGCCCAGGGCGCCGGCTACCTGGTGGTCGCCGACGCGGACCAGATCGGCTGGGCCGTCACCTTAGACGGCAAGGCGGCGAAGCTGGTTCCCGCTGACGAGGGCGTAGTTGCGGTGGCCGTCCCGGCGGGCAAGCACACCGTCGCACTGCACTTCGCCGCCCCGCACGGAACGCTCGCCACCGCGGGCAGCGTCGCGACGGCGGTCGGCCTGGTGGCCGTGGTGCTGGGCGAGGTCTGGTGGCTGCGGTCCCGGCGGCGCAAGTCGTCCGCGGGCGCTGCTGACCTGGTGTCAGCTACCCCAGAGTCAGCACCGTGACCGAGTAGGCCGGGAAGGTACGGGTGAACGCGGTGCCGAGGCCGGTGACAGAGCTGGTACTCGGGACCACGTTCGCCGGGTTCGACAGGGTGTTGGTATCGGTCGGATGCGCCGAGGCCAGCACCGTGGCGGTGCCCGTGCCCGGGACGCTCGCCACGCCGGCCAGGTTCACGGTGATCGGCTCGGCGGTCGGGCCCGGGTTGACCACGGTGACGTAGATCCGGCCGGTGGCGCTGTCCACGGTGCTGACCACGTTGACGCCGCCCGGACCGGTGTAGGTCGCGGGCAGCACCTCGTCGCCGTGGTTCTGGGCCAGCATCGCCTGCACGTAGTAGCTCGGCGAGCCGTAGCTGGTCAGCGCGTCGAAGCCGATCAGGTTCGTGTTCCACTGCGGGTTGTTGACGTTCGCCAGCAGCGGCGCGTAGGACTCGAACTGCACCACGTCGGAGTTGCGTTCGAGCCCGGCGAGCCAGGAGGCGTCGCCGAGCGCCGCGTTCAGGTCCGGGGTGGGCACGCCCTCCTGCGAGGCCCACTCCCCCACCATGATCTTCGGGCCGCTGCGCGAGGCCGCGTCGAACAGGTTCGCGTGCGTGTTCATCCAGGCCGGGGACTGGTAGTAGTGCTCGTCGACGACGTCGGGGGTGCGCGCGGCGACCGGCATCGAGGCGATGACCTTCAGCGACGGATAGGCGGCCTTGATCGCGTCGTAGAACTGGGCGAACCGGCCGCCGGCGCCGTCGTAGCTGCCCGAGGTGTCGAAGAAGTCCTCATTGCCGATCTCGACGTAGCCGAGGGCGAACGGGGCCGGGTGCCCGTCGGCGGCCCGCTGCGCTCCCCAGGTGGTGGTGGTCGAGCCGGTCGCGTACTGGATCTCGTCCAGGGCGTCCTGCACGTACGGACCGAGTTGGTCGAGCGGGACGTGCTCGCCGTCCAGCGAGTACCCGGCGTAGACCGCCAGCAACGGCTGTGCGCCGAGGGTCTCCGCCCACTCCAGGTATTCGAGCAGGCCGAGGCCGTCGGTGGACCAGTAGCCCCAGGCGTCGTTCAGGTGGCCGGGCCGGGTCCAGACCGGGCCGATGGTGTTCTTCCAGTCGAAGCGGGTGGCGATGGAGTCGCCCTCGAGGTAGTTGCCGCCCGGCTCGCGGATGAACGAGGGCTGCAGGGCCGCCAGCTTGGTCATCAGGTCGGTGCGCAGGCCGTTGGCCACGTTGTCGTAGGTCGGCGGGAAGAGTGAGACGTTGTCCAGCCACAGGGTCGCGCCGGAGTCGCTGCTGGCCGTGATCACGAAGCGGGCGGCGGCCGTGGTCGGCGCCTTCTTGCCGGTCTTGAGCGTGACCGAGTACTGCTTCCAGTCGGTCTTCGGGGCCTTAGCCGTCTTCGAGGCGTACACGGTGCCGTCCACGCCCTCGATGTCCACGGTCAGCCGGCCGCTGAATCCCGCGGTGGCCTTGGCGAAGAAGGTGGCGGTGTAGTCCTGGCTCGCGGTGACCGGGATGCCCCAGAAGCCGCTGTTCGCCACCCCGGCCCGGTTGCCGGCCGAGGCGCTGGTGAGGTCGACGCGCAACGACCGGGTCAGGGCCGAGTTGAGCGGGTTCGCCGGGTCCAGCGAGACGGCGGACGAGCCGGTGCCGGTGCCGATCGCGCTCCAGTCGACCGGGGCGGTGCTGCTGGCCATCATCGAGCGGTTCTGGATCAGCTCGGCGTAGAGGCCGCCCTCGCCGGAGTGGTTGATGTCCTCGGTCATCAGGCCGAAGAGGGTCGGGCTGACCGGATGGGTCGGGTTCGCGGCGTTGATGTCCAGCACGCCGCCGCCAGCCCCGTAGACGGAACGGATCTCGTCGTCGGTGAGTGCGTGGTCGAAGAGCTGCACGTCGTCGACCGAGCCGGTGAGGAAGTCGGCGGGCGCGCCGCCGGTGAACCCGCGGCCGACGGCCGTGTTGCCGCTCGCCTGCCAGTTGCCGGTGTACGCGACGGAGCCCTGCAGCGTTCCGTTCACGTAGAGGCGCAGCTGCCCGGCGGCCACGTCGTCCACCCCGACCAGGAAGTACCACTGCCCGAGGTTCGGCGCGACGGTCCCGTCGGCGCTCGCCACGGCTGCGGACGTGCTGTCGGAGGCCGGCCGTTCTAACGCGAACTTTCCAGTGGCGGCGCTCAGTCCCACGGTGAAGCCGCTCACGTTCGAGCCGTCGATGCTCGCAATGGTCTGATTACCGGTGGCGGAGCCCAGGTTCACCCAGGCCGAGACCGTGAACGGATAGCGGGTGTCCACGGCCGGGCCGGTCGCCACCACGTTGCCGTTCGCCGTGCCATCGAGGCTGAGGGCGTGAGTGCCGACGCGCCCGGCAGTCCACGACGCCCCGGTGCTCAGGCTCTGGTCCCGGCTGTTGCCCGAGGAGTCCGCCGCGACCGTGCCGCTGCCCTCGTCGTAGGTCCAGTGCGCGGACTGGTTGAGGGTCTGCACCTGGTCGGTGCTCAACGCACCCTGATATATCCGCACGTCGTCGATCGCGCCGTTGACGTAGTCGACCTGGTTGCCGGCGAACAGGCCGCGCCCGATCAGGGTGTTGCCGGGGGCCTTCCACTGGCCGGTGTACGCCACCTCGGCCTGTTCCTGCCCGTCCACGTACAGCCTGAGCACGCCGACCGAGACGTCGTCCACGCCGACCAGGTGGTACCAGGTGCCCGCCGCGGAGGTGAAGCCCGCGGAGGCGACGGCTCCGGCCGCGCCGGTGCTGTCCCCGGCCAGCCGGGTGAACGCGAACTCGCCGGTGTCGCCGCGCTGCTGCAGGTAGAAGCCGCTGACGTTGCCGCCGTCGATGCTGACCACAGTCTGGTAGCCGGCGGTGGCGTTGAGCCGGACCCAGGCGGAGACGGTGAAGCTGGCCGAGGTGTCCACCGCCGGGCCGGGGATGGCCACGTTACCGGTGACGGTGCCGTTGACCGTGAGCGCATGCGGCCCGACCTGGCCTGCCGTCCAGCCCGCCCCGAAGCCGAGGGTTCCAGCCTGTCCCGCGCCGGAGGAGTCGGCGGCCGTGCTTGCGGCGCCCTCGTCCAGATTCCAGTGCCCGACCAGGGTCGAGGTCGCGGCGACGGCCGCCGGAGCGAGAGCGCCCGGAGCCGCCGACATGCCGCCGAGCAGCGCGGCGCAGGCCACGAAGGCGGTCGCGGCCCGGCGCAGCGGTGCCTGATGACGCAGGGTTCTGGTACTCATGACTCCCTTTCGTCGGCGGGCGGCGGCACCAGTACGGAAGGAGGGAGCAGTCTGACAACGCAGAACGGGAACGCAGCGTAAGAACACTGCCAAGCATCACATTGTTAGCGCTCACAGACCGTGTCCGTCAAGACATCTGCCGGAAACACGGGTGCATGGGAACGGACGGCCGCAAGGGCGCGGGTGCGTTGGTTTACCTGGAAGCCGAAACGATACTCAGCGACTCAGCGGGTTGCGACGACCAGCGCATCCCCGTCGCGCTCGATCCGCAGCGCGCTGAGATCCGGCACGACCAGGTCCGCGTCGAGCTCGGCGGCGCGGTGCGTGGTGGTCACTGCGACGGTGGCCGCTCCGGCGGCGCGGGCGGCGGCCAGCCCGGCCGGGGCGTCCTCGAAAACGAGACAGCGGGACGGCTCCACGCCGAGCAGCTTCGCTCCGAGCAGGAAGGGCTCGGGGTCCGGCTTGCCCCGGCTCACATCGTCGATGGTGGCCAGATGCCGGGCGCTTATCCCGCCAGCGGCCAGCCGGACCCGGGCCAGCTCGCGGCCGGCCGAGGTGACCACGGCCCAACGGCCCTCCGGGGCGGCGGCCAGCAGCTCGGCGGCCCCGGGCAGCACCGTGACGTCCTCGGTGTCGGTCAGCTCCAGCTCGTCCAGCCGTGCGGCGGCCGCCGGGATCAGCTCACGTGGCACCAGGTCGGCCAGGATCTCGGCGGCGGGACGGCCGTGCCTTGGCACCACCGCGAACAGGTCCGCGGGGATCGCGAACTCGGCGGCCACGGTGTCCCAGCTGCGCAGGACCGAGCCGGTCGAGTCGATCAGCGTGCCATCCATGTCGAAGAGCAGGGCGTCCACTTCGAAGCGCATGATCAGCGAGTCTAACCGGGCGGGAAGAACGGACTGTTAACCTCGGTCATCCGCACTGGTCCGGCTTGGAGCTTTCCTTCAGGATCAAGCGTTACGGTCTGCGGGAAGGGAGCAGCGTGTCGATTGTCAGAGCGGTGACCGGGTCCCGGCGCTGGAGCACGTTCGTGCGCTACGCGGCCGGTTCACTGGTGGCGACAGGGTGCAGCGAGGTCGTACTGGTGATCGGCTACGGACTGTTCGGCCTCGGGCCGCAGGCCGCGTCGATCGTGGCGTGGGTGGCCGGGGCGGTGCCCAACTACCTGCTCAACCGGCGCTGGGCCTGGCACGGGCGCGGCAAGGTGGCGCTGGTGCGCGAGATGCTCCCGTACTGGGTGATCACCCTGGGCACGGCGGCGCTGGCGATCGCCGCGACCACCGCCGCGGACGGCTGGGTGCGCCACGCGGTGGCCGGTCGCAGCGAGCGCTCGCTCCTGCTTGCCGCGGTCTACCTGGCCGCCTACGGCGTCGTCTTCGTCATCAAGTTCGCGCTGTTCGACGGCTGGGTGTTCTCGGCCAAGCGCTGTGCCTCGGCCCCGGCGGCCGTCGAGTCCGCCTGACCGGTCACGGCCCGTGCACGGCGGCGTTCCCGCAGCCAGGTGCCGAACACGACGCGCGCGTACCGGCTGCCGTAGACCAGGTTGTTGCCCTTCTTGGTCTGCCCGCCGCCGCGCTGACGGATCGTCATCGGCACCTCGGCGACCCGGTGTCCGGCCGCCAGCACCCCGATCAGCAGCTCCGAGGATTGGTACTGCGGCTGGGCGAGGGTGAGCGAGACCGGTACCTCGGCGCGCATGGCGCGGAAGCCGAAGGAGGTGTCGGTGATCCGGGTGCGCATGAGGACGCTGACGATCGCGGCGAAGACCCGGCAGCCGAACTGGCGGACCGCGTCCGTGGTCTCGTGGCCGCCGAGGATCCGCGAGCCGGTCACGAAGTCCGCATCCCCCTCGATCAGCGGGGCGAGCAGGGCGGGCAGCTGATCGTTGTCGTACTGGCCATCTGCGTCGGTGGTCACGATGTAGCGCGCCCCGGCGGCGTGGGCGAGCCGGTAACCGAGCCGCAGCGCGGCGCCCTGGCCGCGGTTGGCCGGGGCGACGCAGGTGTGCGCGCCGTGGGCCAGCGCGATCTCGGCGGTCGCGTCGGTCGCGCCGTCCACCACGACCAGCGGTAGTACTTTCAGGCCAAAGCACTCGGTCGGCAGCGTGTCGAGCACCGGGCCGATCGCCTCGGCCTCGTTGTAGGCGGCGATGACGATCACGACCGGGGCGAGCTCAGCGCGCTCGCCGTAGCGGTCGTGGAAGGCGGCGACGGCCTCGGCGTCCACCGGGTCGGGGTACGCGGCGAGCTGCGGACGGCGCGGGCGGTCCAGCTTGAACAGCGCTGTGTTTTTGAAAAGCGCTGTGTTTTTGAACAGCGCAGTGGCGCCGAACGCGCCGGCGACCGGCAGCAGGGTGAGCGCGGGCAACTGATATCTCCAGGAGAACTCGAACAGGTCGGCGGTGAGCAGCAGGGCGCAGCCGGAGAGCGTCCACAGCAGGGCGTGCGCGCGCAGCGGACTGCGGCGGGCGGCCCGGGTCAGGCCGAGGCCGCCGGCCAGCCCGGCGAGCAGGAACCCGCCGAAGAGGTAGCCGGGGGTGTAGCCGCCGCCGAGCTGGTAGTCGCGCAGCACGGTGGCCAGACCCACGTTGACCGTCGGCCCGGAGTCGCCGACCGACTGCAGCTCCGCGGCCGCGGCGTTCTGGTCGGTGGACCACTGCGGGTAGTGGAGCTGGAACTGCCAGCGGGTGATGTCGGTGCCCCCGTATACCGTCTGACGTGGCGACAGGAAGAGGGCGAGGAAGTCCCGGCCGACGGCGACGGCGAAGTTCCAGGGCTGATGGGTGATCACATAAACGGCGAAGGGGTGTTGCAGCGTGCCCGAGGTCTCGGCCAGCGGCGAGCTGGGGTCGTGGGCGTAGTAGTCCGGGCCGAGGCTCTCCCGATAGGCGACGGTGCCGCTCGGGCACAGCGCCTTGAGGTTCGCCGGCAGGCTTGAGCAGTCGGCGAAGGTGGCGGCGCGACCGTAGAACAGGTTGCCGTCGCTCTCCGCGAAGCTGTAGCGGTTCTCGTCGACGTGCATATAGGCCACGTTCGCGACCAGGGGCACGGCGAACGCGGCGAGCAGCGCGACCGAGACGAGCAGACGGCGGCGCAGGCCGGGCCCTGCCGAGACCAGCACGAAGAGCAGCGCCGGGACGATGGCCGCCTCGCCGACCAGCCGTACCATCACGCCCAGGCCGAGCAGCAGTCCCGCCACGGCGGCCGGAATCGGTCCCGGCCGCCGCCGCCAGCCGAGCACGGCGAGACCGGCGGTCAGCAGGGCCAGGAACAGCGAGTCGGTCAGCACGTTCTGCTCGATCTGCCACTGGTAGGCGTCGAGCAGGATCGGGGCGGCGGCAAGGGCGCCCAGCGGGCGCGGCACCCGGTGGCGGCGCAGCAGGGCGTAGATGCACACGCCCATTCCGAGGCCGAGCAGGTGCTGGACGGCCACGACCAGTTCCAGATGGCCGACCGCGACCAGCAGCTTGAGGAACAGCGGGTAGCCGATCGGCTGCGAGCCGCCGGGGTAGAGCGTGATCCGGTTGGCCAGGTAGTTCCAGGAGTCGATGTACAGCAGCGCCGGACGGTAGGCCAGCATCGTCAGCACCCGGCCGGCCGCGCCGAGCGTGAGCACGAGCGTGAACAGCCAGTGCGTGCGGGCCAGGCCGGGAACGCGCCGGACGGCCGAGCCGAGGCGGCGCAGCGCGAACCGGTCCGTCATGCGCACGCACCGGCAGAGTGTGCCTCGCTCAGCAGGACATGCCCGTCGGTCCCGGATGTCGCGCTCAGCGGGACACGTTCATCGGCCGCGCCTGTCTCGCTGAGCCGGACAGTTCCGTCCGCCGCGGATGTCTTGCTCAGCGGGACAGGCCCGCCGGCCGAAGCTTTCACCTCGGATGTCCCTGGAAGTCTGCCCAGACTCCGCCGAGCCCGTCCTCCAGCCCGACCTGCGGCTCGTAGCCGAGCGAGCGGGCGCGGGCGATGCTCACCACCACCGCGGGCATCTCGCCGGTCTGGGCCGGCACGTGCTCGACCGGCAGGTCCACCCCGGTGGCCTTGCGGGCGGCCTCCACCATCTCCAGCACGCTGACCGACCGGCCCGCGCCGATCACCAGCGGCCCGCGTGCCTGCTGCGTCCAGGCCGTGAGCACGCCGCGGGCCACGTCCTCGACGTGCACGAGGTCGCGGCTCTGCTTGCCCTCGCCGTAGATGCGCACCGTGTGCCCATCACGCGCGGCGCGCATCAGGCGCGGCACGAAGCTGTCCTTGTGCGCCATGCCGGGGCCGTAGACGTTGGTGAACCGCAGTGCGCACGTCGCCATCCCATACGCACCGGCGTACCCGGACAGCAGCATTTCGCACGCCGCCTTGGACGCGCCGTAGGGCGTCAGCGGGCGCAGCGGGGAGGTCTCGCTGATCGTGTCGGTGCCGATGTCGCCGACCACCGCGTTGGTCGAGGCCAGCAGGAACCTGGGCACGTTGCGCTGCCGGGCCAGCTCGAGCAGTCCGGCGGTGGCCGTGACGTTGAGCTCGTGCACCCCGGCCGGATCGCGCATCGACGCGAGCACCGAGGTGGCGGCCGCGAGGTGCACGATCCCGTCGAGGCCCTCGGCGACCGCGGCGTCCCGGTACTCCGGGTCTCGCAAGTCACCCATCAGGGCCGCACCGCCGTCCGGGGCCACGCACGGCAGCGCGTCCGCGACGACGACCGCCGCGCCCGCGGCCGTCAGCGCCTGGGTGACGTGCCGTCCGATGAAGCCGGCGCCGCCGGTCACCAGAATATGACGGCCGCGCAGCTCCGTCGTCAGCTCCGCCGACACCTCCACGCTCATCGGGCGGCGAGGACGGCCGACACCGGGTTGGACTGGCGGCGCCACTGCACCACCGGCCGCATCGCGCTGAGCTCGATCCGCTCCTTGTGCTGCTCGACCACCTCGAAGAGCGAGTCGATCAGCGTGTCGGACAGCAGGTGCGGCTTGAGCCCGAGCTTGGGCAGGCTGGTGTGCGCCACGTTGTAGTAGTGATCCTCCAGCTCCACCCGCGGGTTCTCCAGGTACTCGACCTCGGTCTCGCCCGGGTAGGCGGCGGCCACCGTCTTGGCGATCTGCCCGACCGACAGCGACTGCGTCATCTGGTTGAACACCCGGAACTCGCCGACCGCGGCCGGCTGCTCACAGGCGATCCGGATGCACTCCGCGGTGTCCCGGATGTCGATCAGCCCGCGGGTCTGGCCGCCGCCGCCGTACACGGTCAGCGGGTGGCCGAGCACCGCCTGGATCGCGAAGCGGTTGAGCACCGTGCCGAACACCGCGTCGTAGTCGAAGCGGGTGGCCAGCCGCGGGTCCAGCACGGTCTGCGCGGTCTGCTGGCCGTAGACGATGCCCTGGTTCAGGTCGGTGGCGCGCAGGCCCCATACCCGGCAGGCGAACTCGATGTTGTGGCTGTCGTGCACCTTGGACAGGTGGTAGAAGGAGCCGGGCCGCTTCGGGTAGAGCATCCGGTCGGTGCGCCCGTTGTGGGTGACCTCCAGCCAGCCCTCCTCGATGTCGATGTTCGGCGTGCCGTACTCGCCCATCGTGCCGAGCTTGACCAGGTGGATCGAGGGGTCGGTCTCGGCGATGGCGTAGAGCAGGTTGAGCGTGCCGACGACATTGTTGGTCTGCGTGTACACCGCGTGCGCCTGGTCGATCATCGAGTACGGCGCGGCGCGCTGCTCGGCGAAGTGCACGATCGCGTCGGGCCGGAAGCCGGCCACGGCCCCGTGCACGAACTCCGGGTCGGTCAGGTCGCCGACGTAGGTCGCCAGCTGCTTGCCGGACACCTCCCGCCAGGCCGCGACCCGGTCCTTGAGGGTCTCGATCGGCACCAGGCTGTCCACGCCGAGCTCCCGGTCGTAGCCCCGGCGGGCGAAGTTGTCCAGCACCGCGACCTCGTGGCCGTAGTCCGACAAGTACAGGGCCGTGGGCCAGCCGAGGTAGCCGTCCGCGCCCAACACCAGAATCCGCATGTCTTCATCCATCCGCGTTCGTAACCGGCGTCGTCCTGCAGCCAGTTGACAGCGCGCGTCTGAAAGGATGTTCCGGAGTTCCTGTAAGCCTCCTGAAAACAGCCGCGGCCCGGCCTCCCGCGACCGGCGCGGATTTACAGTGGACGTTCAGGAAACCAGCAGCAGACGTTCAGTCCGGGCAAGCAGGATCGGCGACGTGGCCAGCCTCGAAGAACCAGTCCCTCGTCTGCTCGTCGTCGACGACGAGCCGAACATCCGCGAACTGCTGTCGGTCAGCCTGCGTTTCTCCGGATTCGAGGTCTCGGCGGCGGCCAGCGGCCGCGAGGCGCTGGACAGCGCCGAGAAGGACCCGCCGGACCTGGTGGTGCTCGACGTGATGCTGCCCGACCTGGACGGGTTCCAGGTGGCCCGGCGGCTGCGCGAGGCCAAGCCGGTGCCGATCCTGTTCCTGACCGCCCGCGACGCGGTGCAGGACAAGGTGACCGGGCTGACCCTGGGCGGGGACGACTACGTGACCAAGCCGTTCAGCCTGGAGGAGGTGGTGGCCCGGATCCGCTCGGTGCTGCGGCGCACCCGCGGCGAGACCCCGGCCGCGGCCGGCTACCAGGTGGCCGACCTGGAGCTGAACGAGGACGCGCACGAGGTGCGGCGCGGCGGGCGGCTGATCGAGCTGTCCCCGACCGAGTACAAGCTGCTGCGCTACCTGATGCTCAACAGCGGACGGGTGCTGTCCAAGGCGCAGATCCTGGACCGGGTGTGGAACTACGACTTCGCCGGCCAGCACGGCATCGTGGAGTCGTACGTCTCGTTCCTGCGGCACAAGATCGACTGCGACGGGCCGCGGCTGATCCACACCGTGCGCGGCATCGGCTACCTGCTGCGCGAGCCGCACGCCGGCGAGTGACCTGAGACGGGGATCGGGATGGGAAACGGGCGATGGACGCGGTGGGCGCGGCGGATGCAGTGGGCACAGCAGGCACGGTGGATGCAACTAACCCCGGGGACGTGGACGACGTAGCCGGCGGACCCGTGGCGCGCGCGCGCCCGGCCCGCGGCGTGCGCTGGGTCTGGCGGCGCACTCCGCTGTGGGCACGCCTGGTCGCCGGGGCGCTCGCGCTCGTCGCGATCGGGCTCACGGTGACCGGCGTCATCGGTGTCTCGCTGCTGCGCGACTACCTGTACGACCAGAACAGCCACCAGCTGAAGGCCTTCGGGACCACCGTGGCCGACGCGCGCCGGCTCAAGACCCAGGGCGCGGGCCTGAACTGCGGCGGCCTGCCGAACGACAACGCCACCGAGCTGATCGACGACAGCGGCGTGGGCAACGTGCTGTCCACCTGCCCGGCCTGGGTCGACGGCGCGAACGCGACCCCTGACGTGCCGACGCGCGCGGTGCTCGACGCGGCCGCGCGCTCGCACAACTGGTTCATCCTGACCAACCACGCCTCGCCCAAGCTGCGGTGGGAGGTCGTCGTCGTGCCCATGCAGTACCTGACGACGCTTCGCATCACCGACACCTTCAATTTCGCCGGCGACGCGAGCAGCGGCCCGCATCCCGCGACCGCCACCGTCCTCATGTCCGGTTACGTCCTGGTCGCCACGAACCTCAGCGACGTGGACGCGACGGTCGCGCAAATGACGCGGGTGGAGATCGCGGTCGACTCGGCGGTCGGGGCGGCGCTCGTCCTGATCGGCTACGCGATCGTGCGCACCGCGCTGCGCCCGCTCACCCAGATCGAGGCCGCGGCCGAGGCGATCTCGGCCGGCGACCTGTCCCGCCGGGTGTCCGGCGGGCACCCCAAGACCGAGACCGGGCGGCTGTCGGCGGCGCTCAACGGCATGCTCGGCCAGATCGAGACGGCGTTCAGCGCCCGGGAGCGCTCGGAGGCGGCCGCCCGCGACTCGGAGCGGCGGATGCGCCAGTTCGTCGCGGACGCAAGCCACGAGCTGCGCACCCCGCTGACCTCGATCCGCGGGTTCGCGGAGCTCTACCGCCAGGGCGCGGCCGACTCCCGGCAGGTGCCGGACCTGATCCGCCGGATCGAGCAGGAGGCGGTCCGGATGGGCGTGCTGGTGGAGGATCTGCTGATGCTCGCCCGGCTGGACCAGCAGCGCCCGCTGGCCCTGGACCGGGTCCACCTGGCCGCGCTCGTCGCGGAGTCGATCGCCGGGGCGCGGGCCAGGGATCCGGGCCGCTCGATCGAGCTCAAGGTCGAGCCCGCGCCCGGCGGCGGCGAACCGGTCGTCATCGGGGACGAGACGCGGCTGCGCCAAGCGCTCGACAACCTGCTCGACAACGCCCTGCGCCACACCCCGCAGGACGCCCGGGTCTCCGTACGCGTACGCCCCGGACCCGCGCAGTTCCTCCTCGAAGTCGCCGACACCGGACCCGGCCTCAGCGCGGACGAGGCGGCCCACGTGTTCGAGCGCTTCTACCGGGCCGATCCCGCCCGGACCCGCACCGCGAACGGCGATCGGGGCAGCGGGCTCGGCCTCGCCATCGTCGCTGCGATCACGGCGGCGCACGGCGGCGCCGCGTCCGTCCACACGGCCCCCGGCCAGGGCGCCGTCTTCCGGCTCAGCCTCCCCGCCGCCGGTCCGGAACCTGCCCCGCCGAACGGGGCTGGTCTCACGGGTCAGGACACTTGACGCCCGACAGCTGACCTCCGATAGCTGACGTCCGACGCCTAACTTTCGACCACACCGTCTTCGTCGGCCGCGATGCGACCGGCGATGATGCGCAGCCCCTCGGCGAGTTCGGACGCCGTGGGCGCGTGCTGCGGGTCCATGAACCACTTCACGATGATCCCGATGAACAGCGCGTGGTAGATCGAGCCGGCGGCCCTGGCCGTCTCGGGCTCCGCGCCGGGGTCCACACCGAGGAACAGCTCGGCGAGGCCTCCCGCCGCGGCGACCTGCACTCCGGCGAGGAAGCCGCGCAGCTCCTCGTGGTGGTTCAGCAGGCTCATGATCTCGATCTGGGCCGCCCACAGGCCCTGGTTCTCCCCGGCGAAGGACTCCATGGTGCGCGCCATGATCGACTCGAAGCGGCGCAGCGGTCCGGCGTCCACGCTCTCTTCCTCAGCGGACAGGGCGCGTTCGAGTTCGTCGCCCCAGTCGCCCATCGACTCGTACACCGCCAGGTTCATCAGCGCGTCCTTGGCGCCGAAGTGGTAGCCGATGGCCGCCAGACTCACCCCCGAGGCCGCCGCGATGTCGCGGGCGGTGGTGCGCGCGTAGCCCTTCTCGATCAGGCAGCGCTTCGCCCCGGCGAGCAGGTCCTCCCGATTTCCCATCGTCAGTCCGCAGGCACCGGCTCGGGCTGCTCGCGCGGCGCGGCCGGGATCGGCACCGCACCGACCCTGCGCAGCACCGCGACGGCCGTGAACGCCGCGACGATCATGATCCCGCCCGCCACAGCAGCGGCGATGTCGAAGCCCTCGACGAACGCCGAGCGCGCGGCGGAGAGCACCTGGCCGCCTCCGCCGGGCAGCTTGGCCGCGGCCACGGTCGCCCCGGCCAGGGACTCGCGGGCCGGCGTGAGTACGGCGGACGGCAGGGTGCCCGGGAGCCCGGAGTCGATCCGGTGGCGGTACACCGCGATGCCGATGCTGCCGAGGATCGCGATGCCCAGCGCGCCGCCGAACTCGGTGCCCGACTCCAGCAGCGCCGAGGCGGATCCGGCCCGCTCCGGCGGGGCCACCCCGAGCACCAGGCCGGTGACCAGGGAGATGACCGCGACCAGGCCGCCCGCGTAGAGGCTCGCGCCGATCAGGACCAGCCACAGGTGCGTGCCGATGGCGACCTGGGTCAGCAGGAAGAAGCCGGCGGCCGCGGTGAGGAAGCCGCCGGCCATGATGTAGGAGCGGTTGACCTTCCGCGCCATCGCCGCACTGGCCGGGGCGACGCCGCCCGTGGCCAGTGACGGCACCAGGCTCCAGAGTGCCGCCTCGATCGGGCGCATGCCGAGGACGAGCTGGAGGTACTGGGTGAGGAAGACAGCCATGCCGACGATGGCGAACATCGCGAGCACGTTGACGGCGATCGACCCGCTGAAGGCGCTGCGCCGGAAGAGTTCGATATCGACGAGCGAGCCCGGTCTGGCGGTCTGCCGCCGGACGAAGAGCAGGCCGACGACCGCGCCGCCGACGATGCAGAGCACTGCGGTGGTGTCCAGGCCGTCGCTCGCCAGCTTCTTGATGCCGTAGATCACCGCGAATACCGCCACCAGCGACAGGACCGCGCTCAGCACGTCGAACCGGACCGGGGCGGGGTTCCTGGACTCGGGCACGAGGACCGGGGCGAGCAGCAGGAGCAGCAGGATGGCGGGGATGTTGATCAGGAAGACCGAGCCCCACCAGAAGTTCTCCAGCAGCAGACCGCTGATCACCGGTCCGAGCGCGACCCCGCCGGAGAGGGCAGCGGTCCAGATGGCGACCGCGAGGTTGCGCTGCTTCTCGTCGTGGAACATGTTGCGGATCAGCGCGAGCGTGGACGGCATCAGCGTGGCCCCGCCGATCCCGAGCAGGGCGCGCGCGGCGATCAGGGTCTCCGGGTTCCGGGAGTAGGCCGCGAGTACCGAGGCCGCGCCGAACACGACCGCGCCGATCATCAGAAGCTTGCGACGCCCGATCCGGTCGCCGAGCGTGCCCATGGTGATCAGCAGCCCGGCGAGTACGAAGCCGTAGATGTCGAAGATCCACAGCTGCTGTACGTTGGTGGGCGCGAGGTCCTTGGCGATGTACGGGACGGCGAAGTAGAGCACCGATACGTCCATCGAGACCATGAGCAGCGGCAGGAGCAGGGCGGCGAAGCCGATCCACTCGCGCCCGCCGGCCTTCGGGCCGGTCTGGTTGTCCTGGGTCACGTGCCGTTCTCCATTCTGGAGCGGTTCGGAAGTGCGGAAGTGGTTCGTCGCGTTCGTGCCGTTTTCTTCTTCATCGTGCTCTTCCATGGGTCGCACCGAAATCGCTGTCGAGCAGTTCGAAGAGCTCGTCGGCGGTAGCGGCGCTGAGGTCGCGGCCGGTCTGCTCCGGTTCGTCGTCGCCGAAGAGTTCGGTCTGCAAGTGGGCGGCGACGGCGGCGAGGGTCGGGTAGTCGAACAGCAGCATGGGCGCGAGCCGCAGCCCCGTCGCGGTGGCGAGCCGGCCGCGCAGCTCGAGCGCGGTCATCGACTCGAATCCGAGGTCGAGCACCCCCCGATCGACGTCGACCTGTCCGGGCTGGCCGTGTCCGAGTACGGCAGCCGCGTGCACCCGGACCAGTTCGAGCAGTGCACGTCCGCGCTGCTCGGACGTGACCCCGGCGAGCCGTTCGCGAAGTGCGGAGGCATCGGCGGCCTGTGCAGTGGCTCGGGTTGGTTGTGTGGTGGTCGGTATGCGCAGCAGCGCAGGTAGGTCCGGGACGTCGGGGGCCGGCTGTGTGATCCGGGCCGCCACCACATGCGCCTCACCGCCGATCACGGCGGCGTCGAACAACGCCAACGCGTCCGCGACCGGCAACGCGGGCTGACCCACCCGCACCA